>Ga0214921_10000007_pt1 | contig 460355 bp, 440 predicted proteins | sample LL1505_MetaG_FD_177992 | JGI IMG/M metagenome (GOLD analysis project Ga0214921, IMG submission 177992) | Freshwater microbial communities from Lake Lanier, Atlanta, Georgia, United States - LL-1505 | ecosystem: Environmental > Aquatic > Freshwater > Lake | place: USA: Georgia | collected... | reverse complement strand
ACTATTCAACTCACTCCACCACCTCATTGATCCATTGATATCTCTTCTGCGTTCCCACATCATGCCCCATTCTCTTACTTATTGCCTCCAGGCTTTTTAGAGGAGCATTGAAGTCTAATTTTGAACAATATGCATGCCTTAAGATAGTCAAGGTTATCGGCTTACCAAAGATCTCAGACAGAACACGATTTGCCCAATTACTATACTGTGGACGTTCAAAAGGTTTCTTGAACCGGTTGATGAACAGGTATTGACGTGGTTCATTTGTAATTGACAGTGTGATCTGTCTCATCAGCTCTGGTGGAATGTCTTGTTCCAGCTTATCGTATTTCTTTGCGGTCTTGAAGTCTGTAATGACTAGTTTACTATCAGACAGATTAATGTAATTGGCAGATGTTGCTTTTTGTCCCCTGGAAATGAGTTCACACTCAAAATAATCCGCCCGTTCTGGCTCTAACAGAGTATACATTGACAACAAGAGTTTTGGAATCCCATCTGACAGTTTATCTCTGACAGATTCAATGTCTTTCCAAGACATTACCTTATCCTTCTGGAGCTCAGATGGCTTATTCTCTTTATAATGTTCCTGAATGACCTCACTGTTACCCCTGGCCAACCTAGTCCATTCTTCTTTTACCTTTTCATCCACCTTTACAGGATTGTGCTTCATATAACTTACAATCGAATTCAAATAAAGATGATAGGTCACCTCGGTATGTGTAAGGTCTTTCACAGACTTTAGAAGATCAAAGGATCCCTTGGGGTCTTTTATAATAGCACTGAGTGGCTTCTTCAGATACTCAGTCCAGTTGTTTAGTCGACTATCGTAGTTCCGTTTACTAAATTCTGATAATGTTGTATGTTCAAAGTGCTTCATTGCTATTTATAGCGATGGCTTACTTTACGTTGAAGTAATTTTTTGTAGCCTGAAAAACGCGATTTTGAAATTCCAGATTAAACCGTGCCATCCATAAAGTTCTTTAGGTCCTATGTTGAAGAACAGTGATTGTTCAACATAGGATGTATATCCATTTATAATCGTCTTGTTCGATTCCTACATTTCTTTTTACCTCCGCCAATGATTTCACAGCTCAATGTGGCTCGTCTTGTCTTTGTAACAGGGAAGTGTTCTATAGTTACATCAAATCTTGGCTTTACTGCTCTAGACGGAAAGGGGTTGGTTGTCGGAGGGGCGACAGACGCAAAGCGATAAGAGGGGGCAGCTAACGAAGGCTTGGGGGACAGACTCCTGCGTTCTGCCACTGTAAACTTTGGCGGTGATCGTGCCTTTGCCGTAGATCTAGCTCTGTTTGGAGATCTTGATTTTACTCGTGTCCTTTCTGGTGATCGAGACAGACTTTTCGCACGACCTTTGTGTCCAGATATAAGTGAATTGAGGTACTTAGGACTTGATATGATTGCTTCAAGTGTTTGAGGTCCTAGCTTCTTTAGAAAGCTTTGACGAATACGTTTACCTTCGAATTTAGGCATAAGATAATAGTCTACGAATTTATCGTCGACGTCGAGTACTTTTTTAATATGCTCTCGGATTTCGCTCTCTGTCGCATAGGTGGTATATGTTGACATCCTTACTTATGGGCTTTATTATTTGCGAGTCTTACGACGGGGATTACGCTTTGAACGGGTTTTACGTTTACCTCCAGATAAATCATCATTTGTATTATTATTATTCCTTGGATGTTTTTGCCTATAGCTTTTACGAGCCTCTTTCGTAAATTTACGAAAAGAAAAGGGTTTTGGGTCAGCAAAATTTGATTTTGAACTGTATGTTCTTAAATTACTACGTTCTTTAGGGTAATATTTTAAATTAAACATATTAAGTACACGTTCAGTATTATTATTATTATTATTATTATTATTATCATTAACATTAGAAATATGTAATTTTTCATCAAAATCAACAAATTTTTTAGGTAATATTATTTTAGTTTCTGGATCTGTAATCTTATACAAAATATTATTTATATTTTTATATAAATTTTCTATTAATGGATGACCAGGTGATAATTCTTCCTCTTTTACATTTATATATGTTGTAAGCATATCAATTGATTCTAAATAGTTTTTAACTAAATTGTATTGTAATTTAGGATCTTTTCCTTCAAGATTTAATATAAATTTATTTAAAGTGTCAGTATTCGATGATTCATTATAACTTCTTGCCTCTAACAGACCTGCCCTATAACCTTTTAATTCTTTAATAATTTCTGCTAAATATTTTTTATAATTTGCTTTAGACATTGCCCTATTTATAATCAATATTAAAATATATTAGTTTACTACTATATTTTAAGGCTTATAAAATAACCTATTTACGAACTGTGTAACGTCTTCGCTTAGACCGGACCTTTTTGGATTTACGACGCCCGCCTTGGATTTTTGTGGATATCTTCTGTGATGGAAATGGATTAAAAATAGACCCTGTGGCATTAGGGTTTGATACAGTCAATATAGAAGGTGGAAGACGATATGGTGTAGTTATTACAGACCTAGGATCAAATGTTTTTATTCTCGCAGTACGTTCTTCTTCTGCTGTTTTAAGTTCATCGATTCTATCACCAATAACACGTATAATTTCCGCTGGCGAATTATTGCGATGAGATTGGTTTGTTGGAGTTACAACATTTATATAATATTTTAGAGCATCTGATAGCTCATCTATATTGTCATTTATATCAATAGGATTTTGTAATGATGTTTTTTTTTTATTTCTTCGAGTATATTTAGACTTATAATATTGATCTATTGCCTCTACAAGATCAGGTTTTATTAGGAACGTAGGACGTATTTTTTGTTTTCTGACAGGATTTTCATTTTCACTATTTCCACTATATCCTTCATTATTATTCATTCCCTACCATTCCAATATATATTAAAACATTTTATCTAGTTCATATAAGATAGACCAATCATATAATCCCTACCAGAATCTATTTACTTACGAACTGTTCGTCGCCTACGTTTCGACCGGGCCTTCTTAGATTTACGCCGGCCGCCTGAAGATATACTACCTCTAGTACTTGTTTGTGCTGTTAATTTTTCCACCTCTGTTTTAATTTCTAATAATGAATCAAGTAAGTTTTTATAATTAGCAATTTGATCATTAATATTTATTTTGTCAGTATACATGGGCGGTGTACCCATTGCTAAAGATAACGAATTAGGTTTAATTTCATCATATAGATTATTAATTCTATTCTTAATTTCCCTTTCCAATTCAGTAATATTTGATTTTTCTCTTAGTTCAGATGTATATATATTTTTATTCAATAAATCCTTGATCTGAACATCAGATAATCCACTATATTGTGTTTTTGATGCTCTAATTCCCATTTCCCTACCATTCTCTTACAATTTAAAACAGCTTAAGCTATTCCCTCGTTATTATAGTAACATGACGATAAAATCTATTTATCATTTATCCGATATTCATATTCGGGCGGGCAATTCGGAACGCTCTCGTGAACATGAATATCTTAGCGTCTTTGAGAATCTATTCCAGACACTGTCAACGATTGACCCGAATGAGTCTGTTATTGTTTTAACAGGCGATCTGTTCCATAATAAACACAGGCTGGAACCACATGGCATGCGACTGGCGATTAAGCTGTTCAAGGGTCTCAGTAAGATCGCCCGTACCTATGTGATTCGAGGGAATCATGACTATCGTCAGGACGCTCCTGATGAACTGGATCTCATTAGTGCGTTCAATGAATGGGACATTCCTAACCTGTTTTACATGGATGACACGGGCACGTTTGAAGTAGACAATGTTGGATTCGGATTAGTCGCCATTCAGGACACATTGCTCCGTAATTCTACCTCTGGGATCACAGATGAGCTTCCAGACTTTCCTGAACCAGAGTTCTCTGAATCGGTGACGCACAAGGTCGCACTATTTCACGGGTCTGTGATACAGGCCAAGCTACAGAACGGTATGAGTGTCGAACGTGATGGCTACCCCCTTGAATGGTTCAATGGATATGATTTGATTCTGTTGGGAGATATCCATTTACAACAGGTAAATCGTGCTAGTCGCATTGGCTTATCAGGTGTTAGTGGATCAGTTGCGACTGAGCTGACCTCCTATACTTGTAAGAAAGGCACCTGGGCTTATCCAGGTTCCCTGTTACAACAGGACTTTGGTGAGGCTCTTCTGGGACACGGATTGCTTCATTGGGACCTAGTAAATAACAAGGTCACAGAGCATCACATTCACAATCCCTATGGGTATGTGACGGTTAGGATCGTTGATGAGAAGCTGGAAGTGCTTATGAGGAAGGACGGAAAGGGTGTGTTTGTGGGGTCCGAGGTTGTGGGTTCGGTCTGGTTTCCCTCGAAGCTATATGTGCGGGTGGCTGGGGGAAGCGTGGCAGGTATAATTGCGTTACAGGACGCGGTTCGAATGCTCCAGGACTTGGGCAAGGAAGTCTTGGGGATTTCGGAGCTGAACCCCTTGGGGCCTGCTGTAACAGGTGGATCTGAGGTGAAGGTTGTGGAGGATGTGGATATGATGGAACTTAACAGTCCTGCGATGTGGGAGCAGTTTATCGTGGATAACTGTAAGGATACCGTGGTCCAGGAATCGGATCAATGGAAGAACTGGTTCCAGAGACCCGAGGAGATCCTGATTCCCAGTGAGGGACTGGATGGGTCTTTGATAGGGGCTGTCAGAGAGAGGAATGAGAAGTTGCTAAAGTACGTCGAGGGATTCAATGAGGCCCTAGAAAACCATGTGAGGGAGTCTGGGATCTTCGGAAAGGTCAGTCTCAAGTATCTGTCCTGGAACTGGCTGTTTAACTATGGATCAGGCAATCATTACAACTTTGGCGAGGCCGACGGAAAGCTGGTGGTCTTGAACGCCAAGAATGGATGTGGCAAATCGAACTTCTTTGAGGTGCTGTGCGTGGCCCTATTCGGTGAGGGGTTTCCTAGTCGGTTCAACAAGAACTTCTCGGCGGCCATTCTGAACGACAAGACGCCATCAGGATCGAGCCCTGGATCTCTGTTGATCTTCGATCTGAACGGGAAGGAGTATTGTATTGAACGGACCTTTCATGCCAGAACAAAGAAGGGCACAGAGAATCTGATTCAGTGCGACAAGATCGAGGTGCGAGAGATGGAATCGGGCTTAGTGGTCTGTCAGAAGAAGGTGGCGGTGGACAACTGGCTGGCATCCCATATCGGGACTCTGAACACCTTTCTGTCTTCCTGTATGTTGACCCAGGACGGGGACTGTAACTTCTTCAGTCTGGAGAAGGTGGCCCAGAAGCGACTGATTGATGACGTGTTTTCCTTGAAGGCCGTTCAGAGTCTACAGCTGATGTTGGAAGAGGGCAAGAGGGCGTACAAGGGTGTCTTGAAGGACATTGGACTATGGCTGGCAGCCAAGCAAGGATCTGGTGAAGTAGTAGGGGCTGATCTGAAGGAGGAGTTGGAACAGGTGACGAACAGGTTGTGTGGGATAAGGGAGGAGGGTCTTAGGGTTAAAGAGAGCTGGTCTGCGTACGCGTCAAAGGTGTTTACTGAGCGGACAGAGGAGTCCTATCGAGAGGAACTGGATAGACTTGGAACTGGAGTTGTTGGTGGGGACAAGGGGCGACTGGACGCCTTGATCACAGAACGAACGTTTCTGAAGAAGCACATTGCGGATTTGAAACGAGGGTTACAAGGTCGAGTGGTAAAGGTAGGCAAGGCAGTAAAACCCAAGGTTGCGTATGCGGATGTTATGAGTCGACTTGAACGGTTCCAAAAGGAGGAGAAGGCCTTACAGAGGTCATGGATTAACAGGATCGAGGACGAAGAGGTTGTTGATTGTGCTATCATGAGTCAGGCAGAGTATGAGGCGATCGTTGCGGAAAAGAGGGGCTGGCTGGAAGGCTGGAGGCGACGGGGGATTACCAGTGGGACGGTGGGGACTGGAGGGGGGGATTTGGAACAGATCAGTCGGGATTTAGTGGACGCAGAGAGTCGACAGATACGTATTCTAGGGGATAAGCCGAACATGCCTGTCAAGGGACTGATAGGTGTTGGCCTAGGGAAGCTGGAGTCTGAGTTGGCTGGGATTGGATCTGTTGACGACAGTAAAATCGGAGTGCTTGAATCTGTGGTTGCCGCCTATCCTGGCCACATGGATCGATGGACTCGAATCGGTTTGGAAATCAAGGATCTCAAGCCCCAGATCAAGGAGTACGCTGTCTATCCCTTCAATGCTGCGTGTGAGGCCTGTAAGGCCCAGCCGTGGAAGAAACGGGAACAGGAGGACAAGGCGAAGCTAGCCAGACTCCAGGAAGAACGCAAGCAACTCCAAGCAGTCTTGGCCGATCTGGCGGAGACGTATGGAGACGTGGAGGATGTAAGGGGGGGCCTTAAGGAACTGAAAGATGCCGTAAAACGGCGAGGAGAGTTGGAGGTGGCTATTGTATATTGTAGGTGGTTTGAACTATCGAGTCTGGTCGGGGCAGAAGTGAAGAGATTGAGGGCTTTGAAGGAACAGGCAATTCTAGGGGAACTAGTGACCAGGTTCAAGCAGGAACAGGCGTTATGGGACGAAAAGGAAGTGGCGGGTCGATTGGGCTGGGCATCAGGGGTGAAGGCGGGATTGGCTCGGGCTGTTGAGGAGGCCGAGGCCTGGACCGCGTGGACCGATTATCAGGAACGGGAGGATCTAGCGGGGTCCGAGAAGCGACTATTGGTACTGGAGGCGGAGATTGGGGAGCTGGAGGCAGGGAAACGCCGCGAGGAGTTGATGGGTGTCTTGGCGGCGTTCCCTGGGTTTCGGCGTGATCTGGAGCTACGTCAGGAGGAACTGGATCTAAGAGGGAGGCAGTCAGAACTGCGAGCCAGAGTCGCGGCGTCGGCCGCAGTTAACGGGGTGGCCGAGGTGCTCGTCGCTAAAAAGAAAATTGAAGTCCGGCAGATCCTGATCGAGGTCGTCTGCGAGGCCTTCAAGACGTATAGACAATGGCTCTACAGGGAAAAGCTCCGGCCAATGATCGAAGGGGCTGTCAATGAGCTATTAGTGACCATTTGTGACGGTAGGCCCCTATTCTTGGAGGCCGAATGGCTCAACGCAATTGACACATTTGCGTGGTTTCTGAGAGATGGTACCAGTCGTCCTATTATCGAAAAGGCCTCCGGCTTCCAGAGATTCATTGTGGGCATGGCAATGCGTATTGCGATGAGCCGACTGGGAATTTGTAAGGTTGTCTATGAGCAGCTGTTTATTGACGAAGGGTTTACGGCCTGCGACGGTCCGAATCTGGAAAAGACTCCGGCATTTTTGAGGGGGCTGTTGACATCCTACAAAGGTGTGATGTTGGCCACACATTTGGAGGAGTTGAAGTCCTGTGGAGACGAACAGGTTGTGATCCGGCGATCCGAACTCTCCGGTATCGCCTCGATCTGTGCGGGAAACCTCCGGCCCATCGTGGGTGTCCAGGCGAAACGTGTAAAAAAGACTAAGGATTAGGATGGAATTTGAATGGATCCATCCGCTATCCCATCCCGAATCAGCTCCAGATAGACAGGATCAAATTGACCTTGGACAGGAGGACCATATATTTGAATATACAACACGTATTCCCACTTTGTTGTTATACTACCCTGTGTTGTAATTTCAGCAATAATCACACCCTTTGCTTTTTGTAATGTAGAGTTTGAATTTGCTTCCAAAGCAGCAAACTGTTCCTTCAGACTTTGAGCCATCTCTAACAGTTTGTCCGTTAAGGTTGACAAAAACGTTGTAGAAGAGGGACAGTAACATCCACACATAGATGTATTTGGATTCGTGCCATTGCCATTGCCATTGCCATTATTATTGATAATTCCAGTGCTGGTCAGGGTTCCAGTGGTATTCGAAATATAATACTTTCCCATTTCTATATCGCCAGAATTTTTTTCTAACGAGTAAGTACAAAACAAATGGCTGATATTCTCCCCGCCACAACGATCAACGGTGAAGTATCTGGTGCCCCCTCCTCCAACCTCCCAAACGCATCCGATCCCTCCTCTAACATGACGTTCTCCCCTTCCGTCGCTACTGGCACTAACACCCTTACTGATGGCAGTGCCGTTGACGGTATCCTCTCTGCGAGGGCGTCCAATCGCGTGATTGTTAGCCTCCACGCAAGTGTTAGTGCTCAGGGCGGTGTGGACCTTATTGAGTCTTTGGGCGAGACTCTCAGCAACGTTGTGGTGTGTAAGGTTGCTCTCCCTGTTGATGATCTGTACCAGGATGCGTCCCATGGTATCATTGAGTTCTGGGAGCCTTCGGGACAATCTGGGTCGCTTCGTGCCTGTATTACGAGGGCGGGTAACAGTGTTGCTGGGTCTGATGGTGCTGTTACCGAGCCCTGCCAGTTTACGTTCTTTAGTGATACGTCTGGTCAACTGCGAACCGATCTTCACAAGGTGCTGTCTGATAAGGATGGTATGAACGGCCAAAAGGGCTTGAACGCTGGTTCCGCAACTCCATTCAATGCTACTGCGTATGCTGGCCAGCCAGATTATTACAACTATGCTACCTTCGGTGACCTGGTTCTGGCAAACTATGCCCATTATCTGTTTGGACACGTTGCCGCTACCGCCGCCATTGACAACGATAAGCAATTGATTGACTACATCAATGCCCAGAATGCTGATGACGTCGCCGCTGACGAAAGCCACGCAAACATTGTCGCAGGCCTTGTACAGTCACTCGGATCCATGAGTTCTGCTGTGGCGAGGTCTATCGCGGCTCAGGTTCTGTCTCAGGACCCCTCTCGTGCCAGTGAGAGGGATAACACTAGCGGTAACACCAACAGTCACCAGGCCCTGTTGTTCGCCCCAGGTGATATCGTGTACGTTCAGATCCAGCTAAAGGCACCTAGCGTTTCAGTAGGGTTCCCTGGTCCCGACACTAATACCGACACAGATCCTAACTCTAAGCCCAATCCCACAACCCTCCCTAACAACTCTACAATTGCCCCTCAGACAGAGCCGACCAGCTCGGGAGCCTTTGGTGCCACTGCCACCAACCTTAAGGGCACCCCTACCTACCCCACAGAGGGTACGGGAGCGAATGCGATCCAGGCCATCACCTATGCCTTCCAGATCACCCTGGGACCTGCTGCCGTGTAAACATGATATAACATAATATAACTCATTCTAATCCTATTTAATTTACTTGCGTTCAAGTAAATTAAATATGCCAAGGCGACGAGTCCATAATCCTACGGCAGATCAATATACATCCTATATTAATCTATCAGTCCCATCTAATCAATTAACCGTCTTTTATGTACCTTCGCTCCCTGAAAAGTACCAGCTTATAGCAACCATTGTAGTCGTTCCTGTTAACAATGTAGCCACCTTTTATTCGGAATATGAAACCTTTATCCTGAAGATCATACAATATATTATCGATAAGGTCAGCCTCGATACAGTCATTAAGGAAATTCAAGAAATTCAAACAGATATTCATGATTTAAGAGACGCTGAAAAGGCCCTGGCAACCATCGAAACCATCATGCTAAGCATTGTGGATAACATCGCAGCAGGGGTAAACATTAACATGGTTCTAAATCGTATTACTTATCTAAAGGGATTGCTAGCATCAGCAACCGATCTTCCTGTTCTATACAATGACATTGCGGACCTCATTATCTACGTCATAACTGAAATTACTAATAAAGAATCCCTTGATAACGTCATGGCCAATCTAATAACCATTCAAACCGCTATCGCAGCAGAAACCCATTTAGCAAAAGAAGTTCTCTCCATTCAGACCATCATCATCAGTATCATTCAGAACATTATTGACAGTGTCAACATATCCCTTGTCTTAAATCGTGTAACCTATTTACAGGGGCTCATTAAGGCCCAGTTTCATTAAGGCCCCTTCCCCCCCAACAATCCCTGAGCCGATCCTGTCACATTCGCAGGCACAGAAGGAATCGTACCTAGCCAAATGTAATTCCTATAGAATTCGTACATCTTGGTGTTCATGACTTCTGTAATTTCTAGGGAAAAGGAAAAGTTCATATAGTTGAGATCAATCGGTTTATTATATGGATCCGTTAATCGAACACGGATCTGTTTGAGATCCACAGGGGACGGAAAGATGACATCATTTGATAAGAGGGTCGATCCGTCATCGTATATAACAGCTAGTTTTTCTTCACGTACGATGATCTTTGCTAAACATTGGAAGTAGTTGTCATTGGTTCGCTGTTCTACCCCATGTAGGTCATCAATCGACAAAAATATATAGTGATCAGCTACAATATCTAGAAGCGATTCACTTGTTTGGATGTACTGAGTGCCCGAAACATCTGGAAGAATCGTGGTCACATTATAGAAATTGTTCATGAAGCCCAAATTGGATCCAAGACCAAAGTCAAATGGCTGATAGCAGAGTTCTGGGACCTTGAAGTTCAAGATAAAGGGTTTCGCCGAGGTTGTAGGGGCTGTGGCCCCTACTGGACCTACCCCTGTATGAACAAAACTAACCTTAATTGAATAGGGATCCACCTTAACATCAATAAAAATCCCGTACTTTGAATTAAACGATATATTTAGCTTTGCCTGAATTGTATTGATGAGTTCCGTTGCTCCATAGTTACCATCAGGGATTTGGATTTTTGCGGACTGTAGAACATTACTAATATCGTAGGCACAAATCTGAAAATAAGTATTATGATATTGTTTATCACAAAACTCATACCACATATTGGGGATTTCCACAGATGCGATACGTACACGTATCACGTTCTTATAAGGATGCTCGAACTTGTATAAAAAATCTGTCGACGAATCTGTTAATACAGATCGGAACCGGCTATCCACATTCACAATACGTTTTCTAAGGTCATTGGAATTGACCACCTCATTGTTATTATATATCTCGTTTCGCCGCGAGTTGATCATCTTGTAGTTAGGACGAAAATGTGTGATGGGATTATCCACGATTAATTAATCACTATATTGGATTTACTCTGTTGCGTTCGGAAGACGTTGGCGTCTATGTTGAGATTCATGGACTCCATCTCCTGTAAGGAATACCAGCCGGCCGTGCCGATCTCATTCAGATCCCTTGGACTTAGGGGCCACTCGTTCGGAATGTCGAAGTAGTAATAATATCCTACACGGAGTGGCATGCCTCTCTGGGGCATGGGTAAACTGTCAATGCCGATCTCTTCACCGATTTCACGTCCTACACATTCAAAGGGACTCTCGTCCTCTTTTACATGGCCCTTTGGAAAAGACCACTTCCCTGAAGATCGGCCCTCAACAAGGCAGTACTTGTCGGTGGCTCTGCTATGTATGATTGCCCCATATACTTCTACCTTACCGGGTTTTGGTCTAGGTCTTTGTTGTTGCTTATAAACAATCGGGTTACGACTGTTAGGTATCTGTAGTCCAAAGGTGCGTCTGGGAGCTTGCCTGGAGGGACTTGTCGTACGCATAGTAAAGGATAGACACGTTGTATCATTAAGTTGGAAAGACACAGCGTTTCAAGTTTATTGGAAAACAACAAAATAAGAATGTCAAGCTGTAGAATATGTTTTGAGGAGAGTGAGGAGGACAGCCCTTTGATTGTACCTTGTCGTTGTAGTGGATCAATACAGTATATTCACGAAGGTTGTCTAAATCGATGGATTGATACGAGTTATCGCAGACTAATTCCTGCCATAGCACATCAAGATGAGATTACCTTGAAGAATTTGCGATGTGAGCTATGTCATGAGCGATATAAAATACGCTATAATCGCCCCTTTGAATCGGCCCCCATTCGGCGATCATCAAAGATGGATCAGTTCAAACCTGTTATTCATTTTATTGTAAACTTTGCGTTTTTTCTGTTATATAGTTCACTTTTTTTACACCGACCCCCTCTGTATTTACTTGTATCAAGTGTCATATACCATGTCCTGTATGGAGTTAACACAATAGAATACATCTGTTCAACTGTTAAACGACCTCTTATATATTTATATTATTCCATATATGGAACGAGAGGTGTCTTTGTATGGGTTCATTTTTTACTAATTGCCACTATGATATGCCATGATTATAAACATAAACCAGAATACTATCTATTTGGAATCATGGTATCTCAGTCAATTTTCGGCGTGTATTCCATGTTTCATACTGATATTCTCTATGATATGAATATTCATAGACGTCGTAGATTTCTGCCTTACAGATAGGCAAATATAGACTAATTAGTCTTATCCCGGTCCCGTGTACAAATAGAAATTAATTTAAAATTACTGAAATTAAGGAATGGGGTGTGGATGTAAAAAAGGTAAATTAACACTTGTCGTGGATCATAGCAAAGCAGACGGACAGCCTGAGACGTGGGGGCCTGCCATTTGGGCTATGCTTCACATTATCGCCTGTCGAATAGGTAAATCATCGATTGATGTCGATCAAATCAGAGAAATGGAATTTGTTTTGGGCCATTTACCCACGATTCTACCCTGTCCGACCTGTCAGGCCCATATGCGATCGTATTTGGTCACAACTCCATTTCGATGCGATACACTAAGAGGAGAAGAACTAAATACCTATGCTCGTACATGGATGATGAATTTTCATAATACAGTGAGAAGGACAAAGGGTCAGGCAGTCGATATTCTAACACTTGAAAAATATAGCGAACTGTATGCGGCAGAAACAATCCAAGAGTGTCATATAAATACAATGATGGGCAATGTTACCTTTGGAATTCGTAATGGACTTGTCAAAATAGATAACTGGAAACGCTGGGTCCCGCATTTTAATCGACTAAAGGTTATGGTTGGGCAATAACTTGTTTACAAGTTATACTCGCAATAACTTGTTTACAAGTTATACTCGCAATAACTTGTTTACGTGTTATTATAGGTCAATAAATTACATGTTGTTTGAAGTTGCCCTACAACAAACTGGTCAATTTCGGGTGGCGATATATTCTCATAGTTATAAATAATTGTTTCAAAGAAGGTCCATTCATAAAGACCCAACAGAGTCACCATGATGAGATTCTCCACTAAGATTCTCTTATACGCTATACGTAAAGAAGCATGCGAGCCAAGGAATCCTGTAACAATGATTGTTGATAAAAGTCCCACAAAATACATCCAAGACTGTAAGTGAAGCGATGAGTTGAACGCATGTCGATTGGAAGATGCGATAGACCCATTTTCGTCTACCTGTGTCACATTTACTAGGACGGACAGGATGTCATTTATGACGATGTGTTGTTCTGAGGTCCAGTTTTTACATGTTGTTAAAATATTGTTTACGTAACTGTCGATGGTCGATTTGAGTCCCGTGTCTTCTGATACTGACACGAACTGGAAGAAGAAAATCGTCTCAAAAAGGCTAATTAGCGTAATATGGACGCCGAGACTCATGATCCGATTGAACCACTTTTCAGCAGGGCTGTGGGGCCTGGATATTATGATCTGTGGAACTGGTAATTCTATAGATGGGGACTGTAGGATGGATGGTTCTAATGGTGGTGGGGATTCAATGAAAAACCCACTGTCCCTCCTTAACAAGGGACTCTTTAAAGGTTCTAGCTCTGTTTGCTTACCCGATAGGACTATAAAGGAATCTGAATAGGATGGAGGGCGTCTTAACGTTCTGTCCATTCCCTTACTAGAACATAGGATTATATTCTTATGTTCTAGAATGTGTGTGTAGATTCTCTATTTGCTACCTGCTTTACTGTGACTAGTCACACTACGACTACTACTTCGGCTCCTATCTGCTGAATAGCCTGAGGTTGACCTTGACGGTCCAAAGACAGTCGATAACTTATGCCGTTGTTTACGCAAGGTATACCGTTTAGGCTTTGGTAAACGAGACTCATTCATAGTGGCTTCCATTACAACGACACTGATTGATGGATAAATGGTTTGAATGGCTTTGACAGCCTCCTTGTTATCTTTGTCGATTTTGGATAAGACTGTTTCTGATGCCGGCATATATCTGTAAAATGGCATGCTTAAGGAGGGTGTCTGATACTCTTGGCGATGATGAATTCGTTTGGCAATTTCCTCAATGGGTCCCACAATATGAAGAAGGATGACACGATAGGATGTGTCCTTGAGTAGATCCATAATCGCATCGATCTTTTTCACAATCCCCTCTTTCTTATTGAACGACAGGGTTGTCTCATAAACTACGCTGACCTGCTTTTTGACGGCTCGTTCAATAGCATCGGCACCAAGTTCCTGTATACTGTGAGATTGAATAGCTGTAGCATCAGAATAGCGTGATCGGATCTTATCTAGTCGTTTTTTTGTCTGGGGATCCAGAGTCTCATGAATCTTATCATACCAATCAAACAGTTCTAGATCCTGATGTTTGCTTTGATACGCTCGAATCGTTCCAAACCTGATGTCCTCATGTCCATCTAATTTTAAAAAGTGTGCCATCGACGAGGCTGCTCGGAAGACCTTCAGACTTTCCACAAGAGTATCCAGATTAATTGTGGCATAGTTATGTTTTGGAATGTAACCACGTTTAACAGCCTCCTTATGTGCGGAGCTCTTTCCTACCCCTGGAATCCCCGCGATAATGAGGAAGACAGGATTTGTTGTAGGAGACGCTTCTGTTATATGGAAGATGTTATCTACTGTTTCGTCAGTAAGATTATCAAGTGTATTCATCCCTATTTTATGTAATTTAATTTATTGTCAGTAAACTCGTAGATTTTAGCTGTTGTTAAATATTCTTTTATCATGGACACATAGGGTTGAAGTTGAAGAGGCAAGACAGTCTGAGTATAGACGTTTAGATGTCTTATTTCTATGAACTCCACCTCCACCTGTTCGTCTTTTATAACGGATGGAATCCCCGTCATACACTGAATCCATTCTAACGCATGGTTTAAAGGCATTTTAAAAAAGACCTTAATAAGCGGATTTAGGGGACCGATTCCAATCTCTAGAACCTTCACTGACATCCATATACGATAAAAATAGAATGGTTTTAGGTGCTATGAAATGCTATCACAATGCTATCACAACGCTATGACAGATAGTGTTGGCGACAGACGGGTACATACGTATCTGATGATCCAATGACTACCTGACCCGTTTTTGCCTTAATACACTTGCTGAACATTGCCACAGTCCCATCCTTACAGACAGAACAGTAGGCTGTTAGATGCTCTGTTTCCTCGGCCATCGGAATCAGTTTTAGCATGTCCCCAAACGGTTTTCGTTCCGAGTCGCCACTCAGACCCGCCACAATAATCTTGAGCGGAAGACGGTCTGCCCACTCAGTCACATAGTTGTACAGGTCCGAATAAAACTGGCCCTCATCGATAATCAAGGCATCATAAGAGGCAACTTGACCGGCGACCTCGGCCAGACTATTTACACAGATCGCATCACATGTATCCACATCATGTGATGCGATCTTATTGGTCCCATAACGAGTGTCACCGACATAATTGACCACCAGAACCTTGTAGCCGATCGCCTTGAATCGGCGAATGCGACGTAACAGTTCCGTGGTCTTTTGGGCAAACATACAGCCCATCAATACAGTTAAATGGCCCATTTGACTTTGCTAAACGAATTATAAAAGTATCAAATTTAAGGGTTTAAACACACATGGTTTATACAGAACAATGTCCACAAAATATTTCATATTATCAAAACAACAAGAAAAACCTGTAACGGATGATAGTATGAATCAAATAATTTCAATTAATTCATCGTTGACCTATATATTGCCATCCACAAATTTAAACTACTACACGAACCATGGACTTTTTGAAAAAAGTCTAATAGAATGGACGAAGCAACTTTGTAGAAAAGACAAAGATGTATTGGATATTGGGGCCCATACAGGAACCTATTCTTTGTGTTTGGCCCCTTACGCAAATCAAGTATATAGTTTTGAACCTCAAAAAATGACATATTATGCCCTGTGTGGATCCGTTGCGTTATCGAACCTTCAAAATGTAACATGTTATAACACAGGGCTTGGATCTAAAGCACAAGAAGGCAACGCAACCCTATACATACGCAGTCATGACGGTGGAGGATCATCCGTTCAGATTCTGAGCGACCCTATTTTACGGGAAGAACAGATTCAAATAAGAACGCTTGACTCATATAATTATTCGAATATTGGATTTATTAAAATGGATGTAGAGGATAATGAATTAAATGTACTACAAGGAGCCGTCGAAACTATAAAACGTTGTGGAAATCCTAAAATCCTCTTTGAGTCCAATCATGAAAATAGACCACTCTTTGACTTCCTTAAAACTACGTTAGGGTACAGAAACATTTTAGCCATAAGTGGTATGACAAATATGTATTTAGCTGAGATATAATTGGATAATTATAACATATGATTATAATAGGGATAATATGGCCTACTATAATCAAGATTCAAAGGCTTGGCAAATTGATAAAATTCCGGCCTTCTGTATTAATTTGGAACGACGTATCGATCGTTGGAAACAGTTCACGGGGCAGGCAGGAGTAATGGATCTGACAAATATCAAACGATTTATCGCAGTGGACGGAAAGTCGTTGGATGTAAGGTCCGATGAGCGGATTCCGTTGATTACGAAACGAAATATTTTGGCGAAACAGCGACGGTCACATGAAGATATTGATACCATGGGAGCCATTGGTTGTGCCCTCAGTCACATTGGTGTCTGGGAATGGATGGTGGAAAACAATGCCCCTGTATGTCTGGTCATGGAAGATGACGCAGCGGTGCCCTTTGACTTTGTGGCCCAGGTAAATCATGTAATCGAAGGGTCCATTGTCCTTCAGGATCTCAAGGCCTGGGATCTGTTCACCCTCTGTCATCAAGTGGCCGGCACCAAGACTATGATAGAGGATCCACAACTAAATAAAGTGACAGCGTTCATGGGTACTCAGTGTTATGTAATTACGTTGGACTGTGCTAAGAAGTTCTTGAAGGAGGCCTATATGCTTCATATGCAGATCGACTTTTGGATGTGCGTCTACAAGTCTGTCCACGGTCTAACCATTGTGGGGATCAAGAACTACTTTGTTACGCAACGTAGTTCTAAGACGGATATTCAGAATGGGAATCGGTGTTATGTCTGTGATCTGTCTAATAGCCAACTTGTAGGAAAGGAGCTCATCCGAGTCGAAGAGCTATTGTTAGTTAGGGGCTTAGAAGTGGCTGGTATTTGCGTAATTGCGTATTTGACGCACAAGTGGCTGACGAGTTAGTCAGAATCGGAATCGGAATCAGAGTCTGATGGAATTGTTAAGGATAGATTGGGTTCTATAATTTGGTGATGAGCAAAGACGATTATTCCAGCAGATTCGGGGATTTCCTCATTGAAATTACCCTCCATAGTTATAATTGGATACATAGTATTAATAGACTCTGCGTCATCATCATAGACAAAGCGAAGCCCCTGGCTCCTCTGTTGGATTGTGAGAGAGTTCAAAAAACTGTAATGTTTCTCAAAGTCACCGAATTTTGTGTATTTGTCTGACGGATAGGATATTTGATAGCCGAGATCATAGCAGGTATCATAGAGCAGTTGAACTTGGGTGCGACTTGGACTGGAAGATGAAAAGGCGTGCCATTGGAGCTCCGACTCGCCTGTGCTACTAATTGGGACTCTAAACTGAATAATCAAGAGAGGGGGCATCCAGTTATTTAATAGTAGTATACTAAATAACTTTATGCTGTGTAAGTAGGGATTATGGGATTGGGGACTAGTAAACCTGAACCGATATATGCGACTAGACCGCTACCAAATTATTTACGTGATTTGACGGTGTCTAGCAGTAGACAACGGAATTTTAATATACCAACGCCCTTACGATACAAATTTACACTTTATGTAGTACGACATGGTATTTCATGTGCGAATGTTATGAAAACACAAGAATATGGGTTGTTTTCTAGCCATATTCGCACCCAGTACACAGATCCTGAATTAACGACAATTGGACGTCAGGCGGCAATACAGTATGGATATTTGCTAAACACAACTGGATTTGATTTTAAAAAGATGATCATTGGATCATCAGAGCTCATTCGGGCTCAACAAACTGCTTATTTAATGACACAACCTGATAAATTTTATATTGTCCCATACGTGTCTGAAATAGCGGGAGTTGATCCACAAAAAGTAGCCGATCAAGAGAATCTTGCCTTTTCATTTGAGAAGCAAACGGAAGTTCTAAATAAGAATATGTGTGGTCAAGGGTCTGATATTGCTCGTGTTAGAAATATACAGTATTTTGAACCATATGTGAACAAATATGCCACATTTCCAAATATAGATAATTTTAAACAATGGCTATTTAATAGCTATGAGTTTCTTGGAAAAGAACGTAAACTTAGAAATCCTGATATGTTTCTTGTAACGCATAGTGGATTTATCAAAAAGTTATATAAATATATTAAAGGGATTAAATTATCATCGGATGATGTAAAAAATTATTCTGTCCATGCGATTAATGTAGAAGTACGGGATAAAGTGTATTTTACAGATATTCAAGAAATAGACTATAGCGTGAATACAAGGATTGATTTCAAACAACAGTGCGAGGTAGATACATGTCGTAAACCAATTGGTTGCTCAAAGAAGGTTGAGGATCCTGAACAGCGTTGTTATGTACGCAGACAAGAAGATATTATGATTGCTGATCCTATGGGGGTAGTTGGAGGAAAACGACGTAAATCTGTTCGAAAGACGAAAAGGGTTGCTAAGAGAACGCGGCATAGGCGATAATTTTAGAGGAACGGATTGTGGGACCTATGTTGCCTATGGCCCTTTTCTCGTTAGAGAAAAGGGTCATGGGACCACAGTGTTTGGCAGCTTTGCTGCCAAACAATATGGAAACACAATCCGTTCCTCTTAGAGGAACGGATCGTGTGACCACTGTAACAGTGCCTGTCTGCTCCTTTTATAACAGGTCAAATCCCCCTTCTTACAGTTGGCTTTGATCTGTCCCGCATGTCTGACGAAGGCCTTCCACCTCTTAATTTGGACTGCGTCCAGTTCAGGGATTCGTCGGCCCAGATAGTACCGAAAGTACCATTGGGCCCAGCCTCGAATATCAGGATTTTTGGTCGGATCTGACAGAATTGGGTACTGTTTCGCTACGTGGTGACCCTTGTTCGGAACCCAGCCATAGTCATGCCATAAAGACAGAGACAAGCGACTGTCTGTCTGGAACAGATTGACAGTGATATCGGGCCTTTCGGGGCTGAGCTTGCCCAGCATGATCGCCGGCAGAAACCAGTCTTTCGGGAACTCCAAGATACAGTCATTGAAGTATTTTCCCTCAAAGACACCGAGAGCCAACATTTCTTTCGGTGTTATGGCAGGTTTGAACTCGGGATCAGTTATGGAGCCTGGATCTGCTTCCAAAACGTAACTGTAACCCCTTTCCATCCTGTTATGGACCTTCACAGTTGTCCCCTTTTTATAAGCCGATTCGGGATTCCCCTTGGAATCTAGGACAGATAGCATGGTTGATATAGTTGGTTTCAATAAGACTCGTCGATCCTCAAAGTGAAGCGGCATACCCTACTTATAGGCGTGAATATAAACCATTGATACCTATTCGTCATAATGAATGCCCAAATTCAAGCCCTTCAAAAAGAGATTGATATCGTTCGATCAAGACTCTTACGAGCAAATAAGGAAGTTGAGAGCATTATCCGTGAAATTAGACACCTTCATAATATGCGAGAAGAAGCACAGGTATCGCTTCTTGACACTGGAATGACCCTGTTAGAAGCAGATCATAAGAATGCTACTATTGATGCTTGCCGTCAGGTTCGTATGAAGACAGAGATATCCCTGGCCGATAAAAAAGTATTCTGTGAGAGGCTGGAGCTACATCATAAGAGACTGCTAAAGAAGCTGGCCGCCCTCTTTACTCAATAACCATCGGAACCTTGTACTTTGTACACAGTTCAGCGACCTCTGTTAGCTTCTTTAGCCCAATGTCTCCTGTCCCAATGAACGCATGCCGATCTACACAGGACCCACAGGGAGTCGAAGAGTCATTAAAGTGAACCAGAGTCAACAGATCGGGTCGTCTTGCCAGAATCCCTTCAGCATAGTCTTTTGGCTCGTAGCCTGTCGCAAACACATGACACGTGTCAACACAGATTCTGAGCCTCGGATCCTTAAAGGAGGTTACAAAGTCCAGGAACTCGTCGAAGTCAGTCAGAACTTCTGTGCCCTGACCAGCCGGTGTTTCGAGGAGGATCGGACACGTCTCAGTCGCATAAGGAATCGCTCTCAACAGATTGGTTCTCATATTGTCCATGGCTATTTTCAGATCCTGACTGGTGGATTTTCCCACATGAACAACAACCCCTTTCGATCCTAATGGCACAGCAATCTGTAGGTATTTGATCAGAAGACCGGTAGAATAGTCGTCTTTGACAGCAGGATCTGAACATAAGTTGATCATGTAGGGGCTATGGACGAACAGGGGTTGTGATTCGGTCAGGAGGCCCTTGGCTGCCGCTACGTCCTCCTCTTTCGCAGTCACCTTGCTATTCATGGGGCCCGACAGAAAGATCTGGCTGGGGACAGACGGGGGAAGAGATTTCACGGTATCTGTCAGAGTCTTCAGTTTCGGCATGTGACTGCCGATGCCATGAAGAGTGGCCAGAGCCTGTCCTGGCAGAACCGATTTGTCGGCATCAGGATTCAGTTGTCGCTTGGCCAAATGGTTGAACAGATCCCGATAAGCAACCCTGTTCGTCCATGTACTGACGTTGTAATGCCAAACAGTTTCTTGAAGCGGGAGGACCAGATAGACATCTGTGGCTGTCAGATCTAGGGCTGCGTAAGCGAACACTTGGAACAAGAACTGTTTCCAGTTGTCTTCTAGCATTCCTGTGGTTTTCACCTCAAAGATCTGGGTTGGCGTCTGAGCATCAGGATGGCCTTCCACAGAATCAAAGGCGACAACGGTATCAAAGGTAAGGGGGCCCTTAGTAACGACGTCTAGGGCTGCCCTCGTGTTTCTGACGTGCTGGAGATAGGGCTTTGTGGTTTCGGAGACTACTAGCTTGTCTTTTGCTTTGGTCTCAACACCAGGATACCAGTTCTGAACGGCGGTCCAAAGAGCGTCTACTGTGATATCTGTGACGGGTAGACGTAAGAGATCCTCAGTAACACAGCCGAGAAGGGAGTATCGCTCCTCCTTAGGAAAGACGGACAGGAGTGCGGCAGGGTATCGGTGGGTTGTAAGGGTTGGGGGTTCTAGGGGGGGTTTAGCCCCACTAGATGAGGATTTGGGCAACAGCTTCTGAAGCTCTTTGAGAGCGTCAGAAGGTGCGGTTTTAATAATGTGGCGAACTCGGACAGACATTATGATAATTTGGATAGGAATAGGCGGGTGTTCGAGATTTCTTTGGTAGCTTGGGACTTCAATTTTTTTTATAAAAAATAGGACGGGCAGGTCTTAGTCTAGCTTGGATAGCTCTTTTTGTGTCTTTCGCCAGTCAAAGTACTCTGTCACGGGCCTTTGTTTCTTGTACTCGTGGGTTTCCCAATGCCAGTAATTAGAACTCTTTCTCTCATGAGTCCACCTGGTGCGATCGATGCTTGAGGCGATCGAATCATCCACATTCAGGATTTCAAGGGACATGGGTAACGTAGGAAGGGAAAGGAGGTGATTCTCTTGGATCAGGAGAAGGGTGACCCTTTCAGGAACAGGGGGAAAGCTGGCAAGTTTGTTCTTGTACGCTACAATCGTTTTGAGAGTTGATGGAAGAGGTGGAATGGCTGTCAAGTCGTTGTGATCGACCGCTAACGTTTCGAGAGTTGGTGGAAGATCAGACAGATGTGTGAGACCACAGTCGTTGACCCTCAGCTCCTTCAGACCTGATGGAAGGACGGGAAGGGTGGGAAGTTTACAGTATGCCATGTGGAGGCTGGTGACTGTGGAGGGAATCTTGAGATCTGATGTGATCCCTGAATCGACGGAGGCAAGGTGTTCCAGCCCCTCGAACGCGTGAAGGATGGTCAGACTTGGATTTCCGCCACAGTCACATCGTTTCAGGGAGGGTGGAAGGATGAGGATCGTGATCTGCGTGTAATTTAGGGAAAGGGATTCTAGAAGAGGTGGCCATTGATCTGGCAGATCCTCATCTGTCAGAGGGATTTTTTCACAGATGAGGATTCGAAGATCGGGGGGGAGATCGTTCAAGAAGCCCTTTGGAGGGGGATTTGTGCGACTGTTGATCTCTGATGTCCAGTCTGTGATCTCAAGCCTTCCGTCTTTGTAGATAGCAGAATACCAGGGAACAGACATGATAAGTATGGATAGATAATGTTTAAATGGGGGGCTATATACCCTAGGCCCAAGCGGTTCAATTTTTTCTATAAAAAATATGGAAATGTGATTTGGGTTTAACGAACATACCCAAAATGGCCATTCGATTTCCAGGGAGCTTCAAAGGTCATCGTCTTTAGGACAGGATTGCCAATGAGACAGATCTCTTTCACGGATTCAGGAATGGACGGAAAGGCGGTCAGAAGGTTATTATTGAGGAGAATCTTTACACACCCATCAGGAATGGTCTGGAACGATTCGAAGGAATTGTTCATCGCATGAATCTCTTTGATCGTGGCGGGGAGTGGGGGGATTGTCTTGAGCCAGGGATTGTTCCCACAGTGGAGTTGTTCGAGCCTAGGAGGAAGTGGCGGGAGTTCCTTCAGGTCTGTATTGTCGACTGACAGACTCAGAAGACCCTCTGGTAATACAGGGAGGGTTTTGATGGGGCTGTGATTTTGCGAGTATGTAAGAAGGGACTTGGGAAGAACGAAGTCCGTGAAACTACATTTAAGGAAGCCAAGAAAGGTCAGGCCTTCGTTAAGAGTAAGAGACGTGAGGGTCGAATTCTGAATCGCAAGGTTCTCGAGATGTTCAGGGGTCTTAAAGTCTGCCATATGACAGTTCTCTACATAAATACCCTTGATGTTAGCGGGTAATGGCGGGAAGTTGTCAAGTGCCAGATTATTCAGACATAGTGAGCTAACAGAGGACGGCAGCTCAGAAAGGGCTGCCGCCAGATCGTCCCATGTAAACGCATGGCCAAGAGCCTTTTCTGCCGTTAGGATCGCATCACGGTTGATCCTTAGCATGCCAAGGAAGATATAGGGTTTGTACCAGGAATGAGACATTATGTAAATTTGGATATTTGTGAGGTGGTTTGCTGTGGCTACAACCATAATCACTGTTCGTCCGCACTTCAATTTTTTTTTTGATAAAAATATTGGGACTGTGATTTAGGTGCCTATTTCATCCAATAATTGTAGTACGTATTGAATTTTAGGGTCTCAGACGTGAAGGTCTGGGCGACTGGATTGCCAATGATCCAGAGGGATTTAACGGCCTCAGGGAGGTCAGGAAGTTCTGTTAGCCGATTAAATGCGACTTCTAGCTTGACGCACGACGCAGGAATTGGGGGGAGTGTTAGAAGCCTGTTATGTGCCGCATTCAGATGCTTGAGGTTAGGAGGTAGCGGTGGGAGGACGGGGAGGAAATTATAATCACATGCGAGCGTTTCGAGGGTTTCAGGAAGCTCAGGAAGACCCGTGATACTACAGTTGGAACATGACAGGTACACCAAGGACGGGGGTAAAGGCGGGAGGTCTGAAAGGGAGGGATTGGAGAAAGATCCCAGCACCTCAAGCGTAGAGGGCAGAGAAGGCAAGGCTCTCAAGGTCGTCCTGTTACATAAGAGATGCTTCAGACCCTCATTGAGAAAGAGGGTGACCAGGGGATTATGACTGATCTGAAGCTCTATAAGATGGTCGGGCGTTTTGAAGGTCCTGAACTGATTGTGGCTCAGATCGAGATGAGTGATTTGCGGCCGTACATCTGGGATCTGATTTAGGTCGAGGCCCGAACAGACCATCTTGTGAATGTGAGGGGGAATTTCAAGAGTCGCAATGAGTTCTTCGACAGACCGACCGTCGCCAGTATGTTCCAGCTGGCGTTTGTTGGCCCAGTTGATGTTCAGGTATTCTCTTTTATAAATAGGGTCAAATTCGAGGAAATGACGATATGCTTGGGACATTATAATATGGATATGAATAATAGGAGGTGGGGCTTTGACTAAGGGGGGCCATCCTAGTTCAATTTTTCTTTTACGAACTGGCCGACTGTCCAGACAAGCGTCGCTATCCCTTGAACAGGAACAGCGACTAAGTAAGAGAGGATCTCAAGAATGGGGGCTGTACACGTTAGCGAAGGTATGTACACGGATTCTGTATTCTCCTGTTGGTCAAACAGGTAGTTGTCATGTTGGTGGACGGCGAGAAACCGGACCGTTGTTTGTGGGGCCGTGTCAATATGAGCCTTCAATAGCCCACTATTCATCAGGACGAGGGAGTTTTGCTGAACATTCAGTTGCGTAGGCAGGGACATCTGCCATCCCAAGTGACTGCCTTTACTGACTGAAAGTGCGGGCCCAGGATGTTCATAATGGACGGCCAGATACGTCGGATGGACGGTCCTCTTAAAAAAAGTAGAAGAACGCCAGTAAAACGGGTTACTGCCGCCCCTATTTGTATGGACCTTAGGCAAGATCATGTAATGTGGGGGTAGGACGGACAGGGTTGTTCGGGGGACAGCATCAAGACCCGACTCAAGAACACAATAGCCATCTTCATCAAGAGAGGGAACTTGATGGAGGGTCCTAAAAATATCTACGATCGCATTCCACCACACAAGAAGGGTCACAACGAACCGATCTTCAAGCGATAGGGGCATCATTTAACAAAAAATAGGGGAACACGTTTAGGCTACGCCTCATCAAGGCATGAACGGAGGAGCCGATACTGCCAGACACGAAGCCGCTGTCCTTTGCCTGTCCGTGTCTTGTGGAACTCGAGAAGCTGGCGATACGTGAGCTCGCCGAGAAGATCCTCGAACTGGCCACGTTTTAAGAGGCGAAGCTCAGGAATCGACAGATCACTGACGAGAGGCGGGATGAACTCAGAACGGGGCCGTTTCCTGCCTGATACGTAGTGTATGGGTTCTGCCGTAAGGGCTACTGGTTCAGCTACTGCTACTGCTACTGCTACTGCAGTCGTCGTAGAAGAGGCCTCAGCCAGAGCCTCGTCCAGGGCTTCTGCCAAGGCATTCAGGTCAGCGTCCTGGTCTGTCGAGGACAGATCGATATTGGATAACACGTGTGCGAGTACGTCAACGGACATTATGGATAGTCGTAGGTGGACAGCTGAGACGGACAGGGGGCGTCTGTTCAATTTTAGAAAACGGCAAAAAAAAGATTTTTGGTCTTTTTTTTGTTTTTTTGATTTTCAGTTTTTGTCTATTTTGTCTATTTACTTCTGTCTCGCGGCCTCCGATAGTGCCATCATCGCCTCATACTGGGGGTGGGTGGGCAGGAAGATCTTGTCATACTTCACACCCTCCACCTCCTCTGTCAGCAGATCCTCCACCTGCTGATCCAGGGTGACCACAGGCTTGGCCGCGACTGCTGCGAAGCTCACCTCGAAGCTCTTGGCACCGACAGACTCAGTTGCCACCAGGACGGGGAAGGCCTCTGCCAGACGCTTCTTCACAGCATCTGCCATCGCCGTGGCCAGATCCGCCACCACCTCACGCTTGGCAGCACCTAGGCAGACGGGGGCCAGCTGATTGCCAGTGGCTGCTACCGCGGCCTTGAGGGCGGATGCGACAGCGGACAGAGGGGCGGGAGCTGAAGGGTGGCGGGTGACCTTGGGCCTGAGCATCTCCTCCTTCGACTTGCGATCAGACGCTGCCAACTCGGGGAACATAGCACGTCTGTCGCCCGTGAGGGAGTCCTCGAGCATGGGCTCAGGGCCGCAACGCTCCAGGAACAGCTGGGCCTGCTCGGCTGTGGCCAACTTGAGGAAGCAGAACCCAATCGACTTGCCGTCACGCAGAGGAGCGTAGATGGCCTCCTTCTCGGCTATCTGGCACCCCTGACGCTTGACGAAGTCGCTCAGATCACGGATGAAGCGGTACAGCTCGGGCTTGTTGCGGAGGTAGCGGATGTTGCCGAGACGGACAGAGCAGATGGTGGACTTGGGCTTGACATAGGCCTCCTCTGCGACAGGCATGAGGTAGTTGGGGAGGTGCTCGACAACGGGGCCAGCTACTTCTGTGACTGTCTCTATCCACTTGGGTCCTGTGATAGGAGTAGCAGGCCTGGTGAACTTGATCAGCTGGTGGAGTCCCAGTGGCTTGAGGATGCCTCGGAAGCGTCTGATGCGACCCATGGCCCGATCCTCATAGTCACTCATGGCACCCCAGTCAGCACAGTCGCAGGTGTACCAGCAGCCGCAACCGACGCACTTGGGCAGAGTCCCGAACTCACCACGCTGACGGTTCTGGGCATTCGCTATCCTGAAGCGATCAGTACGAGCTGCGAGGTTGGCCTCAAGCTTGACGAGGCGATGCTGGACCACAGCACGCGTGAGGGCAGGCAGGTTGGGGAGGAGCTTCGCGATAGCAGCACGAGCCTTAGTCCTGACAGCGACGCGGCAGGCATCCGCGAGCTGCTTGGCCCGAAGCTTCGCTGCTGCGATCAGAGCCTGCTCAGCCTGCCATGCCTCACGGCGTTCCTGCTGGGCACGCATGACTGCTACGAACTCCGCATCCTCTGTATGCTTGTACCCAGTGGCTCTGGCACCGGTCTTCTTGCCCGCGAGGCCAAGACCAGAAACCAGGGCTCGCTCGTGGGCGGGCAGATCCTCGACAGACACCCCCTCATAGGCAAGGAGGGCAGCCAGATGCTTGGGGCCGTAGTTGATGTGGAGGTGGACCGCTGCGTCGAGCTGAGCCCCTTCCTCGATGGAGTTGGCCGCAACATTGTCGTAGCGACTGAGGACTGCGACGCAACGCTTGGCAATGTCCTGCCCCTCAACACCCAGATCATCATCGCTGTCCTCGGCCTGCTTGGACTTCATGGCACGCTCTGCTGCTATCCCACGTGCGATGATCTGGTCGTGGGTGAGTCTCTTGTCCAGGGACCCGCGGAACAGATTTGTGCTTCGGCGAACTGCCTTAGCGACACCCTTCTGTATGGGTTTGGGGGCTTCCTGCCCCAGGGTGACCATTGAGCCGGCACACGTGCTGTTGCTGGTATTGACTAGTTTACTCATTTCGTGCTGCAACCAAAAAAGCCGCAAATATGGATAGATGTGTAAAGTTGTTACCAGTGGTGGGGAGTATCTGGGGTGATACCGTACCTCCTGCCGTTCAGATCAGGCCCGTTTCAATTTTATTTTTGGGTTGAGGCGGACAGGGTCACAAATCAGGGGACCCTACCAAGGGTCCCCTGGCTGCCATCAATTTTATTCCGAGGTTGAGGACGGACAGGTCCCCTGGGGCCACCCTATCTGGTCTGGGGACCTAGGCCCAGGTCCCCCGATCAATTTTATCTGGACCAGGGGACCCAGGCCCGTTTTGCGGGCGGAAATGGCCTCGGCCGAGGTCCCCAACAGGTCCCCCAGCGGGTCCCCTGGATCGGCCAATTCCTCAACCTAAAAATAAAATTGAAATGCGGATCTGGTCGGCTAGGAAGGTCCCCTCTACCCCAAATAGAGACAACCCTCACAAGTCTATCCAATTATTCAGCTCAAGATGTCCACAACACTGATTGCGTCCCCTGAAGCCATTCTGGCACAAATAGATCTCCTCACCGCCTCCGTCAAGGACCTCCGCAAGGCCACTGCCTTAGCGTTCAAACAGCACAAAACCGCAGTTGCGGCCACAGCGAAAGCTGGTTCCAAGAAGGCCAAAAAGGCCTCTGGTTCCGACTCGAGCTCGGTCAGCAGTGGCGGCAGCCGCACCAACACGAACTCCTGGCAAGCATGGACAGCATATGTCCTGCCTGCGAAGGGTGAGTCTGGTACGGAACGTGCTGAACGCTACACCGAGTTCAAAGAGGCCTACACCCACCCTGTCAATGGTACGAAGCAGGGAGTCATGATCGCCTACCTGGGCCACCGAGCATATCTCGGTGGTTCCAAGGAGGGCGGACAGACTCCCGAGTACACAGCCTTCCTCTCAGCCTTCGCTGAGCGTAAGGCTGCTGCTACTGCTACTGCCACCTCCGTTGTCTCCGTTGTCAAAAGTAAGAAGCCCGTTGCTGCTGCTATCCTCGATCTCGATGATAGCCACAGCGTCGCGTCCACCGAGGAACGCGAAGCCAGTCTCGGCACAGCCATCATACCTATGACCCCCAGCAGCAACTCCTCTGCGTCCCTCCCCCCGCCACCAGCGAAGGGCAAGAAGGCCTCTACTACTCCTGCGAAGTGCCCCACTGTCAAAGTTCTACAACTGACAGACGGGCCATCAGGGAAGAAGAAGGCCCTCCCTGCTCCTCCTGCCTCCCTCTCACTCGCTCGCATCGAGACGATCCCTGAGTCCTCTAGCAACAGTAGCTCTAGTAGCTCAGCAGCTAAGCCAGTGATCAAGACCGTTGCGAAGAAGGGCAAGAAGGCCGCTCTGCCTGCCCTCACCCTACCCGCCGTGCCAGTGAACCCCCGTGCTACCATGGCACCCTGGGAGTTCAACGGTACGACCTACCTGAAGAACGATGTAGGCCAGGTCTGGTCTGCGGAAGGCGAGTGGTGCGGTGTCTACAATGAGAGCGAGGACCTGATCGACGAGACAACGGAGGAACCCGTGTGGCCTCCTGTTGCCGAGGATGTTGAATAAAACCCAAAATAGGAAAATAGCAAAACCCCAAAAATAGAAAAAACCCAAAAATCAAAAAAAGCCTAAAAAACTTTTTTTTCCGAAGATGGCAGAACCTACTGCCGACGAACAGTGTGGTAGAGGGTTCTGGCGACTTCCGATTTTTTTTTAAGACCAATCTAAAATTGATTTGCGGCAAGCCCCCCATGGTCGGTCTCTCCCCCCTCTACTACTATCCATACTATGACCGTTCTGAAACGCAAGGCCCCCCTTAAGATGCTCTATGAGGGATTCAAGCCCTACTCGCATCAAGGACCGGCCATCAACCATATGCTGATGCTCGAACGCAAGGGCACCGAGGCACCTCCGTTCAGCGACCAGCCCGCTGTCAACTTTCGTGGCGGTGTCCTCGCCGACGACATGGGGCTCGGCAAAACTAGCGAAATGCTCATGACGATGAAGAATAATCCGAAACCCAAGACCCTCCTACTGGTGCCACTGGCTCTTGTGGAGCCCTGGACGACAGCAGCGACGAAGGCCGGCTTCCGTTGCTTCGTAGTCGGCAAGGAGCGGGTCTGGACCAAAGTTAGCAGTTTACTGCCAACTGAGACCAAAGCCTCCGCAGATGCCTGGGACCCTTCTGTTCCCCAGGTCTTCATCACTAACTACGACACTCTCCTCCATCGCGAGGCTCTTGTGTTAGCAGAAACCTGGGACCGCGTGGTCCTTGACGAGGCCCATCGTATTCGAAATCACAAGTCCATCCTCACCCAAAAGGTTCTTGAGATCGAGGCATCTCTGCGATGGGTCTTAACCGGCACCCCTGTAGTCAACTCCCTCAGCGATGCTGTCACCCTGTTCGCCTTCCTCGGCATCCCCCATACTCCCACTATGCGATGGGACCCCGTCTACTACCCAGCTCTTATGGAGGAGATCCTAATCTACAGATCCATGGAGTCTATTCGAGGCAAGGTACGAGACGCTCCCCCTGTTCCTGACGAAGAGGAGCATGTTCTAGAGTTCGCATCCGCAAAAGAACGCAACTTCTACCGTGCTACCGCAGAGCATCCCTATGACTACCAGTTCGAGATGTTCTTGAGACTCCGTCAGGCTTCTGTTAGTCCTGCGACCTTCAACAAGTCTTGGACAGCCCCTAGCACCAAGATGATCGGCCTCGGTGACTTAATACAGACGGACAGGAGTCGCAAGTGGATCGTCTTCTGCTCCTTCCACGAGGAAATGCGACTGGTGGCCGAGTATTTGGAAGATCGCCTGGGCCTTGAGGCCGAGCAGTATCACGGGGGTCTTAACCAGACAGAACGCACCGCGACCCTAATGAGAGCCAGAGATCCCTCCTGTCGCGTCCTCTTGATCCAGCTCCAGGCAGGTGGCTGTGGCTTGAATCTACAAGAATTCGACGGGGTTGTCTTCATGAGCCCCTGGTGGACCAGTGCGATGATGGAACAGGCCAAGGCGAGAGCCGTGCGTATGGGCCAGAAAAAGGTTGTCAAGGTGGTTCACTTGCTCCTCGCTATTGAGAAGGGTCTCAATATCGACACCATGATGGGCACCGCGGCGGATATGAAACGAGATCTGCTTAAGGAGGAGTTCTTTACGAATCGCGTCCTGTTGTAAGAAAGTGACCGCAATATTTTTTTGCCGATCCGGAAAAGAAAATTGAAGACCGGTGACACAGACGAACAGGTGTGATCTCCCTTGTCACGCACTTTCCATCAATATCCATATTATCATGTTTTGCCTCACGTATCTTGCCGCCATTGCGGGCCTAGTAGGGATTCTCACTGCCCATAGACGGGACATCCTCCTCAGACCCCACCATCAGACCCTAGACAACTATGAGATCCTACACCTCATGCCCACGGGTGTTCATCTGTTGAACTGGCGGGGCAAGCCAGTAAAACCAGCGTACATGATCCTCCAGCCAGATGGCCAGCCCCTATTCTACGACCTGAACACCAATCGGACCATCGGCAACATATCCGCCTATACAGGTCTTAATGGCATCAAGACAGCAGAGCACGCTGTTCGCTTGACTGGCGGTGTCTTCAAATCCTGGTCTCTCCTTGATCTCAGGGGCTATAAGCCTATTCTGCCTCCTATTGGTCCCTTTGGTCGTCGTATGTACCAGAGGAAGAACGAAACCTGGTGGCTCCGTGCTCAACAGAACTATCGGGCATTGAGATAGTTGCGTCTTGCCTCGTCCTATTTTTTTATGACGAAAAAGAAAATTGAAGCGAGACATGTAGGGATAGGGAGGCCCCCGCCCTTATATTACTATCCATACTATCCATAATGTCCAACAGTTCCTGCTCATCTAGCATCAATTATCTCGGAGCCCTCGTCGGTGCCCTGGAAACCATGAAGGACCAGGCCAAACTCGATGGGGGGAAGACAGCCAGCTTCAAGATCCGCTCCTACAACAACGTCATCAAACAGATCAAGGCCATTCCTGTCATCAGATCCCCTTCTGATCTGTCTACTCTTACAGGTGTTGGCGAGGGCATCCAGAAGAAGATTGACGAAGTGCTAGCCACAGGGACCCTGGCAGCCGCAGAAACCATCAAATCCAGCGATAAAGTGGGCGTCTACAAGATGCTCATGAACTGCTATGGGATCGGCGTGGCCAAGGCTAAGACACTCGCTGCCACAGGCATCAAGACTGTCGCCGACTTGAGAGCCGCGGCTACAGCAAATCCAAAGCTTCTGACAGCCGGTCAACGCATCGGTCTAACCCATTACGAAGAGTTCCTAGAACGGATCTCAAGGGAGGAAATGCTGGCCCATGAGTCCTTCTTAAAATCAGCTATCACAGGAATTCAGACAGATATCGTCGGCTCGTTTCGTAGGGGAGCTGTCTCATCTGGCGACATCGATCTGCTCCTCTGTTCGGCTGATTCGAAGGATCTCAGGACTACTATCAGGACTCTGATCGCCAGTGGCTATATTACAGATACCCTCGCAAATGGTGAGAAGAAGTTCATGGGTGTCTGTCGGCTGCCAGGGGCAGCCCATAGACGCCTGGATATCCTCTTGACCCCACCTCAAGAGTATCCGTTTGCCCTCGTGTACTTCACCGGCCCCATGGAGTTCAATGTGAAGATGCGATCCAGATGCCTGGAACTCGGCTATACGCTCAATGAGCACAGACTGGATGTTGCTCCTGGTGCGATGATGGAAGACGTTCCAATGATCCGAGATGAGCGAGACCTGTTCGTCTTCCTCGGCATGAAATACCTCGGACCCACAGAACGAGACCCCAAAAACATAGAATACAAGTAAAAACCCCATTCCCCTATTTTTGTTAAATTTGACGAACAGGTGCTATTTTGATATTAACCACTTATGAAGTTCTTTGAATTTCTTCGGCGAACTGTGGATCGGCCATGGGACTGGAACGAACTGAGCAAGAATCCTGCGATCAGGACCGAAGATGTCGCATCCGAGCTCCATTATCCATGGAACTGGAAGCTCTTGTGTCAGAATCCATCCGTATCCGTCAGATTCTTGTTAGAACACGAGGCAGAAGGCCTCGATTTTGACGCTCTCAGTAATCATTTAGACCTGACATGGTATGATGTGACCAACTTCGCTGGGCGACCCTGGAATTACACCTATTTGAGTGGCAATCCCTGTGTTACCTGGACTCTTGTTAAAGCCTTTCCCAAGATCCCATGGAACTTTGCGTGGCTCAGTCGAAATCCCTCGATCCCTGTGGATGTCGTCCTACATAATCCAGAGTACAGTTGGGACTGGGACCGCGTGAGTCGACGGGCGACCATGGAGCAGATCCTAGCCCATCTCTATCTGCCATGGGACTGGTGGCCCCTCAGTCACTTGGCTGTTATCACAGATGAGCTCTTGGATCATCCTGATATCAAATGGCGAGCCACAGGCCTCTCTGTCAATCCAAGTGTGACGCTTGAGCTCATGGAACGTCATCCTGAGATTGAGTGGTGCTGGAGTCGCAATAGGCGGTATTTGACCTTGGACTACGTCATGACACATCCTGAGATCGAATGGGACTGGCACGAACTGTTCTTGTTGCTTCCCATGTCTGTCGATCAGCTTATAAGGCACAAAATTGCCGTCGACTGGGATAAATACAGCTACAATCCTAGTGTAACGCTTGAAGACTATGAGCGGTTCCCTGATAAGCCATGGACTATTAGAGCCTTGAATTCTCAGGCGAAGGGTCTTTGTCTAGCTGATGTGAGACGCCTTGGTTGGTGTACTAGGACCTATTGTCAACATCCCGACATAACGATCGAAGAACTTAGGGAATGTAGGGAAGACGAGGTCGACTGGAGCCATATAAGTAGTAAGACATTTTCAATCTAAATAAACGATTGTACTAACAGTCAATGGTAGCCTCACTCCTCAAACCTCTTACCACGGGGATCCAAAATGAACGTATTTTTTTTAAACAGACTTTCGCACCGTTTGTAAGGCTGTGGCATACCACGGGACGCTTCACAACCCAGATGGTTCGCCTGGACTTCGATTCAGCACCTGTCCTAGGCGGCACATCCTTTTTCCGGCTTTTACGCAAAGGACAGCTGATTACACGGCTGTTTCTTGTGGCGAATATGCCCGATATTGAGACGGCTCAGGCAATAGCTAGGGCCAAAGCAGGGGCCTTCTTTGCGGGACCGACCTTTGGATGGACGAACAGTATTGGCCATGCTCTTGTCGAGAGTACGACCATGAACATCGGCAACACTGAGATCGAAACCTTGGACAGTCGTCTGTTAGAAATGATGGATGAGTTCCAGACGCCCCTGGAAAAGACCACGACCATGAACCGACTGATTAAACGCCTGGACAACGGCTTTACCTCGTCCACCTTTGGCCATGATCCCGTTCCGACACAGGTAGTCGTACCGTTACCTTTCTGGTTCTGTCGTGGTGATGCGGGCTGTGCGTTCCCGATTGATGCTATTTTGTCGGACGAGGTTCGCATTGGGATAACGTTTCGAAATGTGAATGGCATGTATTATACGGACAGTCGCAACGTCAACAATACTAGCACTGATGATGGGACTGGGCTATGGCCTCTGTTGAATTCGCCCTTTTATGCCTATCTTTTGGGAGGCGGGACCGTTGTCCCAGGGATCGATCCAGTGAGACCTGTTGGCATCATTCCTGGCATCAATATGCCGAACACGTTGTCTCTGGGCGATACCTACATCATGGCGGAATACGTCTATTTGGACCAGCCTGAGGCAAACAGGTTTCGTATGGCAGATCTACAGGTGCCCATTGTCCAGCACTACGCTGTCCAGCCCTTCCAGACAAGGGGTCTTGCTAATGCTAGGATTCCCATTGAAATCCCCAATCCGACGAGAGATCTGTTTTGGATGGTTCAGAGAGTGGAAGCACCGACCTACAACGCCCATTTCTTGGCCACACGGGATCTGACTGCTGTCAAATCAGATAAACTGTGGTGGCCAAATGCGACGGGACTTTCTGCGTTTCAACCTAGTTTTCTGACACCGGCCTTTGCCCTGTCAGACTCGGAACCGATTATAGGTGTTGCCCTCATGTACCAAGGATCTCTTACTCGGTTTCGTACACAAACACCGGCCTTATATAGGTCTATTTTACCGTCATGGGAACAAAAAAAGAGCCCTTGGATCAACAGGTTCTATTACAACTTCCCTGTTGGTCTTTACAGTGGCTATACACCAGTGTCCAAACCGTTGGGCGAGGGAAATTTAGATAAGATGTCACAACGGGAACTGCTCCTAGAATTTACCCCTCGCAGAGGCACTTACAATCAGAACGATGTACCGTCATATGACGTGTATATCTGGGCGGAAACGTATAATGTTCTAAGGGTGTATGGCGGAAGGGCGGGGCTATTGTTCGCTTATTAAGCGAACAATTCGGCCCCGACAAGGGCGGGGCTATTGTTCGCCTACTAAGGCAAATAATCATCGCTTAATAAGGCAAATAATCATCGCTTACTAAAAATAATAGTCAACCTATTCATGTCCTACAATCAACAGCTATCGGATCCTCACTTCTTAGCGTCCATTGCCTCTGATTATGAGCAGCCTCTACACCGTCATAATCCGACACCATGTGGAACAGAACGCCCTCTTGAAACCACTGGCTGATGCGGTCGGGATGATAGATCACTTCCATGAGATCTCCTCTGAGCTGCTCCGTTCGTTCCTGAATTCGGCGTTTCGACTCCTCTTCTTCCGCAGTTTTCTGGGCTTCCTGGACCTTGTGAGCATAGTTGTACAGTGCTAATCCCTTTTCGTCATTCGATGTCTGGGGAATCAGAAAGTGATTGCCCGCAACAATCATATCCGTTAAGAACGGGGGAAGTCTGTCTGGGATCCGTTTGAACTCATTGAAGGACGCATAGAAGATACGCAAAGAATCAGGGAAGGTCTCGGGAATAGTCGTGATGTAGTTGTTGTGGACACTGAGATTCGTGAGGGTGGACGGAAAGGTGGTAGGAAGGGACTGGAGTTTACAATTCGAGGCATACATGTAGCGAAGCTTTGGGGGCAACGGAAATGGAAGGGCCTTAATGAAGGTGCGAGTGAGCACCAGAATCTCGAGAGAGGGGGGGAGAATAGATCCGTCGATATGCTTGATCGGATTGTGATCCGCATACAGTTCCTTCAGCGAATAGGGAAGAGGGGAGGGAATCTTTGTAAGATGATTGCTGTAAATCGCTAACCGTTGACAGGTCGATGGAATAATGGACCCGTCGAAATCCGTTAAGCCCATGTGCGACAGATCGAGGAGCTCGGTTGGATTGTTCAGGCTCGTCCAGGCCTTAATCTTTTGTTCTAGGGACTGTTGTTGTGGTTGTTGTTGCTGTTGCTGTTGCTGTCTCATAGGAGGGACAGCAACATCATGCTTTTGTTGTATTGGACTATTTCCCATTGTTGGCTATTTTATAACTAGACATACTTTTTCAATTTTATGAGTCTGTTTTGTTCGCTTTAAACGCGATCTCCGCGGCTTTTAAGGCAGTTTTAGGCAGGGATACATCCGCGTAACGACCAAAGGTAACAAACTCTATTCGTCCATCCCATGCCTTGCCCGTGGTGACCCATTCACTAATACGGCTCTTTAGCTCCACGTACCCAGCCAGTTCCTTATTCTTCACGATGTCCAGCATATCTTTCAAAAGTTTGAGACCCTCTGTTAGTCGGTCTTCCTTTGTCTTCTCGTGCTTGGTCATTTGATTCTATATGGATCATGTCATTTAAACCGGTATAAATTCAAATGCGGCCAGGGATATGGATAAAGATCGGGGGTCAGCGTCCCAAGTCGAGTAATAGAACGTCGCATTTGAGCCCTGGATATCAAAGCCGATACAGTATTCGATGCCGTGCGTCTGAAAGTAGAAGGGAGTCGAAATCAGTTCAGGCTTCAAGGTATCTTTGTTGAGGATCACAAAGTGATGGTAGTACTTACGTGGTGTTCCGTGCTTCACCACATGCGTTAAGCACCAGACCTTCTCATTATGGAGAACTGGATTCGCCGAGCCTCGCAACTTCTGAAAATAGGGGTTTGTCTGATAGGTGGTGAGGGGCTGAAGAGTCGTGGATGATGAATCGACTGTTAGAATCTCGAGAGGGTACCAGTTGTACAGGACCGTCTGTTTGTTGTTGTGATCTAGGAGAAGCCAGTTCTTTTCACAGGGCTTTCGAACAGGATGGTCTAGGATCCTAGTGTTCGTCATTTGATTGCGACTGATATCATAGCTCCCTAGGACAATGTGGTAGTTAGTATCAGGAGTAGAGGACTTAGTGGCCGCCGTGTAAAAGAGTTGATTGCTGTGAGTGAACAGACGGACGTCTTCTAGACCCAAGATATTCGTTGGATAAACAGGGAGGTCGGAACTCATGTACTGGATTTGGGGAGCCTGCGTCAGATCAGTGACAGCCAGATTCTCTGTTCGAACGATGTTCTCAGGATCTCGGGCAGTATAGACCCCTTGATTCGAGGTATGATAGTTCACGTAACGGGCGTTCATGATTAGTTGACTGTTCAGACGGGTGACAGAGCAGGAAGATGGCTTGAACGGATCAGATGATGGAAAGGGCAGCACAGTAGGGGTTCCTGGCAAGGGCTGGACATAGAATTCAAGGTTACTGAAGACGTTTTCGAGGAGCGGCTGAGACTCAGGCTTCATCAGATACTTCATAGAGGAACGGAGACCCTCCTTTCTGTCCGCTGTGTTTACATAGTACTGGAGAATGGTATACTCATAATCCAGGAGGTGATCGTATATCTCTGATTCTAAGAACAGAGCCACGCCTGGTTTCTTGATCTTCTTGGCCTCATAATAATAATGCATCGCCTTCCACTGCTGACCGATAACACGGAAGTGCTTGACCAGATGATACAGTGATTCTGCCCTATAGTTATTATACTTCTGCCCCTTCAATGCCCATAGTTCTGCCTCCTCGGGTTTCCCTGTATTAAGGTATTGCTGGACGATCATGTAATAGCTGAACCAGACCTCTTCATACCAACCACCTAGCTCAATACGCTTCTTATAGAATTCAATGGACTCCTCGTGTCGGCCGAGGCACTTTAGAGTCTGGGCCAGATAGAAATGAGTGCGTTGATTTGTCGGCTGTTCCTTCAATTCATCCTGGAGCATCTGGAGATCTCGGGTATACTTGTCAGCCTTACATCCACCGTCGTTCTTATCGTTAATCCAGAGCTTGGATTCTGGAATAGTCCCTTCCATCGGTCCATCCCAGTATTCGTGGGTGGCCCCTGTACATTTCCAAGGCTGATCGAGACGCATGAGTCGCATGTTGGCATAATGTAAAGAGCCGGCCTTCTGAATGAGACTGTATCCCTTTAAAGTCAGATCGGTCTGCTTACAAAAGGTCGGCTCTATAACCAGCTCCATGTCGGCATCCAATGCCAACACATAGGTCTTACTTGGTTCCCAGTCCAATTCATAACAGAACTGCTTGGCGTCATTGAACGACTTGGATCTGTTGATTCCAAAGTTTGTCCAGGGATGGGTGTAGGTTTTACAGGGGACGGGTAGGGTTGGGTAAAAGGCCTGAAGGAGTTCTACAGTTCCATCAGTGGATCCCGTATCGCTCACACAGATCGCATCAGCGACACTAAGTGCTGATTGAATTGACCTGCGAATAATTCTCGATTCATTCTTGATCATAAGGAGGAGGATAATCCTCACCTGATCTCTGTCAGCAAACACGATAGTAGACATTAGTTAATAAGAGTTAGAGGTGTTTAGGTGATTATTGACAAAGTGATTCGTGTACTCGATGGATTCATTGATGGCTCTATTAATCAAGTTTACATAATCTTTCTGAATGTTCATGTTAATTCCATTTCGATATACAACAATCGATGGATTATCGGTCCATGTGTAGTAATTATTCCAGTAGACAGAGTATTTATTGAGGAGGGCAACAGATTTTTTTTGGAAGTCTGGATTAAGCTGGATATGTTCTAGAATGGGATACTTTGGCAGACAATGGAGCGTATTTGTGTCTCTATTCGACCAGACAATATAACGGTGATGAATGTAACCACGGTACTCTGTCTCTCCCCCATCCACCCCCTTCGTTACTTCAACAAGAGGGCTTGGTGTTTCAATGTAGCCCCGTTTAGCGATCCTCGTGAGTTCTTGGAAGACGAACAGTGGGTTTTGGATGTCCTCGACCGTGTGACGACAATGGACAAAGTCGAAGAACTTGTCAGTGGCAGGATTCGGTTCATGGTCAATATCGAGGGTAGTTACGTTTGGTCCAGGGACAGCATCTATAACATGAGTAGCCGCTGGAAATGGGAAGGGGCCTCCTCCAACATCTAGGACTGTTGTACAGTTGCTACAGTCGTCTACAAGCCGTTTTTGTATAAGAGGATGAACATGCCAGTATTTATTTATTATTTTTTCGGAATCTTGTGACACATCTACGTGGTTCAAAGTCGGGACTAGATCGAGTGAATAGCGGAGCATTTAATACCCTGTAGACTCTTTATATCATTAGGTTCTTTAGCAATATAAAGGGTCATTATTGATTAATTTTAATGCCTTCTGTAAAGCTGAATGGTCGTTCCTATGACGCAAAGAGTGGCGAGTTTAACCCTATGTTCCATGCGGAATACAATAATCTGAAACTGTTTCCTGACGCGGGTGTCCTAGAAAGACATATAGGATTGCTCACGGATCTGACAGATGCGTTAGAGGAAGTTCCTGATCCAATGTTTTGTCTACATGAGCATCCACTCAATTCAGAACCTACCCTAGAATGCGTAGGGTCCAGTCATGGACTGTTCGTGCCGATCAACTGTTCCAAGGCCTATGATGCTGTCTGGATAAATCCATCTGGGATGGATCAGACAGATCTGTCTGACCTATCCAATATCAGCTTTGGACTCCCTTTAAGTCCTCCCTCTGTCGTCTACGTAGCCGATCCTTCTGCGAATCTGCTGGCGACGGTTCTAGGAGCCTATGTTCTGTGCCCTGCCTCTGTCGCTGAGGGCCTTCCGCATTCCTTTAAGTTCCCTTTGTCGGATGATCCGTTTGGCTACGTCTTGTGTGTCCCTGATAGACGTAAAGCCGCCTTTGACAGGGAGTTTGCGTCGTATTTTGATGAGGGGGTCTTTCGCTATGATAACCTGATTCACTTGTGTATCATGGTGAAGAATGGGGGGGCTATGTTTGAACGTGTGCTACAGGAGAATCTACCCTACATCGATCGCTGGACTGTTTTGGATACGGGATCTATCGATGGGACGCAAGACGTTGTGCGACGGGTTTTGGGAGGTAAGAAGGGTGAGCTGTATGAAGAACCCTTCATAAACTTTCGTGACAGTCGCAACCGATGTTTGGAACTGGCGTCTAATCGATGTAAGTATACGCTGATGCTGGATGATACCTATGTGGTAAGGGGAGACTTGAGGAAGTTTTTGACCCTGATTCGATCCGATCAGTTCGCTAATTCCTACAGTCTGTTGATTTTGAGTGACGACACAGAATACTATTCCAATAGGGTGCTGAAAGCGGCAGATAAGCTCCGTTATATTTATACAATTCATGAGGTGATTCAGGCAAAAAACAATGTGACCGTCGTTGTGCCAAAGGATCAGGCGACCATCTTCGATTACAGGGCCGATTATATGGAAAAGAGGACGATGGACAGGAAGCGGTACGATTTGGACCGCCTGTTCGACATGTTAGCAGAGGATCCTGATAACCCTCGACACCTATATTATTTGGGACAGACCTACAATCTGTTAGAGGATTGGGAGTCGGCAGCGAAGTACTTTGAACTCAGGGCGACGTCTAAGTTGGATGGATTCAAGCAGGAAGCAGTGGATTCCTATTTTGAACTGGCCAGACTGTACAATTTCAAGCTAGGGAAGCCCTGGGACCTGTGTGAAGAGACGTACAGGAAGGCGTATGACCTGGATCCGACGAGACCCGATCCCCTGTATTTCATTGGGGTCCATTATTTGATGGAAGGACGAACAGGTGTTGCGTTTGACCACTTCAAGCGGGCATTTCAGCTGGGCTACCCCGTTCATGCCCAGTTTTCTTTGAAGCCGACGCTGTCCTATTACTTTTTGCCGAAGTTTTTGGCCCCGCTCTGCTACGAATTTGAGGATTTTCGATTGGGACTCCAGGCCAGCCAACTGTTTCTAGAAAAAGGTGTTGTAGTAGCAAAGAAGGAAGTCACAGAGGCTGACGTGGCTGTCATGCGGGACTGGAACACTGTCTTTCAGCATCTGATACAGATGCCGGCTCTAACAACACCAACAAACAGTTCGACATCCCTGTTCGTCTTTGTGGCGGATGGGGGATGGGGTCCTTGGACGGGCCGTGATATATTGACGAAGGGAATGGGAGGATCGGAGACCTATATTGTGGAAATGGCTAGGTATATCCAGGCGTCAGGATTGTATCAGGTACTAGTGTTCTGTCGATGTCCTGATATTGATGTCTTCGAAGGAGTTCAGTATAGACCCATTGAGACCTTCCACTCCTTTGTAGCAGCGAATAGGGTTGAGACTTGCGTTGTTAGTCGGTACTCTGAGTATCTGCCAGTAGCCATTCGAGGCCATGTGGAAAATGTCTATTTTGTACTTCACGACCTGGGACCCACAGGACTCATTATACCCCTTAGTCCAAAGCTCAAACGGATCTTTTGTCTCACGGAATGGCATAAGCAGCATTTTCTGAAGGGGTTTCCTATGTGCGAAGGACTCGTCGATGTCTTTTCCTATGGCTTAGATCAGGGGCGATTTCCTAAGGGGATTGTTAAGAAGAGCCATTCGTTCCTCTATTCGTCCTTTCCTAACCGTGGTCTGTTACCCTTGTTACAGATGTGGCCTCGGATTATAGAGCGATGGCCAGATGCGACCTTAGAGGTCTTCTGTGACCTAGATCATGAATGGACGAACAGGGTGGCAGGGGATGTGGTAGCGGCGATCAGGGATTTATTGGCAAAGGGATTGACGGGAGTCAGTGTGAAGGGCTGGGTCTCCAAGGCGGAACTTGCCAGAGCGTGGATGTCAACAGATATCTGGTTGTATCCCTGTACCTTTGCCGAGACCTTCTGTCTAACGGCATTAGAGGCCGCTTATAGTGGTTGTCTGATTGTCTGTTCGGATCTGGCGGCGTTACAGAATACTGTCGGCGACAGAGGAATTGTAATTGAAGGAAACCCTATGACTAAGGAATGGCAGGATAAGGCTCTTCAGGAACTGTTTTCTGTAGGGGAAAGGAAGCAGGATCTGATTCAAAGGGGCTGGCGATGGGCATCTGGTTTGTCGTGGAAAGGTCAGGCTACCAAGTTCTTGGACTTGTACTGTAAGGAGGCTCCGACTATGGCTGGCATGTATAACTGGACGCATGATTTACCCAAGGGAACTCGTCCTATTTTTGAAAAGATGTTGTTGCGACATACAGGGTCTGGAATACGCCTTCTGGAAATCGGAACCTTTGTGGGAACATCGTTGATCGAGATGCTCAAGATTCTTCCTGAAGCAACAGGGGTTGCGATTGATCGATGGACCGATTATGATGAAGATGGGATTACATGTCTGGGAACTCAGGAACAGACAGGGATTGAGCAGGTATTCCATGAGAACATGCGAAAGGCAGGAATGTCTAGTCGCGTTATCGCCTTAAAGGGAGATTCGGTCGATCGACTTTTGGATCTGATTGTTGAAAAGGCTCTGTTCGACATTATATATGTAGATGGGAGTCATAAATGTATCGATTGCTATACCGATATGGCTCTCAGTTGGAGGCTGTTGAAAAGTGGAGGGACGATGATTGTGGATGACTACATGTATAGACATGATAGGGTTGCGTCAGGGCTTGTACTGGAGTATCCCATGAAAGGCGTTGACCACTTTTTGTCCAAGTATGAAGGGGCTTACAGGGTCTTAGACAAGGGCTACAGGATTTGTTTGGAGAAGCTTTAGTGTGTGCCTTGTTGATTAATAATTTGTTGAAGAGTAGTCACTTGTTCTTGAAGTGTCTGGATGAGTTTGTTTTGCTCTTGGATGGATTTTACAATCGGAGCAATAAATTCATCGTAGCGTACTGCCTTAAGACCTTTTATTGAATCTGGCTCCTCGTACTGTATAAAAATAGCCGAATCAATACCCATTTGATCAAGTGTTTGTTTCACTTCTTGAGCAATAAATCCTTGATGTACACGGGCACCTGGATTACTCCCTGTTGCTGGATTTCCACTCTCATCATATAAATACGAAATTCCTTTATCTTTCCATTTGAATTCAACTGGACGTAATTGATTAATAAAGGAAAGTCCTAGTGAGGTATCTGATATATCTGTTTTAAGACGCCTATCACTCGCCAAAGTCGATGTCGTTATTTCAAAGGCAGCCTGGCCGGAACTAGTACCATTATTGGAATTCCAAACTAATGGCCTTGTTTCTGATGTTGTTACACCTGTTCGTATAGGTGCTATATGTAAACCGCCAGGTGCCAAGACTGTGGGAACAAAACCATCTTGGGCATAAATAACAATTGAATTATCTGGTTGACCACCATAGGTGACGCTACCAGCAGCAGGAGCATACCCTCCTATCGCAATTGCGTATTTTCCTTGAGTATTAGCTCCTGCCCCATTCCCAATCGCAATAGCACCAGTTCCTTGATAACACTGACCACACTGATATCCAATAGCAATCGCATACGTCCCTTGGTTTCTAGCACCTGCTTCACGACCTATTGCCACTGCCAGGTTTCCTTGACGGGTTTGACCTGCTAATACTCCAATCGCAATCGCACTACCACTTTGGTCTACTGCTCCTGCTTGATCACCTATTGCTATAGAAAACGTTCCTTGATTCGTCTGACCAGCAGCATAGCCGATTGCCACACCCATCCATTGCTGACTAGCTTGACCTGCTTGATATCCAATGGCAATCGCATTTGATTGCTGTTTAGAGTTCCCCGCTTGTGTTCCAATCGCTACCGCATTTGACGCTTGACCTGATTGACCTGCGTAGAGTCCAATTGCGACTGAATTAATTGCTTGACCTGATTGACCTGCATTTGTACCGATCGCTACAGAGTTATTTCCTTGACCTGTTTGACCTGCCAAGATACCAATTGCGACTGATTGTTGTCCTTGAAACGTCTGGCCCGCTCCATTTCCTATCGCAATCGCATTTGCTTGTTGTGAGTACTGGCCACCACTTACGCCGATGGCGATCGCAGAAGTGCTTTGAAAACTAAATCCTGCTGATGAACCTATAGCGATCGCATTCGTGAATTGACTTGTGTTACCTGCCTGAAACCCTATTGCGATCGCACCTGATCGCTGTCCAATTTGTCCCGCTAGGTATCCAATACCAATCGCATTTACCCCTTGAGTGCCATTACCAGCACCATAACCGATAGCTATTGCTCCACCAGATTGATCGAATTGACCTGTTAGATCGCCAATGCTAATCGCATCAATCGCTTGGCGATCTCTTCCTGCTGATGAACCAATTGCGATCGCATTCGTTCCTTGAGACTGATTACCAGCATTATTGCCAATAGCAATCGCAGCTGTTTGTTGACTGAATTGTCCCGCAACATATCCTACAGCAACACCATAAGCTCCTTGAGCACTGTTTCCCGCATAAGGACCGAATGCTGAAGCCGAATTACCTTGATTTATTTGACCGGCATTGTAACCAACTGCTACCGCAAACTGTGTCTGATTACTTTGTCCTGCCGATATACCAATCGCAATTGTATTATATCCTTGAGATTGTTGGCCTGCCAGTGTTCCAATCGCTAACGCATTTTGATTTTGCTTTGATTGTCCAGCTTGACCGCCAATTGCGATGGATGCCCCTTGTGTAGCGACGGTATCTGTTCCTGCTAAGTAGCCAATGGCTATGTGACCAGAATAGCCCAATCCTGTTCCGCCTGCCTGATTTCCAATTAATATCATGTTCTGAGCTGTGGCATTTTGACCAGCACCTGTACCAATCGCAATAGTATTGGCCCCTTCACCTGATATACCAGCCTGATTTCCAATAGCAATGGACCCAATCCCTTGAAATGTTTGACCGGCTCCTAAACCTATCGCAATCGCACCTGATTGCTGTGCGTATTGACCACCACTTACACCGATGGCTATCGCGTAGTTACTTTGAAAACTAAATCCAGCAGATGAACCGATAGCAATAGCATTTATCGCTTGACTTGTATTACCTGCCTGAAACCCTATCGCAATCGCACCTGACCGTTGCGTATACTGACCTGCTTGATTACCAATGGCCACTGCGTTTGTCCCTTGATTCGACTGACCCGCTTGAAATCCGATTGCGACCGCATTTTGTCCCTGACTGTTATTGCCAGCGGAATGGCCTATCGCCACAGCATTTGTGCCTTGACTTGCTCCGCCCGTTGTAAATCCGATGGCAACTGCCCCTGACTGTTGACTGGCTTGGCCCGCTGCGATTCCGATCGCGACTGCCCCTGATCCCTGTGTTCCTTGTCCCGCTGTAACACCGATCGCTATAGCACCAGATGCCTGATTTGTCTGACCAGCCTGGAGTCCCATGGCTACAGCATTAGGTGCTTGTCCAGTTTGTCCCGCCTGATAGCCGATGGCGATCGATGCTGAGCCTTGTCCAGACCCCGCTCTTCCACCTATAGCCACAAAGGTATCTGAGACAGCCCAGGTAGTTCCATTCCAGTATATATTGTCACCATAACTAATCCCTGTAAGTCCAAAGGTACCTGTTGCTCCAGTAGGACCTGTTGGGCCAGTGGGTCCTGTATTTCCAGTATTTCCAGTATTTCCAGTATTGCCTGTATTGCCTGTTGCTCCTGTAGGACCTGTTGGGCCAGTGGGTCCTGTATTTCCAGTATTTCCAGTATTGCCTGTATTGCCTGTTGCTCCTGTAGGACCTGTTGGTCCTGTATTGCCTGTAGGGCCAGTAGGTCCATAGGTAGATGTTGGAGCATAAACTACTTCCTTGGTTAATGGATTGTAAAACAACATATTCGAAACATCCTGTGTAACTGTAGTACTACCAGCTGTAAGACGAATAGGGTTAATATATAGGGCAGATCCAGTATTTGGATTTGTAGTTCCTGCCGCTGTCAATACAATTGTATTTTGAAAGTTTCCCCCTCCAAAAGAGGCATTGGCCCCAATCGCAATTGAATTTTGCCCAAGGCCCGAATATCCCGCTTCACTTCCAATCGCTACAGCATTTATCCCTTGTGTACCTAATCCAGCTAAATACCCGATAGAAACTGCTCCTGATTGTTGAACATCTCGTCCAGCACCATATCCGATAGCAATCGTATTTTGCCCTTGAGTACTTACTCCAGAATTACGACCAATTGCTATTGAACTATCTCCTTGACTAGATGACCCGGCAGCTGATCCAATCGCAATCGCATACTGTGTTTGACTTGACTGCCCTGCTTGACTTCCTATTGCTACAGCATTTGTACCTTGTGTACCTAATCCAGCAAAATACCCGATAGAAACTGCTCCTGATTTTTGAGAATCTTGTCCAGCATTATATCCAATAGCAATCGCATTTACTCCTTGAGTATTTGATCCAGAAGTACGACCAATTGCTATTGAATTAGTCCCTTGATTGCTGAACGCTGCCTGATATCCAATCGCAATCGCATAACTACTTTGAGCTTGATATCCTGTTTCAGTTCCAATCGCTACAGCATTTGTACCTTGTGTACCTAATCCAGCTAAATGCCCGATAGAAACTGCTCCTGATTTTTGAATATCTCGTCCAGCACCATATCCGATAGCAATCGCATTTGACCCTTGAGTACTTACTCCAGAATTACGACCAATCGCAATTGAACTATCCCCTTGACTAGATAACCCAGCGTTATTTCCAATCGCAATCGCATATTGTGTTTGACTTGACTGCCCTGCCTGATACCCGATGGCAATGGCTGCTGTTCCTTGTCCAGACCCTGCTTTTCCACCAATTGCTACAAAGGTATCTGAGACAGCCCAGGTAGTTCCATTCCAATATATATTGTCACCATAACTAATCCCTGTAAGTCCAAAGGTACCTGTTGGGCCTGTTGGCCCTGTATTACCTGTATTACCTGTTACTCCAGTTGCTCCAGTTGGTCCTGTGTTTCCTGTGTTTCCTGTAGGCCCTGTTGGTCCAGTTGCTCCTGTTCGACCCGTTGGCCCTGTATTTCCTGTATTTCCTGTATTTCCTGTATTTCCTGTATTTCCTGTACGACCCGTTGGTCCTGTTGGTCCTGTTGATCCAGTTGGACCTCCTACATCTTGTACATAAGGAATTAATACAATATTCGGACCATAATAAGGGCTTGTAAATGCGGATGCTACAATATTGGACGAATAGAAAAGAACATTTGAAAAACTTGCAGAATACACAAACTTGGAACTAACGGCAGCTGCTGAACCATAGGTATTCTTTTCCACAAACACATAATTACCACTGACTCCTAGTAATTCAATCAAGTTTTGTTGTGTAGGAGAAGCAGTTGTTGAGTATAATTGGCAACTACGAATCGTAAAGGGACTTTGGGCCTGTCCAACTGACCCATTCAGAACGACAAGAGCTTGTGTAGAACCATGATTGGCTAGCATGTAATTGCCGAGCATTGTTGTACCAGGGGATGTTATCTGCCAAGTATTTATGATATTTGAACTCGCCGTTTGAGTGAAACTACAGTTGGAAATGCTAACGGCTGACGCAGTGGTGTTTATTGCAGATCCTATCTGAATAATGGGGTCTGATCCACTATGACTGAATTGGCACTGATTCATGTTATAGATGGTAACTGTACCCTGAACATCAATCATGGGTCCTGATGTCGATCCTATAACAGCACAATTATCCATTGATAAGCGACTTGATGAAGGGGGGGCAGTGTTAGTTGTGGCAATGACTGAGGGAATGGAACTCGATGGGGAAATATTACAGTTCTGAATGATTAACTGAACAGCATTGGAACCACCATCAAACTGAATACAGGGCTTTGTTTGCCCTCCTCCTGATACATCTGCTATGATAAGATTGTTTAAGGTTGTAATACGATTTGATAAACTGCCAAACACAATATTACTTGGATCAAACCAGATTGTCGGCAAGGTTGTACTAGCACTTTTAATAGTTACACCCGCTTCTTGATAGGAATCCTGAGTCATCCCTATAAGGCTAATATAGGGGTGATTGCCAATGTAAATATTTTCAATATATGATCCTGGGGCAATGTAAATGGTGGTATATTTATCGCTGTAATTGGCAGTGGCAACATCTACTGCTTTCTGAATCGTCGAAAATGGATTGCCAATGTTACCAGCGTTGGAATTGGAACCGTTTTCCGCCACATAATACACTTGCTGGAGAATGCCGGCGGGACCTGTTGCTCCAGTTGCTCCAGTAGGACCTGTTCGACCAGTAGGTCCTGTAGGTCCTGTGTTACCAGTAGGTCCTGTAGGTCCTGTGTTACCAGTAGGTCCTGTAGGTCCTGTGTTACCTGTTGCTCCAGTATTACCTGTAGGTCCAGTATTACCTGTAGGTCCAGTATTACCTGTAGGTCCAGTATTACCTGTAGGTCCAGTATTACCTGTAGGTCCAGTATTACCAGTAGGTCCTGTGTTACCTGTAGGTCCAGTGTTACCTGTAGGTCCTGTGTTACCTGTTGGTCCTGTGTTACCTGTTGGACCAGTGGCTCCAGTAGGTTGATTTCCAATAATCGTTGTATGAACATGGGACGGACGTGTGTCACGAAATTCAAACGTAACTTGGTGGTTGTTTCCAGAGGTATTATTTACATACAGATCAATAATGATACGCTTACCAGTTACTAACGTTGTCGCGGGTACATACAGATCTTGTGTATATACCGCCTGAGCTCCGATAATGACAGGAGTTGCTGCACCACTCACAAGTTGGGTCTTGCCGGTTGTCCCATCGGCATCCACCGAGGATATAATGACGTAATAATACATAGTTGTTTCAGTTGTTGTCGCATATATGTTTGTTGACCAGAGTCCTCCCAAGATGGGGCTGACAATCTGATCGGCAGCGGTGATGAACGAACCTACCTGGACGCCTGTCACCGCTCCAGCAGTGTTACTGCTATAAACTATATTCGTTGGAGCCGTCTGGTTCGGTATCGTTGGAAGCGTGCCTGATACAGGGATAGGAGCGGCACCTGATATGCTCCCTCCTGCCGTGTCAAAAAAGAGCGTCAGACCTCCCGTGACGCCATTTTGTCCCTGAGGTCCTGTAGGGCCAGTAGACCCTGTAGAACCTGTGTTCCCTGTAGCACCCGTTGATCCTGTTTCTCCAGTAGCTCCTGTGTTACCAGTAGGTCCAGTTGCTCCAGTAGCTCCAGTAGCTCCTGTGTTACCAGTAAATCCAGTCGGTCCTGTAGGGCCTGTATTACCAGTAGCTCCTGTAGGCCCTGTAAATCCTGTTAAACCAGTAGGTCCTGTAGGTCCTGTATCTCCTGTATCTCCTTGTAAACCAGTAAATCCTGTAGGCCCTGTAGATCCTGTAAATCCAGTTGGACCAGTAAATCCAGTTGGTCCAGTAGATCCTGTTTCCCCAGTTGGACCAGTAAATCCTGTAGGCCCTGTTTCTCCTGTTGGACCAGTAGATCCTGTATTTCCTGTAAATCCAGTAGGCCCTGTTTCTCCTGTTGGACCAGTAGATCCTGTATTTCCTGTAAATCCAGTAGGCCCTGTTTCTCCTGTTGGACCAGTGGCACCTGTTTCTCCTTGTAAACCAGTAGAACCAGTAGGTCCAGTGGCACCTGTTTCTCCTTGTAAACCAGTAGAACCAGTAGGTCCAGTGGCACCTGTTTCTCCTTGTAAACCAGTAGAACCAGTAGATCCTGTAGGCCCTGTAAATCCAGTAGGCCCTGTTTCTCCTGTTGGACCAGTGGCACCTGTTTCTCCTTGTAAACCAGTAGAACCAGTAGGTCCAGTGGCACCTGTTTCTCCTTGTAAACCAGTAGAACCAGTAGATCCAGTAGGCCCTGTTTCTCCTGTTGGTCCAGTGGCACCTGTTTCTCCTTGTAAACCAGTAGAACCAGTAGATCCAGTAGGCCCTGTTTCTCCTGTTGGTCCAGTGGCACCTGTTTCTCCTTGTAAACCAGTAGAACCAGTAGATCCAGTAGGCCCTGTTTCTCCTGTTGGACCAGTAGCTCCAGTAGATCCAGTAGCTCCAGTAGCTCCAGTAGCACCTGTAGATCCAGTAAATCCAGTTCCCCCTGTCCCTGTCCCTGTCCCTGAAGCAGATTGTTGATAGATAAACCGGCCTAATACTGAATCTGTAAATGTAAGTGTTGGTGGAGTTTGAACTTGTGACAAGGCTGGAAGATAATTCGCATTTAATTGAAAAATGTAACCAAATCCAGTTGGAGGTCTTCCAGGGGTTCCATTAAGAGTACCGATCTTAGCATTAAATCCACCCGATACATCAAGTGATCCACTCGATACATCCAGTAATGTTAATGTTGCAGTACCTGCTCCCACATTAATATTGCTAATATTTGTAATCTTATATATATATCCATTATTGGAATTAGATGTCCACATATCTGTTGTGATAGAATTTACCGTATAACTACCGCCGGTATATGTTTGGGTAGTCACTGTTATTGCAGCTGTATATGAATATGGCTGAGTAGGTATACTAGCAGTGGAAGTATAATTCACACGCATACATATCGGTGGAGAAAGTGTCGTCATATCTAATTAAATAGATTCAAATAAACAACAACAGGATTTGTCGCACCTGATGGAAATGATGATGTATTAATCGCAATATATAGTCGCCAATGAGGAGGTGATAACTGCCATTGAAGTGTTGTTACTGGATTATTTGTAATATAAACACCATAGGATATCATTTGGGTATTTAGAGTTGTTGTACCAATTGACCACGATAAAATTCCTGAAATATTAGGGGGTAAATATTCAGATCCTATGGAGGAATCAAAATCAAGTTGAAAACAATTGGATGTCGCATTAATTGTTGTAACTGACCAAATACCAATTCCAGAAGGAAAATTTGTTTGATTTATAGTCCCAAATAATGCGGAAGCATTTAATGTATTAATCGCATATCCATATGTAACCGTCCCAATTCCTCCAACACCAGTAGGTCCTGTTAAACCAGTACCAGATAGGCCAGTAGGACCCGTTACAGAACTTGATTCTCCTTGAGAACCTGTGAAACCAATTCCTGTTGGACCCGTATGTCCTGTATAACTTGATCCAGTACTTCCAGTGTTCCCTGTTGACCCAGTGCTCCCTGTAGGCCCTGTAGCTCCTGTTATAGAAGTTCCCGTTACACCAGTAAACCCCGTAATTCCTGTTTGTGTAGGACCCGTAGGCCCTGTTCTTCCAATTCCAGTTGGACCTGTGATTCCTGTAGAACCAGAAGAACCAGTAGAACCGGTTGGTCCAGTTCCACTAGATCCAGTAGATCCAGTCAACCCAATAGGGCCGTGGAATCCAGCATACTCAAGTAAATCCCATATTTGTGTACCATTCCCTATTTTGTATTGATAAGTATCTGTATTAATTCCCATTTCTCCACTTGCTAGAATAGGATTTTGAGCAGACCAATTTGCTGCTGTATCACGACGTGTTTGTAATCGTATAAATGGCATATACACCTCTGTAATAAATGGATATTTCTATTTATTACAGGGACTTCTCACACAGTATAATTAATTAAGAACTGTTATATATAGAACATAACCATATCCTCCAGCCGTATTCATCATACCATTATAGGGTGACGGTGTAGGATCCGCAGGATAACTATAAAAAGCAGAATAAGATATGAGTAAAATCCAATTTGTACTATTCCATCTCATTGTAACATATGGATAGGCAAGTGGAGTGCTATTATCTGGAAGCGGATAAATCATTTGTGTTCTCCAATAGGTAATATTTGGTGCTGTTCCAGTATAGGGGGGATTTGTAGGGGCATCAATATTTCCAGTCGGCTCAAATTGTCCATAAAAATAGGTAATTCCAGATATATTTGGAGGAATATATTGGTTGTTATATAATGAATTATTAAATGTGATTTGAATGCTAGAACCATCCAATAATGTATAGGAACTAATAACATCAGAAGAGAATGTAGCATTTGAAATAGATGAAAATTCTAATGTTGGTCCCGAACCAACAAATGAAATTGCTATATATCCACTCGTAATTGTCCCTGTATATCCAGTTGGTCCTTGTAATCCAGTAGGTCCATATCCCGTAGGACCTATTGGACCAGTAGGACCAGTAGGTCCAGTAGGGCCAGTTATTCCAGTAGGGCCAGTTACACCAGTTAAACCAGTATTTGAAAGGCCAGTTAGGCCAGTAGGACCTGTAACTGTGGATATAGGACCTATAGGGCCTGTAGGACCTGTGACTGATGCCCCAGTATTTCCTGTAGGACCCTGTAATCCAACGGGTCCAGTAGCACCTGTTGGTCCGGTTTGTGCGGTAGATCCAGCAATTCCTGTAGGACCTGTTATACTAGAAGACGGACCAGTAGGTCCTGTAAACGATGTACCGTATACAGCTATTCCAGTAGGGCCTGTGGGACCTGTTAGACCAGTTGATCCTGCTACAGGAAGATTTTGCCAATTATTCGTACCATCTCCTATTTTAAATATATTACTGCTTAAATCAATTCCTAATTCACCAGATGCTAACACGGGATTATAGACATTATTCCAATTTCCTGATGTATCATGTCTTGGTTGAAACTGAACAAATGGCATCCCTCTGTAGTAATTGGATATTTCTATTCATTTAGGTAATTTACGTTAAAAAAAGAGGCTGAGTTGAAGAACGAATCCATAACCATTCGTGTTATTTGTTGCTGTTGGAAAATCATAATAGTCAATTGAATATGTCAATGTACATGTAGTTCCTGAGAATGTAAATGTTAATCCAGTTCCTGAACTAATCATCCTTGACTGATACCTAGTTCCATCATACCAATTTACAATTCCTATAATATTTGGTGGTATATTTCCCGCATAGGAGTTTGTAAATGTAAGTGTTAAGTAGGGGGGGAGGGCAGGGAGTGGATTTATTATTGCCCAAGTTCCTATAGAGAGGGGAAAATGTGAAAAATCGTAGGTAGTTGGGTCAAAATAGGAATAGGGGGGGGGGCCGGCAAATGATACCATTCCAACCTCTATATATCCTGATGTCTGGACAGGTGTTCCTCCTGTTGATCCAGTAGCACCTGTATACCCTGCCCCAGTAGGTCCAGCTGGACCCGTTGAACCAGTATTTCCAGTAGGTCCTGTTCTAGCAGATCCTGTTGGTCCCACTGAACCTGTACCAGACATCCCTGTCGGTCCTGTAGGACCTGTAAATATTCCCTGTGGTCCTGTTGGACCCGTTGAACCAGTGTCAGCTGTTGCTCCACGTGCTCCAGTCGGTCCCGTTGATCCCGTTGCTCCAGTAGGCCCTGTTAGACCAGTTTGTGATGGACCCGTAGGTCCTGTTGACCCCGTACTTCCTGTAGGACCTGTTGTTCCCGTAGATCCTGTTGAAACTGAACCAGTGGGTCCAGTTGGCCCATCCCCTCCATACAATCCATTATAGGGCAGAGCTGCCCAAGGACTCGTACCATCTCCTAACTTAAACTGATAGGTATCTGTATTAATTCCCATTTCGGCATTTAATAGCGTCGGATTATAAAGTGTCCAATTAGCAGACGTATCCTGTCTTAATTGAAATGTGATGTGATACATCCCTCCTCTGATGTGATTCACGAATATTTAGACTCATTACTGGGCACCTCCACAATTAAATACAGGTCCTATGATATAATTTGTTGAGGCATTTCCCCCGTCAAAGACAGTAGCATAAATAAGAATAGAACCAGTGGGACCCGTTGGTCCTGTGGATCCCGTTAATCCAGTGTTACCCTGTGGTCCCGTTAATCCAGTGGGTCCATCAGGACCGGTGTACCCTGTAAATCCAGTGTCACCCTGTGGCCCCGTTAATCCAGTGGGTCCAGTGCTACCCGTGGACCCTGTAAATCCAGTGTCACCTTGTAATCCAGTGGGTCCATCATTACCAGTGGATCCTGTTAATCCATCATTACCAGTAAGACCCTGTGGTCCAGTAAATCCAGTGTTACCTTGTAGACCTGTGGGTCCCGTTAATCCAGTGCTACCTTGTAGACCTGTGGGTCCCGTTAATCCAGTGCTACCTTGTAAACCTGTAAATCCAGTAAACCCCCTTAATCCAGTAGGACCAGTGGGTCCTGTATTAGATGTACCTCCTCCTGCGGGCCCTGTAGGTCCTGTTGCTCCTGGCCCGCCACTACAGTCTCCACCACAGTTCCCACCACAAGCTGTGTTACAATAACAACATAATATAGTCTGGGCGGCGTTATACGTCTGTGATGTAGCAGCGAGGGCATTTAACGCCCGTAGCCTTGTTAAAGCACTAGCATTCATAATCTCTGATTATAGATGTTAATATTTGGCTTCCTTCACTCGACAGGTAGGGTTGCGTTTGGAGCAGCATCTACAGGAATGGTAACAATCACGGAAGGACAAATAGCAGGCTTCTGAACCTGCATTGTCATCACTTGAGTCGGCACACATCCATTCACAACGAGACCTTCACTAACTAGCCCCATGTATTCATATGTTCCATATACTGTTGGACTAGGTCGTTGATATGCGGGGTCAAACGTCGGTAAAGGAAATGAACAGGATGACGGATCAAAGTAGCCACAGCAACCATTCCCCGATACGTCTGAAATAGGAAGACCCTGTTTCTGTAGGACTGAATTGAATCCAGCTAAGGTAGCCTGAGCTTTTCGTTTGCGAATTAGATCTCCAGCGTCCATCTACTATATTAGAAGATTCTGCGATCAAAGACCTAAATAGGGAATAAACCATTATAATAGAATGTGTGGAATCTGGGGCTGTATAGGAAGGGAGGCATCTGCCATTGAAATTGTTAGTTCACAAATGGCCCTTGACAATCGGGGACCAGAAGACATAGGACTTTATAATCTCCCATCGCTTACACTCGGATTCACAAGGCTGGCATTGAACGGTCTCGGACCTGACGGAAATCAGCCACTCGTCCAAGGGCGACTTGCCTGGGTCTGTAACGGCGAAATTTATAACTGGAAGGAGCTCGCTGACAGGTTAGATTTATTGTGTGAGTCCACCTCGGACTGTTCTGTTATCGGACCTCTATGGTCCAGGCTACGAAATACGCCCGATCAGTTCTTCAAAGCCTTGGACGGAGTCTTTTCGCTAATTCTGGTGGACCTTGATGCCGGCGAAGTGATTGTCGGGCGAGATCCTTACGGTGTTCGACCATTGTTTTATGCCGCAGAAAATGGAAATACCTGGATTGCCAGTGAAATGAAGGCTCTCAAAGGTAAAATTCCAGGGGCTACCATTCATCATGTGAAGCCCGGGACCTATATGCGAATTCAGATCTCAAGCGGGTGTATTTTGGACGAACAGGTGTGGCATTCGGTCCCTTGGATCAAGAATCCCGTCCTCTCAGAGGTACGGGCCTGTAATCTAATTCGCGAGAGCCTGGAACAGGCCGTTAAGAAGCGGCTCATGACCGAGCGGCCTGTGGCAGCCCTCTTATCGGGGGGGCTCGATTCCTCCCTGATCGCTGCCTTAGTTCAACGGGAGCTAGTGGCCCTCGGAAAACCAGCCCTGGAAACCTTTACGGTGGGCTTCGAGAATTCTCCTGATGTTCTCCATGCCAGGCAGGTTGCGACCCATATCGGATCCAAACATACCGAAATTATTGTGACCCCCGACCAGTTTTTTGAGGTTATCCCTCAGGTTATTCACGATATTGAGTCCTACGATATCACAACCGTTCGGGCATCCGTGGGGAACTGGTTCGTTAGTCGGGAGATTCGAGCAAGAAGCGACGCAAAGGTTGTGTTTAATGGGGATGGGGCCGACGAGCTGTTCGGGAGTTACTTGTATTTCTTTAGGTCCCCTGATGATGAGTCGTATGAGGCGGAGGTCGGTAGACTGCTGACCGATATTCATAAGTACGATGTGTTACGGTCGGATCGCTGTATCAGTAGCCATGGCTTGGAGCCTAGGACGCCCTTTCTGGATAAACAGTTTGTTAGCCTGGTCCGATCTGTTCCAACAGAGTTGTTGAGGCCTAGGAAAGGCAGTAAAAACAGTCAGTGTGAGAAGTGGCTTCTGAGGAAGGCCTTTGAGCCCTTTGGCTTACTCCCAGACTCGGTTCTGTGGCGACAGAAAGAAGCCTTTAGTGATGGAGTGTCTGGAACGGCCAAGTCCTGGTATCAGGAGATTCAGGAACGTATTCCTGATTCAGGGCAAAAACAGACCTTTTGGTATCTGACACCCCAGACAGAGGAGGCGTATTACTACAGATCGATCTTTCACGAACACTATGGCGTGGAAGGTGAAAAGGTGCTATCCTATTTCTGGATGCCCAAGTGGTCAGGCGAAACGAAGGATCCAAGTGCCAGAACGCTCAGTCTTTATTAGAAAGACTCTATAGAGAGATGGACAGGACTGTATCCAGTATGATAACAAAGATTCCTATTGTCCAGATTTTATGGATTAGCCTCATGGTTCTTGTGGTGTACACAGTTATTAACATTGGTTCTAACTACCTGTCTGTCAGCAAGCTCAGAGAGTTAGAGGGATTTGATGGGGCTGTGAGGGGCACGGGACACCCCGATTGTCTCCGGACTTTGGATAAGGCGGCGGAGGTCCTTGGGCTCGTAGATCGTGCGTCCTCGAGCCCCGACTTCGCCGAATTCCAGCTGATTCTGTCCAAGCTCGCGTGCTTCAAGAAGGACGTTATGAGCCCCAGTGGGATCATCATGGCCACCAGATACCAGCCCTATGAGACGGCTCATGATCGAGAGCCCATTGCGGAAGTGGCCGCCACCTGTATCAAGCAGACCATTCCCCAGAGGGACTTGGATATTATCTTTAAGACCTATTTGAACAGGGGCAATGTCCTGTTGAAACGCCTGTGTACCACAGCTAATCTTACGGAGGAAGTGGTCTGTCAGGCTGAGCAGCTGTTTAGCGATGCCTGGACCGATGTGTACAGCGTCGCCCAGCAGCGTTGTATCGCCACTCCTGCCGATACCTATAACGGTGTTCTCAGGACGACGCCCTTTGAGCCCCAGGAGGTCAAGGAACTGGGAGAATACAATGGGTACTTCTCGGGATGGTCGGGTGGAAATGTTTAGAAAGAGTAGGTATGAAGGTATTTATAAATGAAATCTACACAGGGATTCGTTATCAATGTGTAGAACTCGCTCGTCGCTATTACCTTACAATGTATGGAACAGTCTTTGAAGATGTTCCCGTAGCAAAAGATATCTATGGAATAAAGTATTTAACAGATACCAAAACCGGCGAACATATTGTGTGGCCGTCCTATCCAAACCGTAAATCATCTCCGAAACCCATGGAGGGATCTCTTCTCATTTGGTCGAATGATTTACCTACAGGTCATGTGGCAGTCGTAACAAAGGTCACCGACGATCATGTCCATATTATTGAACAGAACCAAAAACAGACGCACAGGGTGTTACCGTTTTCAAAGGGTCGTATCGTGAGTGAAGGACTGAAAGGGTGGAAGATGCCTCCATCGAACAGAAAATGTACTCGTTGTGGACACGTTTACATCAATAAGGCATAAGTCTAATACTTCCTACAACGGCAAGGATTGTAGTTACACCTGTTACATTGCTTCTTCGGCTTACAGCACGGCTTTTTCTCCTTCTTACAGCACTTTGCTTTTGCTTCCTTTGTTACCTTGTCAATCGCCAACTCATGTGTTATACGCTTTGATGAATTCTCCAATTCTCCGTAGACAATCATAAAAATAATGACAATAAACATCGCAATCAAAAAACCTAGAAACCACATCTCTCTATTTGGACAGGAGAGAAACAAAGACCATGAGGCCCAGGATCTGCCAGATGTTTCGGGCAGGCTTCGCAATCGTAAACAAATCGACGACGATGTTATTCCAGAGCCACTTGCCTACAAAAGAAATAATAACCACGGCCAATAAAAAGGCTATCAAAGACGACACCACGTCCAAGTACATCTCAGATTTACGAGTATCAGAACCGGGTAAGTCCACGAAGCCACTGATAACTGCTTTAACCATAGGTGCTCCGATCATTGTTCTATTGATAGACGCGAATCTAAAAAGTTAGCTTATACCGGTCTTTCATAGGCTAGCCTCTCCACCTCGGTAACCTCACGGCTCTCATTGATGAACTTCATGGCCTCAGTCGCCTTTTCCTCGGACTTGAAAAACTTGGATAAATACTCCTGAAGAGCCTTCTTATTCAGTCCCGATTGCTTCTTGCTCTTCTTGGTCAGAACACGCCCCCCCGTAGCCTTTAAGTCCAACGCACCAATATTATGCTTCTTCATGATCGTCAAGATAATCTGATCAAGAGCCTTGGTCTTTGTCTTACGCTCCTTAATTTGATCTTGAAACTCACGAATCTCATCATTGATTCGCCTCCACTCCTGAATGGAGGATGCGAGCATTCCGAGCTCTGTTTCTTGTGGTACGATGACTGTATTTGCGGATTCCATTTCACTACCAGAATTATCGTAATCAATGTTTAGGTTGTAAATTTGACGGAAAGGGTTGGTTGAAAGGGTGCCAACAATGGACTATTATCAGATGGCAGAAAAGGTTCTCTATGATCTCTGGTATGAATATGCCGAGAGGCTGGTGGAGGAGGTGATCAAGGCGTGTAATATGACGGGAGACCAGGCACTGGCGTTCCGTCAGATTTATTTGAGACCGAATGAGTTTATGGTCGTCATAAAATAAAATTGAAGTCCGGGATCAATTATTTTTATGAGTAAATCCCCTATATCCATATTAAATATGCCCCCTACCCTCATTACGTTGAAAGGGGCGGTCCATCGAGACAAAATGGCTGCCTTCGATTTTGACTGGACGCTGGTCAATCCAAAGGATGGAAAGACCTTTCCGTCTGATGTTGACGATTGGACCTGGTTATATCCGACCGTTCCTGGGATTATCAAAGAGTTCTATGACAACGGATACATGATCGTGATCTTTACAAATCAGTCGAAGAGTTGGAAACAGGCTCAGATAGAGCTTGTTGCCAAGTCACTGGATATTCCTATGTTTGTCGCCATTGCGACAGACAAGGCCGATTACAAGCCGAGCCGTGTTCTGTTTGATAGTCTTGTTGGGATGAACACGGTTGATAAAGAGGTATCGTTCTTTGTCGGTGATGCGATAGGAGGAAAGGCCAATTTCTCGGATAGCGACAAGGTCTTTGCTGAGACTATGGGTGTTCGATGTCGTAGTCCCGAGAGCGTCTTTCGGCCGGCAGATGTGATCGAGGTTCCTGTCCTTGCGTTGCCAACAGGACCGTCCCTTATCATTATGATGGGCTTCCCTGGATCTGGCAAGAGTACTGTGGCTAAAGAAATCTGTAAGGACAGTCAATATGTGTATATCGAGGGTGACGTTCACAAAACAAAAATGATCAAGGCCGCCTTAGAGCCTATGAGTTCTAAGAAATCGATCGTGTTCGATGCGACCCATAGTTCTATTAAAAAGCGAAAAGAGTATGTGGATCTTGCTAAAAAACATGGATACAACGTTCTATGTATTCATGTAGCCACATCGCTAGAAGTGTCCTATAAACGTAATAAGGCTAGAGAGGCTGATCGGCAGGTCCCGAAGATTGCGTATTCGGTTTATTCCAAGTATTTTGAAGAACCGAAAGAGGAAGAGGGATTTACCTTGATTGTTGTGTAAATTAGGTGAAAAATAATTTGTTATGGTCAAGAACAAAGTTCTTGACCATAAGAGTGCTATTCTTTACCTAAAGGTAAAGAATAGCTTGTTAGATTGGAAAACTTTGTTCTCCAATCTAAGAGTGTTATTTTTCACCTAAGTGAAAAATAATTTTATTCTTTCACGCACAGGCCCTCTACACAAATAGCACTGATTATTTATACGACGGATACACTGTGTACAGAAGGTATGACCACAGGGAGCAATCGTATGACTTACAGGATCTGTTAGACAGATCGCACACAGCGGCTCCTTCATGTCCCTGCTGATCTGCTGAATTGTGATAACTTCTCTCAGAATGTTCCACATCTTGTAAGCCTGAATAAGGTCCTTGTACGTCGACTCGATCCGTGTTGATTCAAAGGTTTCTTTGACATATTCATGATACGCATCTAGAAGCGGAGGCAAGGCATCATTCGGCATCAGGGTCATAATGATATTCTGACGTTGCTGGAGTTTGTCCAGGCTTTCTGTTTTTTGTGAGAGCAGCGACTCGAGTCGCATAACCTCTTCACCAATAACTTTATATTGATTAAAGACCCACTTGAGCTGATTCATAAGGACGGACAGTGGTTGGGTTTCATTGCCTGATAAGTCTGTCGTCAGTTTTAGGAGTCCTGCTTCAATCTCTAGGATCACGGAATTCATACTGGTATCTAAGTTGAGTTCGCGGCCAATGGGCCTATTTAGAACGGGAACATCGCGACCATATTTGCGAAAGATAGTCTCAGCGATACCTAAAATATTCGGACTGCGTTCAGGATGGGCCAGGAACTGGAAGGTCTCATTGTTCTGTTTGGCAATGAGCTCCCTGATTCGTCGCTTGGCCACCTGATGTAAGGGAGCGACAACCGGTTCTGTCTGACCTCTGACTTCTGACGAATGTCTGGCGAAAATGTTTTGGACGGCTGCTGTATAGGAGCCCTGTGTCGTGGAGGTCGACAAAAGACCGTAGTCCAAATGTTGAAAATCGACGTCGTCTAGCTCCGCTAAAGAAGCGTAGTGATTGGCCATTTATTGACGGCCCGCATTAGAATTGTGTGAATTCAACACATGATTTAGTCTTTTCCCAGCTTCTTGAAATCAGCAACAGACATAATCTGTCCGTTGCTCATTGTCACCACGGCGTCATCGCGTGTGGGAATTCCCTCCAGAGTTTCCGTCGTTGGAATCTGGTAATTCCCGCCCCTCTGTCTGCGTCTGGTTTGTTTTCGGCTCTTCTTCCTCTTATTTGTCTTTCGTCTTTGCCTCTTGGCCATCCCTATAATGTCTGTATAAAAAAGGATATGATACTATGATAGTAGTATCATAATCCAGACACTACTGTCATAGTATCATAATCCAGACACTACTTTCATAGTATCATAATCCAGACTTCAGAAAGCCATATTCGACCCTCTTGTTCTGTTTCTTGGCATAAGCATCTAGAATGTCTCGGAGACGTTTGTACGCTCCCTTCGTATCGGGACGGGGGCATGGAATCCTTCGGTTCCTGAGAAACTGACGTATAACAACGTTATCATCTTCTATTTCAATAACACCGTTAGTAGAAAGTGGAGAAGTAGTATGGTTAAATTCATGAATAGTAGTACTGACGGAAAGGATTGGAACACGCGTCGTTATGCTGTGCTTGTCTAAATGGGTCGGTGGAACGAGCTGTTCCCTATAGTTTGGATGGGCATATTCGGATTCTGGGATCTGGCACATATCTGCCGTGTGTCCAAATCTGGCACATCGATTACAGAGAAGTCCCATCTGGAACGGACAACGTTCCTTGTGCTCAAAGGCATAGCCTGGAGCAATTTGTTTACAGTGATCACACATGATTGGATTAAGTATACGTGGACTTTTTCTGGTCCACGCGTTTCAAATTTTTTTCGAGGACTGTTTGTAGAAATGTCGGCAAAAGATATCCATTTTTTACTCAATCTACGGAACCAGATCAAGCTTCATCATTGGCAGACAAAGGTCTATGCTCGCCACATTGCGACAGATGGTGCCGTTGATAAACTAGACGAACTGATTGATCAGTACGTAGAGGTCTACATGGGCAAATATGGACGACCCAAGCTCACAGGTGACAATGCGATCATAAGGCTTCATAATCTGACAGAGGCGGGGGCCACTCGTTTAGTCAAGACGTCCACCACGTATTTGCTCGGGCCCTTTGTAAAAGGCTTAACGACAGCAGATACTGATCTGATCAATATTCGCGATGAGATTGTCGCACAATTACACCAGTTACTGTTTTTATTTACGCTTCACTAAGCACAGAATGGTGGAAAAGGTAAATAAAAGAGACAGGTATAGGGAAATAATTCACTCACGTTATAGAGTTTATTAACAAGTCCTAGAGACGCATTATACGTTTGAAGTTCTGAAGAGCACTTGAAACGATAATACACTGGAATTTTATTGTTTGTTGCGGCATATACATATGCCGCATAATTAAAAGCATATACTTGACGAAAAAGGGTTAATTGACTTTCATATTGGTCTTTTTGCTGATTTGACATATATTTTACACTCGTAGTCGCCCCTTGATAGCTATAAGGATCAGGATAATGAATTAGATTAGATATATCCCTAAAATTAATATCAGATGAGATATAATTATATAGACTATCAAAGGTCCATGAATAGGGAGCCGTATATCTCATCGCATAAATTCCATTTATGTTAAAAAAACATGGATCAGGGGTATTGCCTACCTGAAAAGGGATTGTTGCTGAAGGATCTAGGAGAATCGCACAGGTTGGTGTAGGAGGATTCATAGGGTCATAAAGGATTGGGTTTGGGCCGCAAAATGACATATGTTAATCTAAAGCAAGGTTTAAAAATAGTAATTAATGGCGACATGGTGTCCTGGTCTCAGTTCAGAGTGTCCAGGGTTCAGTTCAGAGTGTCCAGGTTTCAGTTCAGAGTGTCCAGGTTTCAGTCAGATTATAGACTTAGACCGGATACAGCCTGATACTGTTCTTCATACAAACATAGCAAAAACCGTCTTACTTGCGTCTGGAAATATTAGTTCTGAAATACTGTTCAATAATGGTCTTCATCAAAACACCCTTATAATCTACAATATGCTGGAAAGCATGGGATACGACTGCTATCTTTTGACGGATACTGCGTCTAGCTCTGATCTCATGAACTATCGATTCATAACTCCCGAATCCCTTGCTAGCTCTAGTTTCTTTAAGTCCCTTGCTATCTGTGCCTATATTGAAATAGGGACCAGTCTTGACGCAGGGTGGCGATCCTTAATGGAACGTATGGGGGCAAAGGTTGTAAAGCTGTATTTGGGGAATATTCTGAACATAGATATTGAAACCACCGCAATTACAAAGGGTCTCTTTTTCCCTCATCATAACAGCGGAGCGATTCACCAAATTTGGACGAGTCCTCATTATGGACAAAATGTGGCCTATGGATGTACCGTCAATGGGTTGCCGGCATCCAGTGGTGCTATAGCCCCCTATCTATGGACGCCTGAGTTTGTTCAAGGAAAAGCACAATGGATCGCCCCTTCTTCATGGACTACAATGGACATTGTAATCGTGGAACCAAATCTGTCGTTTCAAAAGACGTGTCTGTATTCCTTACTGCTAGCAAATGAGTTTGCCTCTCTTTGTCCTGAATGGAAGGGGAAGGTATATCTCTTAAACACAGAACGCATGGCAAAAAATAATTATATGACGCAAACGGTATTTCCTGGGCTGTTCCTTCAGAAAACGGGTCGACTCATTCATGAAAATCGGCAACCCATTTTAAAGATCTTGGCCCGACATCCATCTGCCCTCTTTATTACACATCAGTACAATAATGACTATAATTATATGACACTTGAACTCATGGAATGCGGTTTTCCTGTTCTACACAGTTCTAGTGGATGGAAAGACTTCGGATACTACTGGTCCAGTGATCAATGGGCTACGGCTCTCGAAACTCTTGCGAAAGTCATACAACTTCATGGGTCACAGCTCGGACCCTATACGTCTCATGCCAAACAGCTCCAATGGAAGCATAGTCCGTGGAATCCGATGAATAGGGAGGGATGGAGTAAATTGTTGACGCGATAAGTTTGTGTATATACATTTTAAACGGATAAGAAGAGATTTATGGCGATTCCAGCCTATGTCATTAGTTTGGAGTCCCCTGTGAAAGTATGTGAGCAACTTGCTGTTCAAGGACTGTCAGGGCAATGGATCCAGGGTATAATAGCGACGGACGAACAGGTGCTAAATGAAACGCACTGGAGCTGTCTGGCCCCTAAATCCGCCATTGGAATCGCTTTAGCCCATATTCAGGCCTGGAAGGCGTTTTTGAAGACGGACAGGGACTATGGGATTATCTTCGAGGAGGATGTGGTCCTTGCTCCGAACTTCAGGGATCAGTTTGAAAAAGCGATCATATCTGTGCCGACAGACTATGATATCTTGTATCTAGGCTGCTTCGGCTGTCAAAGCCGATCCAACATTTGGACCTACTGTATGTTTTATACCAGCTGGCTCAAGCCGTTCAAACAGATCAATCCGCATATTGTGAGACCCAGTGTCGCTATGGCTCTTCATGGATACGTGGTCAGTCGAAAAGGTGCGGCAAAGCTACTGGAACTGTTCGATCATAACATCTGGAACCATGTGGACGGTATGATTCAGGCGAGGACTCTGCTCGGATCTCTCACCACCTATGCGTCCTGTCCTCGCATTGCGTTCCAGACCTCCACAGATTCAATCATGGTCAAGTCATCCAATGTGTCCAATCAACATCCTTGGATCCTTCATAAGGCCCTGTCCTATATCCATTTTGACGAACAGGTGCGGTTTCATTATTTGATGAGTTTCTCCGTCTATCAGATCTTTGGCATCATTATCACAATCATGTCGCTTCTCATGTTTCTTGGGGGTCTGCTGGGAGCGGCCTATCATGTGTCCTTGTTGTGGCTAACGATAGGATTCCTATGTCTGAGTCTTCCCGATCTGTTGAGGCCGACCTGGTCAATCCTGTTCCACTACTTCCTGGTCCTAGTCCCAACCCTGTTCGTCCGTTTTATTAGTTGGCTAGTCTAAAGTGTTTGTGCCCTATCTTCATAAGATTCAACTCATGAAGATAGGAATCCCCTATTATATCCATCCCTTCCCCTTTCATTCAAGTCGGTATGATCAGGGTCTTGCTCTAGCTGCCGTGATGCGTAAGCTAGGGCATGATGTAATACTGTTAAACCAGGATGCGTCTCAACCACAAAACATGAAAGAGTTCATAGAGAAGGGGGATATTCTTGATCTATTTATTGATATTGACGGGATCTGTTTACCAGAAATCCGTGCGACTGTTGCGAAACGTGTCGCTGTCTTGTTCCGTGGAAATCCTGCGTTCACCTATCTGGAAAAGTCTGCCTATATACAGACATCGACGGAATATACACTCGGTCAAGTCCATGAAGTCTGGGTATGGGACGTTTTTGTAGCACAATCTCAAATCCCACTCCTTCAAAGCCTGTTTGAAGGACTGCCTGTTCGTCGTGTTCCCTATGTCTGGATTGGCCATTCAAATTCTACATCTAAAAATGTGATAGCGTCTCCAAAAACCCTTCATATTATCGAAAAAAACACAACAAATACGAGCAGTAGTATTGTGCCATTTATAGCAGCAACAAGACATAAACATGCGACCAAGATTCGAGTCTTTAATGGTAAAAGACTGGTAGATGACAAGTTTTTTCAAAAAAATATTCGGGACAATCTCATCACAGATGCCACAATTACCTATGAAGATCGTGAATCATTCGATCTGTGGTCAGATGACTGTATTGTGATAGGCCATGTGCGATTCATTCCATTTCGCCCAGTGTATCTGGATCTTGTGTGGCGAAACATTCCCCTTATTCATAACTGTCCCATTCTAAATGATTGCCCTGGAATGAAGTCCCTGTATTACAGTGAGTCTGAGGTAGATGATATTGTAGAGCGACTTGGATCATTTTCGAATGATGCGTGGAATTCCACGGCATCTGAACGAAAGGCTTGGCTGGAAGCCCAGTGGTCTGTAGAGAAACAGGTGTCAGCGTGGTCCTCGATTCTAGACCATGGCCTACAACGACAAGATAAGGTCTTATTAAGTAAGGCCAAGGAACCAGTCGAAAAGGGCCAGACTGTGATTGCTTTTTCAGATATGTGGGAAGGGTTTGATCCGACAAATAATTTCTTTCTAGATCTAATGGACGAACAGGGTGTGATTGGAGTCCTGTTTGATCCCACATCTAATTCGAGTCCTAATCTTCTGATCTGCGGGCCCTTCGGTAATGCCTGGACGAAGGCGGATCCTTGGATTCCCAAGGTCTATTTTAGTGGAGAACGCCTAAGAGAAGGAGAGATAGCAGATCCTAGAATTAATCTGTATTTAACACATGATTTAGTCGAAGACGATCGGCATATTCGATTTCCTATCTGGCTTCTCTTTCTTCACTGGTTTGGTACGCCTTCGAACGCCGCTACACGCAACCCCATTGGTATGAGTGTAGACCTGGCAACAACTGCTGTATCAGATGAAAGGGCTCATTTCTGTTCCTTTGTAGTGTCCAATCCCACAAATCCTGAGCGAAATGCGGCATTTGAAGCCCTTAACGGGTATAAACCTGTTCGATCTGGCGGCAACTTTCGAAATAATATCGGGGGGCCACTGACGCATCTGTATGGGGGCGGGGGCGGAGGAGACGTGGCGAAGCATACCTTCTTGAAAGAACATGTGTTCAATTTGTGCTATGAGAATGGACTCGGTCCAGGCTATGTAACAGAGAAATTGCTTCATGCGAAGATGGCCGGCTGCGTACCCTTATACTGGGGATCTGATGCCAGCATAGATTTTGATCCATCTGGATTTGTCCAGATAGGTCCTGGAACTGATCTTGTAACAGTTGTAAAGGATCTTGAGGCTCATCCTGAGAAGATTGCCGCATTACAGGAGAGGCCCGCACTCGACCCTGTTCGTCTTGCCACAGCCCAGGCGACTCTTCAGAAAACGCGACAGGCACTCAGGACACTGGTACGCCAAGGGTCCTTAGAACCCGATCTCTATGTAACGTCCTTTGCGACACTCAAGTACCTGGATTCTTTGAAGCAGTGTATTCAGGGAATCGCGATGCTCAGACATAAGCTCAAGAAGGTTATAGGCTTCCTTGCGTTCATAGGGTCTGATGTAGGGGAGGAGCATCGGTCGAGTCTGTTGAAACAGTTCCCTTGGATTCAAGTCAGATCTGTTCCAGACAGAAGTCCCGTTCCTGGATTCCCAGACTTTCTGGAGCCGAGTCAGTTCGGTTGGAAGCTCTGGCTTCTAAAAGAACTCTGTCACGACAGATCGCTTTCCCAGAAACAGATTCTGTACACTGATTGTGCTACTGTCTGGCTTTCATTACCAGAAGAAATGCTGTCAGTGGCGAAGAAGGAGGGTGTCTGTCTTATGACAGATCGGGAACAGATCAATCGTACCTGGTGTTCCGAAGAGATGGTTCAAACAATGACCGTGACTGAATCAGAACTTGATCAAAATCAGCTTGTGGCAGGATTTATTGCGTTTACAGCGGCAGCTGAAACAGCGAAATCCCTGTTTGATGAGGCCTATGAATGGGGGTCAAAAAGGGAATGCCTGTTCGGTCCTAATTTTGTAGGGTCCTTAACAAAGATATGGGGTCATCGACATGATCAGAGCATTCTCAGCATTTTGAAAATTCGTCATAGAATCTCGACTGTAGACAAAGAGCGTCTGGTCTGTACAGAGAGCATGCGAAAGACACATCAAAAGAACGCATGTGTCTACCTTCACAGGAACAGTTTTACTGTCCATAGACCCATTTTCCCAGGGATCGACGACATCTGGATGGTAAGTCTGGATCGGAGGTCTGACAGATATAGTTCCTGGAAAGCTGCCTACCCTGAACTGCCAGTAAACCGACTACCCGCAATTGACGGAAAGATGTTGGAGCTGAGTCAGAATCTGTTTACCCTGTTTGAAAAGAATGACTTTCAATGGAAGAAGTCTGTGGCAGGCTGTGCTCTGAGTCATATACTGCTGTGGGCCCAACTTGCGTCAGAACAATCCTTTGTCAAGAATTATTTGATCTTGGAGGATGATCAGAGATTTGTTAGACCAGGGTGGAAGGCCGAGCTGGCCTTGGCCCTCGCCTCAGCCCCATCAGATGCGGAACTGTTGTACTTGGGCGGTGTTCTGCCAGGCAACATGTCTAACTATTCGTCTTGTCTGGATCCAGTTAACGATATATGGGCGACTATTAGGCCCAACAATATGTTCACAGCCGATGGATCTCTTGCCCCTGTCTTTCACTTCTGTACCTATGCGTATGTACTTACAAGACAGGGAGCTCAGAAACTGATAAAGAATTTAGGGGACGGCGGTTGTCGTACCAGTATTGATCATTATCTAGGCCATCCTTTTCACGGTCTCAAGAAATATGTGATGAGAGATCTGATGGCCACCTGCTTCCAGGATTCGGATCCTGCCTATAAGGCTAGTGAGTTCGATAATTTTCAACGCGTTGATACCTTCGACAGTGATATCTGGAATAATAAGGATTGTTTTACAGAGGTTGATGGATTTAATAAGAGCCAGGAAGTATCTCTCTGGGACTGTATAGCCGACGTATTAGTTCAGGCCCCTCATAGTATCCAGACGCGAAACACGTTACAAAGGTCGGCTCTTACGTTTTCAAATACAGTTAAAGGTCCCATCGTTTACTATTTTGATCGCAAAGATGGGAAGCCACATGACGGGACATTGGAAGAGCGATGGATCCGATCCTTGTGGCCCGACTTTGTCTTTAAGCCCCTGCGATCGAATGAGCCCTTTGTTCCAGGGGCATGGATTCTTATGGCCCGTCCCAACATGGGATTCTGGCTACAAGTGGCTGAACAACTCAATAGGGGAAAAGTTCCCTTCCAAATCCTCCATTTGAGCGACGAGTTTGGAAAGGATCCTGTTCAAATGTACAAATTACCTATGTGTAGGCGAGTGGTTCGAAATTATGTGAGGGCAGATGTAACGGACGAAAAGGTGGTTACAATTCCCCTGGGGTTCGCTCATGGTTATGCTGAAAGTGTGTCTGAGAAACAATGGTCAGAACGAACCTTTGTCTGGTCCTTTCACGGGACAAACTGGTTTGGTCGAGGGACAGATCTGAAACCCTTGGAACGACTGATCCCTCACAGTCTCAAACTTCAACACAATTTTCTTGATAAAGACATGACAAGTCCCGCCGAATACAGGGACTTATTGAAGGGATCACAGTTCATTCCTGTTCCAAGGGGAAATTCACCGGAGACCTATCGCTTGTACGAGGCCCTGGAGAACGGCTGTATTCCCCTGTACGTCAGATCAGAAGGTGACGAACTCTTTTGGAACTGGATCAGAGAGAAGCTTCCTCTTCAAGAGTTTCGGTCATGGACTGACGCATACACGCAGTGTCGGGCGTGGACGACAACTGAGTTGACTGTGGCTACCACGTATAGGGCAGAACTACTGAGTGCCTGGACCCTCTGGAAAACTGAATGTAAAAATGCCTTTGTAGTATAGATTCATATAGATTGATTCAACAATTGTTATGAATTTACATGTTCTTCATCTCCCCCTTACGCCTGGACGCCTCCTTGAGAGCCGTGGAAAAGGAATAGTCCTTATTCTTCTTGCGGCCCTCCTCAAAGACCTTCTTAACAAACTTATTCCAAGGGCTCGCCTTACGAGTTCCCTTCTTTCCCTTCTTTGCCTTCATTGTCTTCATTGATTTTCTGGCCATTTGTTCTACCTATTGCTTTGAAAAAAACAGCAGCAGAGGCGTTGAAGAAAAGATCTTGATGGTCTTCCTTGAAATGCTGTGGACCATTCGTCGACTGTGTACTGATTGCTCATGGACGCATTACAGCGGTCACAGATCGGAACCAGATTGTCGATTGTCGTAGCTCCCCCTTTCGACTCGGGAATACAATGACCCGACTGGAAATTAAAGACATTGATCTGATTGGCACACCATGTAACCGGACATTTTCCTTCAAACCGATGACCCATCGTCTTGATCCACACCTGCTCTCGGAGAGCCTTCGGAATCGTTGCCTTGGTCTGGTGTTTAATCCCCTTCACAGATTTGATAGTTGTAAGACGTTTTGGCGGCATCTTCTTATAGGGTTTACGCGGTTCAGGCTTAGACCCATCTAACACTCGTCTCGATCTAAGGAGCATTCTTTTTTAGAACCTAAGTATTTAATACACTACAATGGGTAAATGAATCAAGATCTCAAGCTCAAGCTCCTTCTCGTCAGTACTGATATTCATCAGACCTCTGGCTATAGCAAGGTCACCTATGGGCTCCTGAAGGAACTCGGCAAGTCTTCATGGCTCCAAGTCGTTCATTATGCGATTCAAGGAGATCCTGGTCTGAACCCCGATAGAACCTATTCTACCAATGTAACACCCTATCCCTTCGATAAGACTATAGAAAAGGGATTCGGATTTGGGCAACTGGCGGCAGCCGTTGTTAAAGAGGCCCCCCATGTCATCATGATCTACAACGATATCGGTGTTGTAACGAAGTACTTAGAGGTCTTAAAGGATTATAAGGGAAAGGTCTGGATCTATCTGGATCAGATCTATGAGAACGGAACAAGTCCCTTGATCCTAAACAAGGTTGATCGTATCTTCTGTTTTACAAAGGAATGGAAGGATCTGTTGAAGCGATTGGGAATTATTAAACCCATTGACGTGCTACCGCATGGATTTGACAAGGATATGTTTCCTGTGATAAGTCGATCATTGGCCAGACAGCAACTGAAGATCCCCGAGGATGTGTTTTTGTTTCTAAACCTCAATCGCAACCAGCCGCGAAAGCATTATGATCTGCTGATTATGGCCTTCGTGGATTTGATCAGTCGAAGCCCTGAGAAGTCTCTCTTTCTCATGTGTGTCTGTGACGATGGGTCTTTGGGAGGGTACCCATTGTTTGATATTTTTAGCCATGAGCTGGCCAAGCGATCTCTGAACCCTGATCAATTCGGTAATCGTCTGATCCAGTCAAATCGACACCTGGACTTTACGGACGCAGAGATTGGTGTTCTGTACCAGGCCGCGGACGTGGGAATCACATGTACGGACGGAGAGGGATTTGGTCTGTGCTCCTTTGAGTCCATGGGCCTTGGCGTGCCCCAGGTCCTGACCAATGTGATAGGCCATCGCACCTTCTGTGACGCCTCCAATTCGATCCTGGTGGAACCTACTTTGACGATGTATGTGCCAACCACTGTCAGTCAGTTGGGGGGCGAGGCCAGGATCGTGGATCCGCTGGTCGTATCAAAGGCCATGGAAACGTATGTAAATGATGCGAGCCTACGCCTCACTCATGGATTAATGGCCGCCAAGACGGTCGCTGGATTTACCTGGTCCAATGTATCATGGGCCCTGGTGAAACGCTTGGAACTGCTTCATGCGGAGTTGGTGTTGGATGGGCTATAATGGTATTTTGACATACCCACCTACTACTACCGGCATGTAGTCAGGCAGGTACGCAGAGAGGCGGCCACATTTTATACCTATCAACTAGAAACAATATGATTTTATTGAAGAATTTACACTTGATTGATACGATCTTGATTACAGCCATTATTGTCACGATCATCATTTCAGGATATATGACCTTTATGCGAATTGCGTATGGAGTTGTTCACACATCTTATGACGCCTGGCTCTTCGGTATGAATTTAGCTCTTCTCCTACAAATTGTCGACAAGCACGATAATTCGATGAAATAAATTTAGCATGAGTCGGTAGGGTAATGAACGTAACAGAATATCTTTCCATTCTATTTGTACTTGTAGTGTTGGTGAGTGGAATTATAATGATCATGAAGGTATTAAAAGCTAAGGAAGGATTCGCTGACTATAAGACAGACGGAGCCTACAAAGACCAGCTTGCCAAGGTAGTGGCCCTGAGAGATCTTAGAGCCAATGGTCGCCAAAACATGGGTCAAATGCTGGATTTCTATGAGTCCGCCTCTACAAAGCAGGATCCTCATGAAGTCCTTCCACCCGACCAGGATTCTCTGGTAAACTTTTATACGCTCGGCTGTCGATTTGCCGGCTACTTAGGCCCTTTCGAAAAGGGCTATTTTAATACTCGAGAGGCTGTTATGTCAGCCCTTAAAATGGGATGTCGTTCTTTTGTTCTAGAAATTGATTACAATGATGAATGTAAGCATAAAAGTGACGACAATGCTCGCTACTTCCCCCAGCTCGTCGTAAGAAATGTTCAAGGACGCAAGTTTCATGTAACAGCGTCCAATCCAGATTGTCAAACGTCCTCTAATTCAAGCATTAATGATGTGTCCAAGGCACTATCCGAAAATGCGTTTTCTTTGCTCGGCAGTCAAAATGGCCCTCTCATTATTATCCTTTACATTCTTCGGGTTCCCCAACCCGATTCTCAAAATCCAAATCGCAAACTCAATTACCTTTCAAACATTGCCAAGGCCCTCAATCCGTTATTAAATAGAAATATTGAAAATATTCCATCAGGAGGAAAATTTAGTCGTCAACAACAGGAGTCCTTGCTCCTTACAAACAGTATTCGCGATTACAATGAACGGGTAATCTTTATGTGTAACGCTAACACAGATGATTTCCGAACTGCTTCCCCGAAGTATGACACAGATAAAGACTTGGATTATATTGTCAATCTCAGGCTCACGATGGGTCAGACACAACTTGGGGCGACCACTCAGACTACAACGAGTCAATTTGGGAAGCTAGACACGGTACAAAGTTACCTCTCGATTCCACAGGATCAAATCACAAATGCCATTGAAAAATCGAAACTCACATATTCCGTATGTTTCGAGCAGGATCCCCAAGTTCAGACGGACAGTGATACCTTTCAAAATCTTACATCCAAATTTGGCATCAACTGTATACCGATTCAAATATGGAATAGCGATTCGGACTTCCTGTTTAATAGGGAAAATGGGATGTTCGCCAAATATAGTTTTATACCGAAACCTAAAAATCTAAGATTTATCAAGGAGCCACTCCTGATTCCCAAATCGGCATCTGTAACAATGAACGCACAGGGGGGCGAGTTACGAGTCCCGACAACTACTTAATAATCCATAATGTGATAAACAATTATTGCTAATTTCAATTGTACCAGTAGGGTACTATGGAGAATACAATGAGACATATCGAGGCTCCACACTTCGACAAGGAGAAATATACCAAACAGATCGAGCGTATTTCTGAAATTGCCGGCGAGGCCAAGGAAAAGGTTGACTTTGATTCGGCCCATGACCCCGAAGTCCTGAAGGCCATTGATATTGTGGAACAGTTTCTGAGAAAGACGCACAGGTTGTGCTACGGAGGCCAGGCGATCAACGCCCACCTCCCTGAGAAATACAAGTTCTACGACCCGAATACAACTATTCCTGACTACGACATGTTCACTCCCGATCGGGCCTCGGATATCAAGCAGCTCGTGGGTTACCTCAGAAAAGCAGGGTTCCGAGAGATCAGCGATCGTGAAGGTATGCATGAGGGCACCACAAAGATCTACGTGAACTATATTCCCGTGGCGGATATCACGGAGATCGATTCAAAGCTCTATGAGCTATTGTCTGAGAGGGAATTTGTGGACAACGGGATTTCCTATTTAGATTCCAATACGCTTCGTATGCTCATGTACTTGGAACTGAGTCGTCCCAAGGGACAGGTGGATCGCTGGGAAAAGGTCTACGAACGACTAACCATGTTAAATGAGTTCGACCGTGTAAAACCCTGTAAGGTATGGGAGAAGCAGCTTCCAACGGGTCTCATGTCGGCTCATGATGTGGACGGGATTCTGGATTACATTATCCAGGAACAGAGAGTCTTTGCGGGAGCAGATCTGGCAGGGTTTTACAAGCGATCGTTCAGTAAGAAACCTGCCGCCAAGTGGCTCCTGAAAACCAAGAGGCCCATTCTGTTCTATTCGCCAGATCTGGCGGCAGATACAAAGCACTTTGCCTATGAACTTCAGCATTCATCCAGTCATAAGACAACTGTGACGAAGGTGGATGCCATGGGTGGCGATCTGATTCCCCAGATGGCGATCTTCATGCGAGACAAGGTGCCCTTTCTCATTATTATGGCCCAGACGGCCTGTCATTCGTATTATTCGTTGCCCGTGAAAAAGGGACAGACGCTCAGGGTCGCATCCCTAGACACTCTGATCACCTTGTTTTTTGCGATTTCTCTGCTCAAGTATAAGTTTCTGACTCTGACGGGACTGGACTGTCTGGCCAAGGAACTGGTGAGCATTTCATACAAGGCTCGACTGAAACCCGATGCCTTTCCTTTTCCCTTTATTTCCTTGGAATGTACGGGACATCAGAAACGGTTGCCCAGTCTTATCAGAGAAAAGGTGATGCGTATTCGGGCTACCAAGAAGAAAATGAGGAAGCTAATTTTGACCGGCACTGAAAATGCCAGAAATGACTATCAGACTCTGAAGAATAACAGTCGAAGCGGTCAGAGTCGTAAGACAAGTCGACAGACTAGTCAAAAGACAAGTCGAAACACTAATCGTAAAGCCAGCTTAGAGATAACTCCTGTATCTATTCTGAAACCAGAGCGTCTGTAAACGTTTCTCGGTATTCGATTATTATTTATTGTAGTTTTGAACTATAATAAATAATAATGTTCTTGTATTTACATATAGGTTTTCCTGATCCAATCCCTATCCGTCAAAAAGATTGCGGAAGAGGCAGGACTCGTAATCTTGGTATACACATAGGCAGCGTTCAGCTTGCGAAAGACGGACAGTGGGCCATAGGCTTTAACTGCTTTGTTTAAGGAGGCGTGTCGTACCTGATCGGACTTGTTGGTAATATCCGAATAGCCGAACTTGGCCAGAAGTCCCTTCTTTAAGGTGCCGATTCCAGGCCCGCCACTTCGAAGTCCCTTGCCTGGCCGACCTACATTTTTAATACAGGCAGCTTTGACAGTTTTACCCGACTTGCGAGTATACGCAGATCGTAAAATCTGTTTTGCTTTACAACGGGTTCCACCGTCTTGATTTCTTCTTAACATATTCACTATATGTTCAAGATCCGTATCTCGATCATTCTGATTATCTAATAAATCCATTATTTCATCTATTTTATAGGTTTCATCACGACGAAGTAATACCAATAAAATAATAGCTAAATCATACCGCTCATCATGGACTAAGTCACATATGGTATCTTGATAGTTGTCCATTCCCTACTGAACTTAAACAAATAAAACTGTAACATATTAATGTCCTCGGTATCCGTGACCCAAGCCCTTTCGGAGCTCAAGCTCCTGAGATCCAGGATTCAACATGCGATCAACGGATCCCGTCTGATCGCCCTAAAGAAGAAGCGAGATATGCTGGATAGCAACAAGTTTGCTGTTGAGGCTAGAGCATCCTATCAGTCCTTTGCGGATCTCTTGGCCCGGTATAACCAGCTGAAGGCTGCGATCGTTCTCAGTAACGCCACGACGTCGGTAACGATCGGAGACAAGACGTACACGGTGGCTGATGCGGTAGAGCGTAAGCGTACGATCGACTTCGAGAAGACCATGTTGGCCATTATGAAGCAGCAGTTTGAGCAGGTGAAGCGGGAGCATGAGGCTCACACGGTGTCCGAGCAGGCCCGTGTAGAGCGTCTGCTTCAGTCGGAACTCAGCAAGGATTCCAAGACCAATGTAGAGGTCATTACGCAGCTCACGGAGACCTTTCTGGCTCAGAACAAGGCCGAGGTACTGGATCCGCTGAACCTTGAGACCAAGATTAGTGAGATGAACCGTTCCATTGAGGAGTTCGAGACCAAGGTCGACTGGGTTTTAAGTGAGTCCAATGGGCGTACGGTTCTGTCCTTGTAAATACCTATGAGTCCCTTTATAGCGAATATGTAGAAGCCAATCAATCAAATATAGCATAATCTTCGGATTACGCAATGTATACTCAACGTTAAACCAACAACAAACAGGCAACAACAAGGATTGAGCAACTTATAACTAGCACTAGCATTATCAGTACTTTGTACTGATACGGCAATCAAATATTAACCAACAACGAACGATTAAATCCAGGAACTAAGGACCTCCGAGTCGGTAAAAAGGCTCAGAGTAAGGGTATTGATTGGCAACCCTTGCGTATCCTCCTGGCTGCTATGAAGGGACTTCTTATATGTGTGTATTTGTATATACATATAAGAAAATTTGATAGTAACTATAAGGACGAACAGAAATCATGGCTATGATATTGAATGTCTTGGAGTACCATGAATCAGTTCTACGACTTATTCAGCTCCGATTCGGGGACAGTCATAAGAAGCAGAAACAGATTGCAGCCATTGATACGATTCTAAAGGATCTGAGGGCAAGGCTGGAACTTCTGATGGACGTGGAGATAGCAACGGCAACCTATTCGTCTGATTTTATGGTTATTGTTCCCCTTCCAAAGGCCTTGTTCAATGACGAACAGGTGTATGTGGAGGACTACATTGATTTGATACGGGATATGATTATCGCGTTACGGGTCGTCACAGATGCCACGGTCATACAGTATTTATGGAAACTAGAACATGCTGTTACTAGGTTTTCAATGATTTGACGTCTCATCAAATCACTTAGACTGGATATTTACCTCCTTTGTCCACGTCCCATCCTTTGCTTTTTGCTGATAGGATTCGAGATAGGTCACATCGGCTCTGGCCTTGTCCAGCTGATCTTTCATGCTAGGTATGAGGGCGACAATGGCCTTCAAACGAGACAGTATGATTGCTTCATCTGGATCCGGTTTTGGCTTGTTATTCGCGGCATTTTCAGGACTGTTCATGTTTATCGTAAACGTGGCAGTATCGCTGTCACAGGTGACTACACCACTGACATCCGCACAGGCATAGGAGCCCGTGTAGGACAAGAAGCCTTCTTGCTTCGCAGAAGCAGGAACTGGAGGGATGCCCTCAAGCGACTTCTTTAAGTCCTCTATGATACCAGGGATCTTTTTATTGAGGAAGGCGAGGGTATCCTGATAGGGTTTCGGATCTGTGCTAAGGACGGACAGGATGTCCTGTTTGGAAGACTGGGTGGTTAAGGGATTTGCGGGACACTTGATGAAGGGTCGGCCCTCGTTGTCAGTTATCTGAAATCGCTTAATAAGGCTGGTCTTTGTTACACTCGGATCCCCGTTCTGTTCTACTGACAAGGTGCTGTCTAGGACCTTATTCCAGAACTGGCAGATCTCTTGATGAAAGGCGATCCATTCCTTGAATTCGGGAGTTGTACGCCAGGTGTCAATGAGACCGAAGCCTTCCAGGAGTTTCTGTCTGCTTTGTCTGTGGCTGACAGTAAAAATTAAAAGGGAGAGAAGCAGTACCAGTAAACAGATACCGATTAAATACATACCTTACTCTTAGAGCCTAAATTAAGTTATCTGTTTGGAACAGAGGAATGGACTCCATCCGCTGTCAACCAGTTGTAGAACTAATTACTGGACCCGTACAAGTCATACAAGGAACTGGAAATCTGGCATCTGGCATAACAGATCAGGCACAGATATGTGTCCAAGAGGCCTACGTACAGGGGTTAGTGACAGATCTGTCTAATGCGAATTTTTATCAGCAAAATAGGGGAGGAACCTCATGTAATTCACCTATTATACCTGTTTATATGGGGGGCGTTAATTCTGGGGCCCTTCTAACAAAACAGATCCAACAGAGCCAGGCAACCGATTTCCAGAGGAATCTAACGGCCTACAAGCGAAAACCGATTCCGGGAAGCCTTCAGATGTATCAGAAGCAGGCTGGGAAGGCCGCTCAAAGTCATGAAACGAGAGGGGTTGATTGGCCTCCCATCAGATTTCAACAGTATTTACCCTATATACCGCCCCCTCCCCCCGCTCCCATCATATACAATGCCGGCCAACCCATACCTCCTTTAGGTCCTTGTACAAATGTCATAGGATTCGATGTAAGTGTTGCCATTCGACCAAGTGGGACTATTTTAACACCCGAACAGTATTCGGCATACATCAATAGTATCGATCAGAGTCAGTCGAACAATCCACAATATTGTTTGAATTTAAATAACAATAATTAGAGTAGGGATGGAGGCAGATACTGTATTGAATAATGATACATCAAACAATGAATGCTTAATATGTATTACAGAGTGCGACACATTAAGCAATGATCTTTTTTTATATAATTGTACATGTGTGTATTACGTTCACAAGGGATGTATGATTGATTGGCGTCGAATAGCAAAGACGGACAGGATCTGTCTGATCTGTCAGGTTACAATTGAAGATGACAAAGAGTTACGGGTTGTCCCTTATAGGCCTGTTGCTGTAGTGAATAATAGAGAGAGGCGATTTATAGTGGGTCTAATACGATTTGTTTTTCTACCATTTACAGGCGTTACAGTAATTGCTGGGCTCATGTTAATTCTGGCATTTATACTAGAAAAAATATTTAAGGTTCAGATACGGAATCGCTAGTTTACTTTGCTACAACCACGTTACGCTTCTTGACCTGCTTCTTGGGAGGAGGGGGGGCCTCCTCCTCCTCAGACTCCTCTGCCGCATCTTCTTGGGACGCAGCTGGAAGAACCGCAGCGACTGCTGAGCTGGTTCTAGTCGCAGTTGCTAGCTCCTGCTGCTCCTCCTCATCATCCACCTCATCCTCCAAGGTTGCTGGAGCAGCTCTAGAGCTACTGCTACTGTTGCTGTTGCTGTTGCTACTAGGCGTAACTCCAGGAAGCTTGAAGGCAAACTCTGATCGTCCATCAGGAATCTTGTGTACGATGAGCTGCGTCACATTCCAGCGAAGATTGAACTTGCCCGTGCCTGCGATCCAGACATCAGAACACTCCATGAGTGCGGTGACCGTGGCTCCCTTGGCAAGCATCTCCTCTGCTGGGATGCCACGAATAGGCTTGCCCGCAGGATCGTAGAACTTGGTCTCATATCCGTCACCCGAGCGACGAAGGTTGAGCTTCATGGTAGGAGGATAGTCCTTGGAAGCGTCCTTGCCAAACTTGATGCTGGGCGTGTAGAACTCCTCGAGGACCTCACGGGTACGCTCCTTGCCGAACCAGGCCTTACTATTCTTGACGGCCGCATCCTTGACGGCATTGTCAAGAGCCGTAATGGTCTCGTAGAAGGCCTTCACATCGCCGGCCTGTTGATAGCCATTGAAGGATACGTTGATGCTGTGCTTGGCTGCTCCACCACCTTCCGCGGCATAAATGCTGAGGCCAAAGGGAATACGCATCTCGGTAGCAGACTGGAGGTTGAGGCGTTCACCATTGTAATTGATGTACGCCTTCTTACCGACGGCCTGTCTCTTACCGTCCTTTTCAATTTCGACCACCTTAGGGGCGGCGACTGTGACGTTGCGTCCGTTAAACTCAGAAGGAAGAATTGTGTTGCTTGCCATGTTGTTTGTATAGTTGTATGCTTTTTATTCACTAAAAGTGTGATTCAAATTTAACGGAATTGGTGAATCAATTCCGTTACTTTTTCCTAGGTTAAAATTTGCTATACAGCCATTTCCTGAAGAAAGGGGAAGGCTCGCCGAGCCCCTGAGCTGACTGTCGTTAATGCTGTGATAATGTAGACCGCAGCAAGACCCCTGGATTCTCTGACAGTCCCTGCTTTCAAAAAGGTGATTAAAGCGGTTATCAAATGGTCCATCGCCTTTGTCAAGTTCATAGTCTGATAGGGCACAATTAGATAGGTAGTATTAGTCGGCCAGTCGGGATAAATAGCTAGTCGCTCTTGATCTGTCAGTCCCAGTGACTCTGACCACAGATCGTTGATCGTCTCCGTAAATCGATGGATGCTTGGCAATGACATGGTGAGAAACCACCGAATGTTCGTCAGATATCCATGACTGTCAATTAGAAAACAGAGTTCGACTGCCTTCTGTTCATAGGATACATGCTCTACTGTATCGGCAGTCAGGATGTAGCGGCGACTGTGTAGCCAGTGAACATGTTTCTGGATTGATTCTAGTGTTTCAGGACTTAGCGGTGTAGACGTATAGGGGTTCTTGAAGGCCTTGCCAGCCTCTGTCAGTCTCTGGCGTTCTTGGACCAGGGAACGAACATCGAAGAGCCACAGATGAGTGGATTCAGGAAACGAAAAGCGAAAATGAACAGGGATGGAGCTGACATCGTCCATGGAAATCAATTCTGTGGCGTTGTTTGCGAGGGTTGTCAAGGAGGCTGCGAGACCTTGCCTCTTCACCCTTAACAGCCCAATTTTGATTCGGCAACGGTTCAGGAACCGTCTTAGACGGTCAACTTGCTTCGCTCTTAGAATCGTTAGGTCCACCGGTTTTGCGAACCGTCGGGGATTTTTAAAATGAAGGGAACAAAAGTCTCCATGTGTTGCGTTTCTAGTACATCCTGTATCAGGATGTGGTCTGCTTTTTATATTCCAACAAGATCTCATTTGCTCTCTATCCCTTGATCTCAAAATAAATTTCGGAAACTAATACAACATATATTAGACTTTATTGGTTTTCAACAAAAAAAAGCCATTTAGTGCTTGGGTTTAAGAAATTGAATGACTAATACATAAAATTTGAATCGGTTTTAACGCAGTCGGAGGGCATATCGCGTTTAAACATGTCAACCAATAATACCGGCAATAGCATAATGAGTTCCGCATCCAAGCCCGTCGTCAAGAAGGTCGCAAAGAAGGAGACAGTAGCAGCAACCGCAGCAGTTAACACTGTTGTCGCCGCCCCTGCTCCTGTAGCAACCCCTGCTGTCGCCAAGAAGGCCTCCAAGAAGGAGTCAGCCCCTGCTCCTGCGACTGTCGCAGCAACAGTCGCGGCGACTGTCGCCCCCGCTGAGCCTATCGCAACGGCCTCTGCCATTTCTGCCCCTGTGGCCAATGCCGAGCCTACCACCACCTTGGCCCAGGACATCGAGTCCCTCACGGCCCAGCTCCAGTCTGTGCGTGATGCCGCCGTCACGGGCCTCAAGGCCCTCGGCAAGCTCCAGAAGCGTGCCGCCAAGGAGCTCAAGGAGGCCGGGCGTCGCCGCCGCCATCGCAAGGCCGCTCCTGCCGATGGATCTGCCCCCGTCGCCAAGCGTCCCACCATCTTCACTACCCCCGTGACCCTTCGTGATGGTCTCTGCTCCTTCCTCGGCAAGCCCGTTGGCAGCCAGATGACCCCTGCGGATGTCACCCGTGCGTTCAGTGCCTACGTTGATAGCCACAAGCTCAAGGATGCTGAGAAGGGCCACACGATCCATCCTGATGCGGCCATGCGTAAGGTGCTGGGCGTCAAGGAGGGCGAGGCACTCACGTACCGCAACATCCAGACCTACCTGTACAAGCTGTACGTGTTGCCTGAGAAGAAGGCCGCTGTTGCGACTGCGTAAACATGTCTTAGGATATGTTCAGGCTATGGCTCATCAAAGCCTAAGCTTTGATGAGCGACTGTCTAAAAGTCTTTAAGACTTTTAGGCTATGGCTTATCAAAGCTCTTAGGCTTTGATGAGCGACTGCCTAAATGTAATTGAGTAGATATTAACATACATTACATCATATTTTTTATAGAATTTTTCTATAAAAAATATGGCATTAATAATGTATCAGAAAAGACCAAGGAACTGTTTCATAATTATATACATGAATAACATCTTGCTATTTACTTAATCCCAAATAATTGAAACCGAGCCCAATAGAATGTAACTATTGATAAATACAGACCAGATAATGTTAATACATTATATTTAATTATCTTGTATAAGTTTTTATATACTAATTTTATTTTAAATACATATTTTCTCTTCAGCATGAGTTTTACAATATTCGGTGTTATCAATTGTTTTATTATTTGTTAATAGCCATTCATCTGCTCCAAAAAATATAACATTATAGTTACCTTTTCTATCCCCCTTCTGTAAATGATGTGATTCGTGATTATTATACAATGCCTTTTTAATGTATTCGGTATTTACTAATCCATTGTCATAGGGTCCTTTTGTTGCTGAATATTCATGATCAAACTCATGCATTGCTGCGTGCGTTTTGTTCCAAATATACTCCCAGGAAAATGTTGTAACAAAAGAAATTAATACCATTGGTATAACCGCTATATTAAATCCACTAATATATTTAGAAATAAACGCAAATGATAAAAAAGATAAAAATAAAGGTAAAAATAAATGCCATCCCATACGAAATTTATAATCATTATTAGGGTCATCCTTCTTATCATTTACACTCATATCCACATTAACATTAACATGGTGTTCAATATGTGTTTCACAAGTATCTTTTAAATATGGTATATGTTTAATAATAGAATTAATAAATTCATTTGTAGTACAGTGCATTATATATCTATGTATCAGCCATTCTAATATGCTTGAAAACATATATAGCAAAAATACAAAACTAGCTAATTTTGTATATGATTGTATTAATTTTTTATAACTTATTATAGCAAAACATAAGCCCAAACCTATTATAAATAGGCTAGTATTTTTAAAACTATTATAATTTTCAGGCAAAAGATTTATTGCCGCACTTCTATATCTATAAACTGTTACTCCAAAAATTAAGACTAATGCCGTAAATAATGATAGATCATATTGATTTGTGAATGTATACACAATGCCATAACCTATTATTCCCAATATAATATAGGAATTTATTAAAATATTAGGATTAATCTCTAACACAATATATCTTCCAGCAACAAGTAACACAAAAAATAGCAAGCCAACATATACCTTTTCAGTATCACGCATTTTTCTAATATAGGTATACAAAATGATATAAAAAATAAAACGTATAAATAGTAATAATAATTATATGTATAAATTGATTAAAAGCAACCGTTGGTAAAAATCCTAAGGACTGTGTAAAGTACATAATTAAACCAAAACCAATATTATTTTTTGTAGGAAATTCCTAGTAAAAATAATAAATAGTCAGCATAGATAATCTAACAATGTACATATTTCATAAAAAAACTGCGAATATCCGTCGGATATTGTATTTGATTATTCATTCGTTGTCTTACAACGGATTCCTTCAGGAAAAATACAGCGAAAACAGTATACAGTCCTTTGATATATAGTGGCATAGATTTATTGTAATAAAAAATGGATCCAATTGTAATTAAAAAGATAACAGAAACAACAGACATGAACATATCCGCATAGTCCCTGAACAGTGAATTAAAGGTGGGATGGAACGTTGTAGGATACTCATTATGATCAATATCATAGGATTTTAATTCTAGATACGTCAATATACAACATTCGCATAAATACCAATGACAAAACAAACCTAATGTAATCAATAAATAAAGATACGCATGAACACTATTGGACTTAAATAGAAATATAAACAATCCAATGTATATAAATACATAATAATGTAAGAATCTATATACGCCGTTTTTTATCGATTCTTTGTATTTTCCATAATTTTTTATAATTGGAGCTATATATTCAACTATAAAGGATACTATCGTTACTGAGAAAACAATACTCGTTAATAGCAAATATTTATCCATTCTATATATTTATAGAGAAAAATAATAGAATCTAGTAAGGAGCAATGTCAACTCTCGTAGAACTAGGAATTCACGCACAACGGTTCTTTCCAAAAGTCATAGCAAATACATTTACAAAAAGCGTTTGTAATACCCTAGGGAAAAGCCGTAAATTGTCAGATAAAATCAAGTTTGCGAAAGACTATCATATTGATTATCGGAAGACCCGTAAGTGTTCAAAAACAGACACCCTGGAATCCTGTTTAGCCAAGTTCCCGACACTGAATGACTTTTTTGCCAGGGAACTCAAACCAGAATACTTGAAGGTCCAAAGTCGACGAACAGGGGCTATTATCTGTCCTGCTGAGTGTATGGCTCGCCGCGTCTCATCGATTGGCGGTGCCTTTGATATTAAAGGGGCCGCTTATACCTTAGAAACCTTGCTCAGATCTAAGACAGTCCCTTCGTCTGCGGCAGTCTTCATCTTTCGCTTAGCCCCCGAACACTATCATCGCATTCATAGTCCGACTGCCTCCAAGATCACCAGCATCAAATCGGTCGGCGGCCATTATCGTTCCGTCAATCCTATTTTACTAAATAGACAGCCCGTTCTTCAAGAGAACTATCGAAAGATCATAACATTTAGCAACGGTATGATCTTAGTGGCGGTCGGGGCGACCTGTGTCGGATCCATTGACCTGTCAGTCCAGAAAGGGGACACTATTCGTCACGGTCAGGACCTCGGTTCCTTCAAGTTTGGAGGATCCTGTCTGGTCCTACTTGTTCCTGGGACTGTCAGGAGTACGCTGACTAGCGAGGAACGGTACAGGCGAATTGGATCTGTGATAGGTCAGGTTTAAACACGTTCAGCCAGAAACATATCATCTGTTCCTCCATGAATCTGTACTATTTTGTAGTTCAATGATTCAAGGAAGTCAAACAGAGACTTACGAAGTTCTCTTGCTGGTAGCCCATCCTTCTCACATCGCTCTGGCCACGACTCAAACAAGATTTTCGGATAATTATTCGCTTCTAGCGTCTTTATGGATCCCCTCAGAACAAATTCCTCATGACCCTCTACGTCTATCTTAATAAAACCAATATTTGTTAGATTAAAAGAATCGAGTGTTCTTGTCGGGACATCAATTGTAGGAGTGTTCACATCCTTTGGAAACCCTGAAATACCATTGCCCCCTCCATCCTTTGGATCACGAATATAATACTTAGTAATTCCTTCCTTATCACTCAAGGCACAATTGAATTTTGTCACATCATAACTAAGATCATGAAGCAACAGATTCGCACACAGAAAATTATATGATTTGGGAGAACATTCAAAACTGTATATGTGCTTTACCTTCTTCCCAAACGCACAAGTATACATGCCTATATGAGCACCAATATCAATTATGTTTTGATCAGATTTAGCAAAGTTCTGAACAGCCCAGTCTATGTATCCTCGTTCATAGAGACCCGTGTTGAAATAATCCTTGGCCACACGAGCCTCAGGGACAAAGAGCGTGTTTGGCCCATCCCTTAATTTAATAAACAATGGATCATCCGAATTGTAGGATTGTACTTTAATCTGATACATTCTGTTTAAGAATTATTTAACTGGCTTTAGGCATCTATAGAATCGTAGATCTATCGGAGACCTTCCAACGTCGTTTCATGTCCAAGGTAGGATGAAAGGTGAGACGAAGAGAGTGTTTGTGATCTTCGCATCGATCATTGGAGTTTTTCGCATGGCTCGCATTCGATGAAACACTGAGACCCCATCGCGTCCATACGTCCTCCTTACCGATAGTGTATCGCCACGGAAAGGGCATGGACGAAGGGTCACCTTTGATGTGACCCTGGTCCTTTAGATACCTGTTCTGATGGTGAATATAGGACGCCTGGTCGTTCACGATCTTCTCCAGTTCCTTTAAGTCCCCTTGGCGAAGTTTGGCCTTGTCACACATGAAGGCGGCCCAGATGAGTTCTGCCCAGGCCTCTGTCTCGGCTTCCCTGACTTCTAAGGGAAGTGCCGTGTTGTCGGAGCAGGCCGCATGGAACAGCTCGTGGATCAGAACTCGGGTGGCGTCTTCCGCCCTGTAAATAAAGACGCAGGTGGAGTCACATGGATACGCATATCCCCCGTTAATATTGAGAGGCGTGACTGGTTTGTTCTTTTTCGGGAATTGTCTTAAAGCAGGATGGGCACACAAAAAGATCGTGTAGGGCTGGCCATCGGGTCGCTTATACAGCTGTAACAGGATGGACCAGAGGTCCCAGGGGATCTCATCCATCTGGTCGGGGTTATTTAAAAGGGCCACAAGGATGGCCCCGTCTGTCTGTTTGACGACGGGATCAATTCTGCCTGTCCTGTACAAGGCCCAAAAATGTTCTCTTGAAAAAATCTGATCGAAGTCGCTCGGTGTCTCGCATTCCCGTTGTAAGACGGACAGGGTCTGTTCTGTCAGATCCGTGTTGGTCCAAGCCTTCGGCTTCGGGGCCGACCTTACCATGTCGGCCATAAGTTCTATCAGAGGATGGGGCATACCTTACTTATACGTCGGAAATTAGGGGGGGCTTTAAAAAATAAAATTGAAGTCCGGGCCTCTGTGTACCCATTGTACTTGCCTCATAATTATCCACATTTATCCATAATGATATCCGTCGTACATGTAGATATTGAACGTGTTGAATCTTCCGATCAATGGAAGGTCCTTGGATCTATAAATAGTGAGAATCATACCTATGATGCTCCTCCTGCCCCCTTTACAAAAGATCTGATTGTAACCTTGGAACAAGGCAAATTCCCCTTGACAGATCACACCGACTGCTTTCCACAGTCCAAGCACCGCTACATACTTCGATTCGGTGATCAACGACGTGTCGGCATTCTCAAAGGGTTTACTTATAGCTGTATGCCTGTTGGATTTGGAACCGGTGGAAGTCAGATACTAACGGTTCTTGTTCGTACTGCTACTGCTGCTACAGCAGCAACAGCAACAACCAATCAAAACAGCGAAAACAGCGAAAACAGCGAAAACAGTCCCTACTCGTCCCTCACAGAAGCCGATTTCGCCCTCTAAACCAAAGAATAAGATACTATTTTTTTGACCTGTACGGATAGGGAGCATGTCTAAAACGATGACCAAAAAACGTTCTAGATCAGGATCTAGAACAACGAATGCTGTTAATAAAAATGGCGTAAAAACTCGCAAGGTTCGTATAGAAAACGAACCCAATTTTGAAAAACGTCAAAAAAAGGTGTTAAAAGCAAAACGAAACCACGAAAAGGAACAGGAGCGTATTCTAGAGGAGATTCGCTTGCGTAAGTTAGCAGAACGGGCTAAAAGACCGAAGGTAAAAAAGCCAATTTCAGCATTTTACCCTGGGATGGAAGGGTTAGTGGAAGAGGCATTGGTAGCGGCCGAAAGTCGCAGAGCAGAAAATGCCTTAGCAGCAAAAGCAGCAACTGAAACGGCTCTAGCAGAAAAGAATGCTAAAAAGTTATTACCCTATGCGGGCGAGTATCCAGCAAATACTCTGTGGGGTAACATACAGTGGAATGAGAATGTGAAAGCTGGTAGAGATCCTCTTACAGGGATGACAGCAGAAGAGCTGAAGGCGTATCAGAATGAACGAGCAGCAAGATATGCTGATACGAATGTCAAACCTGTTAACCCAATCAAAGTCACTGTCGAACGAAATGCTCCTAAGCCAACGTCTGTCACTGCGTTAGCGAAAGTCGAAGACACCTACGATACCCTGTGGATCGCCAATCTGCCTGAAGAGATCAATGAGAAAGCCATTGAAAAGAAGATTGCTTCTGTCATTGAAGGATATGATTTTAAGCAGAAGGGTCTCTATGATACACGGTTTATCGTTGAAAAGGGAATCAAGTTGCCTCGTGTTTCAGCAAAGAAGGACGAAAAGAGTGTGGGATACGCCTTTGTCAAGTTCGTGGATCATGAAATAGCGGCCCGAGTGTTTGACGCGTTTAAACCTGAGGAAGGATCGGATGTGGGGAAACTGGCATTTTTCCATAAGGTATATCAACCTGATGGGAAATTTATAAAGGTGGAGAAAGTGGCATTGGTGGAGCCGTCGTTAACGGGGCAAAGCAGTTAGCGGCGACGGGTACGTTTACACTTTGAATGCTTCCTCTTTTTTAAGGATCGTTTCCTAGAACCGCCATTCGATAATGAAAGATATTGTATATCCCTACCTATTTTAGCCAACTGCTTGTCTATTATATTCAATTCCCTGTCTATTGGCCATAATTTCGCATCAGCATTTTGTAATTCGCCAAAGCATTTTAACTTATTATTTTTGTTTATGTTGTTATAATTAGCTAATTCTTTCACATTACTACGTATTGACTCACGTTCAGTGAATAATTGTTTATAATCGCTTATAAATGGACTAGTTTTACTTATTACATTTGGATTCCCTTCATATTTATATGTAACTAGCGTGCCTTGAGACTGAAAATTAGGTTCACCTTCAATTTGTATAATTTTATCTAATACATCCGTTCTGTATTTATCTTTAAAATTATACAAATCGTTTTGTAACTGCGTTATTCGTTGAATAGTTTCAGTACATAATTTTTCCATCTGTTCGCGTTTTTCTGCTTCAGGTCCAATAAAATTAGCAACTGATCCTGTAAAAATTTGATTATTAAGACTGTCCCTCCATTTAGGCATGGTTTTTAAGGGTTGACGAAAATATCCTCCCTCATCCTCTACATAGTTTATTTTTTTACTTCCTGTTTGTCCCATACTTCCCTACTATTCCAAATAATTTTATTGTCGTAACTTGTACATTAATCGGGCCAGTTCCAAATGAACACTCTCCCATAGAATCGGAATTCTATAGGAGGTGACTAAGACCCAACCACTGCCAGACTCTGCTCGCCACAGAACATCCATGAGTTTCGCCCTAGTCGTTGGACCAATCCACTCAGCCTTATAAATGGCCGCCATCCAGTAATGGATCACATCTGTCCACCGCAGATTCCTCTGTAGACACAGATAAATCCAATTCCGCACTTCTTGGACGCGTCCGTTGGTCCATGTGGTCGACCAGGTTTCCAACGTCTCAGAGAAAAAGGTATGCCAGACATCTGTCGGTGACAGACCCGACCGTTTGACATACTTGGACAGAAGCCGATCTTCTGTGCCAGGCACCGGAATTTCCATACAGGCATCTCTCAACCTAGGACAGACTGGTAACTCTGTTGTCAACAGAATCGCAAAGCACGAACTCTGTTCCAAGGCCTCCTGTAACTGTAAGGTCGACTCATCTGTCAGATACTGTGCGTGATACAGAACCAAGTATCTCGTATTCAGACTCGACGATGCCAGCGTGACGTCCTGTTGTCCCGTCCACCTAGTCAGAATACTCTGTAAAAAGATCTTGTCAGACATGCTCATGCGTGCCACATCAAATCCCAAATGTAGCACGGACTCTTCATAAGGAATCGTCTTACTCGTAGCACCCTCTTCATCCTCCTCATCAGGATCCGCGGATCCATTACTGGGCTTCGTCAAATACCAGACAGATTCCTTGACCTTAAACGGGATACTATAACGCTTGGCCTGGGCCTCCAGGAACGCTAGGAGTTGTGTTCTCTTTCCTGAGCCCCGCGGCCCTCGCCAAGCAAAGGACGGTGTCTGTAACATTATTCATTTTCCCCACTGGACTCTTAAACTGACAATCTAAGCATTTAGATGTATATGATTCTAAGGAGCCATGATTATCGCCATTCCATACACGGAATTCAATCCCGCTAAAATTACACTTCACCCACAGATCGACGACAAACGGGGCCGACCCATACATCCCATGAGCTACAGGGATACCTATGCCCAGTTCACAGATGTATCTATTATAACTCCCCCCATTACCTTTTCATCCTACGATCCTGTAACCGGTCGAATTGTGATGGAATGCCATGGATCTCAGCATCGGACCTTTAATGGTAAAATGGTCGCCTTTCAGAAACATATCCTGACTCATATACAACCTGAGGCGGCCACCATGAGTTCAGAGGAGCTAGACAACATGCTCCAGAAACTCTATAATAGCAGAGTCTTAACACTCTATACCTTTCCGTCCACTCTGGTGAAACTCGGAAACGGAACAACATGTCCCATTTCAGAATTAAAGGCCGGATCGTCCATTCGGTGTGCCGTACGTCTGTATGGCGTTATGCGGCTAGACTATAAGGGTGTGCCACAGCTTCGGATTCAACATTCCGTGCCTTCAATTTGGCTCACAGTATAATTAGTTCCGCGTCATGAAGGAAATGGCAAGGGATGCGAACGCCAGATTGAAGGCGATCACAGACGGGATCAGATAGGCGAGCTGTACAATATCTTCCTTAATCATCATATACATGGCAATCGCGATTCCAAGAAGAAACCCTGAAATACTGAAGATTACTGTTGTCGAAATACAGAGGTCCTTATTTTCCAAATTGCTTTCATTGGAGCCTTGAACCGCTCCAAAAAGGGCCATGGCGGCAAATAAAAAGGTGAAACTCAGAGCACTTATGCCCCCTGCTATCATTAAATTTGTAAAGCCTGTCATCCTCTACAGATTCATAGTAAAATTAACGGGTGGTTAATGTCGTAGAACATTAACGGATCAACGGGTCGCTCTTCATTAGCGTTGCTAATGAAGAGCCATACGTTAATGTTCGCAATGCGAACATCAACGTGTCATCTTACTAACCCCATACGATCCAATAATCAATAGCATTGTGATGATATTCAGAATAATAGAGAAATACAGGCTCGGCATAGGATCCGTAAAGGTGATGAAATACATAATGGTTGCTGCGGTCATAAAACAGCCCCCTAAAAAGACGCTCGTAATGATCGGATTTACCTCGATTTTTAATTCATCCCAGTCATAGTTGGACGGATGAGCTGCCAATAATATCACACCAACAATAAACAAAATAACTCCTCCACCAGCAATACCAATAGGAATATAAGCGTTCATACTACTGTTAATAAGTAGGGAATTATCTTGTGATAATGGCAATGGATATTGCGGTGACGGATAGCATGAGCGTCACCGTACTCAGCATGCTTGCGTAGTATCCGATCGGAAGAATATCGGGCATAGACACAAAATAGAGAATGGATGCGATCACCATAAATAGAAATCCGATGACAATAAAAAAGATCGTCGGAATTGTATCGCCATTCATGGCATCCCAGTTATTGTTTGAATTTTGTATAACTCCTAGTTTCCAATATGAGAGACCATAAAATACAATTCCTATTACAGCGAGCACAATAGGCATTACATTATCCATCAATCCTTGCTTCATATAATTTGAAACAGCAATACCTGTCGCTTTTGCCTTTTCTTGATTCCATTCATTAGACATCCTCTGTTTATAGGTTCGTTATTCATTTGGCATTTGTCTTAGTTGCTGCCGCATTTGTCTTAGTTGCTGTCGCTGCCGCATTTGTCTTAGTTGCTGTCGCTGTAGCGTTTGTCTTAGCTGCTGTTGCTGTCGCAGTCGCTGTAGCAGTGGCAGTCGCATTTGGTTTAGGAACATTTGTTGCTGTTGCTACTGCTGCTGCCCCTTTCGAATTATTCGACTTTACAGGTGTCGATAATGCCTGAACAAGCGAGTTCGGAATTAGTTTTTCACGTGGACCCATACCAATTAGCAACAGCATTCCAACAACGGTTATGATCGCCGTATTTCGATAAAACATCATGACTACCGATGATTTTTCTGTATCAAACCCCATGACTCTAATTTTGTGAAGATAATACAGAGGGAACAATGGGTTCCAAAACCAGAAAAGCACCAAAATATAAGCTATCAATCGACCAAGTCGGCTATTGTCATCCAAAGCACAAATCGAGACGAAAAGGTGCCACGTGTTTGCCAGCGGATGTATACAAAGAGGTCAAGGCGGCAGGCAACGATATCTGTGGGCCTCATGATGACCACTGTATCTTAGACAGGTTACCTTTGGACGAGGTTAAGAAGGAGGAACTCCGTAAAGAGTATCTGAGGCCCCGTTATCCTGCGTCCTGGTACAAAAAGAAGGATCAATGGCTGGATAATTTCCAGATTATCGACGTCATGAAGCAGTACGAGACGACCTTTCCATGGTTCCGATTCATGGGGGCCTTGCCCATGGATTTCTCGGCTCCCGATCCTTATCGGCCCAAGGACCAGCCGAAGCAATGTATGCAGCCGGATGTATGTAACCTGAATCTCAAGGCAGAATACGACAAGGGTGTAAGGGGCATTGGATTTATTTTTAACCTGGATCCTCACTTCAAGGGTGGGAGCCACTGGGTCGCCATGTATATTGATCTACGATCGGTGTCAAAGCCCGGTGCCTACTACTTTGATTCCTATGGCATGAAGACACCCCCCCTAGTCGCTCGTCTTATGCGATCCCTTCGCCTTCAGATCCCCGCCCTAACGATGGCCTATAATGCCCGTCGCTTCCAGTTCAGTGACAGCGAATGCGGTGTCTACAGTATGTACTTCATCGTCTGTATGCTCCAGCATATTCCCTTCCGAAAGTTCTGTAAGACCTCCGTGCCCGACGGATTCATGCTATCTCTGAGAGAGGCGTTTTTTAGCAAGTGAAAATAACAAGCAACAGATTAGAGCATGTATCGTTCCGGGCCGCCATCAGTAAAAGCCGCCCTGTTTAGTCAAAAGAATCGGGAGACACTTCAACAGCTCCTCATTCAAGACTTCCAGAAGCGTCAGAACCAGGCCCTCAACGGGAAACAGCTAGACAGGCTGGAACGGGCCCTCGATCACTACGTGGAACAGGTCTACGGAACTCAGGGCGAGCAACCCCTTCCCGTCTTAAACAGGGAAGTCCTCAAGATCACGGCCCAGGATTTCTCGAAATATCTACAGCGACAGAATGTCGTCCAGGTCGCCCAGACCGTCGATCAGAGTCCCGTTCAAACCGTGATGAATCAGTCCCTCTACATGGATACGGCTCGCAGGTTTGACCAGCTTCAAACGGATCGCCAGGAAGTCAAGGCCCTTCCACCTCCCCCTCCCGATTTCAGGGTGTCCCTTGATGACGAAGAGGCACCTTCTTCCGCCTCCCTTTATGAAATGGCCAAGAAACAACGGGAGTCCGAGGCCCAACGCCTCTTGAATTCGGGCAAGGACGCCATGGAACGAATAGATCCTGGCCTCAACAAACGTATCCAGGCGGACGACTTTTTCCGAAGCGGTCAACTGAGCCAGAACAAGGCGACGGATATGGCCCTTGCTAGTCGGCAGACATCTATTCAGCCCCTGGACATGCCCTTGATCATCCCTCCCGACGGCCGCGAACTTGCCATGGCGGCTTTAAGTCCCCTGATGCTCACAGAGAATCCCGGCCCCCGAGGTCTCGGCGACGCCAACGGCAATCCTACGACGACTATTCCATCATTCCTTTCGCCCCAGAAGACCAATTTACCCCAGGACTACATCATTCGCCAAGAGAATACCGTGGCCTACAAGGAAATCGAGAACAACCTGTTCGTCTATTCTGCTGACAGGGACTGGATGAAGAACGTGAAGGAGAATCGCTATAACTTTAGTGTCACCTTTGATCCTGGTAACAACGGCCAGGGTTATTATCCCCAGGTTCGAGTCCAAGAGAAGTTCAAGAACATCACTCGCATTGAGTTTGTGAAGGCGATTTTGCCTGTAGAAGGACTAGATGTGTTGATTGAACCCACCGTATCTGCCGCAACAAACATCACAGCCTATCAAAATACAGTTCTGTCACTCCCTTTTGTTTCCGTCAATATCCCTGAGCTGGAAAATAATAATTTTGGCAGCGATAACTTCATTGACCGTGCGTTCAGCGTAATCCAATATGATCAGAACTGGTATTCGAATCTGTCAAGTACTATTCTTGATACAACCTCGAAACAGACAAATGATTCTCGTGGCTTTACCTCACTCGTTCCTCGTTACTTGAAGTGCCAGAAGGTCTATGCTCCTACTCCTCTGTCTACCCTTCAACGCCTGTCGATCAGTCTTCTGAGACCCAATGGTCAGAGCGTTTCTTTAGCAGCGGACACCTTTGATATTAGTGGTGTATTTGCTGGGTCAAATACTGATTTTGCTGCGTCTCTCTATAAGAATAATGATTTAAATAACCCATACTATATTTTCATTAACACTACAACGTATTTTAGTCGGTTTCAAGTCAATATAGGTGACAACATTCAGATTGGCAATTTCGACTTTTCAGATAATTTGACTAGAACGAGTCAAGACTTTACATCTTGGATCAATCAACCATCTGGATTTCTTGTAGCAGCAATTGGGAATTCATCATCAGGCACCTATGCGGATGGACCCAATTCTGTTGGCTATGCGAATTACATCATTCTTCAGGCGAAACATCTGGACCCTACATCGGGATCTGTTGGATTAAATCCTTATGGTGGTGTTGATGGGGATATTACAAACTATATAGGAAATACACCTGTTGCTCTCGCAAACCCACCTCGCCGACTGATTAATCTGAGCCGACAGACGCAATTAGTCTTCCGTGTGATCACACGTGAAATGGATCCTGTGGCTGGATTACGACCGGATAATATGTAAAATGTTGTTTCAATACTATTATTAATCATTTGAATGATTGATAATAGGTATTATGTAATGTTTATTTTCCATGCTTCTTCTTCTCTTTCTTTACCTTGATGTTGTGCTCGGGTAGGGGTTGAAGAGGGACAGACAGGGTCTTTTCATTGGCCTGTTGCTCGACAACCTGTTCAGGTACTACTTCGGGAGTTGGTTCAGGAACTGGTTCAGATGCTGGTTCAGGTACTACTTCGGGAGCTGGTTCAGATGCTGGTTCAGGAGCAGGAGCAGATACTGGTTCAGATGCTGGTTCAGGAGCAGGAGCAGGTACTGGTTCAGATGCTGGTTCAGGTACTACTTCGGGAGCTGGTTCAGGAATAGGTTCAGGAGCTGGTTCAGATGCTGGTTCAGGTACTACTTCAGGAGCTGGCTCAGGAGCTGGTTCAGATGCTGGTTGAGGAGCAGGCTCAGGTACTGGTTCAGGGATAGGCTCAGGTACTACTTCGGGAGCTGACTGAGGAGCTACTTCTTTAGCCTGTTGCTCATTAGCCTGTTGCTCATTCTCACCCGTACTAGACGAAGATGTATTAGGCTCATCCTTAGCATCACGGCTCAAAAATCCTCCCATTCTATACTCTGTACTGAATCAAATACAGTAAATCAGAACACGTTTGAAAGATTTTAAGAGTGACTAATAGGGATTACTGATGAATCAAGGACTTTTGATTCTGATTTTTTTACTAATAATAGCGTTAGTTCTGTATAGGCTGTCCAGAACGGAAGCGTTTACTGATATCATTCCGGACTTACAGGCATCTCAGAAACGATTCAATCCATTCGGTTCCCTCGTGAACCTACTAAACCCCCAAATAGATCTCAGTAAAGAAACCAATACTCTGGTGAAACAGGCCACACACAGCATCCAGTTTACAGGAGGGCCTGGTGCCTACAAAGAGGCCGGTGTCATAGGGACCAGTCAGATTCCCGAAGGCCAGCCAGAATCCATTGAAACCGCTCAGAAAATCTGTGAGGTTGTGAGAGCCGATACCTTCAACAAGTCTGTCTGTAACAGTTTTGATAATGTAGAGTTCGCCAAGTACTGCGGAGTCACATTTGACTTGAAGAGTACGAACAGTAAAGGAGAAGTCCAGGGAATCGGAGGACTCTATTTAGAACCAAGTCAGCGTATCCGACAAAAGAGCAACGCAGTTGAAGACATAGCCCCCGAATACATCTATAGTCCTACGTATGGACGAACAACTGTCGGTACCTTTGTTACCGACAAGGAGACCTGTGTCGCAGTTGCGGATGAGATGGAATGTAACCAAAAAAAGTCCTTTGATCTCCCCAACTGTGCCCAGTGTTTACCATCCTCCGAATTCCACAGAATCGATCCCAAGGTGCCACTAGGTCCTCCCAGCCTCATTATTATGACAAATGCCCACATCCTTGAATTCAAGATCATAGAAACCGTGGAAGGATTCGTGTTGAAAGAGGCCGTGAAGCCCAAAGAGGGCGGCCTCAAGAAGCGAATGTCTGGACCCACCACTGCCGATCGAATCAGTGTTCCAGGACTAAAAGAGGGGTCTGTTATCACGGTCGGGATGGTACGGGAAACGATTGTCGACACCTTCGCAGATCTGACAGCCCCTGTAAAGCCGCCTTCTGGATCCAAATTCAACGACGATGATATCACGTCTGATAATTTCTTTATCGCTGGATTCGTCACAGGACAGACACGCAAGGGCACCTATACACTCGACATCAAATATCTGCTCGTGGAAACGGAAGGCTACAAGCCTCGCTTTTTTGGGACGAAAAGTGTGTCCTATGAAGGGACGACTGTTAAGTGCTACGCCGTCAATCCTGATATAAACAAACCTATTACACTTCGCATGCCCTTTTCCTTTGCGTCCATCGCGTCCAGCGATTCCAAACGCTGTGACAACGGACCCTTTGTCACTACCGCAGCCTCCGCCGCCTTCCTGGACTCCGATCCCTGCCACAAGGCCGGTTCAGGTCCTGGGACCTATTCCCCCGTCTGTCTGGATCAGATCTTCAAGGGATTCGGCGGCACCGACAAGGGTACTGGGAGCCCCTTGAAACCAGAGGGACTTAAAGCAATTCTGTTCGATGGATCCAAACCACGGACCCTGGAAGAAATCGGGGACTTCCTGATGGAACAGGGCTCCAAGGCTGGCAAGGGAATGTACAATGGTATGTCCTTGAGCCGTGAGGAATGGGAAGCCGCCCGCATGTTCATGACGGGAGATTCCTTCATTGATCCCTGTGAAGGGGGGTTATCTGATGAGTGTATTCAGTCGCTCTATACGAATCCCAATACCTATGATTTGCCTACCGATACCTATGCGAGTCTGAACGAAAATGGCCTTCCCGTCTTCTGTACGGCCGATGGATTACTGAATCCTAGACGACCCGAGGGACTTCAGATTGCGAAAAGCCTTCTTACAAAACAAGCGGTCATCGACAAGTATAGGAGCACGTTAGCAATATCTAATAATAACAATTTGTCCAATGATGACCGTAAGAATGCCCTCAATGATTGTTATGGAATCACTCTGGGATCAAAAATAATATTATAATATCGATATCCGTTAGGGATGTTCCGCAGGCTTGCTGCTTTGAATGAAGGATATGAAGAACAACAACAGCAGCAACAACAACAGCAACAGCAACAGCAACAATACAGACAGTATACGCAAAATCAGAATTATCGGTTTAATACGATGATTCCGAATCTGATCCCAAGTACAACTAGGCCTTCAAATGAATTCATGACAGCTGTACAGGGTGTGAATCCTATGACAGGACAGATAGTAAATCCTATTACGACAGCTCCTAAATCGGGGCTTCTTCAAAATTCCATTTCAAATCCCCAGAACATTTTTTATTCTGACTGGACAAACCCTATACCTAAGCCTCCCCCCACAAATCAAGAGCAAATTGACACCTGTAATCGGATTAAAAGCTGTGAAGATCTGCGAAACTACATGAAAAATCCCACGAATGGAATACTATGTGGCTTCTGTCCAACAAGTAATAAGGGAATTCCAATTGATAACAAAGGTGCCGCAAAATTTAAGGGTGTAAATAATGAATGTATGTCTGTTATCACAGATCCAGATTCAGAGAGCTGTAAACAAAGGCCTGACGACGTTGATCCCCGCTCGAATAAGGAATTGATTTGTACACCCAATGAAAATGGATTTCTCTCTGCGACCTGTCTATTAGACGTCATACAGGATGCCGGCTGTAGCAACAGGGGGTCTATTGCGTACGCCCTCAGTGAAAATATGTCAGATCCCAATCCATCAAATAGCATCATGAATTTAGACGCGGCCAAAATCTACAACCAGAGAAATCAGGAGGACCCTTTTAGTCTAAGCAGAGTCCAGGGTACCAACCAGTCAAGGGCCTATGCTCTCAGTGAATTCCAGAAGATCCGAGCCAATGCGAATGCCAAATCTCCCATTACACAGCTTGACGCTGCCGCCCGCGATCTATGTTTGAACAAGGGAGACATAATGTCCTACGACTTTTGTACGGAACTCGGTCCCGATTCCCCCATTACCACTATTAACTCGGAAGTCCTCAAATGTCTTCAGAAAGAGTTCTTGAAAAATGGAGGCACTCGCCTCGGCAAACTCTATCCGTCCACATCTACCCTGACGTATTATCAGAGTAAAAAGACCTATGGAGAGGCCTTACGATCTATGACATCATTAAATAGGGCAGCCAGGGGTGTCGAGGGATTTGAAACTCAAAATCCATATGATATCCAGAGATCCGCTCTTATTGACTTACAGGGTATTAAACCAGAGGAATCAATTAAAATTCCTGTCTTACCTATTAAACCTGAACCTACACCTACGCCTACGCCTACTCCTACGCCTACACCTACTCCTACGCCTGAACCACCTAAACCTACACCCCCCCCTGAACCACCTAAACCTATTCGTGGCGTAGATGTCTTATGGTTTTTCAATAATGTACTTGTAGCATGTACAAAGGAATCCACAATACCTACTATTGGCGGGGGATCAACTATTCCTGGTACAAACTTATATGGAGACCAAATTATTACAAATACAAATGTTTTAGTTCCAACTATGAAACAATTTCGATTCATATTAGGATTAGATCCAACAATTCAGACATCTACGTATAATTTTAATAAATATAATGTTGTTCTTAATGGACCATTATTCTATACAGATGAACGAGCAATCGATTTAGAAAATGATTTAAATATAGATGGATCTACTGTAGAAAATAATAAAACAATTACAAATAAAAACTGCTGGACATATAAACCAAATGATAAGAATATATTAAAAATACGATGGCGATTCAATGGTTCACCAGAACTTCGACGTATGAATTATAAGGAAGAACTTGCCTGTGATTCGTTCAATCCTAATTTCCTTCCCCTATCAAATGGTTATCTAACACGTGAACTTACAGGCCCTTTCCTAATGTATGAGGTGATCAATAGCATCTTCGCAGATCGCCGCCTTCCTGAGGCGATCCAGGCATTGCTAGATCCTTCCATTCAAATTAAAAATAGCCCTACAGATGTGCTAAGAAGTCCCATAGGTTCTACGGGTTATTTGAACTTAAATGGTTCCTCGACATGTTCTATCCCTCGTTTATCCTTTACTGCCTGGTACACGCACCTATTCATTTTTCGTATAAACACAATGCCTGTTAGTGGGAATGCTGCTATATGTTCTATGAAATACATGAATCAGGATATCAAGATTACAGCGAAACGACAAGGGAATGCTCAGGCACTTGTATATGTAAATAGTTCTAATGGACAAAGTCAAAACAATACACTTCCTCTGGTTGATCTGTCAAAATGGTACGCATGTATCGTCAATCGTAATGTAACGAATACAGTATGGTCTATTTCCATCTATACGCATGAGGAAGCAAAGAATTTACAGGTATTGAATGTGCCAACCCAACTAACTATGCCGGCTGATTTTGGAACGAATCCAACATCCCCTAGTAACATACAAATTGGCGGATTGAGTGTCCCTGGTTTAGATATGGATCTGGCCATTTGGCATTTCTTCAATGCGACGACGGTGACACCTGAGATGATTCGTAAGAGCTGTGCGGATCAGTGGGTAGTTACTAAGTAATGGGTAGTTACTAAGTAATGGGCAGTTACTAAGTAATGGGTAGTTATTGTGTAGCATCTGTTACTTTGGCAGCTACATAAAAACACTTAGCCGCAGACATCAGATGCCATAGACTGTGATATACATGATAATGGTCTGATCCAGGGTTCATGTTCAACAAAAATACAATCAAATTAAGTACAGCTACCTCAGCTGTCATACTCAAATTGCCTGTACTTGCGTATAGCTCATAGCCGGTCCACACAGTCGCTCCCAAATAATCTAAATAGTAAAGGTAATTCAATGGTTCTCCATGTAAATGCCATAGGACGGAAAGGGTTGTCGACATCCATACAATATAAATATAGGGGGCAGTGTCTGGATAAGAGAGGAGCAGAGGAAGGACGGAAAGGTAATGAGGAAGGGTCGATACGACTAGCCAGTTCATATGGGTTTGAAAACCCATATGAAGTAGCATTTAGATGTTGTCTATTCGTAAAACTCGGGATCCCCATACTCCTCAGATTCAGGATCGATCATGAGTCTGCCCAACGGTGTTGTACGCTGTCGATCGTTCGACGCATAGAAACTTACAAAGTCATTGCCAGGGTCCTGTTCCCCCAGAATAAAATTCTGGGTCTTCCCTTCATAGGTCATAGAAAACATGACTGCCTCGACGTCTCCCTGAGGTGCTGTCGGTTCGTCAGGAATCTGGGACTTTTTCGGCGGAGCAGTGCCCTGACTGGACTGTTTGTCCCGTTCCAAATCGGGGTCGAACATGTAGGGCGTTCCCACCGGTTCCACGGAAAAGCATTCCAACGGCTCATTATCTGGCTGGTTCGCCTTACAGTCCACAGAGGCCTCCTTCAACACAGTCAAGAGCTGCTGATTAATTCGCTCCTTTCTCTGACTAATATTGAATACCTTCTGGTCGCTCGTATAGATCTCAACACGTTTCGGCTGAGATCCTGGCACCACCTCTCCGTCATTGTTCTCAATAATCCTCGGAATCCCTCCCTCCTTGCCCCTCAGATTCACCATGGCCGCCGAAAACTTGCTCACGTAGGTATAAATGTCCACCAGTCGCTCGGAAACCGGCAGATACATGTGACTACAGATACGCACGGCTCGGCCTTTTACCTGTTCCGTTCTCACACTGTTCCAGTAGCTCTCCATAATGTGGATCTGTCGCACGTTCTTCAAGGAGATACCCTCAGCACCAGCCCCTGTAATACCGATACAGCTGAACATCTCGCCATGGAGGTATTTCTTTTTGAGGTCGAAGCCACCCTCTAAAAGAAGTGCCTTTGTCTTCTCTGGCAAGGTATCGAACTCGCCGTTAAACAGTTTCAACGTCACGTTGCGTTGGGCGGCTGTTCCACCGCCAGTAAAGGTAATGAACCGCTTAATGCCTGCCGCTGGCCCTTTCAGAATGGACTCTCGACTATCCGACGTAAACTCGGGGTCATCCCCCCACCACTTTCCAGTGTAACGAATCTCTTCCCATCCATTGGCCTTCAAGGCGATCGCCAAGACACCCAGACCCTCCACTGTCTTCCAGTCACTGTAGACTAGGACGGGGCCTTCTGACGTCGCTATGCGGGTCAGCATCTCGTAAAGCTTGCGACTATAAGTGATCAGGGACGCATCTAGAGTAGGACCATTGAGACGTAAAAAGGAGTCTCGTTTCGCATTGAGCTCGGCCATGGCCTGAGCCACTCTCTGTTTGTCTGACAGAGCCACTTGAATTGTCGCTCCTACAACTGCCTCTTCCACAGCTCCAGTGGATCCGACAGAGGCTGATTCTTCTGTTGCTGCTGTTGCTTCTGATTCTGCTGTTGCTTCTGTTGCTGCTGTTGCTTCTGTTTCAACAGAACTCTCATTAGATCCCTCATTAGATTCTTCACCAGATCCCTCATCAGAAGGTGATCCAGATCCTCCACTCTGACCAATCTGAGTATATCCAGCAAATGCCAGATCAGCCACCACAGCCCCTTCTTCTGCCGCCACAGCTCTGGCCGCAGCAACTTCAGCCGCAGCCTCTTCGTCCGTCTGTTCTACTGCTTCTTCCAAATCGACTGTGGCCACTGCCTGGATTTCCTCATTCAAGGCTGCCGCGGAGGACGGATAGGGTCGCTTAATGGAATCTGGGAAGACAAAGTTACAGCACGCACGACTCCTGAATCGGTAGCTCGACGGGTTGGACGCCTTAGAATAGGCCTCGACCGCCGCATACAGATTCGCCGCCTGATCCTGGACCTCATTCTGAGCATCGTGTTCAATCTCGTACTTACGCTGCTTGATGTATTCCGCTGCCGCAAAATCACTCATGTCACACATGATGACCTCATCGGTTCGAATCCTCGGCAAATAGTCCGACTTGGATCCCTTGTAATAGGACACAATGCCTGACAAACGCTTCTTCAAGACAAACTCATTCTTCTCCTGAACCCCCATTGTCTTCAGGTCAATAAAGTTTCGGCGAAAGGCATCCCCATCATAGGGCAGCCTGGGATAAGACTTATAGGTGGGCTTCCTCGTAATAGCGAGACCTAGGGAGGTCGCGTGAGCTAGGATCCTGTCAAAGACCTGTGCTACACCCTGTTGGGCCTCAGGCTCATCACTATGTTCCACCCCTTGAAACTCACTACTCGCCTCGTCCAGCACCTTCACATAGCCCTCATTAAAGAGCGACACCATGAAATTGTGGGTATTGGCCGTGCCAGGATCTGCTCGGATAAAGTCAATTCGCGGGTCCTTTTCCAAAAGGGCCTTAAACGCAGCCACCTTTCCAGCATCACTCGTCGGCAACACGAACTCAATACAGTCCATATAGCCAGCCAACACATTGGCTAAGATCCCCAGCTCCTCAGGAAAGTTGATGATCGGCGTTCCCGATAAGCCAATGATTTTGCTGTTCCTGGCTCCCACGAGAAGCCTATAAAACAGGAAGCCACGAGTATAGTTTTTCGACGGATTGTCGCACAGCTGGGGCTTCCATCGATCAGGGGTAATCGGCTCTACCTTCAAGGTTCGCTTAGTCCCTTGACGTTCAATCAAATACGGCAAAATAGACCCCTGCATGAGACGCCCCAGATTGTGGACCTCGTCAATCACGATGACCGCATCATCGAAGTGCGTCTGTTCGCAGGCCCACTGTTTCAACGTAGCCGCCGACACACCGTTATAACTGATAAACTCAATACGATTCTTGACAGACTCATTGATCTGGCCCCTGATCTGATCCTGCTCGGCCGTGGTCAGCGAATTATAGTTGGGCGGCTTATTGAAATCGGGAATCCAGATATAGGCATTTGTCGCAGCATTATCGTCCTCCGTGGCCGCATACTTGATCCTACTGATGTATTCGGCCCCCAAAGACATCACAGAGCGGGCATAGATCTCATGAATGAGATAGGGCTTGACTTCAATTTTCTTTTTGGTCTTCACGCCGATGGGCATCTTGGACTTGACTAAAAGCGGCACGGGAACCCAGTGATTATTCAACGAAAAGTGACGAAATCCACAGAAACTGATTTCCTTGATGAAGTTCTCCTGAATGGACTTGGGAGTCATGACGATGATGCGTTTATTGGCCACGCCATACAGTGCCTCCGCTGCCGCAATGGACGAACAGGTCTTGCCTGAGCCAAGGCCATGGTATACCAGCATTCCTCTGTAAGGCGAGCTCATACGAATGTATTCCTTCACGAATTTCTGGTACAAGAACGGCTCCACGCGTTCTCGGCCGCCCGCCATGAGCTTCTGGCACGCATCGGGATCGGGAACACGGTTCTCGACCTCCGCCTCCAAGTTAAATGTCTCGGCATAGGTCTTGTCAATGAATCGGTAGAAGGCTTTTCTGGTGGAGGGCATGTAGACTTCCGTGTCCAGGGCATAATGCCCCTTCTCCTCGAATTCCTGCTGCTTGGTCTCATAGGCCGTCATGGGATAGGCGGGAGTCCCATCGTAGGGCTCCTTGAAAAAGACACTGTCCTCTTCGTCCCTCTTTAAAAGCGTTCTGAAGGCCGCCTTAAAGGGCTTGAACAGTTCTGTCCTGGTGTCAGTTGTATCGGCAAACAATTGTTCCACGCGGTTCTGGCGTTTCTCAAAATCGGCGGCGGTCGCGGCGACAGGAGGCGGCCTCAGTTCCAAGAGCTTGCGAGGTTTCTTGACTTTGGCGGGGCCAGCAAACGGGGCGGCCACAGCCTCCAACTGACTTTCAGGGGGTGGTTCTGTGTACCTCAGATATCCCTCAGGGACAGCCTCCACCTTGGCATTCTCATGCTTCGGCTTATACCCCATATGTTCGTCAATCGCAATCGAATTTGCGGCTTCTGCTTTTATAGATCCCTCGTCCTCGGTTTCCTGACTGGCCACAACAACACCGTCAATAGATCTAACAAAATCGTCAGCCGTAGAGCCTGATTCTGTTGTGTTTGTTGCTTCAGATGCTATTGATCCCGATGTTTCAGTGGTTGTTCCCGACTCCTCAGTAGTTTCAGACATCTCTAACGAATCGTGGTAATTTAGTTTCACTAAATTAGCACTATTATAGAAACATGTTTACACCAATTGACTCACATCTGTCGCCCTTGGACGACAACTTGTACAATCCTTCACATAGACTATATTTCCACTGCCATCTTTGACGGCCACAACACCGATATTGGGAGGCACATAAGAAGGGCTGTATCCCCATTGACCACTACCATTAAGTTTTACCTTGAACAGACTACATGTGCTACAAGGAGTATTGGATGGCATTCCATTTGGTAACGGCCCTGAACTGTACATGGGCGTAACCAAGTAAGGCTGAGGAATAGGCAAATAGGGATTGAGCCAGTTCCCCGAGACATCGGCTCCTTCGGGCACATAGAGTGTAGCCGGATTCCCATTCTGATAAAAAATATCGGTGGAGCAAAAACATCTCGGAAGGGTGATATATTGCTGCTGGTTTACTGTCGCAACTCCGCACGTCGCCTGACCAGCCCTCTGTAACGTAATACTTTCACTGCTGTATACGAAGGACCCTGACCCCTTGTTATTGAACAGAGGGTTGGGTTTTAATGGAGGTGGATTCGGATACAGGACGGTCTGTCCTGGCATCATGATGGCCCCTGGTGTAACTCCCGCTGTGCCCGTGGCGACCTGACTCATGCCTCCACAGGTCGTACAGCCGGCAAAGTTTTTCACAGGATTCTGTGTGGCTACATATTTCGATGCCTGGATCATATTATTCCAGGTCAAAGTCGAAGAATCGACCGTCTGAGCCCGATTAATAAAAACATTGGCCCGTTTCTGTCTGAGTTCCGTAATTTTACTGGCGTCCATCTAATAGTCCTGAGTAAATTATTTAGTCTACAATAAATCATTGTAGAGTTTACGAACATTATCTTCGTATATATACAGTGGGACAGATCCAATTCTAGCAGCAGTAATTGGAAATCCACTATAGGCGACCTTTGTAATCGTTAGAGCATGGGTCATCGCCTCATGCTCTTGTATCATCGTGTATATATCATCCTTATGGATATGAATAGTAGGACTGTTATACGCAATATGATAAGGCTGTTGACAAATCGCAAACGCCCCTTTCACGTGTGTTAAGAGGTGTTTGACAATCGACGCACTGTCACTACATACCAGTGTATGTTCATGGCCAAGAGCATTATACTCGTCGACAAGCGATTTTAGTTTAGCAATGGATCCAATACGATTATCGCCTTTACAGGATGTCGCCTCTGTTAAATATTTATCACCGAGCCGACAGTGAAGAACATGATAGGAGAATGGATGAATCAATGGACGAACAGGAATCAGTGTAGTGTACAACTCCCTGTAAAACTCTGTATAATATGTATTATCGACGGATGTAAGGCTAAACCAATTACAGGTTACGACTATGTCATCGATTTGTTCCAAGGGTAAAAAATCCTGTAGTGTCGCCTTTCCGACCTTGTCAATCAAACGAAGATGTATTTGCTGTACTTCTGAATGAACGTGTTGAGGAAACAGGGTGCCAAAGATATGATTGTGAAAATGAATTCGGACATCTCGCTTCATTGCCTTGGACCAGCACCATACTGTATGGAGACCCTTTATGAAATCGCCCCATCCACCCATACCATACGAATAAAAAAGAGTAATTGACTTCATTATATATTATGAGTTTTTTTTCTTTAGATGTGCTATTGAACAGTTGGTTGAAATCGTTCATAAAGATCCACGGACTCTGGTGATGCGGACCGAGCTCGTCGTTTCACTTGAAAGACACTCTTTAACGCGTCTGCCCAGGCGACCCCTGTTTTCTTTAAGTCCTCCTCGGCCGCCTTAATAACACGATCCGCCACATGAGATCGCCGCAAGAATTGTAGGGCATATTTGGCCCTTGCTACATCGTACTCGGCTTTTTCAAACGCATAACGGACTTCCGTTGTCCTTGAAAGGTTGGTAGGAGGGACAAGTGTTTGTTTTGGCATGTTCCTAATAACGCCAATAAACGCCGCAATCAGACAGCAGACAAATATGGATATGGATATATACTCCATGGTTGGATAGGTGTAGAGTTATTCTAGACCTATATAACTCACTTCAATTTTAATTTACAGTAACGGTAGATGCCCACACGGAACACAGATTCATCGGCGATAACGAGACTTAATCAAGCGAGAGCTGTGGCCTTTGGTCAAACCCGTCAGAATCTGTTGACCAATTCATCTAATCCCCTACGGATCTATCCTGCTACTAACCCTCAGAGCGGTAACTCAGCATCTAGTGTTATGCTGGATGTTATAAATGGAAACTATACGACCTATACACAGGCTTTTCCGATCACAGTTGTTAGCGTTCCTCCCACATCTATGTTACCTTTCCCTCTCATTCCTCAGCCATCTGTCTTTGTAGATCCCCCCATTCCGATTGACCAGACGGTCCTGTATGCCTTTCAGTCTGCCCTGACCTTTGGTGCTTCGAAAAACTATGCTCCCACGGTCATGAGCCGATTCCTGTACGTCTGGTTTCTATCCGCTGTCAGTGCCTGGAATTGGGTCCAAAGCAGTCCTCAGCTTCCAGGGACACATGATAACTGGAATTTTACTATTCTCTATCCCCTCAACTACGATGACTCTACTACATGGATGGTTGTTGCTGTCAATTACATCATGTCGACTTTGGCAATCACTGGCTATGATTCCAATTATTTATTGAACAGGACGAAAACATGTCATGGGTGGGATGATGTGACACTCGCATCCGAGATCGCCAGAATCCAAGTAGCTGGGAACTGGTCTGGCTGGACTAGTTCATGGTCCAGCTGGTTAACTGGTCGTAACGCCGATGGATATTTAGTAGCAAAGGCTCCTGGGCCATTACCAGGGTCACCAAATAGTCAATACAAAAATGGGTCTATTACCTTGGACCCTTCCCTGACAGTCGATCCATCAACGTATCCTCAGCCATCACAATGGACACCTCTCATTTTGAGCGGAGTCAATAAACTCTATGCCACCCCAACATGGAATAACGTTATCAGTACATGTCTGACAGCACAGGACGAACAGGATCTGTCTGGCTTGGCTGCTCCCCTTTATCCATCTACTCCTCAGGCTCGTTACACCGATCTATCGGACCTGTTAGACAAAACAGCCACCATGACTGATTACGACAAACTCACGGCTGAATGGTGGGCCGGCGGACCCACGACCTCCACGCCCCCAGGGATTCTCATGTGGTACTGGAAGAACTACATGGCAACCTATAATATTGCTAACACGCAAAGCATTAGGGCGTTTATGCTGTCGGGGCTTCAAGTTGCCATTGGTCTCTTTGAAGCGGGACGAATTGTCTGGGGTCAGAAGCTCCTCTATACCCAGGCTCGTCCCATCCAGGATATTCGTCGTCTTTGGAGAGGTCAGGTGGTTACTGGATACACGGGTCAACCCCAGGCAGGTGAGGCCTGGATGCCTTATCAAGAGATCAACTTTGTAACACCGCCCTTCCCCGATTTTGTGTCAGGACACAGTGGATATTCGGCTGTCTTTGCGAATACGATGGCCCAGTGGTTTGGGGACGATATACGCACAGACGGCTTAATCACCATGACGGATCTGAACCTAGTGACACCTGTTCAATTGGGTGTTCAAACACAGCCCTTTGGCACAGTCGTATTTCCTCAAGGTTCTAGTGGAATCCAACAAGGTGTTGTGCCGGCTCAAGCGACCACATTATCCTTTACAACATGGTCTGGCCTCGCTCAGTCTGCTGGCATCAGTCGGCAATATGGCGGCATTCACTGTAAGTCTGCCCATCTAGGATCCTTGGCTATCATAGGGGATGACGATGGAGTTTTTCTTAATGATACGAATGGCCTATATAAGATGATTAAGAATAGCTGGAGCTTCTAGATTAACTGATATAATATATCATAAAATCTACCACTGAATACTAATTGATGGGATTTATCAGTATTTGAGAACAATAATTCCTGAACCACCGGTACCACCTCGGAAAGCTGGATTTGGACTATTAATACCAGCACTAACACCCCCACCTCCATTCCCTGTACCAGGATTCCCTGAAGCTCCATTAGATGTTATAAAATTACCACCTCCACTACCCCCCGCTCCATAAGAAATAGACTGTTGTGTAATATTTTTAGTTACACCTCCTCCACCTAAGCCTCCAGCACTCGCCCCTCCATTTGTTCCATTCCCCGAATTTCCTCCTCCGCCCCCCCCTGCTCGCCCCCCCGCTCCTCCACCGCCCCCTATAGAAGGGGTACTTCCAGTTGCTCGAGTCCCCCCAATTCCACCCCCATCACGACTCTCTTTACCTCCTCCACCACCACTCGCTATAATGTTTTGAAAGGAAGATGCTTCACCAGATAAACCAGGTTGATTTATAAATTGTGAATCTATAGTTGTTTGCCCTACCCCCCCTATACCACCAGCTCCCACAGTAATAGTATATTCCGTTTCTGGATTTACAGATACATTTAATGATTCTATAACATAACCTCCCCCCCCTCCTCCCCCTCCTGCCACGTCATATGCTCCACCGCCACCTCCCCCACCACCAACAACAAGTACATCAGTTGATACAATCCCTAAAGGAGCAGTCCATGTAGTTGATCCAAAGAAGCTTTGAATTGTAGATGATGAGGTAACTGGCGACACACTAACTATATTAGAAGGGGCACTAATGCTAGAGGAACTAATAAAGGCCCTAAGTGCTACTCTAAATATTGTATTTAAAGTTAAATTTTCAATTATTACAGGACTATTTGTCGTGGGTACACTGAATAAATTATATGCTAATCCATTAGTTGTATATTGATAATTTGTAAGGTCTGGATAATAAGGACTCTGTGAAAAATATACGGTTAATTGTCCAAGAGAAGGCCCTACAGGATTTGAACTAATGACGGACAGGATTTGTGGGGGAGGAGGATTTGCTAATGGGATACCTGATACATCATTAGATGATTCGCCACTTCCATCCTGACTAACAGCTTTTATCGCAATAGTATAGGTTGTATTATTGGTTAACCCTGTAATTGTAAGAATACTTCCAATTTGTGGTGGGTCAAAGGGTGAGAAAGGACCTATTAGTCCATTGATCGAATAAGCGTAGTTTATAATGGGATTGGTCCCAGTAGTTCCCTCATCATAGTTTACTAAAAGTGTTTGATTTCCTGGAATTAAGCCTGTGATTGTAGGTGGTCCTGGTAAAACAGCAGCAGGAGTTCCTTCTACAACATTGGATGATTCACCACTTCCATCCTGACTAACCGCTTTTATCGCAATATCATAAGGTGTACCATTGGTTAACCCTATGATCGTAAGGATACTTCCAATTTGTGGTGGGTCAAAGGGTGAGAAAGGACCTACTAGTCCATTGATCGAATAAGCGTAGTTTATAATGGGATTGGTCCCAGTAGTTCCCTCATTATAGTTTACTAAAAGTGTTTCATTTCCTGGAATTAAGCCTGTGATTGTAGGCGGTCCTGGTAAAATTGGCACAGGAAGTGGAGTTCCTCCACCATTCGCATTTCCACCAAAAGATCCAAGGCCGATGAGAGGAATACTTAATGTTCCAACGGTGAGTGAATTATTTGCGGTATAATTGGTACCATTTTGATCTATGAGTGTGGTTCCATTATACCTCAGTGTAATAAAACTACCCATAGTATATGTCAGAGTAAGTTCATAAAGTGCCCCTGTAACACTGATGGGTATTTCGAATACTAGCGTAGCAATATTATTCTGAATTATACTAGCATATGACTGTCCATTGTATACTGGTGCCGTTAAATCAATTGTTGCTGTATAGGGACTTCCACTCGTTGTATAAATAGGGATGACCGCATAAATAGGAAGATTCGGATCAGGAGGATTGTCAGTGTTCACGGAATCAAAGGTGCTAATAAAGTCCTGTATATATGTAGGAGACGTGTATGGAATTAATGTGGTTGTGCCATTATTTGAATAGGACAATACAACTGATAATGTAGATCCTCGTTGTGAATCAGTATATCCATTTTTTAAAGATGAGCGAAATTCAATGAGTGATATAGCTGTACCGTACGTATCAATGTATGCCTGGATACCTTGAGTATTTTGGGTATTTATAAACTCATTTATGGCATTTATTGGGGGCGGAGGGAGGATTGGAGTAATTGGAGCAATCGGAGGAAAAATTTCTGGACTGACAACAGTCGTAACAGGGACACCCTTAAAATAATAGGCTTGTGAACCTGCGATATAATCATTTACTATATCGGCGTCATACTGTCTGGCCTGAGGATTAGGCTGTAATTGGCTAATAGAACTGTTCTCCAGTGTCTGGTATCGATTATGATTGTTGGCAGCGTTCTGGGCTTTCATAATTTTAATAATGGTAGAAGCATCGAAGTTCCGATTAGACATTTCTACATTAAATAGCTATTTAATTTAACATCAATAAAACTTAGTAGGTATCTACTAGGATTTGGGATAGGTCATTCACATACTAACTTATAGGATTTACAACACTATATAATTAATTATGAGTGACTAATTATCCATTGTAATACTAGAGTTGTTACAAAGAACTAGCTGACACATAGGGCGGAACAGGGTATGAAGTAGAAGGAGGAGATGATCCAGCATCTGTAGTTGTTATTAGTTGTAATTGTAACGTTGTACTAGCAGTTGATGTAAATGTATAAGAATCTGGGTCCGGTGTATAAGTACTATGTGATAAGTAAGGAAACGAGTTATAATTGACACCATCAGTTGTCCAACTAGCAGTTTTGTAACTACTTGATCCTTGATACCCTGGATAAAAATAAAATGTAACTGCCTGTCCACTTCTATTCACACTCATTATGCTGGGAGCAGCTGGTAATTGAGTTGGAATTGCTGCCATAGGATTTGATAGTGGGGAACTGATTTCTTGAAAAAGAACACGATAGGAGGTCTTCATAGTCACGGTGTATGATTGTAATATATTTAATGAACGAATGGTAAAACTTCTAATAGTAACGTCTGTTGATACATTAGTAATTGTATTGCCAGCATTATCACTGTAAAAAGTAAACTTTGAATAGGGAATTGGTGACGTGGGTACTGTAAAATTAACTGTAAGTGAATTAGGTCCAGGTACTAATGATGTTATAACGGGATTAGGAATTATATTCAGTGTATTCGAAGGGACTGATGATCCATTATCAGTAGTTGTTATTAATTGTACTTGAACGGATTCAGTAAAAAAATTATTTATTCTAAAAATACCTGATGTAGGTAAAGGATAAGTAATAAGTGCGGCAGGAATTATTGAATAATTTAAAGAACCAGTTATCTTAAGAGCAACAGATGCGTTATTTCCACATCCTTTACTACCTGGTGTAAAATTAATTGTAACAGTACTATAATTGATTTCTAATCCAGTTATGACAGGGGCTGTTGGTGCTTGTGTATTAATTATGTTAGTTTCGGCTGACATTTTTGAATATACTGGAGTACTGCGTATAGTAGAAACAAAAAAATAATTAGTCACAACTTTTTTCGCAAAAACGGCCCGTATACTTATTCTATGTTTTATACATGGCGGTAGTTTTAAGGTATAAGTATTTGTTAGTGTTCTCTCTCCAATAGATCCATTCTCTTGAAAATCAACCTGAGAGAAAAAATTGCCATTAACATAAAAAATTAATGCCCGACAAGCAACATGATTCCAGTCTGTCCGTTTCCCATTTGTATCAGTAGTCAGATCTTCAAATTCTCCGAGAATACCATTTAAATTTACTATATTAAAATAGGGTGTACTAGATGTAATTGTAATAGTCGAATCACCTCCAGCTGTTACAGAGTTTATAGTAGTAACAGGTAATTGGGCCACCCCAAAATCAGAACTAGATGCTCCAGATGAATTAGGACTGGATGATCCAAATGAACCAAGACCAATAAGTGGAATTACTAACCCAGCAATAAAAAGTGTATCTGTCGCACTATATGATTGCTGGGTGTCTTTATCAATAAGTACTGTCCCATCATAAGTCAGCGTCATAGAACTACCATTGTATGTCAGGGTAAGTTGATATTCAGCACCTGAAACACTGACAGGCAATTCAAATACAAGCGTAGCCAAATTCAACTCTATAATGGACGCATAGGATGATCCATTGTAAGTAGCAGTCTCTAAATCAATCGTTGCTGTATAAGGGGAACTGTTCGTTGTAAACGCAGGAATAACTGTATAGATAGGTTTCGTAGGGTCAGGAGGGTTAACATCATTCACCGTATCAAATGTATCAATGAGACCTTTTATATCTGCTGGTGATGTAACAGGGATGATAGTGGTTGTTCCGCCATTTACAGTGGATAATATACGTGCTAGAGCAGCTCCTCTTTGTTCAAGAGATTCTGTATTTTTCAGTACAGATCGAAATCCAATTAAAGATGTTGTCAGACCATATGTATTTATATATGACTCAATCCCCGCGGTAGATTGGGTATCAATCAATTCTTGTATGGCAGCTCTTGGGAGAGGAGGATTACTAGGTAGTATTGTTGGAGCAATCGGAGGAAAAATTTCTGGACTGACAACAGTCGTCGTAGGGACACCCTTAAAATAATAGGCTTGGGACCCTGCGTTATACTCATTTACAACATCAGCATCATAGTGTCTAGCCTGCGGATTTGGCTGTAATTGATTAACAGAGCTGTTCTCTAGTGTCTGGTATCGATTATGACCATTAGCCGCATTCTGAGCCTTCATAATCTTGATAATGGTAGAAGCATCGAAGTTCCGATTAGACATTTCTACCTATAGACGTTATATTTATGCGATAATATAGGGCACTGTGTAGACCGCTAAAACAGAGAGAAAGACGAACAGTGGTTTACTGAGGGTTGTTGCGTATGCTGCGACACCAGCAGATCCCAGGATCATTAGCAAATCGCCACCCAAAATCTTGCCACTTAGTTCCTTAGCGTAGGTTTTGAAGAGGTCCATGATTTTGTTCTGGCCCTTCGGCGTTCCCTCAATAGCAAAGATGTAAAACAAAACATCATGGATAAGCTGGACAATTCCAATCAGAACCAAGAATATTATGGGTGTCGACTTGCTAAAGAACTCCGTATAGAGGTATTGGGCAATCAGGATTCCCAGAACTAGAATCAAGGTATCGGCGATAACAGCCGAGAGGCCAAAGTTGTCGTACCAGACTTTCAGATTGGTTCCAAGAAGATTGTTTTTTGTTAGAGCGATGACCACAAGGTCAATGACAAGAGCACCAAATAAAATATAGGGAACATTGTTCAGATCCTTGTAGTTTGATAGTTGCTTTAGGGCGTCCATGTCTACTCTACTCGGAGACTATTACATTTCCTTGAAGCAGCTCCAAAGTCAAGCGACTAGCCTCCTGCTCCGCCACCTTCTTATTTCTCGCAGTACTGGTCGCCAACACATTGTCATCAGGATCTAGAACCCCCATGGTAAACACTCGGTCATGGGGGGGTCCTTCCACTGCGACCTCCTTATACCTCGGAGGAGTATGGTAGGTCGCCTGAAACAAACGCAACAACTGGTCCTTGTAGTTCGTATCCTCAGTAATAATCTGGACGAAGTCAATGTGTCGCTCGATGACTTGAATTAAGAAGTCATTACAGACCTGGAAGCCGCGGCCCAGCTCTTCTTCCTGATGATACAGGGCTCCGATCCAGGCCTCGAACATAGATCCCATGATTCTAAGGTTATTGCGGCCGTCGCAGATCTCTTCCATGTGTCGGCTTAATATGATCCAGGGACTCAGGCCGATCTTCTTGGCCAGCTTTCCCAATTGTTTATTATTTACAATACGACTCAAAATCCTTGTCAGAAACCCCTCCCCTTCCCCAGGGTACCGCTTTGACAAATAGGTCGCCACACAGAGACCGAGGACCCGGTCCCCTAAGAACTCTAGCTCCTCGTTATCGTCCTCTCTCAACGGCAAGCAGTTCTCAGGTCGCTCTGCTAACACAGTGATCTCTCCACTGTTTTCAGACCCTTGGTCCTCCCATAGCTCAGGGCGGTTCACATAAGACTTATGAACACAGGACTGGGCGAAGATCTTGAAATTACGGATGCGTCCCTTCCACCCATACTTCTTAAGAATCGGGATCGCATCCGAAGGAGTGAGTTCCCGATTCTTTGGATTCCATGGCACAAATTGCTTGACGGACATGGAAGTAAGAGATTCCATTGTATATTTATACTATGACCTAAGTGTTTAGGTTTGTCAAATTTAAACACTTGTGTAAGGAGAGATGTCGACTGTTGCGACTGTTGCTTCTGGTTCTATTCCAACAACTGTTGGAACAGCTGGCCCAAAAATAATAAGAGATGCCGATGACACGGTAGAGAATTACACCCTATATATCGGTGGCGAACGATTCCAAGTAAATGATGGCGAATTGGTCAATCCTTCACGGTTTGAGGCAGCCTATCCAGGCGTCAACAAAGAAATCTTCAAACGCTGTAATTTCTTGGTGTTCAAGAAAGTCAGCGATCTCTGTTACGACCGACAAAGCGACAAGGATCTCATTAAAAAGGCCATTCAAAATCGTATTGATACACTCCGAAATCAGAGCCGACAGATCGTGATTCGCCGTCTGAAAGACAAGGCCAAGATACGACTTGTAGAAAAGCTCGAAGAGATCCTAATTGCCATGAACAACGCGACTGGCTGTGCTCCTGCGAATCCTTTTGAAAGTCCCTGTGAAAAGACGGAAAGGAAGTATGATGCGTTAAAGCTGGCTATTGAAGAAGATCCGAACGTCCCTCAGTCTGTACGTGACTTAGCGTTAAAACAGGGGGGCGGTGACCCTGTATCCGACATGGCTGATCCTGACAATTATTTACAGACTGCCTTCAAACTGCTGTATGTCTTGGCCCATCCTGAACGTATGGATATAGCGAAGAAGGAATGGACGAAGGTCCTGGATTCCATTCAAACGGTCAGCTTGGAGGACATTGTGTCCAGCTTCCAGGACCATGTTAAGGAAGAGAATGGGGAGGAGGAGAACAAAGACAATGAGGAGAAGGACAAGGACAAGGACAGCAACGAAGAGAAGGAAAAGGAAGAGAATAACAACAGCAATAACAATAACACCAATAATAACAACAGCAACAACGGTCAGCTTACTGAAAACCAGATTCAAAAGCGACTCCGAACGATTCTCCAGCTCCTCCAGACACACCATTATCTAGAGGACAACCTCGACCTCAATGCGTTCTCCAAGGAAAACTCATCCAAGGACACATTCACATACGCCCTAGATACGACGTTTAGACACCGAATCGCGAAGGCCCTCGATCCAATCTATGAGCATTACAAACACACCTATCCGTCCTTGTATGAATTCATTGAACAACAAGAGAATGTTCCTTTGGCCTCTATCCTGTCTGTCCAGGTTTTAGCAGAAGAACAGAAGCAGGCTCATGTGAAAGACCATATTCTTCGTGTCGATAACTTGAACACTAAGCCCTACAAGAAATTCATGAAGGAGTTCAACATGGCGTATAAGGGAGAAAAGCCCGAAATCCCTTTTACCTATGATGGGTGTTTGATTTTAGAAGGGAGAAACTTCCGTGTTCCCGACAATCTGACAGAGGCAGTCGAACGAGAAATCATAGAGCCCCTTGGAGTATTAGGGGGGAAACGAAGTCATATGATCCGATCTGTTGAAAAGGCACTTCGATCCTTTTTCAGTAAGAAAGGTCTGTTTCTGGTCGTAACGAACAAAACAGAAGAGGAACTGAATACACTGTCAGTAAACCTAGAAGAAGAGGAGGACGAAGAGGGTCTGTTGGAACAGATCCGAGCCGATCTGCCTGGTTTAACGCTCGATAAACTGGGAATCACTATTCACCAGAATCCGTCAGAACCCATTTGGACAGATACGCTGAATGGGCTCTGTGCTGTGATCGCATTCAAAAAAGAACTCACAGATACACTAGAGGATGGAGGAGAAGAAGACGATAAAGATAATAACACCATCAGAGAAATCGGAACAGAAACCAAATAAGCTTAGCGTTAATCGCGTTCTATTAAAAGTCAAATACAGCTTTTACAGTATGCTAGTGTTTTTTATATTTGCGAACCCTGAGACCTTTTTGCTGACACAGGGGGCCTTTGGATCCTTTTTTAGAATCACCCAACCTACAGGTGTTCCGACACCTGTGGGATTTTTCCTTCACGCTGGTCTTTTTTTCTGTACCATGCTGGGTCTCATGTTGCTGCCATCTGAGTAAGCTAAGGTAACCATTTTAACCAAATGATTACTAAGATGGTTACCCTAGTAATCATCGACTAAGGTAACCATTTTAATCCCGGCAGTTGTATCTGATACGTCTTCATAAATGCCACCTTTTCGGCAGCAGGAATCGTTAGCCCTTGACCTCTCGCCTTCACAAATATATTTGCCCAAGTAAGCCTATCTGAAGAACTAAAGGAAGGATTCCAACCGCACACAGGTGTTACAGCCTCTACGTCTGAATTCGCAAGACATAGAATCGGAATGGACATGGATCAACTACTATGTATAGTTGATCCAAGTTTAGATTGTCACATCTATAGTAGAAATGCATCGCCTATTAATTGTCGTCGGAGTGCTGATTGTCTTGCTTCTTGTGCTACGAAATATGAGATCATCAGAGGGATTCCAAGGATCAAGTGGAAAGGTAAAGGGAGAACTCATTATTGCCAAGGCTGAGTGGTGCGGACACTGTAAGTCGGCCATGCCCGAGTTTAAGAAGCTAGTAAATGCGAGTCCTATTCGACTTCCCGACGGATCCACCGTGACCGTTAAAATGCTGGATGAAAAGGAGCACCGTGGCGAAGTGACTCAGCTCGGTGTCAAGGGATTCCCGTCCATACTGTATACACCTATAGGCTCTTCTGCGATTGATTACAATGGATCTCGTACCTATGACGGAGTCATGTCCTTCTTACAGAATGTTTGAGATCGTAAAAATAGTCGGATTGGTTCTTGTTCTAACAGGTCTATCATGAATCCAATCGATCAACTGTTCATAGAACCCCTCATTCATCAGAATAATCGGTCGCTGTATTGTCACAATATCAAAGTAGCGAGCAAATCGTTCCACTTTTTGGAGCGTCGTGGTCGTGTCTCTCTGACTTACATAGGCTAGAACTAGGGTCGCTGACCGATTGATTCCAGCCATACAATGTACCAGAATCTGTGAATCAGGCCTTTGTAAGGCCCGATCCATAAATTCCTTCACTGTGGCAAAATGGAGGTTGAGAATTGGGTAGCCTGGATCATCATCAGCATTCAGACAGGCATACTCGGCAACAGAAGACGGATCAAAGCGGTCCACAGGAGTCGCACAGTTGAGTACATGTGTGATCTTATTCTCTCGCATCCACACAGGATCTGTGACATCATACTTGGATCCTAGCCAAATCCTGTTCGTCACACGACAAGCCGGTGGCCACGGCATCTGTTCACAATGCTTTGATCGGATCTGAGCAATCTTCATATCCAGGATATCCATTCTACTATTCACGGTCGCATATATTTAGACTATGTATATCTAGTAAATTTGAAGTGTAGAAACACAGTTTAAACTAGCATCCGTATTACTATTTAACATGGCACTCCGTCGTATACAAAAGGAACTCACCGATATGCAGAAGGACCCCCCAGGGGGCTGTAGTTGTGGCCCCGAATCAGAATCCAACTTTTACAAATGGGCAGGTGTCATCATGGGGCCCGCTGACTCTCCTTTCGCCGGCGGGGTCTTTAAGCTCTCTATCCACTTCCCGAGCGACTATCCCTTTAAGCCCCCCAAGGTCAATTTCGACACGAGGATCTATCATCCGAATGTCAATTCAAGCGGGGTGATCTGTCTGGATATTCTGAAAGACCAGTGGTCACCGGCCCTCACGATTTCTAAGGTACTGCTGTCCATCCTGTCCCTGCTAACCGATCCGAACCCGGATGATCCCCTTTGGCCCGAGGTGGCCCATCAATACAAGACGAACAGGTTGGCGTATGATCTCACGGCACGCGAATGGACCGGCATGTACGCACAAGAATAATTGCTAAAGCAATTATTCTAGCGTACAAGCCCCTACATGAGCTCTTAGTGCCAAGGCACTAAGAGCGAATGGACCTCTCTCTATGCTCAAGAGTAGTTAGATCACAATCGTATCTATTTTTATTGGCGGCTTGATACTAATGATCACATATTTAGCCTCTGATTCAACCAGACTGTCTTTTCTTACAGGCGTTGATGGCGGCGTGAGAGGAGGGGATAGATTAGGTGATTGATTCATCGATGATGTAACGGACGCCTTTCCGTCCTTATACACGTAATGTTTCAAGATAACAAGACAGACACATAGACACGTGAATGCTTCGCAGGATGTCGCAATTAGAAGAGGATTATCATCTATTCTAATTGCGTAAACGACCCACAGTAACAAACTTATCGCATCGAGTATGGTGCGATTCAGACTTAATCCCGCTATAGTTCCCGATTTAAGTGTATGATAAAACTGGACAGTAAAGGCCCCAATAGTGACCGATGCTGCGACATATCCGATAATGCTGTTCCCCAATTCCATTCCATTACTACATAGAAGCGAGATATTTATCAGTATAAATAGTATCCATTTACTGTAATGGCGGACACTGTTTATTTGATCGTTCTGCCCTATACAGCCGTGTCCTTTTCTATCGTTGCCAGATTTATTTTTATGTATCTTGCTATATACGAAAACCAGTACCAATATCTACTCCCTTACCTTTTGTTACTTAAGCATCAGTTCTTCTTGTCTCTGGATTCCCTATGGTATTCTTGTCGATGATACACCGATCATCATTCGAAGCGGCGTTGAAATCCTGTTACTAGGAATATCTGCGATTTATATTACCTATAACAGATGTCATATGAAGCCCGTGATACAGTTGCCTGTGGCCATCTAGGACACCGAATACCGACGAACAGGTGTCTTGTTTTTAAAGAATCGGATGACTGCGTCTTTCCCTTTCTCCATCATAACCCCCTTTTCGTCTATTGTCAAAGTCAACTGTACAGCCGCTGTATTTTTGAGACTTGTTACAATTGTATTATTTGTGTATAGTTGTATGGATAGCTTCGCTCGATGATTCATTAATAATTCGAAGGGGCGTTTAAAAATATCCATGAGTTCAATCTGGGACTGAAACTCGGTCGTATATAAAATACTAATATACAGAATATCGCTATCTGAAGGCCTATCAATATAGTCATAAGGGTAGTTTGTTATGACACCCCCATCACATAGCAAATGACCTGAAACAGGGCATTCAAAGGGCTGAAAGTATCCAGGAATCAGCATCGATGCCATTACAGCGTTGATCACCAAATAATCGGGCGTTTTCATGGGATCAAAGGTCATTAATTGACCGGTATTCAAATTCGTGGCAAACACTCTGAGAACCCTGTTCGTCTTTTCGTGGAGTCCTTTGAACGTCACCGTGTCTTCAAAGCCCTTTTGATGAAGAACAGATTTGATTAGGCGTTTTAGACGATTCCCTGTGTCGTATCCCATATTTAAAATCCATCCGGATGCTTCATCAGGATCTGATACGGCACTGTAATCAAACCGTAAGTTAAAGTTCTTCATTTCTGGAATTGTATAGCCCGCAACAATGCCCATGGACGTAAACGCTCCCGCTGATATTCCCATCCATTCTTTCACAAATTTCAAGAGTGATCGTTTTTCTAGTTCCTCTAAACAGCCTACATGAGATATGGAGTTCACGCCACCGCCACACAGGTAGATCCGACGATACATTCCTTAGATATAGTGGACAGTTTTTTAATGTGAATATAATCACATTAAAAAACTATGAACATCTAAGTAATGAACGGACAGCAACAGACACCCCAACTCCAAGTCAGTGAACTATATACGAAGCGACAGTCCAAGGACGCTGCCAGACTTCGTGCTTATAACAAGATTTTAGACAGTGTTTACCACAGAATCAGGGTCCAGAGCCAGATGCCGAACAGTCCCTGTTCCTTATTATATACAATTCCTCCGTTTATTCTGGGACTTCCCCGTATTGACCTAGAGGACTGTGTGGTTTACCTGGTTTACCAGCTGAGACAGTCTGGTTTCGAAGTCCGCTACTCCTTCCCAAACCTGATTTCGATTAACTGGATCCACCATGAACGAGACTATATCCTGGATCAGAGTCCTATTATGAGAGCCATGTTGGAATCAGAAAAGGCAGCGACAGAAAAGGCCAAAACAAATACCGCATTTAACAAGAAGCCTAAAAAGGCCAAGTCGACGAACACGGTTCAATTCCAGAACGTGTTGAGACCGTCAGATCCATCGGCTCCCTCGGTGGGAAAGCTCCCATCCACGAGTGACTATGTACCGCCGACACAGTTTTTACAGACCATGGAAACGCCTGCTCAAAAACGAACCAATGAGGTTGTCATGCCAAATGGATCTACATCAGGTGTCTTAGCAGATCTGTGGAAACTTTAGATAGATTGCATATTTGATTTATTTTTTAAAGTATTTATACTACATGTTTCAACCAATAATCCACCATTGACATAAATACCATAATTCATTTTGACGTCTTCATTCTCTAGGGCTAGATGCCAGATGTTAAAGACCCCTTCTTCAATGAAAGGTTCTGCTCGTTCATCCACACACGCAATCAGCCTGTACTTTTTGTCGGTTACAAAAATTCTACCCATATGGACAATTAACTGTTCTCGTTGAGTCTCTGTCAGAGTGTCCACAAGAATAGAATGTTGCCCTGTTATATACAGGTCCTCCTTTAACTCAGGATACTTAGCTGGGCTACACTTGTACAATCGATCTTCCAGCCGCTCCTGAGTCCCAGGATTGTGAATTGAGCCAGACGCAATAATCTCTATCTTCTTAAAGCCATGATGACTTGTCTTGACCAAAGTGCCGACTTTCAGAGTTTCAATGGGCTGATAGATCTCTACGCCATCCACCTGACATAATACCTTGGTGCCTTCTTTGAAACAAGGGAAATTAGGATACATATAATAATTTCCATCTGAAATTAATACATCTCCATTTGTATATACAACATTTTGTGGCGATGATCCATTAGAATTAGAGGCCATTCTCCAAGAAGTGTATCCTCCAAACACTGGATCCCCCACTGTAAAAGAGGTACCCACTCCTAATTGATTTGTAACGGCTAATGCGTTAGTCTCACTTGAGAAATAATAAATAGCAGAACCAACCGGCTCTGCCAGTTCATTCATAGGTCCCACTAAAAGACGAGGCTCTAGTCCAGTGCCTTCCGTTTTGTGTGACAATCCTTCATTAAACACAAAGGCTGTATTGGCCTCAATAGGATACGACTCATTACCAAGGACAAAGGAGCCCTCACTATCATTTACATAGACCAAATAGGTATGTTCAAAAGCTGAAGCACCTGTATCAATGTGTGATGGAGTATCTCCCTTGATCCAACGTAAAGGAATCTTTGAAACCGTAGAAAGATCTAGGTTGAGACGTTCTTGAAGCGTGGAACGAATGGACTCCGTAAGGGTAATGGAAAAATAGACTACCTTTCTACTGTTTAGAAGTGCCTTTGCTTCCACTACTTCAGGAAGATTGTTCAAATACTCGATGTCGGACTCCGTAAAGACATTCTGGATGAAGCCGGGCATTCTACACTAGAATAATCTAATGAAACAAGGACCATAATCGCTTTGCTACTGCTGGGCCCACTTTACGTCCATTCGGTTGAACAATGGATGCGATAGCACCCTCTGACGCTGCCAGAAACTGGCTCCAAGACGGAAAGGTGGTGTGGATGGCCTCTGCGACTTTTGGACTCACGCCTGGGGCCTGGGCTAAAGAAGCTATAAAGAACTGAGTCGGATCGGCTGAATTAGACTTCTTTGTTACGTGGATGGTATCGATGGCCCTTAGAGGATGTGTCTCCCTGACAAAATGCGTCGGATCTTCCTTGTGGTACTCTGCCAAGGCCTTCACAAGAGTTGCCGTTTCCTCTAGGGACTCTGTCTGTAGCACAGCGATCCCGTGGGCTGCTTGTAATCTAGATACAATCTTCATGAGAGCAGGGGCTGAGAGCCTGCCCGTCGTCGAAGACCAAGCCCCCTCTAAAATATAAAGGGGCTGGGCTACTCTGTCTTGACAGAAGGCGAGAAGTCTGGCCCTCTGCTCCCTGTATCGGCCATCGAGGACAGATGCCTCTAGATCCTTGATAGACTTGCGTTCAATGACGAGTCCGTTACTGGTATCGGTACCGATCCAAATGTCGCCGACGGGGAGGGTTTGGACTGTAATTTGATCGGATGGTAACAAAGGAATGAGGTAACGTTCCCTGGTGTCTATATAGGTCATTATAGAGATAATGCTGTAATTGTTTAGATAGCTAGATATGTTTAATTCTTAAGGAATTAAACAAATGTAGCTTGGCCTTGTTTCGATCAAGGGGCTTTCACGTTATGAGCGTGACACGCTAACCAACTGCGTCACCAAGCTTTCTAATTTATGACACTCTATGTCATAAATTAATGATACAAAGTATCATGTGTTGGTGCTACCCAGAATCGAACTGGGTCCTCAGGAGTCAGAATCCTACATCGTAACCATGTTGACCATAGCACCACCAACTAGTCCGTAGAAACAAATACGCAAATCTGAACGCAAATCTTCTTTAGCCCTAGTAGCTCATGCCATGCCAGTCATTTATTATGAATCCCTTGGGCATATAATGCCGTATGAACTGGTCCGTGAAATTTTAAAATGGATCCGTCTGTTTCGCATGGCCGAAATGGCGGAACGAATCACAACTATTCGTCAAACCCATGGACTACAATGGAACAGCATTATGGCCGATATTCGCATGAATGTCCCACGCTATACGACGACAGTTATTGGAAATCAAGGAAGCCTTTTAAAAGTCTCTATTTTCTGCCCCAACTGTGATCCAGCCAACTGGTACAGACGAACAGTAAATGACCTATTTAACTGTATGGAACGTAAGGCCCTGTCCATTCACAGGGAGTTTATTATTGAAGCCTCTCATAAAACGAATCACTATAACTCGATTCTGGAATGACCTGTGTGTCATTACTATATACATAGGTCGGGACATTGTACTTCGTCACATAAGGTATCATGTCAGACGAATAGGACGGCACATACACAGGTCTTCCACGAAGAGCCCTGTTCGAATCAGCAAACCCCATAAGAAAGAACGATCCTAGAAGAACAATGCGACTGAACATCTCTAATACCATTGACGAGTATTATATGTCGGGGCGAACGAACGTTCGAGACCCGGTGTCCAACGCATGTAGTTGTGGCGGTCCATGCGAGTCCTGCTTCTCGGCTCAAAATACGGGTCCAGGCCAGCCGCCAGATCATTCACGATCTCAGGCACCTGAATCGCATTCTCGCCTCTCAGTGTCTCCCTCTGAACCTGGACGTCGTCTTCATAGACAATGACGGGATCCTTTTCCGTCACCTCCACGATTTCAAAGATATTAGTGCCCTGTTTGGACGGTTGGACGTCGGCCACTAAGCCCCTCTTCTCATAGAGACGCTTGACGAGGTTCGTGGCGTCCTTGATGTTATAATACATGAGATCCTTCGTCTCTTCGGGCTGGTACATCTGGAGAATCTTGCGTTCCTCCTCCTCCATGGCCTCTGTGTCGGGAGGTTGTTCCTTGGCTCCGGAAATGGAGTTGAATTCGTCCGTGTTCACGGGCTTTTCCAGAGCATCTGCCTGTGCTAGGTTCACAAAGGCCTCCCGTCTGTTCTGGAAGAGTTGATCGCTGGGGGGGCGACTGGTCCAGGACATGGGATAGCGAACCATGGCATCACTGATTTCCCGTTTCCCAGCGACCCTAGATCCCTCATTTTCAAAGACAACTCCATACTCCGTAGTGTCATAGTCCTCTAACTTGTAAATGGGGGCCTCGGCATAAGGTGCGTCCGGCTTATCCTCCTCCAGAACAGCGGTAGAGTCGTACACAGCCGGCTGTACATTTCGGTATCCATCTTTCAAATAGTAGCGGCCCCTCAAATAAATCACCATATATCCGATAAGTGCCAACAGAGCAATAATCAAAATGAGATCCATTCTCCTTACATGATCCATGGAAATTAAGTTATGTCGCTAAAGTAGAGGATGCCACCAAGGACACGACGACAGTCAAAACAGTCAAAACAGTCAAAACAACAAAAACAATCAAAGAGACAACAATCCGTCATGGGTAAAATCATGAAACCCATGACAGTCCGTAGTCATATGGATCTTCCCAATTTAATGAAACGAATCATGATCGGTCCCATTACATTAATCCTTGTGAAGGCCGACTGGTGCGGTCATTGTAAAGATCTGGAACCCAAGTATAACTCTATCATGTCCAATTCACAACATACCATTCAAAATGCGTCTATAAAAGACGATATGGTCAAAAAATTCAATGAGTATCTTACGCGTACCTTTCCTAAGGCAACCCCTATTAACCCTCAGGGATTCCCAAGTCTGATTTTAGTAGGTAAGCAGGGTGAACAGAAGGGCACAGTGCCCAATGATGTGTCGTTAATTGAGAAGGCCACGACTATGCTCGGAAACAGCAAAACCCTTAATAATTCTAGACCGGTTATCAAGGTAAATGCGACGAACTATGTACCTGAATCAGAAAATGAGTCCATTGTTGAGGAATTAGAGGAGATTATACCTTCTACAAACTCTGATAAATCCTTGCTAAATTCCATTAAATCTAATTCTGTCCCTGTAAAATCCATAAAACCATTACCTGTAAAATCAATGGCACCGGTTTCCATGATGAAGACGAAAATGTCTGGTATGGTCAATCCCCCATCTCCAGAATCCTCGACTGAATCCATGCCTGAACCAGACAGTATCATCCCCTCCCTTAAGTCTGCCACTCAGCAATATGAAAAACAGCAAGGCGGATCCCTGTATGGATCCCTCATGAAATCTGCCTATACCTTAGCTCCTACTGCGGTCCTGTTGGCTGCCGCTGAAGCCATGTTCAATCGTAGAAAGAGCAAGAGTCGAAAGACTAGTCGAAAGACTAGGAAGCAGCGACGTGCCTAATCATCCGCAAAGGCCTTCTCGCTCATGCGTTGAATCGAATAGGGTGTATCGGCAATAAAGGATCCAATAAATTGCGGAAGAATGAACTGGAGCTGAAGCGTTAGTGACGTAAAAAAGGATATGATATTCAACACTTGAAAGAAAAAGGGCTCTGCTAACACAATGATATACGTCCACCGTCTCGAAAAAGGGACTTTCTTGATTGCCCGATTCCAAATGTAAGAATGTAAGTTATTATTCATTGCCATTGAATAATAAGTTGACATAAGGGACGATAGAAACCCCGCCACATACATCATGATCACCTTTGGCCACGTGTCAAGGACAATCCCTAGAAACATAGCAGTATTATCACTGTTTGTACCTGGTCCAAAGTGAAGAAATTGCTGGGAAAATCCCCCTGCCTCATAAATAAAGACAATATAGGTCGTGAAAAAGATGAGCGAAATCGCAAAGATTGTTTTGGGATTCGATAGACAGACAACGAGCCGACCATTACATGTGGTTATGTCTGGTTTATGTGATTCTTCTGATTCTTCTGACTGTTCTGATTGGTTATCTGATTCTGTTAAAAGGGGGGCCACATCAATGGCAACCATTTCGGTCCCTTCCATTTAAATATAATACACCAAGCTAGTTTAGGTACAATGTCTACGAAAGACATTACTCGATTCATGAAAGACCTGGTGACCCTCGATAATTTAGAAGGACTCAAAGAATTGTTTGATGAAATCTATGATATGTCTGGGATCTCGTGGGATGTCGTCTACAAGGACGTCTATCTTCATGCCTGTCTCAAAAAGAAGCCCCTGATCGTGAACTGGCTCCTAGAAGTCTACGAAACAATGGACCCCATCACAAAGATCGCCCTGAAACAACTCTTTCCGTATGGACGATATTTGTTGAACAAATAAATCAAACAGATCGTCGCCTCTTGGATCGCTTCGTTTGCTTGCGACTCTTCCCTCGACGTCGACTCTTCGCTCGTCGTCTGCCGCCATCAATCTTGATCGACACAATATACTCAATGTTAATTGCGTTTAAAATCGCCAATATAATTGTGTATACATTTTCTTTTTCTTTAGAATCTGTAATCGTTTGATTTATAGCAGCAACTAGCCCATTACGTGTTATTGATTCACCTAGATCAGGGTATTTTTTATATATATTTAAATCCATAAGTTTTCTCTGGATTTGCCCATTAACAGACTGCCACCCTGGTTCTCCAATGAGAGGTTCTAATTTATTGTACAAGGCGATTGCGATTGCGTCTACACTCATTCTATTTATTACAATTAATTTAATCCGAATCCGGGTCTAAAATTGACAGCGACCTCTTTAAGTCCTCTGCTTTGTGCCTAAATTTGACTCCATCGTTTCTGGTCGTTAAACAGCAACCATGGCGTCCAACGACATACTTATCCACATATTAGACATCCAGTCAAGGGATGTCAAGGTAGAACAGGAAGACAATGAGCGACGTATAGTCTTCGAAGAGGCTCCCTATGATGACGAAGACGAACCTCGGCCCAAGAAAAGTCACGCAGATGCCAAGGAACTCCTGATCCATGTGTTCGGTGCCACGAATGACGGAAAGCGGGTGCGTATTGACGTCGAAGGGTTTCGTCCGACCCTGTACTTGTTGTTGCCCGAGGTCAAGACGGTCGCGGCCGTCTCCGCCATTCGAGCCTATCTCACGACCCAGGGAATTCCTCTATCCGTCCTGACTCTGAAAACCATTCACAGGAAGAAATTCTATGGCTTCACGGCAAACAAGCTCTTCCCCTTCCTCGAAATCACGACACCCAGCCTAGGTCTGTGGCGATCCATTAAGAACCTCTTCTTGAACGACCAGTCCGAGCCGGCGACCAAGAAGGCCTTGGGAGAGCCGTTTAAGAGGGGCCAGGTCGTGGAAGTCTACGAGGCCAATCTAGATCCCATGTTGCGATTCCTCCATGTCCAGGGACTCAATTCCTGCGGCTGGGCTGTCGTCAAAGACGCCATGGAACTCGTGGAAGACCTGGAAGCAGATACGTGGATCTTGACAACCCCCTATTCAGACGTGTTGCCAGCGACCTCCAAGACCTCTGCCCCTTTTGAAATAGCAAGTTGGGATATCGAGTGCTTCTCGATCACAGGGGATTTCCCTGTGCCGACGAAGTCCGAAGAAGCCATTCAAGAAATGCTCAAGGATTTAAGCGGGACAGACATCCTGGACAAATTCGATAAAGGCGGGCTAGGACAGCTAAGAGCCAAGAAGACCAGGGCCGATTTGGTAGCAGCAGTATCGAAGTCCAAGATTCCCGATTTAACGAATATCATTGATTTCGGCGATCCCGTGATCCAGATCGGTACGACGCTTACCAGGGACTCCAAGACACTCGACCGACACCTGTTCGTCTGGCCTTCCTGTGATCCCATCGAGGACATTACAGTCCATGTATTTAAGGACGAACAGGGTATGATTGAGGGCTGGTTTGAGTGGCTTGTAGAGGTCAATCCTGATATCCTAATTGGCTACAACGTCTTCGGTTTTGATGAACGGTATCTGTGGGGACGAGCGGACGAACTGGGCTTAACGGGACCTCGGTCGCCCGTCCATGGACTCAACAGGCTTCTGGACACAGGAGCCGAAGTGAAGTGCGAGGAGAAGCGTCTGTCCTCGTCTGCCATGGGAGACAACTTCCTCTACATCATGACGACCCAGGGACGACTCCAGATCGATCTGTTCCACTACATTAAACGCAACAATGCGTCACTGCCCTCCTATAAATTGGATGAGGTCACGAAGTATTATCTGTCGGGCAAACTCAAAAAAGCCGAAAAGGTCGGATCGGATCTGCGACTTACCCTGTCTGGATCCATCAAGGATCTGCGTGTCGGCAGGGCTGTGTGTTTATTGGAGGATACGGGGGAGAGCCTGACAGACAAGATGGTGATCAAGTCTGTCGATGGTCCCGTGGTTGTCGTGGACTGGCCTCTGAGGGAAGGCGGGAGTTCCTGGAAACCGAAGGGTTCCAGGAACGAATCCTTATCAAATTCATCCATGGATGAATTTGATAACGGAGAGGTGCTGGAGGAGAGCGAACTGCCCCTTGCGATCAAGTGGGTCGTGGTAAAAGACGACGTGAGTCCCGCGGACATCTTCCGCCTCCATCGAGGGTCTGCCGCTGATCGTGCTATCGTAGGCAAGTACTGTCTTCAGGATTGCGACCTCGTGATTGAGTTGTACAGGAATCTAGAGGTGTTCAATAACAGCCTGTCTATGGCGAATGTCTGCTGCGTGCCCATCGGCTACATCTTCACAAGGGGCCAGGGGATCAAGGCGGAGAGTCTGATGTTCCGAGCCTGTCGCCAGAAAGACATTCTGATCCCTGTACTACCGGCTCCCAAGCAGGCAGGAGAAGAGCAGGATTCCTATGAGGGAGCCATTGTATTCGATCCTATTCCAGGGTTCTATTCGAAGGCCCCCATTGGCGTGGCAGATTTCGCATCCCTGTATCCATCTTCCATGGAAAGTGAGAACATCAGTCACGATTCTCTGGTCTGGACCAAGGACTATGATAGCTCGGGAAACCTGATGGCAGTCGTCTTCGGCTCTGACGAATATGATGGCATGGAGGGATATGGGTACACCGATATTGAATTCGATCTGCTAAGGAAAGACCCTGAGGACAAGCGAAAGCATTATGCGAAGATTAAGGCGGGAACTCGGATCTGCCGCTACGCTCAGCCGCTTGACGGGTCCAAGGCGACCGTGCCCGATATTATTCGGGGACTGTTAGCGACCAGAAAGGCCAAGAGAAAGGAAAAGGCCAAGGAGACTGATCCTGCCCGTCAGGCGTTGTTGGAAGCTGAGCAGCTGGCCTACAAGCTCACGGCGAATTCCCTGTATGGACAGCTCGGGTCAGGAACCTTCAAGGTCCGGCTCCAGCATTTGGCGGCGTCCATTACGGCCTATGGTCGCAAGCAGATCATGTTTGCGAACGACGTGATTAAGCACTTCTATGGACCCGAGGCAAAGAATCCGAAGGGGGTCGCTAATGTCATGTATGGTGACACGGATTCCCTCTTCATCGAATTCACAGTTCTCGACTCTTCAGGTCAACCTTTAAAGGGTCGCGAGGCCCGTCAAGCGGTCATGGATCTGACAGCAGAGGCGGGGCATCTGGTCACGAAGGCCTTGAAGGCCCCGCATGACTTTGAGTTCGATAAGATCTTCGATCCGATGCTGATGTTCTCCAAGAAGCGATATGCCGGCCTGATGTACGAAGAAAACGCCGATGACTACGTGACCAAGTACATGGGGATTGCGTTAAAGCGTCGAGACAATGCTCCAATCGTGAAGACCATCTTTGGATCCTCCATGCGAAAGCTACTGATGGAACGAGACGTTGTCGGTGCGACCCGGCTCGTCCAGGACTCCTGTATGGATCTCGTGAATGGCAAGGTGAAGCTGGGACAGCTCACGATCACGAAGTCGCTGAGGGCGGATTATGCCGATGCGAGCAGGATTGCCCACAAGGCACTTGCCGATCGTATGGCCGAACGGGACCCTGGGTCTGCTCCTTCTTCAGGAGATCGCATCCCCTATATCTATGTCAGGCCGCCACCAGGCTCCGCCGCCGCGAAGCTTCAAGGCGATCGCATTGAAGCTCCTAGTTGGATCAAGGCCCATAACCTTGTTCCTGACTACGAGTTCTATGTCACGAACCAGCTCCAGAACCCTATCAGTCAGATGTTTGGATTATTGCTAGATGAAATGCCAGGGTCCGATGATTTGTCGAGGGTCACCATGCCTGACCCTTCGGAAACGGATAAGTATTTGAGATGGTGTGAAGAGGCTGCGGCAGACCTCCTCTTTAACAAAGCCCTCCAAGTCTGTAATAAACAGCATAAGAGTGCCTTTATAAGCACCTTCTTCAACGTAAAGAGCGGAACCGTAACTAAATCTAGTACCTCAAAACAAATGATATCCTCTATGAGCAAACAGTCAAAACAACAGACGATGAACAACTACATGATTGACAGTTTCCTGGTTAATAAGATTAATCAAAAGAAAGCGGCGGAGCGAAGGGCTGCTACTGCTTTAGCAACTGCTTTAGCAAAGGAAGCTGAGGAAGCAAAAGAAGAAAAGACAGATATAGTAATGGAAATCACAAAACCAAAGCGATCCCGTAAAAAGAACATAAATGAAATCGTCGCTAATAATTAGGCATCATGGGATCATCAATATCAATACAGTCAAAAGAAACAGAAACAAAACAAACAAATCACATTTTTTGTTCCACCGTGCCGTTAGAACAGGGAAAAGCAGCTCTAGCAACGGCAGAATCGATCGATCATTACAGGGAACTTTGTCGAACAGACAGAGCAAACGCTTTAGCAAGGGACGGACAGGTGTATGTTTACAGCCATCCAACGATGGCACAACAAGATGCTCTGAATGAACGCATCCAGTCCTATGAGTCACTGATTCCGACTCGTTTAAAAAACGACTTGGTCGGCGTCCAAGTCGTGTCTCTTTTGCCGTCGGCCGACGGCAACATGCCCCATACACGTCCTCCCAATCTGATCTGTCTGCCCTTGTCAGGGACCGGTCTAACCCTAGAGACCTATACCCATGAGCTGTGGCACATACATCAACGCAAATACTATGATATGTGGACTCGATTCTTCAAGAACTCTTGGTACTTTGAACCGTTTAAGGGTCAAATACCCGTGAGACTTCTGAACCAGCTGCGTTTCAATCCTGACACGATGACAGATATGTTCTGGGTCTGGAAAGGGACATGGGTGCCGATGTGCCTGTTCCTGGATCCTGTTAATCCCTCCTTCCAAAACACGGCGGTCTGGTACTACAACGTCAAGACACAGATCCACAGAACAACTGCTCCCCCAGAGTATGTTGCCTTCTTTTCGTCCACCCTGCCGTCCTCGGCATATGAACACCCCTGCGAACTGTCTGCGTATTTTCTGGCGGGTCAGAACGTTCAGAAGAAATGCCCTGCTTATCAGAGCCTGGCTGCCGAATTTTTAATATCTTCCTAGAAGAGACAGCCTATAATGTGTATTGATTGCGGGTTTACCTGTCAAACATTGTTTGACTTAGAACGGATAGGGCTTGAAGGGAAGGGATGTATTCGCATTCCCCTCTTCCTATCCAGCATTCAAATACCCTGTAAACAGAATATTATAAATCCATCTGTCTATATTCAAAGTCCCTATAAAATATTAGAAACGGTTGCTAACCTATCAGGGTCCTCGTTTAGTATTGTAGAGCTGGGCTTACGTACTGTAAAACAGCCTTATGGCGGATCATTTCATCAACAACGGGTCTTTATTAAACGGCCTTTGGTCCCTGGAAAGAGTTTGTTATATGAGGCCTGTATTCAGCAGATCGTGAAAGACTCCTTGGACCGTGGAAAATTTGTAAGAGGAGCGGCGGCTGTCCATGATGTGTTCAAACTGGCAGATGGATCGGTGGCCTTCAGTATGGAGGTTTTTGAAACCGCACTACCTCTAAGTGCCATGTTGCCGTCACTAAACGGGTCTTCGCTCACAGGAACAGTCCTAGAACTGCTCCTTCAGCTCTCGGCAATACTGTGGCACCTTAGTACAGATCTCGGTATGAATCACAGGGACTTGAAGCCGTCGAACATCATGATTGAGACACATGGTGGCCGATTTATGACCCTGAAAGTGGCGGACCAGACCCTCACCATCCATAGTAAATTTACGATATCGCTCGTTGACTTCGGCTTCAGTTGTATCGGTAAGAACAGTACACGGGTGGCCGATTTAACAATCGGTGACGTGTATTCGAAGGAAGATCCGTGTCCAAAAGATGGTCGTGATCTCTTTATGTTTTTGGCCTTTCTGTACATGGATGTCGGATCTCGTCTTGGATCCGATTTGAAGGCCTATTTTGCCAAGTGGCTTCAGAATAATGTTACCGGCATAATCGGCAAGATTGACCGTCTAGGGCATGAATTTGATCCCTGGATCTATTTTATTGCGGGCAACGAGAGTGTTCGAAAATTCGATTGTGGTCCCGAACATATTTTCAGGGATTTACGAGAATTAGCGACGGTATAACTAGATGGACACATATTACATTGTCGGGTTTATTGCCTTGATCGTTGCGACACTCCTGTTCGTCATGTACATCAATGTAATTAATATGGATCTGGTCATGGATGATCACGAGGAAAAGGAAGACGAGGATAAAAGCGTAGAATATGTCATTGTTGACAGAGGACAACGTAAACATAAAAATAAGAAAAACAAGAAAAGCAATTACGATGAAAAGGATCTCAGAATTGATGAATACGATCAGGGAAAAGAATACACCTATGAAAATCGTGACGATGACCCTAACAACCCTTACAATAATGCCTATAGTCCAGAGACAATTGCCATGCGTAAAGAACAACTCAAAAAACAAGGTGATCTTATGAAAAAAAAATTACTTACGAAAAAAGATGACGGCTTTCTTGATTATATGAATGATTTGACCATAAAATCAAAAGGATTGAAAACGGATGCGATGAATATATCGAACCTTGTCTAAGAAGCGGTCTTAGATCGCCAATGTGTGTCACAGACATTACAGATGTATAGAAACTTCAGATTAACAGCATCATATTTCAGATAAATCACATCTTTCTTTGTACCACTTGTATTTGTCGGACATTCTTCCTTTGGACACTTGATCGTATCCAAATGTGGTAACGTGGGATCCGACTTGGTAAACTCATTCATCAGAATCTTGTAGCCCTCCGACGTCTTTTCCTTTAAGTCCGTTTCAAGAACGAGACCCCCCTCGTCCACTTCCTGGTAGCCACAGGTGCGACAGACTCGCATAAGGGTCTTTGTACCATCGCCAGTCGGAGTATCCACTTCGCTCAAATAGAGGTAATAACGACAGGTGGGACAGAACTTCATTTCTTATTGATTGTGCGAATAGATTTATTCGATCAATCCGTCAAATTTACTGTATTTGTAATTCGATCATAGAGATACGTGAGTTTATTGACGTAATATTCCTGGTACAAAAACAGGATAAACACAAAAATCACATCACCTTCCCGCTCTTTCACAAGATCATGTTTGAACCCGTATGCTCCTTCGAACGGAAAGGGGATCCGTGAAATCAGGTTGCGAACAATGTAAAAAATAACGATAAGCACAAAGGTATACAGAACAGACTCTATAAACAGACGAAGAGTGGATTTCTTGGATTCCTCCTGCTTATCGAACGGTCCTGCGATCCAGTCAATGAGAGCCGAAATATAGAATCCCGATGTGAAATAATAGATCGTCAGAAGAAATAGATCGAGCAGTTTTAAGGCTATAATCACGGGTGAATATGCCATCCTCTACACTATACCAGTAAAATTGTGCCATGTGTTGGAATCTAGGGTACCTAAAGAAACTTTGTAAAATTGAGTCCAAATTTCCAACCCATAGACAGACACATGGCCTTATCCGAATCATTCTTAGAAGGCCCTTTAGCCGCATTTTTGCGTAGCCACCCTGCTGACAAGGGTGGTTCTATCGCAGTCACTGGGATGGGGACCATGAAAGGCAAATGGTCTATCCCCCCAGAGAAATACAACGAATTTCAAGATTTATTACATGACCACCTGTTCGTCAAGAATCGACGACCCCTCAATCTGGTCGAACAGAGACCTAGCGACGGGATCCAACCAGGACTGATTGACTTAGATTTCAAGCAGCCCCTCGAATCCTCTATGAAACGCAGGTTCGGAATCACGCACATTCGTGCGTTTCTCCGTGCCTATATTGATCAACTTACTACCTTCTTTGAACTGAAAGATCCCATCAACTTCTATATTAGTCTGAGACCCACCCCTTATGAAAGTAAAAAGGACAAGGCCATTAAGGACGGCATCCACATACAATATGACATGGCCCTCCCCTATGAATATCAGCTTGCGATAAGACATAAGCTGATGGAACTCGATGTTATCAAGACATCGTTCGCAAATACTAATTATACAAATGACGAAAAGGATATTTACGATGAGGTCAGCATTCGAAACGGAGCCTGGTTCTTCTACGGCGAGTCCAAGCCCGATATCCATGCCTATGCTCTCGCCTACCACTATTCCTATGACCCCGAGTTGGGAACACTGACAGATTTGCCCATTGACTCCTTATCGAATAGGGAGCTCATAGAAAAACTGAGTGTTCGCCACAAGTTACAGCTCAGACCCGTGATTATTCAGAAGGACGCACAGGGTGAGTGGACTCGATGTCTAGACCTGGTGAAGACCGTCAAACAAAATAGCATCGTTGTGACAAAGGAAGAGGAGATCGCAGATACCTTTCCCACCTGGCTCAGTACCGGCTGTACGGATGAGGAAATCGAGTTGGCAAAGAAGATCACGCTCCAGTGCCTGTCCGTCAAACGGGCAAATGCCTATGAGACCTGGAAAGAGGTCGGCTGGTGTCTTCATGGGATTGCGGCGACCGAGGACATGTTCGACTGCTACATGGAATATAGTGCTAAGTCGCCCAAGTTCAGTCACAACGACATCACGAAGCTGAGGCGTGAGTGGACGGTCGGCAATCGATCTGGTGGCCGCAGACTCACGATTCGCAGTCTTCATTTATGGGGTCGAAATGACAACCCTGTCGAGTATGCGAAACTCTTGGAAGAGGATAACTGTCAGTTCGTCCAGAATCATGTGGATGATACCCATACCCACTTGGCTCGTCTCATGCAGCGAATGTATTGGGCCAGTTTCAAGGTATCAGTCGAATCTAAATCCAATACCTGGTACATGTTCGAGGACAACTGTTGGAGAAAGTTAGTTCAGGCGGTCGAGTTTAGGAACAAACTTAATACAGAGGTGGCGGATTTGATCGATAAGGCTCGCCAGGCAACCAGAAGACGGCTGCTAGCTGCCCAAGGGAATGGAGGAGACGAAAAGGATTTTGAAGAGGCTCGACTCAAGAGGTTGTTGAAAGTGGAAAAACATCTGTACGATGCGTCCTTCAAGGATGCCGTGATCAGGGACTGCGTCGGCTTCTTCTATGAGAACGAATTTGCCCAGAAGCTCAACATGAACCCATATCTGGTGGGCTTTGTGAACGGCGTCGTGAATCTGAGGGCAGAACGAATTGGTGCTGATGGGAAGATCGAACAATACTGTGAGTTTCGTGATTGTAAGCCTGAGGACTATGTGTCATTTCAGGCGGGTAAATGGCAGCCCAAGCTGTGCGACCCATATGACTATGCGGCCTACAGGGCCGATGATCCTGAGCAGGCCGAGATTGATGCCTTCATGGAGAAGGTCTTTCCTCAGGCCGATCTGAGAGCCTACATGTGGCGAAAACTAGCATCTTGTCTGGAAGGGACGAACAGGGAACAGAAGTACGACACCTGGATCGGTATCGGCGGTAACGGCAAGTCTAAGGTGGTCGACCTGATGTCCATGGCTTTAGGAGACTATGCCGTGTCACTACAGTCGACGGTCCTGACTCGAAAGCGTCCTGACTCGGGAGCAGCTAACCCCGATATCATGGCTGTTCGCAATCGCCGATTTATCTATATGGCGGAGCCCGATGACGGTGAGCCCCTGAACACAAGCCGCATGAAGCAGTTCACGGGCGAGGATGTGGTGGAGGCACGAGGTCTCTTTGAGGACCAGTCAAAGTTCCAGATCACAGGCAAGATGTTCATGTTGTGTAACAAGTTCCCTGCGATCCATGCGATGGACCGAGGTACCTGGAGACGTGTGATGGCTGTTCCCTTTGTGTCCAAGTTTGTGGATCCTGATGGAGAGGAGGGCAAGGACATCAATCCAGAGAAGAACATCTGGCCCAAGGACAACTTCATGGATGCCAAACTGAAAAAGTGGAGAATCCCTTTCATGGCTAGACTGGTCCATGTCTATGAGACACAATATCTGAAGCAGGGCATCGAGCCCATTCCCCTTGTAGTCCAACAGGAGTCCTTGAACTACAGGTCCATGTTCGATTCCTTCGGCAAGTTCATGCAGGCACGGGTTCGCAAGGTCAAGGGCGAGGAGTCCTGTATCAAGGAGATATGGCACATTTACAAGCGATGGTCCGAGGAGGCTGGTGGAAAGAAGTTGACGCAGACGGAGCTTCAGAAACGTCTAAATGACGAATTTGGAGAGCCGTTGGATAAGAAGACGTATAAACAGTGTCGCCTGTTTGAGTCCGAGGAAGACATTGAGGAGTTTGAGCAGGAGCAACAGGGTATTAAGCCTGCTAGGACATCATCCGATCCTACATCATCTTCGTAACTTTAGTTACAATATAATCGACGCAAACACAAACATGAAGACGGACAGGAGAAGTCCGTAGCCCGATCCCTTCAGAATGGATATCAGAGTATATCCCTGTGTCGCTGCGTAAATAAAGACCAGAGACAAGACCATAAAAAAGAAGGAGATCATGAGAACAACAAGGGTATAATCGTCTAACATATGGATAATTCGCGTTGACAGGGTCTCAGGAAGGGTCTCCTTGACATCTATGAAATCGCGATCTAGACGTTCAGCGGCTCCCCTACTTTTTTGTAGGGTCTCTTCCATCTGTGCCTTACGTGCTTTAAGGTCGTTTGAGCGTTGAGCGACTTCATTAAGTGCTGTAGAATTGGCAGAGGATCCGAAAAACTGGTCGCCGAGTATCAACGAATCTTGGAATTGTGCTGTCTGAAGTTGAACTGTGTCTTTCACAGATTCAATATTTTCAAGTAGCGTATTTGCTTTTTGTAGCTCATCGGTACTACGATATGTATTAATAGTGTTGTACAACTCGGGGACTTTCCCACGATTTAATGCCGCTGTATTATCTTGCGTTGTTGCCATGTCTCTACTGTTCTACTATAATAATTCATCAGATATCTACCTCAGATCCATCGGTAGGTTTTGTCTCAGGAGTCGTTGGATTAAAGGACGGATCTGAGCATATATTTGGAACGGGGATCTTCTTGTATGTCGGAAAGAGACGTCTGTTCCAGAAGCGTTTGTCCCTCAAGAAGTTCGTGTACTGGCTTCTGTTCACGATCGTAAAGACGAAAATACAAATGAGGACGAACAGGATGCTGTAGAAAATAAGATCTTCTAGAATGCCTGCGTTCCATAGATACAGCAGAACAATTGTCGTACAGACAATGATCATTAGCTGCTGATAGACGAACAGTGTGTCCATGTTGTTGCCAGAGGCCCACTGATTGATTTCGTACTGGCGTTTAGCCAGATCTGAATCATGTGTAATGGCATCCATATCACCTTTTTGAAGTGAATATACACTCTCCTGGATGTTATTCAAATCGTGATTACGTTGATCATAGAAAAGGAGGGAATTCTGTGTTGACGACGCACGTTCATAATCGCCGTATACCTTTACAAATGCGTCGTCTTTCGCAGATGTCACTCCATCATATAACTGCTTTTGAGACTCCTGTAAATACTGGGTTAGCCCGTCATTCCCTTGCTTCGAAAGATCCTGAATCGCCGTGACTAACTCAGTTGTTTGAAGAACTTCAACATCGTTCGCAAGATTCTTCAGGTCGCTCATCTACTTATGTTTGAGGATTTGAGAGCAATGATCCAACTTTGTTTCCAAAGTAATTAATCGATTTTCAAGTTGACTAATTTTCGCATAAAGCCCCCCTATAAGCTTACTGAAGTCTGCCTCAACAGGTGGCGGGGATATATTTATTGTGGCGATAGGTTTAGGAGTTATAACTAGATTCATGTGTTATATAGTCTCATATTTATTCCATAGATCTATACACGTAAAAGAGAGACCCAATTGCGAGAATATTTAAGAAGCTATACATTGTTAGAAGATTTGTCGTATAATTTGCTTTCTCAGTTGTAACCTTTACCATATTTTTGTATAGAACAGCATCGTCTTGTTTCCTAGTAAGTACTTCGTTCTCATCATTTAATTTTTTAGATCGGGTCATGAGCATTTCATTCAACGAATTGATAGAATCATTATGATTCTGAGACTCTTTTAATCGAAGGCGAGTCGCTTCATTTAGAATTTGGGTGATATCATTTAGTTTTATGTTTAACTTTACACTGTTATCAAGTTTCGATGCCACAACAGACTTATTTTCCTGGCTGCTAGAACCAAACCCCTCACTCAATGTTTTGATGAGACTGTTCAATGAATATCTGTAACGAATATTGTAAAAACAGTATTCGCCTTTCACATTTTCAATAAAATCTGCTTCCAGGTCCATGAATTTTTGGAGGATTTCGGCTTGATTTTTTGCCCTGGTCATAGCGGGGGCTTTCGGAATTACACCCTTGTTCTGTAAATTTGCTACGATACGAGCCAAACGATCTGGTAACAGAAGACCCGTCTCTGAATTGCGATCTCCATTTCCAATTGTCACAGAGCCAAGGATGCTTGGAGTAATTCCATCACTATAGGTATCCATTAAGACCGCATCATTTACAGATTGGAGCAATTCATTTCCGCAGATATTGGACATCTCTCTACAGTAAAGTTCTACTATTATTTGAAAAATCCGATTAATTTGAGAACCAGAAAGAAGATAACAATACAGGCTGAACCAAAGAGGGACATCCAGATCTTTGGATCTGAAAAGATTTGTCTTATATAGGCTATTACATAGGGCCACTGCTCAACAGGAATAGGAAAGAACTGAGTAATGAGAAGGACTGAAACACCGATAAAGAGGACGGAGAGTGCCCAGAGAAAAGGAATAAAGGATGGCCGTAGTGGTCTTCCCAATAAAAATAACTGATGTCGTGTTACATTCGTGTCTCGGGTCCGGAGTACTTCGTCGCGAACCATAGCCGCCTGTTCGTCCTCAGAGGCTTCCTTTACTTGTGGTTCAAGAGCCTTTATGGCCGCCTGGAGTTTTCCATTTTCTAAGAGAAGACTGTCCATATCCATCGACTTTGAATAATCTTTTATCGAGCTTGCCATGTCCCTGTTCAGTGTTAGCAAGGCTGTCTTATTTTGATTGATACGATTTGAAGTGCTGACGATTGTATTATAAATTGTATCATTTGCGGGGTCAGTAGCAATACCCGCATGTTGAACATATTGACTCAATGAATCTCTCAACGTATCAATATCTTTTCCTAGACCGTTATTTATATAATCGGCAATCGGTTCGAATTGTTTCTGGTAATCCGCTTTTAAAACTGGCCATGATTTTGTTGAGCTGCTCGACATGTCCTCTACCTAATGTTCTGGAGTTTTCTATTTACGATAACACAACTTGGTTATATCTATGGAGAGACCACCCTATAAAACTCGTAAATACCTGATTGCGGACTGGGTCTGGTAATCTTGATGATGTCTCCAGGGACGCCCCCCAGAATCCTCACAATCGGATCAATATGAAATCGAATGAGGGGGAATTTGGACTTAGAGGTCATATTATTGCGATCCATGATCTCCTTGTGTTGAGCTGGTGGGACAAGCTCATGCTTGGGAACGAGTACATGATCCATAGGATTATTTACAATTTGCTCGACACTGAAGAAACTGACAAGGGACTTGTATTTCAAAAAGGCGGTGAGTGCGGCTTGGTGATGATGGGGGCCGACCAATTCTAGAAGTAAGATAACTGTTTCGGAATTGGGCCTTTCAAAGAGCGTTGTGAAGAAGGGGCTTGCGAGTTTCTGACGGGTCACGCGAGGGAGACAGAGGACAGTACAAACCATGGGATCGTCAGAATCCTTTTTCGCAGCCTTGAATCCGAGGGCCGAAAAGTCGTCGGCTGTCGGGACGGCTGCCCCAATTTCTGCTGGGCTAAACTTGCTGAATGGCTCTACATTGTATCCCTTGCGATCCAGGATCGTTAGGAGTGTCTTGCGACTGCGATAAATATTGTCAATATCCTCGAAGTTCATTCTGTTGTTAGTTAACCAAAAGTATTTATATTGTTCAAATTTATGAATAATTTTGAATAATATACTTTGTCTTGTTACTGTGATGTTCCTGAAGGCCCTACTACCACGTTCCCTGATATGTCTCTCGATCCTGTTGGTCCTACTACAATCCCTGATATGTCTCTTGATCCTGTTGGTCCTATCACAATGTTCCCTGATATGTCTCTTGATCCTGATGGTCCTACTACAATATTCCCTGATATGTCTCTTGATCCTGATGGTCCTGATGCTTCAGGACCTGAATTCCATCCTTGAACAACATATCCTTGAGGACCTGAATATATATACACCGTTCCAATATGAATCTGTGAATTTGTTATGTTCATTCTATAACAATATGTCTAACATGTTTTAAGTTACCCAAGTTTTTTCACAACGATTGACCCTCCACTATACTGGGATGACTGGGGGGCCTGGCGGAACTGTCTAGTCCCCCCTTCCAAAGAGTTCATGGAGGATCGGCGTTGAACGCCTACTGGAGCCACGAGACCTTGGGCTGCCATTGTTGCCGCATCGGTCGGAACTACAATCGTCGGAGCATTTGCGACGCCCGATGCGACGAGAGGATTGTATGGATTAGGAGGAGGCACATACACTTGACCAGGAACCTGGGCTTCCAATGGAACTTGTGGCGGTCCACCAGGGAATCCTTGATACATACTTTCTAGGGGAGGGGGTCCATTGCTTTCAACAGATCCTACAGACGAGCCAAGAGACGAGTCATAATCAGATCCCTCTTCCAAACCTGTCGTAAACGCATTAGGATTCGCTTGAAAGGCGGCATACTCATTTTGAGGAGTAGGAGGATTTACCAGTAAGGACGAAAAGGGTTGGGCTTGTCCTGGTACACCTAGACTAGCAACATCGAACCCTGCTTGCCCACCCTGTTCGTCTACAACCGTTTCCGCGGCAGCAATGGCAGCGGCCTGTTCCTGTAGTTCCTGTCTCTGTGCTGTCAGAGACGCCTGAAGATTTACCAGATCCTCCTGGGTCGGAACAGCTGCTCTAGATCCAATGGGTCGAGGCTCCTCTTCCTCTAGTTCCTCATGCTGAATGACTTCTGGCAGAACTAATCGAGGGAGGATCACTTCGTTGGCAGACTTGGCCGACAGTTCAAAGGGCCTCAGCATCTCTGTGTCCGCCGTGGTAATCATACGCATACCAATATTCATATACGACTCAATTTCCTGGGTAACCACCTTGGTCGCATAGGGCATCTCCACCTCCACGATTCGCCCCTTCTGTCGTTCCATCGGTGGCAGCAGCTCCAGATTCTTGACCGAATCTCCCACATAGGTCGGGGGGCCATTACACATGGTACAAAAGGCGATTCGCATGGACGGATTATAGATCGGTATTGTCCCACAGCTGGTACACAGCGGCACTCTGGCCCCATCAGATCGCTTCATGAAAGACTCATTTACGAAGGCAGCGATACCATGCCCCACAATGGCGTCGCGATCCATCTCGCCGATCTTTAAGCCCCCCTGGTTGCCGCGGCCGCCCGTCGGCTGGTGGGTCATTTGTTCCTTGCGTCCCTGGGCCCTCGCCTGCCACTTGTCCTCTACCATGTGCTTGAGTCGCATGCCATAGACTGGACCAACGAAGATCGCAGAGGGGATCTGTTCCCCCGTGGCACCGTTATACAGAATCTCATTGCCATATTTCTCGTAGCCCATCTTTTCCAGGAGAGAACCAATGGGACCCTCAGGACTTCCGTCGTTCATGAACGCCGTCGCGTCGCCCATGGACCCTGCTAATGCCACCGCCTTGCCAAAGAGTTGTTCCAGATTCTGGGCGATCGTCATTCGACTCGGGATCGCGTGAGGATTCATGATCATGTCTGGTACAATACCATCTCTGGATCTCGGCATGTCATGACCTCGCAACATGACACCGATGGTACCCTTCTGCCCGTGGCGGTTCGAGTTGCCTGTCCACTGGCCTTCCGTCGATTTGAAACGGCGGACCATGAAGATTTCCGCCGGCACGGATACACAGTGTACTGTTGTTCCATAGGGATTATGCTCATGATATACCATTCGTTTGACCGCGGACTCCCCTTGACTCGTCTGAATGTAAAACACCTCAGAAGGGGGGAGAGACCCATGACCCTCATAGACCATGCGAGCCGAGACTAAGACAGCCTTCCTATCTCGTTCATGACGCAAGTACATGCGGTGGTCCAAGGTGACGCACTGACTGCCTTTCTCCGTGATGAATTCGATTACCTCACCTACATGACTGTACTTGTAAACCTCTAATGGCTTCGCATTGGTCACAATATTTAGCTTCGAATCCATTTGAAGAAGCGTGTCATCCATAGTAATATTAGCAATCGGTACCCATCCTTTTGTAGTCAGTACCTCGTGATCAGGCGTCAAACAGAACTTGTCACCGAGTTCTGGAATACGATCCTGGACAATACGGACCTTCACGAGCCGTTGATTCGCATTGTTGACCGTCACCACCACCTTTTCGACTCGCCCTCTTGTCCACACCTGAGGCTTCAAGGAGTTATCCTTCATCTGCCCGACCTCATTGACAGTATAGGCCCCGACAATGACTGTGTTTTCATCACAATAAGATCCCTCCTTAATAATTCCCCTATTGTCAAGGAGTGTGTAATCAGAGCCCGGTCTCAGATCTGTCCATTCGGCCTTGGTGGCAGGATTACAGATGACCGTCGTGATCTTCTTCAGAGGATCGATCTCCTCCCTCATCTCGTAAGACCTATAGGACATCGATCGAAACAGGCCCCGTTGAAAGGCGTCATAGTTAAACACGATTCCGTCGTCCTGATTGTAGCCAGACCAGAAGGCGATGGCCAAGACAATGTTGTGTCCATAGGGCATCCGTCCTTCCCCCAGATAACTCGAATAGATTGATCGAACCAGATGGCTCTCTCCATAGCATAGAACATGGGCAGAATTGTCGAATCTGTTTTGCCAGTTCGACGCATACAGACTGACAGCCTGTTTGGACTGACTGTCGCCCAGCTGGTTTCTGGGACTCTGATTGTGATGACAGAAAGGGATGAGGGAGGTCATTAAGGACAGAATCGTGGAGGGATGGACCTCAATATGGGTCGTCTCAGGCGTCATCTGTTCTGGAAAGTTTACTAAGAACGCCTCATTCTGTTCATAGGGATCCACATATTCCAGGGCTCCTGTATAGGGCAACAAAGCCTCCACATAGTCTGCTGCGACCGCATTTGGTTTGTCTGCGAGGGGATCTACAAAGACTGTCTGGGACAGAGGAACTCTGGCTGTCAGAGGGAGAGTCCCACAGACTAGGTCACGCCATGTCTTCAAGGCCATAAGCTTTTGGAGGGTCTCTTGGCGAAGGGTTTCCATATCAACGCCTCCTTCACAGACGACAAGGGGTCGAATAGGTCGCCCGTCGTCCATGTAGATCTGGAGTTTACGCTTGTTGACGGACAGGGTGATCGATGCGGAATAAGGGAGACAACCTGTGCGTTTTAGGAGGGTTAGAACCCGTTTCAATAGGAGGGCATTCACCGTGAAACCGAACAGACCGCCATTCAAGTAGACAGGCACGAAGGTCAACTGATACTGAGGGACTACTACAGCGGGACTGAAGACACCCATCTTAAAGCGGAGCCATTCCTCAAAGGCCTCTGTGTTCGTCGCCACAGAGAACCCCGTCAAAATACTCATATTTTTCGCAATACCGATACTGGATCCGCCAGGCGTTTCCGACGTACAGAAATAGCCATACTGAGACCCATGAAGACGGCGTGGGCCCTGGTTCTTCTTACTCGTATCGAACTCAAGGACCACGCGACGACAGTGGCTCATGAAATCACAGTAGGATAGTCGCGACAGTTGCTGGATGATCCCCGCTTTCTCTTCGCCGAGACCCGAGTCCCATTTGCCTCGGAAGCCCCGCATCAGCATCTGCGTGATAAACCCGTCCTGAACGAAGATCTTCATGGCATTGGTGGGATCGAATATATCGCGGAACTTCTCGCCCAGATACAGTGTCCCCTTGTTATTGTCGTGCTCCCTACCGACAACGAGTGCCACCGACTTGAGCCACTTATTGTACGCATTGTTGAACAGCATCTGAATGCTGAACCCAGAGGTCAGGCATCTCTGGTTGCGAATGTCATCCCTGTCCGTCGGCTTTTCAAAGCCCTCATTTACCCTGAGGATATTTCGGACACAATCGGCAAGGAACATTGCTTGCGTATGCGGGTCATTTGACATGTGCGTAAAGGTCTGATTCCTCAGAATATCGATCACGTGGGCCTCGCCAAAGCCCTTGGTAAGCATCTTGATATATTGGATGGCAGTGTAGGTATTCAAGAAGGGATAGGCGGCAATAATGGACGGCTGGAGCTTGTCCATGAAGATCTTGGCCTCCGTCGTCGTCGGATCAGGATAGATTAGGCGAACAATTTCCTCATCCGTCTGAAATCCGAGTGCCCGAAACAGGATGAACAGTGGCAAGGGGTATCGTACAAAGGGCAGACCCACAAGGATCTCTCCGTTTCTCCAGAGTCGAAAAGTCACACGCTTCACCTGACGAGTCTTTGGACTCAGACAGGATATTGACGCATACAGAATAAGTTTCGGATCCTTGGGATCATTTGTCTTGGGTGTCATGTACAGCGTATTGAATGACTGTTCCTGTTTCGTGATCAAGATCTTCTCGGATCCCTCGATAATGAAATACCCCCCGTTGTCATACGGACATTCCCCTGCCTCTGTCAAAAAAGACGACGGTTTATTGTGAAGGACACAATAACTACTGTGAAGCATGATTGGGATTTTCATGAGGGGCACATTTTGGAACGCGTTGTCATCAGGACTGATGTCCATTTCCACACGTTCACCATCCACGATGTCCGTGTACGTAATTTTCACCTTGATATTGGCCTTTACCGCTGACGCATAGGTTAGATTTCTGAGACGAGCCTCATTAGGAAAGAGCAGTCGTACATCACGGGTGTCTTGAAGGGAAATCGTCGGAGTGCCAATCTCAATTTCCTCGCCCGACTCACCCCCAATCCATATTTCCGTCTTATATTTGTAGGTTTTTGTATCAGGAATGAGTTCCTTCATGATCAAAATAGGATTCTTGGCCTTAATGATACTGACCAAGTCCGTTTTTAAGAATTTGTCATAGGAGTCAATATGATGACGGGTATAAGGGTATGTATTTGTTCGGAAATACCGGTCAATAAGACTTCTGGCGACTTCACGCCCTTGATCTGATGGTGTTATCGGACCGGCCATTCTACCGTGAATTATATAAATTAATAAGGTTTTGAACATCTTAGGCTGTTAGACAATTCATCATGTATTGATCATGAATTGTATAATCCAAATGCTATTTACGGATTTTTAATCTGTATGGGAAGTTTTGCTTCAATGGGACTAATTTTAATGGATCCTGAATGAAGTCGGGGGCTCATTTGATAGTCCAGTTTATTTTGATAGGAGAGTGGTGATGGGCCTAGGGATTCGCCCTTTGACGCTGTTAAGATGTCTTGAGGAATGGAGGGAGGGATCGTAGAGTCGAATGGACGGAAAAGGAATTGATTGAGGGCCGTGCCGATTGTTCTCAGGGGATCACCACCACTTTGTTTTCGCTTATTCTTCTGTGTTTTTCTGGTACCACCAGCCATCTTCAGTCCAATAACTGTATTATCACCTAGGCCCGCCGGTGTACGATCAGGGTACACGGTCTGACCTATCACGCGATCATAACTCTGTCCAGGCTCAGGATTCCAGAAACCGGAAGATACATAGTTAGGAACCTGTGCGTAAGAGCCCTGATTGATGCCAGGGCTAATATAGAGACCGGGTCTCATCGTATAATCCAGCGGAGCACCTGTTAGTTGACCGCCACCCCCTATCATTCCAGACTCTTTGACAGTATGGTTTACGAAAGCAGAAGCACTCTCCTTGTCTAGCTTCTTCTTGAAGACCTTGAGCCATTCCTCTTGTAGCATTTTGACCAAATCCTTCGACCTCTTGTGTTGATGAACAAAGGTTTCAATATGTTCAAAGGATCGGCGAAGTTCAGGAATTGTCATGATGTGATTTTGTTTTCCTTGTTTTGACTGTTTTGACTGTTTTGACTGTTTTCCTTTTTTTGACAGTTTTTTCGTGTGCCTAGTCATCTCCCTATAATGTGGCTAGGAAACTTCTCGTAGGTCCTTCATTGTTTTTTCTGTTAGCAGTATTCGCAATAGATGCTGCGACATTATTCATAGTCTTTGCGGCAGAGGCTGTCGCATTATTCACTACATTAATACCCTTATTGAGGGCCGCCGTAAGAGGATTTGTAGCAGTAGACGCAGATGGATTAGGTGGGGCTTCAATCTCTGCTTTTTTCCCCATTTGAAAGGACGCAAAGGCAAAAAATAGATAGATAAAAATCATAGCAATGATAATGCCGGGTGCGAAGATTTTAAGGGACTCTTGCCAAGTACTCTGCCTGTACTCATTTGCGAAGATCTTGAAATGATGCCATGTTCCAATGAATACTATAATGATGGACATGATCACCAATATAAACGGGCTTATACGTGGTAGAACCAAAAAAATCATAAGTGCCGCAAGAATAAATATTAACAGGGACGGCAGAAAGAGTTCCATTACAACCTATTTTATATAGATATTTATATTTATACTTTTTCTCCTAGATCAACATGGGTCAGCATGTGCTTTCTACAGCAGTAGCGATTCAATCCAAGTGTATCCAGTAACTCCTTTTCGACAGTCTTCACGACTTCCGTCCCGTCCATGTACATGGGAGTTCCAGCATTGGCACCTCTTAATCGTAACCTCTCCTTCTGAAACCATCGCCACTTATCAGCGAGCGTCTCTCCGCAGTTCATACATCGGATTGGAATGATCATTCTAACTACTCTATTGACGCAGAGTTATTAGGTTCAAATTTTATGCGTTTAGAAACAATTGTTCATTATATAGATACGGTTAGAAATGACCTCTGTTCTCTATAGTGCCGGCCTCAACTATCAAGGAAGCAATCCTATACGTACGGAGATTCGTGGAATTCGTAATGAAGTCACAGATCTCCGGACTCTTGTTACAAAGCAGGCAGAAGTGATTGACAGTCTTGTTACTCGTCTAACAGCAGCTGAAAAGTCATTGAAGCAAGTCGGCACTGCTATATCCTCACACCCTAGTTCAAGTTCAACGAATACTACTTCGGGCTAGCACGTTTCATACTTGCTAAGGTTGCCGCGGAAATAGAGATATTATAATTCTGGTTAAGCTGATTTGAAAGTGTCTTTGTAGACGCATTTTTAAATTGTAACAGGAGTTGTTGGATCGTAGTAAGTTCTTCCTCTGACCACTTGGACTGTTTTGACTGTTTTGACTGTTTTGACTGTTTTGACTGGCTTACAGAATCGATCCGTTTCGGCCCTTCACTCGTCTGAACGAGGTCTGTGACCATGGATTCTGAGCCATGTTCCCTGTCATGACACACTTCGCATAAAACAATGAGATTGCTCAGATGATTCATAGGGGTGCCATCGGATAAAATGCCATTCGTAGCTTCAGATCTGGGACGGATATGGTGTACTTCGAGGTCCTTGGTATTTATGGACCCGCATAGTTCACAGGCTCGCCGTGTAACAGCTGCGTTCCAAATGGAGCCCTTTGCTAAATGTTGGGTCACAGATCCAATAAGTTTGTGGCGGTATTCAGTCGCCGATTCAAGGAACTCGGTCGGCAGATCCATGGCTTTCGCGACTTCTAGGCCATAGAGTGTCGACCCAGATCCTGGCATCAGTGTCCTGTCATAGACCAGGGTCTTCGTCACAGGATCGTATTCCACATGAAGGTGCCATATTTTTAGGCCAATGGTTTCTGGTTTCAGAATGGTCGGCAGATCATGAAGATGTGTCGCAAAAATGAATTTGGCTCGCTTCAGGCTCAGCCATTCAATTCCCGCTGCGACCAGGGCCATGGCCGATACAGACTCTGTGCCAGAACAGAGCTCATCGCCTAAGACCAGCGTATTTTCATTGGCTGATCTCAAAATATCCCGAAGTTCGGACATTTCCACTGCGAAAGACGATAGACCCGCAAAGAGGTTGTCCTGATTGAGGATTCTCGTGTAAATCGCTTGGAAAGGACGAATAGTCATGGCTACAGCAGGCACATAGGATCCTGCCTGGGCCAAAAGGACGGCGATCCCTGTAGCCTTCATGAGCGTTGACTTGCCGCTCGCGTTCATGCCATAGACCAGCCAGCTTCTACTGTCATGACCCAGGGCTATATCATGCTTCACATAAGGAACACGTGTTCCTGTATTCTCCACAAGGGGGTGTCGAATAGCCTTGATGTCAAGGTAGGCGTCTCCTTTATCCATATCTATCGTGGGCCTTGTAAAGCCCCGTTCCTTCGCAGTTCTGGCGATCGCAAAGGTACAGTCCAGATGAGCAATCCACTCCTCTACGTCTGTCCACAGGGATTTGCCGGCCTCGGAAATAGACGAACAGGTGCTAAGGATGATATCACGACTTGTGTGTGCGAGCTGTTCTCGGAGTTTGATGAGCTGTTGATTGTGGGTGTTGAGGGCTGGTGTGTCCATCCAGCCGCCCGATTTGAGCGTCTGAAAGGTGGTTCCCTTTGGGAGTTTATTTGTTAACGTCTTGAGCACGGCCAGTGTCGAGGAGGAAAGTCGAATGCCAAAGGGCTCTTTTTCTCGCTCCTCGAGCTTCAAAACGTCAATGGATAGGCCGGCCGTCTGGCTGATCTGAAGCCTATGTTGTTCAAGGGAGTCCAGAACAGTCTTGATCTGACGCTCAATGGTTATCGCCCTCGAATCTGTATAGGGCGTCAGATCTTGACTTGCCTGAATTGCCTTCTCCAGATCAATGTGCTGATTGAAGACGGTTGTGTATAGGGTCAGTTGCTCTAGAAGATAGGGAGGTGGTTCAAGGATTGCTACCTTGGTTAAAAGCGTCTCGACTGCCTTATAGCTTTGCCCAAGGACTACGAACTCTTGAGCGATAACAGTGGCTAACAGCACTTTCCTGTGTATACGGGGCAGATCTCCGATAAAACGAAGCTGAGTTTTGATCAGTTTTAGAATGTCTGGGTCTGCGTCCATCAGTGTACCGACCTCTGTTAGACGGCGGTCGATCATGGAGGCCTGTGTTAATGGACGGAGAAGCCTGTGATGAAGCGATCTCTTACCCATCGATGTTAGACAGGGACTAAAGAGGTTGACGACGGCCTCCATCTGGAGCTGTTGTAGGGCGTGGTTTCCACAGAGTAGGTTCTGATGAGGAATCCAGGGACTGTTCCTCTGGAAACTGTGGAGGGCAGAGGGAATATGTTCTTCCACGATTTGGAGGAGCAGGAGGAGAGCTGTTAGACTTGTACCAACACTTAGTCCAAGGTACTCATATGGGGGCAACATAGACTTAATAGAATAGATACGTCGCAAGTACTCGGCATTGGCTACATGATTCGTGAAGGATCCGAGAGTTTTTAGGGGCTTCATGAAGATCGGAATGGTCTGATTCATTAAAAGGCGTCGCACATGGCTCTCTTGGATAGACTCCATAGAAAAGACATGGAGTTCTTTTGGCTGAAAGAGCGTGAGCTGTTGGCACAGATCGTCGGCAGTCCAGACATCTGTAATTCCTTGAACAGATCCACTGTATGTCATTGTCTGGCCGGTCGTCAGATCGAGCGTCGCTATTCCAAAGGCGGGTAGCTGGAAGAACAGGGCTGTCAAATAGGGGGTTTCATTGGCTGACATCGCCTCCACATGGGTTGAGGGACTCAGAATCCTGGTTGGGACACGCTTTATGACCTTGCCAGCTTTGTCCTTCACTTGATCAATAACCACGACTGTCCAACCGGCGGTCGTGAGTCTGGCCGCATGCTTATGGAGGGCGTAATCGGGAAAGCCAGCGAACAGGCCTTGTTTTAAAGAGCCATAGGAGGCCGGCAGATCCTTTTTCGGGGTCAACTGGATTCCTAAGAAATCAGTAACTTCCTTGATATTATATAACGTCTCTCCTGTGTCCTTGTCTAAGATATCATAGAGTTCATAGAAAGAGCCTACCATCAGAAATATTGCCGTTTTAGGTCCATATTTCTCATAATATTGTTTATAGAAAGATCCATATTCCTCGTACATTGTTATAGTAACGCTTTCATACTTTAGGTCTGTCTAAATTCCGTCTGATACAATCTGGGAATCTGCGGCGATCTGTCGCAAAATCGACTCAGGAGCCTTACTCGTTGCCTTGATCAGATTCTTTTCAATAAGATGTTTCCTGAGCTGTTCCAACGGCATTTCCTTGACCTTTTCACTGATTTTCTTGGCCCTGGTCTGTCGCTTTTTGAGGGATACCAGACCCATCGTAATTTTCCGCGTTTTCTTTTTCTTGGAGTTGGTTGGCAAATCCTTTAAGTCCTTCTTGGGTTCCAATCGGACCTTCTTAGCAGTCTGGGATTTATCCAGTTTGACCTTACCACCCCCTTGGCTCATCGACGCAACAGGCGGCCCAGAGACGCTTACAGGAACAGGCTGATTTTTCTGAGTGGGAGTGAGCAGGGGATCGAAGGCCGTTTTAAAGGACGAGCCCGTGGTCGCAGGACTCGGGCTGGTATAGCCCGATGGCTGGGGTGTAAGGCGGCCCTGAAGTTCTGATCGTGTAATCGTCATTTCCTGATATCCGCCCTTCTGGACTTGAGGTGATCCCTTGTCTGCCTTCTTACTTCTTCGTCGCCTATGACCTGATATATGGGCCCCGCCCACTATTTGAACCGTTTTTGTCGAAGATTCCATGACCTATTAAAGATCGACATTATCTTTGATCGATAGCATAAAGGATGGTGATGATGTTTTGGTAAATTTGAAATCAGTTGCGGTCTGTCTTAACTGCTAGCATGAATACATCCACAGAAGATCGTTTGCCGACATACAGGCACCTTTTGAACGCCTATTTCAAGGATGAAGATCCTTTGGCCCATCAGAAGGAGTCCTTCAATCAATTTATTGAGAAGGACATCCCAGAGATCATTACTATGGCAAATCCCATTTTAGCCCGTGGATCACCGGAGATTCCCTTGGCAGGTCCCAGATCTGCGTTAGCGGCGGCGACCGGCCTATCGACTACCGCGGCGAATGCTCTAATACACCACACCAACCAAGTCATTACCGCTGCTGCGGCCTCAACCATCACAACCGATATAGCATCGAATATCGTCACAAAGCCACCTGTTCGTCATGAATACGAAATCAGTCTTGAACTTGAGAAGATTTCCATGAGAAAACCGACCAATTACGAGAATAACGGGGCTGTTCATCGCATGTTGCCCAAGAATGCGAGGGACTGTAATCTGAACTATTCAGCACCTTTGAACGTGGACGTAAAGGTAACCACGACCTTCATCGATCATACTCGTGGTGGAATCAAGGAGTCCAAGGTACGCGTCTTTCCCAATGTCCACATGGGGAAGATCCCCATCATGGTCAAGTCCAAGTACTGTCATTTGTATGATCAAAAGCACATAGAACCTCGTTTGTTGGGAGAATGTGCGGAGGATGATGGAGGCTACTTCGTCATCGGGGGCGGAGAAAGGACCATCCAGAGCATTGAGCGTATGTCTGAGAACCGTCCCGTCTGTTTCAAGACGGGACGAGGGAATCCCAAGGAGAAGGATGTAGTGGAGATCAAGTGTATTGGTCCCGATAATGACCAGGTACCCAAGTCGAATGCGGTCAAGATTGTCTATCATCCTAAGAACAATCTGATCCTAATGCTCAAGGCGACGATTCCTCGCATTAAGACGGATATTCCTCTCTGGGTCTTGTTTCGGGCTCTCGGTATCGAGTCAGATCAGGACATCTGTAATCTGATCGTTGGCCCTGATGGCGATCCCGTTTACGAGAATATCTTGGAAGAGAGCATTCATGATGCGTCAGCGATTAGTACCAAGGCATTGGCTGTTGAATGGCTGTCCCAGCACATCGCATCATGGTCAGCCAAGTCCCAGCGACAGATGGTGGTCTCCGATATCTTGGCCGAGGAACTCTTTCCTCATATTGGTTCTCAGGGTATGGAATACGAAAAGGCATGCTTCCTCGCTCACATAACACGAAAGGCACTCTGGGTGTCAAGTCAGCGTATGCCCAAGGATGACCGAGACGCGTACCCCAATAAGCGTGTGGACATTCCTGGGTTCTTGTTGGCGGACTTGATGCGAAAGACGTACAATAATCGCATGGTGAAGGATATGCGAGCCTGTTTGGCCAAGGAGATCCATGGAGGGTCCTGGAAGGCCACGGGGAACTGGTCGGAAATCGTGAATATTAATAATATCAATAAGATCATCAAATCCACTATCCTTGATGTGACACTCAGGTCTTCCATGGCCACGGGCAACTTCGGGAATGGCAAGGTCGCAGGACCCGCAAAGATCGGTGTCAGTCAGATGTTGAATCGGCTCAACTATGCGTCCTATATGTCCCATATGCGTCGCATTACAACCCCTGTGGATAAGACGGCCAAGCTCGTAGAGCCCCGCAAGCTCCATAATACCCAGTGGGGCTATGTGGATCCCTGTGAGACTCCAGAGGGTCATGGTGTAGGTGTGATCAAGAATCTGTCCGCCACGGCACGGATTAGTATCTTCTCCAGTCCTGCGACCATCTACATCTTCATGAAGCGTCTCGGAACGTTGAGGGCTTTGAAGGAAACCACAGTGGCTGAGAAGCACAGTCATAGTCGGATTTTCCTGAACGGTGCCTGGATAGGTACCGTCGCTGTCGAAGATACCTTGGCTCTCATTGATGGGCTACGAAAGGCGAAGCGATCAGGAGAGATTCACATTCACACAGGACTTGTCTGGAAAAATGCGTTCAAGGAGCTCTGGATTTCGACAGAGGCCGGTCGTGTTCTCAGGCCAGTTCTGTATGCTCCTTGTCTCAGGGAAATCGCAGCAGACACGAGTCATGTGCTTCGAAACCAAGTCATGGCGATTAAGGGATGGAATGAACTGCTCCTGTGGTCGACGCCCTCTGACAAGCGTATCGTGGAGTATTTGGATGCCGGTGAAACGGAGGGGGCCTATATTGCGATGGACTACGAGACGGCTCTCAAGGACAAGGACACGACCCATGCGGAGATTCATCCTTGCGTTGCCCTCGGCACCATTGCGTCCATGATCCCCTTCCCTGATCATAACCAGAGTCCCAGAAATGCCTATCAGTCTGCCATGGCGAAGCAGGCCATGGGTATGTACGCACTGAACTTTGAGGAGCGATTTGATGCGATGGCTCACCTTCTGTGCTATCCTGAGATTCCCATGGTCAGCCCCTACATGAGCAAGTTCTATGGGGCCCAGAAGCTGCCTGCTGGAGCCAATGTGATAGTGGCAATCATGACGTACACCGGTTATAATCAAGAGGATTCGAATATGATTAACAGGGGGGCATTGGACAGGGGCAGATTTAGGAGCATCTTCTACAGGACATACAGGGACGAAGAGAAGAAGAATCAGTCGTCAGGGGAAGAGGAACGCTTCTGCTTGCCTGAGGTGGAAACTACGAAGCACATGAAGAATGCCAATTATGGCAAGATTGCTGCCGATGGATTCATACCAGTAAACCAGTACGTGACGCCCGATGATGTGCTCATTGGCAAAGTGGTGCCGTTGAGGGTCGCCACGGGCAAGATTCTGCCAGCGGGATCCAAGACGTGTCGCGACGTATCCAAGACACCTAGGAACAACGAGAGTGGGTATGTGGACAAGATATATAAAAACCGAAATGGAGAGGGCTATTCCTTTGCCAAGATTCGCATGCGACAGGACAGGATCCCAGAGATTGGCGATAAGTTCAGTAGTCGCCATGGACAAAAGGGCACCATGGGCGTGATTCTCAATCCCGAGGACATGCCTCAAACGGGTTCAGGCATTATTCCTGATTTGATCATCAATCCCCATGCGATTCCTTCCAGAATGACCATTGCTCAGCTCATGGAGACGCTGTTGTCTAAGATTGGCTGCGAAGCTGGGGCACTCGGTGATGGAACACCCTTCAATGCGACCACAGTGGATGACATGGCCAGAATCTTGAGGGACGAATATGGAATGGAACCATACGGTAATGAGATCATGTACAACGGGTACACGGGTAAACAAATGGAGACCAGCATCTTCATTGGTCCCTGCTATTACCAGCGTTTGAGACATTGCTCGGCAGACAAGCTTCATAGTCGTGCGTCAGGACCGCTGGTGATGCTGACCAGGCAGCCTGCTGAAGGCCGTGCTCGTGAAGGTGGCTTGCGATTCGGTGAGATGGAACGTGATTGCGTCATTGGTCACGGCATGGCCGAGTTCACTAAGGAACGTCTGATGGAATGCTCCGACGCCTTTCTGTGTTATTCCTGTAAGGACTGTGGTCTCTTGGCTATCGCCAATGACAAGGAGGGTATCTGGGCCTGTCGTGGCTGCGGGAACACCACGAACTTCAGCCATATTCAGATTCCCTATGCGTCCAAGTTGTTACTACAGGAACTCGAGACGATGTGCGTGGGCAGTAGGCTGATCACCAATCAGAAGTTGCTGAGGGGTGATCTGGAAGTGGAAAAGGAGTTGTAAAGTAGAAGTCACTATGACAACGAGAAACTTTGATTCGTCCGATCTCACTCGACTGACAAGGGATCGGACACAGTTTAGTTTTTTTAGTCAACGAACTACGGCACAGACTCAGGCACCAACTGGTGTCTACGTGAGAGGGATCAATCCCCAGACGGGAGTTACGGCCCAGAGTTCGATAAACAACCTCGATAATGGTGACTATACTACCTATTACAGGGCATTTCCTACGACGATTGTATCCGTGCCTTTTAATACGTTGAACAGTGTTGCTGCCACTACTACTCCCGATAATAATACGTCCAGGGATCTAACTGGGCAGACATATATTTTAGGATTCTTGATCCATAATGGAGCCTATTCAAATCCACTTGGACCAGACAATTGGTGGATTGATTCAGTCTTCGGATCCCTTACACCCTTTCAAAGCCCTGTTTGGATGTATGAAGCGATAGAGTATACAACCGCAGGAGGATTCCATTACAATGGTGTTTTCGCGTACTTTCAGGCACTTCAAGCGGCGGGTGCTAAGGTTCTTGTAAGTCTTGGGGGGGCTACCTTTACAGTTGCGGATATATCAACGCCGACTCTTGCTACCCAGTTAGCACAGAGTATCTGTTTCTCTCTCTTAGGTCAGACTAATAGCCCAAATCCTCTTAATTGGACAGCATTGACTAATGACGCAGGGGCCCCCTTTGCCTTTGACGGTATTGATCTTGATTTTGAAAATCCTGCTGCGACAGATGTAACAACAGTAACAACCCTCCTGAGTACGTTGAGAACCAATGCCCCCTTTAAACTTATCACATGTGCCCCTCAACCTGCCTATGTATTTTCTGGTGGAGCTTTTCCTTCTGCGTTTAATGCGAATGGTGTGTATCAGGCGTATGCTGCTATTAATTCACCAATTACAACACTGTTGCCAAAAGCTGCAAGCCCCGCCCTTTTAGATGTAGACAACATTGGTAATTTTTCACAGATCAATATGCAGTATTATAATCAGTCACCAGATCAATATCCAGGTGGGGCCAATTTTTCAAATATACTGGCCCAGCTTGGGTATCTCTGTCTCAGTGCTACCACTACAAATAAACCCCTAGTCAATATTGGATTACTTGGAGGTAATGATGGCAATTATCCTGTTCCAAATCCTGATGCCTCATCTATCGCTCAAAGCATTGTAACTGATATTTCGGCAGCTCAGGCTCTTATTGTTGCGGCGATACCAGGAACAGCACTTAATCAATGGCTCAATGGTCTCATGTTTTGGGAAAGTCCTCAAGCAAATAATTACGCAGAAGAGGTAGTTGCTGATATTCAAACGATAAATCCATCAATCCCTGTAAATTTGGTTTTGTACGGAGGACAGAACATGGCGAGTCCAGGTATAAGCAATCCAGGATGGACTACCTCCAATACTCCTCCCCCTGCCCCACCAACACCGCCTAGTCCTAGCCCAAATACCTATACAATACTATTAGGAACACCTCCTCCACCTGGCGTACCAAACAATGCCACAGTTAATATTAATTTAGTATTTATTGGATCATTCTCATATAGTACAATAATAAATCAAATATTATTTAATACAGGCAGTCCAACTCCATCAGTATCACCGTATCTTCAATTATTTGTAAATAACGAACTTTCAACGAATCTAAATAAAGGGTTTTTTACCAGTCTTCCACCCACATTAACCCCTAGTGGTCCTAATACAATAATGAATGTGTCGTTTGATTTAACAGATTATAAGATCGTAACTCCAATACAACTTATTACAGCACTTCTAACACTTCCGTTGACGTTTGGAACTACTGGATACACACTTGTATATGGAAGTTCTAATATTGTCTATACAATCCCATAAAAATATTATCCCTCTTTAGAATGTCTCTTCGTAACTCCGACTGCTCCCAGCTCACAAAACTCAAAGCAGATAGAAACCAGGCCGCTTTTTTCACACGGGCCCGTGCGGCCCAGAATATTGCTCAACCAGGTGTCTTTATAGGAACTTACAATCCCCAAAGTGGCAACTTTAATGCTTCCAAGATCACTGAGATCGCTTTGGGTAGCCAGACCACTTATTATCGTGCGAGCCCCAATACGGTGATTAGTGCTCCCAACCTGTATACGGTTGACCTGTCAACTCAGACAGTTGTAAATGCCTGTGATTGTAGTTTAATAATTCCGGGTGGCAACAATGTTACAAATCCTGTCATTCAGCCCGTGAACGACTTTTCTCCCCAGTAAGCAGAATGAAGATTGATACGACATCCTATTTGGCCGAATATTTGGGTGCGTTCCTCTTTATCTTATCCATTTTTGCGTCGAATGGTAATCCTCTTATCATTGGTGGGACTTTGGCCCTTGTAATCTATTTGATTGGATCTGTGTCTGGCGGCCACGTGAATCCGGCAGTGTCTGTGTCCATGTTTTTGAACGGGGATTTGAACGGATCACAGCTTCTAGGATACGCCGTTGCTCAAGTACTCGGTGGAGCATCGGCTTATATGGCATTTAGCAAGCTGCGGAATTAATTCCACATAAGTACACTAGGTTTGGAAAGTAATTTAGCCAAGGTATATATATCTATTTTTATAATTAATTGTAAAAATAGATGTCTACGAGGAATTGGGATTCCTCTCTTTTAACAAGTATTAAAAAAGCCCAAAATGATGCCGATTACTATAATCGGTATCAGGCATTATTATCAAGTCCTCCTCCGACAACTACATCAATAGGGGGTCTTATCGCGAACCCCCAATCAGGCTCACTTAGTTCCAATACTATAACATCCATTCATTTTGGTCAGATGCCACAGTTTTTTCGAAATGAAGGAGATACGACTGTCTTGATAAATCAACAGTTCTTGCCCTTGACGGACAGGAGAGTCAATCGTCCTGATGATACTGACTATCGAGATTTCATTTATAGTTTCAACTATTCTGGAGCAGACAATGTTCTAACCTATGTCCCAATTATTGCTACCACTGCTCTGACCGTCACTAGTTCCTATGATCAGAGTGGAACCACATACACTGTGAATGTAAAGGAAGTCAGTTTTACGGATAATGGCACTACAAATGATGGGATTTCATTTTATGCCCCTTCGGCACCAGTTCCAACATACATACAGAGTTTTTATTTTAACAATACGCAACAATTGACGATTCTCCAATTTGGGACGATCCCCTTGTCAAGAGGGAACTATCCATCCCCGTTGAATCCTGGAAATCAATTCTCTTTGCTCGCTGATCTGACACTCTGTTTAGAAGCTCCCACCATTTTGTCAAATACATCTCTGGCAAATTGTTTTAGAGGCTGTACTAATTTTAATTCGAATATTAGTGTGTGGAATACAACAAATGTAACGAGCATGTTGAGCATGTTTCATGATGCCATAACGTTTAATCAGCCAATTGGAACATGGAACACGTCCAATGTAACAAACATGAAAAATATGTTTCTAGATGCGAGTGGATTTAATCAACCTATCGGCTCTTGGAACACAGGACTTGTGACGAATATGAGTGATATGTTTCAAAATGCTAAAACATTCAATCAGGATATTAGCGGATGGAATACTAAATCTGTGACAAATATGAACGAGATGTTTAATAATGCGTCTAATTTTAATCAACCGATCGGATCATGGGATGTATCAGCAGTTACGAATATGGGATGGATGTTTGATGGCTCTACCACATTTAATCAGAACATTAGCCAATGGAATACAGGTGCTGTGACAGATATGACAAATATGTTTGGATTTGCTAGAGATTTCAATAATGGCCAGAGTCCTGGGCTATCCTCTGCTCCTTTGCCATGGAACACTGACGCCGTGACAAGTATGTTAGAAACATTCTTCGTAGCTACTAGCTTTAATCAAGATATTAGCGGATGGAATACTGCTGAGGTCACAACTATGAGGAATATGTTTGCCTCTGCCTATTTATTTAATCAGCCTATTGGATCTTGGAACACGGAATTAGTAACCGATATGAACAGTATGTTTAAGAATGCGATTGTCTTTAATCAGGACATTAGTGACTGGAACACATCTAACGTTACCGATATGAGTGGCATGTTTTTGTCTGCTGAAAAATTTAACAATGGACAGCCTTTAGGAGGTAGCACAGCTCCATTAGGTTGGAATACTGCGAATGTTATTATACCCATTCCATCCTTTCGAACATTATCACAATTATCGGATGAAAATAATAAGAATAGTGAAGGAAATTCTATCGGTACATGAGCCTTATTTGCGTCGTAGAATTCCAAAGGCAACGACAAGTAGGATTCCCAAGACACCCATGGAAACGGGTGTAATGAGCGAATTTGAGAAGCCTTCCTTTGACTTCGGGGAGCCATCAGGGTTCATGGTCTTGGGTTCATTGACCCATTGATCTCGATCCAGACTGATCGGATTTCCATTAGAATCAACATCCTGGATCCAGCGTTCCTGGTACATGAGCCCATCTGAGCCACTGGTCGCCGTGTCAGGCTGTTCGATCCAGATGGTGCCATCATTTGGATCTCGGATATGACCGTAGGCGTCGCCCACCTGTCGTTTTACCAGGCGACACTGCGGATAGCCTGATCCAAGCATAGCATTGAGCAAGGGTCCAGGATTCAGGGCACCCTCTGCGTCTTCGATCATGCCTGGTACCAAGCCCTGTAAGGCCGGCATGCCCATCTCTTTCATGGCCCTCTGGACATTCTTTCCGAGAGCATTTCCTGTCGGGATGCCTTCAAAGTACTGGTACATCTTGGCACCGTTCGAACAGGTCTGTCCGGTGTTCATAAAGTAATTGAGACCGAGGGGTTTTAATGGCATGCCTTGGGTGAGTTTAGACGAGCTGTTCCCGAAGCCGATCTGATCCGTGTAAAATGCGACGCCCTTTACGGCATCAATGACGGACCCCATATCGTCACCCTTGTGGACTCCGACCTGGGCAGGAGAGAGGAGGGAATCGGCGACATTGTACGGACTGCCTAAATATCCGAATCCGGCCGGCTGCGAATTTGGCAGAATGGATTCTCGGTTTTCGTTTCCTTGTTTTGGGACGGACATGGGACTCTTCTTTGACTGGGGAAAAATATGGGGATATAGTAGATCAATGAGTTCAAGTAGTAGTGCTAATTCTAGTACTGGAGAAGGTGTTGCTATTGTAGGTGTTGACTTACAAAAATGCTTTAAACCTGGTGGCAATTTAGCTACTGTGAATGATCGCAATACTTCAAATCCATCAGGATTAGAAGATAATTTTGTATCGCTAGTTACAACTACACCTCATCAGTATCTTATCCTTACAAAAGATCAGCATCCTGAAGGACACGCATCTTTTTTAAGTAATGCGAATAAGGCTGCTGGAAAAATAACAATTACAAACGCAAAAGGAAATATGGCAAAAGGATCTCGTAATGAATATTCAGAGAAAGAAATTCTTAATAATCGCAACTGGGGAGATAAAACACTTCGGACAAAACAAAAGATATGGCCACCTCATTGTGTTCAAGGTGTCGATGATCAAATTATACCTGAGATAGAAACAGTAGCAGCAACAGAAGAAGATAAATTATACTATGTTCATAAAGGTCATGGTAAGCCTGATTCTTATAGTGCGATTGCTGATGCCAGGGGTGTTTTTACACCTTATGTATTTAAACATAATTCACCACCAAAACTAATATCAAAGGCTGATGAATATTCTCAAATTGCTAATCCTAAAATTATGAAAGGGCCTGCTAATTCTTTCTTAAAAATGTTACAAGAGTCTAATATTAATACAGTCTATTTAACAGGTATTGCTCGTGATGTTTGTGTCTTTTGGACTGCGATGGATATGTTAAACTTTTGGACAATACCTGCTTTTGAAAACGGTAATACAATCAAAATTATTTTTATGTATGATTTGACTCGTCCTGTCATGGCTGGTCTAGAGGTATATGGTATAGATATTTCACCAACAAAAATAGAACGAGAAGTTAAAGCCTTGATTAAAGCTATGTTACCTGAGTCTGATGTTAATACAATATATGATCAATTATTTGAAATAAGACGAACAGAGGCCTATAAAAATATGTATAATGGTGTTGCCCCCCCACCACCAACTTCTTCTTCAGCAGCATCATCTGGTGGTCGTCGCCGATCCAAGCGTCACACAAAGAAGCACCGATCTCAGAAGCGTCGCAAGACGTCTAGCAAGAGGCGATAAAGTTGCGTATTAAAATTGAAATAAGATTCTGATCAATATGAAGACCATGGAATTACTCTTCAACAGATTTCAAACAATCAAGACACCGAGGTTGGAAACACCAGTGTCTTGGTTTGACGAAGAGGATGGTTTTTCGGGGTCTTGTTCTGCTACTACAACAACTAAGGCAGTAGCAGAAGTAACCCCAACCAAATCAACAGAAGCATCTGATGATTGTGACATCTGCCCCCTCTGTTCGGCCAGGGACTCCATGGATCTGTCGGAGCTAGTCACCTGTAAGAGTTGTGGATATGTTATTAGCCGCCCCTTCGACACCACGGCAGAGTACCGCTTCTTCAGTAACGACGATCGAGGGGGGGATCCCACGAGAGTCGGTGCTGCTCAGGATCCCTCGTTGCCCCAGGCGTCCCTCGGTACGGTGATTCTCGGATCCTACGGAGCCGCAGCCAAAACCATGTACAAGGTCCGCAAGTATCACACCTGGAACACCGTGCCCTATAAGGAACGGTCCCTCATTCAGGCCAATGAGCGTTTGACCTTGATCGGTCTGAACCACGGGATCAACCAGTCGGCCATTGAAGCCAGTAGATCCCTGTATATCACCATCAAGGAAATCGGGGGTCGCCAGGGATTATCGAGAGACGCCATGCTTGCCGGCTGTATGTACCTCGTTCTAAAGGAATCCGGCAGTCCCAGAAAGCCCAAGGATATCGCAGAAATATTCGGTTTATCCTCCGCGACCTTTACCAAGGCCTTGAAACAGCTCCAGGAAGTGTTGGCCATGGCCAGACAGAAGGGACTCCTGAACAACAACAGTAAGTCTAAGAACCCCTCGTCGTCCACGAAAGCTGTCGAATACATCGCTCTCCCGCTCAGTAAACTGCCCTTACAGAGGGCCCAGGCAGATCATCTGACCACCCTGTGTATTCGGGTGGCGGAACGGGTCGAAGAGCTGGGTCTCGGTCAAGAGAATATGCCACCGAGTCTAGCAGCAGGATGCGTGGCCTTTGTCCTAAAGCGGTGTGAGGTGCTGGATATTCCTCTCACTCAGATCGCTGAGGTCAGTGAAATCTCCATTGCGACTTTACAAAAGTGTTTGCGGCGACTTGAATTACATGCTGGGGATCTTGAGAAGTTCTTTACTAAATAGGTAGCTTACGGTTATAGTTGTTACTTTGTAACAACTATAACTTGTAAGCCACCTATCATGTAACGCACTTAATGAGAAGTTCTTTACTAAGTAACGAACTCAGTGAAGTTCTTTACTAAGTAATGTAACAACAAAACCCTATTTTTATTTGCCTTGAACCGATAGGGAACCATGGGATCATCGATGAGTACAATGAACCAACAGCAGTCGACACTGTTGGTTGTGAATCGCATCTTAGACTATATGCTCTCCGAGCTAAACATCCGAGACTTTTATAAGATGTCCAATCCAAGCGAATGTAAAAAATATGTGATGTTCCTCGGCAGTAAACTCGACAAGACCTTCTACGACTTGGACGTCGCTCCCGAGTTCAAGGACGGCGGCCGCATCTTTTTTCGCCCTTATTCGAATTTCGATCACTTGTCAAACGAGAAAAAGCTAGAGCGTCAAAGCACCTGTATCTTCGTGGCCTATTACTACATTCGCATCTTCCAGATTTACGGGGCCTTAGCGTTAACCCTTTTGGAAGACATTAATGCTACTACAAGTTCAGGATTTTACAGTGGCATAGGGAATGAACGGCTCGGCACTCCTGGAGCAGAGGGTCGTGGCGGTCTCAGTCAGCACAAGGATAGACGGGAGATTCGCTTGCCAGGTCTAGGATATGATAGACGATACGATTCCTTTAGAGATGGCTTTCGACGAGATCGATACAATAACAACGATTACTATGGCCGCAGACAAACGCGGCGAAATAGGCTCTACTATGGGGGGGCGAATCTCCCCGATAACTTTAAATTCCTAGAACGCTACACAGGTTCATCCGAACGAAGAACCCCCGAGGGTCTCGAACTCGGCTATCAGCTCCAGAATCGCGGCGGCGGCACATCAGGTCGCCAGGTTTTCTTTAGGCCCCCTGAGTCACTCTTTACGGCCAGTAACATCGGGTTTTTCTACACGACCATTGACGGTAGCCGGCGTTTCCTTGAACTCCAGGTCCAGGGATTCACCAATAATCGCATCAAGCTCACGGGTCTCAATTATACGCGACCGAGAGGTGATTCTAGTCAAAAGGATCTCAATGAAGACGGAATCCGACAGCTCATAGGACAAACAGAGTTTACCTTTGATAGTGGCGTATCGGATTATACGATTGACACTGGATCGGGCAGGCCCTTGACCCCCTTTGATTTTTTCAAGGCCATCATGGACAAGCTCCTCCAAGAAATTAAGCGAAAACAGGGACGAACGATCACCACGACGAGTTCCTCTTCCTCTGATATCTGGGGCAAAGATCCTAGATCCTCTTCGTCGCTCACTGGCTTTATTGAGGCGGACCGAGAGGCCCCTGCCCCCCTCCATCTTGAAAAGACATTGGTGGCTCTGACAAAACAGAAACCCATTCCTGCCTGTTTGGCACGGGGTCTTCAGCTCCTAAAGACCCAGCCCATCATGGATGGATTCTTCGAATCAGACATCTGTAAGTCCAAGTTTCTTGTTTCAGGTGACGGAAAGGAAGGTGTGACAGGACCTGGGGATGCTGTGGAAAAGAGCCAGGGTCTAGTTGCGTTGACCCAGCTCTTCTATGACTTCATTCAATACAAGAATCCTAAGATTGTTATGGATATCAAGGACACCATCGTACCTTACCGTGATTTCATGTTGGGTCTAGCAGAGCGTTATGAACTGTCGTATGGCGACGGGGATCCTGAAAAGGCCCGTATTATCCAGGAAACAGGGAGAAAAATTACGGAGGGGGCTGATCCTAGTAAAACTGTGAAGGAGGTTCGCATTGGTATGAGGGATCGTCGTATGGAAAAGGCGTGTGGATTTGCCAAGGAGAGCGATGGACCCTTTCAAGGTAAGGTCGTTCTGGACCAGGGAACCGCAGGGAATGTTCACGCGTCAGTAAATGCGTTGTTTCAGGAACAGGTGGTTCACACGGCTAATTGTGGGTCTCTCCTAAGAGAATTGTTCAAGATCGAGGAGGGGGGGAGTCGGATCAAGGTTGAGCTCAATCCAAATGTCATTAAGAAGGGGCTCCCTGAGGTGGATCGTATTAACGATAAGGCTCGTGACTTGTTAGTGAAATATTATTCGAAATGTGAGAATTTATATCAGGATGGAGTTAAAAAAATATTGGCTGCGAAACAGTATCGAAATAATACAAGGAGAGCAGCTAGAGCTGTACCTGATCCAGCAATAGGTCGAGCAATAGGACCAGCAATACCAGGACTAGGACCAGGACTAGGACCAGGACTAGGACCAGGAATACCAAGACCTCCCGATCCAACCCTTGGACGAGGCCTACGAATTTAGAGTCTTAGTGGCTGAGACAAGGTAATATAGGAGCACATGAGATTATTATTGTAATTATCATTGAGTTTCATAGTACATGCGAGTGTCCCAATAACGGGGGGTGTTTCTGCGTCCCTTTTTGTACTATGAGTCCCAGGGACCACGGGGCAAGACAGGTATTCACAGAGGGGTGTTGTTTGACTGACAACAGGAACACCGTTGAAATTACAGTCAAGTGTCACAGATCCACCGTTTATGACATAAGGTACATGATAGGTTGTTGATAGGAGTTGTTTGGACTCATAGGTAGTATTGTAAGGTATGAATTCATAGGATACATTTTGAAAGATAGATGACTGATTACATATTTGAACTGTCATGATGGATGGTTGACCATTTGTGGTCGCTGTATGAGAATAAGTTGAGCACAAGAAGCTGATAAAGAGAGTAATGATGAACATTATGGATAATTGCGTAGATATAGTTTACAAGTATAAACTATATCTAGTCAAATTTTATGCGTAAAGGATAGGAATGAACGGACTCACGATTGCTGTTCTACTTGGAATCGCAGTGATTGCTATATATCTTATGAGAAAGCCTTCCTCTGATGGCTTTCGTGGTGGTGGTGGAGGTGGAGGTGGAGGCGGTGGGGGAGGTCGTGGAGGTGGTGGTGGAGGTCGTGGAGGTGGAGGTCGTGGAGGTGGATATGGGGGTGGATATGGGGGTCGTGGTGGTCATGCGATGGGATACGGAGTAGGAGGAGGAGGAGGAAGATATGGCGGATATGGAAGAGGATATGGATACGGTAGAGGCTTGTATGGGGATGGAGGTGGAGGGGGGCGAGGTTGGTTTGGTGACTGGGCCCCCTGGTTTGGCCTGGGCTCTGTTCCTGCCATTTCCTATGTAATCAGCCAGTCATGTAATACCAATTTAGACTGTGAATCAGGTGTGTGTACAATTAACGGGACTTGCCTCTAAATCAAATACTTTTTGATCATAGCTTGATGCCAATAAACAAACATGCCATAAAAAAGAATCGCCATAATTAATTCGGAAGATCTGAGGAGTGGTTGTTCCGAAGAAAGGGAATCTACAAAATAATACAGTATATTTCCAGGAAACAATACAACACGTGTAAGGCCATATACAAATACATTGACCTTGTTAACAAAAGACTTATACCTGGGTCTTTCGTGAACAATAATAGTCGTTAGATTGATGGTAGCACTACTCGATTCCATTAATAAATAGGATATATTCGTTGAAAACACATTCCGATGAATATTTAAGGTATTTAGATAAATAAATAAAATGCTCATAATGTGATGAAGCAGATAGATTCTTTGCGTCTTACCATAGGGTTTTGTAAGAAGATGAACAATATCGTAAATATAGAAACCAATTACAAGTTGATCTAGGGCTTGAATACTGGATCCCAGGATCAAGTTAGAAAGACTCCACCCTGTCATGAGGGACTGACAGGTCGCGGCGACTAGCTGACCTAAAGTGCGATCTATCGAATCTCGCACTTTGATTCTAAGTTCTTCTGATCCAATGAGTTCAGTATTCGTATGGATTTCTTTTAGTCGATTTCTAATCGATGGAATGAGATACGGGAATCCATAGGACGCTAAGGTAATGGAAACAGACCAGAGAAAAGCCTCTAAAAACATATTACATATAGTTGGAAGGAATGCTTTATATTAGACGGTAGACGCAATTGGCTCTAGTTCAGGGTCCGATGAGGCTCTCAGACGAACCTGTCTCTCTTTCCAGAACTTTACGGCTCTGTAAATGACATAGGCGATCGCCATAAGACCAATGATGCCAGAGGCAATAAAGAGGATCATTAAAAGGCCGTATATGGGGGATGATTCCATTTGTTACAGTATTATGAAGACGTGAGTTTAGGTTGATTTTCATTTCCTAGAGTAGATGAAGGGTACGAAGAAGCGAATGATGAAGGGGCGAAGGACGCGGAAAATGCGAGGGGGGAATGGAACGCCTGTTCCTCCAAAAACAATAAAATGGGGAACAGCAATAAGTCCAACAAAAAAAATTAATTTACGTAATTATCGGAATAGTCCATTTGGTCATCCAGGAAAAGAATTTAGTACACAAGATCCAAGATCTTATAAAAATTCAAAACATAATGAAGGTGAATTACACGGTAGCTCGTTAAGTAAGTTGTTTCAAACAGAAGAAGAAAAAAAAGCAGCCTCCGCTGCTGTTAGAGCAAGTCCATTTTTAGTAAGATCAAATAGCGGGACAGAAATTCCTGTCCCACGTGTACCTGGTCAATATTCAAAGAGTCAACTACCTTTGGTACGTAAAATAGTAGATACAAAATTTAAAATAAAAGAACTATGGGGAAAAGAAAGTGTAATACCTGAACTAATATTTAATGAAGATATAATTAAAAATGAGACTGTTTTAAAGCATATCAACAATGCGTATAGTGCTAAATTAAATGGAGATACTGAAACACAAAAAAGTAAAATGGAAGAAGCATTTAAAGCAGCATTACCACCATCATCGTCATCCTAAAACAAAGACGAACAGGGTGTCTGCGATGAGACCGCCTATGGCAAAGAGATACAGGGCCTTTTCTTCGTCGGTAAGTTCTTTCTTTTTGTAGAAGTAAATACAAAGCCACAGGAATAGCGGTATGGCAATCATGTCACCTATGCGAGGCAAATTCATCTACTGTGGAGCAAGTTTTTCATTGGATTGTATCCATAGGCCTTTTCTAGGGCCTGGTGTGTGAGTCCATGGACCCCAACACTAATCGAAAATGCGAGAGACAACATGAGCAACTGATAGGTGCCCATGTTTCTTACCAGCTTGAAATGAAAAACAATGATTAGGATAGCAATGATAATGAAGATCGCGTTCAGTACATGGGCCCAGAACAGGGGGTGCTCGAGATACTCGTAGGCGAGGACTTTCGGGACGTGCTTTGTCGGTTCCATTCTACTCATAGGGTATGTAATATTTAGGAACAAGAAGGAATTATATAATGCTTAGCGAATACATAACCTTCTGACATAGGTTGATCTAGAAGGAAGGGTTCAATTGGATCCGCCCCATCCAAGAACTCATCGTTTTCACAATCTGTCCAACGTCGATACACAGGTTTGAACACAATATTATTTAGTCTGTCTGAAAGGGGGAGGGTACATTCTGTTATAATAATTGATTTGGCCTTTCCAAAGATAGTCCAGCGAATATTAGGTGCCTGAAATCCTATATACCGATGCCCAATATCCCACATAGAATCTTCTGACAGGTCTGACGTTTCAGAGGATAAGGCTACAAAGTGTTCTTTCGTCGGATCAGACTTATCTTGAAATTTTACAATCATCATTACATGATCCGACATGGTTGAATGAATGAGAGGAATAGGAGGATTTCAATTTTTACAGGGCTTGGATCTATCAAACAACAATCGCATACGACTTGCCAGGCCTCAAGCAGCTCGTCCATTGATAGCCGTACCAATGGAACGGTCCATCATCGATCCAATCCTGTTCGTCCCCATTCAAAAACACCTTGTCTGACCAGATCCATCGATAACCAGGGACAGATAACACACGATCCAGACTGACAGATCCTGTGCGAAAACACGCAGTGAGCCAGCCTATGCGGCCCCCCTTCCATTCCTGGAAGGAATCCTGAATACAGACGAACAGGGTTTGGGTTCCGTTCTTATAGAGATACCAGACCTGATTGGGGTTTTTAGGACTGTGAATCCAGACAGTGTCGGGATTCATTTGGCGGTAACAATCCGCCAACTTGACTGCCAGATCTGTCGGAATCGGTTTCATTGTGAGGGGATCTGATGTAGTAGCCTTGTACACATAGGTAGATGAATAGAAGGGAATCTGGCCTGGAATGGAACGGCCCTCTTTCAAGAAAATACTGTATCGGAGGTTCCGTTCATTTGTCAGTTCATGAAGGGTGAGGAGAAGGGCAGTGGCTAAGCCAGAACCTCTATACGCCTGTTTAACACAGAAACAGTCAATACAGTGAATGGATCGGCCCTCAAACGTAGCGGCGAGTCGGTAGCGAATGGAGCCGACGATCTGTCCAGACAGATCTGTCGCTGTCAGAATTAATTCCGTTGAAGAGAGTCTTGGACAAAGTCTCGGTCCGCCCACTTTACCAAAGTTCGTTTTCAGAAACTCTGTAATTTGGGGGATCTGTTCTGACAGTTCCAGTGTGAGGCCGGCAGGGGGCTTAAAGGACGGGACAGCTCTGAGAGCCGGCATAAACCTGTCTGCTGTCTGTTGGAAGGTCAAACCTGACCAGAAGTGACTCATTGATCGGTCTTAGCTAGGACGTCTTAGACTGGTTGGACAAAAAAGAAAAATTGAAGTGGGGGGCCTAAAACTATTTTCTGTACGTCTATTAGAGTTATATCCATACTAAAGATGTCCCACGTGAATATTAACAGTGCTCCGACAAGCCCCCTGGTTCAAGGGATGAGTTCGGCAATTCAACATGTAATCTCCCTAGATGCTGAGGTAAATACGAAACCCAAGAAAGCCAAGTGCCATTCGTGTAAGGGACGACTAGGTGCCGTGCCGATGACCTGCCGATGCGGCCATCAGTTCTGTATGAATCATCTGGCCTCTGCTGAACATGCCTGTACATTCAATTACAGGGCCTCCGCAAATACTGTGTTGACCAGGCAGCTGGACAACACAGGACTAAGTGTAAAGGTCGATAAGATCTAGATACGCTTTGAGGTTGTGATCTTGAATATTTTGTATAGCTTTACTTCTTATTAACGATTTGTATTGCTATTGCGTCGTGTTTTGTTATTATTAGTTCGTGTATTTTTCCGACTTGTATTTCTTTCTTCACGAGTATATTTATTATATTTATTATAATTAGCATTAGTTTGTAGTATTGTTGTACATTCTTTAACAATAATCATTATCATAGCTTTAATTAGTGTTTCACGAACTTCATTATCTTCAGTATCATCTATCGCAGTTAAATAGTTTGATACAGTAGTTGTATCAATTATATACTGTATAATATTTAAACATTCCCTGTACATACGATAACCAATAATTGCTTCTAAATATGATTTATCTTTATCAGGTATACTTTTTAATACAGTATTAAATAATTTTTCCTTAGTTAGTTTTGAATTTCCATTTAGTGCTAAATTTTTATTTATTGTGTTTACTATAATATCTTTAATAGCTAGACATCGTTTAATTACACGTTTAATTGTAGCTTTATTTTCAATTAGTTTTGGTCTTCCATTAGACTCATTTACTCTACTAAATAAACTGACAACAGTTTCTTTTATGAAACGTGTTATTGTGTCTCCCTTAGAGTTTAGCTCGATATTATTAAAGTTTATTCTGCTCATACTATTAGAGTTTTATATTATTTTTTTCAGACTTCATTTGGCATTATTCAGATATAAGGCCACGATCGAGGGGCACCACCGAGGATTAATGGGTGTTTTCGTGGGACTGAACCAGGCCACCGCGTCCTTTTCTGCTCGGTCCCTGGTTACCCTGGCAAAAGCCTTGGGATGTTCTTTGAACCAGGCGAAGGTGCCGAAGGACTTGTCGATCTGTTCCTGCGATACCTGTCCTTCAAAGATATGATACTGGAAATACCATGGCTTGTCCTTATAACTGGTCTCCTGTCCTTGAAATACCAGACCTGTGTGTGTGAGATGCTGAATCTCTGACACATGGCTCTCCTCTTCAACCTCACGACGAGCGTTCTCAGCGAGCAAGTCCACGATGGAACTCCCTGGATTTCGTCGCATGTCCTTCCCCTCCATCTGGCCTTTCGGAGGCTCCCAGGTCCTAGAAGACGGCCTGGACCCCGTGCGTTTGACGACGAGGAACTCTTGAGGCTTGAAGGGCTTCGTTGTTGGGTGTAAAAACGTGGCTGTTCTCAGGTATACTCGCCAGCCTTCTGTGGGGTGTTCCACATAGGCATAGGCCTTTTCAGGATCGAACGGCAGATGTTCCGATCCCCGTTTCAGACCCGGTTGAAAGACATTTAATACTGACATTCCCTATAGAGTCTGTAGAAAATTATGCCGTCTTAAGCTTTGCTGCCATTTTACGGATACGGGACGCTTCAGCCTCATCTTCCTGCTCCATCCTCTTAATACAGGCCTTGAGTCGTTGCCGACGTTTCGTCTGATGGGCCTCTTGACGTTGGATCGCTTGCCTTAACGCATTGAGTTGGTTGGCCCTGGTCGTCTGAGGTCCCAGTGCCGTGTTCTGTTTGACCGTTCTTCGATTATTCGCACTTGTAACGCCAAAATGGGACTTGTGTGATCGCTCAGTGTTCATTGAATTTGCTACGGACATGGATCGAGAGGAGGCTCCTAGATTGGATCTGCGATCAGGGGATTCAAGAGCTGCGGAAATAGCCGAATGAATTCCAGGACGACGCCTAACAACCTTAACAGGGGATAGCTTGGCTTCCAACGGAGGGCTATTGTTGACGTTTTCTAGGCCTAATGGTCGCGGGGTTCCTTCAAATACCTTTTGCGATGCTTTATAAGGTCGGGAAACATGTATCGAAGGACTTACAAGTGATGATGCTGATGCGGATGCTGATGCCTTATGAGGTCGTGAAACACGTATCGCAGGACTTAAAAGCCCTGATGCTGATGATTCTTCCTTAGGCCTAAGAGCCTTTTTAAGACGTTGATTGACTTTCCTAGTACCACTCATTCTACTAATCCTTAGAATTATATGCTATTAGTAGAGTATGTCCGGAAAGAAAGTTCCTGATATAAAGGTGAAAGGGGAGGAATCAACATCGGCATCGGCATCAGCATCTGCGATAGTAACAGTAACCGCAAATTCCCGTCTCGCCAATAATGATGAGTTATCCTATTCGGCCATTATTAATACTTACGCGTGTAAGGCAACCGACGACAACGATACCTGTATGAAAAACAAGTTTCAAGTAATAGGTTTGACTGTTTTAAACGTGGTCGGTGACGGTAATTGTCTGTTTCACAGCTTCCAGCGATTCTTCGATATCTATAACTATCCCGAACAGACCCTTTCCCACCTGGACATTCGTACCCAAGCCATCCGATATTTGAAACGCAATTACAGGCTCTTTCTCGGCTCCTTCCAGTTTGACAAAAAGGATGATGATCGTTTAGAGGCTCTATTAAAAAAGACAGTTGGAAAGGAAAAATGGGCCACAGGAGATTTAGCAGAAGGGCTACGTGATCCTGAATACTTGGCTCAAAAACGCAAACTATTTGAACGGGCCGTTGACGAACATGCGGATGAGGGCACCTATGCGTCAGGCATCGGGGATATCTTACCAATCGCGTTGGCCCAGCTCTACAAGCTCCGTCTTACGATCTACGATTATCATAGTCCTAGTAAGGAATTCCGCGTAGTCAATATTGATCCTTCCGACGTGACAGGCCAAGCCAATAAGGGACATATTCGTCTTCACAGGATCAATAATAATCACTTCAATGTGATTGTCCCGACTCTGACGGTGGAACGATATCCGAGAGTCGACGCACTCATTAAATTTTACCAGACACTGTACAATTATCAAATGGCGACCCATCTGCTCGGCCATCAACAAGGGACACTTGCTTACATCGAGAACAAGGCAGAAAAGGCTATGTTTAAACATGAGATAGACGTTCAAACGGTGTTACAAAGCACCTTGATGGAAAGTGTTGTCGCATATCTTTTACATGTGAATGAGGTGATTCCCTCCTGGAAGAGTTTTGATAAGTATGCCCCCTTTTTAGAGGCAGATGTAGCACCTGTTAGTCATAAGAAGGTTTCTGCCACTTCTAAAGCATCGGCTGCTAAGGAACCATCTCTTGCGTCTTCGGCCTATAAACCAATAGGATCTGCTACTGCTACTGCTGCTGCTACTGCTACTGCTACTGCTACTAGTGCCAGTTCAGCCTATAAACCGATTGGATCAACAAGAAAAGCCAGTCGCTCTCCGTCTCCTCTACGAAAGTCAGCAGCTACAAAGAAAGCAAGCAGTCGCTATCCGTCAACAACTAGTACATCTGGATATGCCGCAGCCGCTAAGAAAACGAATGCTACGAAACCAAATGTCAAAGTCGCGGAAGGGAAATCCAAATCCAAAAATTTTAGTTTGTTTGAAAACATGCTAGGTAATGATTAATCGAACAATACGGCATTCCATGTAAAATAACAAGGATAATTTTACATGGAATAGTAGAGATGTCGACTACTGTTGCTGGTAGTAGTGGTACTGTTCCAGATCCCATTGAACAACGAGTTACTAAAGCAAAAACCAATATAGATAGGTATACGAAGGATATAACAGAACTTACAGATCAAATTGGTAAATTGACTAAATCAATACCTGATTTAGAACTAAGTGAGAAATATGAAAAATACCTTACTGTAGCGGAAGGTAAACTGACAAAAAGCAAGGCTGATCTTTTGAAAGCAGAAAAGGAGAAAGCCGATGCGACAAAAATAGCCGCTAAAATAGCTAAAAAAGCAGCCACAAAAGCTACTGCTGTTCCTGTTAAAGATCCTGTAGTAGGAACAACAACACCAAAAGCAACAGTGCCAAAGGTAGCATCTAAATCCGATAAAACACCACAACAGTTACTTGCTTTAGCAGAGTTGGAATTAGAAGAGGCTAAAACGAATGTTACAGATCTTACTGCTGAAATAGCTAGTCTCCCTGATGAAATTTCAAAGTTAAAAGCCGCTATTATTGGATTAAAAGGTGCTGTATCTACTGATCCTGCGTCAATTACCGCTAAAGAAGCAGAACTAAAAGCCAAACAAGATCGTTTACCAAAGGCAAAAAGAGACTTGATTGATGCGGAAGGTGTTATTGAACAGAAAGTAAAAGCAGTTGCGGATCAACAAAAAGTAGTGGAAACTGTAGAAACAAAAAAAGCAAAAGAAGAAGTGTATGAAGCTGCTAAAAAGAAATTTATAGACGCACAGACGTCAGTTCTAAAAGCAAAGGAAGAGAAGGCTAAGATGGAGGCTGAATCAACAAAGAATCCTACAGACTATGGCATAAAAACAAAAATAGTAGACCTTACAAAGGCTGTATCTGCTGCTGAAATCAGTCAAAAAACAGCGGCAGAAGACCTTTTGAAGGTCAAGAAGGAGCTTGATGCTCTGGGAACTCCCGTGACCAGTCCATCTGACGAAGAGGTGTTGGCTGCTGCTACTGCTGCTACTGCTGTAGTATCTGGACCCCCTAAAACAACAACAACAGTACCTGGATCTGCTCCAGGAATAACAGCAACAACAGCAACAGCAACACCTGGATCTGCTCCTGGACTAGATGCGACTGTATCCACAGTCGCAGACGAAGTTCGTTTCACCTTTTTGAAGCAGCGATTCATCGTGGAAAACAAGTTTGATGGCGACAAGTTGCTCCCCAAACAACGGGCCTTCATGACAGCCATGAACATTCTTCCTGTCATGGCATCCATGGATGAAAAGGAATTAGTGAAAGTTCTCGAGAACATCGTGAACAACAAGAATTGCCGATCTGATTCATGGATCGGTCTGAGTGTCAAATGCGGGCCCATTCGAACTCTGTTGAACACCTTGGCCGATCGCCTGTGGGTCTATTTAGCAAAGGATCCTGATATACTGAGCCGTCAGGCGAGGCTGGCAACAGGAGCAGTAGGAGGGCCAGGATCTGTCCCAGGGTCTTTAAGTCCCTCGGGACAGTCATTACCGTCAGGAATCCCACCAGGAGGCCATCCATTTGATCCAAAGAATGATACGATCATAACCATCAAATTGCCCTTAAGGAGCCTGTATGAATCTGCCTTCGGGTCTAGTTTATTAACCATGTTTGAAGATTCAGCCGCAGGCAAAAAATTAACGGCAACAAGAAGTGTACGAAATATACGATCAGAAGCGTTTAACGCTACAAGAAATACAAGAGGTGATATGCGACAAGCAAATAATCAGTTAATTGCTAAGTTGTATAATATTGTAGATAAACAATTATCACCCTCATCGTTTTCGTCTTCATCATCGTCTTCATCTTCATCTTCATCATCAGAAGAACAACCTGTAATAGATCAGATGCGTTCAAGCATAATAGAAATGCTTCAAGAACTACAAAATGATGAACCTCAATCAATTGAAGAATTAAAAGACCATTATATGGCTACTCTGAATGCTGTTCTTAAAAGCATTCAACCTAAAGCAAATGTTTCTGAAGGGATAATTCAAAAAATAATTCCAATATTTACAGCCATTATTAATTTTGAGCCTTCTAACGAGACTGTCGCTGTACCTGAGGCTGTATTGTCAGGAAGCAGCGAAGATTCTTTGAAACAACTTTTTGAATCACGTAAAGGATCTAGTGGTCCATTAGAATCAGGATTAGGCGAAGGATCTAGTGCTTCATCGGGATTAGGCGAAGGATCTAGCACACGATCAGAAAGGAGCGAATCTAAAGAAAGTTCATCAAGATCAACAGGTCGAGCATTTTCGAGCGATCCGATAAATGGCTTATCTAAAGAAATGGCTGAAAGTATGGATCAAATATTTTACAACGTGAAACAAGAACTAGGTACTATTATTGAAAACGAACCTAATCAAAACACTAAACAAGATTTAAGAAAATATCTAATGATTTTAGAAAATACGTATCGTAATTACAAAGAAGCTTTAATAGATTTGCGATTACCAGTTAGCTATAGAATGGTTATATATAAATTTTATGATTTAATAAAACACTCCTCCATATCTGAAGGTGATCCGATCATTCCGCAGAAGTTTAGAAATTCCCTATTAGCTGTATTACCATCTACCTACCGGTTCAGTAGGCGATAAAATCATACCATTCAATAGAGATGGACACTCGCTTCTGGGGACCGTCAGGATGGAAACTTCTCCATCTGGCGACGTTTTTTTATACACCCGATAAACATGATGTATATCGCGACTTTTTTGAGTCCATACCCTATATCTTGCCTTGTAAGTATTGTCGGCACAGCCTGTCCGACTATTACGAGAAGTATCCTTTAGACAAGGCATTAAAGTCCCAGGAATCCCTGATCAAATGGTTGTACCTAATCCATAATTGCGTCAACGATAAGCTGAGAGGTCAGAGCCTCGCCGTTCAAGCTAACCCTTCCTTATCGAAGGTCTTGATTCAGTACAAGACCTGGATCAATTCGTCAACACCAAAAGAACGACTGACTACTTTCTGGGACTTTTTGTTCGCTGTGGGGTACAATCATCCGAAAGAAGGGACTAAGGGAGACAAGCCAATGGATGAATGCCCCCCTGAAGCAAAGCATTGTGCTGATCCTTGTATTAGAAACAAGTGGAATACGATGACAATGGGTCAAAGGATGAAGTGGTACAAACAGTTTTGGAATTCACTTCCGGCTGTTCTAGAGCCGTTGGCTGTCGAGATGGAAGAGGCCACGAGAAAGACGGACAGGGATCTCGGCAGTCGTCGGTCCACGATGGCCTGGCTGTGGCGGCTCCGATGTGCCTTGGATACGGACTTCAAGGACCCCTATACGTCCGTGTGTCGCACCGTTGCGTCCTATTCGAGCGATTGCGGGTCGTCAGGGCGACGAAAAACTTGTCGGCGGCGTAAATAAATTATGGGGGGAAAGTAGATTAGATGATTCGTCCTAGAAGCAATATTAGTACTAGTAATAATAATGTTAATAATAATGGTAGTAATAGTAAAAGAATAGCTTTAATGAATGAATCTGGGGTGGCAGCACCTATTAGCGTTCCTGCTGCTTCTGCTGTGGCAAATAGTTCTAACTCTCATGTTATTGGGACGTATAATATGAGTTTTATGAGCGATCTAAATACCGCTATTGGGCCTGGTATGGCATTTGCCAGTGAAGGTGCGTTTTTGGCAAGGCTGCGTGGACTGCCTGACGAACGTCGCAGTTATTGGATAAATGCTATGAATTTGCTTAAGGATTTTTTGGTCACTGAGTCCCCTAGTGTTGTTGGCTTACAAGAAATGAACTTGACTGCTGAGGGTGCTAATTCAGGTACAGATGCTATTAATCAGATGCTTGTCGGCACAGGATACAAGCAGATTAGCCAGAGTGTACCCGCTAATAGTGCTGGTGTGAGCATTATCTACAATCCCGCAAAGGTTGGTGAAGTAAAGCATGTTCAGTGTATTGATAATGTAAATCAGCCTGGGCGGCCCCTTTTGATGGTTGTGACTAAAAAGGATGACAAACACTATTTGTCTGTTTCTGTTCACGGGGCCCAGAATCCTGGTCTTCGTTTGGACAAGGCTGCTTTTAATACCTACATGGAGGAGAAAAACAAGCTATTTTTGGAATCCAGTGCTAGTACGTTTTTGGATTCAAATGGTATTGATGTATCTACGTTGGCTGGTATTTTTATCATGGGCGACTTTAATGACAGATATGATGGTATTAAGGACATTACAATTGGAGGCAAAGTCGCGACTTATTCTGGTGTCGCACCCAAGTCTTGCTGCTACAACTGGGATAGCAGTTGCCCTGATACGGACGTTCAGGTGGATTTTGGGGACGGCTACAAGACCTGTACAGAACCGGCTGCTAGCGAGATTAAAACTGCCACTGATGGTAAGTTGACATTACCTGGAGATCGTGGTGCTACAAAGAATTATAAGTACGCTGGTGACAAAGTATTCGGATTTAACCCAAAAACTCCTATGGCAATATATCGCCCTGCTAAAGAGGGATGGAACGGTATTTCGACAGAAAGTGATCATGAACTAGTATATGCCACTGTTGGAGAAGCTGGAGCAAGTGGCGGTCGTCGCCGAAAAGGTCGCAAGACACAAAAGAAGAACCGAAAGGCGAAGAAGTCACGAAAGGTGAAGCGTCACAACCATTAATTAAACAATCCAGTCCCTAATCAGGGATACAATGGACACATGGCAACTCATATTACTGATCATGTTATTAACAGTCATTGTGAGTTACGTAATCGTTATCGTCAGGGATCGGATCATTGTTCCGATGCCCTTTGAATTCGACACGACAGAAGGGTTCCAGGAAGAGACTCTGAGAACAGATGAACTCTACGACAAGTTCTACGCCTCCGTCTATGATAAAATCTTCCAGCACGACAAGCTGGTTCAGGCAGAAACTGTCCTAATCCTACAGGAATGGACCAAGGATCGCAAGGTGAAGGACATGCGAATCCTGGATGTCTGCTGTGGGACCGGCGTGGCGACCTGTATGTTTGCCAAGCAGGGAGTCGAAAAGGCCGTCGGTGTCGATAAGTCGGCGGCCATGTTGGCCTGGGCGAAAGACCAGATGGTTCCGAAGACGACCCTGACGGACAAGGAAAAGGCTGTCATTGAATGGAGAAACTCGGATGTCTACGGGCCTTTCGGTGGTGCCGCAGGGGAATTCTCGAACGCGTGCTTGCTGTACTTCAGTGTCTACTATCTCAAGGATCTCGATGCGATCTTCAAGAATCTGGGGGTCTGTGTTCAACCTGGAGGAGGCCTGGCGATCGAGGTGGTCAACAAGCACAAGTTCGAACCCATTCCGGATGTGGCGAACCCGTGGGTTGCCGTGTCTCCCCAGAAGTTCTCGAAGGAACGCATCGTGAAGTCCAAGGCGGTCTTCGACAAGTTCGATTATGAAACAGAGTTTGATCTAGACGATCCAGATTCTGCTGTCACAAAGGCAGAGTTTAGTGAGACGTTTCGGTTCAAGGACGGACAGGTGAGGCGGCAGAAGCATACGCTCTGGATGCCTGACATTGCGGTCATTATTCAGAAGGCCAAGGAACAGGGATGGCTGTATAAAAAGTACGTGGATTTACAATTCACGGGCTTTAATTACGGGTATATGTTGTTTTTAGTGAAGGAATAACCTGAAGGGAAGGAGTAAACTTTTCACCAGTCAAAATAGGATGGGCGTATTCAATGACGCCAAGAAAAAGCCAGCTGTGAGAGCCGGCTATGGAACACGGAAAAAAGCCCAGAACACTGTTCGTCGTTTACATTCTGTTACCAGATCAAAGGCCCGACAAGTCGCACAGACAATGTATTATCGGGCCAAATACCATAAATATCAAACACCAGGTATGCGAAATGCCATGAAGGTGTATGAGGATTATTTGAAAAAAGTAATACCGATTGAACGTTAATGCTCCTTCTCAAAATGTGTGACCTTACAGTGAACAGGAAGGTGTCCTGTGTTTCCACAAATATGACAGGTCTGTGGTGTTTTTGTGGTTGTCTGTTTTACATGGCGACTTTTTACATTTTTGGCCAGACAGGTTTTTTCATGGACAGTGGTGTCTAGTATAGTTGTGAACTGTCGGTTACAGTATTCACAGCACAGCTCTTCATAAGTATCGTCTTGTTCATGGATAGTCTCTTTTTGTTGAGAGATACTGTCAGACTTCAAGGCATCTGGCTGTTTTTGGCTTTGCGTTTGCTCTTGCTCTTGCGTGATCTCTTCAACAGAATATTTCTCTTGAATAGAACTAATTAATTTCTTACTTTCTTCCTTGGTCCATGTCTTAGCGAACATGCTAAGAGGATTTGCCATATCGAGTACCTGTTACTGTAATTATAGTCGATTTCAATTTTATTTGTTTGATGTATAAATAAAATTGATATATAAATGCCTGTTTAACAATAGTACTCATGGAATTTCTACAGATAATCGTAAGCGACGCCTTTAAAACAGGGCGGCTCAATGTAAGAAATATGAATCTGACCTCGGATGAGCTTTGTACGATCCTGGACTATATGCCAGATACACTTGTTGAGCTCAATATATTCAATAATCGAATAACCTATTTGCCATTGTCCCTTTGTTCCATGTTTCCATTCCTACAAATACTCGATTGCGGTCAAAACAAATTGACGGAGTTGCCAATTCTACCCAAGACTTTAATCCATCTCAGATGTTTTGGAAATGTGGGAATCACCAAGTTACCAGAGCTGCCGTCGACCCTGGCCGTCCTTGATTGCTGGCTATGTAATCTCACGGTATTACCGCCTCTTCCTGAAGGGCTGTTGGAATTGGACTGTGCTCACAATAAGTTAACCGTTCTTCCTACTATACCAAAATCCCTAGAGATCATCACATATGATTATAATTCCTTGGGCTTCTTGAACAGTCCTACGATTGATGATTTCCATGCCATGGAGCAACTCAAGGAAGCTGGACGGAATATTCTGCCCCTTATTCACCCACTGTCAGAACAGAACCCAATCGGTTTGAACGACGATGTCATGTCTGTCATTGCGTCCTTTCTGACGGATAAGCAAGGCCTCATTCAGACACAGTTGAACCAGTTGAAAACGTCTTACTTGACACTCTGTGGCTATCCGAGAATAGAAATTTAATTACCAGTTTCTAATAGAAATGAAATTCCGGGACCAGACTGTCAACTTTGTGATTATAGTAGTTGTTATTGCGATAATATCGTATTGTAGCGGATACTACGTGAAAGAAGCCTTTGGATCTGATAGTTCCTTGAAAACAGGTGTTGCTATTTTTAAGGAGCCTGAGGTGGCTGGAATTGTAGACATCAGTCCTGAAAAAGACGGCGTGCGTATCAATGCGACCTTTACTTACTTGGTCGGATATCACGGCTTCCACATTCACAAGGCAGGTGATTTACGAGGGAAAGGGTGCGAGGGACTGTGTGATCACTTTAACATCGGACCTGCTTCCAACCATGGTGGACCTCCTGGCTCCTTGGGACCCAGGCATACGGGAGATCTGGGCAATGTGACCAAGGGAACCTTTACCTATTTTTTGAAGGGTGTGAAACTCGATGATCTGATTGGCAGATCTCTGGTCGTTCACGCAGATCGTGATGACCTTGGTCAAGGAGGTCACTCCGATTCCTTGACCACGGGGCATTCGGGTGCTCGAATTGCCTGTGCGATTATTGGGCGTGCTTAGATTTACGTTTACGAGTAGCTCCTCCTCTTCGTAACAATGCTGGAATACTACTATTTGGGTTTCCAGTAGCTGCTTTTACCCCAGCTTCTGCTATTTCTAATATTCTTTTGTTACTTGCTCCAGCTCTTGCTGCCGCATGGGCCATGGGTACCCAGGTAGATGCTGTCTCTCTACGCTGGTTATTTGACCTAGAGTTTCGAGCAGTAACAGGAGGTAAAGGTGAACTCAATGAGAATGGTACTGGATATTCTGAACGTGGTAGTCGTGAACTTTGGGCAATTTGTGGTAATCTACTAGGTGGTGGTGATGTATGATAAGACTTTTCTATATCTTGATTAAATCGTCTTCTGGCCGCTAAAAGTGGATCTGGAAGGGGCAATGAAGTGGTTACTGGAGATGCTCGAAGAGGTGGTGATGCTGATCTGTTTCTTGTGCTTCTGTTTTTTCTAGGTAACTCATTTTTAGAAACATCTGGCCTAGCCGGTCTCCCACAACCTAGAAAACCGCAACCTCCCTTCATCTTCTTCATAGTCCTTCCTCGTTTTGCCATAACTTCTACTTATACCCAATAATTAAGTCCCAAATCCAAAGTAGTTCAGCGGGGCCAAAAAGGGACGCACACCATCGCTTCCCTGGGGTGGCTCCGCCTTACACTTCACCACAGAAGGTGGGCACTCCTGTCTAGGACAAGGAGCACAAGGGGGGCAGACCGTCGGAGGAGGGCACTTCACCTCAGGGCACCTAGGTCTAGGGCAAGGGGGGCACTCGCCCTTCGGCTTGTTACACTTGGAGCAATCCAGAATCACAGGCTGGGGCTTAGGGATAGACGACTTGAGAACGTAGTTGCTGAGGTCAGGAACAGGGGGCACTTCGCTTTTCAAAATGTAGTTATCCAGATCCGGACAGGTCGGGCACGCAGGCACAGTTGTTTTCAGGACGTACTTGGACAGATCTGGTTCTCGGCAAGGAGGACAGTAAGCACGGGGCAACGGATTTCCACAGCCGCAGGGACTGGGCTTCTTACACGAATCGCATGATGTCTGGGACTGGAACCCCTCAGGCCCTGTGTTTCTCTTAATTAAGATTCCCGCAGCGATGCCAACTAATAAAATAATCGCCACTTGAATGACACTTAACTTCATACCTCTATTAGTCTGTCATAAAATTTGAAAGGCCGTGTATAATTATACCAAATCATAAACAACATAATGAATTCTGTTTCAAGTAATACGATCCATGAGATAAACAATCGACCTAAGCTACGCTTAGAAGTCTGTGATGATACTTTGATGAACGACTTTTATGGCCACAATCCACCCAATTACAGGACGGACAGTGGGTTTGATTTGTTCATGCCAGTCGAGATGGTCATTCCGCCTCGGTCCACGGCCCTTATAGATCTGAGGGTGCGTGCGGAGTTCCTCAGACTGGAGTCGGGCTATTATCTGTATCCGCGATCGTCGATCTTTAGAACGTCGCTTCGCCTGGCCAATTCGGTCGGGATTATCGACGCGGGATACCGAGGAACCCTGAAGGTCGCCGTAGACAACATTCGGGACGAGCCGTACATGATTCGCAGGGGCGATCGACTCTTTCAGATCTGCCAGCCATCCTTGAAGCCATTTGACGTGGAGTTCGGTCAGGTGAATCGGGATACAGAGAGGGGGGAAGGAGGGCATGGCTCAACGTCTAGGCCATTACCTTAAACAACAAATCACAACACCTATCCGTCTCTATTTTTTAAGGACAGCAACTTGACTTGCCCTCGTGAATCCATTCAGCGTCTCGTTAAACTTGTACAGTGTCTTGAGCCCCTTGACCTGTCCATTTCCAAAGCTTTCCACGACGCAGCCATCGACAACAAGGTTGTCCGTAAAGAAGTTGGGGCATTCCAGATGGTAATAGGTAACAGAAGATCCGATTCCGTACTGCTTCACATGAGGATTGCTGAGAGCCGCATACTTCGGGATCTGCCAGACGCCCTTCCTGCTCTGAAAGGCGTGGAGAGGACTGAGTTTCAAATCCGCCTTTAATCCATACGCCTTCTTCGAAATGAGGTAGGGTGCTGTGTGAGCTGTGGTCGTCTCAATGGTCCTGTAATAGACCTTGACGGGAACTTGGCGACCATCGGCAGTGAGGACCAGATCCCCTGTCTTTAAGTCCTCTACAAGAACAGGACCTGACTGGGTGGTAATGCGTGTCCCTTCAGGAAAGCACTGGACTCCAATGATGGAAGACGAAGGACTAGAAGCAGGACCGTTGCCGTTCGCATTTCTAGCCATAACAGTAAAGGTATAGGATATTCCAGTTCTAAGGTTGCCAACAACCGCGGAAAGGGATCCATTTGTCCATGTAGCAGTTTGATTGTCTGGACTAGAGGTAATGATATATCTGGTAATAGGTTGATTACCATGGTATTGAGGGGCTGTCCATGTTATAGTAGCATCGCCGATTCCTGCTACAGCGTTAACACCTGTAGGGTGAAGGGGCGGACTTCCCGTAGGACTGTTTGTTGTATTGGGAATCGCATAGACCGGTCCATCATACGCATTTCCAGAATTGTAATAGGTTGCGTCACCAGTTCCAATGGAACTGGATTTACTATTTTTATTAGCGGTCACCGCAAATGTATAATATGTAAAGTTTGTTAAAGATGTAACCCTATAACTTGTACTCGACGTTGTGTTTGTGCTTACAAGGGTGGCACCATTATATGTTTTAACAGTATAATTATCAACGGATCCGGAGGCAGCTGTCCATTGAACTGTCACTTCCCCACTTACGCCTGAAATCGCCTTGACATTTGTTGGGGGGCTGGTAGGAGGAGTAGGTGTAACTGCGGCTGAGTAGGGAGATTCAGCCGTAGACCCGTTTACATTTATAGCAATGATCGTAAACTTATACGCAGTCCCATTTGTTAAACCAGTAAATACGTGTGAATACTTGCCAGTTTGCGAATTATACGTCAAACTTGCTAGGGGGAAAACGTCTGACGTATTAAAGGTTAGCGGAGAACTATAATAGATTGTGAGTCTATAAGCTGTAATCGCAGATCCTCCGTCACTAGGGGGAGGACTCCATGAAACAATACTCTGTCCGTCTTCGTTCGATGTAGCTGTCGGAGAACTACTATAATTCGTTGGAACGGTAGATTCATTAGAGGGTTCAGCTGGTGTAGGTGTACATGTTACTGGATCAGAAGGGTCACTAATTCCGTTTCCATTTGACGCAATAACTGTAATAGTATATTCGACAGTACTAATTAAACCGGTAACAACTACCGATAGGGGTCCATCTAACCATACAACGGATGCCACGGCAACAGGAGTGTTTGTTCTATTGTCAGTTGCTGTAACAGTATACGATTGTATAGAGTTATCGTTGGGATTAGCCCATGTAACTGTCGTCTGGCTATCTTCACCCGATGTAGCCGATACATCTAGGATTTTATCTGGAGGCATATGACCAGGTCCACCGCCAGTCATTACTATATAAGTATTACTTATATCCCAATTGAGTGGAACTTGACCTGCTGCTATAAGAGAATTGTAGTTAGTATTTTCAGCTGTCGTTAGAATTGTTCCTGGATTATTAGACTGTAAGGTAGAGAATGGATACACATCAAATACATAGGACGGCAATATACCTGTAATTATAATACTTGTGAGATTGCTACAATCTTGAAAGACAGATGTTCCAAGGTTTGTAAATGTACCAGGTATCGTAATGGCAGTAAGATTCGCAATTCCAGAAAACAGATTATTACTAAACCCAGTACATGTATCAGGAATGACTAGATTATTTGGAATTTGACCAGAATAGCTCTGGATGACACCACTTCCATCCAGTATCAAGTATGTCGCTTGCATGGTATACTTGGGGATTATAAAATAATATTGTTATTATTTTATAATAATTAATCGTAAGCTATTACGACAATAATGCTAAACGTAATCGTTTATTATACTTGACCAATCTTCTTAGTCCTCTGGCTGCTGAGCTTTCTACAATACACCCGTTAATGACGAGATCATCTGTTAAATAATTCGGACATTCTATTTGATAGTAGGTGATCGTGCTGCCTACACTGACCTGACGAACAGAGGAATCGGCTACGTATTTAGGCATATTCCAAACACCTTTTTTGATTTGGAAGGCCTGTAATGGTGACAGCATAAGATCATTTGGAAATCCGAAGACGCCTTTAGGAATCAAGTAAGGAGCCGTATCTTGTGTTGTTATAAATGTCTTTGATGTTGTAATTACAGGTACTTGACGGCCATCCGTTAACAAAACGTGTTGGTTGGTTCGCAGAGTCTCAACTGGAACAGGCCCTGATGGAGTGGCTATCAGAACACCTTGAGGAAATCCAAGGTATTCAGGAGATACTGTTACATGTTTAGGGATGGGGCATATACAGATAGACGCACCTGAACTCTTATAACCCTCAGAGTTAATAGCTATAACCGTAAAGGTGTGTTCTACATTATCTTCCAGATCATCGAATAAATAGGATAGGGTCTTTGAATCCGTGACCTCTGTCAGTCCTTCAGGGAGTACCGACACCGAATATCCTGAAACAGCTGATACTCCTGTCGCTGTCCAAGAGACAGTGGCAGCACCATTATGATACGAAACAGATACTATAGGATTATCGGGATTACTCATTCTTTTTTACTAGCAGAAAATAGGTGTCGCTCAAGCATCGCTCAAGCATCGCTCAAGCATTCCATCCCTTCCACGACTTAGGAGGGCACCCACACATTTCATCCATTTTAAACGAATCTGTCGCTTGTAAACGAGTACAGACCATCTGGGTGAATCCCTTCCAGCTGAACGAGGCCGATGGCTTGCCCAGCTCCTTTAAGTCCGCCCCAAAGTCCTTGGGGTTCATGCCCCGCTTCTTGATCTGGTCGACAATGTCATAGGCCCGTCGACGCCAGTCGAAATGGCTCGGGCCTCGCTCTCCTGTCGCAGGTGTTCTGCCCTCCGCCCTCACATCCATCGCAAACGGATCTGTGATGGCATCGGGGGCATCCATGCCTGTCAAGGAGTCGTCAACAGCAACCAAGCGAAGATCCCTCTTGGACGGAAAGCCAGTCTTTGTGATCGTCGACTCGTCGTCTTCATAGTAGGAATCGAGACCTGAGCCCTGTGCTTCCGCCAACTTCACCTCCCTCGGACTCACGTAATTCACCTTGAAGGTCAGCTGTGTCGACGCCCCCTGAAAGAAATCATTGGCATACTTGCTGATCAGGTTCCCGATATCACGTCTCGATTCGGGATCATTGGCGACGCCCGTGGGTAGCAGAGATGCCAGGGGGGCCGGCAGATCATAGGCCTTCAAGATCTGAGGTAGAGGCTGTGTCACCTTTCCTAGAATCGGCAATGCCTTTTCGATCGCACTCTTCATGATAGGGATCTCTGACTGGAGCATAGCACCACTTCCAACATTTGTGATAATCTCGTCCACATCCGACTTCATCTTTGTCAGATTTCCTACACGAGCTTGAACAACGGGATCTGTTGTACCAGAGGCCGACAGTCTCAGAATCTCGGCCTGAAGTTTCTGACTAAAGGTCTTGAGCTCATCGGGACTGGCCTGTTGTTGTGTTTGACTGTTCTCAAATCCCTCCTTGAACTGCTTGGTTGCCGACTGTTTCTGACATCCAACAAACCCCTCTAAGTCCAGGTCATGTACAGGACTCTGAAAGGGTCTGTTCGCACCAATGAGCTCCACTTCCCGTTGTAAATAGGCCAAATTATCGTCGATCTGAGCAATGTCGAGCTCCGTCATTTGCGGCTGGATTCCAGGGTTCCTTTGTAAGACGTTTGCTTCTGATTCCAGACGTTTAAAATCCCCTCTCACCGTTTGGAGTGGCAACTGGATCGCCGGGTCCGAACGGTCCTCGATCTCCTGGGCCTGGAAGGCCAAGAAGCCCTTCACACGTTCTAAGAGTTCCAGGATTCGGGCCCTGTTCGTTGTGACAAGGGATGGCTCTTGATAGACATAAGGGGCATTGCGAAAGAGCTGTTGATAGGGGCCGACAGGTAAGGCCCCTGGTAGAACTGTCCCTTCAACCTCGAGTTCTTCGCTAACCGGAAGCTCCGTGACAGCCGGTTCCTTCATGGAAGCGGGAATTGTCACCTCGGATTTGGTAAAGAGTGGTACCTCGCCCACAAACGATTCCTTTTTCGTCTGATCGGCGACTACATATAAAACAAGTAGCACTATGAGTAGGCATAAGAACGCATACATCCCTAATTATGTTTAATTTATTTTATAGTCATATGCGATTACAAAATAAGTTATTGGACTGTTTAGCAACTGTCATCATCATTGCCATTGTCATTACCGCAACGGCTCGTATTGTAGCAGTTGTCTTCCATTTCGCAGCCTTGCTGAATAGAGGGACTGTCGTCGCAAGACTCATGTGCCTTGGAGGAAGAGGAAGGTCGGTTATCCGCTAATTCCTTGTGAACAATCTTGCGAATGTCTTTGAGGAGCTTGTTTCGCTGCTTCTTGCGATCGGTAGCAGATGGCTTATAGGGAGCGTACGTCGATTCGGGTTCCTCTTCTGCTGGGAAAGTGTAAGAGGGACCGATACCACCGCCAGGGCCAAGCATGGCTGGCTTTAATATTTGCGTTGCTCTACGACCTCCGTGACCACCAGGGCCGAGTATGGTTCTTGTTCCTGGTACTGGAACTGGATCTACTACTGGCTTTCGCATGCCCCCTGGGCCAATTAAAGGTCTTGTTTCTGGTACTACGATAGGTTTTCGCATGCCCCCTGGGCCAATTAAGGGCCTTGTTTCTGCTGCTGGTACTGGTACTGGTACTGGTACTGGTGCTGGTGCTGGTGTTGGCTCTATTACCGGTTTTCGCATGCCCCCTGGGCCGATTAAGGATCTTGCTGCTGGTGCTGGTGCTGGCCCTGGCATAGGTTCAGGCATAGGGGTAGGCTCAGGAGTAGGCATAGGAGTAGGCTCGGGTACAGGTGCTGGTGGTGTTCCAGGACCCTCAGGTGTTACAGGAGCTTTATCACATGTACCTGTTGTATCATCCCATTGACATAAGCCATAACACCTCTCCTTTGCCGTAACTTTTGTACAAATTACACCCCCTAAAAAGCTATCAAATGCGAAACCTTCCGTAAGGACATATGTCTGATAGAGGATCACGAGGATCAATAGAATCGTTAATCCGATGACACCGAGTGTACGCATATCTCTAGTAAGAGGGACGAAAAGGGATTGTTCAAGGTTAGGACTATTTAGTCGAGACTGTTCATTCCAAATTACACCCCCAGCAAGGGATGCTGTCCTTGCGAATATATTCGCTCATGTCGGGACACCCCTTCTTCTGATTCGGTTTCGAATTGGCAGATTGACGATCCTTCTTCTCTCGCAAGTAATCCTGAGAGTTCGCCGTAGTCATGCCCTGCTCGTTTAGGAGCTCGTTGTGGACGATGCTCTGGAAATCCTGTAGGAACTTAGCCTGTCGATTCTTCTCCTTTGCTATACTGGTTTCTTCGGACTCTGTGATCGAATAATCAATATCATCGGAAGAAAGATTCCTATTTTCCTTATGTAATTCTTCCATTCGTCGAAGAGCTTCTTCTATTTCTTCAGGTGTTACATCTTTTGCGGTTTTAGTTTGAGTATCAGTAGGAGTATTAGGGAATATACGATTTCCATTTTTATCAAAATAGTATTTGCGATTTTTCGTAGACGTGCCAGCGGGACATGATTCATTTTTCTTAATACAATAGACACCTCCATTTGTACCAGGTTCTGGCCAGCAACTTTTACAGTTGGGGCACTTGTCGCATGTACCATCCTTTGGCTCAATGCGATCACAAGACGTATTTTTACAAATATTGGAAATACTACCGTCCTGATCACTAGAATCAATATCATCATCAATATTCGATCCAGGAGGAGCAGTGGATGCCCCATCTGTTAGATCTGTATCAGGACACATCTCAGCCGTATAATCTTTGCGATCAATACATCGATTGCCAGTATCACGATCCACGCAGCTTATACAGCTGGGGCAACCATTACAGGCTCGTTCCCCCGTAATCTGTGTACAGGGTTTTGAACAAGGGTCATTTGGCGTGTCAGGCTCATCGGGTGGCACATAGCTAGGATTTGGAACACAGTTCCTTGCCTTAGCATCCCACATACAATTTGGACAAGAACCACACCAGTTTTCATATTCTAAATAGTCACTTTCCGTCATTCTATTATCGCGTCGTTGGTTCTGGAACTTTTCACAGTCACTACAGCCTGTTCCTGGCACAAGTTCGAACCCTTCAATATATTTCACCTTTATAAGTTGAAGAATCACAATGGCAACCAGCCCTATCAGCAAACAACTAATTCCTAAGATCATCCCTACCGATAACAGTGATTAAATTTGATTGATTTTATTGAAGTTTGTTGAAGTAACAAATAGCAAACAGCAAATGCTCCAACCACGTTTTAAAGAAGACACGGTCATCGAAGTGGGAATTGATGAGGCCGGGCGGGGATCTTTCTTTGGGCCAATCATGGCCGGTGCCGTTGTCTGGCCGCCCCAGAGTTCCTGGACTCCTGAAATCGAGAAGTTGTCCTCAGAATTACGGGACAGCAAGAAGATTGCCCCAAAGAAACGTGAACGAATGGCCGATGACATTAAGCGGCTCGCAGTAGCATGGCATGTCGGATCTGTCTCCAATACTGAAATCGACGAACAGGGAATCACGTGGGCGAATCAGGAGGCCTTTCGCAGGGCTTCTTCTGGTCTTCGAGGCCAGAAGGGACTTAAAGGTGTTTCTTCGGAAACACGGCTCCTGATTGACGGGGAACTGACGATCCATGGATACGATGGGGAACAGCATGTAATCGTGGACGGCGATGCGATCTACATGAGCATTGCGGCAGCGTCGATTCTAGCGAAGGTCGAACATGATCGCTGGATTATATCGTGGTGTGATGCGAACCCTGTGGACGCCGAAAAGTACTCACTCAGAACATCGAAGGGATATGGAACGGCGGCCCATAGGGCTGGATTGGTCGCTAATGGAGTTCATTCACTCCACAGGCGTACCTTTGTACGAAAATACGTGCCTGCTGATCAGGCTCTCCCTAAACCAAATGTTGTGATTCAGGGTTACTTTAAACAAACAGCAGAGAAATGCTTAATTCGTCTTTAGCATCGGCGGCGACCGCGAGTAGAGCGGCGACGAGAAGAGCGGCGAGTCTTGCTCTTCTTGCCACCCTGCTGCTGCTGTTGCTGCTGCTGCCTCTGCTGCTTATTACCACCACCTCGCTTCTTCATGTTCTTCTTTGTGTTACGACGAGTAGGACGGGCCATTTTATATACTCTAGGGTGTGATTTTTTTTGAAGGTGGTTGTAAAGGATGGCGAGGTCCATCGCTCTGGTACGCACAAAGGCCTCACCCGAATAAGTATGAACCTCGTTCGGTTCAAAAAACAAATATTTGTTCTCAGCACCAGATGGATTTGTTCCACGAAGCTTCTGAACCCACTTCACAGGCTCAAACGGAGCCACTTGCTGATCCTTCAAACCGGTGCGAACCAGGACGAACACGCCGGGTGCTCCATCGACTGGCATGGAGTCCATCGGACTGAGGCGAAGAGTCTTTTGGAAGACCCACGGGTCTTTCATCGGATCACCAAATTCTGACAGGCCGGATGGGGTCAGACCCAGCTCAGGATTGGTCATGGACCGGAGGTAATCCACAAAGGGTACCTCCGTAAAGGTCGTACCCATCAGATCCCCATCAGGATTTCGCATCGTTGTGGCCCCTACCACACCCCCTCCCGCAGACCTACCGTATATAATCGTCTGATCGGGTCCAACCTTGGTAAGCTTCTGGCTAGCCCTGATCACTGACTCAAAATCCTCCACTGTTTTGACGTGTTTCTCCCGTTGTCCTGCGAACGTCCAGGCCTCTGAATCATCGCCGCCACCCCTTGCAAAACAGAAGGCCATCGCAAACCCCCTCGTTAGCAACGGAGCCCAGGCCGCATAAGGCCACCCTACAGGACTCGTGAGACCATAGGACGAATACACATAGCACAGGAGCCCCTTTGGCCTATCAGTCTTAGGATGTTTTATTATAACATAGGGGACTTTCGTGCCATCCACAGATACACTATGGTATGTCTTAACAGTCAAGTGTGGTAGAATTTTCTTGTACTTCGGAGCCCAATTAGAATACTTGAGATTCGGCTGACAACTATCGTTTAAGACGAACAGGACGGCAGGATAATCTGTGGGTGTGTTCACATAGAAACTCTGGAGCTCGTTGTTCTTGGTTTTGGCCCAGGGATTGGGCTCCAAATCGCCCAACACAGAATAAACAACCTTTGTTTGATCACCGCAATAATAGAGTGTCTGACGACCCTCCTTCATCGTGATCAGATGTCCTGAATCAATATTTGCCCAGACAGGCTTCTCGCCCTTAGGAAGTTTCCACGAGCTAAGAGGTTCGCCTTTTGCTATCCATGTACCGCCTTCCTCATACATAAGGAAGGCACAGTTCTTAGACAAAGGCATCTGCCAGACGGTGTCCTCGTAGACCCTGACAAGTGTCTTCGTTCCATCGAGTCGCCATAGCTTCGATTCTTGCCATGTGCTTGACCGACAGAACAGTGTATCATCCGATGTCTTGAAAATTCCAAAGAATCGCTCTGGATTATGGTCCTCCGCGACCAATTCCTCATTGGATCCCGTATCGGCATCGCAACATGTAATCTCAAAGGTATTGAACGTGTCCTTCGTCTTGATAAAATAGCAGAGACCCTTGTGAATACAGACCTGACCACTGACTCCCTTCTTCTGCCAGATTACTTTTCCCGCCACATCCTCGCAGATTAGCTCCGTCTTATACTTATCCTCCTTTTCGTCCCTTGTATAATAGACTCGATTATTGTAGACATCAATATCGCTCATTTCCTTATAGGTGTTAGACCAGGCCCACCGCCAAAAATACTTAGATCCACCTGACGCAATAATAATCGTGCCGTTGTGAATCTGGAAGCCCTCGAGTTTCTGAAGCTGTCTCGAAACAACGAGCTCCTTTTCAAAGTCTTTTGCTAGCCGTTTGACCTTTTCTGTTAGCAACGGTCTTGACAAAGCCTTTTCTGTGGCCAAGAGTCTGTTCCATCTAGATCCCTTCATGGTCTCCATCCAGGCACTGTTATTTCGCCAAGTTAGGAACTTTAATTTCCTCACAGGATCCCCTGTGAGTCTCTTTTTTTTCGTTAGATGATGCGTCATGACCCCTACTAGATTGGCATATTATTCGTGAATCTAAAGCGAACCCTACAGGAATTATAAATATGATTCAGTGTAATTTTGTCTTTGATAAGACGGCCCCAAACACAACGGTTGGATTAGCGGAGGATCTGCTGAAGCAGCTGAGAGCAACGGTCAATCTGGCCAAGGCTAGACATTATGATTTGAAGGAGCCGCTAGCCTTCGGAGACATCAACATTCATGTCGGGATCCCTTCCTTTGGATCGATTCCCTGGGCCCACAGCAATGTTCTAATTAAGGACGAAAAGGCGTGGTCTGAGGAATGGAATGCCTATTTGCCCTTTTTTGATGGACTGGTTACAGTTGCTGATTTAGTAGCAAAGAAGCCCGAACTGTTGGTGTCCATGAAGGCATTGTGTGATTCAGCAGTAAAGAAGCGACCCACGTCAGGCGTCGTTCATTGCCCGCCCATTCTTACTGTCGAGGACTGTCCACCGATCTCTGTCGTTACCCCGACCTATAATCGTAGGGAGCTCATGGATATTGCGTTCCATAATCTGATGGCGACCGATTATCCGAAGAACAAGATCGAGTGGATTGTGATCGAGGACAATGAGGACTCCACCCTGATGGCATCGGAAAAGGTCGTGAATTTCCAGGTGAACAATCCCGAGATCCAGGTGAAGTATGTGCCGATTCAGGGGCGAATGACCATTGGACAAAAGAGGAACATTGGTGTGGAAAATGCGACCAACGAGATCGTGCTGTTCATGGACGACGACGATCACTATCCTGTCACGTCGCTGAGGCGGCGAGTGGCCTGGCTCACCAAGGGCTACCGAAATGCGGACGCCTCGATGCCTGATGCCAGGGCGTCGATTGCGTTTTGTACGACGATTGCCCTGTACGATTTGGTACGGGGTGTCTCGGCGGTCAATGTGCCTCCTTGGGGCCTAGGCTTAGGCAAGCGAATCTCGGAGGCGACGCTCACCTTCTATAAGTCTGCTTGGCTCAGTCGAAAATTCGATGATGTGAACGTGGCGGAAGGAGAAACCTGGATCACGGGACGAGAAGGGTTGTGTTTGGAAATGCCACCCCAACAGGTGATCGTGGCCTTCACACATAGGGGGAACTCTTCTAGTCGGCGTGTGCCACCACAAGACGTCAAGGAGATCGCGTGCTTCTGGGGATTTCCGAAGGAGTATCTGATGTTTATTCATAAGTTGGCGGGGATCGAGGTGGAGGAGGAGGGAAAGAAGGGTGGTAAGAAGAACAAGGTGATCAAGAACGCTTAGCCCGTTTCGTGAGTCTGCGGCCCTTCTGTAGCCGTTTTCTGGAACCGCCTTTCTGCGTTTCTTGTACAGTATACGATAATTCGACAGTAGCAGATCCTGTAACTGGAATTAGCGGTTCTCCTAAAATAGGAGTTGGTTCTTTTATAATTGATGGTAAACTATACGTTATAAGCCCATTTATTGTTGTATCATCAATGTTAGCCACATTACTGCCAATTGTGAAAATGAGACTATTTTCTTTACCAGTAACCGTTTTACCAGTAACCGTTAATTTTCCTGTAATATTTGTCTTTGATGTTTGTGTAATGTCTCCAGCAGATACAACATAGGGTGTACTATTATTAATGGTAAGTGATGATGGCAGAGTTATTTTTAAAGTTTTAGGATATATTTTTTCAAGGGTGCGAATTGGAGGTGCCGCGACAGGATTTGTAACAGGGTTCACTTCAGGAGGGCTTACAGAGGCTGCTGATGAGCTAGCATTTGAAGTGCTAGATCCAGGACTTACAGAGGCTGCTGATGACGAGCTTGCGGACGAGCTTGCGGACGATGGGGTAGCAGCTACAGAAGTGGTAGATATAGGACTTACAGTGGCTAATGATGAGCTTCCAGATGATCCCTCACCTACTCGTCCTAACACATTACTAACTGCCTTCGTCATAGCCGTGGCGACTCCTAGGGGAGTCGCTGGAACAGGCAGATTAGCTAGATCACTTGGTTCAGATTGTTTTTGCGATAATCGTTTCTGAACTTCCTCCTCAATTCGTTTCTCTTCCTCAGCCTTCTTCGCTTTTTCCTCTTCTGCCTTTTTTGCCTCTGATTTTGTAAACTGGTTCTTCGACTTGTCTGCCAGTTCCTTGCCTTTTGCCGCGGCGATTGTCTTCTCTGTCTGTTCTGCGATGCTATCCACCTGATCCACCATCGCGGTCGTCGCTTCTAAAAGTTCATTTGTCTTGGCTGTAATTTGACTGTCCTTCAATTCCAGAGCCCTTTTCAAATCGGCAATCTTTAAAGCCGCATCCGCTTTCGCAGTTTCATGTGCTTTTTTAGCGGCCTCCTGTTTGACGTTCTCTGTAATGGATTTGAGGTCTGAATCAATGAGACCAAACTCGCCTCGTTTGATCGCATTGATAATGCGATTCACTGAAAAGAGCTTTTCATGAATAAGTTCATATTCGGGTTTGTCCAGAATTTCATAAAGGACCTGTGTATAAAACGCAATCGTTTCAAATGTAAGATTCGTATAGGGATCTTTTTCTTTAAATATTTTAAAATCATCAATCTTCCCCTTTTTGTATTCCACTTCCAACACAAACATGAGTATCTTCGTAAATTCATCGTATGTAAATTCCTTGAATGTATGCGTAATGGTGTTTTCTGGAAAGAGGCTTTGAACAAGTGTTTTAACATCATTTGTCAAATATTCTGCGTCCGACTTATTATTTACAGTTGTAAGATCTGTTTCAGCAGTTGAAAGATCTGTGGCAAGTGTTTTCTTTTCATCTTCTAATTTTTTAAGAGCGTCTTTTAACTGTAAGGCCTTATTGTGAGGCATATTTGCTTTTGCCGCATCTTGTTGAGATGGATTGTCCCCACTCTTATCCCTATTGGGAGCCAAATAATCAAGCATGCCTTCTGCCATCAAGAGGGTCTTCCAGTCATGATGGCCTTTTTCGCCCACATAATCATAGAGTTTTTTACAGGATTTTTCAAGAGCATAGGGAGTTGTTGGAATGTTCGCGAGCTGTAAGGCGATTCTCAAAAAAATATTCTGTTGAGCGACCCCAATAATCTGCTGGACCTCGTCGGAACAGACTGAGGATGGTTGAGCTATCGCTGTTTGAATTCGTTGAAGGGTCGAATCTGTGGCTAGGCGATTGTCCACGGCTCTAGATGCGGCTTTAACTGCTTTGTCCCTATTTTCTGGTGATATAGTTACAGATCCCCCTTCCATAGCCTCCTTAACGGCCTCTGCTTCGCAAATCTTCTTATTCAGAATCTGACCAAAGGTCGTGTATACCTGTTGCCTCAGTTCAAACGGGGCAAACGTCTGGAAACAGGTCAACATAAATCCCATTGTCGCAGATTTGAGGACACTGAATGTACCCCATCCAATGCCCTCCTGTAAATCGGGACTCACCATGCTGAAGATGCTTACAGCCACCTTACCTAGGAACCCCATGTAGACATAGGATGCCTGGAAAAACCCTGCGAACGACAGAAGGGCTTTTAGCCAATCCCCCCTCAGAATATCAGCTGCTGAAGCAATGACGGACAGGGTCTTTCGTAAAAACGGCATGTCGAATCCGGGCATCGATGTGAAAATGCGGACCACGTCGAGACCCAGGTAGGTCAAAAACATCAGCGTGCGAAATGGCAGAGGAACTTCTGATGCGATCCTCATACCTGTGGGTCCAAAGGGGATCCCGAGAGGCGTAAAAGGATGTGAGTCAGGCTTGAAATCGGAGGCCAGTTCCATCTGTAGTGTCCCCGAGGACCTCGCAAATCCTTGGACCATCTGTGTGACGCTGTCTATCGCATTCAAAAAGCTCTCATACATCTCATCAGGACCACCTCCTGTCTGGGTTTCATTAGACCCTTTCGCCATCGATCGTAGACCATCTGCCAAGGGCTGGAGTTGTGGTTCCAGATCAGCCGCTTCCTCTTCCGTAAAAAAGGCGTTTCCTGTCTCGTCTGTGAGCCTCGTTAACCACCCCTGTTCGTCACCATTCTCTAAGGCCGCTGCGAACACATGAAGGATCGCCTTAATCCCTTTCATCACATTTTCAATGGCACCGTCTTCTTTTGAAGCGACATCAATGGATCTTGTTATCGCATTGACACTACTCATCCCTAGTGTTTCAGGGTATTATTTTTAATGATCTGTATCACAGATCATTAAAAATATTGTTTGTTGTAGTTGTTCTATACACTAGGCACTACAATTGAGGCATCCCTCATCTGCCTCTCCTTCCTTCTGTTGCCTAAGAGCCTCCGATTTCTCCGCCTCCTTTTGAAGCTCAGGATCAATCGTGAACTTCTGGGCCATCACAGGGGCCTTCGTTCGGAGATAGTACTGCCCCGTCTTCAGTCCCTTCTTCCAGCCGTAAAAGTGCATCGACACAATCTTGTCTTTCGTCGGCGTGTCCAAGAACAGATTCAAACTCTGGCTCTGACAGATAAAGGCTCCCCTATCCGCCGCCATGTCAAGCAGTACTTTTTGCTTGATTTCCCATGCCGTCTTATACAGGTTCTTGGTGGCCTGCGGAATGTCTTCGATGCTCTGAATGGAGCCGTTGCGGGCGATGATCTGGTTCTTTAAGCCCTCGGACCAAAGACCGAGCTTCAACAGATCCCTGACCAGATACTTGTTCAAGACAATGAACTCACCCGACAGAGTCCTCCTTGTATAGATATTGGATGTGACTGGTTCAAAGCACTCGTTGTAACCCAGGATCTGACTGGTGGATGCCGTGGGCATCGGGGCCATGAGAAGGGAGTTTCGGATGCCACGCTTGACCCGTTCCTTTAAGGCCAACCAGTCAAGAGTCCCATCAGTTTGCGTTAAAGGCGTTATCGGCGTACCTTCAGGATCGAGCCACATGTCGAACTGGAGGATGCCCTTGGACGTAGGAGATCCCTCGAAAGACGAATAGGGTCCTTCTTTGGTCGCTATTTCTGCAGAGGCTTCCAGGGCGGCGAAATACATGTGTTCGAAGATCCGCTTATGGAGGGTCTGGGCGGGGGCCGTTTCCCAAGGAAGTCGCATCATGGCAAAGACATCTGCGAGGCCCTGGATGCCTAGACCGATCGGCCTATGTCGCTTATTGGAGCGTTCCGTCTCGGGCGTCGGATAGAAGTTGATGTCAATCACGCGATTCAGATTTCGCACGGCGACCTTCACGACTCGTCGGAGACCATCAAAGTCGAAGGTCTTGCCCTTCACAAAGGCTGGAAGAGCAATGGAGGCCAGGTTACACACGGCAGTCTCCTCCGAATTAGAATACTCGATGATCTCCGTACAAAGATTGGATGACTTGATCGTCCCTAAGTTCTGCTGATTCGACTTGGCATTCGCCGCGTCCTTGTATAGCATGTAGGGAGTGCCTGTTTCGATCTGGGATACCACAATACGATCAAAGAGTTGCCTCGCATCGACCTGTCGCCTGCCTCGGCCTTCCGCTTCGTACTTCTCATAGAGTTCATTGAAGGCCAAGCCATGGACATCGGCGAGTCCAGGGGCTTCTGACGGACAGAAGAGCGTCCAAGGCTTATTGGCCTCCACACGCTCCATGAAGAGATCGGGGATCCAGAGGGCATAGAAGAGATCCCTGGCTCGCTCGTCTTCCGACCCTGAATTGAGCTTGAGCTTGAGGAAGTCCTCTACGTCGGCGTGCCACGGCTCCAGATAGATCGCAAAGGACCCGTTTCGCTTAGAGCCCTGGTCCACGTAACGGGCCGTCGCATTGAAGTTCTTCAGCATTGGCACGATACCTGTCGAGGTCCCGCCGTTCCCGTTGATATAGGACCCCTTGGCTCGAAGGTTGTGAATGTGAAGACCAATGCCACCGGCATACTTGCTGATTTTGGCACAATCAGCCAGCGTCTTGTAGATTCCATCGATCGAATCCTCAGACAAGGCGATAAGATAACAGCTTGAAAGCTGTGGCCTCGGACTTCCCGAATTGAACATGGTGGGCGTCGCATGGATAAATTGCTTTTGGGACAGGAGCTCATAGGTCTCCAGGATTCGAGCGAGACTCTCGGCTGGAGTCAGGTCTCCACAGAAACCCCAAAGTCCAACCGCCACACGCATCCACATGTGCTGGGGCCGCTCCAACACCTTTCCGTCAATTCCACGGAGCAGATACTTCTGTCGCTCTAAGGTCTTGAATCCGAAGTAGTCCAGCAAATAGTCCCGATCCTGATTCAATGCCAAGTCCAGATCAGATCCGAAAGTATCGACTGCTGCCATATAGGACTCTGACAAGTAGGTCATGGATAACCCAGACTTAGGATTGATTTGACTGGAGATAGCCTTCATGGTTGTAACAAAAGACGGACAGGTGTTGGCTTGGTGGTTCGATACGATGATCCGACTGGCGAGCGTTCCATAGTCTGGATGGGTTGTGACGAGGGAAATGGCAAGCTGGGCGGCGAGTTCGTCGAGTTCCGAGGTCTTGACGCCGTCATAAATGGATGCTAGGGCTCGCTGGGCAATCAGGGTCGGATTCACTTCGAGGGGCGTGAACTGGATCGAATGGCTCGGTCTCTGGCCGGCACAGATCTGAATGCGATGGAGGACCTTGTCAAAGCTGACTTCTTCTAGGGAGCCGTCACGTTTCTGGACCTTCATACTATATAGGGTATTCATTCCGGAGTTTAGTTGATGGTCGCAAAATGTGTAAGGGGGTCTGTCAATTTTACCCACTATAACGTTTTTGTAAACAATATAGTAGGGATGAAACAGTCACTATTTATGATCGGACTTTTAGTGGCAGTAGTCGCTGTTTGTGCGTACATGAATCAGGGGCCTCTGGAAGCCTTTTTGACCTATGTCTTTGTACCGCGGTGGCAAGGATCGGGACAACGTTGGAAACCAAAATATGTGACCTACGTGGAAAACTTTGCCGATCAACCTGCTTTTGTAGCATCCGAACCTGAAAAAGATGATGTGACGACTTTTTTGCCAAATTCGCCTGCTGTCGCGAATCTTGATGTGAACGATACGTATACACTTTTGAGGGGCGATAACGGCATTACGCCTATGCCAGCTCCCGGCCAGAACAGCTGCGTCAATAGTCAGACGTGCTACATGACGGATTTCAGTCATTTGCTGGAACAGGGGGGGAACTTCCGCCAGTTCACGAACAACTACAAACGCCAGGGACCTGACAACTGTACAGCCCCCTTTCAAGAAATGGTGGCATCCTTTTATAAGCCTTATGACTTGGTCGTTCCGTCAGCACCGGCGAACTGTATTTAGTGTTTACAATTATTTCCTTTGGTAAAAGTGTTGCTGAGCAACACTTATATTCTAATTAAACACCGATCCTCTTCTGGTTTCTTGAGATCCAGGAACGACGGATCAACTCTGGCCCGTTCCACGTCGGCCCAGAATATATCAATCGTCGGCTGAATAGTCGGCCACCAGATCTCAGATGCCATGACAACCTGTTCGTGCCACTGATACAGAGACCAAGGAATAAGCTCTATGAGTAGATCTCCGTCTTTTAAATGGAGCCAATTATCCGTGATGTTCACGGGTCCATACTCGTATCGCCTCGTTCGCCAACCCTCCTGATCTATGTGTTCTACAAGTGCTATTTCGCCCTTGTATAACCCAGGTCCCTCACGCTTTAAGGGAGACGAATAGGGTGAATTGAAGACCGCCTCCACATAGTCACAGGCTTTGAGCCCCGTGACATGAAGCTGCATCTGAATCTGGTTGTAATAGTCCTTCGGCACCTTTCCGTCTGGTTGCCGCGTCACGGGACACTTGATCTCGATGAGTCTGCCTGTTTTTTGGTTGGAAGGATCCGAATAGATCAGTCCATCAGGGCTAGCACTACACCGGTTGTCATGGGGATTTACGAGTCTGCCGAGTTCCTTAATGGTTGTTCCATATTTATAATTGAAGATATCCTTCACAACCGGCTCAAATCGAATGCCCCAGTCAAAGGCTGACATGGATCCACTTTCGACTGCTAATGGTTGAGGCGGCCTAGGCTGAGGGTTCACCTTGCTCATGATAAGGGACGATCGGACCTTGGGCCCGCCGAACAGGGATCCAAGTTCTGATGCCGACAGAATGGTGCCCATCTGCTGATACCAGGCCGCCGTTCGCTGTTCCAGTTGGGGCCTTGAACACAGCTCGTCCATCTGTTGGACAGAAATCTGATCTGTCTTTGTCAGTCCCAACAGGTCTCTCCATACGTCTTCATAGCCACTCAAAATCTCCTCCACGAGGACATTTTCAGTGTCATCAAACCCAAATTCATCGGCCAGATCCTCAGCCGAGTCTAGCCATTGTTCTAATTGGGTGGTATCCAGGGGTTCAGGTTGGATCTCAAGTAAATAGACCCAGGCCTGGATCTTTTCTTTCCAGTTCATGCTAACTTCGTTACAGGAGGTACAACCTCTTCAAGTTTATCGGATTGTGGAACAGTGACTGACCCCCCGACCGAAGTGGCCCTCCTCCTCCTTGTCCCATCCGCCTTCTTGACCCTTGTGAATCCCCACTTGATCGTTCCATCCGATATACGACGAACCTCTAGTCCCCGAATGCTCTTGATTTTCTGGGCATCCAAATCATAGTCCACGATTTTGTGAGTATTGAGGAGCTTGCGATCCAAGGCGTTGCTCAAGAACGCAAAGAAGCGACTCTTTTCGTCTGCTGTAAAACTACATTGGGGGGCCATCTCTTCCCCATACATTCGCAGACGATTCAACCTAAGACCCCGTTCTAGACGGTGCCAAGGGCGAGCAAAGGCCTCCTTTGCCGATGTATCGAGGAGGTTTCGCAAATGGTCACCGCCAGCCTGTTCTGTGACAACCGTGTTTGTAGAAGGTTCTGTAGCAAGCTCTGTTATTGGCCTCTTCAACGTCTTGTTATGTTTTGTCGATTCCATGGTGTCTATATGTTATACGTTGTGAGCCTTTAGGATAACATTCAATACGTCATTTAATTTTAAAGGGATTAATAATTCGTTCACGGGTACAGACATGAACGGCTGTTTCCCTATAAGCGTATAATAAAATGTCCGCCAACAGTGAATAGACGGGTCCGATGTCTCTGTCCAATCCCACATCTGAGAAATGTCTGTCTTTGTTGTATCGATTTCACAGTAATGGACTGTCTGTTTACTGGTCTTCACAGTTGTTATACGGGACGAAAAGAGGTCATTGGGTACCAGAACATCCTGAATTGGCTGGTCCTGCTCGGACCAGAGACTATTTCCCCCCTCAGTAAGAATGCGAATGCTGTAAATTGTCTTGTCAGCCTTATTTACGGTTGTTGTATAATATGGTATGATTAGCATGACCCTGTCATGAAGTATGGACCAGGAGTTTAGACCGCCACCGAATTTGTAGAAACTGTCTAGATGAGGAGGACTAGGAAACTAGGTCATATGGGTGAAAGAGGAACGAGGAAGACAAAAGGTGTTAGATACCTGATCCATGATAACGGTGATCGTCCCTTTCAAGTAGTAGTCGGCAATAAAACAGTGTCTATTTACAAGGGGCTCAAAAATGAGGATGGGGGCTACGATAACTATGATGAGCTTGTAAAGAAGCTCATCGCACATCGAATATACCCTGGCTTAAATCCATCAGAAAAAGGGAATACTGTCTTGGTCCACCTAGGCAATCATAAATATGTCTATATCGGCGGGGAAATTTACGAGTTTAGGATTGACGATGACGTTGAGGCCTATTATTCGGCCATCGGTGGCAATGATGTCCCCTATCCGATTCTGCTAGGAAGTAAGTATGTCTATTTAATGCTTGATCGCAAATATATTTCAAGGGATCTGTTCCCTTCTAGAATAGGGGCAGACGCATACGAATATTATTATGGCCTGAAAGATTTAAAAACAGGAGAAAAGACGGGACATATTCGGAAGCTGAAAGGATCCAAAAAGATGAAAGGGGTCAAGATTCTTCGAAAACGATTTTCATAGCCTAAGCTAATTTCATAAGGGCTAGCAGAGATGACACAACCCTCCTTCCCGATTGGTCCCGTTCCACCAGTGCCTTTGCCAGAAATGGTGCTTCGCAGCAGACGAGAGCTGTCGGTCAAGGATACAACGAACGCGAGGTTCTTCGAACTGTGGCAGACAGACGGAAAGTATGGCGTTCATAATCGTCCGGATCTGAATAAGCAGGCACCGTTTCATGAGTTCTTGCCGATTAATAGTCGTTCCTCGGACAAAGGGTACAGACGGCAACCGGTCTACGAGGCCGGCGGCCCCAAGCTTGGACAGAACCAGTACTTTAACAAATACGATCCATCCTATGACAGTCGTAACGCTATCAGGGAACTTCAGGCAGTCGTTTATGAGGACAAGCCGGTTGAACATATTCCTCAGAATAATGCGTTTCTGACCCGATCTATGGCAAATCGCTGGATTGACGCAGAGGAAATGAAACAGATGACAGAGGCAGCCGAGCGAATGCGACCTACCATGGACGATTATGCCAAGTCGTATAGATAATATAAAGACTTTTAATGATATAATTATATTTATGTTACACCCAATAACATTTTCAATTCCAGGCTGTAAAGTACTAGATACAATCCCTTTAAAAAAAAAGATGGTATCTAATTTAATTCCTGGCCAAAAATCCACATATATTTATTCGAATGAAACAGACTACTACAATGAATACAGACAATCCCTATTTGCTATAACGACAAAAAAAGGCGGTTGGGATTGTATGCGTCATTACGAAATAATGGCAAATGGTACAATCCCATTTTTTTCAAACATTGAATCCTGTCCGCCCAATACACTGGCACTTTTACCTAAAGATATGCTAATGGAAGGTAATCGTCTTTATAGTAAATATCAATCAAGGTCTATCAATGATTTATCGACCGATGAAATGACCGAATGTACCAATTTAATAACTAGGCTTTTGGACCATACAAAGAAGTATCTGACAACGGTTCAAATAGCAAAATATATTTTGGAAAAAAGCAATCATTCAGAAGCAAAACGTATTTTGTATCTATCTAAAGATCCAAATCCTGATTATTTACGCTGTGTAACTCTTCACGGATTTAAAGAATTATATGGCTCATCATGTCATGATTATCCTAAAATACCCCATATTTATAAATCCGGCTCTATAAACTATAGTGCTTTGTATGGTAAAGGGATAACATATACAAATTTATTGGATTCGGTAAATCATGATAGTGTCTTAAATACTACAATTGCTGAAGATATACGTACTAAAAAATACGATATTGTTATTTATGGTTCTTATCATAGGGGGATGCCATTCTATGATTTGGTATGTGGTATTTATAAACCAAATGAAATCATTTTAATATGCGGCGAAGATTTACATGGGTGTAATCATAATCATAATATATTTGTACAAAAAGGTCATTCAGTATTTGTGAGGGAACTATAATGTGTTTTACAATACATAGAAGTCACACATCTATAGATAGATGTGCGACCTGTGTCGAGCCAATCCAAATACTCACTCGTTTGAAAAGATTACGGAACAAGGAGGAACGCACGTTTTTTACACGTCGTTCCAACATCTTCTTGACTACAGTCACTTTCCGTCCGTTCGTAATCACATTGAGATTAGCCTGGCACCTGTAAATGGAAAGCCATGGGCCTGGATCATCGATTGTAAATATCTAGAATCGAAACATTTGATCCTGATCCAGTTCGCTATTCAAATGATCAAATATCTACGACGAGAACATACACGATTCTTACAAAACATATATATTCTGAATGGAGGTCTCCTTGTGAAAATCGCTTTAAAAACATTGATGCCGTTTGTTGATAGGACCTTCAATCAGTCTATTATTATGATCGAAGGGGGTCGCCTAGATATTTTAATGCGATTAGAGGGACTAGGTTGGTCTTTGAAGGAATCGGAACCTATAATGAATAGGCTTTTGACAGAGTATAAATAATAACTATTAATATTCCTATAATCGCACACATCTTTAATGTATTACATATGAAACAGCCTTCATTTTTGACTATATTATAGTCAAAGTCATACTGTAATCGTTCATCTCTTTTTCGAATGATCATTGATACTTTATAGAACTAGGTGTATTGTAATCAAATTTAGTTGGATTAATCGAACGATAGCTCGGTTTTAATCCAACCAAAGGTTGGATTAAAAGCCTTGTTAAGTTTCGACTTTAGTCGAAACTTAACTCGATGTAATTCGCGTTGTTAATCTGAAGCTGCTTCAAGGAAGATGCCAATTGCTTCGTCCTGCGTCTCCTAGTACCCTTCGCAGTCGTAGGAATTACAACCGCATCCGTTATACTGACGGTAGACGCATTTGACAGGGTCGAATTGGCAGAGCTCGTTTCCGACTCTGCTCTAAGTCGCTTCTGAGTCTGTGTCGTGTCCTTCAAAAATTCATTGTACCCCGCCTTCAGAGTTTCCTGATTGGCCTCGATATAGTCTAGAAGGCCTGATTCCAGAGCCCAACGAAAGAAATTCAGCTTTCCAATGGTCGTGATAAATGGCTCATAGCCTGTCACGGAAAACTGGATTCGCTCTCGCCGACAGTTCGTGTCAAAATACTGCTTGTTATAAGCGTCAAGCTGACCCTTATACGACTTGTAGACCACGAATCGCTGCCCATTGAGATCATAGGCTGTGAAATTCTTCCGACTGAATTTTGTCACAAACCAATCAATGATACGTAGACTAATCTCAGCATCGCCTACTAAGTACGGCATGACCTTATTCACGTTGGGATTTGTCGCATAAAACCGCTGTAAAGATGCTATAATCAGCTCAGGCTTACAATTGATCTTCTGTCGTCTGGTCTGGGATTCTGGTATATGAGTGAGGACCTCTGTCATTCTGTTTGTCGGTCGTCGTAGATTTTTAGGTTGGCTTTTTAAAGAAAGGTCGAATAGAATGGACGGACATAATCCAAATGCGAGTCTGTTGGCAGAAGGAGGAGGAAGAATCGTTGCTATGAGTGGCGGAGGATCTACACCCTCTGTTACCATTGAAGGACTTCCAGGGTTAGATCCTGGCCTTGTTAAGGCTCTTACATCGGCAATAACAGAAGAAGTGAAAATTATAAGCTCTCCTGCTCAGGTGTCTAACACTACGACAAGTGAAAGGACAGCTACAGCGACAGCGACAGCGACAGCGACAGCGTCAGCGACAGCGTCAGCGACAGTAGCTCCAATTAAAAATGGCGTCTATGGGATTCCTGATTTAGGAACAGATCTCAGAGGGTTCCAATTACAAGATTTATTGACACTCGATAAACCGATAGACGGCATTAGAGCTGTAAAACCTACCTATGACTTGACGGAGAAAAAACCAAATCAAATATTTATAAATCACCTTCTAAACGCAATTACAAATAATAATTTAGACATCAAAGTGACTGTATCAGAACCAAAAAAATGATGTATATGGTTAGGGAATGTCAGCACCACCTATAGGGTTTGATCCAAAAGCATCCATGTTACCGGCAGGTGACGGACCAATTATAGGAATGAAGGGTGGGGGCCCACCATCAATAGTGGACATTACACTATTGTTAGACGCAATTGTGACCCGTTTAGGAACTACTCCTTTAGAACCAGGAAAAGAGATTTCATTGCCTAAAACAACAGCAGTAACAGCAGCAACAACAGAAGGCGGGTCTCTCAAACGCAAACGAAAGTTGAAAAAACATGTGAGATTTGTGTTGAAAGATACAGTAAAAGTTGTAACGACGGATTAGAGAGATATGTCATCATCTAGGCCTGATCCCACTTCCAATATCCTTACATACATTCGTTCCGCATACAATCTTGATAAAATTCCATCTGAAAACATACACATTACCATCAGTGATGAAGATGTTTTCATTCATATTAAAGTTAATGAAGAAGCTGCTGTTGCTCCAGTATCAGCAGCAGCAGCTGCCGCAGCAGGAGGCGGAACGCTCAAAAAGAAACGGTCTCTAAAGTCCGCCAAGAAAGCGAAGACTGGACCCCTTTCGGACCAACAAATCCATCATAAAGAGCACAAAGATCCCACTGCTGACGAATAGGAGTACATCTGTCTGGCTCTGGTCCGGTGAAATAGAATGCCCTCGCTTCATCTCGTCCAACCGATTCATAATGGTATCAATCTTGCGACTCAAGGTCTCATGACTGTTCCCATCGGTCTTCGGAAAGGTTCCTCCGGGCTTCGGTAAGGCCTGAAAATAAGCCGTATCGGCTCCCGCCGGTGTCAGCGGTTTCCAAAAGTCCTTCACGGAAGGAATGGGTAACTTGGCAGCCGTGGGTCTGCCGTCCCCCTCATCCGGGTTATGGTAGGCCATTGGATTAAAGGCAGCCGCACCTGGCTCCATCAAATAATTCTTCGCATCGGGCCTGTAATCGGCAAATCCATCCTCTTCGTCTGCCCCGAAAAAGTTCTTCTTGCCCCCCGTGACAACAGCCGCCGCATTTTGAAGAACATCCTTTCCAGGCAGATCATACATGCCCGCCTGTCCGTCCTGAACAACCTGAGCCTCATCCCTCAGCTTACTGGAAATATCGTCGATCCCGAACTTGGAATAAGTCACCTTTTCAGCGTCAATACCACTCCCAAGAGGAACGGTTAACCTTGGCTGCTTCCCTCCAATATAGGATACTTTATGTCCGCCGTCTTGAAAAGGCTCATACCCTTGGCTTTCTTCCACTGGCACATGCTCTCGTAGACCCGTGGCCGGATTCAAGACCGGTGCGTCGGGTAGCTTCGTTTGCTGCTGCCTATCGGGATCCAGATCCAGAAAGGTGGCGGCGGGCCCCTTACAGCGTTTTGCCTTTTTCCGTTCGTCTTTTTTAGCAACGGCATCCGCCATTTTTATACCGTAGGCGTCTTCCAAGGAACAGTAATTCATGCCCGAGAACTCTACCTGGACTTTATAAAAGTAATCTTCTGAAGAATTTACCAGAGAGGATGCGACTGGCATTGATTATCGGACTTACAGTGGTCGCAATTATTCTTGGACTAATATTAACATATCGCAGTGTTCAAGAGCCCTTTGATACAAGTAAGTCGTTTCAGGTATCAAATGCTGAATTAGATGTGTGTTGGAAGAAGATTTTGAGTTATCTTCAAAATAATCCTGATAAGGCCGATAAATTCATGTTAGAGGCGAAACGACTCTTCTTTAAAGAGGCCCTCTTTAAGAGTCCCGCAACAGATTTTAAGAAGTTGTTTGATGAGTACACTCCAGTCTTTTCTTAGCCATTTACAGTAGAGTAAGATGGCAACCATGGCTTTTCAACAACAATCGCAAGGAGGCCAGGCAGGAGGTGCTATTCAGCCTCTTGATCTTCTGTTAAAACATATGGATACGGTCCCGAACATGATCTACGGCTTTATCGTAATCGTCGCAATCTCTTTTTCCGATAAGATTCCACCTTCCTTTAGCACATTTGCCGATTCGGCCTTAGGGAGACTGATAGGGGTTGGAATAGTCGTGGCTGTCACTCACTTCCTTGGATGGTCCTACGGTCTCCTTACGGCTGTCGCCTTCCTGCTCGTACTACGTGCGAGCCCTCGTCTATCCAATCAGGATGCTGACGGCTTCAAGGATATGGATACTCGTAAAATCCAGGGAAGCAGGTGGTTTGTGGAACGTGTTCTAGGAGAAAAGCCGAAGGGGTTAATTAACCAGGATGTGACGACACAGGCGATTAAGGGATAAAATAGTGGTATCTTCTAGAGACGAATGAAGTGGCCTGAGATTCTGACATTTAATAGCGGGACAGATGGATTTTTGCGGCTTCTGGTGGTAACTGTGGCGACAATTATTTTAGTCATGTACAGTACCATTTTCGAAGTGGAGTACAATTCCAAGCTAATTGATCTGTATATGTATCCCTGGTGGCGTATCCTGTCAGTCCTTTTGATTCTGGCTGGTTCCCTGTGGTGCCCTCGTGTAGGAATTCTAGTGGCCCTCGTGATCTTCATGTACTTGGCAGATATGAATACGCTGTTGACGCCCTTTGCGACGACGGTTAGGGCATCGTAAAGGCATCTTACGATGCCTATCCTTAGGTAAAGGCATCTTACGATGCCTATCCTTAGGTTAAGGCATCGTAGATGCCTATCCTTTGACTAGGCATCGTAAGGTCAATAGATTTCCACATGTGATAGCAGAGTTAGAGGATGAGTCTTCCCGGATTAGCAGCACATTCATTATCGGGAATGACATCTATGGCATTATCACCGATAGATGCTATTCTAGGTGCTTTTAACGGGAACCTGTATTTCATTGGTCTCATGATGTTGATATTGAATTTGGGAGGTCGTTTCATTGTCATGGAAGTGAGTAAGGATCAGGAGCTGTTTTTCCAGCATCCGTGGGTCCGCAGATTCCTGATCTTTGTGGTGCTCTTCGTGGCGACTCGTAATATCTGGATCTCCTTTTGGCTAACTATTGCGGTGGTTCTAGTCCTCGGATATCTGTTTAACGAAAATTCGGCCCTCTGTATGTTTGGCAAGGGCGGAGCACCCGGTGCGTCCTGTGCTGAGGATGAGTCTAAGGACAAGGGAGCTAGTGGAGGAGGGGCTTCAGCCCCTCCTAATCCCCCAGGGGGTATGACACCCGAGGAAAAAGATATCTACCGACGCCTGAACGAGAAAAAGGAACGATACGACCAGGCGAGTCTGAAGGAGAAGGAGGTGGCCGCTAAAAAATCGAAGTATGCCGATCCGGCACTCGTTTATATGGCTAATTTGTCTTTGCTCAAAGACGCGTAATTAAATTCGTCTAATAGAGTAGAATGTCAGATTTTAATGAAGTCCTTCGTCCTACAAAATCAAAGAAGTCGGCAGGTCCTAAGACCGCAAAGGCCCCCAAGGCTGCTGCGGGTCCTAAGCGTCCCTCTGTGATTGAGCGTACATCCATAGCCCGTGCTCATCTGCTGGGACGCCTTGGCTTAGAACCCAAGGGCGTCAATGTGACGGCTCTCGCAAAGGTCATTGGCACTGCGAATGAAGGTGCCATGCTAAACGCAATTGTAGCCAGGGCAGAGAATGCTGCGGTAAAGGCGGCAAGGAGGACCTCTGCGAAGGGAGAGTTAGAGGAGATGGTTGCGGAAGCTCGTGCGGATCTCATCCGTGCTGGCGTCGCGGCTCCCACAAAGAGGAATGTGGATCGACTAGCGGGCATTCGTCATTCAGGGGCCCATGGTCTCACGGCAGAGGACTACCTCATGACCAAGACGCAGGGTACACGTAAGCGAAAGGGCAACAATGTTAGCTTAGCGAACGTTGGTCCTGAGGTCGATGTGTGCGAGCAGTGCCGTCTCAAGCTCATGCTGGAAAGCTCCTATGAAGGTGAGAATTTTCAGTACAATTCGGTCCCTTCTAGGTCATTATCCAGGTCTAGTAGCCGAAGCCGAAGCCGACGTATCCGAAGCCTTGGTCGAGCAGCCGCAAACCGAGCAGCCGCAAGCTCCATGGCATCTAGACCTTCCAAAAGACAGACTCGTAGACAGAGATCTCCTTTTAGGTACCAGGGTTCTGCGTAAATAACGTATTATTAATAATTTTAATGTGACATACATTAAAATTATTAGACATTGGATTTACTTCTTTATAGCTTTTCGGCAATTCCAACATGCTCCTTGTATTGCTCAATATTTCGTGTGATATTGGATGTAGAGCCGGATGGGTCTTGTATAGATATACTTGTATCAGGTATGCTTTCTATTGTGGTCATAGCTAGCTGTATGAGTGTATCATAGCTTACAGTTATTGAACCACTAACGTCTAAGCCACTAATGTCTAAGCTACTAACGTCAGAGCTACTAACGTCAGAGCTAGGATCCTCTTGATTAACCGGTGCCCCTGAAACATCTTGATTTCCCGAAACATCCTGTGACCCTGAAATGTCTTGTGTTGATGGAACAGATTCTATCTGATCACCCTTTGGCACTGATACAGCAGATGTAGTACATAATGCTCCCATTCTGTGTGTTCTACTAGAATCAAAGATTTAGGTTGTTACGTGTTACACATTTAGTGTCATCGTATTCCCCACAGGAAGCTGTGCCTTCCTTCGCCTCCCACCACCACCTGTTCGTCCCGTAGCAGAACTCTCTGCCTGGCTCCTCATATCTTCGCTATGAATGCTCTGAATTTCCGCTAGTGCCGCCTGGGCTGGAGGACTATTCATAGCCCTCGGAATAGGTTGTAGATTACCTGAAGGCATAGGAGCAAACATGGGATTGACATTCACTTCTGCGTTACGAACCTCCTGGAAGGTCTGAAGGATGTCATCCACACCTGAAGGACCCCTCATTTCCCGACGAACAGGTGCTGGATTTTGTTGCTGTTGGGACATGGGAGCATTGGGGGCCTGGAAGAAGGCTCCTGTTGTGGGGGGCTGTTGTGATATAGGTGATCCCATACCCATGCCTTGGCCTTGTGGCATACCAGGTGGCATGCCCATCGCCGCCCCCATGAAATTACCGAATCCTGGACCCGCCGCCTGAGCTGCCGCAGCCGCCATCTGCTTCGCCAAGGCTGGATTGTTCTTCAAGATATCGTCCATCGTCATGTTGCCCATCTTGGATCGGAAAAACGAATTACTCATATGGAACATGAAGCCCGATCCGACCATCATGAACAGAAGACGGGCTTCTGGGGGCATGTTACCCTTGCCCTTGTACTTATCATAGAGCTCCTCGAAGACCTCGTCATAATCGTCCACGTTCTCATGAACGGATTCGGACCACCCGTCGAGTTGCCAGTCAAACGGATTGAACTTGTTGTTCATAAGCTCCATGCCCGTCACCACCCCCATCATCATCTGACGCTGGAACTTGATGGATGACTCCAAGTTGCGAGCATCCATAAGTCGCTCGAATTCCTGCTTGATCTCATCCAGTGAATTGTCCATCGTGAACCTGCGGCTGATCTGGAATCCCTTGGACTCCATGCGATTCAACTTGTTGATCATGTCGGCCTTTTCCTTTCGCTCCTCCTCGGGACTTAAACGTTTCAAGGGAGCCGTAAGATTGACACCGGGCCCGGTGGCAGTTTGCTGGTTATCAGAGGAGGAACTGGATTCACGGTTAATCGTAAATTCTGGAACGGCTCCTGAGTCGCCGGTAGGGATTTCAAATGTCATAGATTCCAAGGGCTCTAAGGGCCCAATACTGATATCGGCAGAATTCGCGTGCGACATGGGGATATGAACCGTATTTGATGAACTACTACTCATAGAACTAGAGCTGCCACTGCCACTATTGCTGCTGCTACTCCTTGTCACCTTAGCATTAGTAAGGAGTCCAAACCCTAAGTCGTCACCCAAATCTCCCACCGGCCCCAAGTCGATAACGTTCCCCAGATCGGAGGACATCCTCACATCTGGTTCCGTCAAGGATTCGGCGAACGATTGCATATCATGGATGGATACCTGGCCGCTCATATTCTTGACTCCCTTGTGATTATTTAAGCTTCAATTAATCGCATCTAGAAATCCATACACATACAGACTGCGTCAGACATATCGGACTTTTTCTTCGCTACAAGCCAAGCCTCTGTTAATGATCCCTTCAACTTCCCCGAGTCAATTAATTCCTGAAATCGCTGTTCCGATCCGAGCTTTCTATCAGCATACCCCGCGTCACCCTTTTCCGCTGTCGTTACCTTCTTTTTCGCATGGATCAAATGGAAATTGGGATTCAAATTGGACTGTAGGAATCGTTCCCTTAAGGCAGCAAACAGTAACACCTGGACAGTCTTCATATGGGGATTCTTGAGAGCCGGCTGATTTTCCAGAAGGATTTCTTGACAGGACGAAAAGGCGGTCCAGCGATCTGTCACCATAGTGCGAAGGGCGTCATGGAGGGCCACCAAGGTCTGTTTGGCCGCATTGGGGGCTTTGACCTTTGTTAGAGGAAGACTATGCCTGGTTTTCAGGGCCTCAATTAGCGAATCCTTGGTCTTTCCCTTGAGATTGAGGGCCTTCGCTGCGGCCTTGAGCACTGGCATTAAAGGCATCTTCAGTCCGTCTTCTTGTAGCAATGGATGAGTTGACGGAATATGTCGTTTACAGGTGGGGCCTAAAACAGATTCATAGGATGCCTTCGACTTACACTTGGAACAGAGAATCGCAGCAACCGTTTCAGACGCGAGTAGATTATAGTTTTCGAGTGCCAGGAGTTCTTGGTTTGAAGAATCCCTTCTCATCGCACAAAAAGCCAGATTCTTGATTCCAATATCAAACGCAACAAGGGTCGTCATCTTGCGTTAGATAGATACTAAGGATTTAGACTGTTACTTAGAGTAGTCCAACTAAAAGGACTTCTGAGGAAAAAATCGCTCCTACAAAACTCAGAATGTGGACGAACAGATGCCAGAATTCACGCACGGCGGGTTTCTGGGAATGCGTGTAGAGTTTTTTGACCAGACCTATGCCGTATATGAAGGCGGCAGCTCCAAAGAAAATGCCTGCGAAGGGATGTTTGGCGGGATTCAATTGAATCCACAGAACCATCGCGGGAATCAGAATGGCCAGAATTGCGATCTGGTCCAGAATCCAGGTTTTATTCCAATCATTGTTAAATACGTAGACAGACAGAATAACTGCTATCAGAGATGTGATTATAATCAGATAATTTTTCAAATGAACACCAATACCGATATTGATCAAAAATAGAATCAGATTTAACCGATAATAAAATAGACCCTTTTCGTCCATTAATCCCTACTAGTTATCAGGAATATACATATGAGATCCCCTGGGTGTATTGCGGCCCCCCTGATATTGATGGGTCAAGGCAATGTTCTTTGTGTTGTTGCGGATCTCCTGGGGCGTCGGGGGCATCACGAAGGTGCCGAAGAGAGGAGGTGCCTTGGCATCCATACGTTCCGTGCCAATCCCTCCATACTTGTGGGTCGGTACCAGTTCGTTTTCGAAGGGGCTAGAAAAGACCGCGACAGCAGGGGGCGGAATAGTCTTTGCTAAAGGTAAGGAGGACCCTGACCATTCCGCATGTCTCTGTCTCGCCAGATTAATCATGGAGTCCGTGTGGTGGATCATCCAGAGCTTGGTGGTGAACTGTGTGCCAGGCGGCAGATTGTAGGCACAGTGAGGACGGTAGTCCGTGCCATTCTGTCCGTCTTCCATCGGACCTGAATAGGCAGGGTAGCGGTTGTCGGGAGCCGGTTCAGCGGTCGGTGTGTTCACTAAGTTCCTGGCCAGTCGGCGTTGGCTGCCCAGCGTCGGTTGTTTGGCGAAATAATTCGGATAGGTCACTGCGTTAAATCCGTTGAAGTCGATGCTCATCCCTATCTCTTACGATCATAATTTTATGCGATTATTCCTCATAAAATTAGTATATTTGTAATCTGGTCTTTATGCGGCCAATGTCTCCACACCCTCTTCGTCCAAAGGAGATGACATATCTAGAAAAGAGGACAGATCGCCAGCGACAGTGGTCTGCTTCGAATCAGCATTCCTCAGAGCCTCCAAAATCTGACTTCGCTTCATGGCAGAGAAACCCGTGATGGATCGCTGCTTCCCGATGGCCTTGAGCTCCGCGAGTGTCATAGACTCATAGTTCACAGTGGGCACAGACTTTGCCTTTCCTTCCTCAGTCTTAGAGGTGGTATTTGCTGCCACCGCTTCTGCGACCTCTACGCCTGAAGCAGATTCCTCTAATGGGGGAAGGGTACTTGCCTCTGCGTCCAAATGGGCCTCTTCTAGAGCACTGGCATACAGGGCCTCTTCACTATGACTGTTATTGTTGTTATTATTGTTATTGTTATCCCTGCTATTCCCTCTGCCTCTAGCTTGGTCATTACTCCTATCACTGTCAACGCTACCGCTACGACTTACCTTTTGAACAGGGACAGGAGCCGGTAGTTCAGGGTATTCCCTCAGCTCCGCACTCATCTTGATGTCCAACAGGATGGATTCCACCAAATTGAGCTTCTGTTCGCACTGTTGGACACGTGTATACAGATACAGGGAGACTGCTCCAAACAGTAAAATCAAAATCAGACCAACCGTTAAGGTATCATTCAAGGATGCCATCTGTTCTGTTGCTTCAGAGACTTTAGTTTCTCAGAAAATCACACAGAGGAGATTAAGCCATTTTCGACCAGTAGTTCCTGAACAGAACTGACTTTACAGATTCCTTCTGTAAGCCGGTAACTGTATTTGATAATACCGCCATCCACCGTAGCCGGACAGCAGAGACGTTGAATGGTAGAGGGGGCCTGTTCCACGAAGTCGAACAGATGGGTACTGACAATCGACATGGTGTTCTGTTTCGTCCAGAGCCGTTCCGTATAGATTCTACAGGCCTTCTCGGCATCAGGGGGGTTCGTGGAATGATAAAGTTCATCGAGCAGAACCAGATGTCTCTGATTCGGATCGGCTTTCAGGGTCTGTGCCGTAAATTCGATTTCTCGTTCAAACCTCGACTTCTGTCCAGGCAGATCCTCAGGTGTTAAGCAGACGAACAGTGTGTTCAAGGGGCTCATGATGGCCTTTGAGGCTGGAGCACAACCGTAGGTGTGTGCTAGAAGACAGGATGTCAAAACAGATCGGAGTGTCGTGGACTTGCCGCCTCGATTAGGCCCCGTGAGAAGGGCATGGCCTGTCTTTTGGCCCATGGAAATGTTGAATGTTTTTCGGATGGACGAGGGTACATTGTAATCATAAGCATCTGTCAGTTCTAGACAGGGTTTATGGATGGTCCAATAAACGGGAACCATATTCTCCTGTTTGGCCAAACAGACTAATGCTTCCAAGGCCCCCAATCGTTTCCTGGCGGTTTTAAGATACACAGTGTGAAGGTGAGCATGGGCCACGAGCTGTCTGGGATCTGTTATATCGGGGGCAAACGGGATGGGACTCAAGGTATAGCCATGTCCCTTAAACAGGCTAACAGCATCTTCATAGAGTGCCTTGAAGTGTAGGAGAGCCTTCGCCTTCTTAACGATTATAGCGTCAATGGACGAAAGATGCTTCCAGGACCAATAGGGTTGGAGGAAGCTTTGACCGATCGTGAGGAGCAGGAATCCCGATTTGAAGAGCTGGAAGATATCGAAGGGGACTGCCGTTACAGGAGCATCTTTTACAAAGTTGGGATCGAGTAGTGATGTGATCTGGCCTGAAAACAGGGTCGATAAGATCATACTGTATCGACCAAGTGTAATCGGTATGCTGAACATGAAGCGTAGAATGATAAAGGGCATAATCAGCATCATGAGGGGCATAAGAAGGGACATGCCCGGAAAGATGTAGACACGAAGGGCAGACCAGATCACAAGAAGGTAGGGGATGAAGTTGAACGGCTGAGACCAGGGCTGAAGAAACAGAAGTTCATTGAAGGCCTCCGTTTCTAATTCGGAGGCCGTTTCCACCAGCGTGTCCAACTCAGGTTCCATCTCGCTCAAATCACGGAATGTCAGGTTCAGTTCTTTTATGATGGCACTGTTCTGTAAGGTTTGTTGTAGCGTCGCAAACTCATAGCTCTTCTGTTTGAGCCGCTTAACATCGGAAGTCCATTGGCCCGTTTTTTCTTTTAGGGCCTGTCTTCCTGCTTTCGTCCTGATTCCAATGTAATCCGAAAGACGGTCAATGTTCACCGAATCCTGAATACGCTGTACGTCCATTTACAGGTAACACGGGGAATCAATTCCAGCAATTTGACACAATTGATTCAAACAATAAAATTGAAGTAGTAAATTTGAGTCTTGTTTGGTTGCTACTAAGAAAAAGCACTTAAACTATAAGTATCCATACTAAATATGTCGCAGGTATCAGGACCTGTTACGGACAAATCAATCATAGAAACTCTTGAGGCAATTACCAGTTGCCGCAAGAGTTTTGGACCACCTTCCACAGAAGTTCTTCATAATGTTGAGCGAATTCGTGAGATGATGACGCGTGACGGCGGAGATAATCAGGGATGGAGGAGAATCCCAATCTCGAATGATTGGAGGAGGGGAGGGGGGCGTTACAATAACAGTAGCAGTAGCAGTAGCAGTAGTAGTAGCAGTAACAATTACCGGCAATATCGTCCCGCAAACACTACTACGGCTAGTTCTAGTTCTGCTACTTCTACTTCTACTACTGCTACTTCTACTTCTGCTACTGCTACTACTACTACTACTACTACTGCCCCCCCAGTTCATACTGCCCCGTATAAATATGTCAGTAAATTCAAGTCTGCTGAAAAAGACATTGATCCAGTCCTCCTCATTATTCAGGACAAACTCAACCGCTTTTCGGTAACCAATTACAATGAAATACACGATTTCCTATGTCAGATAATGGATTCTGGCAGGACAGAATTCCTTAAGAGCTTTATGAAGCTCGTGTTTGACAAGGCCACAATGGAGGAGGTCTTCTGTCCAACATATGTAAAGCTGCTATCAGAGTTAAGCAGTAAATATGCTGTGCTTACCACTGAAATGATAAATCGCTATAAGGAATACATATCAATCTTTAGTGATGTGTCAGAGAGTCCGGTAGCCAGCGATTCAAAAACGGTGATTGAAACCACTACGGTGAAGAAATATCGCCTCGGCTATTCACAATTCCTCGCAGAGATGATCAAATATAACATCCTGGATGCCGAGCTATTCTTGACCACAATCCAGACAATCGTGGAGACGCTACCAAAGGTGGCAACATCCTCCGACAGTCGCAAGCTATTCGAAGAATATGCGAACTGCCTTATGCGTATCTTGAAGGGCATTCAGGGACAAACAACACCCCTCGCGATGGCCCTAAAATCCGCCCTCAAGGAACGATATTCTCTCCTCCTAGATCCCCTCACCAAAAAGAATCCCGACCTCCCTTCGCTCAGTGATCGTGGACGCTTTACAATCATGGACATCCTGGACAAGATTAAAATGCTCTAAATCCTAACCTCTATTTTTTATGAAGCCTTAGTAGAATGGCAAAGAGAAATCGATCAAGTAAGCGACGATCAGGCAAGGGTCTTTTTTCAACCATCTACACACCCATCAGTGGAGCACTGGGTCTTGTGAATAGTGTGATCACGGGTACCACCAAGGGTGCCACTCGCCTTACGCACGGAGCGATTAAGGGCGTTAACAGGGTCGGCAAGGGGCTCACCAAGCGTCTTAATCGCGGCGTATCCAATGTCGGCAAGGGGGTCAGCAACACGGTCAAGAATGTTTTGCGTAAGAAGACCAGGCGTTCTCGTAAATAAATAGAATCGTGTAACTATTTTATTAGTGTTACTAATAACTCTACTAAAATTGATTAATTAGGGCTGTAACAACCTAAGACATAGGAAATAGTATAATTCAGAAAATGAAGCATACTTCTAGAATGCCCAAGCGATCTGGTACTGCGGACGAGGACGAATCTTCACGACAGAAGACGAAGCCTGTCAAGAAGGAGCGTCATATTAAGAAACGTGCTGGGGGCAAGCACGATGATGAAAACAGTAGCGACAGTGATGTGGATCAGAGGGGAAACATCCGTGGCTTAATTGCGTATTCTGATGAAACGGAGTCCGAGGAGGAGGAGCGTCCGGTCAAGAAGCGGAAGGCGGCACTTAAAGCGGATAGGTTGATCAAGAAGGAACTCGCAAAGTCCGGATCCAAGTACAGAACAAGACCCGAACCCGAACCCGAACCTGTTCGTCCCTCTAAGAAGGCCAAGCGTCAGGTCGTGGAGACTTCCTCGGAGGAGGAATCCGAAGACGATGACTTTGAGGAGTTCGGTTCAGACGACGATGACGAGGAAGGAGAGACTCTGGGATCTGAGGATACGGATGAGGAGGATGAGTCAGACGAGGAGGATGAAGAGGGGTCAAATGCGAGTCCTAGTCATACGAACCTTCTGATCACGATTGGCGGAGGGGATGATGACATCATGGACCCCATGGTGCCTCAGCGTCACAACATGAAGAAGGAAGGACCTGCTGTCAAGAAGTTCGTGAAGCTCTTGACAACCCCTGTGGAGGACAACACAATTGACGCACACATTGATCAGTTCAAGGCACTGACTGGGGAGAAGCAGGAGGAGCTGATCAAGGCCTTGGAGCGACGCCCTACGACGACGGACACGGGTGTCAATCTCATGTTGCGTATTCTGACCCTCAAGATCCCCACGGAGACTCAGGCACTTGTGCTCGCAAAGTACAACTCGCTCCAGACGCTAGATCCCGCCACGGGTGAGTATTTCAAGGTCCGCAACTGGCTGGATAAGATGGTGAGTATTCCTTTCGGCCTGTACAAGGAAATGCCTGTGAAGATCGACGATGGGTCTGAGGCATGTGCTTCCTTCATGAAGGGTGCCCAGAAGTCCTTGGATGACGCGATCTATGGACAACAGGAGACTAAGCTCCAGATCCTCCAGTACATCACTACGAAGATCACCAATCCTAGCAGCCGTGGGACGTCCTTGTTGCTTGTTGGTCCTCCTGGTATTGGCAAGACCTCGCTCATTAAGAATGGTATTGCGAAGGCTCTCGGCTGGCCCTTCCAGTTCATCTCGTTGGGCGGAGACTCGGATGCGTCGACGTACACGGGTCACCAGCTTGTCTACGAATCGTCTCATTGCGGAAAGATTGTGAACTCCTTGATTGGGGCAAAGTCCATGTCCACGGTGCTCCTGTTCGACGAGGTGGACAAGGTGTCTGCGACTCCGAAGGGAGAGGAGGTCCAGAACATGTTGATCCATTTGACGGACCCCACGTCAAATGAGGGCTTCGAGGACAAGTATCTGTCGGGTGTACCGATTGATCTGTCCAAGGTCATGTTCATCTTCAGTGCGAATGACATTTCAAAGATCGATAAGGTTCTGCTGGATCGTCTGATGGTGATCGAACTCAAGGGCTATGACGTAAAGCAGAAGGTGGCGATTGCGGAGCAGTATTTGTTGCCGGCGGCCTTGAAGGACGTGAGTCTGGTGGAGCGTGTGGCAATCAACAAGGAGCTGTTGACCTACGTGATTGAGGAGTATGCCAAGGAAGAGATGGGAGTACGCGAACTGAAGCGATGTATCGAGCAGATTACACAGAAGATCAACATGTTGCGTATGTACAATTCCAAGGAGTTGCCGTTCTACATCAAGGACTTCTCTTTGCCGTTCACACTGAAGAAGGAGCATGTAGATCTGTTCCTGAAGAAGAAGGAGGATAGGCATGCGGCACCCATGGGAATGTATATGTAATCCTGTAAAGTTCAAAGCATTAATATTTTTATTATAACCAGGGACTTATAATAAAAATATTATATAGAGAATGCCATTTATCAATAAGAAACAAGCATTTAAACTTCTTGATGATATGATAGCAGGAAAACAAAATTGTATCGGCGATTGTCGTCGCATATGGCTACGAAATATAGGGTACGCTCTGAAAACAGAGACAAACCCTTTAAAACTTACAGGGGCAGAACATAAAAAACTTACGGCTAAATTAGTGAAAGCAAAGGATAGAAAAAAACATACTATCACGAGAAAAATAGATAAAAAATATCTTACGCGTGATTCTCCGCCCTATCCTGCGAATAAGCATTGTGGTGAAACAAAAAAAGGAAATGACGGAAAGATGTATACTGCTATTCCCGATAAAAACAACATATGTAGGTGGAAACGAAATGGGTCAGATTAAACTCACAATTTGCTTTCTATTTTTTGATGTAGTTTATCAAAAAATAGTAACTTCTTACTCTAAGAATAATATTTCTTTACTAGAGTGTTCGACTCCTTAAAATTATTGAATATTTTTGAAGACAGAAGCGTGTATTCGTAGCGATATTTATGGACAAGTTCATTTGCGTTTCGAATAATCTTTAGCACTTTTGTTTCATTTTTCTCCGCCCACAGATACTTTTCATACAGATCACTAGAATCTCCTAGTACAGGAATATAATGTACCCATGGTACCAGTTGGTCATAATACCATTCTTCCCAGTGACTTTCAATCTTGAAGACAACGCTGTTCGAACCCAGTTTCCAAAACAGTCCATCCCAGGCATTCACATGTCCATCTACGTCCAACAGATATTTGTATTGTAAATATTCAGGCTTATTAACGGATCCTGTAAAGCTAATATCCATTTGAGCAGGGTATCGCAAACTAACATCCATTGCGAGTTCTCGTTGCGTTTTAGAACAGGTTGGATCATATATAGAATAGTGACTTCCATTTTTACCCCCTCTCCAAAAGACTTTGTTTTGTTTTGAAGTCCATGGTCTATCCGCTTTTTTAATTTGTAAAAGTAATTGAAAATATCCATTCTGAATAATATAATACTGATCTGGAATAAGCACAACTGATGAATCACCTTTATGTCTGGACCAAGAAATAACTGGATAGGGAAAGATTGGATAGGGTTCATGTAGTTGCGTTGGATGTATAAATTGTTCATTATTATACTTTGTTATATCCAGATCTGTTATTTTTACATAATCACCAGATAAAGATGGATGTGTTTTCTCCCGAAATCCATCCAGTACTGTAAAAAAATACGATCCATCTATTGTCTTTGTTTGATTATGAATATAGCAATACTCCTGGAGCCATTTTAAAAGTGCCGATATTCTATTTTGCTGTGCTGTGAATAATGGACTATGACGAACAGTGACTGTTTCAGTGGAAATTGTTAACAATCCTAATTCTGTATATTGTTTCAAAAGGGGTAATACAGAATTAGGAATTTCTCGGGACATAGGTATAATTGATCATACCTATTTAAGTAAGATATTATCTGCGTCTCTTCGACGTTTTCTTGCGATTTATGCGACGACGCTTGTGTGTTCGGCGGCCCCCCTTATTCCCACGTACAAATGTAGGATAATTCAAACCTTCATTATTAGTATTTTCAATAGTAACAGATTCAATGGGTCTACTTTCAATTAAATCCTGTATAGTAAACATTTTCCAATCACCTGTAGGAAATTTACTATTTTTAACATAGGGAGGCAGTGGAACTGGTTTTAATTTACGTAGTAAAGAATCATTAAATAAAGACGTTATACTAGCAGTACGTTTATTAAATCGCATATTATCTTTTTCAACATAATTTTTCCTTGCTATGAAAAAATTAACAAGATTTTTGACCATGTCAGAAGATAAATTTCTATCAATAGATACTTTTGCTGGATCACTGGCATCACCCAATTTAACAGGAAATCCGACCACCTTATTACCTGTCAGAATAGATACATAAGGAATACCTTTTAATAATGTAGGCACCGATGTTGTAAACACAACTCGCACTGGTTTGACTGCCATCGATAATTTATTAGATCGAGATCCTGATTCCCATATCTTTTCACTGTCGCCAAAAAATCCCCCCGCCCCATAACAAAAATATCCCTTTTCGGCTGCTTCAAACAGTGTTCCAGTCGTATCAATTTCGGATGCCATTGTAAGACCTGTGTAACCAAATTTGCCCATCGTATCTAAAAATTGCTGTAATTCTCCTGAATCTTGTCTAGGCAACCCTATTAATTGTAAAAGTGTAGGATTTGGATTTATGACAGCTCCAGCAGGATCCTTTTTAGCAACATCTGGACCAAATGTTATAAATTCGGCGGCTTTCATAAATGCTGGCGTGCCAACTGTGTCTGGAAGGGCGGGACCAGGACCACCCGTTTTGTTCCATACATGTAAATAATAGAGATAATCCACTATAATTTGTGACAACGGTAATCCCTGAATATTTTGATCAAGATGAGCATACATTATAGAGGACACCATTCGCATTTCGTGTGCGTTTGTACCAATAGGAGGATGGCATGGTAACCCTAATTTTTGTGTTAAAATATAATTGGAATCGCATGATGAAGTACCAAGACATTTTTGTTGCCCAGGAAGAATTGACGAAAAGGAGTCTATCATACTACCATCAAGTGGTTTTGGAACTAGACCACTCGTAAATGTATCAGCAAACATTAAATTTTGTAACAAGATAAATAATCGACCACCTGTTCGTCTACCAGTAAATAGTGCGGGGAATGGTTTTCCGCCTTTTGTACCTTGGACTAAATAAGAAAAGCAAATACTCTTTGCGGTACGAAATAACGCACTGTCAAGCCAGTCATAATACGAAACAGTTAATTCATGTCTTAGCGTTGTTTCATAGACACACTGCATTAAACTTGTTTCAAGCCATGTAACTCTATGCCATGGACCCGTTGCTTCAATAAAAAATACACCTTTGTTTCCATATTTATCGCTTTTTGTTGAATCAAAATAAAAACGAATAACTACTCTTTCATCTGATGTCATCGTAAGATATTCAGGTTCAAGTTGTTTTACAATAAATGGCATTACCTCATCTACCAATGCTTTTTCAGAGGCAGATGATCCACAAATTTCATCAATATTTTGTTGTTTTGACATTCCGCCTACGTCAAAAATTTTATCACGAGGTCCAGATAAAACATGTTTAAAAACATCCTGTTTAAATTTGCGTTGAGTAAGTGTCTGTAATGCTTCATCGATCTTAGTAATAAGTGATCCTTCTTTCGCAGCAGATTTATCCCCATTTAAACTGTTAAACAGCATTTGGATCATTTGAGGGTCACGTAAATCTATGCCAAATGTAACTGTGATATTTCCATGTGTTTTTTCCAATGCTCGAATAACAGGTGTCATCGTCCATTTGTATAAATCACTAAAAAAACTAGCAGAATGAAGTAAATTAGCATGTTCACCATCTTCTTTAATAATGCCATTTTCATCAAACATATCTTTAATTTTTTCAATATCGGCTGATCTAACTTCATTCCATGTCTTAAATAATGATTCACCCATAGCATCTGCCTGAGCTTTTAAAGTAGCTGAATTAGATCCTCCCTTCATCCTCGGCATTTTAAATCTACTAAGACTACATATTTTACGCTTCGTGAGCCACGCAATCTGTCTTCCTCCTCAGATACAGGACATAGTTGGATGGGCCGAAGCGAGGACCGTCAGGAAGGGACTGACTCATCGCATCATCGATCCACCACCACTTGTTCGTGACCGGATGGGCGATTTGGGCCGAATAGTGGCCCCCATTTCCGAATCCATGGTGATCGGCGATGGCCCGACACTCATAGGACCATCCCTTACTCGGATGATCCGATTCAGGAGCAAAGTGATCTGCCAAGGAAATCGTTCCTGTAATGGCAGGACAGGGTGTCTGATTCTTGCGGCCATCATACTGGAACCGTTTGAGAGCGACGAACAGGGATGATGGCAATCTCCAGATGTGCGAGTAGGTTGTCGCCGGCTGACGCTTATCCAGGGACTGGCGGCAAGGAAGACACTCATATTCGTCAATCGTGTCTGAGGCACACTCGGCCTTAAACCAGTCCTGAAGATTGGGGCCAGTACAGGGAATCTTGAAGACGTTGAAGGTCTCCCAGCGATATGACTTATTATGGCATGTCTGACATTCGGTAGTCTTCCGCATGAGGCCGAAGAACATGTCCACAATGGGACTCGTGTGACGGCTCAAGAAGGTGTTCCAGCCCTGGGTCGCCAAGGTTGCCATAGAGGAGCCCTCAGGAGCATCGATTACCACGTCTTTGGACTTGGCCTTTTCATTGAGGGCCTCGTGGAAGTTATCGAGCAGATAGATCAGATACTCGTGACTGTCGTTCTGCCTGGGCTGACCGAAGCTCTCATAGACGGTGTCCTTCACAGCGTCCTTAATAATGGAGAGGAATCCCATGGGTCGCACATAGGCGGGTCTGTGTGCGGACCACATACTCTTAATGAGATCCTGGTAGCCCATAATAAGTTTGGCCTGAATGGAGTCCTTGTCGGTACAGACCGATTCTAAGTCCTCACGCATGATGAAGACGTTGAGCTCTGGGACGGCTCTTAGCAATTGGATGGTGGAATTAGCATAACATGTGTTGTTCATGTTCTGGAGCCCCACAATGCCCTTGGTCTCCATCGGCTTCTCTACTAGTACTTCAGGAGGGGACTGATTAGGCTCTGATCCGCTAATATCAGTTGATGGAGGGGCAGATACTTCTAGGGGAAGGCCTGATTCCCCATATTGCGTTTCAGAATCAGTTGGCTCAAAGGAGAACCCTTCCCCTTCTGCTTCTCCTTCTATGAATGGATCAAAGGAAAACCCACCGTGTTCATAGAATTCCGATGCTTCTGGAATTCCGTCGAACAGGGCCTCCTCTGATGGAGTTAGGGATTCGATCATGGAACTACCAAAGGTAGGTTCAGCGGGAGGATCGCCTTCCAGTCCCGTGATAAGCCCTGGGACTATGCTGACTGTTTTTATATCTTCTGACATGGATACTATATTAATATCTTAAAGAGCTTAAGTGCTGTTAAAGATAGGAGTAGCAGTGAGTCCATGGCATATCCGAATTCAATTTTTAACATTTCGCTCCTAGAAGAATTGGATCGATTTTTGCCCGATGTCTTGTACAACTCGGATCGGTTCCAATCCGTCCAGGACCTCCTCGGATATATTCAGGGACAGGCAAGAGCACAATGTCCTAATTTTGAAGCCCGACGTACACTCTATCGCCAGTACTTGGATGTATCGGGAACTATACAACCGGCTGTAACAGAACCAACAATTGCTTCGCAAGCTACTGCTACTGCTTCGCAAGCTACTGCTACAACTACCTCTACACCTATCATAGACGATATTTCAAGCGATGAGATTCCTGTAACACCGCGTCGAAACAGGTACAGCGATATGAGCTTTCTCAATGAACTCATGAATCTAGCAATGCCACTAGCACCTGTACGTCCATACACAACATCCTCGCGTCTAGGAAACTTACTCTTTACAACAACCGCATCCAGCAATCTTATTTTTGAACAGGATGACTATGGAGGACTTATTAATAGTCTGTTTGGTCCCATGGAAGACGTCATTGTAGCCCCCTCGACAGAACAGATTCGTCTAGCCACGACTGTGTCAAACACACCAATGGACGATAACTGTGCGATCTGTCAGGAAGAGGTATTATCAGACTCCGAAATTCGCACAATCAATCAGTGTAATCATGCGTTCCATAAGGGCTGTATCGATCAGTGGTTGGAAAGAAGCGTTTTCTGCCCGATCTGTCGTATTGATATTCGATCATAGACTTGGACTAAAAGGTTGTTCAAAAAAATATTAAATTGGCTATTGCCCGAAAAAAATATTAAATTGGCTATTGCCCGAAAAAAATATTAAATTGGCTATTATAGTCTTTTTAATATTTTGTTTGTATTTTGTATTTTGTATTACATATCAACTCCCGCCAGATTTTCAGGAAGAGATGGAATGGTCAAGCAATAGCTCTTCTCGATATCCTTCTGGAGTGTCATCTCATCCGCAGATCCAATCAAGTTAATCGACACACCTTTTCGTCCATATCGACCCGAGCGGCCAATTCTGTGGAAGTAGTTCTCGCGACTGTTTGGCATCTCATAGTTAATCACCAAGCTCACCTGCTGAACGTCCACACCTCTGGCCAAGACATCTGTGGCGATCAGAATACGACTCGTTCCATCACGGAAATCCTGGAGACGCTTCTTACGTTCAGACGTCTCCATATCGCCGTGAATACACTCAAGGGTATATCCCGCGTCCAACATTCTCTTTGTCAGCTTCTCAACGGTGGGAATCTTGTTGGCGAAGATGATCGCCTGATTGACGGACATGTGCTTATAGAGATCGGCCAAGACATCGAACTTCCACTCATCCTTTTCACAATCCACATAATACTGATTGATACCCTTGAGACGCACGTCTTCTGGGGGGACCAAGATCGTCACATGGTCCTTCTTCAAGAAGCGGGCGGCCAGCTCCAGGACTTCCTCAGGCATAGTGGCCGAGAACATAGCCAGATGTGTCGATTCTAGAAACTTTCCAGTGGCCAGGATCGCTCGAATTTGCTCGGCGAAGAGTTCCTCCAAGAGTTGATCTGCCTCGTCGAGGATAAGATACTTCAAATGATCAAGACGCATAGGTCCATCTTTACGAGTGATCAAATCGTAAATGCGACCTGGGGTGCCAGCGACAAACTGGACACCCTGGCGAATAGCCTTCTGATCGACGTGAACAGGGGTGCCACCACAGAAGGAGGCACACTTGAGACCCTTTGTGGTGGCCGATGTCTCCATGTATTGACCAATTCCGCGTGCCACCTTTTCCGTCTGCTGGGCGAGTTCTCTCGTGGGACTGAGAACGAGAACCTGAACATTCGGATTGGTGGGATCAATATGGTGAATAGAACCGATGGCAAAGGTGCCGGTCTTACCCGTGCCTGACTGGCTCTGGGCGATGATATCGCAACCGTCCATCATGGGCTTAATTGCGATTCGTTGAATTTTTGAAGGGGTGTCAAACCCATAGGAGTTAATGCCGCGGGCGACGGATTCTTTCAGGCCCATGGCGTCAAATGTTTCGAAGACCTTGAGATCTTCCATTGTGGATACTAGCTGATTCGTTACAGACATGTGGATATATATTATAGAACTACGGACGAGTTTAGGTTCAATTTTAGCGTTTCAATTTTATCAATTTTCTTTTTTTTCTAAAAATCGTCAAATTTGATTCATTTAAACGATCTATCTCTAGGCTAAATAGAGTCACAATGGCAGACGATGGAGACGATGGACAAATTGAGGATATGGAGGACGTCATGGATGCGTTTGATGAGCTGATTGATGGAGGGGGTCTTGGTGAGGCCCTTGTGGATTCAATTCCGGGTCTGAAGCCGGAACTTCGCAAACTTTATACGCTCCATCCAGAGTTGATTATTGACTATCTGGAGACGGTGGTCAATAAGATTCCTTTGAAGGTTGTACAGCCAACCGATACTAAGCCAGATGAGAATCATACCACGTATCCCTTCCTAACACCCTTTGAAAAGACCCGAATTTTGGGGATGCGGGCGAATCAGTTAAGTCAGGGTGCCAGACCCTTTGTGGATGTGCCTAAGACAGTGACAGATGTGCGGGACATTGCTCGACTAGAGGTGGAGGAGAAGAAGCTGCCGTTTCTCGTTCTAAGGACATTGCCGAATGGACGAAAAGAGTATTGGAGGCTCAGCGATTTGATGCTAATTCACTAGTAGATCTTAGGTCTAATATTTTTTAGGGATGTTGTACGACGGCCTTTTTTGACCTGGTCTAGCAGCACGAAAAATTGGCGTTCATGAAGAACGGAAGGGGCAATGGGAGGACTAGGTAATGGCGTTACAGGTAGGGATGCCACTGTAGTCCTCTCCATATTTTTATCGGGTCTCTATTTTGAATCGATAAAAATATTTTTTGGGGTTTCATTTTCTTAGCGTCTCCAATTCTTCCACTTCGTGTGTGAAACTGGAGACGTTAAGTCTCCAGTTTTTCCCATTAGACAGGCTATAGCCTGTCTAATGGTGTGGTATTGGCGTCGTTAACGACGCCAATTCTTCCCGCAACTCAAACACGTAATGAAGATCGTGGTCGCCTCGTCACCCGACCTAGTCTGCATTTCATACTTCGTACACTCTCTCTTCCCACACCTCTTGCACTCATATTCGTCCGTCGCCCTGCTCTTGTTCCCCTCCAGAATCTTCTGTTCTCGAATGAGCTGCTTATCCGCGAGTTCCTGCCAGTGTTCAGGATACATCTGATACGCACTCATGACAGGTATTTGATCCAAAGAGATCTCGCCACTTTTACAACGTTCAAACAGTTGCCTATTCGGAATCGGCGACTTCGGATGAATATTCCAGAGAACGGTTCTGGCCGAGGATCGATACAGATCGCAGAAGATTGCCGACTTCCAATTTCTCGGAATATAATTCTTCTTGGCCTCGGATGCTGCTAAAGCTAAGAAAGCCTTTTCCAGTCGATTTATTTCATTGTCATCAAACCATTCCTTCAGAAACGCCAGTTGATCGAGCGTTGCCTGACGAATTGGATGGGAAGACGCCGGCGTATCGAGTGGCAGTTCCTCCTTAAAGGCTGCCGTGTCTACCGTTAGCATCGGATTTGCTTTTACCCTGCGTGTAATAATGGGCTCAGGTTTCATGTCCTCTCCGTCATCATAGTCATCCTCCTCCTCTGGTTCGTCATCCTCCCCCTCGTCGTCCTTATCCTCGTCCTTATCCTCGTCCTTATCCTCGTCCTTATCCTCGTCTTCCTCCTCTTCTTCTTCCTCCTCTTCCTCCTTGTCCTCATCCTCTTCGTCTTCGTCCTTCTCTTCCTCTCCTGTTTCCAAAAAGGTCTCCCATGCTGTCGGCAAATAAGCCACGGGCTTCTTCCAACTCAGGCCCTTTGGACTTGCGACGATTACGATATCCCCGAAGAGAGGCGGAGCGTTTAAAGAGGCCGGCAAATCAGTATTATTCTGAGTATCGGACTTGCCCTTCTTGTATCCAAAGAACGTTAGGACATTCGCCGAGTCCAGGACAGATCCAATTACTTCAGGGGCCTCCTTCTTCCTCAAATATTTCTGAATTGTTTCGATGGTCAGAGTTCCCTGTTCATCCAAGGTCAAATTCGCCTTTTTACACTCGCCTTTGACCGAAAGAAGCGTTGTCGTTATCGATGGCATTTACACTTACCTTTCAATAAGTGCTTAAATCGGCTTCAAGTTTATAGAGTAAGTGGAATGAGTGAACTTGTAATCTACATAAAGAATGACAAGACAATGTTAGAATCTGATAAGAAGGTCACCTTTGAACAAGGGTCAAACTGGTTCATCGATGATCTCGAGGATAGCTATGCGATTTTAGAACAAGGACGAATAGGGTCTTTGATTTGTCAGAGGGTGGAGAAACGATCAGCCTCATGGACAGGACCAGAGTACATCGGATCCGAGACAGTTCCAGTGAGGGTTATAAAGGAGGATGAGAGGGGTAGATGGATCCAAGTCGGTGCCTGGAATCGTATTCACTGGAGGCAGGGGCGGGCGACACTTTTTGATGTAGGAGGTGATCCTCGGCTCATCGAGGATATAAATGTCTGGTTAACTGAGCGTAATGAACTGTGAGAATTTTAACCAGTGCCGTTGTAGATGGCGATAAGTACAGTCCAATCGGCGATAATTATCAGTGTTGTTCTGTTTTTGGGGTTTTTGGTCTACATGGCGATCAAGGATAAGATCTTTGGCTCCGAAGGATTCGAGCATCCTGCTTCCGCCCCCCTTGAAATTCTGCCGACGTCCTATTCACCGCCCAAGATCGTAGCGTCCTCCGGTCCGAACCCCCCCGCCCAAGAATCGCCGAGAGGCGAGGTTGTCGTTCACGCAGATCCCAGTCCTAGGGATCCCTTGGCCGAAGAGGAGGAAGCATCCACGGCAGAACCCAAGATCACCTATCCGGAACGACATTACAGGCCGGCCCCTTTGAACGATCAGGATGGACTAGCCTATGAGGCGGGTATCGCGGGACCCACTGGCCAGAACACAGCAGCGAATGTCCAGAAGTTTGGGCTGGATACCATTCAGAATGGCGGTGAACTGTACAATGGAATTTATGCCAACGATGTCACGGAGAATAATAACTTTTCGGCTTTCTAAATTAATGATTGTTTTGTAAAACAACGGTTAATTCAAATATTTATTTAAATTTATTTACGTACAGACGCAACCAAATTTGTCTTCTTACACAACGGGTTTAACATGATGGCATAGTAAGGGTAATAGATATAGGGAAAGAGGAAGCAGAGGGCAGCGAACATGTAGGCAGTTTCTTGAGGTGATCCAATGGCAATGTTGTAGCAATAGGACAGGTTGGCAGCACCGTAGCCTAGGACGGCGTAAATAAGGAAACCTCCCAAGGCTCCCAGATACAGACCTGCCAGAATGGTATTGACAATGCCGTCCTCAATGACGACGTCTTCCTTATTTTCAAATCCCTCTGTCCCTAAAACGGCTCGGACGACCTGTTTTATTTTTGTGTGGATCGTACTCATTCTGTCAGAGACAGAGATTATTGGATGAGTTTATCGTCTGCGAGTCTGTCGCCGACAGACTCGTCGTCGCTTACTTTGTTTCTTGGTCTGTCGGCGTTTGGATCTGCGACCGCCACCCCCTTCAAATAATTTTCTTGTTGTAACAACAGATAAATTCGGTGCTTCATTTATTCTTCTTCGTTTCGCCTCTGGTTGTGCTAAACTAGTTCTATTACTAGCTTCCTGAACCTCTTGAATAGCAGCATTAATATAATCATTAATTTTTGAATTAGTAACATTTTTAGCGGCAAGGTTAAGCCTCTTAATAACAATATCAAATGTAGCAATAACACTCTGTATAGACTCTTTATCTGTTTCAGTTGTAGCAGCATCGGCAACTCTTTTAGCAGCATCTACAACTGCATCAACTGCCCCCTCGATATTTGTAGAATTTTTGTCCTGTAAACCTAAGACTGCTGCTGTCCACAATTCCGATGCTATCCTTAATATTTTAATTGGAGACTTTTGTGGATGAGGATTATAACCAGTCATATTTGGGTATTTCTGTTCAACTACCACTGGTTTTGTTGGCGTTTCCATATCACTACTTAAACCTAGAAAATATACCTAAAGCCTGCCTACTATTGTACAGTAGAATGAGTCGATCAATTACCAATTCACGCCCCGTTACAGAAGATCGGGGAGCAAAGCGTCCTCCCCGTTTCAATCGCCTGGATGAAGACCACATCAAGGCGATTGAAACAATTTGTCGCAGACATCCGATCCTTCTGAACCGTATGGAAGTCCATTTGCCGGGACATAGGGCCAAGGAGATCTTTAATCGAGAGAAGCTGCTCGTCTGGCCCAAGTTTGATCGCAGGCCTGCCTGTTATCTCTTTTTCATTGACGGATACGCACCTTGCTTATGGGATCCGAATCGACAAGAAGGACTCACCTTTCGATGGCTTTTGCCACCCGGTTTTGGACAGAAAGGTGCGACTGTTTGCCTGGCGAACTTGCTCAAAGGTGAATCGACCCTTCAGATCGAGGATCTACTGATCTATGAGGGTCAGGATCTCTGGTCGAGGCAGCCTTTTTCGAGTCGCTGGTCCACCCTGAAGACTCTGTGGAACCGGTTGCCCGCCGAACAGCCGTTATTAGCAGTAAAACCACGCATTGTTGAGCCGATTTCCTTGGAGGACTGGGAAACTCAGTACGACGCCTCCCTTTCCTGGACAATTCAGCCCGAGTCACCTGGTCAACGGTTTTACTGGTGGGATTCGATCACTCCTGTGGCTCCGAGTCAGTTTCGGGCACCGGCCCTTAAGCGAGACGCCGAGGTCCACGTACAGATCTGTGCTCTGGCTAAGCCCTATACGAAAATCGGTCTACCTGATGCGTACTCGCTGGAAGCCAGTGATGGAGCTCATATTGGTATTGCGTCCATTTCTACGATGTCGCTCAGTCAACAGATGCGATCTGAGTGCGGACCGACAGGACTTCGTGTCGAAGTCATATGGAATGACGACTTTAAGAAGTACCAGATAAGTAAGATCCTGGATCAGATTATTCCCTTGTCTGCTGCGTCATTCTTCAGGAGGGCATAAGAGGGCTAAAGAGGGCTAAAGAGGGCTTTAGCCCTCTTTTAAGCCCTCTTCTAAGCCCTCCTTATAGGCTCATAATGCCCCCCTGTCCAATAAATGACCAGCGTTGACGTAACCTTCTTATCTAGCGGTAAAAACTCAATGGGCTTTGTCCGGTCTCGGCGGTTTTCGACTAGGACGCGGACGTTCCACAAATTTACGGCGGCCTGAATCTCAATCGCTCCCCCCCACTGACTACTCTGTCGCATTCGCTGAATGTAATTTGGTCCTTCAAAGGCTATGATATCCTTAGTCTCCATCCCGTCCATAATTGGCTTATTGCTGGCTAAATAGTCACATATTTTTTGCCTGGTATCATTGGTGGGTATATTTAGCAGCCTGCCAAGACTGTTGAACAAACAACTCATTTATACTACTTAGACTTTATAAAATAGTCTGGAGCCTCAGTAGAGATGGCGACCAAAAAGAATAACAAACGGCATTCTAAAAAGGCTGCCAAAAAGTGCTCTAGACGCCGACGATCGATGCGTGGTGGCGGCTGGACAGATAATCTGAGCCTACCGACTGCCGGCGTAGGAAACCAGATTCACCAGCAGTATTCTGGGCCAGGAAAAGACTGCCCTGGTATCCCCATTCGTTTTGGAACGATCAATCCCCTACCTGCGAACCTCAACTCAGGTCTGCCCGGCACGGGGGCAAGCCCCGCGTCTCATCCCATGAAGGGCGGTGCGACCCAGCTCGGATCTGGTGGCCCCGTGATGTTGAACGGTGTGTCTGTCGCAAGAGGTGAGATGCCCGCTCCCTTTCCCAAAGCCTTCCAGGACATTAATTCGGCTCTCCCTGTAACCGGCACCTACCGACCCTCTCAGTCCGGCGGCAGATACGGGTTCAGCCCTGATATTCTCAGTCCTAATGGAGTCGGCATGAGCACCTTTGGTCACCAGTCTGTCCCCTGTGAACTGGGCAGCTTCAACAAGATGAACCCTGTAGCCCCTATGCCTAACCCTCCCCTGTCCAACATTCGCTCAGTTACCATGGGTGTCCAGGGCATCACCTCGGCACCCCTAATGAAGGGCGGAAAGAGACGAAAAGGCAAGCACAATGGTGGGATACATTGTATTATCAAGAAGTGTGTAATCTGTAGTCGAGGTATGCGAACCAGAAAGGGTAGGCAGTCTGGTGGCTCAGCCCCCTTGTCATACAGTGTAGGTCAGGCAGATATGATGCGTTACAATGCTCCTACCGCAGGCTACACGAATGTGGTGATAGAACCCCTTGTCAAGAACAACCCCTATATGGATCGTCCTGGTTATGACGCGAGGTCAGGAGATGGACAATACCATGCTCAGATTGGCATCCCTGTAATGAATGGGCTCAATCAGGCCTGTCTAAAGACGAACTAAACGAAAAAAAGGAATACTATTTTATGTCGTGGTAACGATATAAAATATTAGTACTGATTCTAGTAGGGATGAAGTTTTCAGACGTAAAAAAAAGGGCCGTGGCCAAATTTGACAGCCCTGAGTTTATAGAACGAATTCGTTCAGAAGATCCGACCATGATTAAACAGTTGCCGATCCTCAAAGAAATAAACAGACTCGGATTTATAACAACAGAATCCCAGGCCGGCAGAAGCAGTAAAGGCAGCGATTATCAACTTATTGAACGAGCTTATGTCTGTGGATTTATGTTAGAAAAAGACGCCGTCAAGTTCATACGGGACATCGGAATGATCACCGATAAAAACTCTGTCTATGTACCCTTAGCAGGAGATGACATTCATATTCCAGGATCCCTCGATGTACCCCTGACCCTTCAAATTAAAAATGGCAAAACAGAGGTCGTGACACATACATCCATGGCCATGCCGAAGGGATGGCATGAAATGTTCAGAAAAGCAATCGGTCTGAATAAGAGCGAAAAGGCAGTCTATATTGTATGTTGGGATACCCATTGGAAACGTCTAGCGTCCTCTAAATCAGGGCTCTTTACAGATGTCCTCAAAGTTCTCAATCTCCTATAACACAATCAAGCAATTCTCTGCTACAGGAGCAGGTTTCCCTCTGTCTTCCTTAACCTGTTTCCCCACATGTTCAATAGAATACGCACACTTTTTATAGTATCGCTGTCTCAGCTGCCATTGACGAACATAGGTTTCATGTTGGTCAATGACATCGATTATCAAGGGTTCGATGACCCGCTTATCTACAGTGGTCCTCAGGATACGCCCCGTGCTCTGCTCGACCTTCTTTCGAGGCGATGCCATGATCATCGCATTGAGGGCCTTGATGTTCATGGCCTCCGAGGCCATCGCATAGGTCGCCAAGAGAACCTGGCAGGTCTCGGCGTTTCGGTCCAGATCGGCCTGCTTCATGCCGCCCACGTAGTAGCCTCGGCTAGTGGCAGGTGGCAAGCCAGCGTCTAGCTCGGCTAGATGGTCCCTGCGTTCCGACAGAACCAACACTTTTCGTCTCGGATCGGTCACTAATTCCTTTAAGTGCCCTAGGACGAACTCCGTTCTGGCCTTACATGTGACAACCTGGGTCATGAGTCGGGCGGTGACCAGTTGACCCCGCCAGTCCAGGGGCGAATCAGCATACGCAGGATCGTCATTACGGTACCAGAGGGCCTTGACTTGGACAGTGGGATCGGGTTCCCTGGTCTTTTCCTGATACACGGGCTTGCCCAGAAAGTACTCGAAGACCTTGGTGAGCCCGTCGTCTCGGTCAGGCGTCGCCGATAATCCGAGCATATGGGGGGTCTGGATTTTCCGAAGGACCCCGCTGAAATACTGGGCTCCGAGATGATGGCATTCATCGAAGATCGTGAACCCATATCCGTCAAATGTCCCTATTTTAAATTCGTGGAGACAGACCGTCTGGATCATACAGATCGTGATATCGAAGAGGGCCGGATCTAGTTCAGCCTTTGAGCCCTGGAGGATGCCGACCCTGGCTCCGACAAGATAGCGTTCGATTTCCCCCTTCCATTGGTTCATGAGAAACTCCTTATCCACGACGATCAGGGCCCTTTTACCGAGACGAACAGCAATGGCCAGGGCCATGAAGGTCTTCCCTCTGCCGCAGGGCACACAAATCAGCCCATTGGCCCCTTGGTCCACGAACTTATCAATGATCTCCTGCTGATAGGGATACGGAGTTCCCTGGAATGTGACAGTCGGAGGCAAGGGAACACCAGGTTTAACGGTGACTGCTTCCGGTGATCCATATATATCGGCAGCCCAGGCTCTCGGCAGATAATAACGGGCAGAAGACTCGGCATAAATCTTGAATTCGGGAACAGCGGCGGCAAATTTCTGGAGTGTCCGAGGCTTCACGGTCAGCTCTTCTTCGATTTGCTTAACCTGGTCCTTTGTTAACGACTCCTTGAGAATCGAATATCCTTTTGACGTTAGGACTTTATTGGGGTTTGACATTGATGATCGTAGCATATATCTATTCTACGATCAAATTTTATAGGAATCTTTGTTATGTATGATTATTAGAGGAGGATGATCAATTCAAATGAATACGTGCCTGTAGGGGCTCTAGTAATAGCAGCATTTGCTACACCGATCGTACCATGGACCATCCTAAAACTACTAGATTATATGCTTGTTAACGCCTTCGTAGTCGTCGCTCTTTTAATGGCCATTAGCTACGGTCCGGCCACGGGCATCATGGCTCTCATTTTGGCTGCGATGCTCTACATGGAACGCAATCGCCAGAAGGTCGTGTATGCGAGAGTGAAATTCGCAAAAATCATGGAGGCGAAGAAGGACAAGGACGCACAGGCAACCGTCGAGGAAGAGGGGAAGCCCCAGGAAACCGTACCCGTCGTCGAATTTGATGAACCTGAGGCCGATGATATGATTTATCTGCCAGGAAAAGGCACGGGATCCGATAAGTTCAAACGTGTTCCTTTTTCGGAGAATCTGAATGACAAGGAACCCCTTCCCACTGTTCCGATCGGGGCCAAGTCCGCCCCCATCTTCAAGGATTACCTTCACTAGACTTCCTTGCGATCCAGGAACTTCGCATACGCCATAGAGCATAGTTGTAAAGGATTTTCACTGACTGTGGCAGAAGTTTTCAGGCTTGCCTTATGGGACGCATAGGTGTCATCTGTGTAGCAGGAATGACGTCCGCCATCCTGATCCGTGAATTGTACTAGGACCAGAGGGACAGGTGAATTAGGGACAATCGACATTGATTTCACACAGTTGACGCCGCGACAGTCCACGTCCTCCAATAGTTTATGATTTAGGCAACTATCCATCTTCGTCTGATTTTCTTCTTCCGTTTTGTAAATCAGACACTCGGGTTTCCCAGAACCCTTTGCTACAGGTCCCTTAAGATCGATCGCCAAGGGTTCCGCACTACACCCCTTTATTCCATTTGGACCCTCGTAATAATTCGATGCGTTGTTCGGACAAACTTCAGCCGACCTATCCTTATAGTAATCCAAAAGAACGTCGCGACAAGATGGCTTGCCATTCTTGGCCATCCCTCGAACACAGGTTCTGTTTGATCCAATAACTGAGATACAGGCATTCCCCTCCACCTTTCCGTCACAACAGCTAGGATTGTCATTATTGTCATAATACGATGTCATGTTTAAGGGACAGCTACTGAGCCCTTCTTTCACCTTGGCTTCAAATCCTTCGTTCGTTGTGTATAGTTTCTTGTACAGCAATGTTCCCATAATAACAATAATAAGGACGCATAGAAGGAACAGAAGCTGCTTCATCACTACAGTTTCATGTGAATATTTACACGTCAACATCTAAATTTAAATCCATTGATAAAGGAGTTCCTTGACTAGGCGGTTCAACATTAAGCGTATTAACATATGAAAACCCAAAATATATGGCGGCTAATAATAGAAGCCCTCCAATAACACCTCCAATCCAACCCAGTATTGCTTGCCATGATAGGATTACGTCTCCTTTTTCGCCAGCAACCAATTCATCCCGTTCTTTAATAATATTATCTAACGTGGTTGCGTCTTTTGGAACTACATATTCACCGGACAAGTCTGACATTTGATTAAATGGCACGCATTTGTATTGACTTGTTTTATAATAAGGACATGAGTTCTTATCAAAATTACTGCTGAGGGCGGGGGGCTTCAGATTGTACTGGAAAATACTAGTAAAGCTGTGACCTAGAGCATTAGGAGTAACACTAATTGAAGAACTGGGTATCTGGCCTTCTGTGCTGATACTACCAACTGACTTGACACCATTTACGACATCATACGTCATGACGGTCGCAAATCCATCCAGTAAGGCCGGAGGCAAACGATAATACGTTGCGTCTTTTTTGAATGTCTCGAGATGCTGTTGATTAATTGTACAGCCGACAGGAAAATAGAAAATAATGGCATTCAAGCTCATTGTGGATTTGAAATTATCGGGATTTACAAGATCAATACACATCAAATATTCAAAGGATGCCGCCTTAGTGTCCTTTTCGTCCTTGTCATACATTAGTGTTTGGATGGAGGCCGCGGGCTGATTTGTGTCGATCAGTTGTCGCAAATATCCTGCTCGACTTTCTTCATTCGATACGTAAATTGGAAATATTACAAGAAGGAGTTTTGGGGCCATAATATTGGTGGGTCTCGTACAGTAAAAGGTTAAAACAAGATCTAACTCGGGCGGTTTCTGCGTCTCTGTTTTAATTCCTTGATCATGTGTCGGTGTACAAATCTGTACATCCATTAATCTGTACCGTTCCCCTTTCATGAGAATAATATTGTCTGTGGATTCATCGACATGATTTCCTACAAGGGCGGGAGGGGTTTGACGGGGAGCAAAGGTTATAATAAACGGGGCCTGTTTTACAGCTATGTCACTAAGGAGTGTCGGGCCAATAGGCCCTTGTAATGTCTGAAATCCTGTTGTTGCGTCAAGGGGGCACGCCATTACCGATACCGTGGAAAAAATATAGGGTGACTTTTACCTGTGTTAAGTGATAAACGAAGTGATTAAATAAGTTTGATAATCATTTTACCTTTATTGTAAAGGTAAAAAGATTAAAGATGTAGGGAGTGGGATTTGAACCCACGCACTTTCGTATTGCTTCTTAAGAGCAACTCCTTGACCAACTTGGATATCCCTACTACCGTATTTAACGGCAAAATACCCCCAGAGGGGATTGAACCCTCGGCCTTCAGGTTAAAAGCCCGACGCTCTACCGACTGAGCTATGGAGGTGATGTCAGCACCTTGACATATTATCATGTGACATTCATCTTTAAGTTAGATGAGTCCTGGAACATACCTAGGACCGTGAGACTCCGTCTCAAACGCCCTAGCCACGATCTAGGAGTAAGGTAACCCCCGCCAGCGGGGGTTACAATAATCCTGGAACATACCTAGGACCGTCCATTCTAAAGATCCGCACCTTTCCCCTCTGTCCCGTCCCCTCCACCTCCAAGTGGTCTCCCGAATAGACCTCAGGGCATCCCACATCATCCATACAGTCCCTGTTCCCTTGACGCAAAGGTAATGGTACAGGGTTATAAGTATCTGTGCGAGTGTAGTACTGCCAGCGATCAGACGACCCATAATACGTTCTACGGCCGTACAAAGGCAGCACCTTTCCGTCCCCTACGCTGATATTTCCAATCGGCTGAAAGGATTCAGGAAGTCCCTGTGTCGGGATGTTAATCGGTATGGACGCGATCCCTCCGCGAGGAGGAAATTCTGGTGGGGCCATCCAGTCTCTCAAGGGCTCAGGGGCTCTCGAAAATCTCGCATCGATAATGTTTGGACTGAGAGGGGTTGTGATGACTGTTTCCGATCTGCGATTTTGCTGATTCGGCATTTGGATCACGATGGGAGCATAGGTTTTAAAATACATGATGCCCAGACAGACGATTATAAGGACTCCTGCTGCCGCTAAAAGCAGCTCCGTTGACAAACACATAACCCCTGGTGGACATTGGCGTGGCATAGCTACTAGTGTTGATTTTATTTGTTATAACTAGGGACCTTGGATGTCATTTATGAATCCACAGCTATACGCTTATAATAGTAATGTAAGTATAACTATACCCGCATATCCAGCAGTACCAGCAGAGCTTACACTACTCAATATGATGTTTGCTCTTGTTGGGGCAGGAGGCGGGGCTTCTTCAAATGGATCAGGGGGTGGTGGTAGTGTGTATATTGGAAGTGTTCAACTTCGAACTAATTTAATAAATTCTGGTACGTATTTTGGAACAACGGTATACCTTAATATAGGGGCAGGTGGTACAGGAAGTGGACAAGCCACCTTTCTATCTTTACAACCGATCGGTCAGACGACGCCTGCTTTAGGCGAACCGGCGGCATATAATGGTGGAACGGCTACTACTACCGCTGGTACAGGCGGATTAGCAAATGGAGGATTAGGATATCTTACAGACGATGGTGATAATCATCTCACAGTTACAACTATATATTCTTCGAATGGATTTGGAGGTGTCTCCTCGGGAACAATTGGAACTGTTGGAGGAGCTCCCAAATGGCAACCTTATCCTCAATGGTCATACATAACATATCCAAATAATCCAAATAATCCAAATGGTCAAATTCAATCTTCAGGGAATGGAGGTAGTATAACACAAGAAAATGGAACTCCAGCTTATGGAACTGGAGAAAAAGGCATGATTGTCTTACAATTTAATTATCCAGGATTTAATTATTCCTTGTATCCGTCCATACCCATGTTGAATTATGATTTTCCTTTTTTTTATACAGTAAATTCATCGATCGTTGTTCCATATTTACCAGGTAATACCGATGGAACTGTTCCTGTTACCTTTGTACTTCAGGGATCAGGAGGAAACGGGGATGCTATTAATACTATGATATGTACTACAACAATCGATAATACAATATATCCAGTTATTACATATTTTAGTGGTGGTGGTGGAGGTGCGATAAAGGGCATAGTATCTCTTCCACCAGGTACAACAATTTATGTACATATATCCACAAACGGAAATGGAACAAATGATGGAACCTTTATTTCTTTAACTCCGCCAACTGGCAACTTGCCACCGCCTGGTACGAATCAGATGTATGCTAGTCCATATTCGGCAGGCGGTACAAATCCATATGGTTTAGTGTATGATGTTACTGGTAATCCTGGTAATGGTGGTACAAATGCCGCTTTGTCTTATTTAGAAAATACGATCACTAACGCTTCTTATAATGTCACCATTCCAAATAGTCAAGCAGGTAATGCTGGATACAGTACATGTGTTGCTCCAATAGGGGGTGTAGATGATCCAGTGCTTGGTGTTTGGGTACCCCCAGACAATTATGTGGCATACCCATATAATCAACTATACACAGTACCAGTCCCAGATAATGCCGGTCAAGCAGGTGTAGGTGTAGCAAATAACACATCATCGTATGGATATGGAACAAATGGTATTGCTCTATTAGGATTTGGCATCGATATTCCGTGGAAAGTGGATAGCATTTCTGAATATAGACGCAGACAGGCTCTCAAACGAATCCCTTGCTTTGTTCCAGGCACTCGCATTCTGACGCCCCTTGGCTACACGCCCGTCCAAAATTTAGTAAATGGAGGCCTGGTTACGACAGACAGGGGAAAACATGTTCCAGTAAAAATTCACACAAGGACTCTGGTTAGCACAGATCGAGAAAATGCCCCCTACTTAATTCCAAAAAACTGTCTGGGGCCCTTTATGCCAGCTGCCGATCTGCGATTATCTCCTCTCCACGCGTTCCGTCTCCAGCCAGATCTTTGGCATATTCCCAAATACGCTGCTAACGAAAACAAACAGATTATACAGTACGATATTGGAAAACCAATAACGTATTACCATTTAGAATGTCCAAATTACTTTACAGATAATCTGATGGCAGATGGCTGTATTGTGGAAAGCTATGGACGCAATCAAGTAGAGGAAGAATCGACCCTGTATGCCTATGATCAAAGACGAAAAGGGTTTGTGAGAACTGCGAAACAGAAGAATGTGGTCATGTATCGGCGATAATTAGATTATTTTGCTTTAAGTTCTTTTAAAATAAAATATTTTGTATATATAGATGGCCGACGTTAGTTTTAATTATGCTCAATCATCAATAAATAGTGGGGTCTTAGGGACATGGACTGTTCCATCATCTTTTTCTGGAACAACCTATTTTTTGTTAGTGGGTCCTGGAGGAAACAACCGTATCGTACAACCCTTTTATGATGGAGGAAGTGGGGGTGCTTTTTACGGTTCAGTAAATTTACCACCTGGTCAAGTTATTAATTATTCAGTATCAGCACCTGGTAATGGAAATCAGGGAGTCGCATATATTTCTATTTCAACGCATGAAGACAATGGCCAATATCCGTCAACAACAGGATTACCCTATGTTTGGGGGGGAGATAATGCCGATGGTGGGGGAGGAGGGGCAGGAGGATCTTGGGCATGGGTTGGAATAGGTAACGGTACAGCAAGTCCTAGTTTATCTAATGGCATGAGCATATATCCTGTTACAACACTTGGCGTGTTAAACGGTATTGATGGCGGTAATGAAGAGGGTGGTGGTACAGGCCCAGGTCCATCCGTGTATCCCATATCGCCATTTCCAGGTATACCTGCTGGGCCTGGCAATGGTGCTAATCAATTCAACTCACCTGGCCCTGGTCTAATTGTTGTTAGTTATGGGACACCTATTCCATGGCCTACCTCGGTGTCACATGTCCCCTGCTTCCCCCTCGGAACTCGTATTCTGACGCCTAAAGGATACAAGGCAGTTGAAACCTTGGAACAGGGATCTATTGTGACGACGGCGGCAAACAAAAACGTTCCGGTGAAGATCTACAATCGAACCATTGAGGCCAGTACCAGTAACACAGCCCCCTATCTGATCCCCAAGCATAGCTTTGGATTTAGCCCTGTCGCAGATCTGCGTCTCAGCCCTCTCCATGCGTTTCAGATTCGCAAGGGGGTCTGGCAGATACCCAAGTATGCTGCTCTTCAAAACAAAGACATCAAGCAGTATGACATGGGTAAGTCAGTCACATACTATCACGTGGAGTGCCCTAATTTCTTCACTGACAACCTGGTTGTGGACGGAAATGTGGTTGAGAGTTTCGGTAGTAATCAGGTCAAGGGACTGAAGACATTGTACAAGTACAATGATAGTCTCAAGGGTTTCACGCGAGCCAGCCAGCCTAGTAAATCACTGACGATGTAAATTGATTAACTATTAATATTAAAAGCTCTATTTTAATATTAATAAATGTTTGTAAACTTATACCTATTTTGTATAAGTAAACTTATACCTTACCATAGGTTGGTATAAGTAAACTTATACCTTACCATAGGTTGGTATAAGTAAACTTATACCTTACCATAGGTTGGTATAAGTAAACTTATACCTTACCAGCGTTCACATCCATCTGAGGCAGAGGCCCCGTAATTCCCCCCTTGCCCATGCCCCCAAAGATCCCACTGAAGGTATCCAGCAACTGGCGGCCATCCTGAAGCACAGGTCGCATCGACTGAAGCATGCCCATGAGGGACTTCTGGGTCTCCAGCAACTTCTGGCTCTCCATGGTCATCGCCGCCATTTGTTCAGGCTGAAGGGAGTTCACCGCATGGCTCATGGTAGACGCCACGTCCACAAAGGGTCCCGATTTACTGTCCGAAGGCATCTCGCCCAATTTAAAGAGACCAGGGTTACCCTCGAACCCCGCCGTGGATTTCAGAGCAGGTTCGGCAGTCGCTGGAGCTGACGCAGAGGCAAGTGTGCTTTTGCTCACAGAATCGGCATTCGCAGCGGGACTTGTTATCAAACCTTTCGACATCTCTTTGGCCTTTGCGATATTTTCGGGCATCAAATTGGACTTGACATCCTTCTCCAGCTTTTCGAGCGGTGACTTGTCCAAGGGATTGATACCAGGATTGGCCGGCTTGGACTCCGTGGGGTTTTGTCCATTCTCCTCCGATTTCAGCTTCGCATCTACAATAGGATTTGCCTCCTTCTCTTCCTCAATGGACTCCTTAGCGTCTTCAAACCCCTCAGACTGCTTGTAGGCCTTCGTCCAGCCCATGACCCTCTCTTCAATCGCCATACCCGTATTCGCATCATTGAATCCCTCATATGCCTTCAAGGCCATCACGATAGCTAGGCCTAGCAAAACAACAACTGCCGTGACATACTCAATGGAGTCCGTAAAAGAGAAGGCAATCAGGAAAATTGCCGAGGAAAACAGGAGACCCACAATCCCTTTTACGACCAAAATGTACATGAAATAAATTAACAGCGTTACAACGGAAACGCCGTAGGTTACAATTCCAGACATTCTCTCTACTTAGTTATGTAAATAATTCCTACGACGCCACTAATGGAACGATAATGTTTAGAAGAGTCCAATACAGGACTCCCGCAAAGACACTTTTTGCCAGGAGACCAATCGTCGTTAGATCCCCATTGCTCTTCAACAGGGATGGCAAATAGTAACCGAGCATAACATTGATGACAGGCAAACTGACAATACAGAAGATGATGGCTACAAGGATGGGCTGTCTGAGCTGATTAATAATATTCATGAACCAACCCTTGCCTTGTTGTAGCTGGGCCAAAACAGGTTGTGACTGTTGTTGCTGTTGTTGCTGGAACTGTTGTTGTTGGCCGAGTCCTGCGGGAGCATAACTCCCAGCAGGGCTGCCCTGTCCCATCATGGCAGCAAAATCACCGTTCGTCGGAAAGTCTTTCCCGATCATGTGTGCGGTGGCGGTAGCAGGATCCATAGCTAATGGATAGGTCGTATTTGGATTAGGTGAAGAGATCATTCTTCCATTACCAGCCGGAGGCGGCATGTTTCCTTGAACCGGATTCGACCCACTGTCCGACGTGTTAATTTCGGACAAAATACGTTGGACAATATCATTATCCCCATCCGGGGATGAACCAAGATCAGAAATGAGCGTGCCTGACATGCCTGTTTTCTCGCTTTCCGTCAGATTCTTTATTCGTATTATGATCGCAGAACGGATTGACGATAAGGATATGTATCCTTAAATGATTCTATGGATCCTGTAGCGGGACAATCCACTGTTTTAATAGCATATTCATAGCACTTAGATGCCATCTCATAGACTTGCCCGTTCCAATCAGCTGGATTGGGTGCTTTTAACTTCTCACACTCGGCTCCTTTACAGCCAGGACGGATAATCGATATTAGACCAAGACCCAGGATAAAGCTGAATACAATCCCAAAGAATGGATTATTTAATAATTGTTTGAGCATGGAATCCCTATTAGTCAGTATGAATTATTTTATAATGAATAAGTAAGATGTTTAAGCATTTCAAACTGATCCCATTTATTATAGGGCTCTTAATTGGCATTGTCGGCATCTATTTTGTGAAACAAGAAGGACATGTTACCATGAGGTATCCGACACCTCAGAACATTGAATCGACCGTGTATAAGGACAAAAATGGGGTGTGTTACAAGTATGATGCCAAGAAGGTCGACTGCGATAAAAATCAGGATCGGCTCAAGACGTATCCTGTTTCCTAGTCGGGTGCGTTCACAGGATTTTGAGGTCCGATAGGCTGATATACAGGGGTAGGGGCAGGAGGTCTAGCACCCATAGATGGGTATGGGAGGGATGGTCTAGCACCCATAGATGGGTATGGGAGAGGGACTGGTGGCCTAGCAATAGCAGCAGCTGGAAGGGATGGTCTAGGGCCTAAAGGGGCTGGGGGCCTAGCGATAGCAGTTGCTATCGCTGGAGCAGAAATCGGTCTAGCAGTGGCCACACCAATTGGATTATAACCAGATGATGCTAAAGGGATTGACGCAGAGGTGATACCTGTTGTAGGGGGATTGAACAGATCGATGAGAGAATCGGTGGCAGCTGTAGCCGCTTGTCCGACTGTCACGGCTGCTGAAGCGGCCGCCTGGCCGACTGTAGATGCGGCTGTAGTTAAGACAGACGTAACTGGTTTTCGCTTGAGACGGGCTGTTAATGGATTAGGAGGGTTAGGAGGGGCTGAAGCCCCTCCACCAGGAGGAGCCCCTAATGCCTTCTTCGCATCTGCCAGCTCCTTTCGGATCGCGGTGAGAGCCCGACCATACACATTCTGTCCCGTCCAGGCATGCTCATTCTGGGCCGCAGGATTTTCAGCAGCCAAACCAATTCCCTGAAACGCATCGGTCGGATCCTCAGGATTCACATATCCCAGTACTCTTCGTCCGGTACTGAGCAACTGGTCTGCCAGCTCCAAATGTTGTTTGAACTTGGCCCGATTGATCGCTAAAATCAGAGCCTCTAGTCGGGTGTTCCAGGCCTCCTCTGTCGCACCTTCAAAATCCGACCACTGATAACTCACCTCTTCTGGGCCTGCGGCGTCCTGGATTGTCTCGGCGAGTTCTGGAGAAGCAAAGGTCCTGGCCATTTCTGACATGATCGCCTGATAAGCATTCTTATAATCGCCATCCTCATAAGTGATCGGCACGGGCCACCAACTACTCAGGCCACCAACAGGCCCATCTGGCCCAGAGATAATCGTAACAGGACGAGAAGGTGTTTCTGCGGCAAGTGCCGCAACAGCATTATAGGCCGTGAATTCGGCCTCGGCGACCCTTGCCCAGGTCTCCTGAGGGGTCAACAAACGCCCTGAGAAGACGTAGACATCCTCCACCATTTTTTCATTTTTAGGATCCTCAAAGTCGATCAGCTTTGTCATAATGGACTTGTGCGGTTTTACCATTTCCACGGCGTATCGGGCCCTATGAAGAGCCTCGTCGAGTGCCGTGACGATGGACATAGCCCTTCGAATGTTCCCAGGCACACCCTCGGCAACAGCGTCTCTCATGGTCCGTCGAGCATTCTCAAAGGCTTCTTGGGCTCTGCCAATGCGATCTAGCTTCTCTGCTTCCAGAGTGGCTGTTTCCTCATCCGTCGGAGGCCTATAATTCGGCATCATAATCGTACGAACCACCTCTCCGTCCTTGTTTTTGATGACTAGGTCGCCCGTTGCCGAATAAGCATACAGCTTCGGTGTCTTCAGGCGTTTTTTGAAAAATGTGGCGACATCCTCTATGTGAGTCGTTCCGGACATACTCTGTTTGAACGTCATGAAATATTTCACAATGTTCAAACAGAGGATGAGTGACGAAAAGCCTGCGACAGTACAAAGCGGAGGAATCTATGGATCCGCTGCTGCCATTGCTTTTGTATTCATGTTAAGTGTCTTTGGATTCTATTATATATCGGTATCGGCACCATCGGCCGTTTCATATTTGTATATTGCCGCTCCCATTCTAATATATGGGTTCGCTGTGGGCGGCACAGTGCTCACTCAGTTCTTGGCATGTGGCTCCATCAATGCTGGATCGGCCGCCCTCGCATCTGTCTATACACTGGGATACGTGGTGCTCGGATATATCATCTCAAGTTTTGAATTTGTTCGAAGTCCCATTACAAGCATATTTTATGATGGAGAGAAGCGATCGGTGAGAAGTGTCGAGTCCGATACGAGTGATACTTACAAAACAGACGACGGTAAAGAACACAAAGTCACATTTAAAGGGCCTCTCATTAAAACCTTCGCCGTCGCATATTATGTATTTTTCCTAGGATTCATCGGTCAGACAAATGCCGGCGGTCTAGCGATCAAATGCTAATTCGTTTCTGTATAATTCTTGAAAGAATTCAACAGAACCAATATAAATATATCTTATCTTATCTTATCGATATGTACTTTTAAGTACATATCTTATCCGCGATTGTAAATCAGATTTGGGGCCTCTTCCCCTAAAAAGACATACTTCGGAACCCCCTTTTTCCCAGTCTCCTCCATATCCAAAATGTAGTACCCGGGCTTCAGTTCTCCCGAAGCATTCACTTTTCGTCTCTGTCGCGGCGACATCGAATTCATGATTTCCTCATTATCCGTAATCGGCGATTCAATCGTCCGAATACCAGGCAACACATTCATGGACGCCATTAGTAGCATAATCATATAACTCAGAAGAGCCCAAACGACACAAAAGAGCCAAAATGGCATCCATGTAAAATGATAAGAGTCTCGTCCAATACCAAATTCTTTCCAGGTCCCATTCTCTCGAAACATGAGAGATGGCTGAATAATTAGGACAATGGCAATCCCGATCAAATAGAGACATCCCGCATACAGCAACAGCTTCATCCTCCTTACCAATTCCAGAGGATATTAATCGAATCGCTTGTGCTCGTCTTTTTCATTCATCCTCACCGCCAAATTCGGGATCGCCACCGCCATGATCGTAACCTTCCTCTCCTCCTTCGCCGAGCCCCAGTTCCCCGAAATTCAGACCGTACAAGTCCTCGTCGATCCCCGCCTCAGCGTTTTGTTGACGCTCAATATCAAACTGGTTCGGATTGTACAGATCTGCCCTAATCACCGCCCATCGACCCATGCCCCTAGCCTGTAAGAGACTGTCCACCATTCGCTCTTCGTCACTCATGGCCGTCTTACGATCCAAAATACCTCGCAACTCTTTTTCATTTCGTGCCTGAATGATCTCACGGAGCTGTTCATCATTGAATCCTAGTTGTTCCCCCTGGAACTTCATGAAGGCACCGTTGATAAGTTTCGTTAGTAGAACTGCCGTATTATCATTGACTGCCGCAGCGGCGGCAGCAGATGAAGAGGAGTTGGCATTGGCCCCTGGTGGGATAATGGACGTATCCAGAAGTTCTGCTAAGGGTCCAAACAAAAGTGCCTGCTGAATGTACTGAAAGGCGAAGTTCCTTCCTGGAATCTGACTAGGACGTACCCTTAATTTAAAGGGCAACAGAGCCGAGATCTGTGTCAAACAGCGAGCAATTTTGGCCAATGAAAAAGGTGTGGGCTGCTGTCGCATAAAGGCCGTTACCAGACCATTGTCATTCTGGATGACCTTTTCCAGAAGAGCATAGTGATCCGTTGAAAAATCCGTATCCCTGGGAATAAATCCGATCTGCTGGCTCACACTGAACCGGCTGGCGATTTTGCGAAAGGGGACGACCAAGTAGGTCTCAAGAACCTGGAGAAACCGGTCCCAAGGGAAGGCCGCAATAGTATCGAGGAGACGGGCCACCTTTCTGTCTACCCGTGCTTTCACTGCCGCCTCGGCAGTTCCGATAGAGACGGAAAAGGGTCCAATTGCCTCGACCATTTGGCCCTCATCTGCCTGAGGCCCCAACACCGTTAAACGCTCCAATGTCTCGGTCAACCTTGCGTGCCACATAAAGAGGGGGGGCGGTTCCACTGAAGCAAATTGTTCCAGGACGACGGCCATGGGTTCCAACTTAGGAATTTTGTATGCCGCGACTTCATTATTGCGATGAACCACGTCAAGGAGGGTCTGACATCCATCGACCGACAGATTCTCGACTGCTTCCGTTACTGCCGTGCGTCCTTCGCCAGGGTCCACGACCGACGGATGGCCAGGAAACTGGAATCCACAGCGACTACACAAATTTGTGAGGCCCGGTTCATGAGGATTTCCGATATTGTCCCCCGTAAAACAGAACTTCAAATACAACCTGTACGTCGTATCCTTGTCGATTTCGACGCCCTCGACACCCCCCTTTCGAGGCTGAAAGTGAACCTGTTGACTGCGGGCCTTTATAACGGGTGTAATGCGTCGCTCGACCAGCTTCGGCATATCCGTCTTGGAGGCCCAGAATTGTCCAGGGGCCGTGATATTAATGTCGCAGCACGTGATTTCTGAAAAGAGAGATCCCTTGATCTTGTTCGCAGTGGCCTCTGCTAACATGTGTCCCTCCTGGATCCAGGCCTTGGCGACCCCCCGCTCATCGCCATTGGCTGCGGCTGCCGCGGCAGCCGCAGCAACATTCGATCCCTCAGCTGTAGCATCTAATCCCTTCTCAACAATAAGCTCTGGCAAGAATCCCACAGGGACAACATCCTTTATCGCATTTCCCTCTTCGTCCTCATGTTTGGCCTTCTGATCCCTATAGATCTGTTTCTTAACAATGTCCCGATTAATCACAGCATTTCCTGACAATATATCCTTTAGAATCAGACTCATTTGATTCTGAATGGCGGTAAACCGCTTTTCTTGATCCTTCACGCCCTGATAGCCCGTCATGTTCCAGGGCCCCTCGTCGTTACCAATGGTTCCAATGTTACAGACCATGTACTGTAGACCCTGTTTATCTGTTTCAGGGCCAACGGGGTAGCCACTAAATCCAGGGACGCATTTGGGTAACACGAATTTCGGCTCATAATCAGGAATAAAGGTCTGAATTTCGATGAGGACGAAGACCGCTGACGCACACACGATGTTACGACTGATCAGAGCATCGTAGTTGCCTGGCTTGAACGGACGCTTTTCGGCCTCTGCTTTCAGTCGCAGCTCCTCCTGACGCTCGGCATAGGCCTCTCGGCTCGGCAACGAATTGATGTATCCTTGGACCCGCTCAATCACGATCTTATAACGGTCTTTTTCCATGAAAATCCCCACGCGTTCCGCAAGCAATCTCACAATCTTGTAATAAATGAGTTGTTCACCTTGGAAGGCGATATCTTCCGTTTCATTGCTGAACACCACGCCCAATGCGATCTCGATTTCTTTATTTGTAAGGGCCTCCTTATCCACGAGTTCCGCTCGCCCGCTCATAGGCCGCCCCTCGTCATCGAATTGAATGTTCGTGTCATATCCGATCTGTTGAATGGGCTGGCCGCAGCTCCTACAAATGTAGTAGCCTTGGAAGACGCCCCCGCTAAAATTCAAATTCACACGCTTCAGAAGGGCCGGCTTATCGAGGGGATTGAGGTAGGCCTGAATGAGCAGTCGTTCATGGACGCACAGGAGTTCTTTTTCACACACCTTACACGAGATCCAATTGTCTTCACGGCGTTTGCCCTGGTACTTGGCAAAGAACTTGGTCAGATAATAATATCGCTCTTTTTCATCCTTGATTTTGCGAATCGTTCGCAAGGCTGCTACATGCTCGCATAGATTGGGCACGGGCACGAGGCCCGCCTCGTCTTTTCGGGTCCTGAGTAGTTCTTCCTGTCGCAAGGCCTCCAGTTTCATCGAACGACGTAGAACGAGACCCTGTTCCGCCATGATTAGTGGTTGCTGGCCCAGGACAGCCTGAAAATAGTCTGCGTGAACTCTCAGAATGGACGCAAAGAGTGCTATGTCCGATTTCTGGAGAACGGGATTGCGACTCTTGAATAGTTCAATGTCATCGGCTAAGAACGCGTCGTCCATGGGGATGTCTTTGAGAATCGTCGAGTCCAGAGGGATCATGGGATTGAGGGTGGGAGCAGGAGTCTCTGTCTGAATCTGTTCCCTCAGTTCGGCGATAGCATTTTTGAGCTGTCGCTGATAAATGGTGATCTTGGAATTTAACAGGTTCAGGATATCCGTGTTGAACTCTAGCTGGGCCAGACCAAAATCCTGGAGGGTCGGCAAGGTGTCGCCGATGCCGGTTCCAGGAATATTGAGACCCGACAGATAGTCTTTGAGGGGAATGTTACCTAGTGTGTCACCTTCTACACCGAGAGCCACAATGGTCTGAGGATTGGGACTGTCCTGGATTCCCCCGAGAGCCTGGAGAAGATCTCGCATTGTTTTCGGAGGGAGTAGACCCCTGCCAGAGTCAAGAGATAGCTGGCCAGATCGAATGGCACCCAGGGACTTGGCGACGCTCTGGGGAAATAGAAGATAGAACAGAATTGTGGCGTCTTCGCCAGCCAACAGTGCCTGTTTACCATTCGGCCCTTTGCGAAACGTGGTACTTAAAGCCCTTTCCTGGCCGAAGGCGAGTTTACCGAGAGCAGGGTGGGGTCTAGGATCCTTAAAGGCCGGTTTTGGTCCCGCTTTCAGAAACCCATTGAGATTCGGCGTAGTCAGATCGGGCAGCTCGGATCTGAAAAATGTCTTGTCAATATCCGTATTTAACAGGGGTCTGTCCTCCTTCTCTGAAAGCCAGGGGCGTTCATAGGTGCTATAGAGACGCTGTTCTGAGCTATAAAACTCCACCAAATTCGACTCGCCTTCTGATGAATGAACAACAGAAGAAGACCCGACACCTTGACTTACAGCCATATCATACTGATAATTCTCCCTGGCCTCGCGTTTAAAAAAGACTCCTCGGCTTTCAAAATCCTCCTCTTCTCCTGCCTCCGCTGCGACCCGTCTAGGATCTTCGTACAGGCGTTTCTTAATGTCAAGGACGGCCTTACCAAGGGGCACCTCATTCTTGGTCAAACGTATAAGATCGATCAGTGTCTTAGGACTAATTTCCTTCATTCCTTTCACTGTGCCATTTGGATTATAGTCGATCAGATCCTGTTTCATTTGAAAAAACGTCTCGACCATGATGCGGATCTGTCGCAACATCTTTTCGTCCTTCTGGTCATCCAAGTCCAGTGTTCCAATTAGATCGTTTAGAGCACTGCTTTTCTGGATGTTCTGGGGAATGATCATTTTAGATCCCGTTTCTTCCTTATAGGCTCGGACCTTGGGAAGTTTGATGGTGCCGAGAATCTGGATTTTGAATCTTTGTTCAGGAAGAACCTCATCGTCTTCGTCTGCGTCTGTTGCTTCTGTTTCTGTTTCTTCTGTTGCTAGTTGTCCTTCTGTCTGAACGGGAGCCTCCGCCAACTGAATGACCTTTGCCGATCCGATGATTTTTAGGATTTTAATTCCTGATTCTGGCGGAATTCCGACGTGTCCAAATTTTAGTTCGTCATCAGACCCCGTAGAGTCCTTGAGTTTTAGGGAGTCCTCATCCTTATTTATCGCCGTAATTGTGTGTTTTGTCTCAGCACCATCTTCATCGATTGCCAACAGAATCTGACCAAGGCGGAAATCCTGTTGTTGAAGAAAATCAGGAAAGAGGCGTTTCTTGAGTATATAGGCTGCTTTAACACCCAGTTCCTCCACAAATTCGTCCTTGTCACCTTCATAAAGTCGAGGAAAGTCGATTAGGGTGTTACTCGCTCCATCGGGTTTTACCCGAATCAGATCACCAGATCGATAATAAATTGTTCCTACGACAAATCCGTGCTTTTCCGAATCAATGATCACGCGATCACCGAGCTGAAGAACCTTTTCTAGGTTAATCGTTCGACTCTCCCCTTCTAATGGATCATTCTGAGGTTGTTCCTCTGCCAATGTATCAATATCTCCTTGATCCAGATTCTGACCATCATCAATGGGCTGTCCTTGGAACATTGTCGGGTCATTTTCGTCTTCTGCCATCAACTCTATCCGAACAGGTGATTTAAGTTTCTAGAGCCTAAGCACTCGCTTAGATTAATTATCATTAAAAAGGTTACTATGGCTGTGCCATGTTTTAAAGCGTTGACGGACCAGTATACAACCTGGGACCAATTAAGGACGTATTTATCATCTTCCGAAGGCGGATCTCTTCGGATTATTGATTGTAATAGAGATTCACTATATATTATACGATATGATAAGGCAGCTTCACAATTTGACGTGCCTCATGTGCCGTGGTTTCGCTCTGTTGTCTGGAGCGGAGCTACAAATAGGCCCTTGAGCGTAGCTCCTCCCAAGGCTCAGGAGGGACTTCCTGAGTCTGTGACGGATCTTCAGTTTGAGCAATTTCTAGAGGGTGTCATGATCAATGTGTTTTTGGATTCATCAGGGACAGTACAGATCAGTACACGGTCTAAGCTAGATGCCACCGGAACCTTCTATTCGTCCAAGTCTTTCAGTGATTTGCTCAATGAGGCTCTCAATAACCAGGGTATAACAGATCTGAGGCAATTATTTACAGACGGGTATACGTTTGCGAGTCTGCTTCTTCAGCATCCTGAGCATCGCATTGTAGCGAAACTAGCAGAACCAAAGGTATACATAATTCACAGGGGGTCTGTGGTTCAGGACGGACAGGTGCTGATTGATCAAACGAATTCTTGTATACTTCCTCGGCCGCCGGTACTGGAGGGAGTCACCGACATATCTGGGCTTGTGCCCTATGTTCAGGGACTTGCCGAGAAGAATGGGTGGATGTGGCAGGGACTCGTGATGAAGCGGGGACTAAATAGATGGCGGCTTCGATCCAATGCGTATAGCATGGTGCGTATGATGCGAGGAGATTCGCCCAGGGCAGATGTTCGATTCTTGCGAATTAGAGGCAAGCAACTCATGGAAACCTATTTGTATTATTTTGGGGACGAAAAGGTTGAGATGGGTCGACTGGAGCAACAGGTGAGGTCCATTACGCAGCAGCTCTATCAGGCCTATGTAGCAGCACACATTACACATGTGTGTACATTCGTGGATCTGCCACCGCACTGGAAGACGCATGTGTTTTCGCTTCACACGTTGTATTTGAATACTATGCGGGGTAAGGGGCATTTTGTGAGGAAGCAGGATGTAATCGAGTATGTGAATCGCTTGCCGATTCCTCGGCTCCTTCATCTGATGAAGACGTGTGTATAGAGGTAGAGTTGTAATATTTTTGTTAGGATGTACATCTTAACAAAAATATTGTTTTTGTTTTGGGTTTGTTTATGACGGAGTCACCTTCTTGCGTTTCAGAACCTCCTTTCGTTGTTGTGTCGCAGCGGATGATGCCACTGCTTCCGTGAGAGCGGCCTGGACCGGCTTTAAATTCTCTGGAACGGCCTTGGGTTTCACGGAGGCCGCCACGGCCTCCTGAAGAGCTGCCTGGACCGGCTCCAGATTTTTGGCGACGGGCTTACGTTTGAGTGTAGCTCCAGGATTCGCCTTGATATTCCAGGCCGTTCTGAGCTCCGTGAGAATAGCAGCACATCCCGAACAGGCCTGAGCAAAGGCCTTCTGAGTCTCAAGCTTGTCGCCTGAGGGGACCGCAATACGAACCACCATCTCATCACGGAGGGGATGAGGCACCTCGTATCCCACATAGGTAATCGGCACTAAGGCCGAACCCTCCTTGGCATTCATGCTGTTCTCCGAGAGCCATGTCTGAAGGAGGTTCCCCAAGGTATGATCATGACCCTTCAGCAGGAAATCGTAGGCCCCCACAATCATGCTGCGACTAGGCACGACCTCCAAATCATCGGGCATGGCCTTAGGATCTGTGGTTGATCCAATCGTCACGTACTTGCCCACCATCGCAATTCCAACATCGCAGGCTCTGCTGATAATATAGGGGACATCGAGGACGCCAACCGATTGAACGATAAAGTCAAAGCTATTCGGATTGCCGGCCTCATCTCTCACAAAGACACGACCGGCCTCCATTGTGTTGAATTCTCGCAAGTACATGTCATACTTGGGCTTATCAGTCTCAATGGCCTTGGCATCGAGCTTCTTAGCCTCCCTGAGCCACTTCACAAAGTACTCTTCCTTCCTCTCTTCGTCCTCGTCCTTGGTATATATGTACGAGCACTGGCTCGTGGGCTGAAATCTCGCATGTTCACGACCAGTCCCTTTGCTAGCCTTGGCCACGAGCTCGATCTTCCCCGTCCCTGGGGGCAGCGTCGCAAGCAGGCACGTATCCTTGGTGATCGGATGGGGCTTAAAGAAGTCCAAGGGATCCAGCTCCTCAGGCTCCAATCCCTCTCCCCGATCCCTGGTCACCTTGAAGTCGGCACAGGTCACATCACGCTTTGAATCTACGTTAGCAGTTACGGAAATCGTGAAGGTATACTGGTCTGCCTCGAACTCGATCGGATTCTTAACGTGAATGGGAATTAAACCAATCCGGTGAGCGAACATTTCATTCGTCATCGGGGTGTTGTTTGTTTTCACCTGGACATCCGTTGTCGTCCCCTTTGATGTCATTTCCGCCCGAAACCCAATTGTCTCAACGCCGGTCATGATGAGGCGTCTGAGCGTATTCGCATAGGCTACGTGTATGGGTGCCAAGCGAAACGTACACAGGGTTTTGAGCGAATTGACTTTGATATCCGTGAATTCCATACTTAATGATATAGAAGATGATTTGTTAGGTTACTCAAATTTAGTGAGTTTTTGGAACTGCGATTCTGTTTGACAGATTTCTTCCAGCCTTAAGCGATAGAGAATGAGCAGGGCCCCTATTCATATATGCTTCTACTCCAACAACTGTAAGTGGTCAAAAACCTTTATCATGGAACTCGCTCAAACACCCTATAAGTCTGAATTCAAGTTTGTCTGCGTCGATCCTTCTCCGACACGGGCGGCCCTTCCGAGCTGGCTGAAGAAGGTCCCGACTCTTGTGATTCAGGGTGATCCTAATCCCCGGATAGACGGTGATGTCATGAATTGGCTGTATGAACGTAAAATGAAGGATGCGAGTCCTAGGGCGTCAACCGCCGCTGCTGGGCCTGCCGAACCAGAACCCTTTGGAATCATGGGATCTTCTGGTGGAGATTTGTTTAGTGACCCCTATACCTTCTTGGACCAGGACACGATGGCCCAAGGGAATGGCGGATTACAAGGGGCGGAAAAGAACTTCAGTTTCTTGAATGGGTCTGCGGCATCAGGGTCCAGAGAGGGAAGCAGTATGAACACCATTGAAGCGGTTGGAAAGGTCAGTAAAAAGGAGCAGATGTTTGATAATCAGATGAAGTCGTATCTGTCGTCCAGGGATGACGGGATGCCACAGAAGTTAAATCGGATGTAATTGTAGGGAATGTCGAGTTTGGGAAATAATGCTAAGGATAGACCTTTGCTAAAACGAGCACTTAATAGAGGTACACTAACACTTAATCCAGATACTACAGATTTTATAACGGATGAGCATTTTAAAACTGGTGATCCCGTTTTTATTATTAAAAATAAGATAGTTCATAAAAAAACGTTAGTAGATTTATATGATAAATTTGTAAAAAATAACCCAAATACACAAAAACCATTTCGAATTAATGTTAATAAAAAACCACCGATTGAAATTGGAATTCATGATGATATTGACCACTATATAGTAAAGATTATAAACGGCCCCCCTGAGCCAAGCTGGGGATCTAATAATAGTAAATTAAGGCCTTTACTAGAAGTTGCGTATTATAATGGAATACTAGAACTTAATTCCAAAACTACCGATTCGGTTACAAAGAAACCTTTTTATGATGACGAAGAAGTATTTGTTATTAATGAGAGGATTATAGTTGATAAAAAAGCATTAGAAAATATATATGATATATATGTAAAGAATTCTAAAAATAAAAAGCCCTTTCAAATATCTAATCCTTTAAATGGTAAAATGATTGGAATTAATGATATTAAACGATACAAAGTAAAGTTACTTAACTCTACTGTACCATACGAATCTATTCATACTAAATTAGGTGTTCTTCCTGAATTAGCAAGTCATTTTACAGGCGAGGGTGGCCGTCGTAAATCAAAACGCTTACGGAAAAATCGACGTAAAACGACAAAACGGCGATAGTCTGACTTTAGTCAGACTACAAAAGCGTATTAAAGCCCCGTCGCATATTCTATATAAATCGCAGACATGTCTATGCTCAGTGCTTTTAGCAATCAAATCGTCAAGTTCTTCGAGGAACTCTCTGAAGTAATTCCGGAAGAAAAGGACATCAAGATGGCAACAGAAGCCATCAAGGGAGCTAAGAAGATCAATCCTAGGCTGATCCTCGACCTCTTCTATGAACATATCTACATAGATCTGAATGACGCGATTAATGGGAGGGATCAGCCCTTTATCGTGGAGTACGGCAGAAAGAAGATCGCCACGCAATTTAACGAAATCATGCCGGCCATCACAATCTTTGATAGACACTGGACCACTCTTTCCGTCTCCACCCAGGATGCGATCTGGAAGTATTTGAAGGTGCTCTGTATCCTCTGTGAGAAGGTAAAGGCTGAAAAGAAGTAAAACAGAAATCAACAGCGTAAAGAAGTTCTTATAGCATTTCCCAGCTTCAGTAAATGAGCAATACCGTTGTGCCCGATGCTCCCTCTGTTTTTCAAACCAAGTATGATGAATTTGGAAAGGAGCTGTTGGCAACCTTTCCTGAGCTAGATGTTCCGATTAGGGCAGCCCTGGCTTTAACACCGGCAGACAGAATCGCACAATTCCAGGCACAAGTGAAAGTGGTCGGTCTAGATCCTACGGTAAACCCTGGATCACTGCTGCCAGGCGTTACACTGACGAACAGTGTTTGGTCTGAGCTGTCAGAGTCCAATCGCAAGGCCCTATCAGAATATGTTCGCATTCTGTCCATGTGCTGCTTCCTGGAGGGTTTCGGTACAGAAGGAACGTCTGAAGCATTTGGTGATAATAAGTCCTGGATGAACGATGTCATGGGTCAGATGAAGGACAAGATGGGATCCATGGACTTTGAGGGGCTCTTCAAGAAGTTTTCGGGCATTTTCGGATCCGAGGGGGCCAAGGACGCAAGTGGTAATGCCGGCCCCTCTCTCGGTGGATTCAAGATGCCAAAGCTTCCCGAGAAGTTCTTGAAGGGACAGCTGGCGAAGCTCGCCGAGGAGATCGTCCGAGACATCAAACCCGAGGACCTCGGGCTAACACCCGAAATGATTGCGGAATGTGAAACGGCTCCTTCCCGGGCCTTTGAAATGCTGATTCATATGTTCACCAAGAATCCCGCAATGATCCAGAACACGATTAAGAAGATTGGAAAGCGGCTCCAGCAGAAAATCCAGTCTGGGGCAATCAGACCCCAGGAAATTGCTAAGGAGGCCGAGGAACTCATGAAGGAGTTCGCGGGTAACACGGAGTTCGTGGACATGATGGGATCCTTCAAGTCTGCCTTTGGCTTCGAGGACATGGATATGGCTCGTGCTGCGGGCCGTGACGGATCTGCTAGGTTGTCACTTGTCAAGGAGCGTCTCCGAAAGAAGCTGGAAGCTAAGAAAGCGGGTAAGAAATAATTTCAGGTAGAAGTAGGTGTTAGATGGACAGTTGTGAACAACCATTCTGGAAAGATCCCACGGGTCTCATCAAAAATTTTAGTTTGCGGTACGATCCGCAATGTAAAAATCAGATTTTTAACTTCATGGCTCGGCTGATTATTTTGGGCCTGCTGGTGGGACTTGTAGGGTTGGTCTTAGGAGGGGCTGTGCCCTTTGCCGTCTGTGTGTTCCTGGCAACCATCATTGGGTTTGTGATCATTATGACCACACCGGCATACAAGCGTAAGCAAGAGAAACACGTAGACGACGACGGTGTGGTAGTCCAGGAGGATCACGAGATCCAGCTCAGTCAGACCTTTTCCGTCGAAGGATTCAAGAGCAAGACACCCAAAAAGAAGGCAGAGGGCTTCGCACCACTCAGACGACCTGCGGGGATCGTCGGTATCGAGGCGACTCTGCCCTACAATGATGCGGCCCCCTATTCTGGGCCTTCCTTGCCTGATTTTACGCCACCGGCTGCGAAGAACCTGTTCATGAACGTGCTACTCGATGAGTACAAGTACAACCCTGATCGCCCTCCAGCGGCTCCCGTGACCGATCCCATTGTCAAGCAGGCCTTTGACGATTACTTTCGGGTTCAGTGGTTCTCGGATCCCACAGATGTGTTTGGAAAGAGTCAGAGTCAGAGACAGTTTGTGACACAACCGTCAACATCGATTCCGAATGACCGTGAATCTTACCAGAACTGGTTGTACAAGATTCCTGGGCTCACCTGTAAGGAGGGTGGACAGTACTGTACGACAGAAGGATCTGCGGGTGTTCAGTATGTATGGATGGGTGAGTAATTTATTACGAGCCTACCAATGGGTGAGTAGGGAATAACCTTATTCGACTACCAATGGGTGAATAAGGTTATACCTTATTCGACTGCCAATGGGTGAATAAGGTAATACCTTATTCGGATTAGTAATTTATTTCTTAATCAAATCCTGTGTCGCAACATACGCCTTCTTACCCTTTCGTGTCTTACAATGGAACTTCCGCAACGTTCTGCCCCTGGTTTGAAGAACAGATTTGACGCAAATGGCTGTCGCAGCAGATTCCTTTGTACCTCGCCTAGGTTTAATATATTTCCTCACTTTTTTGATACAGCTACAAAATCGTCTGGTCTGACTTTCCTTCATTCTGACAATTATTTAGAAATAATTGCCAGAATTTTCTATAACTCTTCCAGAGGAATGAGCAGTGCCAACATGGACATCAATCGAATGACCCATGCCAGAGATGATCTGTGCGGCATTCAATCTTACTATGCCCAGAGTGTCGGGCCAGGCCGATATCTAACTACCAATCTTGTCCCCAATGCTTCCGGTGTAAATCCCGCTTCCGTTAATGAGCTTCTAATTTATCCTAGAGAGGGCTTTGGATACAACAATGCGGCCATTGACGCAGACTCCTACATCCGCAACCAGCCCGGCTTCAAGACGAACAGGTGTCAGACCAGGGCCCAGGCCCGCCCCTTCCTGTCTGTCCCCTACATGGCGGGGGGTCGTGGTAACCAGGACGTGGAGTCCCTGTTGATTCATTCCGAACAGGTCCGCATGGGCAAGGAGTGTGGTACCGTTACGGAGACCTTCTTCTCCCAGCAGTATGATCCCTTGGTCCCCATTCTCAAGAAGAACGTTCAGAACCCCAGTAACTTGGTGGAGGAGGTGGCGGCGAAGGGCTGGATCCATGGAGGCATCCCTACTCGCAGCTATTTGAGGGATGTGAACTGCTAAACGACTAGTCGTTTAGCAGTGAGCTCTTCCTTGTAGCAACAAAGTTGCTACAAGGAACGTGAATTGCTAGTGCCTAGGCACTAGCAATTAAGAATTTAATTCATGCTTTAGCATGAATTGAACGTGAACTGCTAAGCACTTTGTGCTTAGTAGTGAGCACTTAGCACAAACATTAAAAATAATATTGATATTATTTTTAATATTACCAGGACTAAATACCAACTAATTTATTTGTTGGATAAATTCGCTTCATCCAAGCCACCATGTTTTTAGATCCCATACTACTATTACAAATCGCACAAATAGGTCTAAGATTTGTAGCATCAATTGTCCCACCATCTTCTTCCGAAATTACATGACCTGTAGCAAAGTCTCGTGAGGTAATATCTCGTAAACCACAGCAGACACATTTTGCCTTTCCGATTTCTTCACCAATATACTTATTCCAAACTTCCGTTTTACGAGCGGCAGGAATCGTCTCCTTATTTTTCTTTTTTACACCAACCGCCTCTTCTGGTTTCTGTTCATCATACGCGACCATGAATGCCATTCGGAATCGTGGATATGTCGATACAACCGCTGTTTCATTTGGACCATTATTCAACGTATTGTGGTTCATTGTCTCATCGCACAAATTAGTCTCTGCGAATTTTAGAAGAAATTCTTCTCGTTCCATCACTTCACGAATATGGACAGGAGACAAATTCCATATGAAGGCTATTTGAAGAAGGAAGCTAATGTACATGCCCTTGACTTTGCTGAGAAATGGAAATCGTCCCAGAAATTTCTCACACCTTTTTACCGCATTCTTCATTTCTTCAGAGGAGAATGCTTCTTCTGAAACAGCTTTTATTCTTGTCCGAGATTTAATTGTGGAAATAAATACGGATTCAGGCTCTGTGTTTCCTTCGTAAAAGACATGGATGAGACGATAGAGATCCCACAACCAATTCTTGCGTCCTGTTTTTAAACAGGCACTTATGCGTGGGGCTAATATCTTTTCTAATTCCTGTTCAATCACGAAATTACAAAAGGGTGCGTCTTCATTCTTATAACGGTCGCATTGACTAATCCCTGTCCCACTCTGCCAACGAAGAAAGATATCCTTTCTTTGATCAAATGTGAGTTTCGTCTGTATTTCGGAAATGGTACACTGATACCCATTGAAGCGTTTCACTTCTGTAGGCGTCATGAGGCGATATATTTTGTTTTTCTTGAGCCCCTTTGTCATCTTCGTCTTTGATTCACAATATTTTGTCATTGCTTCCTGTGTTATAGAATTTGTGTAGAATACAAATTCGAGATGATCCTCATATTCCTTTATCCATGCCCAGGGAACACATGTTTCACTTGGTGTTTGTTCTATGTATTCCTTTATTGTGGTCAGTCGATTCTGTCCATCAATACATTCAGGAATGTCCTTTTCATATGAATAGAGAAGGAAAACCGGCATTGGACATCGCTTCACAATAGAATCTATAAGATTTGATTTCTGCTCTTCATCCCATACGGGGCTTCTTTGGTAAGCTGGGCGGCGATTTAACTGTTCATCGCTAGCTAAAAGCTCGCTATAAATCGAACTGATTGCCTTGTTACTCGTATGCGGCTGACAATCAAAATCAATGTCCATGGTATTATGTAGTGTAATTACGTGATATATTCAATTTTACTGTATAAAAAGTAATACAAAATATCCACCATTTACAAACTATCTTATAAAACTACATATTCAATCCTATTATCTAGAAACCACACGTTCAATTTATCTAATTCTTTGTCCATATCCAGGTTAACTTCCGTCGATATAGTGAGTACAGGTAGTTTTGTTTGTTTGAGCCATGTCTTGTGCTGAGCGTCGAGGTCAGTCAAATAGGCGGATTCAATGCCACCCTCTCCGTCTCTCCCCCGTCCCTTAATTCTGCTTAACGCCGTCTCGACACTCGTATCAATGTGAATAATTCCTCTAATAGGTAAGCCAGTCGCAAAGGTATCGAACCAGGACGTATAGAGTGTCCATTCGATGTCCGACATAATTCCCTGAGCCCTCAACATTTCCGCAAAGACATAGCGATCTGTCAGAACAGATCGCTCTGTCAGAATAATCTGGCCCGGCTTGGCTACAGCCAACGCTGTAGCCAGTGCGTCCTTGACCAACTTGAGTCTGGACAGAAAGGCAGCCGTCTGAAAGGTGTAGGCCCATCGCTTCTTATCTGCGTAGAACAGTTCCAACAGATTGGACCCGTCCGGATTTTTGAGATCTGTCCAGATGTCCACAGGCTCTCTAACAATAATGATCTGAGGAAATCGCTCTGCGATCTGTTTGAGCAGCGTTGTCTTCCCGACACCAATATTTCCGTCCAGGCTGAAGATCCTGACAGAAGAAGGCTGATAGGGTCCGACAAGCCCCCTCGCAATCTCTTCAGGACTGCTTTTACGATTGGATGAACACGTGGAGCCCATTTTATAACTTAACCAGTGAATCATTCTGTCCGTCAAATTTATTAGTTACAGTAGAGAAATGGCGTCTATCAATGAAGCTTTCACGATTGAAGGCAATCCATGGGAACAGAAAGAGGATCCTCAGCGATACACCTATTTTGTAACCGAATACGTGAGCCCTAAGCCCAAGCGACACATCTTAGGTATTATTGGGGGGAATGAGGTTTCGGTGGCCGAGGGAAATGTCGTGGATGTAGAATCGGACTTAAGAGGAATCAACATCCCGAACACCTTCGCTCCTTGGCGTCAATACCAGCCTCCTCCAAAGGATCAGAAGGAGATTAAGCGGGATAATGTCAAGATTAAGCTGGATATCAATGTGGTTCCACAGCATTTGCCGACCTATCAGATGTGGGCCTACCCTGGCATGCCAACACCCCTGGTTATGAAGAATGAGGTCTGTAAGAACCCTGAGAAGTATTAATTCTATTCCTAGAACAAGATGAGCTGCCCAGTCAAACAACAATCCACCACCAGGAACCGATATGACGATTTTCACCAGGTTGATGATAATCGTATTAGCACATACGCTGGCCGCTATCAACTAAATGCTCCGGCTGCTCGGTGCCCCACGGTATTCCCTGCGAATGCGACAATCCGCCTACAACAAAGTGGAGCGTCATGGCCCGACCGACAGTGGCGAACAGATGTCGAAACGGACTTGATGGGCGTTGGCCGTTTCAGTAGCCGCATCAAATGTGACGGTCCCCTCTATAATCCGGCGACAAATATGATGAATCATGTGCCCTTACAAAATGCCACAGATGAGGTTGTTCCCATGACCTTTGCTCGCCTTGTGGATCCCCCCTGTACCTTGAGGGCCACTGGTTGGAACAGGTTTGACACCGTCTTCCATAATCCTCAGGAGACCTTTGAAACACCCTTTGACTTCTTCATCCCTAGCAGAAACATTGACAAAGAGCTCTATAATACGCACAGAGGTCCTGCTTGTGGTTCTATGCATTGAAGAAATAACCAAGAAACCATATAGAGATGGAAGTGGTAGCACTCGGTGGTCTTTTAGCCGCCGCCTTTGTTGTGAGCAAATTTTCAAGAAAACAACATAAAACACCTGAGGAAATTATGTATCAGGCTCAGGCACAGGTAAGTGAAGGGTTCTTACCGGCCCAACGAGGTCCTGACAGACAGGCTCTCACGCAGACACCCAAGGGGGCCTCAGCAGTTGGGTTTGGACCCGAACTTGACATGATGTACCAGCAGCCTGGTGGCCAGACCTATCCGTCTGAACCCAGTCCCGGTCCTTATGGTCAACCACTCGGATATGCGACCCAACAGCCGCCTTTAGCACCCCTCCAGGGTCGTCCCGGCCAGTTCACCCCCAATCCGATCGCCTCTGAGAATAACAAACCTCAGATCGAGTTTCGCAGTGATGGGATTGAGGAGTCGCCGATCTATGCCGACAGTGAATATGTAGTATCACCTCTGTCCGGCCAGAAGATCTCGGCAGCGGACTATAAGCACAACAACATGCAGCCCTTCTATGGCGGTACCATGAAACAGAACACGATTCTGGGACAGAATACATCCACTCTTGACGCCTATAATGGTAGCGGATCGACGCAGATCAAGAAGCGAGAGGTGGAGAATATGTTTGAAACCAGCCGTGCTCCCTATGGCAATCCCTTCGGCATGGAGGACAACACGGACTTCTTTCAGAGCCGCGTCCAGGATCCCATCGCCAGAAACGGTGAACGACCCTTTGAACCGATCCACGTCGGTTCAGGTGTAAATGAGAAATTCGGGTTGCTGGGCAAGGGTGGATTCCAACAGATGGAGGTGAATGAGATTATGCGTCCCAAGGACACCGATGAGCTCCGTGTGGCGACCAATCCCAAGCAGACCTATAAGACCCCCGTAGTGCCTGGTGCGAACTTCATCGGGGCCGCCGCCATTGATCCTGGTGAGGTTCGTAAGTACCGCCCTGACCGCTTCTACATTGACGAACATGGGGAACGCTTTTTCGTCACGAATGGTGATTTAATCAAGGAAACCACCCGTCCTGTCCAGGTTCTCAATCACACGACGAGACCCGAGACCTCGGTCGAATATATTCCCTCTGCGTCCAGTCAGGACTTCGGAGAGTCCTACGTAACGGGATCCTACAGGACGCCCATGGCCCAGCAATATGGCGGAGCAGGGTATCGTAACGCTGACATGACGACCTATTACACCAAGGCTGTTGGCATGGAAATGGCTGACTATGGCAAGAATTCGATTGAGATTCGACCCAATGAGCGTGCCGAGACATCCGAGCGAGTCATTGCTGCCAACTTGGTGCCCGCCGACACGGGCCAGGTCATCCAGCCCTTTGAGGACATTGCTCGCCCTACCCGTCGTGCTGAGACCATCGGAGCCCTGCGTATCACAGGCACCCCTGTGAAGTACGAGGCAGGGGCTCCCTCCGTGACGGTCTGGGATCCCCAGGATGTTGCCAGAACGACGGTGAAGGAGTCCACGATTTATCTGGATCGCCCAGGCATTGCGGCACCCAATGAGGGTGCTCCTGGTCGCCTCAAGGTCTACGATCCCGACGATATCGCGAGACCTACCCAGAAGGCACAGCTGTCCGCCGGCCTCAACTGGTATGGTCCCTCGATCTCTGCGTCCCAGGATCAGATGGACGAGACATTCGCCTACAACATGCGAACCAATCCCAATAAGGAGATGATCGCAAAGGGCCGCAAGCCTATTGCGGGCTCAGGACAGAATGCCCTGAATAACGGCGATCCTGGCCGACAGACCTCGAAGAAGCTGGACACGGACTTCATTAATGATCGCCCCATGGCCGTGAACCGACTGACAGCGGGCGGCGAGGGACTCACCCCAGGCGTCGGCGATTTGGGCCGCGTAGAGTATAGGGTGCCGCTCAAACTAGACATATCCAGGGAGCGTAACATGTATGATATGGTCCAGGCCGTGGAGAACAATCCTCTTCAGCAGAGCTTGCGTAAGAACGCCATCCAGGATGACAAGGATATTGCGGCACGTATGATGATGATAAATTAAACACAATCTAAAGTAGTAATTTTCATAAATTATAGTTTATGAAAGATCCTATTTTACTTTTAACATCTTTTTCGTTTATAGTCCCTGTTACATATGCCGCCTACAATGATATGTGGGACATATATAGTTCCCTATTATGTGTGCTTCTAACATCTGTTGCGTACCATAGTTCAAAGGAGCCAATTCTTAAGTATATAGATCAGGCAGCCATTGTACAACTTATTATAATGTCATGTAAAACAGGCTATGAATTAGAGCTGTTGTACATAGGAATCTTGAATTTATCGTGGATGTATTATGTTTATATACATGGATATAAAACGAATTCATTGGCCTTTCATCCTAATTATATAGTTGCGAGTCTATTTCATGGTTCTTTTCATGTATCCACATCTGTTTCGTGGATGTATGGAATTTATGTGAAACAATTACAAAATGAGTCTAAATAATATTGTTTTATATACGATAAATGAACCAAGCAACATGTGTCATTATCGGAGCGGCCAGAAATATTGGACCAAAGCTTCCTAATACTCTTGAACAGATTAACAGGATTGTCCCTTTGTGGAAAGAGGCCGCTGTAGTCATCGCCGAAAATGGATCGACCGATTCAACCAAGCAGATCTTACAAGACTACAAATCCTCGGCTTCACACAGAACAGACATTCTGACCCTGGACTCAACGGCAAATCAAATCCAAGCAAGAACCGCACGACTCGCTCACGTCCGCACGAAACTCCTGGAACATGTCCACACATACTTTCCGTCCTTCGATTACATTCTCATGGTGGACTTAGATGGAATCCTCGATGGATTTAATGTGAACACACTTAAAACGGCATTCAACCATCAGGGATGGGATGCCCTGTTCGCCAATACCAAAACTGTGTATTACGATATCTGGGCTCTCCGTTCCAAAATCATGGGCATCGAGTTCGATTGCTGGGATCTCATTCAACACATGCGACTACAGATGGGAGCTGATATCGCCTCGGCTAAGGCAATCGCCGTCAAACCATTTCAGATCACCATTCCCAAAACGGCCCAACTAATTCCCGTCGAATCCGCGTTCGGTGGCCTAGGTCTCTACCGTCTGTCCAAAACGATTGGTTGCTCTTACAATGGACTGACGACAACCTGTTCTTGCTCATCCTACATTCCTGATCTTAAACCAGGCACTTGCCGCCCTGACACGTGCGAGCACGTCTCCTTTCACAAAGACATGATCGACAAACATGGAGCAAAACTCTTTATTATTCCGTCAATTCAAGTGAATTCTCAGGTGGAGCATTTATAGATTGCTTAGCAGCAAAAATTTTATTTAGCCAGAATTTCAAATTCAGTTTTTCAGACATCTTATTTTCTGAAAAAAATTTGGCGGCCATTTCCATTTTGTCCAACCTCAGATCGCTCCATTTTTCCAAAATTAAAACTGGCAGACCTTCAAAAAGGGGATCCATAGGGCTCGTTTTTACGATCGGATAGCATCCAAGTGCCAATGCTTCCCAGGTCCGATGGCAATCCAGGCCTCCACCGTGGGGTGAAATGACAAATTGATGTGTCGCCTGTTTGGCCCAGGTCACAAATCGAGCGACTGGCTTTTCTTCGTATGTAACAAGATCCTTGTTCAACTCTTTGAGGGCTTCATGGCGATCTGCGGCATACCTTGTTTTAAGGGAAAACTGAAAATTGGCGTAGGCTTTCATTAGACGAGGTTTGTCATCTGCTCTTTTCCGAATGAGATTCAAAACCGATTCTTGTTCCAAGGGCGTTTGCTTCGGACCCCACGCATGAGACGTATTGACGGACAGGGTATGATAATCCATGCCAATGGGGATTTGATGAAGTTTCGGATGGACTGACACCATGTTTTGAGCGAACCATGCGATGAGTCTGGGGTCATTTAAAAACAGTTGAAGATTTGCTGCGTCAAAAAGATCGGTCGGCATCGTTTCGTCACAGTCACCTGAGACGAGGATGATCGGTACCTTTATCTGGGACCATGCTTTCCTGAAAAAATCGGGAAGAGAGCTACTAATAATATAGACTGAGGTCCCTGGTTTCAACGAGACCCAGTCATAATCATAACATTGATGCGTGGAACTGACGGGATTTGACGGATATACATCACAGCTTTTCATGATGCCCCTGCTACTGACGAAGAGACAGTTGGCTTCAGTCATTTAATTTATTAAATTATTCAATGTTTAGATTCTAGAATCTAAACATCAATTAATTACGATGACTAATGAACAATAGTCACAGTGATGGAAGTCCAATTATTGTTACAGGGCCATCCGGTTCAGGAAAGAGTTATTGGATACAGGAGTACGCACAGAGTCAGAAAAAACAACTCATTACGTGTCCATGTCGAAAGGACAGGACCTTGAGGGAAGGCCGACAGAAGCTCCATGTTTTGGGAAAGCGACGAGAAGCGGTGATTCTATGGCTCGAGGGGGCTGACGATCTGACGCCCGAGGCCCAGGCCTTTTTGCGACGAATCCTCGAGACACATTCGTCCGATGTCCAGTTTGTGTTAGAATGCCGTGATCCAGGAAAACTCCAGGAACCCATTCGAAGTCGGTGCCAGATCTTTCGAAAGACTATGCCGACTAGGTCTGAGTTAGAGGGTTGGATTATGCGATCCTATAAGGGGATTGATATCGGATCGATATTTGACTATCTGAATCTAGACGAGTACAGTTATCGGCGAATCAAGCACTGTATTTTTCTCCAGCTTCAGTCGCCAGATCTATGGAGACAAGTTGTCCAGCACAGACGGGAAGAACGACTGGCAACTCTTACTCCAAAGGCCGACTTAGTGCCCACCTATCAGTCCAAAGCCTATAATCCTGAGGCCTTTTTGAGAACCGTTGACATGCGACTGTACGGTGAGTGTCTAGAGAGGGGTGGATCTGTCTGGGCCTTTCTGTCCAGTGCGTTGTCATCCGACCAAATCTTGAACACGGTTCTAAAAGAATGAACGATTCCATTGCGAATACGTATTCCGATGCTCGTTCAGAATATACAAAGCAGCTCTGTCAGATTCTGGTACCCTCTTATTTTCAGTGGTACTTGACAGTGCTGGAAAAGGCAAGAACGACGTCGAATGAAAAGCAGGAACCGAAAAAGTTGTTGTGGCATTTTCAGAATCTACTCAATGACATTCCTGAATGGAACATGGAAAAGGTAAACACGGAAATCGCTCAACTTCAGACGAGCTGCGGGTGTGACTATTTGGAGGATCTGTTGACCGCAGTGTTCATCGCACATACAAAGGTGTTAACGGCTATCCGTGTGAGCAACAAACAGAAGAGGGTTCAAATTACTGTTCCAAAGGTCGAGCATTTTATGTTCAAGGTTCTATGCGAGACGTCGAAGATTCTGTGGGGATCGAGCTTTCTCTTTCGGGAAGGAATCAACAGTATTGACAAGCAGCAGAATTATCGGTCGATTGAGGGTCTGTTAGGCGAAGGAGTTCTTCAGGCAGTTCGCAATATGATTCCGGTTAAAAGCATTTTGCGAGACTTTGTATCAGTAGATGACGATGATGAGGAAAAGGATGAGAAGGATGAGGAGAAGGAAGAGGAAAAGACAGAAGAAACAAAGGAGGTTAAGACGGAAGAAACAAAGGAGGTCAAAGAGGCAGAGCCTGTTACTGAGTTAAAACCAATTGAGACAATTGATGTGTCAGCATCTGATATAGTTGTAAACACTATTACAACTGTTGCTGCTCTAGCACCTATAATTGATGTATCTGCGAATGATGTATCTGCGAATCCCGTATCTGCGAATCCCATAATCACAATCGATACGGACAAATCCTCGCATGTAAAGTTCGCAGATTATAAGTCTGTTTTTGATTCGGATAATCCCGATGATTCGGATATGATTCAGGATGGAGACGAGCGAAGTGGATCAGATCAGGGGAGGCTAGAACTCATGGATGGTCCGGCAGAACCTCTTGGCATCGATGATGTTGAAGATTTGGACAAGCCGATTGACGAGGGACTGGGATCAGATGATTATGAGGTTATTCTTTGATAATTGCTTAAAATTGTTGCTATGGATTGTTGCTAAGCAACAATCACAGCAACAATCACTGAGCTAGAATGCGTTTTCTTTTTATCCCAGCTACCCAATAATGCCCCCCTGGCTTCCGTGGATCTTTGTCGGTGGACTCGCCTTCATGGCCCTCAGCTTCATCGCTTCCAAATACCAAGACAAGCCTCACAAGAATATATCCTTTGCCCAAGATTTCATTAGCGGCGGTATTGTGATTGCTCTTCTCGGGTCTTTAGTACCCGACGCCTTTCCGGCATTTCCTGTAGCATTAAATGATTTGAAACTCCCCTCCATGACCAAACTTGTCCAAGTAGATGATGATTTGGACATTCAAGTGGGACCTTTAAGACGATAGTATGACGATTAAAAAAATATCATGACATGAACGATTGTTCAATAGATGATATTTACAGGGATGGGCTACTAGTACTCGATTTCGATCGCCAAATACTGACGGTCGATGTTCCCGTGATTGCCGTGCCTGACGGTGTAGACAGGGGGGTAGCACCATAGGATATAGATCCTGTACCTGTTTTTGTCGGCGTGATGGTACCTGTAATTGTGCCTGACGGAGAGTTAGTGACTTTCGCAGTAAGGCTGGATGTAATTGTCATGGAAGGCGACTGAGTACTTGTGACGCTAGGGGTATTGGAGGGTGTTCCTGAAAGAGAAGGGGTCTGAGAGGAACTAGCACTGACAGTTTGCGTTCCTGACCCAGTCGCTGTCATCGTTTGAGTTCCAGTCCATGTACCAGTCTGAGATTGTGATCCTGTTTGTGACGCAGTGATTGTTTGGCTGGACGTAAAGGATGGCGTGACGGTCGGTGTAAACGTCTCTGTGGCCGTGATAGTCTGACTGCCAGTCGCGGTTAGAGTCCGAGTCTGAGACGCAGTCCCTGAATTCGAAGGGGTTTGACTGACTATAAAGGTCGACGTGGTGCTTTGTGTTTGACTGGGTGTTAATGCGGAGGATGGCGTCTGTGATCCTGTCGATGTCATTGTTGGAAAGGATGTAATGGAGGGGGTGATTGTAATCGCCGCTGTGACAGATGGAGTTACTGTGATGGAAGCGGTTATAGTTGGTGTACCAGTTAATTTAGGAGTGTTTAAGGCCGATCCTGTATTCGACGGAGTACCTGATTGACTTGGTGTCTGTGTTATAGAGGCACTTGGAAGGATAGGGCTGAATGAAGGACTCGTGGTCCAAGATGGAGTGACACTAGGCGTGACGGTCTGTGACCCAGTTCCAGACCCTGATATAGTCTGTGACCCAGTTCCAGAGCCACTGTTCGTCTGGGAAGAAGTGACGGTAGGAGTTAGACTGCGACTCCACTTAGTCCCTGAAACCGTCTGCGTCGAGGAACGAGTCGCAGTGCTGCTGCGACTTGCCGTGAAAGAGGGCGTCTGAGTCCCTGTATTGGTGGCCGTCGAAAGAGATGTGGGTGTGGAACTCATTGTAACGGTCGAGGTTCTTGACATGGTTCTCGTCATCGAAGGTGTACCAGAAGGCGTCCCTGTTTGTCCAGATGTTGCTGATTGCGTATTCGAACCCGTATTCGAAATCGTGTTTGTAATCGTGCCGCTAACGGAAATGCTGCCAGTTTGCGTAGGTGTCCGACTCGTCGTCATTGAAATGGTGGAGCGTCTGGAGAGCGTCATAGATTGAGAATATGTGTATGTGGCAGACGTAGAGGGTGTATTAGAGGGAGTTGTAGTTGGCGTAGAACTAATCGTGATTGACGCTGAATGAGAAGACGAAGAGCTTGCAGTCCAAGTCCGACTTGCCGTGGAAGAGGGTGTGGGAGCCGAGGAGGGCGTATTGGAGGGTGTTTGCGTTGTCGTGTCTGTGGTAGTGACGGAGGGAGTCGTCGTTTTGCTAGGGGTATAGGTCTGACTAGGACTGTTAGAAGGGGTTTTCAGGGAAGTGCCTGAAACAGATGCCGTTGTCGTGACAGTATTGGAGGGCGTGATAGTCATGGAGGCTGTAACTGAGGGACTCGTCGTAACTAAAGCCGTGATAGACCCTGTATAGGATTGCGTCGATGTGACAGTGTGACTAGCCGTATTTGACGCAGTATTCGTTGGTGACTTCGTAGGGGTGGATGTTCTTGTAATTGTATAAGACGATGTTGGGGGGGCCGTGTTAGTCTGTGTGCCGGTTGTAAGAGGAGTCTTTGTACCTGTGCCAGTGGATGTATCGCTCTGACTGGTAGATGCCTCAGCAGTTACACTCGATGAGGGAGAAGATGGAATGAGGGACGTGGTGGAAGTGACGGATACTGTTGATGTTGGACTGTTGGAGGGGGTGGATCCAGTCGATAGAGATTTAGTGGTGGATCTAGATGGCGTCGATGTTTTTGTAGTCGTGCGTGTTCCTGTGACAGATTGTGTACCAGTGCCGGTACGCGTACCTGTTTTTGTCATTGATGCCGTTACAGAGGGTGTGACAGTAATCGGAGCAGTCGGAACCGTTGTTTGAGAACTTGTCTGTGACCTAGTTGGCGTATAGCTGGGCGTCTGCGTTCCAGATCCAGACATTGTAAATGTCTGAGTTCCTGACTCAGTTCCAGATTGAGTCTGAGTAGACGTTTGAGAGGCGGTACTCAGGGCCGTTTGAGTTGTGGTTCCAGACACAGACACTGAGTTTGTAATGGGAGGAGAACCAGATCCAGACTGACTTGGACTAACAGTGGTAGTAATGGACATAGTATTCGGAGCAGTTTGTGTGGTCGACCCTGTTTTACTGGGCGTTTGTTGGGATGTCCCTGAATTCGAGGGACTCTGTGATACGGTTGCTGGAGCCGTTTGGACAGATGTTCTAGTTACAGTCTGCGATCCAGATCCCGTTTTCGTCTGGGTAAGCGTATTGGAAGGGGTGTTGGAGGGCGAACTGGTTAAAGATGCCGTTTTAGAAGACGTAGAGGTGCCGGTTATGGTTTGCGTGCTGGACCCTGTAATCGTCTGAGACCCAGTGTTAGAAGGGGTTTGACTGGTTGTTGTTGTTAGGGTATTAGAGGGCGTTTGTGATACAGTATTTGTAGCAGAAACGGTTGGTGTATTTGTGGGAACAGAGGCAGTTGTCGTAGGCGTTTGCGTCCTTGTAGATGTTTGTGTATTGGAGCCTGTGATCGTTGTTGTTGTGCTGATAGTTTGTGTAGACGTCTGACTGGCTGTGAGGGTCAAGGTACTTGTCCCAGTTTGTGTGATCGTCATAGAGGTACTAGGGGTTGCTCCAGAACTGAATGTGGTCGTTGTTGTTTGTGAAGGAGTTGTTGTAAGTGTGACAGGTGCCGTTTGAGAATTAGTATATGACGAAGAGGGTGTGTTAGAAGAGGTCATCGTAAGGGACGGCGTTTTCGTCGCGGTTTTGGTCGCAGTGGTTGTAATTGTATTCGATCGGGTATTGGAGGGGCTCATCGTGCTAGAAGGGGTAAGTGTACTTAGGGCTGTGATTGACTGCGTTATCGTGTTCGAGGGGGTCATTGTAGCGGAGGATGTGACTGTAGAGGACTGGGTTGATGTTATTGTCTGAGAGTTCGTTCCCGTTGTTGTACTGGTTCGACTAGCGGTGTTCGAAGGGGTACTTGAGGTAGAGGCCGTGACAGACGGCGTGATGGTAGGTGTCTTTGTATTCGTCGGTGAAACAGTATCCGTCTGGACAGGGGTCACTGACGGACTGACCGTATTGGAAGGGGTTTGACTGGGGGTTTGACTATTAGAGGGTGTATTCGATGGTGTTTGTGATTTAGTTGCCGTATTAGAAGGGGTGTTAGATGGTGTAATTGTCATAGAAATGGTAGATGTGACGGAAGACGTAATCGTATTTGTCAGAGAGCTGGTAACAGCTCCTGTAGTTGTTTGACTCTGTGTATTGGTTACAGTATGACTTGCCGTTTGTGACATCGTGTTCGTTTGTGTTGGTGTATTGGATGGCGTATTGGAGGGCGTGATAGTTCGGCTAGGGGTATTGGAGGGCGTAAGAGTAGGAGTACTCGAGACCGTTTGACTGCCAGTGCCAGATTGAGTTGAGGAACTTGTGATAGAGGGCGAGGGATTGACAGTTGAGGAGGAAGAGGGAGTTTGATTGGGCGTACCTGACTTAGTGCCAGTTTGACTGGCAGTCTGTGTTAATGTACCTGTTTGTGTCGTGGATGCGGTGATGCTTGGACTAACACTCGGCGTATTGGAGGGTGATCCAGATGGGGTCTGAGTCTTTGTTACAGGGGGTGTCAATGAGGGGGTGGAGCCTGGAGATGGCGTACCTGTTTCCGTGACCGATCTGGACCCCGTTTTCGTCGAAGAAGGAGTCCCAGTTTGACTGGTTGTTCCTGTAACGGGGGGTGTACCGGAGGCAGTGATAGAAGGGGTATTCGAGGGTGTAGTCGTTGCGGTTGTTGTCTGCGTTCCAGAAACGGAGGGAGTATTCGATGGCGTCTGTGAACCCGTTTGCGTCGCTGTGCTAGTCTGCGATGGCGTACTGGTACGCGTACTGGTCTGTGTACCAGTTTGAGCAGGAGTATGTGATTCAGTTTGACTTGGTGTGACAGAGGATGTGCGTGTATTGGTTCCTGAACTTGTTGTCGTTCTAGTACGAGTATTTGATGCCGTGACAGATGGTGTATTGGAAGGCTCACAAGACCCAGTTTGACTAGGTGTTACACTGTTGGATGGGGTATTAGAGGGCGTTCGACTAGGTGTTTGACTGATTGTTACTGTCTGGGATCCTGTTTTCGATGGCGTCTGTGTTCCTGATCCAGTCACGGTATTTGATGGCGTCTGACTTACAGTATTGGTGTTAGTCTGTGTTCGAGTCCCTGAATTAGAAGGACTTACTGTAACTGATTTGGAAGGTGTATTGGATGGTGTATTGGACGGAGAGGGTGTATTGGAGGGGGTTGTGGTTACGGTCGATGATATCGTGACCGTGTTGGAAGGGGTTATGGTTTGGGATTGCGTATTTGTATTGGAAGACGTCTGTGTTGGGGTTTTAGTAATTGTATTGGAGGGAGTTTGCGTCTGTGTTCCAGACTTTGTGATGGTCTGTGACCCAGTGGCTGTCTTACTGATCGTATTGGTAGCGGTAACGGAGGGTGTGACGGTGAAAGAGGCAGTTTTTTTGGGCGAAGCGGTCTGTGTTACAGTTCCTGAGCGTGTATTGGAAGGGGTTTTACTAGGGGTTTGTGTGATTGTACTCGTTCTAGTGATTGTATTAGAGGCGGTATTGCTTGGTGTTTGAGTGGATGTCTGACTGGCTGAAACAGACGGGGTTATCGTTTGTGAGATTGTATTGGTTCCAGTTTGTGTTATGGTATTTGAGGGAGTCTGTGACCTGGTCTGACTGGGTGTATTCGAGGCTGTTCCTGTCTGTGAAATGGTATTGGAGGGAGTCTTTGTCCTAGTCTGACTGGGTGTATTCGAGGCTGTCCCTGTTTGAGAAATGGTATTCGAGGGAGTCTGGGATCTGGTCTGACTTGGTGTATTGGAAGGGGTTCCAGTTTGTGTTATGGTGTTCGAGGGTGTCTGGGTTCTAGTTTGACTCTGTGTATTGGAAGGGGTTCCAGTTTGAGAAATGGTATTCGAGGGAGTCTGGGATCTGGTCTGACTGGGTGTATTTAAGCCTGTCCCAGACCGAGTAATTGTATTCGAAGGAGTCTGAGATTTAGTTTGACTCGGTGTGACCAACGCAGTCCCAGACCGAGTGATAGTATTCGAGGGGGTCTGTGTAATTGTTTGACTGGCAGAAACAGATGGTGTCCCTGATTGAGAAATGGTATTGGAGGGTGTCTGTGTAATCGTCTGACTAGGTGAAACAGATGGCGTGCCTGTCTGTGATTTAGTCTGACTGGGTGTGATCAAAGCAGTCTCAGACCGAGTAATTGTATTCGAGGGGGTTTGTGATCTGGTTTGGCTCGGTGTGGTTAAGGCAGTCCCAGACTGAGTAATTGTATTCGAGGGTGTCTGAGATTTAGTCTGACTCGGTGTGTTCAAAGCAGTTCCAGATTGAGTAATTGTATTCGAGGGTGTCTGAGATTTAGTCTGACTCGGTGTGTTCAAAGCAGTCCCAGACTGAGTTATGGTATTTGAGGGTGTCTGAGATTTAGTCTGACTCGGTGTGTTCAAGGCTGTCCCCGTTTGTGTAATGGTATTCGAGGGGGTTTGTGATCTGGTTTGGCTCGGTGTGGTTAAGGCAGTCCCAGACTGAGTTATGGTATTTGAGGGTGTCTGAGATTTAGTTTGACTGGGTGTGATCAACGCAGTCCCAGATTGAGTAATTGTATTCGAGGGGGTTTGTGACCTAGTCTGACTCGGCGTATTTAAGGCAGTCCCAGACTGAGTTATGGTATTTGAGGGTGTCTGAGATTTAGTCTGACTCGGTGTGTTCAAGGCTGTCCCCGTTTGTGTAATGGTATTCGAGGGGGTCTGGGATTTAGTCTGACTCGGTGTGTTCAACGCAGTCCCAGACTGAGTTATGGTATTTGAGGGGGTTTGTGACCTAGTCTGACTCGGTGTGTTCAAAGCAGTTCCAGATTGAGTAATAGTATTCGAGGGTGTCTGAGATTTAGTCTGACTCGGTGTGTTCAAGGCTGTCCCCGTTTGTGTAATGGTATTCGAGGGGGTCTGGGATTTAGTCTGACTCGGTGTATTTAAGGCAGTCCCAGACTGAGTTATGGTATTTGAGGGTGTCTGAGATTTAGTCTGACTCGGTGTGTTCAAGGCTGTCCCCGTTTGTGTAATGGTATTCGAGGGGGTTTGTGACCTAGTCTGACTCGGCGTATTTAAGGCAGTCCCAGACTGAGTTATGGTATTTGAGGGTGTCTGGGATTTAGTCTGACTCGGTGTGTTCAAGGCTGTCCCCGTTTGTGTAATGGTATTCGAGGGGGTTTGTGACCTAGTCTGACTCGGTGTGTTCAACGCAGTCCCAGACTGAGTTATGGTATTCGAGGGGGTCTGGGATTTAGTCTGACTCGGCGTGTTCAACGCAGTTCCAGACTGAGTTATGGTATTTGAGGGGGTTTGTGTAATCGTTTGACTCGGTGTGTTCAAAGCAGTTCCAGATTGAGTAATAGTATTCGAGGATGTTGAGGATATAACTAAGATTGTACTACTTCGAGAGGCCGTTACTGACCTAGTTCCCGTTTTAGTGGGGGATCGAGTACCTGATGTCGAGGATGATATAGTGTTCGATCCAGTTATGGTAGTAGACGCCGTTCGAGACGAAGAGGTGGTGAAAGAAGGTGTCACGGTCATTGTAACGGTTGGTGTCTGTGACAAATACGCACAAACACGATTCGTTGTGACAGTACAGGCAACAGTCTCTGATTGGCCTATAAGGCATGTTGTACATGCGGTACAGGTTGCGGCATTGGTCGTGGTACTATAGGTTGATCCTGCGACACAGGCAGTACAACCGGTGTTTGCTAACGCGGTACAGGCACTGGTTCTCCTAGTCCCAGCGGGACACACAGAACAAGCACTACAAACCCTGTTGGTCGTGACAGTACATGCGATAGACTGATAGGTTGTTCCTGCGACACAGGCAGCTGAACAAGCAGTACAGGTCGCGGCATTCGTTGTGATACTGTATGTGGACCCTGCGATACAGGAAGTACAACCCGTATTTGCTAGGGCTGTACAGGTCGTAGATCGATATGTCCCAGCGGCACACACCGTACAAGCACTACAAACCCTGTTCGTCGATACTGTACAAGCTGTTGACTGGTAGGTGGTCCCTGCGACACACGCTGCTGAACAAGTTGTACAGGTTGCCGCATTCGTCGTTGTACTGTATGTGGATCCTGCGACACAAGCGATACATCCTGTGTTAGCGGTTATAGTACAAGTCGTACTTCGCCTAGTGCCAGCGGCACAGACAGTACAGGCTGTACAGATAGCGGCATTTGTCGTGGTACTGTAACTTGTTCCTGCTACACATGAACTACAAACCCTATTTACTGTAACAGAACAGGCTGTGGACGCATAGGATCCAGCAGCACACGACGTACAGGTAGTACAGGTCGCGGCATTCGTCGTGGTGCTATACGTGGATCCTGCGACACACGCTGTACACCCAGTATTGGCTAGGGCTGTACATGTCGTGGCCCTAAACGTGCCAGCAGCACATACAGAACAAGCACTACAAACCCTGTTCGTCGTGACTGTACACGCAGTGGACTGATAGGTTGTGCCTGCGATACAGGCGGCAGCACAAGTGGTACAGGTGGCTGCATTCGTGGTGGTACTGAAGGTAGAGCCTGCGACACAGGCTGTACACCCAGTGTTAGCGGTTACAGTACAGGTAGTACTTCGCCTTGTTCCAGCGGCACAAACAGTACAGGCTGTACAGGTAGCGGCATTCGTTATTGTGCTATAACTTGTCCCTGCTACACAAGCAGTACAGGCCCTGTTCACAGTAACAGAACAAGGGGTAGACGCATAGGTGCCTGCCGCACATGTAGAGCAGGTGGTACAGGTCGCGGCATTCGTTATGGTGCTATAAGTGGACCCTGCTACACAGGATATACACCCAGTATTGGCTAACGCAGTACAGGCTGTAGACCGATATGTTCCAGCGGGACATACAGAACAAGCCGAACAAACTCTATTCGTCGTGACTGTACAAGCAGTGGACTGATAGGTTGTGCCTGCGATACAGGCAGCAGCACAGGTAGTACAGGTCGCCGCATTGGTGGTTGTACTATAAGTGGATCCTGCGACACAAGCTGTACACGCAGTATTTGCTGTGATAGTACAAGTCGTACTTCGCCTAGTTCCAGCGGCACATACAGTACAGGCTGTACAAGACACAGCATTTGTCGTTGTACTATACGTGGATCCCGCTACGCATGCTGTACATGCCCTGTTCACGGTAACAGAGCAGGCAGTGGACGCATAGGTGCCAGCAGCACATGTACTACAAGTCGTACAGGACGCAGCATTTGTTGTGGTACTATACGTGGATCCTGCTATACATGCTGTACAGCCTGTATTGGCTAACGCAGTACAGGTTGTAGACCGATATGTTCCAGCGGCACATACCGAACATGCTGAACAAACCCTATTCGTTGTGACAGTACAGGCAATAGACTGATAGGTTGTGCCAGCGACGCAAGCAGCAGCACAGGTAGTACATGTCGCCGCATTGGTTGTTGTGCTGAAGGTTGATCCCGCTATACACGCTGTACACGCAGTATTTGCTGTGACTGAGCAGGTAGTACTTCGCCTAGTTCCAGCAGCACAGACAGTACAGGCTGTACAGGCAGCAGCATTTGTTGTTGTACTATATGTGGATCCCGCTACGCAAGCAGTACATGCCCTATTTACTGTAGTAGAGCAGGCAGTGGACGCATAGGTGCCCGCAGCACATGTAGTACATGTGGTACAGGTCGCGGCATTTGTCGTTGTACTATAGGTGGATCCAGCTACACACGCTACGCAACCAGTATTAGCTAGGGCAGTACAAGTCGTAGATCGATATGTTCCAGCAGCACATACCGAACATGCCGAACAAACCCTGTTCGTCGTGACAGTACATGCGATAGACTGATAGGTGGTTCCAGCGACACACGCAGCAGCACAGGCAGTACAGGTCGCAGCATTTGTTGTTGTACTATAAGTGGACCCTGCGACACAAGCTGTACATCCTGTATTTGTTGTTGTCGTACAGGTAGTACTTCGCCTAGTTCCTGCGGCACATACAGTACAGGCTGTACAGGCAATCGCATTAGTCGTTGTACTGTAACTTGTACCAGCGACACAAGCAGTACAGGCTCTGTTTACCGTAGTAGAACAGGCAGTGGACGCATAGGTGCCAGCAGCACATGTAGTACAGGTTGTACAGGTTGCCGCATTCGTCGTGGTACTATAGGTGGACCCTGCTACACACGCTATACAGCCTGTATTTGCTAAGGCTGTACACGTTGTAGACCTATAAGTCCCAGCGGCACATGTCGTACATGTTGTACACGCCCTGTTCGTAGTAGCTGTACAGGCACCCGTCTGATAGGTAGATCCCGCAACACACGTTGAGCAGGCGGTACATGGGGCTGTACCTGATGTCGTTGTCTTATATGTATTCGCCGCACAGGTAAGGCAGGTGGATCCCGAGCAGTATTTACCAGCAACACAGGTAGCACAGGCGAGTTGTCTCGCGAATGATTGAGGAATTGATTCAACGATATCCGTAGATTGCTCTGTTGCTAAGGTGTCATTGAACAGGGCCCCTGTAATCAGAGGCCCTGTTAATAAGAGCAGACCGATAAACAGTCGCCCGACGCTTACCATTTGCTACTACTACGTACACATACCTTATATACCTTATATAAATGATATATAAGGTATATTTATTTGATTGTTTTATGTGTTGTATCTAAATCGAATAAACAGTCGTATCGGACCCGACTTTCCCCTTATAACGGAAGGACTCAAAGACCGGTCGACGCACTTGATCCTTCGGGACAGCGTCATGAACCTTGTGGGCGATTTCAATGTATAGATCGAACCCAGGGAATTTCTCGTTCCCATGACGATCCTCGAACAGCGTCTCTCCGTCATCATTTAGGGTCCAGGTCCACAGCAAATTAAACAGCGGCGACACTGTTTCATGAACCTTCCAGGATCCCTCTTGGCTGAGGATGGTACTCGAACCCTTTTTCCGATTAGGGTGCTCATCATAGAGACCCTCAAGCATGGAAATAGCGAGGCGGCACAGATCGAAGGACGGATTGGGGGACACTTTGGGACTGTCCAACTCGTAAAAGGGCCCAAAATTATATTGGCCGCCGGCGTCGTGTTCTGGCCAGTGATCGTCGGAGATCCAGAGCTCTCCTTGAATGCGAAAAATGGCTCGCCCGAAATCGATTAGACTGAAAATTCGTCCATAGGTCGGGACCTTGAACGTGGTTCCGTCATGGGCCCGATAATACAGATGTGTCTGCTCCGTCGTTCTCCAGACGATGTTGTTCGTATGAAGATCGTTGTGCGTGAACGCAATATGCTTTTGTAGGAAGGACAGAGCCGCCACGATCTGGAAGGTCCAGGCGATCCACATCTGGTCCCAGGATACAGAATCTCGCACATTTCCATGGAGTTCTTCCTCATCCATCAGATCATCCATTGTCCCCTGCTGGGCTTCCTGACAGATCATGATTACAGGCATGTTCGTCATGTTTAGATTTACGTCGAACAGGGTTCCATCTGAGGACTCAGATGAATCAGAGTCTGAGGACTTCTCGGATCCCTCAGACTTGTCAGACTCCTCCTCAGCATCGAAATCGAAGGAGTGAAGGCTCCCAGAATCTTCGAGAGCCTCTACTTTCTCAACAGATAGCTCTTCCTCCTCGGCAACCACGCGATCCAGATCGTCAAATGGACAGATAAACATTTCTTGAACCAGATCCATGTACTCTGGATCTTCCAGCACATCCTCTTCGTCCCTCTTCACTTCCAGAGTGGCCGATTTCGTCTTCAGACCCTTCCAGAACCATCGACATTGGCGATAACTGTCGTATTCGTCCGTGATTTTGAACTTGTATCGATCTGCGATTCCGGTTATCGACCCATAGGATAAGGCAGCATGAGGCGTCATATTCTGTTCTCGTAAACGGCCTAGCACATAGGATGCGACAGCGTCCACGTAGGCCTGATTAGTTGGTGTGTGAAGCTTGAGGAGCGTGTTTTTCCAGGATTGGGTCCCGAGGGGAAGCAAGGGATGGGCAGGCATCGTGTATTCATTTTGAAGAAGAGCAATGGGATCAAGAAGATGGACGGTTTTGACGAACACGGTGGCTTCTTGTGAGACATCCGATGATGTATCACCTGAGACATCTAGTGATGTCTCTGTCGAGACATCTAGTGATGTCTCTGTCGAGACATCTAGTGATGTCTCTGTCGAGGTATCTGTAATTTTGACAGTTCTCTTCCTACAATCAGATGGATCTGTATCAAGCCATTCCTGAATGATGTAACGGGTGGGAAGGGCCGCTGACAACCGATCTGAAAGGCCCAGGGGAAAGGCATCTAAGCCCGGATGGTACCTCTGAAGAAACTTTACGTGCGGAAAGGCCTCTTTCATTTGATCAGTCACAGGTTCAAAACGACATGGATCTTTCATGAGATTTATCAAACACTGTTTCATGAACATCCTCTTTTGAAAGGGTTGAATCTGAATTCTGGTTCCTGGTCGCAGGAGGAACTATTGTTTTGATTTAATCGATTAAATCAAAACAATAATCGTAGACCGATATATTTATAAGTCCTTGTTTAATTTCAATGGGAGTCCATGACCATACAATATCATGTAAATCAAAATGCCACATGACAATAAAATAGATCTATTTTCAGCAATAGGCTGTGCTTGTCCTAGCACATACACCATTACCAGATATAATACTATCCCAATTATGACCGAATGTAATAACATTGACAATCCACGCTCCATTTTTCTACTATAATTACAAAATTATATTCGTGACCAAGGATCTCTAAATAAATTCCATCACAACAGAAATGGCATCTAATGGAGCAATGAATGTGAACCTCCGGAAGTTCAGTATGAAAGATATTCCTCAAGATGCCGTCGTGATTTTTATCGGCCGTCGTCGTACAGGCAAGTCGACGCTAGTGAAAGACCTCCTATTTCACCATCAAAATATGCCCCTCGGTACCGTGATTTCGGGGACAGAAGAGAGCAACGGTTTCTTCAAGAAAATGGTGCCCCCCATTTTCATTCATGGCGAATACAATCCCGTGATCCTCGCGAATTACGTGAAACGCCAGAAACTGATTATGCAGAAAATCATGGCGGAGACGGACAGGGGTGGCACGAGTCGCCTGGATCCCCGATCCTTCCTAATCCTGGATGACTGTATGTACGATGACTCTTGGACCCACGACAAGAACATCAAATACCTCTTCATGAACGGGCGTTGGCTCAAGGTCTTCTTCATCATCACCATGCAGTTTCCCCTCGGTATTCAGCCTGCTCTCAGAACTAACGTGGACTACGTATTCATTTTACGTGAACCCTATATGTCCAATCGAAAGCGTATTTACGAGAACTACGGATCTGCCTTTCCGACCTTCGAGTTTTTCTGTCAGATCATGGACCAGTGTACACAGAATTTCGAGTGTCTTGTGATCAACAACAATACCCAGTCGAATAAGTTGGAGGACGCCATTTTCTGGTACAAGGCCGAGATGCATGGCGATTTCCGGATCGGTGCCCCAGAGTTCTGGGCCCATTCGGCTGCCATGTACAAGGAGAAGGACGAAGAGGCGATGAATAACTACGACCCTGCTGCCATGCGTAAAACAAGGGGACCAACAATCGCCGTGAAAAAGACCTACTAACTAGTAGAGATATCATGAAAGACATGAGACCAACCATGGGCATGGTGTTTGTTGCGTTAGCACTCATTGCGATCACTGTGTTCCTCCTTCAACCGACTGTGATCGATGGATTTATAGGGACATGTGCGATTATGGGATGTGGCCCGGATCAGCGTACAAGAGAGGGCAAGGCCTTTGCGACCTGTGCGGATCCTTACCGGTGTATCAATGGATACTGTAAGGGACAGGATCCGCCCATCCTTGGCCGAGATACAGGACTTCCTGTTCGTCCTCCCCGATATACCATGGAGGTTCCAATGACAGTCGCGTGAAATTAATTATTCACGGTAAATAGAATGACGCGTGTAAAGAATCCCATGGGCGTTGTATCCCTGTTTATAGTCCTCGTGGTCGTGATTGTGGCCTCATCTTATATCATTCGCTTTGTATCGTCCTCGATGTCCGGCTTTGAGAACGTACCGGCGATGGAATCATATGGATGTGTTGTGTCTGGAAATCAAGCCGAACTTCGTAACCGCGGCTACGTTCCCGACAAGGATACATACTATATGTGTAATACTACCTCAAAAGGCGAAACATGCCCTGAGGGAACCTTTTGTAATGGTGTAGCGGACGATTGTACGCCCATTGCTGTGTCCATGTTCAACGATAGTGTGAAGGGCTATTTCTCGTAAATTCATCTAATATCATTTTATGATTTGTAATGAATTATTACTCGGTATTTGTTGCGGTTACATTCTCTGATGGTGTTGTTACAGCATCGGCTGTAATAGCATCAGCTGTAGCAGTAGTCTTAGCCACTGCTTCCATCTTACGGGCCATCGCTAGATCAGCAGGCCCTTCAAATAGCGAGTTGTGAACACTGTTGCCTTCTACTGTAGCACCATCCGCCTTAGTCTCCTCCTCCACCTTTGTGATTCCAAACAACTTCTTCTCTCCTGGTTCCCCTACCTTTACCCCTGCCTTCCTCTGCTCATCAAAGAAGACTGATCGATTCTCCTCATTCTCCTTGTACTTCTTCATGAGTGAATTGAGCTCATCCTGAGCGTATTCCTGGTTCTCCACCATGTGTGGCTTAGGATCCCAAGGCGTCCACTTGCCCAGCTCCGAGCAATAGATATTGTGAAGCTTGTCCTTGGACTGAAGCTTCTTGGCCTTCATCTCAGCATCCTTTTCGTCCCTTGCTACATATCGCACCTTGAATCCGCGAATGCTCGTACGGAAGTTATTCTTCGCATGGAACTCTTCCTCCAAGGCAGCCTGTTGCTTAAACAGGAAATTATCATAGGCTTCCCCAATCTTTGTCTTATTAATGTCCTTCTGCTGCTTTCGGACAAAGGCTTGGTAGTCACCGAGGACTCCATCTACAGGAAGACGGTTCTTACGGTAGACCTCCGCCGCATCCGAGTTTCCATCCTTATCCAAAGAAGCAGCCTTCTCATCCAACATCTTATTGATATTGATCACGGATTCTGCCAAAAATGCCTCAAGATTCTTGACCTTGAAATCGACTTCGTAGCTCTGGAGGAAACGCTGAAAGAAGAAGAGGTCCTTCTTCTCCAAGATATTTTCCGGGCTCACGAAACTGATCAGAGCATATCTCTGTCCATTGATAGGCTCGTCCTCATCCAAATAATCCTCGACAATCTTGTTACTAGTCATGGGTTGCTTGTCTTCCGGTTTATACACGTAGTCCTTTAGATTGTTGTCTTCTACTGCGATTTTTTTCCTATAGATAGAATATAAAATGGACGGTGGTATCGCTGAAATTGTCAACCGTGTGATCAAATATCTGATAGAGGGTCTCCTTGTTGCGGCAGCAGCACTGTTGATCCCTCGCAAGGCTCTTCCTATGGATGAGGTGGCCACCCTGGCCGTCCTCGCCGCCGTCGTGTTTGCTATTCTGGACGTTGTGAGCCCTAGCATGGGTGTTACGGCACGCCAGGGTGCCTCCTTTGGTATCGGTGCCAACCTCGTCGGGTTCCCTAAGGGCCTATAAACAGGCCTGTAAAGACCAACCAACCCCTGTTACAATATCAAAAGGTATATAAAGACTACTAAAAAGAGTCTGTAATCTTATTCCATTTTGTGTGAATTATTTATTATAGTGATATGTTTAACAGATAAACATAACACTCACAGATCTTTTGTAGATCTACTATAACACAGACTCAAACGAGGAATTTACGTTATTCCTTCCTTGAGTGTAATTAGAATGCTTTTGCGTATTTTTTCGGCTGCATCTCTTCTGATTTCGGCGATGGCCGGCACTGGCCCCTCCTCCCTCTACACCCTGTTAAACGGTATGACCTTCAACCCACCCGGCTATACGATCGTCGCCTATCAGTCCTGTATGCAGAATCAAAACGCAGGAAATAATTGCGGATCTTTCACGTCCTACATAACAAGTAACGGCCAATATACCTATCAAAAGTATGGTCCTGCTGCCTGTTCTGGTTCCTGTTGCCGCGAGTTTCATCTAACGCTTGCCTGCGGTGCCACCCTCCAAATGAGCGGCGTGAATGAAAATCCCATCTGTACCTATTCAGCAACTCTGTCTTTACCAGAAGTCTGTGGCGTCGATATGACAGTGGGAAATGAAGCAGCCTCTGTCAGTCCCTCTGCTCTGCCACCGACAGCTACGTCGACTCAAACTGGAACACTGACTGGCACTGCTACGCAAACTGCTTCTGCTACAACAACGGAAACGTTGACCGCTACCACTACAATTACAGCATCTGGCACTACTACCACTACTGAAACTCTGACAGCCTCTGTTACATCGACACCCCTATACGTCATCACGGCATGGCCTACGACCACCGCCACCTCCACCCTCTCTGCCACCTCTACCCCCCTCTTTATGGTCACGGCTTGGCCTACAACCAGTCCTGTCAATGTATCGGCTACATCGACGCCCCTGTATTACATGACAGCCTATCCATCCTATGATCCGACAAACGGAACGAGTCTTTTGTCGAATATGTTGTCTGTCGCCCCCTCTGGCACCGCGACGATTTTGGGAGCGGTGGCGGTCGGCGTTGTCGGCCTGGGAGCGGCTGCCTTCGCCATCAATTATTTGAGAAAAGGTGGATCCATTTCGGGACTAATAGGAATTGCGAAAGCAAATAAGGGGAAACTCCAGAGTCTTGTAAAAGATCTCCCAATCTCTGATGAAATGAAAGAGAAACTGACCAATCCAGAAAAGGCGTTGCCCCCTGAAGCACAGGAAGCCATTGCGATCGCTACTGCGGCAGCAGCTAATCCTCAGACTCTAGTAGACCATTTGCCCGTTTCTGAGAGTATAAAATCTCAGATTAATACCTTTGTTCCGACAACGACGGAAGGCCTCATAAATGCGGTTCAACATCCTGAAGAGTTGAAGGCCCAGATTCAGGCCCATGTTCAGGAACAAGTCCAAGCACAGATTCAGGCTCAGGTCCAAGCAGCTCTAGGTCAGATTCAAATTGGGATGCCAAAGATCGTTCAAGAATCAAAAGAATAAATGGCTTTATTTTGTGGACCTCTAAGAAATGTCCGATGACGCAGCCAGTTCGAATTCTCAACTAGATATTCTATGGGATCACTCCATTGAAAATATGCTTGCCAACTGGTGCGATGAGGCCAAGTGCTTTGAATGGATGCATGCCGAATCACACAGCAGCTATGATATGAAGGCAAAGAGTCTCGTGATAGCATCGAATGTTGTAACCGCTGTTGCGGGACTGTCCAATGTGATCGCCGGCGGCTATGAGGTCAATGGGTTCCAACTAGCCTGGGTCTTTGGCTCCCTATCCATTGTAATCAGCATTCTCAACATGATCCAGGAAAAGATGGCCTATTCTACATTAGCAGCCTATTTTCGTCAGTATTCAACGACCTGGGGTATCATAAGGCGAAAAATAGAGGAAGAACTGGCTCTGCCGGCCACAAGTCGCAAGAACTGTGGAACCTTTTTACAATCAATTCGTCAAGATATTAATCAAGTCAGTCTAGCGGGCAATAGTATTTTGCCGATACATGTAAAAAAGGCATGTTTTGAGCGGTTCAATAAGGTTCCAAACTTCGAAGTTCCCGAGATCTGTGGCGAACTCAGTCATACGCTAATTTATAAACCATTAGATACAACCACGAGTAATGTAATGGCATCTGTGCCTCTTCTCACTCAGCCCAAAATTACAGTCGTGGTTCCAAAAAAATAATTCATGGTTTAGCCTAAGGAAAATTGTCTCTTTAAATTCAAATGACCGATCTTATTGATTTGATCACAAACCAAAAAGAGCGACTAACAGTTGTCTTTGATAAATTTATTGAACGACTGGAATCCAAGCACAGGGACGAAGAGAGAAAGCTTGATCAGGTGATGGAGCATTTTCGTCTCAAACTTTATCGGCAGCATTTGAAGAGCGTCTATTCTTATAAGAAAATCCTGGACGAAATGTATGTCCAAATCGACAAAAATAAGGATCTGCCGATTCTGGAATTCTTCGAACGGATGTTGAGAGCAGAGGACAAGACGCTGTATGCGGATGTCATGGACCGAGCGATTCCTGTGATTCAGGAAATTGAGCGGGATGGCGGGACACTGGACTGTCGGATTCAAAGAGCGGGATACGGGCCTGGGGGATGTCTCTTTTCTAACAGAGACGACGGACATTTCAGTTTCTCTAACGAATTTCTGGACGGATTTGATGACGACATGGAATTCAAAGTCGTGAAGATGCGAAAGGACGAAAAGGTGAGGAGGGAGGCGGAAGAGGTGCGAGATCGAGAATGGATGGCGAAGTGGAGGGCCAAGGAGTTGCCAAAGAATGAGATAGTCTTGAAAGAGATGGAGACTGTCGAGGGATCTGAGCCGGCATTTACTGGAATTAATAACCCATCATAAAAAAAACAATCGCCTGACTTATCAGAATGTTGAAAGTCCTGCTCGCCCTAATGACAACCCTGTTCGTCTCTTCGAAGCAACTACCTGTCGCCACGAACTGTGATACGGCGTCACTCTTCCACATAGAGGATATCAACGTTCAGTATGAACTCCCTCCAGCTAATTCGACTTTGACAGTAGGATATACAGTCCCGAAGCAAATTGAGGATGGACTCGCTACGTACAAGTGTACATTAAATGGAATTCCCGTGATCAATGAGCAGGCACCTTTGTGTCAGGAAACAACGTGTCCCATTGAGGCAGCGTTTCACAATGATTCCAATCCCTTTCAGACTGGTCTGGCAACTGGAACGCTCACATGTACGATGAAATGGTTGGCGACAGATTCGTCAGTGCTTCGTTGTATTCGGATCGTGGAGACATCGTAAACATAGTATTATTTATTTTTTACAACATTCGCGTTTCATACATCGAGATATTCTACGTTTAGTCCCTTTACCCCAACACCAAAAACCACGTTCTGGGTTAATACAACAGGTTTCTTTTTTCCCTGTTACTAATCGGCACCCTTTTAATGGATTATAGCGAGTACAAGGTTTACATCTTTTTAATGTTTTTCGTGACATACTATATTATATAATTAGAATATAATATGTTATAAGTGGGGTTTAGAGAAGCTTAGCTCTTTACACGGTCCTTTTTGTTTGTGCTAAAGCACAAACAAAAGTAGGGTTTAGAGAAGCTATGCTCTTTACACGGTCCTTTTGTTTGTGCTTTTAGCACAAACAAAAGTAGGGTTTAGAGAAGCTATGCTTCTCTAAACCGTCCTAATAAACTGCCATTTCATATCCGCACAGATCCCCTTCCATGCCTGGTCCTGAATATAAAGTTTATCGCGATTCTTTAACAAAGGAAAGCACGCCAGATGCTCGTCCATTTCCAGCAGTTCACAGAATTTGTACAGAATATATCCGTATGACAAAAAGTTCCTGCGGCCCTTTGGAATATGCTTCTTGAACGCCGGCTGGATTTCACGAAACATATGTCGCAACTTCTCTTCGTCCTCTCTGCTCATAAACGGAGCGTTCTGTCCAGACAGTCGATTGATAATGTGTGGAATGTGTTCATAATACTTCGTTTCGCCCATATGTCTGAGAATCTCCCGTAACTTGGTACGTTTCAGGGCTGAAAAATTGCTGATGCGTTCCTTCTTAAGTTGTAAGAAAATCTGATCGTATATGGCCGCGGGGATTTCCGTTGACTCCTTGGCCTGAAACTGAGCAAGCCATTCATTAAAATGATTGATCTTCTTGTAGGCATAATACGCCAATTCACGAGGTGGATCCTTATAGGACGGTTTATCAGAATCAATTAAGATAAATTCCTTATTTCCACAGGACGAACAGGTCATCGTAGCCTCATTCATACACATGATCATTTCTTTACCACAGTAATCACAATGTGTCCACTCATCATCATTTTCCGCATCAGCTTTCATCACGGCAGTCGGATCTTCAATCTGTAAATACTGATTTAACAGATTATTACGTTGAAGATGTTTCATTGAAACAGACGAAGTTATCGATAATCCAACATCCACCTCTTCGTCCTTCTGTAAATCGCTCAGAATCGCAAGAATACTGCCTGGTTTTGCCCTAGTTTGGGTGGTTGGTACAACCGCCCCCTGTTGAATTTTTTGCTGGACATCGTAATAATCAAACAGAATATTACCTGTTCTTAGAAAATAATTGTTCATATCCCCGTCAGTTTCAATAGATTTTACCTTTTTCTGAAGACGTTCCATTTGTTGCTCTAGGGACCATATTTCCATATCAGAAGTGGTGTTTTTAATTTTTTCACCAAGCAACTCTATTTCTTTTTTGTAATTTACGATATTTTTTTTTTCATCCTGTAAGACGCTCATTTTTTGGCCATGTAGGGCATCCAAAGTGGTTCGGGACTCCGGCAACTTACTGGCTTTCGATTTTGTAGAAGATATGTCGCCCATCTTGAGATCCCGTCTTGAACGTTACATAGGCTGTTTGTTTAAATGGGTAAACATCACTTAACGCGTTTACTAATTTGCGATCATTCCATTTTTTTTTGTGAACTAAGGATATAACAAATGACAGGAGGTGGTTTGATGCAACTTGTAGCTTACGGAGCCCAGGACGTTTACCTCACCGGTAACCCACAGATCACCTTAACATATTGAAGGGGGTGGAAAAGCAGTCGGGGAGTACAAACTTGGAATAAGTACTCCGACAAGTCCGTTCGTGGTTCCAATTCATAAAACCACAGCTGCTAGTCTTTTGACCGTTGTAAACAACAATCTTAGTTGATTATTGTAAACAACAATCTTAGGGCAACATTATCAAATTGCGGGAACCCCCTAAAGGGCTTACTACTAACTTTGGATCGAAAGGTCCAAAGGGCTGAGAACTGAACTCAGAGACAGTAAAAATGTAAGCTATGAAGATTTAATTATCTGAAATGGGCAATCCGCAGCCAAGTTCTAACCTGCTTAAAATATTATCTGTATAGTAAGTGAAATGGGAGTAATTTATAAATTAACATCTCCCTCTGGGAAATCATACATTGGACAAACAAAACGATCTATTGAGACACGAATCAAGGAACATTTCAAATGCCCTGGTTACTGTATAGCACTTGAAAATGCTATTAAAAAGTATGGTAACAAAATGGAATATGAAATACTTCTTGAAACAAATGATGAACAATTAAACCTGTACGAATCACGAATGATTCATGTGTACAATACTGTAGAACCTTTTGGATACAATATCCGTTCAGGAGGTGAAGCAAGTACACACAGTGAACAATCGTGTGAGCGAATGAGACAAGCAAAACTTGGAGATAAGAATCATAATTTCGGGAAACCGAGAACTGAGGAAGCCAAATTAGCTATTTCAGCAGCAAAATCAGGTGATAAGCATCATTTCTATGGCAAAACTTTTACTGAGGAACACAAAGTAAAACTTGCTATATCTCATAGAAAATCACATTTGGATCTACCGATGTATTTGGTATATGTTAAAGAACGGCCAGAGATGTGGCAATGTTCTGGATATGCCATTGTGAATCACCCAACACTTAAAAATAAGTACTTCACATCGAAGAAACTTTCAGATAATGAAAAATACGATCTGGCGATTGCGTATTTACAAGCAGTATGAATGCTGTTCAGAGACTAAATGGTAGTGGGTTCTGTAGATGAGTACAGAGCTTAAGTTATAGTCCAATCCCGAACCCTGATCCGTTCACAAATATCCCGAAAGGGAGGGTATCAACCTGTCTTCAAGGTTATTTATCGTCGTCACACCAACTTTGCCATGGAGTCCATTGAGAACCCTTTCAATGGTGCCCCTAACTTTGGCAAGAAGGTCACTTGCACTGTTCAGCGTAACGGTGACTTGATCCACCGTGTCTATCTTCAGGCCACTCTCCCTCAGGTTCAGATCAATGCAGCGACCGACGGCAGTGGCGGTCAGTTCCGTTGGCTCAACTGGGTTGGCGAGAACCTTATTGCGTATGTCGAGCTCGAGATTGGTGGTCAGCGTATCGACAAGCACTATGGTGACTGGCTCCACATCTGGAATGAGCTCACCCAGGAGGCGGGTAAGCAGGCCGGTTATGCCAAGATGGTTGGCAACGTGCCCGAGCTCACCAACACTATCTATGCTGGCGGTGTCAACTGCGACAACCCTTGCTATGGTGGTGAGCCCAACACGTCTGAGGTGGTTGGCTCTTGCACACCCATGTACACCCTGTATGTGCCTCTCCAGTTCTGGTTCTGCCGCAACCCTGGTCTCTCTCTGCCCCTGATCGCCCTCCAGTACCACGAGGTCCGCTTCAACCTGGAGTTCAACACACTGAACAACCTCTGCTGGGACCAGGGCACGGGCTCTGACCCCCACTCCGTTCGTAACCGTGTCGCCCAGACTGGCTTGGCCGCTGCGTCCCTGTACATCGACTACATCTACCTGGACACGGATGAGCGACGCAAGTTCGCCCAGGTGTCCCATGAGTACCTGATCGACGTCCTCCAGTTCACGGGCGGTGAGTCTATCACCTCCTCGTCCAACAAGCTCAAGCTGAACTTCAACCACCCTTGCAAGGAGCTTGTGTGGGTGGTCCAGCGTGACTCCTTCGTGTCTTGCGACGACACTATCGTTGGGCCCTGGAAGGGGCAGCAGCCCTTCAACTACTCTGACTGGTGGGACCGCTCCGTGCTGGAGTCTGGTTACTCCGTCACGCGTGTTGAGGGCATGGCGGGTGGCAACCCTGTTATCACGGCTCTCCTCCAGCTCAACGGCCACGATCGATTCTCGGTGCGTGACGGCAACTACTTCAACTTGGTCCAGCCTTACCAGCACCACACCAACTGCCCTGCCGTTGGTATCAACGTGTACTCCTTTGCTCTCCAGCCTGAGCAGCACCAGCCCAGCGGTACATGCAACTTGTCCCGTATTGATAACACCACGCTGCTGCTGACGGTGTCTAACAACGCTGTGGGCTACAACCTGTCTTCTCAGGTGCGTGTGTATGCTACCAACTACAACGTATTAAGAATTATGAGCGGAATGGGCGGCCTTGCGTACTCCAATTAAACACACCTGTATCAATCCTCCGGCTGGTTGTGTACACAGTTTAATATACAATACTATTATATCGACTATAATATTTATTGTATTATAATACTCCAATAAATCACATCATTTGTGTTTAAATTTGAAAAGTTAAATATATCTATCTTTATATTAAAGATGGAACAAAAACCAGTTTGTAAAGCTCTTGTACAACAAGGTTTGCGAATAAATCTAACTTGTGATCGTATTCCATTAGAGAATGGATATTGCATATATCATAGACGAAATTATGAATATGAATCGTTAGTTGCTTTAGGAAAATCTATATGCGGCATGTTTTTCCGAGGATGTAATAACGAATTAAGTGAAACTGATCTAAAAGTATCATATAAAAACTGTTCTCACTGTAGAGCAAAAAAATTAGGAAAACAATTCAATTGTAAACATCAGGGTTGTACATTTCATACAATACATGAAAATGAGTATTGTAAAAAACATATTCGTCAACTATTATATGAAACACAAAGAAAAGAAAATATAATATATTGTGATATTGATAGAGGATGTTTTAATCAAGTAAGATCTGGAATTAAATGTAATAGTTGTGTATATAAAGACAAACAGCATATTGCTTCTACAATTGAAATTTTACGGGAGAAGCATACAGTTGTAGGTATTTCATCACCTGATACACATTTGAAGACACAACAAGAAGAAAAAACAATTTCAATTGCTGAACTATGGCGATGTGTTCAAAAAAATGCTTATATACGTGGTTTACTCTTTACAATTACAGAAAGCGACTTTGAAAAATGCGTTATTCAACCTTGTTACTACTGTGGATTTTATTCTACTACACGTTTAAATGGCATTGATAGAATTGACAATAATAAAGGATATGTTCTGGCAAATTGCTTATCTTGTTGTACCATGTGTAATGTTATTAAAAATACACAACATCCTATTGAGTTCTTAGACAAAGTAAATGCTATCTGTAATTATTATATTACAAGGGAACCCAATTCATCAGTCATTATAGAAAAATGGAAATCCTATCTTTCTTCGTCACCTAGATCAACCTATGCTACATATATAGTAAAAAGTAAAGAACGAGAGATTGAATTCTTACTTTCCGAAAAAGAGTATACTGCTCTAATTCAAGGAATATGCTATCTATGTGGTATAACTAATCTAATCAATCATACAAATGGTATTGATCGTATTGATTCACGAATACGATGTTATTCTATTGATAATTCGAAAACGTGTTGTGGTCACTGTAATACAATGAAAGGGATATTATCCTATACAGATTTTATTGATAAATGTATCCAAATAAATAAGCAAAAATGTAATCGTAGTATATTTGAAGATATTTCTGTGTATTCTGTTTCAAAATGTCGAAATGAATTCTATACAGCAGACGACATTTATAAAATGATGACAAATGGTATGTATATAAATTACATTGAATGGTGTAAAGAAAAAAATAAAAGTTCAGAATTTATTTCAGCAATAAATCATATACATCATACAGAATCTACAAAAGAAATTAGTATTGAACAAATTCGATCAGAATTAGAAAAAGAAAGAAGTCGTCATGAGGAATTAACAGATAAAAAACATATTCAAAGTTCTACTGTGTATTCATACTTAACACAGGGAAAAATAGAGTACTTTACAGATTGGTACAAATCACTTTATAATAAAACAACATTATTTGATGAACAATTAGATTTATTACTTACTACTTTACCAACTTTGACACGTGAGAAAGGAATAGAAGCTTGTAAAAAATTCATGTATGATGAAAAAAATCGTAGAATATCTCAGGAAAGACGAAATCGAGGAAAAAAAGTTATAAAATATTCCAGTGATCCTGTACCCGCTAAGAATGAGATAATTTATCCAAAATCAATTGATATAACACACCCGATTGCTGAAAAAGTTAAATTAATTCAATCACAGAAAGGGTACATAAAGGTTGAAGCTATAAAACAATGGAAATCCAAACAGATCTTCGAATCTATTCAAGAAAACAGAGAACATATGTACAAGGCATTCTGTGAAGAGAACAACACACTGGATTCTAGCTGGGAAGAAAGATGGTCCACCTTTACCCTTTCCGTCAAAAATAAACCATTTGCTGAATCTGAGCCAGTGATAAAATCATTTGTAGAGAATTTACGACGCATAAGACATAATGAATTATGTTTGAAACCAGATCTTGTAGAGCGACCAGATAGACAGATGTGGCCTTCCAATACAGTTGTGCGAGCCTTTTTGGAAGGGAAGCTAGATGCGTTCAAAACCTTTACAGAGGCCTACACAAACGAAGAATCGCAAGACCCAAAGTGGATGAAACGATGGTCTCAATTTACAACAGATTTAGAAAGTAACAGATCAGATCCTAATAAACTCAAACATATATGTGGCAAATTCCTGACAGCTCAACGGACGAAAAAATATCGTAGGTCATAAATTTGATTCCATTTATCTATATATAAATTCAATCAAACATGAACTGGGAAATTGGAACTTCCTACAATCTCATTGAAAAAGGAGGAACTGTGACAGAGCTAGGCAAACTTCTAAGGATTCATCCAGATGGATCCTTAGAATTTAAAAAGAGTGATAATTGTACACATGTGTATACGGTGGAACCGAATGTTCAATATGAAATACGTGGTTCATAAAATTGAATTTAATGCGTCATGATAGGAGTGTAGGAATGTGCGAAAAAGGACGTACAGAGAAGGTTTCAAGTTCTAGTCCCGACCTATCGTACAGGGCTGTGCCCTGTACGATGTATGTGGGCCGGCAGGCGTTGCCTGCCGGCCCTGACCCTTTAGATTTGGCAAAGCCAAATCTAAAGTATGGGGACCAGAGAGCAAAGCTCTCTGGTCCCGACTGGTGCTCCGTCATTCGCACCCCAACACCTGGATTATGGCCCAAACAAGCCACTATTCGTCAAAATGAAATAAAACAAGAACAGGAACGAAGCGTACGAATCAAACGAATTTTACAGGAGAATAAACCGGCCCTAAAATAGAACAAATGAAATTGTCAATGAAAATAGTTTGTTTAATCGCTCTTCTTATTTTTGTAATTGTTCTTGCGAAACTTGTAAAAGGTACGATCGAGCGATTTGACAATTCAGGAGCCCTCATGCAGTTGTCAGCGGACCATGTTCCTACGGAACAGGATGTGCGAGGTTTACGAGCGTATCGTCGACAGGTTTCACAGGATCTAATTGATATGACGGGGTCAGCGTAAATACAACCTAAACACAATATTATTTAAAACAGTAATATAAATGATATCATGGGTTCCTAAAAAAAAAATTAATAATGAACGAGTTCAAGAGCTTCTAATAAAATCAATTGAATCGAATCAATTTACGAATGGAAGTCCCTGTGTGAAATTACTTGAAGAACAGGTTCGAGACATACTTCAAATTGATGCTTCAAAAGCAGTTGTATGTGTATCGAATGGTACCGTCGCTTTATGGGCAGCAGTGGCTGCCCTGGAATTGTATCATAAGAGAGATTTACAATTTGCCACACAATCCTTTACATTTCCGGCATCGGCACAGGGGTATCTAGATAATGTTGTGATCGTGGACATAGATCAAGGAGGTGGTCCCAATCTTAATTTGATTGACATCTCTACGTGCGATGGAATTATTGTAACCAATGTATTTGGAAACGTGGTTGATATTCAAAAATATGAGGACTGGTGTTCTACACATAATAAATTTTTGATATTTGATAATGCTGCGACCGCAAATACATTTTATAAAGGCAAAAATTCATCGAATTATGGAACTGTCGCAACACTGAGTTTTCATCATACAAAACCAATTGGGTTTGGAGAAGGAGGGTGTATTATTATCGATTCAAGATATGAGAGATCACTTCGAAATATTATGAATTTTGGTATTGATAATACTGAACCATTAACCGCAAAATGGCATAGACGAGGAGGAAATTATAAAATGTCTGATTTACAGGCTGTTTATATTCTTCAATATTTGGATAATTTTGATAAAATTGTAGAAACAACAAATACAAATTATGAATATTTTTTAAATCAGACAAACGATTTGGCAATTACATTATTTCCTAATTTTTCAGACAGGACACCTTTTGTATCTTGTATAAGTCTTTTTTCTGATAAAAGCGACCAAATTATAAAGGAATTATTAAAATGCGATATTTATTGTCGCAAATATTATAATCCATTGGAACCTACATCCATAGCTACTGAATTTTATAATAAAATAGTGTGTATATCATTTCATGTAAATATGACATGTGAAGATATTGATAGAATTATCGAAATAATCAAAAGGCTTGTATAAATTCAACCTAAATAAATATAATTTATCTATAATAGAATCAGTTATGGATAAATTAAATATGATATATGCGACTGAAGATCCTGACTACCGGTCTTCATCAATTAAATTTGGTATTTGTATGGCAACTTATATGCGTCGCAATGGAAAATCCCCCTTTTATTTGAAACGCAGTTTGAACTTAATTAAAAATCAAACTGGTACAAATTGGCATGTATATCTTGTAGGAGATCGATATACAAACAATGATGAGTTCGAAAGTTGCTTAGTAGATTTTCCTAAAGACAAATTGACATATATTAATCTTCCTGTTGCGATGGAACGTGATAATATGCCAAAAAATATAAATTTATGGAAAGTAGGAGGATCAAACGCATTTAATCACGCACATCAAATGGCATTAAATGATAATTGTGATTATATTTTACACTATGACGATGATGATCTATATCATCCTAAAAAAATTCAGATTTTAAATTATGTACTTTCTTTATATCCTGATGCTTCTTGTTTATTTCATTATAGTACACATGTAAATAGACAAAGGTTACCAAAAGAGAATTATACTACAATTACAAAAGTACGACCTAATCTTTATAATGTAATTCATTCGTCCTTATGTATTCATAAATCAATCATCAAGGATTTTAAGTTTGATGGATATGCCCCAGATAAAATAGAATATGATTGCGGTGATCATCAATGTATTAATTTTTTACATGATAAATTAAATACAGATCCGATAAAGTATTCTGTATTTATCCCAGTGCTATTGTGTATACATGAAGTAGAATGCGAAGCATTACGATAAAAATATAAGATATCCATATGTGATATACTTTGTAAAATAAATGTGTTTATTTTACAAAATTATAATAATAGTTTATTATATAACATGTCAGATACATGTTTGGTATTTAAAAATTTTTACGACTATGATCCTGTACTTAAAATACCTGACAATTTGCCTACAAATATGACACCGGTATATATTACTGATTCTAGTAGTAATATTAGTATAGCAACATCATTAGGATGGCAATGTTTTTATGTGGATACATTTAAAAATATAACTGATCCATTTCAAATGCGACTAACAATAGCTTATATTAATTGTTATGTTGAGAAAGTAGTGCCTGAGTTACTAAAATATAAATATATTTTTATATGTGACTCGAATGTTGTAAAACTAGACTCAAATTATACTGACTTCATAAATAAAAGAAATATAAATAAAGCCCTGTATTTAACATCTGGATGGTACAGGGGTCATAATAATACAATGGAAAGAGAATTACAAAGAAGTTTACGAAATATTCGTTGGCGTTATAATTTTGATCAAATGATACATGCCACAAATAGGTATATGACAGAATTATGGAAATTAAATATCGATATACATGATACACCTGTAGTATCCGCAAAATATATTGGATGGAATATTTCCCATCCCAATAAGGAACTACTTGCTGATTACGTATATGAAGAATACAAAAAACATTTACAAGGAAATATAATTTTTTCTTTTATTTTAAAATTATATCCAGAGTATATAGAACATTACACAGATTTTAAAAACGATGGAGCAGTAATTGACCACGTTTATAAAAGATAAACTACAATTAAGATATCAAAGAAGTTCTTTCTCTAATTCTAATATCTTTTTAGATCGTTCTTTAATAAATTTCACTGGAGATCCAGCGTAAATACTCCATGGTTTACAATCTTTTAGAACTAATGAATTAGCTCCTATCGCTACACCTTCACTAAGAATAACACCTGGTAAAACAATACATCCAGCACCTATTACAACATGTTTTTCTATTACTAGCGGCGATCCATATACGTTTCTTAATTTTAATGGTATAGAGGGACCAATTAAATAATTACCACAATATGAATCAGATTGTGTATAAATTTTAGTTCCAGCCGATATATTCGTAAGAGATTTCATATGAAATCCATTTTGACCATATATATATACTCCTGAAGATATGTGTATATAATCCTCTAGAATAAATGGCTCTGTGCCACTAGATAACACACTAAAAGCATCAATTCGTACATTATTTCCAACACTAATATTTCCTGGATTATATAGTTGAGCTAATCTACTAATTAAAACATTTGAACCATAATTCTTTAGTCCTAATGAGGCTAATTCTGTTTCATTTAAAAAACTCATTATAATTAATTAATTTAACTTAATGTGGTTTAGGTTGGATCATACAATCTCAAAACAGTCCCAGAAACTTTGTTCGCATTAAATCGTCAGGGGGGAGTCCAGGGTTCTTCGGAAAGGTATAGACCATCTGTTCGCCTCCCATAAGCGTCGTACTCACCTTGACAGTTGCTCCAAACTCTTCGAGAACAAATTCCATTTCATTATACTTGTCCAGCTTGTTCTTTCCCATAAGCTTCAAATGAGCCGTAAATGGCTTTGTAAATGTGGCATTGGGTAACAGAGTTTCCAACTTCGCAATAATATTGTCTCGAACATTCTTCGATGAGACCTTAATCGGTTCCTTCAAGACTATCAACGGATTCTCTTTATTCATATTTGTATCTATTACAACAGATACAAATAGGAATCAAATTTAGCCCTCTACCCTCTTAGTCGGAGTACCAGGTGAAGCGTGGACTCCTTGGCAATGTTGTAATCGCTAAGAGTGCGGCCATCTTCGAGCTGCTTGCCGGCAAAGATCAGACGTTGCTGGTCGGGAGGAATGCCTTCCTTGTCCTGGATCTTTCCCTTAATCGCCTCTATGCTGTCAGACGGTTCTACATCAAGTGTAATAGTTTTTCCTGTTAGCGTCTTTATAAAGACCTGGAACCCCATATTATATATTAAGAACGTACAAATTATTTAAGCCGATTCATTCCCAGTGAACGACTGGCCCTTCCCCCTCATAAGACGAATAGGGTTCGGCTCGGCTGGTCGGTCTGTCCAAGGCTAAAAGCTGCTGTAAGGCCTCCATACGCCTGGAGACAGGATCAAGGCCCTGTAAGTCCTTTTTCCGACTGAGGCTCTTCCATCGCCACTCGAACTGGAGGGCCGCATGATTATCGGGAAATCCGCTCACATAACACATGCGTCGCCATACAAGGCCTTGACCGACTCGGGCCGCGGTTGCTCTTGCCCCCCCGACAATCAGTCCATTGTGCTGCCGCAACCTCCGATCAGGATCTACGGTGGCACCCACGTAGGTCTGACCCTCTTCCGTTACGAGTAGATAGACAAACCATGAATTCATATAGTATCTAATAATAACTTAAACATTGGTTTAAATTAGACAATTAGACAATTATACTATGTCAATATTAATAAATAAATACAATAATTTGTGTAACACCCCCTCTGATATCCATGAGCACCTTCCGACACTTTACAAATATACATCAGAACCATCTGTGAATCGTGTCACTGAGTGTGGTGTCCGTGGAGTTGTGAGCTCTTATGCGTTTGCCGCCGGTCTCCTTACAAAGACAGATAAGTCAAATGTTCATCTGTATCAATCGGATTTAGACACTAATCGAAACGTAGTTCAATTTGGCCAAGAGTGTGCCGCAGAAGGCATTCCGGTAACATTTTATCAGCAGAGTGATCTTATTTGTCCTATGGAGCCGACTGATCTTCTCTTCATTGATACATGGCATATCTATGGTCATTTGAAGAGGGAACTGGATCGTTGGCATCCAGCTGTATCCAACTATATTATCCTACATGATACAACTGTGGATGCGATAGTTGGTGAAACCATTCGCCACCGTTGGAATCCTGTTGAACAAAGCAAGTCCACAGGTATACCTGTGGAAGAAATAACAAAGGGTCTCTGGCCAGCGGTCGAGGAGTTTTTGGCAGCCCATCCAGAATGGATTCTTGAGCATCGTTACACAAACAACAATGGTCTAACAGTTCTGCGACGCACGGGATAAAATTGAAATCATGTATGGTATACCGTAATCAATACCTAAACAATTCCTATCCAAATTTAACAATGTCCTCCTATCTTGTACAACCGAATCTGACAACAGAACCGAGCACCTATCCGTCCTCCGTTCCGTTTACCTTCCCTCTCGATCCCTTCCAAAAACACGCTGTTTCGGCAATGTACCAGGGGCATAATTGCCTCATCGCCGCCAAAACGGGATCTGGTAAAACCTTGGCGGCCGAGTATCTGATTCACCGAACCCTCGAACTCAAGAAAACTGTCTTCTACACAACGCCGATCAAGTCTCTGTCCAACCAGAAATTCCACGATCTGACAGAACAGTACCCCCATGCGTCAGTCGGCATTATGACCGGCGACATCAAGTTCAAGCCTGATGCCCAGATTATTGTCATGACCACTGAGATTCTCCGCAACCTTCTCTTCAAAAAAGGGACCAAAACACAGACCCTCGGTCTCACGGCATCCCTGTCCATAGACAACCTCGGCTCTATTGTCTTCGATGAATGTCACTATATCAAGGACCCCGACAGAGGCAAGGTCTGGGAGGAGACCATGATCCTGGCACCGCCGACCGTCCAGCTCCTCCTTCTGTCGGCGACCCTGGAACGCCCCGATCTGTTCGCCAGATGGCTAGGGGACTTAAAGAAGGTGCCGATTCATCTGATCCAGACCCAGTATCGCATTGTGCCGTTGACCCATGGAGTCCTCCATCCTATCACAGACGAGTTCATAACAGTTTTGACGCCGACCAAGGAGGTCTTCCAGGACAAGACGTATAGGGACTATTTGGCCACGGTCAAATCCATTCATGAGGGTCATGCGGCATTCAAGGACAAGGTTCATAACAAACTGATCATGGGGGAAAAGGGTCCCGTCGAAGGGTATGGTGTTGCTAAGCAACACCATAGGCCAAAAACCTTTGTCCATCAGCTCAATCACACCGTGGCCCTTCTGAGAGATCGTAATCAGCTCCCTGCCCTCTTCTTCGTCCTCAGTCGCAAGGGGTGCGAGGACTTTGCCCACCAGATCACCCATAAACTCATTGACAGTTCCGATTCAGCGAACGTCGGGCATATTATTGACGCTCAACTTCATCGCTATAAGTCCCTCGCGACTCTCCCTCAGTATCATACGCTCAGAGATCTCCTGGTCAAAGGTATCGCCTTTCATCACTCGGGAATGCTCCCTCTGCTCAAGGAGATCGTGGAGATCCTGTTTAGTAAGGGTCTGGTGAAGGTCCTCTTTGCGACTGAGACCTTCGCGGTAGGACTCAATATGCCGACGAAAACGGTGGTCTTCACGGGCCTTAAAAAATATGATGATCACGCAAAGGGCATGCGACTTCTAAGAACTGACGAGTACACGCAGATGGCAGGGCGAGCGGGACGCCGAGGCAAGGACGCAGAGGGTCTGGTTCTGTATCTGCCTGATCGTGAACCAGTCTCGGCCTTCGAACTCCAACAGATTATGAAGGGCTCAGGAACCCCCATTATTAGCCAGATGACCTTCCACTACGACTTCTTGCTCAAGACGCTCCATTCGGGAAATTCGACCTGGCTCGAACTGATGGAACAGAGTTACTGGTTTCAACAGAGACTGGCATCCATTGAAGGAAATGCCAAAGATATTCTGGCCCTGAAAGCCCGTCTAGACCCCATCAAATCCTCCCTTTCCCCCCACCAGATCGATCTGTGCGAACAGAAAATCGGCATGGAAGCTGCCCTAACAACCCTCGGGGGTAACAAACAGAAAAAGGCGAAGCAGGAACTAGACAAATGGCTTGCCTTACACTGGTCCACGCCCCTATCCTATTCCCTGCTCAACTACGAGGCCCTCAAGAAACTAGAGACAGAGCTAGCTAGTCTCATACAGTATGACACCTCTCTGAAGGCCCATGCCGACGACCTTGGACCCACTGTTGCCTTCTTGAGGGCCGCGGACTACTTAAAGGAATCTGAGTCAACCCCCGCCGCTCTTACGAAGGCCGATCTGACCCTCAAGGGCATCCTGGCCACGGAAATCAATGAGGGCCAGCCCTTCCTCATGACGGAACTCTTCTTGTCAAAGGCAGCCCATACCTTGGATGGTCCAGGCCTCGCCGCACTCCTGTCCGTCTTCCTCGAGGATTACGATAAGGACTGGTCCATGTCCTTGAAGGATGTGTCGATTCCGAATGATATCAAGGATGTCATGGAGCAGGTGTCGGCCAATGCCGACAGACTCGGAGACCTAGAATACAAAATAGGTTCCGCCAAATCAGATAAACTATGGAATCTGTCGCTTCAGTGGGCCGAGCCGGTTTATCGATGGCTAACCGAGCCTGACCTACCCCTGGCGACAATTTGTACAGACTATGGAACATTTGAGGGGAACTTTACACGAGGTCTCCTCAAACTGGGGAATCTGTTGGATGAATGGTTGTGTTTGGCCACGTTCTGCGAACATACAGAACAGATCGAAATGATTGGGACGCTCAAGAGTCAGGTTATTCGGGATCTGGTGATTCCCGATTCGCTCTATTTAAGACTTTAATAGGTCATTAACAAATTAATACCTCTAAATTATCCGCAAAAATACAACGAACATCGAGTTGTTGAACCTCTTTTACATTTAATCCCCTACAAAATGTCGCAAACTGGGCTTCTGGGCTGCGTACAGTGTCCGTCATTTCATACTGTTTTAAATACTTAGCTCTTAAAGCAAAGAGTCCAAGTACACAATCATGCGTCATAAATTCTTTCGTACACACATTAAAGAATTTTACAAACCCATCGTACTTTGATTCTTCTGTTTGGACCTGACGAAAAAAGGCGTTCGAAATAGGATTATAACGACCCGTGATTTTAATAACCATATCTTCGTCTTGAATATTGAATGCCTGAATAACCGCCTTTATATCTTCTAGCTCGTTAACTCCTTTATGCCAGTAATTATTTTTATTATTTTCAGTGTAAAGAACGGGAATACCGAACTCATTCAAATAGGTGACCCTCTTTCCATTATTTTCCACAATAATTGGCTTAATACCTTCTGGTAACATTTTAAGCGTTAGTTTAATAGCTTCACGATATGTTATTTCTCTTAAAGTAGCATGACGAAACCCAAATTTATTATGAATACATGTCGTAATTATTAAGTAAATCATAAATAAATAAAGTTATTGGGCTTTAGATTATATCTATTTCTTTTTATTTTTCAATAAATATTCGGGGTCAAACTCCTTATCAGCGAGACGTCGCATAACCCCAGGAATATGAGCGATCATGCCACCGACCATTTCAGGAAGAATAAATTGAAGCTGGAGCGTCAAGGTTGTAAAGAAAGCAATCACCCCTAGCAGCTGCCCGATCACAGGTTCTGCGAATAAAATAAAATAGGTCCAGAATTTGTCGTGAGGAACCACCTTTTCAGCCCTTTGCCAGACGTATGATCCTAAATTTTCAGATACGGCAAATACATAATACTGATTGATAAGAGCACTAAAAAAACTAACTACATATAAAATACCCACTTTTTCCCACGTGTCCATTTTGATTCCAATAAAGTTTGTGGTATTTTCAGGGGTTGTGCCGGGACCAAAATGGAGGAATTTTTCAGTAAATCCGCCCTCATACCCAATAAAACAAATGTAAATTAATAGAAACAACACTAAAATAGTGAACGCAACGAGGGGTTGAAAGAAAAACTCAGTAACCTCTTTGAACATTCTATTAGTCCAGAAGATTTACGACGAGCCGGTCCTTCCATCGCCGCTCCCCCACATTGATCGCACACTTGAACCGAATGACCATGCCCTCGATTATCAGCCGTTTCAAAGATTCATCTGCCGAAGATATTATAAAGTTACCATTCTCTTCACTAACAAGCTTATAGCGAGATCGAACCGTTCGTTGCCACTCTGGTATCCAGATGCGAAGACGAACAGTGGCCCCCTCTACCTCAACATCCAACACACGACCCATAAACACACGCTTTTCGTCCTTCAGCAAACAGTTCAGAAAGATCCTGTCCCGCTCATACCCCTTGGCGACCTTGGCTCTGCGGTTCAAATCCGAACACATGACGGACACAAAGAGGCCTTGTATATTTCCGCGAATAAGCTGTTTCAGAATTCGCTGATTCATGAGATCGGCGTAACGGCGAATGGGACTGGTTACATGACCGTACGCGTCTGATTCTAGGCCCCAGTGCCGCGTGTTTTCCTCATCTGCCAAACAGTATTCGGCTGCTGAGGTGGCGAGAGCGGCTAATTCATGGCCCCAGCTCTTGTATTTGTCCAGACGAATTTGATCAGGCTCTGAGTGTCGCCTCAGAATCCCAACCCCTGCTTTTTTAAGCATGGCGGCGGCCTCCGTATTGTAGAACTTCATGAGCACTTCGATCCATTCATGGGGATCTGTGACATCTCGGGAGGCCAGACAAGAGGTAACACCTCGTAACACGGTTCCATGCTCTTCGGGGACAGACTCATAGGTGTAAGTCGTGTTATTGCGAAGAGTCGACTCTGACCATTCAGTGTGCGTGATTCCATCAGACCAGCAGAAGGACAGGGATACACCGCGACGCTCCGAACCGGCGACTAGAGAACAGTGCTCCTCGGAGAAGAAGGGGGGCAACATGGGTCGAATGGCCCTTCCGTCCCTGTACAGTGTCTGGCCCATGGTAGACGCCATGATATCGACCGCCCCCATTTCTTCCACACAGCTTGCCACGTCACTAATCGTAACAGTGATCCGCCACGACTTTTCGTCAATCTGTTCCAGGGACACACAGTCGTCAATGTCTCGACACCCTTCAGGGTCGATGTTAAAGGTGAACCCTTTGACCTCCGTTCTTTTCGGACAGTCGTCATCTAGGATAGCCAGTCCTTCAGTTAAGGACTTGAAGGGACAGGCAGACCAGAGGAGGGCGGCTTCCTCGGCCTCTAGGTCGCCGGCGGGTCCAAGGAGTCTGTCTAGGGCACCTCGTGGCAGTGTCTGTTTGGTATCCCAACTCAGGAATTTGATGAGGGCAACTTGTTTCTGGGATCTGTCTTTTTCAGACGACGCCACATAGAACGACGGATAGGATATGTCAAGCGGTACAAAGAGATACAGGGTTAGACCTCTGTCCGTGATCCCGTAGGTAGTCTTACTGTTCAGTTCTAGATAGCCCGCAATCGGCAAAGGGGGAGCTCTCGCCAACAATGTGACGGACATATCGGGACTAATACTTACGGCATCACCTGGTAAGGCCCTATTTGCCTTCTTGGCCCCTTCAAATTCATATAGAGTCTGGCCTGTGTCACTGACAACTTGGAAGTGCTGATAATCTTTCGTTACAAGCGTGCCTTCCATTATGGATAATTATATTATAGGTGTCTAAGTTGTTACTGTGAGTTTTAGTCCATCAATTTTTCTTTCTACTAAGAAATGAGCTGTAATCCATGCGGCATGCGACGCTTTGACGGACATGGATCTAGTTCGTATCGGCCGACCAATCCTGAGGCGGCGAAGGAAATGAAATCGGCAATGAGCCGAATGCTGGCTGAGAGGGAAAGGCAAGATAAAGGCATGTTTGGACAGATGGATAGCCAACCAGAAATCCGAACAACTGAGTTGAAGCTGCCAGAAAAGACAACGATCATCAAACTGTACAAAACAGAAAAGGCAGAAAAGACAGAAAAGACAGACACAAAAAACACCAGCCAATCAACCGAACATTTCTATTCCCTCTCAGACTAGCCGTTTACCCAGAAGAAATACCGCGTAGCCATGAAATGACGGTATATAGAAAGACTTGAATTTTGTCATAAATCCACAGTCTTTCAGCGTTCGACGCAACTTTCTTGAAATCCCGCCATTGGTTTTCGCAGAGGGAGCCTGCGTCCCAATGTACATGGCAAAGGATCCCCTGGTCCATCGACTTGCCGATCGAATAAAGTCCTTCCATTTTGTCAGATCGGATTCCTCGATATCGAACAGATCCACAAGCACCATATCATACCTGTTCGTCCTCTCTTCCTTACAGATGGAAAACGCATCCTCGTATTCGACGGTCAACCTCGAATCGTCCCAGGCACCTTTTGCCCACTGCGGAAACCTCTGTTGAAACAGATCGACGACTCCTCTGTCCCACTCGATCATGTGAATAGACTCTGTGGTCGGCAGATAGTGAAAAATATCTCTTGCCAGAGCTCCTTCTCCCCCGCCAAATATACACATCTTAGGATTGGTAACTGTTTTCGGGATAAGACGGGCACCACAAATTACAAATGACCCATGATACCTGTGTTCGTCCAATTCACAACTTTGAACAACCTTGTCCATAAAACAACTGAGACCCCAGATAGGACGATCCACCATTTCTATTCGCGTACCCTTGTCTGTGGTGATATCTGTGATTACTCGGCAGCCTTTCCATGTATAGGTAACCGAAAGTTGAGGATTGTCCTCTATATAGTCTTCTGTATCGGTCATTGATGTAATGATGTAGAATTAGTTTAGGTTGAAACGACCTAAACGATATTAAGTCTTAAAATTGATAGCTTGCGACTTCTAAAAAGGCCATTTAGAGACTTAAATATATTGAATCAACAGATGCCGACTGGTTTTCATTCTCCCACTTCGGACTTGGAGTCCATCATTGGTGTTCAATTCAGTATCTTATCGCAGAAGGAGATCGAGGATCGTTCTGCTGTAGAAGTTACGAGTCAGGCGACCTATGAGGGAAACGAGCCGAAAATCGGTGGCTTGTTCGATCCTCGCATGGGCGTTCTGGAAAATGGAAAGGTGTGTCGTTCCTGTGGTCAAACGAATCACGGTTGTCCGGGTCACTTCGGTCATTATAGGTTAACAAGACCTGTGTATTTCATCCAGTTCTTGCCATACATCATGAACGTATTAAAGTGTGTCTGTATCAAGTGTGCCAAGCTCAAGATTGACAAGAAGCTTCATTCGCAGATTCTCGCAAAGCGAGGAGAGAGCCGATGGCGTGAAGTGGTATCCCTGTGTTCGAATATCAGCTTGTGTGGCCATGAGATCGAGGATGGGTGTGCTGCGGTTCAGCCAGATAAGTTCGAACGCAAGGGGATTGCGACGATCGTGGCGGTGTACAATGGAAATCCTCCCACTACGCCTCGTAGGGACCAACGCTTGGAAGTGGAGTACGTTCACCGCCTGTTTCGACGCATCTCAGACGAAGACGTGGATTTCATGGGGCTGAGCCGATTTTGGTGCCGTCCTGATTGGATGATCTGTACCGTGTTGCCTATTCCGCCCCCCCAGGTGAGACCCTCAGTCGTTCAGGACAATAATACCAGGTCAGAGGATGATTTGACACACAAGCTCTTTGAGATTATCAAGAATGACAGGACGCTTCAGGCCAAGATTGAGAACAATTCGACGCCTCATGTGATCGCCGAAATGACAGACGTGGTTCAGTATCACGTGGCGACCCTGATTGACAACCAGATTCCTGGGGTGGCTCCTTCGGCCCAGCGATCGGGCAGACCCTTGAAGTCCATTCAGCAGCGAGTGGGGTCCAAGGAGGGGCGTATCCGTTACAACATTCAGGGCAAGCGAGTAGAGTTCAGTGCTCGATCGGTGATCACGCCTGATCCCAACGTGTCGATCGATGAGCTGGGTGTTCCCATTGAGATCGCCACAAATTTGACCTTTCCTGAGCGAGTCACGAAGTACAACAAGGACAAGTTGTACAAGCTCATTCAGAACGGGGCGGATGTCTGGCCAGGGGCGAAGACCATTGTGAGGGCCGATGGCCGCATGATGTCCTTGAAGCATGTGAACGCCAAGGAGGTGGTTCTGTACAATGGCGATATTGTGAATCGCCATTTGCTCGATGGGGACATTGTGCTGTTTAACCGACAGCCGACGCTTCACAAAATGTCGATGATGGCACATCGTGTAAAGGTGCTGCCCTATAAAACATTCAGGTTGAATGTGTTAGTTACCAGACCGTATAACGCTGATTTTGATGGTGATAAATCTTGTCGCCAACAGGTAGCTGCTTATTAAGTTGTGAAAGTACTTAATGAGATTAACAGTGTAAACTTCACGGCCTTTCCACTTCGCATAGAGTGTGACGAGTCCATACAACTACCTAGTGAATGAAATACTGAATTTAAAGTTTCAACTCGCATGTTCTGATAGAGATGAACAGTGTACTTGAGGATATCTCCGGCGTCGTGGGGCATATCTATAAAATCATAAATACCGCTACGAATAAATACTATGTTGGTCAGGCTATGAGTCATCGTAAAAATAGGGGAAAATATAAGCCGTTTGGATTCGAAGGGAGATTTCAGGATCATATAAGTGAAGCAAAGTGTAATACTAAACTGGGGTCTAGGTATTTGAACAATGCGATTCGCTTGTATGGTAAAGATGTATTTAGTGTAGTGTTGTTAAAAACGTGTTCTATTGAAGAAATGGATCACTGGGAAACACACTATATTGCGGAATTAAATACACTTTATCCAAATGGTTATAACCTTACGTCAGGAGGTCGTGCTGGAAGATATCTTGCGACAGGACGGAAAAATATTGATACGACAACTACTAATCTTCCTGGAGCAAGAGGTGGATGCGTGTGTAGAACAGAGGCCACCAGAGAATTGATTTCAAAAGGAATTCAGGAAGCACTTAAGACGGAAAGTGCTCGTGATTCCCTAATGAAGCGAGCTCAAGTTCAACATAGTAAACAAAAATTAGAGCGGTTTCGTGATGTGGTCATAGATTTAACTAATCTTGATCAGTACATATCCTCGAAACACATTGATGGCCATTTGGCTGCCATTGTGAAAGTAGATGATAAGAAGGCGTCCTTTGTGGGAAAGTATGAAACTTTAGAAAGTCTTAAAGAACGGGCGAAAGAGTTCTTGAGAGAAATCAGTAAAACATTTGCAACGTCCTCAAATTGTTCGGGAAGTCCGTAAAATATCAGATACTAAGGTTCTATGTGAAAACTAGAACTGGCCTTGGAGAAATATCAAGGGTATAGTAAAAATTCTGGTAATGAGTCTTCAATTGTTGCCAGGCAACAATTGATAGATGAAATCGGTAATCCGCAGCCAAGCTCCTAAACCCGTTATGATAGGGAATGGAGAAGGTTCAGAGACTAAATGGGAACGGGTCATCAATGAAGGTTTAATCACCCTGAGATGGCACAAGATATAGTCCGGCCTCCTTCGAAAGTTGGAGGGCTGCTTAATAAAATAATTCAGGTATAACAAAATAATAAAAAATTATTGAAAACCCTGTCTTATTGTATTAACACCAGAGATGAATATGCACGTGCCCCAGAGCTACGAAGCAGCTATGGAGCTCGAGGAGATCGCCGCGATCCCTCACAATATAATCACACCCAGGCACGCCAAGCCGCTGATCGGTGTGTTTCAGGATTCCCTCGTGGGGTCCTTTCGCCTAACCAGGCCAGGCGTTCGCTTTACCCGTCGTGAATTCATGAACCTCATGATGCGGAATAAGCGATTTGACGGGATTCTGCCTGCCCCTGACAAGGACGGTTACTATACGGGCCAGCAGGTTCTGAGCAAGCTACTTCCCCCTCTCAATATCACCATGGGCAACAAGTCCTACGATTCCAAGGAGGGCGAGACGTCACCGAACTTCGTCAAGATCGTCCAGGGCAACATCACACAGGGCTCCATTGATGGCGATGTCTACATGAAGCCTGGCAAGGGTATTGTCCATGTGACCTACAATGACTATGGTCCCAAGGAGACCACGATGTTCCTCGATTCCCTTCAGCGAGTGGTGGAGGACTTCCTGGTCCTGAATGGATTCAGTGTGGGCATTAGCGATTTGATTGCTGATGAGAAGACGAAGAAGGATTTCGACGAGTCCATCCAGAAGTGTAAGAAGGATATTGCGGCTATCCAGCTTCAGATTCACACGGATCTCTTTGAGAACAACACGGGCAAGACGAATCAGCAGGAATTCGAGGACCAGGCCTTCGCTATTCTGGAGAAGGTCCGTGCGGATGCGGGTAAGAATGGTCTCGCCTCCCTGTCCGCCGAGAACCGTCTGGTAGCGATGGTAAAGTCGGGCTCCAAGGGCGACCAGCTCAACATTGCTCAGATGGTGGCCTGTGTGGGCCAGCAGGCCATTGAGGGCAAGCGAATCCAATATGGGTTGACGGACAGGACGCTGCCTCATTACAAGAAGTACGACGACGGTGCCGAGGCCCGTGGCTTTGTGGAGTCGTCGTTCATTAAGGGCCTGACTCCCCAGGAGTTCTACTTCCACGCCATGACGGGGCGTGAGGGTCTGATTGACACGGCTGTGAAGACGGCTGACACGGGTTACATTCAGCGTCAGCTCATCAAGGCACTCGAGGACATCGTGGTCCAGCACGACGGGACCGTCCGTGATGCGAACATGAACGTGGTACAGTTCTACTATGGCGAGGACGGGATCATGGCAACCAAGTTGGAGGGCCAGAGTCTTCCTCTTGAAAAGATGAGCCATGGGGACATCGAGAATAGCTTCGGTCTGAAGGCGGTCGACTGGTCCAAGGTACTTCCCCAGGGAACCACCCTCGATCCCGAGACAGTCAATCAAGCCACCCTGTTCGTCCAAGAAGTGATCGCCGATCAACGCATGCTTGTCGAAGACGTCTTTCGTGGATCCATTATGGATTCGGGAGCGGTCAATGCCCCCGTCAATCTGAGCCGTCTCATCCTGAACATGAAGGTGCGATTCGGCTTGAAGCCAGATTCCTTCACGGACCTCCAGCCCACCTACGTATACACGATGATCAAGACCATCATTGAACGTACGAAGACAAAGCATGTACCAATCTGGGCGGCTCTTCTTCGTTACAATTTGAGTCCTTCGAAGCTCATTGTCAAGGACCGGTTCACGAAGAATGCGTTTGATACCCTGTGCGAGCTGATTGTGATTGGTCACATGAAGTCCTGGGTCCAGCCTGGCGAGCAAGTGGGTATTATTGCCGCCCAGAGTATTGGAGAGCCTTCGACCCAGCTGACCCTGAATACCTTCCACATGGCAGGTGTAGCCAGTAAGTCGAACGTGACCCAGGGTATTCCCCGTCTCAGAGAGATTCTGAAGGTCACCAAGAATCCCAAGGCAACGTCCCTGACGATCTATATGAAGCCCGAGTTCCGTAAGTCGAAGGAGAAGGCCAGGCAGCTTGTCCAAGACCTGGAGCTGACTCTGCTCCGAAACATCACAAATAAGATTGGGATTTACTGGGATCCTACGAATGAGGAGTCCGTGATCGAAGAGGACAGAGAGCTTCTTGCCTTTTACCGATTCTTGGAACAGGGCCAGCCTGAGCTCGCCGCCGCCACGAATTCGAAGTGGCTCGTACGCCTGGAACTCAATAGGGAGGAGATGTACAACAAGAATATCACAATGGCCGACGTGGTCTTCGTGGTTCGCAAGATGTATCCCACGACACAGATTATCTACAGCGATTACAATGCCGAAAAGCTCATCATGAGGATTCGGATCCAATCAGAGGACTCGATTGACCAATTTACGTCCCTGAAGCTCTTTCAGAACAAGCTCCTCAATAATTGCGTGATTCGCGGCATGCCTGGTATCAAGGGGGTGACCTTTCGCAAGGATACGCAGAAGGCGGAGCTGGTAGGAGAGGGCCCTGAACGCAAGTATCAGGAACTGGAGCAGTATATTCTGGACACGGATGGGTCAAATTACATTAAGGTTATGAATCACCCTGCGGTAGATGCGAACCGCCTGTACACGACGAACATCTATGACATTGTGGAGATCCTGGGTCTAGAGGCGGTTCGTACGATTCTCATGAATGAGCTTTCGCCCATCTTTGGATCTGTGGGGGTGAATAGTCGTCACTTGGGAATCCTATGCGACTTCATTACTCGCACGGGTCGTCTCATGTCCATCGATCGTTATGGTATTAACAAGAATGACATTGGTCCCTTGGCCAAGATGTCCTTTGAGGAGACGTCGAAGATCGTCTTGAATGCTGCGTTGTTCGGAGAGGTGGATTCTGTGACAGGTGTCTCGGCAAATATCATGACAGGCCAGCCCTTCAGAGGCGGCACGGCGTTCAGTCAGATCCTCTTGGACGACCAGATGCTGGAGCATTTGACAAAGAATCTGGAGGAAGAGCCTGACGAAGAGGCCGAGGAGGATGGAGATCTGACGGACATGTTGGAAGAGGATGCGAATGATCCTTGTGGCAGGAGCCAGTTCCAGATGATGAACATGACACTGCCAAGTGAAGTAAAGGGACTAGAGGAGCCTGATATTGAGTTGTATGAGTTAGTCGCGGCATAATCAAATAAGGATAAATTAATACTTTTTTAATAAAAAATAGTATTAATCTAAAGGGTTAGCGATTGTATACAGTATGGCTATTGTAATTGAAAAACCTCCCTGGATATCAGTGGAATGGAATTCTAAATCGACCCTTTTAATTCCAGATCTTTCAAATGAGGTATGGACGTATACAATGACGCCTGAAGAGGAAGCCCTACATCTTCTGAGGAAACGCATTAATAAGTATGAAACTGATGAAGGCATGAGTGATTGGGAATATTATAAGAAAATTGTGAATCCCTATGAGCTTATATACACGCAAAAAAAGTATACAAATTTTCCAGAGTCCGTTTGTCTGTTACATCCATTATCTAGATCCTATTTCAAGCTGATTGAGATTTTGTCCATTACAAATTTTTATGATCAATTTGTTAAAAATAAGGCACAACATGTTCGTTCGGCCCATGTTTGCGAAGGACCAGGAGGATTTATTGAGGCCTTTATAGATCAATGTTCGAAGTATCGAATTGAAAATTATTCGTCATCCGCGATTACCTTGAGGCCCAAGCAGGCGAATGTGCCTGGATGGAAAAGAGCAGCAACCTTTCTCAAGAAAAATCGCAATATTAAGATTGTCTATGGACCGGATGACACGGGTGATATCTTAAACTATGCCAATCAGAATGCGTTTATTGAGGAATGTAGCAAAAAGGTACATGTCTTTACTGGGGATGGCGGCTTTGATTTCTCCATGGATTATGATTCCCAAGAACAGACTATCTTTTCCCTGTTAGTCGTTTCTGTGAGGATTGGGTTTGAGGTGCTTCAACATGGTGGCCTATTTGTCTTGAAATTTTTTGATATTTATCATAGCAAAACACAGGAGCTTATTCAGTTATTATCGGGACATTTTATAAAATGGACGCTGTATAAGCCCGCTACGAGTAGACCCTGTAATCCTGAGATTTATTTTGTTGGAAACAAATTCTGCCCCCCTAGTCCATCCGTTCTAAACATGTTACGTTCATGGAGTAAAAGTCTGTGTGAGACAGCAGTAGCGACATCAGTTGTAGAGGCAAATTCGTCCAGTTCCGAAGCAATTAGCGTACAAGCAACAAATACAATAATTACACCGAATCCCTATATTCTTAAAACAATCGCATCCTCTGTGAGAAAACAAACGTCATACCTTGAAAAAGTTTTTTCACTTATCGAAGAGGATGATGCCGCTAAGAAAACGGGGGCAATAACAAAACAGCTAAAAGATCATGAAATAATTAGCTACCACTGGTGTAAACATTTTAGTGTGCCGATTTATTTGGAGCGACACCGTTCAATTGAGGCTTTACATACTTATCTACAAGTTGTTGACCCACCATGACCGATGCCGTGTGCTGTGTAAGTTTTCCTTCGGCCATTTTATCAAGGGCTCCTAACATCGTTCGAAGTGGGGTGAGATCCTCCTTTCCGACGACCTTCTTGAACAACTCAGGATACCCTTTGGCAAAGTCTCCATGAGATGCCTTGAGCTCATCACTTGTCTTCCCTTGAGCGACGAGAGGTACGAGTTCCCCTATTATTTGACGAAGATAGGTGGCCCGTTCGACGGGACTAAACTCTGCTGGTTTCATGGCAGCCTCCCGTATAGCCTCTTCCGTAGACTGTTTATCGACTTTTACAGGATTGATGGACATTCTGGTATACGATAGATTATTGTGTGATCTCTAAATTCACAGATTGTAGTAGAGGATGTCGGATCAAAGACCTATTCAACGAGTCCCTACAATTTGTAATAATCCGTCAGATCCTAATTGTTCAAAGCTACAGAATCTACAGGCATCAATGACAATGACACAGCTCACGGCCCTAGAAAATAAGAAGTTCGATCCAACGGTGGGACCTTCAAAACAACCTAGTCAAATTATTCAGGGCTTTACATCTGAAAAACGACTTGGGCAGAGTCTTACGGTCCTAGGGAGTCTCTTGATCCTGTATGGTCTTTTTGTGTCTAAATAATTGACTTTATGTATCCTATAATACTAGAGGATGGAACCAGAAAAAGACACGATAGATGAAATACAGGACAATGTATCAGATGAAGAGGACCAAGAACAACAAGAACAAGAAGACATGTTTGACGACGAGGAAGGATGCCAGGATCCCGATAACAAATTTTGCCAGTTGCTTCTGGACTTCAAACACAAGCTCTATTCACAGACAGTCCTGGCCAATAGCAGTCAAGACATTCGCCTTCTGAATCCATATTTGAATTTGCTCGGAAAATTCCGGGCCATCCTTGTGCCAGTATTCCAGAACAAGACCAGCGACCAATCCTTTCAGTCCTTCCTTACAGAGCTTCCCCCGTCCTGTCGTGACTCTGCGACCAACCTTTATAATCACACGACTGAGACAGTGAAAAATAACGCAACAAAAAACAGGCAGTTGGTCGCTGCGTACAAGCACTTCATAGATGATATGTTCAGTGTCTTCCCTTTCTTACAGAATACTGATTTTTTGTAATTCCTATAAGTAGAGGATGCCACAGGGACAACAAGACTGTCCGCCAGGAACGATCTTTCGGGAAGGACATATACGTAAATTTGCTAAAAACAGTGGGCATACGGTACAACGGGGCCAGAAAGTCTACACGGTTAGGCACAGGAAGAATTCGGCCAATATTCCTGCGACCTGCGTAAAACCCAAGTATACCCGCAAGAATAATGGGGGACTTATGCGGGGTCGCCTTGTAAAGTATGGCTATTCCTTCCCTCTTCCCGATTCCAAGAGAAAGGCCGCTTTAAAACGGGCCATGAAGGAAATTGAGGGAGGGCCAAGGACCGTCTATGGAATTCTGAGGTCGGCAGCAAATATCGCAAAGAACTCGCAACCAGATGCCTATCTGAAATTTAGCAAAGATATGGTGTATGTCCAAGCATATGTTCAAAAGTAGATGACGTACATAATTATTAATACATGTGATCATGTAGTAATAATTTAATGGTAGTTAACGTTAGGGAATGAGCAGCGAATCTGCTACGGCTGTTACGCCGTTAATATCAGGATCAACGCCTATAACAACACCTATCGATACAAGTGATAGTCCCTATTTATGGGACAAGCTGAATGCGATCGCTGTCCAAGGAGCCATTACGCTCCTTTTTATGATTATTATTGGTCTGATGTCCGCAAAGGGTAGCATTGATGAAATAGGGAAGAACTGGGACAAATACCGATGTATGCCGACCGTCATGCCCTTTGCGAGCCTGTACGGTCATGATACTGGCGAGAATTTCAATTACTGTATGAATAATTTATTCGGAAGCTACACCGGCGAAGTCACCAGCCCCTTTACGTCAGTGTTATACAGTTTTTCCGAAATGCTACAATCACTTATGGAATCTATGGACAGCCTCCGCACAAGTACTGCGACAATGGGCGGCGGTATAAATGTCATTTTCCAGGAGTTCACGGATCGCATTTATAACTTCTTCTTCCAGCTCCGCCTCTCGGCCATTCGCATCAAAACCATGATTGGCCGCATGTACGCCGTCATGTTTAGTGCGATTTATATGGGTCTATCAGGCATCACGGCGGTCAGTAATTTTGGCGACACGGCACTCTTCGGATTTCTGGACACCTTTTGTTTTGCTCCTGAAACAGTTCTCCGTGTAAAGAGAAATCAAGAAGAATTGGATCTGCCGATTCAGGATATTCGGATCGGTGATATTCTGCTCCCGACCTTGTCCACAGTCACTGCGAAGTTCCATTTTTCGGCCAAAGGACAGACCATGGTGAAGTTACCGACAGATAGTCAGTCCATTCATGTCAGCACCAATCACTACCTTGTCCATGACAACAAGTGGATCATGGCCAAAGACCATCCTAATGCTGTACCAACAGGCCTGTACGAACGCCACAGTCTGATCTGTCTGAACACATCCGATCACCAGATCCCCATCCAGGGCTACGTGTTCCGTGACTATGATGAGACGTCGACTGCCGACAAGGCGACTCTTCAATTTATCCATGATCGAATCAACATACCTGTTCGTCCTGATCCGACAGCCAACAAATCCTTCGAAAATAGCCCTTCCCTTCATCCAGATACGCTGGTCCAACTGGCAAATGGATCCTTCCGACCTGCCAAATACCTTATTACAGGAGATCAGTTGGCCACGGGATCCCGTGTAACAGGCATTCTTCATAAACAGATCCATGAACTCTGTAGGGTCATGATCGATAGAATCAGTGTTTGTATGGGACCTGCGACACTTGTATGGAACAAAGAGGAATCGCAATGGGTAAGAGCGTGTGCTCTAGCCCCTATTGAACAATGTGATACCGTCTTCCTAGGCTTTATTGTCACTCCAAACTCGCAAATAGAATTAACGGGTGGAATCAGGGTTCGGGACTACATGGAGCTGTGCTCCCCGGATGCCGAGACACTCTATACCGCTGAGCTTCAACAGCAAACATATAACCAATCCTAAAACAGGGATGAAGTTATGGCCGATCATGGTTCTAACGCTCGGCATGTTCATGTGGATCGGATATACTGTCGCCACAGTGGAACGTAAAACAATCATGGAAAACTGGGACATTCAGCGTTGTAACCCGTTTATAATGTTCGCTGCCTACTATTTAAGGCCGCAATCAGATCCACGAGACGATGTGACCTTTGCGATTGACAATTTCAGCTTCTGTATGAAAACACTTGCCCAGAAGACATTGGAAATCGCCATGGCCCCTGTCTATGCCGTGTTCGGTAGCCAGTTGTCAGTGTCCGATATGTTAAGTTCGGCATTGGACGGCATTCGGGCACTCTTAAAAAATTTATATGATGCCTTTCTGTCTTTCATGGAGCCGTTTCTAAAACGATTTGAGGCCGTGACGTATCAGGTGGGCATTGTCACCCAGCATTTGAGGGCATCTTTTCAACGGGTCAATGCGGCCCTTGTGTCCTTTGTCTTTGTCGGATTAACGACAGTCCAGGGTATCCAGAACTTCATTGACACCGTGATCAATGTGATTCTGATTATCTGCGGAATCATGCTGGCCATCATTATTATTCTTTTTTTCATCCTTTTCCCCTTTATTCCTTTGATCGTATCGGTCCTTACCATTATCACAGCAGTCTTAGTGGGATCTGCCTCAGCAGCAGCGAATGACATGATCGGCGGATTTTGCTTTGTCCCCGATACACCGATTCAAATGGCCTCAGGTACCACCAAGCCCATTTCAGAAATCAAGTTGGGAGACCAATTAGCCCAGAACACGGTAGTTGAAGGCCTCTTTGTCTTCGACGGGTCCGATTCACCACTGTACAGCCTGGATGGGATCCGTGTATCTGGGACACATCTTGTGAAAGACGAACAGGGGTCATGGCGATCTGTCAGTTCCGATCCGAGAGCTATGCCCCTTGAGGAACGCTCCGACAGACTCTATTGTCTGAACACGAGTAGTCGCCAGATCCCAATTCTAAACAACAAGGGAATTATACAACTATTCAGGGACTGGGAAGAGATCGATGAAGAAGATGAGACGGGTCAGGCAGGATGGGACAGCCTGGTGGCTGCCATTCTGTCCCTACAAGAGACCCAGTCGGCAGGCACCTTCTCTTTGATGAGCCCCCGCTATCGCGTCATTCGCAACAAGCAACCTGTTCGTCTCGATCAGGTTCTTGTAGGGGATTTCATTGAGTCAGAACAAGGAGTTACGCGTGTTCTAGGTCTTGTAAAGGGTCATATTCAAGGTGCTTCAGCCGATCTCTGGACAGCATCGTGTATTAAAAAAGAGGGGTCTACTTGGATCCGGTGCTCTACGGTCAAGGCAGGGACAGATCTGCTTGAGGGAGTCCATTTGATTACGGAGTCGGGCGTCTTTCAGGTCTACAACGCTGGCCTATTCAGGGATTTTACAGAAGTGGGGGTTCATAGAATCCATGAAACCTATCCCTACGTGGCATCCAGGTTATCTATTTTTAGTCCGGCGGCAAATAAATCTTCGTCTCCTATTACAGAATCACCGAATGAAGACAGCATTTTTAATAACAGGGCTTCTATTGCTCCTCGTCGCCAATCTGGTCATGGTCTACTCGTCTAGGAAGGAGGGCTTTGCGTCCTATTATTTAGATAATGGTGCGGGCGTTGGTAAAGATTATAAGAAGATTGGTGCGTTTGATGATTTGACGGTCCAGTCTGACGAGGGTTCTTGGCGTTATCCTGCCTTTGCGACAAAAATGATGGGGCCTGAATTTGTTCCCGGTCCCGATAGTTTGTTTATTTTTCGAGACAACATCGCCAGCCCCGACTGCTGCCCCTCTGGCTTCTCTACGGACACGGGATGTGTCTGTGCTACCCATCAACAGAGTAACTATATTAACATGAGGGGAGGGAATCGCACGGTTGAAGACGGTTTCTAACGGGGTCTTACGATGGATGTAAGAATGTGAGCTACACCGGCTCCAATGAAGAGAATGATCCCTCCGATAATCATGGGTCCTATTCCCAGACCTGCCCCGACACCAATAAGGCTAATTCCTGCGATAAGGACCACTGCTTTAAAGATCTGTATCGCAATACGTTTCATAGTTATTATTTGGCACTCAAAGTGTCAAATAATAGTCAATTTTATCCCAATGATCGCTGCTCATTTTATCACACAACACTAGAGGAAAATGAATATGGCTCCGAAATCTCCGAATATGGCTGCTGCTAATAGTCCGAAGAGTAACAACGCTAAGGCGGCCAACTCGGCATTAAATACGATTGGTAATGCCGCCAATAAAACACTCAATACGATCACTAACGCAGCCAATAATACTCTGAAAAGTATTGGAACTGTTGCCACCAATACTGTAAATACAATTGGCAATTCTCTGGGAGCCGCTGTAAATGTCACATCAAATGGTGTTAACGGTGCGACCAAGACAGTTAACAATACGGCATCCAAGGTCGCCGCCAACCTCGGCAATTCTATGAGGAATCTGGGAGCACCTTTGAACGCAAACCTGGGTGAAAAGATCCAGAACAGCATTGAAACAATTCCGGTTCATGCGAACTCTGGAATGGAGTCCTTTCTTCCAGATTTCCTGTCCGTCCCTATCTTAATTGGTATTTCGCTTATAGTAGCTCTGATAGGTTTAGCGTACTTTTATAAAGATGATATTGCTATAAGTCTGGAAAGTATCTCCAAGGCAATCAGTGACTTTTTCAATCCACCTCCAGAGCCTAAAAAGAAGGATGAAAAGGTGGAGGACGAGAAGACGGAGGATGATGGAACCGTTGTGAATAAGGAGGACACCGTCATTGCTCCAGAATACACATCCGTTATTGATACCATGCTTCCCAAACGTAAGAAGCAAGTCTTCAATGTTAGTGAAAATAAGTACATTTATTCCGATGCGGAACCCCTGTGTAAGGCATTGGGTGCCGAGCTCGCCACCTATGATCAGGTGAAGAAGGCATGGGACTCGGGGGCCGACTGGTGTAATTACGGGTGGATCAAGGGCCAGGCGGCTGTCTACCCAACCCAGAAGAGCACCTTTGACAAGCTTCAGAACAGCTCCACAGATGACGAGCGTTTGTCCTGCGGTACCGTGGGAATCAATGGTGGATTCATGGACAATCCCGAGCTTCGCTTCGGTGTGACCTGCTATGGCGATAAACCATCAGAATCGGAACATGATGTTCAGAATATGATGAGGGGTCCCAGGCCTCCCTTGACACCCGAGGTGATTGCTCAGAAAAAGAAGGAACTGAGGTTCAAGAATGAGCAGGGATCCATTGGCGTGATGCCCTTCAAGGATGGTTTGTGGTCTCAATAGTGTCACTTCCACTATCCTCTTCGTCTTCGTCATAAACGCGTAGCATATTTTCTAATCGTCTATTCGCCTCTGAACCTTCCAGTTTTAGATGCGAAAATACAATATGAGGGAGCTCGAGCCAGAGTCTATATGCGTAGTCCTCTTGATCTGCTAAAAAACAAATTTCGAATCTGTGTTTGAGATAGTTCCAGACATCCAGACCCATTTCCATCTCATGAAAATGTTCAAACTGATCCATTGAAAATCGTATGGTACATTCGTGCTTACACCGGTATTTACTGACCTTACCGTGAAACTTTGCTTCGTTCATTAAAAACATATAATTTAAGAGGCAGTTGGTCAGAGTTTCTGTAGGGACAGACAATGCGAATCCCTTGTCTTTGAGAATGGGCAGAATCCCATCCTGTACAAGAGCTGTTGCCCAAACGTGGACTGGAATGGGTGTTCCAGAGTAAAGCTCATTGTTTGACTTTATAAAACTTAGAAAGTTGTGCTGTAATGACATTATCGGTGATAATCCCTGCTTGATATACAGTATGATATTAGTGAGTCCTTAGATGCTTCCTTTACAAGGAGGAGCCTTGTAAAAGCCCCTACTGTAAATGCCCACCCTGTAAGGGCCCTCCTTGTAGAGGAGGAGGCACGGGCGGAACAGGGGCCACCGTGTTCTTTTTAAGTTTCTTGACGGTCTCAGCTCCTCGGTGACTGCGAATGTAGTTCATGATGTCGGCTGCCTCATCCTTGACCTGGACACCCTTTCTAGCATAAAATCCATGAAGCAGATGTTCAATGCTGCGTAACGTCAAGCTATGAGGAACCCGTTCTTCTACAACAGTAATCCTGCCGTTTGTGATCTGGATCACGGCATTTTCCATGCGACTTTGCTTTAATTGATCGATGATCTTCCCCTCATATTCGTCACGGAGCTGGCGAGCTCGTGTGGATTGTCTAAAAAAGGTCGTCGCCAGACCGTCGTAGTGTAGCCAGTTGCGTACATCATTCCCCAAGGCTCCGGGGTCGGCCATACTCTTCTGATAGGCATATACCAAAAACTCTTATTTCGGAATCGCGTTTACAGCGGCACTCGTAATGTGGCAGAAAGGGCAGGAGATATTTGCTGGAGCTGTTGCGGCAGCAGTAGCTGCTACAGTCGCTACAGTCGCAGCAGTAGCACCAATAGTAGCAGCAGATGGTCGAAACAAGATGATCACGAAGGTCAGAATAACAAAGATAAATACGGCAGCAAACAGACAGAACCCAATGAGAATATAAGGGAAAATCTGCCCCATGATGTTCTTTAAGAATGGGTCTATCACTAGGACCTGAATGAACTCCTTCGTATCCGTACTTTGTAGTACATGGGCGAACTGGTCAATCCAGGAACGGATCATCTTGGTGAACTTGTCCTTCTGAAGAGCGGACTTCTCTGACTCCATGGGCTCTGCCATTACCGGTTAAAATCAACCATGATAATTCAACTCGTTTGTTTTAGTCTAAAACAAATCCTGGTAAGAACAAATGGTCTTTACCTTTGAGAAGCCAGTCGCCGCAAAGATCAACAGTCCTTCAGGTGCCGTGGATACACAGTACTCCTTCAAACTTGCGACAGACGAGTCCGTGGCTGGTCGGCAAGACGGATCGGCCAATCCTCTTGGCCTTCTCCATAGGGCCCTTACGGAGTCGGGTACCCTCCCCTTGCTCCTAGAAGAGTTCGTCCGGTTCTCAAAGCCCTACTTCGCAAAGCAACATAGCGTACCGGCCCTTCTGAAGCTCATTCGACATATTATAATAGACTCCGGATCTGCTGGTGGGACAGCATTAGCTGACGCAGCCCATTACCTGTTCGTCCCCACTGAGATCACCATCCTACGGAATACCTTTTCTGTTCACTGGAAGATGTCGCAACAAGAGCTTCTCATTGATATTCCGGTAGAAGAGGAATCTGGCGATCTCGAAGTCGCCGATTTCAGCGATCTGCCGACCGATGAAAACGCAGAGGTTCTGGACGTCGTTGATCCCCGACACCACATGGATAAACGCCGTGTACAGGAGGCCAACCTACGGGCTAAACTGGCCCATTTGAAGGCCGAGCGGGCTTACGCAGAATACGTTCAAAAGTACGGAACGGACCCCTCGGATTCCGAAGACGACTCCGAGGACGATTCTGAGAATAGTGATTCTGAATAATATTTCTGTCCAACTCATTTATAGAACAGATGGCCACGGGTGACAACACAAAGAATGTACTTCTGGTCGCCGTTATCGGAATTTTGGGTGTTTACATCCTTTTACAGTATGATCCTACACTCTTTGGCTTGCTGGGATCCAGCGAGGGCTTTGCTAGTACCGGCATGGGTGCCAAGCTCAACGGAAAGATGACAGATAACCGCACGGCGGCATCCGGTTCTGCTCAGAGCAGTGCTGGCATGACGAAGAGCAATGGCAATGTGGCCCCTAAGCCAGCTCAAATGAAGGCGACAGGAGACGGCTATAAGCTGGATCCGTTTGAAGATAAGTGCCCTGCTGGGCAGTCAAGGCAGCCAGATGGCACCTGCGGTGTCACCGTTCAGGCTGGTCCTGGTTCTAATGCTCTTCAGGCAAAGAAGGAGGGCTTTGCGGACCTTGCCGCCATGGAGGGTCCGGCCGAGTTTGGCAGTGCTTCTGCCCCCGCTGGCTGCTACCCTCGTGACCAGCTCACCCCTGTCCAGCTGCTCCCTGCGGACCAGGAGAGCATCTATGCCCAGCAGAACCCCATGGGCGTCGGCTCCCTCAAGGGCAAGAACTTCTTGTCTGCTGGTGCCTTGATTGGTGTCAACACGGTCGGCCAGACGCTTCGCAATGCCAACCTTCAGCTCCGATCTGAGCCCCCCAATCCCCAGGTGTCCGTCAGCATCTTCAACCAGTCCACCATCCAGAGTGACGTCAACAGGAGACCCTTGGAAGTTGGCTGTGCTTAAACGTAAATCAGAGACACACATGCTTAAAGATAAATCTACACATCAAAATATTTTTAATGGTAAAATACGATTAAAAATACTTATAGCCCCCATAGATAGGTATCCAATGGGTGATCTGTTAAAGAGCACAGCGTCCTGGATGACAGGCATCTTTTCGTCCAATTATCCCTTAGTTCCCGTGACGTCTACGATAGATGGTAAGACATATAGGGTGCGAGATATGCCCGATAAACAGGCAGCGGCCAATATGATGGCCACTGTGCGTATCAAAATATCGAATTTATGTGGGATTCTGGAGCGTAAATATCCCGATAAGGCCCAGGTAAAACTCATTGGAAAGAATTATAGGGATGATCCGAAGCGGTTTATTGAATCGACTCCCGATGCGTCACATACGTCCTATTCTGTCAACAAGGGCGAAGAGATTCACCTGTGTTTGAGACAGCGTCAGGGAGGGGATGAGTCTTTGGTGAATGAAAACGTCATGACCTTCGTCGCCCTCCATGAACTGAGCCATGTGTGTACGGAGTCGGTTGGACATGGACCGGATTTCTGGAATAACTTTGGCTGGATCTTGAAGGAGGCAGAGGCCAATAACATATATCAGCACACGGACTTCAATGCTCATCCTGTGACCTATTGTGGAGTGAGCATTACGGACTCGCCTAGGTACGACCCTGGGAAGGATACGGGTGATTTCCAGATTGGGACCATGAAAAAAACGGTGTAAACCATTTTCAACAAAAACTGCTTAATAAAACATACCAGATAAGTAGGTATGTCGTTGTCAGTCGATCCCATTTTTAGATCTACACAGGCCGCTTATTCGCCCTCATGTCCGACATGTAGCAGTGGAAAGCCCGAGACCACCTTTAGTGGCGGTGTGGGATCTGCGTGTACTCCCCTGATCATTCGTGGAGGCAGACGTAGGTCAGTACGTAGATCGGTGCGTAAGTCAAAAAAGACAAAGAAAACAATAAAGAGACGAAAGGCGAAGAAGACGCGAAGCCGACGTTAATCTCTTCGTTTAGTAGATGCGAGTGACAAGAAAGTTGAAGAGAGTGCGAAAAGGCAAGACGAGAGCGAGGAAGATACGAGGGGGGGCTAATAATAGTAATAATAGTAATAACAATATTAATAATAATAGTAATAATAATAGTAATAATAGTAATAATAATAATGATGTTACACGTATGAATTTAAAAAAGTTTTTAAACAATAATTTTGAGTTTAATTCTAAAAGTATAAATGTAATGGCTCGAAAAAAAGATCCTAATGAGACTTTCTTACTAAAAGAAAACCCTGAACGTGTTTCAATAAGAACTGAAATTATAAAAGCATTTCCAAAATATATTAATCAAGATGGTACAATTAATTATGATGGAATTGAAAATATGTTTAAAAACCAATTTTTTAAATATAAAACAATAGGGCCCTATTATATTGGAATTAAAGCAAATCCATATTACTATGTTCCTGGAGAAGTTAGTTCGCTAACCCTCTATATCAAAAATGGGATGTTTGGTAAAGATATTTGGTTAACGCAATAACTCATAAATCCAGTGTCCTCTCTACACATCTAGCTAGCACAGTAGGCTCATAGCCACCCTCCAATAGATACAGAATGGGTTTTCCCAACCCTCGTAACACAGATCCAATTTTTCCATAGGTCGAATCCTGGAATTGAAGAAGACCCATTGGGTCCTCCTCATGTCCATCGTAGCCCGCACTGACAATGATCACTTCCGAATCTGACAGAAAGGGAATCACTTCTGTTTCCAAGACAGCCTCATAATCACTCCCTTTAAAGCCCTTTGACAACGGAATATTCAAAATCGTGTCAGAGTTTCCTGTTCTGTCCCCTGTCCCAGGATAGATGCTGATGCCAAAGGCGTGCGTGCTACAGAACTTGATGCCCCTTAAACCACCTCGCTTCACACAGTCCTCGGTGCCGTCCCCATGATGAGCATCAAAGTCAAAGATTGTACAATGCCTGATCCGTCGCTTATAAAACTCCTTGGCTGCTAGCCAGGCATTGTTCTGGTGACAGAAGCCTGATGGGCCTGAAGAGCCCATATGATGCCCAGGTGGCCGAATACAGACGAACGCCGAACTAACCTTTCCGTCTGCTAGCCCGTCTGCTAGCCCGTCTGCTAGCAAGTCCACAGCCTCTTCGATCATAAGTTTCCCCCTGTCCAACAGCTCTGACGTAAAGGGTGTGACATAGGTGTCTCCATCATCCAGAAATGACCAAGAGGCCGTGGTGCTCGGTACCCTCTTCATAATCCGATCGGTCCGTTCATGGAGAACATAGGACTGAGGTGGCCACAAAGCCATTCGCTTACGAATGGCATCAATGCGTCTCGGATGTTCAGGATGGATGCGATCTCCATGATGTCGCTCATGTTCCGCATCCATCCAAATATGTACTTTATTCATAGTATTCATGTTACATGTTACATTGTAACACGAATAACTCAATTTTAACGGGGCACCAATCCATAAATCATTTTATAAAGGACGGATAGGGATGTCGTCAGGTCTAGAAGACATTAGTCAATTACTTCGGCCGAGGCCTTTAGAAGGCTTACGCAGGCCAGCTCCGGTCTCATGTCGGATCTGGATGGGTGGAACAAAGTTCGAGACGCTGGATCTCGGATCCAAATCGGTCTATTCATTCGATACGCTGGATACAATCAAGCAGCTCATTTCACGCAAACTTAAAAATCAGGACAAGGCCGCCAGATACTTGCCCAAATTCCTGTTCGTCGGAATTCCAAAGGGGACCAATTTTTTGCCCCTGGATTATAACTGGGTCGCACCCGGATCTGCTAATCCCAATCAGGCGATTCAGTTGCCGTCGCCCCTGGTCTCCGTCAGCAAAAATATCCCCGAGTTCACCACGAGGTCAGGGGCCTTTCCTCCTCTTTCGTCCATGCCGAGGGGCCGCACCATTCTCGAGGACGTCTTTCCGTTGCTGGAGATCCCAGAGCTCTATGTGTTTCCTCTACATACGATGCTCAGTGGATGGCAGGGGGTCACACCGTTGTCAGAGGGGGACTGGAACAGCCACTTTGCGGCCTATTTTCCTCTGATTCCCCTGAAAGGACCCTATACGGCCAGTGAATCGGATATTACTTTCGGGAAAACCATGTACAGTCATTTGGAGACGAGGCTCAAGCGACTCCAATTAATCGACGAATATCTGGAAAGCGGAGAGCCTCTGCCTCCGATCAATGTCACAGGAGTGTATCAGCTCAAGCTCCAGCTCCAGAAGCTCAAGGGCCAATTTGACGGCTGTGAATCCCTCTTCTACAGGGTTCCCGTCACAGATAGGCGACCCTTTACCCGTCTTTTACCGACGGGAGCCAGCCCAATCACGAAGGTCCTAGTGAAAGGCGTGATTCCCATTCCCGCCCAGGACAATCCTGAGGTGATCACACAATGGTCCAAGGAAATCGCCCCTGTGATTGGTCAGGACTATCTCACCGTCAAATACGTTCACAGGGACGCTGTGGGGACGATTCCCCCCATTTATGGGACGATTGGAATCAATGCGGACGGGACGGCCAATCTGCTTTTACAGCCCCCGAAGAACGTCAAACGCCTGGATCCTTACACGGATTTCAGGAACTTCGGGCCCATTCTGAAGGATGTTCTGGATGTGTTTCCGTATAGGCCGGCCGATTTCCAGCTAAAAGAGGTCGCCCTCCAGTTCCAGCTGATCAAGGAGGCCTCTGCCCCCGCAATTACGAGAACGAAACTCAGACAGCGACTCAAGTTCTTTTCGTCCTTTTTCCAGGAGATTGGCGTGCCTGAGAAGGCGGCCTTTGTTCAGCCGCCGATCCTGGCTCTTCGCTTCAAGGCAGTGTCCTCCTATGCCACCCAGGACCGCATCTTTGCCTATATATCCCAGTACTCCACTGCGAAATCTGTGGAAGGAGCAGGGATCGATCCAAAGTTGCTACAAAATCTTCAGGAAGAGTTCGATCTGAATCCGAGGGAGGCGGAACAGAAGTTCATTCAGTGGCTCAAGGAACGCGATCCTGTGACCCTGGCTGTTCCTGAAACGGGGGAATTCATTGAGTCGTATAATGCGGGCACGGATATCTATGTCTATAGACAGCCGCCGAACTACAAGTTCGAGGTATTTCGCATTGACTCCTATTCGTCCTTCCAACTGATTTACTCGCTCTTAGGAATGCTCTTTTCGGACGAAGAGGGATTATTTACTGTCTCGGATGGGGCAGCGGCAACCTTCCAGAAGCAGGAGTCTACCTTGGAAGCCTCTGCGTTAGCTGAAGAAGCGGGGGAGACCAAGAAACCGACGGCGTTCTCTCGAGGATCGGTTGCTGCTACTGCTATTGCTATTAGTTTACCCGCCAGTAGAGGCATTGGAACCGCAGCAGCCAGTGCTGCCATGGAAGATCTGTTGGAGGATGAAGAGGAAGAGGAGGAAGGAGAAACACCGAGCATAACCACGGGTGATGGAAAGTCCTATACGCCTGCGACCCTTCCTGCGGCCTCAATCGCTGTAGCGTCTGCTACTTCTGCGTCTGCTTCAGCAGCAGCTGCCAAACCATCAACTAAATCTATCGCCAAACCAGTAGCCAAACCTACAGGTAAACCAGTAGCCTCTGCTACAAGTAAACTTGTAGCTAACGCTGACGAAGAGCGTCTGATCAATCCCTCTGGCTGGTTCCTCCAGAAGCTCCAGGAGCTTGATGGCAGTCTGTTCGGCTATGTCGCAGACCCCCCTGGATCAGATAATTATGGCCGTATGTGTGCGGCTCAGGCCGGTCGACACCCTGTTGGATTGCGGAAGGATCAGATGGATCGCATGATCGAAGAGTATGAACCCGAAGTGGCAAGCGGAAAAGTCTTCTTCAGCATCTATCCGCTCGGTCCCGATGATGAGGAATACGATCCACCCCCTCGTGCCTATAACGTCAGTATCACGCGATACGGATCGGATCCTCTGTCCCAGAACCACTATTTCTGTCCTGCCCTCTTCTGCCTCTACGATTACATCATGATCCTGGAATCCGATTTTGCCGGCACCAAGTGGCGACCCAGTTCAGGGAAAACAGGGGCCAAGCCGCCCGATTCTTGCCCCTTCTGCGGGGGAAAACTCATCGGCGAGAAACAGAAGAAGCCCATTCTAGGATATACTGTGGTCCGCCGCAAACTCAAGCCGAGTGGCACAGAGGCCCATTTACACATTGGCTTCCTCAGATCCTCGACACATCCTGAAAAGGACGATCTGGGCAACAGATTCGCCTTGCCCTGCTGTTTCGTGCCACCCAAGATCCTGTCCATCACAGATAAGGAATATCACCGATTTAAAACGGAAGCCAGAGCTGAGACGGTCAAGAAATCGAAGGCTCTGTTGGCATCAGAAGAGGGTGAGGGTGAAGAGGAAGAGTTAGAAGGCGAAGGCGAGCTAGAAGGCGAGCTAGAAGACGAAGAGCTAGAGGACGAAGAGGAGTCCGTTGCTGGAACAGTGGTTTCAGCCGCCGTCAGTCGGACTGTAAAAGCCAGTCAGCATGCCGCAATCCCCTACAGTGTCTACTTCGAACAGATCGCCCACAGAGACACCTATGTGCTTCTCGCCGACAAGCACCCCATCGATGAACCTGGGAAGATCGCGATCCTCCCTGCCCCCTTTGACAAATATTTCAATCAGAATAGTGAAAACATCATTATCAAGGAGGCTATCAGACGTCAAGTAAGGGCCGCCTCAGACGGGTTTCTGCGAATTGGGACGGAAATAGGTCGGTTGGAACGTGTGGAGGGCGGCTCAGGCACCCAGCCCACCGAGGCCTTGTTCGGTGTCCTCGCCCCCCTCCTGCTCCAGCATTCCATCGAGGAGGTTCGGAAGCGGATCGAGGAGAAGGTCACTGTCCCGATGTTTATCGCAGCCAACTTCGGCAACCTGGTGAATGAGTTCTATAATCCCACCGATCCCGTGGAGATTTACATTAAGGACCAGGGCAACTTTATGGACAACATGGACTCGCCAGTCGTGACGACCTATCTGAAGAGCTGGGCCGCCGACCACCTGAACATGCCGGTCGACGACAATATTTACGCGATTCGACGTATCCACAATTCCTATAACCGGTTTTTAGAGTTTTTGAACGATAAGACCCAGCGTAAAGAAATCAGACACTTTTCGTCCTTTTTAGCGGAGCCTGGAATTCTGACCCGAAATGGTCTCCAGCTTATTGTATTGGAATGGAATCCTGTTTCAACAAAGGGGGAAGAAGCAGTCGCTCAAGAAGACGTAAAGGTGCGATGTATGCCCTATGGCTATTCGGCGGATCGTCATGAGAACACGGACTTCGCCTTTGTATGGCGAGATGGGAGGGGCTACTATGAGCTCATGGTCCATACGCACAATGAGCCCAAGAAGGGGGCAAAGGTCGCCATTCATGAGTATGAGATTCGCTGGAAGCGGGAGAACGAGGGATCCTGGCCGCCCATTGTGACACAACGCATCAACGAATTTACGACCCAGTGTGTCAGTAACTATAGGACGGTCTATACGCCTCAGAGAGGCGTTGATTCCTTGGCGATGGTGCCTTTGAGTCAAGCGATCCTGAAGATCAAGCGACAGGCAGCAGGTTTAGTACGCGACGCCTATAACCATGCCGTGTGCGTCCTGTACCCCTTGAAGGCGGGAAAACTGACAAGGGACTCAGCCTTGGTCGCCATTCCGATTGTGGACGACGGCTGGATTCCTCGCATGGACAACAAATACAACGTCTATCTGGACATGGAGAACTTTACGCCAGCCCCTGTGGACCTCTTGATCGCCTATTACAAGGCGAATTTGGAGGACATTTTCAGCCTGTACGAGGGGTATCAGGTGAAGAATGTCGTGGTCAAACGATCGGACAAAAAGGTGTGTGCGATTCAGCTGGCCAATGACCTGTTCGTCAGAGCATCGGCTCCGTCTAAAGGAACAGATATTGCTGGCCTAGGCTATCCCGTGATCGAAGTGGATCGCATGGAATGGACGATTAACACGCAGCTGTCCAAGCCCTGTGGTTCTGAGGCCGATATTCGCATGGAGTCCACGACTGCCAAGATGGAGGAACTGTACCAGCAATACAGATACATGTTTAGCAACTGGATTGCGGGGCCTCAGGCGGCCACAGGTCGAACCTTGCTTCAAGAGATTCTGTTCCAAGGCGGATTGCCAGACTACGAAAAGAGGAAGCGACTAGAAATTGTCTTTGGGTCCTTGTTGAGGCGATGGCTGGTCCCTGATGCGGAACCCTGGGAACTGCCTGAGACCTTTTTGAGAAAGGACTGTCGGGTTCTCGATGAGGCGTCCTGTACAGGATCGTGTGCCTGGAAGAAAGGAGAAGGGCGTTGTGGACTCCACGTAGACGCGACGGTGACCATTGGCACTGACAAGAAGGTTGATCGGGTCGTGTCGACGCCTGATCTGTTCAGTTACCGTTTAATGGACGAGCTGATTCGCTTTCCCCAGAGACGAAAAGAGTTGAGAAGTCTTGGGGTAAAGAAGCTCAGGGCCATTACAGGACCGATTAGAACGGGCGATCAGTATATTATTCCTGAGAATTCGACGACCTGGATCAATCTGTTGCGAATGGACTGGATGCCGAAAGACGTGCCGAAGTTCTATGAGGAAATGGCGTCAGAGACGACGGCTGAAGAACCAGTGAAAGGGCCTGTTTTGCCCGCCGATCTGGCTGCTCTGTTAGGTCCCAATCCTTATAAGCTGTGGACAGCGAAAGACGATGCGTCCTTAGCCAAGGTGCTCAGTGTTCCATTGACTGATCTAGATATCGAGCCTGGAACTGTTACCATTCCTAGGCCAGCCCTCGAGGCCTACGTGGACTTGGCAGGGACATCTGTGGGCATTGTGGACCTTGCCACTGGATCTATCTCCTTCATAAGAGCCAAGGAGAATCAGGACAGAGCCATTGTGATTGTGTACTTGGCAGATGGGTTTGGTCTATTGACAGAAAAGCCTGGCAGTCCCTATGTGTCTGTGGAGCGAATGCCGGCAACTCTGGTAAGTAAATGGGATACAGTCAAGACAGTCAAACTGGTTCGCAAGAAAGTGGCACCAGCTTCTGTAGTATCTGTTTCAAAGGCTTCTACTGTTCCAGCTCCATCTGTTGCTACTGCTGCTGCTGCTACTGTTCCAAGTTCACTAGGAACTACTAAACCAGAATCTGCTGTTCCTCTGTCTAAGGTGGGAGATCTGTTTGCTGTGCCTGAAACGAAGGAATCTGAAGAGTCAGCAGTCCCACCATCCTTGAAGGCATCGGTGGCAGCTCCTCCATCAGTAAAGGCATCAGCAGCAGCTCCTCCATCAGTAAAGGTATCCTCTGTAGTTCCGGCATCAGCAAAGCTTGTCCGAAAGAAGCCAAAGGCATTATCAACCATTCAGGAAGCATCTGAGAAGGCAAGTCTAGAATTGCTCCCTTCTGTGGCCAAGGTAGCATCTGTCTCCTCTGCCTATAAACCAATCGGATCAGAGCCTTTAGTAAGTTTGAAATCCTCCACCTATAAACCAATCGGATCAGAAATACCAAGTTTGAAGCAATCTGTAACGCCATTATCCTCTGCTGCTCCCAGTAAATCAGTAAAAGCAATTAGTGAACCTGTTTTCAGTAAAGCAGCATCATTAAGTTTACCACCAATCCCTGAACCATCCATAAAGGCATCTCTGAGCTTACCTCCCCCACCTGAAGTATCAATCAAGGCCTCCGCTCCGACCATCGAATCGGCCTTAGCCCAATCCCTTAAGCCACAGAGTACGGTAGTCACTGTAGAACCAACTCCATCTAAACTATCGAATGTGAAACAATCCATTAAACCTTCTCTAAGTCTCCCTCCACCACCTCCAAAATCATTACTTCCATCTACGGCCACCCTATCCGTCAAAGCACCTTCGGCAACCCTATCCGCCAAACCACCGTCAGCACCTATCCTTCCACCAGAGGAGGAAGAGGAAGAACTGCTGGCTGTACCAAATGACGAAGAGGAAGTAGTTGCGACTAAGTCAGTGTCCAAGCCTGCGACCAAGTCTGCGTCCAAACCAGCGATTGTTCAAAGATCAAGAGCCAACTCTGGAAACAGCGTCGGATCTGAAAATTATTTGAAGGCTTTTGATTAGCGGCAGCGTTTAATTTCGACTGAATAAGTAGGATATGGCGAAAAAAACAAGAATGATGAAGAAGAAGGGGATGCGTAAGACGAAGAGGCGGATGCGAGGTGGAGATCCTCCTAAAACACCATCTAAGCCATCCAACAACGCCGCAACAGCTCGTCGAATGGCAAATAAATTATTAGAAGAATTTGACAGTAATACATCTTCTCGATCACCATCTTCAGTTGGATCAAGATCACCATCTTCAGTTGGATCTAGATCGGTTACCAGCAGTCCTCCTTTGAATAACAATCCATCAAGAACTATTAAATTCAAAGCCAGTAATAAGGTTGCTCCACCACCTGAAGAAAAATTTTTGGCAACAGGGCCTTGTTATAGTTCACAAACATGTAAATATGGATTAAAATGTGTAACAACGAATTCATATGGAAGACGTCATGAACGTGAACCTAGATCAATTGGAAAACCAGGTACATGTGAATATTTATAACCGAATCTGACACCCCTCTTCCTCCACCAAAACAGGAACAACAGACCCCCCTTCAACCCCTTTCCGTCTCAGTTCCATGATCTCATCCGTCTCCTCATCCAGCCTGTTCACTTCGATTCTGCGAAACGACTTGAAATTCGGATGAAGAATCACTAAAAACATTTCTGATATAACCAAACCATAATACCGCTCCAGAATCCAGCGATAAATATTCAGCTGGATTGTGTAGTGCCAATAATTCGTATGGGGTAAATGAGCGATCGGTCCAAACCCTGACTGGTATCTGTTTTCCATCTTGATATCCTTGGATCGCTTCCAATCATAGATCGCATAGGTCCCATCAGTCTTCTTAAAGACCCCATCGATGGACCCTGCCAACTTGAGTTCCTCAATCCAGACTTCCCACTCCAACCTATAAGGGGTTATCTGGTCCTTGTACTTGTCCCAGAACCGCATAAAATACGTCCATTCGACTGTCTTTAGAATTTCAGGATTAATAAGTTGCGGAGCCTCATTCAAAAATTGTTCGATCGCCAAATGGAGATTCGTTCCCGCTTGCGATCCCTCTTTCCATTTCGCCATGATTTGTCTGTCCGTCATGCCAGCGTACTCCCCCTTGTCAAAATCCGGTTTGGCTCGCATCTGCCGAATGACTTTGACGGCGTCAAATTCAGGAAATAAACCATGAATAATTTTCGTGACAGAAATATATCCCTTATACGTCCCCTTTACTGTGTACGTATGAGTGGGTTCATCAAACGTAATATACTGATCTCGTTCATGGACGTTCCTCCTACTGAGGATCTGCCACGATTCATAAGGCATATTACGTAGTCTAACTGTCATTTACTTAGGCTGAAATGTCTGCTTGAGCTTTTCGAGATATAAAATCCCATCCATGAGTTCCTCTTGAGCATGTTGGATCCAGTCGAGTGGCTTCAAGTCCTCTCTGTCCAGAGTCGTTCCGTACTTTTTCTGACCGACCTCAGATCGTTGAAGGAATTTCTGGACGACGGCTGCTACAATACTGTCTGGAGTGGTCGCTGGCTTTTCCATTCTGAAAAAAATAAGTAATGAGCCTCTAAGTTATTCGATTCGAAATCCAGCGATCTCCATGATAGTTTTGCCGATCAGATTCTCACCCTCAATCTGTCCTGACTCAGGCTTCCTTCTGCCGGCCAGATCATTCGCAACCCCACCACCGAGCTTCTTCTGCTTCAGATAGTACAGCAGATACTTACCAGCAGTCTTTGCCTTTTCCACGATCTCACGGAACTTCTTGTCCCTAGTCCAACGCTGCTCCAGCCCTTGCTTTATATAGTCGGGTTTCATGGCATTCCAATCCGATTCATTGAAGGAAATCCCATACTTGGACTGAAGGTTCGCAGGACTGACAGCCTTCTTGACCGCCTCCAGTTCCTCGACTAATACATCTAGGACACGTTCCCTGTACGCCTTCTCAGATTCCGATGACTTCTTGACATACTGGGGCAAGAACTGCTGGTGAATGGACCCCTCGGTTGACAACAGGGTCTTGGCTAACGCAGCCTTCTTGGCCCCGTGCTTCAGACGCATAGCCTCCCAGTAATGCTCCAAGGTAGGATAGAAGACCCCCTCTTCCTCGGGGTCGATCACACGGAAAGACCAATAGGGAGCTAGCCATCGTGTCGATTGATCATCACCGATCTTGAAGGGATCCTTCAAGGCTACTTCGGGTCCGAACATGAAGATCTCGGCGGGCTCAAATCTGCGTTCAGGACCAGGCAAGGTGAATAGATCGATGGGCTCTTCTGCTGCTTCTTCCTCTTCCTCTCCTTCCTTTACCTCAGCGGCAACCTGCCCCATCAAGGGAGCATCCTCCTTATGAGGCTTCAAGGACTTGTCTTCTGCTACTGCCTCCGCAGTAGCAACCGCAACATCAGCCTCTTCCTCCTCAACCGGTGATGCCTCTCCCACACGCTTAAAGAGGAACCAGCGGCTCAGGAAGGAGAATTCCTTGACAGCAGTGTCCATCGGATATTTCTTGCCCGCATCTGGAATGGACGCATAGGTGTTCTTGAAGAGGTTCGTGCTGTGTCTCAGCCCTCCTGGCAACGCCTTCAGATCCTCTTCGGTCAGCAACTCAAATCCAATCGCCTTCAAAGACGTCACAAGATAGTCAAAGCTCACCAGATACTCCCTCTTATAGTCAGCCCCTAAACTGATGAACTTAACATCGATCGCATGCCCCAACGACGTCTCATCCGCCAAGAGCTCTTCGGTATCATATTGCTTGCGAATCGACCAGATCTCCGTCTTGTCTGCCATGCCCGACCGAATGCCACCGAGCTTCGTGTCCTGAAGGAGGCTGAAGACGGAATCCCCGTCGGTACAGCATCCCGCAAAATACCCCCCAACTCTCACGGTATCCGCCAAATTCTGTAGAAACCCGTCAAAGGTCGCCTTGTCCTTACACATATAGTGGAAGGTGAACATGCTGACGGCCACATCTGCCCCTGAACGCAGCATACCCCCCAGCTTATCCTGGAGCAGAGGCGGCACCTGTCCGTCCGTCTCCGATCTGCCAAAGACTGATCGTAACAGATTCTTCTCGTCTCGCGTTGTCCCTGCCTCCCCATCCACTAAAGGCTGCGACGAATTCGCAGCGACAAACAGCATGGGCGGGACCTTGTCCTTCCCGAGCTTCATCTGCCAGTTGACCAGACGTCTGTAAGCCCCATTCGCAGGATCCCGAATGCCTTCCCCATCCAGATCGACACCTAGGACAAAGGCAGGTTTTACATCGATCCAGAGCTTGATGTCGCCCGCTCGGCCACACGACGTATCCATGAGTTTCTTACCACCCTTTCCGTCTAAAGTGAGCATTGTCGGTCTGTACAACAACAACTCCTTGATATAGTGGTTGTGGAAGGATCGGAGCCCTCGAATGACCATGAGATCGTCCTCAGACGCTTCTCGCTGATAGTATCGCTGATGGGTCTCGGAACCCTGGAGAACAGCCAGCTCATTCTTATTGGGAAATTCAGCCCCTGTGCTAATCATACTGGGCGTCACAGGATCATGGATGGAGTTCCAGACGGAGTCGGCCACGGCCTGGGCGTTTAAGGTCCTCGAAATGTCACGGGTCTTGAGCCCCTTCTGATATCGTTCCGTCTTATCGTGGCGAATTCTGGCGGGAATCCATCGCCAGCCAGCGGCACGCATAGGATTGTAACGACACTCCACGATCGTATTATGACGAATAGGCTCATTGGTCCCGTCCGTGGAGGCGACCTCCATTCCAGAGTCAGGATCGAGTTCCACGGGCACATAGGCCATGTTCGCCATGGTATCAGGGAAATCCGTGGGATAGAAGAGGACGGGCTGATAGACGCCCCCCGTCTTGTTCTTTGAGGGTAGGGGCAGCTCGTTGAGCACCGTGGCCCTAGGATCGTCATAGGCAGGATCCTTCTTGCTTCCCACATAGAGCCGCATGGTCTTGTAGCGATTCACCTCCCCCGTGACAGGATCCACTTCCGCAGTGATCTTATCGGACAAGGGATTGACGGGATCCTTCTCGAACTTGACGAGAAAGTCGATGGTATTATCGATGGCCGGCTTCCACTTGAACTGTTCATAGAAGGTGTTCGTATTCGGCAAATCCAGCACATTCGGCGTCAGAATCAGTCCGTCCGTGTGGTAGATCAGATGCGTCTTTGCTCTGAGAAGTGTTGCGGCACAGGCCCTGAAGATGGATTCAGGATCTGCTGCCGAGCCAAACTCGAACTCCTTCTTGAGCACTTGAAGGCGAGTACCGTCCGTCATACCGCGGGCAACATCCTTCTTCCCCTCTGTCCACGCAGTAGACCATTCCGTCATCTTGTTCCATCGTGTCTCCTTATTATCCATGTCCTCTGGATCGGCGAAGGGCAGCTTCGCAACATCTTTGCCACCAAACTTCACAATATCGAAGATGAGGAAGTAGTTGATTGCCGAATCGTAACGATCCGTTGTCACCCACTCTCCGTCCACGAGCGAGTTCGCACAGGCCAAGGATGCTTGACCGGTCCTGTAAACGCCAAGGCCCATGTCGAGAAGGAAGAGTTCCCCCTTTTCATCACAGAAGCCGAGACATCGGAGTCCATCCGCCTTGTCTGTCACATTATACCCTGTGCGAATGTTGACGCTGCCGGCCACTGCTTCCGCTCTCATGTTGTCGATTTCCAGGGTCACAGGAGTGGGTCCTCGGAACTTCCTGGACCCGTTGAGCTTGGCATAATCCGCCAAGACGGATTCCCTGGTTGTCTTGCGAACAAGGAGTGTGTTCTTCTGGATTCCCCTTAGGACTTCACCGATTCCCCGAATAAAGTGCTTTCTGGCAGATTCCAGAGTGGTGGTATGCTCATCACGGAGAAGCTCCACCTCCACCTCATAGATGGGAGCCTGATTGAAGAGGTTCGATCCTTTTTCCAAGAACTTCTTTTGTCCTGTGAACTGACCACGACTATCCGTGGGGCTCGAAGACACCATGGACATGTCAATACGAATCCCTGGGCCCTCGAAGGACCAACGCTTAATGAGACGGAAGCCCTTCTTCTTGTTGTTCCAATCGTACATCATTTGACGAACAGAGGGATCTTCGGGCTTTAGGGGGATTTCACGACGGGTTTTAATACGCATATCGTATTCGTCTAGATCCAGATTGGCTTCTGCGGAAGTGCTGTCCTTTATGATTGCCGTAAAGGGCAGATCTTTGATCTCATCGGATCGGCAGTAGCTCTGAAGAACACCGAGCCCCTGAACGGATAAACGGATGTTGTTTTCTTGCTTAATCCCTGGCGAATTGACGAGAAAGATGCTGAGACGATCGTCCTGAGGAATAGGGATAAAGCCCTTGGACTGAAGACGCTTGGCGATCTCCAGGAAGGTCGTGGCGTCCACCTTGCCCTTGTTGCCAAAGGTGGATTCCAGTTCCTGCTCGGGGTGTGTGAGCCAGTCCTCAATCAGACGATCGATCTTTTTGATCTCATTTGGAAAGAGCTCCATGAATTCTAGTTAGTATAGTAAAAATACCTTAGGCGACTTTGATTCATTTTTATCGCTTATTCATTGTTTTTAAAAACGAATAAGAGCTATTATGATGTTTATAATTCCCGTTTAAAACTGGAACGGCTTGTATTATGCCGACTTTTGAACAGACGATGGTTGTGACGAACAGGGGATAGGGAGACTGTGCCGGTTTTATCTAGCACAAGTTCGGGCTTTTTAGCGATGGGTTGTATGATCTGATTGGATGGTTGATTTTGTTGGTTTTGTTGGTTTTGTTGGTTTTGCTGATTTTGCTGATTAAGACGTCTGCTTTGACTTCTACTTTGATTTTTCACGCGTTTCTTATATCCTTTTCTTTGTTTTCTTGTATGATTTAGTTTATTCATACATTTGTTTATTTGAACATCTTCTTGGGTCGTATCTTCCCCTTTCGCAAGCTTTTCCTGTTTTATCGATTCCATTTCCTGAATACACGTTTTTAATGATCTGACAGTCTTGCGGGCCATACTCTACTTTAGACGCATACTAAAAAGCTAGAGAGCTAAAGAGCGGTCAACGCCTTAATCACCCGTTCTCGTCCCAACCTAGACGCCAAGACATCCTTCTTGAGTTTCGAATGAGTGCTCTGCCATGTCGGACTGAATCGGAGCTCCTCCATGATGACCTCCTTGGTCGCATCTACGATAGGCCAGTCCACGATCCACCCATTGTCTTCGATAGATTGGACAAATGACAGGACCCTGCTCGTCGTAGAGCGGGTTTCCGTATCCTCGGGAACCGCAATCCATCGTCCGTGCCAGTCGGCGATCCAGGTAACCTTCTCGTTCGACCAGGTCTCGGGGCTTGAGGAGAAGAAGATCCCTCCCTTGCTGGCCCCAAGGAGCTCCTCGGGCTTGTCCTCCGATCTCTCCTCTAGATTCTTCGCATCTCGGACAAAGATCATTTGAATCTCCGTTAAATGGGCGAGAGCACAGATCAGATCCTTCCATGTGTTATCTTCAATGGGAGTTCCATGAAGGGCAGATCCGATCGCATCGAAAATACGCCGACGCTTCCTCGCAAAGGAAGACCCAGCGAGCGTATCAGTTTCTATCTGTAGCTTGGTGGCCAAGTCCCTGACAATTGTTGATCGAACGGTAGTATTTGCCAATGAAAACATAGGATCACGGATCCACGCGATCACGCTTAGAATCCCTGACACAGGAATCGCGGAATACGTGGGAAGACCGAGCTTGGTGAGGGGCGTGCCGGCATCGGTAGTGGTTGCGGGGGGTTGAATCTTGATCGGCTCCAGAGAATGGGTACGATGAGGATTCGCTTCACTCCATTCAAGGAGCTGTGCTATACTGACGTTTTGATAATTAGGTCGGGCCATACTTACTGTATATAGTGGGTCAGTATTTAGGTTCTAAATTTGTTGTTTACAACAAATTACAGTTGTTTACAACAAATTACAGTTGTTTACAACAAATTACAGTTGTTTACAACAAATTACAGTTGTTTACAACAAATTACAGTTGTTTACAACAAATTACAGTTACATACAAATATTTAATTAGACGAATAGCCCTCTAGGAGGAACTTGTTCGTCTCAGCACTGAGGTTCGCTAATTCCTTCGATCGGTTCTCTTCCGCTTTGCGATTCTGAAGACAGAACTTCATGTATTCTTCGAGTTGTTCAAATATTGTTTCTGAGAGGAGGGATATATCAAAAAAAATGCCGTTGCTGTTTTCTGTGTATTCCACTTTGTGTTTTTTGAGAATACGAAAGACTTCTTCGTATTCTGATTTGACTAAAATCTTGAGGTTTTCAAAATAGACCTTTCGCCTTTCGTAACTCATACTCTCTAATTCCGTAGGGACGGAAAGGGTCTGCGTTTAATCGCAGTGCTAACCAATCAATAATTAGCTGCTTACGCCGACGGTTGCCAGATTCTTGCGATTCTTTCTATTTAATCTGGCAGTTGTTACGACATCTTCAAACCCTGGAATTGATGCTGCCGCTTCAGCATTAGTGCTTTCTACTGTTTCTGTTGCTGCTGCTGCTGTTGCCTCTTCAGAAGCTGACAAATTATCATCTTCGGGGACAGACGACTCTACTGAACTTTCATTAGACGCCTCCTCTGCTGATCCCTCTTCAGAAGCTAATGCTCCAGCTGTCTCTTCTGTCTCAGCAGATCCCTCAAATTCTTCTTCTTCCTCCTGTGATTCCTCGTCTTCCTCTTCCCCTTCCTCTTCGTCTTCCTCTTCCCCTTCCTCTTCGTCCTGTGATTGCTCTTGCTCTTGCTCTCCTTCTGCTACAGCTTGAACAGCAACTGCGTCACTTGACACCTTTCGAATAAAGCGACCATTTGTCAGAATATAAGGATCATTGATCTGGAACAAAGACTTCTTGAGTTCAACTTCGATAAAATCTCCAGGCTGAATCGCACTAAACTGATCGGAATCGTCACCCAGATGAAGATCGCGTGGCACCTGAATACGAAGAGAATTGTTCTTGTAGCTCACGATCAGACCCATATTATTTTTACGTGTCACCTCACCTATTACACGAATACCGTCAGCAGGATAAATCACCTTTCCTTCCGCCTTCACGTAAAAGACAGCGTCTCCCGTGAATCGTCCTGCTTCAAAATAGCCCATGGATCGTGAAATGAGCTGAAGTGTACCGGGAAGCACAAATCCATGTTCTGAGCACTTGTCCTCCAATTTCTCCTTCAATTGCTGTAATAATAGCTCATCCAGATTTTTATCACGACCAACCTTATTAAAGATTGTTGTCGGTGATAAGCTGATCTTTTTCTCAAAATAAGCGGTTGATTCCATTCCTAGTAGTATAGGGTTATTTGTTTAGGCTATAGTGATCAAATTTATTCATTATTCGTGACGATTGTGCCGATCTTTTTCTTTCGAACTAGCTTGGCACTTGCTGAAGTTACAGGCACTGTAACAGAAGAGCTGCTACTAGTTACCTTCTTTCGAACTAATTTTTTGACGGTGCTTGCTGATGTTGCTGATGTTGCTGATGTTGCTGATGTTGCTAGTTTACTAGCAACAGTACTAGCAACAGAACCAGTAACAGATCTAGCAACAGAACTGGCAACCTCGGCCTTCGGTAATACCTTCTTTGTCACCTTCTTTTTGCCCGCCGGCGTATGGCCCGTCAGAAAAGCTGCCACGGGCCGATAGAACCATCGCTGTCCATTGAGTCGAATCGCATCCATGAACCTCAAGGCAAATTCCGTCACCAGACAGAGACGCGTGGCACCCCGAATGGGCCTGGTTCCCATGAAGATGCGGTCATCCAAGTCCAGATCAATCGATCCCATCATCTTTAGAATATCGCCAAGTCGCTTCACATAGTTCTTCTTGTCCACCATGTTGCTTCCAATCGCACAGATGGCTCCACGATCCAACTCAGACCCCGCCTTCGGCATCTTGTTCGTCTTAAACACAATTCTGTGTTTCGAATCCGTGCTCAAAAACCCATACTGTTCACCCGTTTTAGACCTCGTAATCGAATACTTTGCCTTATCCTCTGCGTCCTTCATCAAGTAGTCTAATGCTGCTTTAGAACAAGGCGTATCTTTGCCACACAAAAACACGAGCTCCCCATCATCAGGATTAAAAAACCGACGAATCGTAGTAGACCCCAACTTAGTATAGGTTTCATCCACAATCATCTGATTCGCCGTTTCATCACTAAATACAAGGGATTTCTGCTCCTCCAAGGTGAACCAGTTGTCCCAGAAGAACTGGAGTAGAATCTTTTGGAAAACCCCCATTAAGGTTGAAGACGGAGTCTTCATGGAATGGAAAAACCCCTCGTGAATCCATTGGATTCCGTCCAAGACCTGTGTATACTTGTCCTTCGCTTCCTTTTCGCCCTTCACCATGGACTTGATTCTGTTTAAAATAGGAACAGGGATATCCGTGAAGGTGGCCTTTGTAGCCAGTTCTCGGCACCAGGCCTTCAAGGATGTCCAAGTCTCCTCGGCGTCAAACAGATCCGAGCGAGTCATCTCAGGAATATCAACTTCGGCTTCCTCCAGACCAACCGACTGGGGATTATACTCATCACGACGAATAGGAAGTCTGGCCGCTCTTATCGCCAATGGAATGTGGACATCCGTGTAGATCTTCGGCTGAAAGACATAATATGTATTACAGTACTTGATATAGCCTTTCTTGCCCTTGTAATCGACTTCGAAGAACTGATTGTCCACGATGTTTGAAAACAGTTCGGCCCTCGCAATCACAGGCACATCATCGAACATCTGGGACCACAGATACTCGTAGGGATAATAGGGCTGGGCTGCGAATAGGCGGCGAAACCGTTCCTTGAGCTCTGAGAGTCGCCACTTCGCAGAATACTCACTGTACGTCGTATCATCAGACCCCTCAATACTCACCTTGATCTCGGGCTTACACTTGTAGTCACAGTCCTCAATCCAGTCGCATAAGGCCGTGTAAGGCTGGTCATTGATATTCACATCATTTCGTTCACGTCTCTGACTGTCAATTTGCTCAATTGGAGCCTGATCCTTGATCACAATCGCATCGTGATTCAGGTTACAGTCAATCGCATGGGTTTTGAGGACACGGCTTACTCTGCCGACTTGGACGGCCTTCCTGTACGCCATGCGATAACTGTAGAGATCTGCGGTTTCCCGTTCATCGTCAGGATAGACCGCACAATACAGGTAGACCGTCGTGTTTCGTTTGAGTTCAGGGAGTAACGCGTGACTACAGGTACGAATCGCACGCCCAATCACCTGTTCGGTTTTGTTCAAGTGATACCAGCTGTCTAGAACGTGCGTTTCTCTTATATACTTCAAGTTCACACCCTCAGAGGCCACCTCAGATCCAATGATCACCTTCATACGTATTCCGTTGGCGTTCTCTGGCAAGCGTTGGGCCCTGATCGTCTTGTCATTGTTAGGTGTGAGGGTATCTCTGCCTGTTAACATCCCATAAAACGCTGGGGCGAATGCGTGACCTACCTCACCCTTGTGATTGGCCTCTCGTAAGGGACAGAGAGCACATTGGCGTCCAAGCCCGTCCTGGATTCCGTCGCCCAGAAATCCTGAGGGTCTGCCGAACAGGGTATATCCGTTGGCCTCCAGGGTTAGAGCGAGTGGCAAGGCCCCCGCCGTCACGAACTGAGTATAGACGAACGCACAGCCGTCACAGGACGCTAGTTTCTTGAGCAGAAACACAAACTTGGGAGCATAGGTCCCGATTCGGTCGGCCCTTAACCAAGACGCCCCGATGGCGGTCTTCGACCTAAATCGGAGATCTGTCCCCGTCCCTTCCATCTCCATGATCTGATTTAGACCGTCCAGGTCCATTCGCGACCGAAAATTGTCGTAAGTAGGTGCCTTGGTAGCCTCTGTGGCGGGGGCTACGAAATTGCCGGCCTGGACAAGCTTGAAAATCTCGGAGGGACTGATCCCCGTGTCCGTCTCTGGCAGCTGATCCATGAAGGCCTCAGAGGCAGCCAAGGAATCCCCTGTTAACAGAATCGGAACCAAGGGCAACCGATCCTTGTAGACTGTCTCCTCTTCGGGTACGTCGAACCCCTTCGGATTCTGGGAGGGGTATTCGCCGAGTCTGGGAACGCCCTTGGGCTTCAGCCTGATCGGAAAGGTAATGGGATTCTCACCCCGCATGAAACTTACGTAGCGACTGGCCACTTGTCCTAGCAGCTCTTCACCTTGCTCCGTTAGAAGACCTGAGGGCAAAAATACATCTCGTTCGGACAGCAAGGCCTTCTTGTCGTTTCTCAGAAGCAGATTCAGAACTGTGATAATTTCCCTATAATTGTTGTACATGGGCGTGGCCGTCATGAGCACGAGTTTCATGCCTTGGGCCGCATCGAGAACCTTTCGCAACAGAGGTGTGAGTCGTTTCCCGCTCGCCAAATCATCCTTTTCGACCCTGCCTCCAGGATTATCGGAAGCTTCGTCAGTTTCTGACCCCGTAACAAGACGAATAGGTGTGTCATTGAGGTTATGGGCCTCATCAATGATCATGAGCTTGCCGCTGAAAACCTTTCTCAGGATGTTCATTTCCTCGATTTCGCGTTCCTCTTCGTCCATGTCCTCGCCTATGCCTGCGAGTAGCCCCTCGACGTAGTTGCTGAAGGACTTGTACCCGAAAATCTTGTAACGCCGCCTTATGGCCTGGTGGACCTTGCGTTCAATACGCTCCCTGTTCTTCTCGAACAGGGTTCCTGTGAGTTCCATATAGGTCGATCCAGTACAGCCGACCAGAGTGTTGGCTTCGGATTCGTCTTCGGGAATGACTACCTTGTCCTTGTCGAACATTTCGGATCGGAAGCCGTCTTGGATGGTCTTGGGGGCGATTAGGAACACCGTGTCTTGCGGGAAAGACGAGAGCCAAGCCTCAGTAATTTGAACGGCAGCACAGGTCTTTCCTACACCGACACCGTGATATAGGAGGGCTGACATGTAGGGGCTACGAGGACTCATGAGATTGGCCGCAAAGCGTTGGACGGGGGTGACCTCGAAGCGATTCTGTTCGGTACATGTATTGGTTAGGGGCTTCCAGGTTTTCTGGAGGGATTCGGCGAATTCACGCTTTGCTAAAAGCTTTTGTAAAAACTCGGGATCCTGGTAATCGGGATAGGCTCCTGTGGATTGCTCCCATTTGTTTATAAAGGAAGACGGATAGAAGCCTGAGGGGAAGAGCTTCTTGTTTTGAAGGGCCTTCATGAGAGCATCGCGACTTTCAAAGTCTGTTTCCGTGTCCCAGAGTTCAAGGAGCTCATCTTCGTCTAACCCTGTGTAATCGGCAGTATTCAATGATTCCTCTTCTTCCTCCTCTGCCTCCTCTTCCTCTTCCTCTGCCTCTTCTTCTTCCTCCTCCTCTTCCTCCTCCTCTTCCTCCTCTGCCTCCTCTTCCTCCTCTGCCTCCTCTGCCTCCTCTTCCTCCTCTTCCTCTTCCTCCTCTTCTTCCTCCTCCTCTTCCTCTGCCTCCTCTTCTTCCTCTTCTTCCTCAACATCTGCTACTCCAGATTCCTCCTTAGATGCCTCAGGTGTTCCATCAGCAGACTCTGGAACTTCTAATGTTTCTGATGCCTCTGTTTCATCAGATGTATCTGATGCCTCGGTGGTTCCAGATACTGTTGTTTCTGCTGTTTCTTCTGTTTCTTCTGCTCCTTCTGATGATCCCTCATCTGCCTCAGTGGCTCCAGATACTGCCTCCTCAGATGTATTAGACGCCTCAGTAGCTCCAGATGCCTCCTCTGATGTACCAGATGTCTCCTCTGAAGCTTCAGTAGCTCCAGATGTTGCCTCTGTTGCTTCAGTTGCTTCTGAAGCTTCAGAACTCTCTATACTGGAGTTAGGGGCCAACAATTCTTCATCACTATCCGACATCCTCTATTCATCGATACTAAATAATAACAGGGCATAAAGTTCTCATAAGTTCTTTTATAGCAAATAAAATCTCCCGTTTTTCTTTGCTATCCGGACGGATCTTTTCAACAGCCTGATCAATAGTGTACCATCCAATAGCTCCAATTTCCCGACTCATATGTGGATTGTCATGTGTAATAGCTAAAGGAACATTTTCACAGAATGACAAAAAATATTTATGACAATACTGGACTTGATTACTTCCATAAAAGGTTTCCACGAAAGGCCGAATGTTTTGAATTGTATGGAGATGTGATCGGTAAATATTGGTCTCCTCCTCAAATTCACGAATAGCCCCCTGGATCTCCGTTTCATTACTATTCCTTCGTCCTTTTGGAAATCCCCATTCGGGCTCTAACCAAGTCGTCGGATAGGCATCGAGCAACGATGATATGTTCCCTTCCGAAATCGTCGCATATTTTCGCTCTGACACCTCATAATCGTTTTTGTGGGTATCCGCAGCAGAACCCCAGACAGATCGCCACAACTCATCGAATGTCATGTGTCGAATCTTTTCATGCTCCCTTTTCGTCATGTTCTGTAACAAAACATACAGATAGTCCCTTTCCGTCACGGAATATTTCCCCCTAACAAATTCAATAAAAGATAGGGAATCCCTACGACAAATTAACAGGATCTGCGGTGGGCCAATGATATCATGACCCATTATTACCGCAGAATCGGAGCAGAAAGGATCTGATCCTGACAGATCCTTTTTTAGAGCAATAATCCCATAGCTCGTGATCGGCTTGTCGCAGTCCCTAAACATATGTCCCTCAATGCCGCAGTTTGAACAAAATATTTTCCGTATTTCTAACGCACGGCGATAGGCCATTTCCTTGCTGTTGTAAGAGAATAGATCTTTAGCCTCTAACAAACCCAAGACGGTGTTTGATTCTTTTTTTTAGCACAGACAACAACAGAGAGATATGCAGTTCAGCCCAACAGTGTGGGGCCCTTTTTTCTGGCATACAATCCATATTGCGGCACTCGGTTATCCGAAAGAACCTACCTATACGGAAAAGCGGGCAGCTAAAGAATTTTTCGAGTCCTTCCAATTCATGATTCCTTGTGGTGTCTGTAAAGAACACTACGCCCAGCACCTTAAAACCAACCCTATCACACCTTTTCTAGATCGACGCCAAGATCTGTTTCGCTGGACCGTCATGGTCCACAATACAGTAAACGTCACTCTGAAAAAACCGACCCTCACGGAACAGGATGTTCTGGCTTATTACAATAAGTTAGGCAAGAGAGACAGATCGCCTGTCTGGACGAAGGATGACATGAAGGAGGTTGATCTCCAGAGTTTTATCAGGGGATTCTGTATAGGGTTTTTAGGAATCGGACTTATAGGTGGTGGTGTATGGGGCCTAAATAAGCTGAATATGATTTAATGAAAGCATGACAAGTAGACCTATTTTAGAAGGGTCCGAAGCATTCGCCAAAGTTCGTGACGAACTCGTTGGACCTGGACCAGCGGCCATCGGAAAACTCGGCACCATTGAACTGGAATTAGCCTATTATCGCTTCAAGACAAAAAAGGATCAAAGACCTATCCCTGAACAACTGCTAGTCCCTTTATCCCGAAATGCGGGAATGTTTCCCCCTACACAGGAAACGGCCCTTAAAATGGCAGACGAACTTCTAAAATCGCTCCTCTTCTTTACTATTACTAGCCCCTGGTGGGCCATTCCACAGAGTCTTGAACTCTATAACACCTTATCGCGATCCGCTAATTTTGTAACACTTCAGGCTCTCGAATGCTTCTTGAGTCCCAATCCGGATCATTGGTGGACCGCATCCATACCATCAAACACCAAAGTCCTGATCATATCACCCTTTTCGTCTTCTATTGAACGTCAAATTCCTAACCTTGATAAAATCTGGGCTTCAAGACCAGGTCTCTGGAATCCCACTACAAAATTCCAAACGATCAAGTTCCCCCTGTCTTATGGCACGCAGAGCCAAGAAATCCAGAAAGAGATGACGGACAGGTGGTCTGATTCGCTAGGTTTGTTGGCCTGGACCAAGGAGCAAATGGACTCCCTCGATTATGATATCGCAATGATTGGGGCAGGGATTTATTCACTCCCGCTTATGGCGTTTGCGAAGCAGAGAGGGAAGAAGGCGATACATCTGGGGGGATCGACGCAACTTTTTTTTGGGATTCGAGGGGGGCGTTGGGATACGATGACCGACTTTCAACCGCTTTTTAATGAACATTGGATTCGGCCCGCCTTAGAGGAACGACCTGTCAACTATACGTCTGTTGAAAAAGGCTGCTATTGGTAATTAAATTAATCGTATTGGATAGAGGAATGTTCGGACGATCTACGCGTGATTATGGTCTGGGACCAGGTAGATCTTCGACACAATATACGGCACCTAGTACAGGGTTTTTTGGAAGCTTTACTGGGTTTAATCCGTTTGGTTCAGCAACAGTACCACGACAAAATCCCTATGGATACGGTGCTTCAACTGGGTTTATGGGGTCTTTCGGTCGGTTTAACCCTTTTGGAGCAAGTAGTGGCTATAGTAGCAGTTACTCGACAGGATGGAAAGCAATCGTTGGATATATACTAAGTGTATCAGTGATTTTGCTCATGATCCTATTGCTTGTCCACTACTTTGTGAGGCCCATCTTTCAACTAAGTCCTGGTGGACCAGGATTTATTCCTGTTCCAGGTCTCAATGACAGCGAATTATTCTGGAAACCTGGGACCGTCGTGTCGCCTATTAAAGATATCCAGACACGACTTGCCGGCAGATCCGCGAATTTCACAATGACGATGGATATTGTCATATTAAATCCACTCACATTTAGCAATAAGAATCGCCCGATTTTTATGCGGGGTTCTTCTTTGGATCCTGATCCAGGTAAAAAGGGCAAATCTCTGGATGTTACATCTATCACAGTGGCTCTCAAACCAGATACGACAGATATGGTAATCATTCTGATGAATTCTAGTAACAATGAAGAGCCTATTACAATTCCGAATGTTCCAGTTCAGACGCCTTTCCGTCTAGGTATTGTGATTATGGATATGGCAATGGAGGCCTATATAAATGGAAAACTCATTAAAACGCGAACACTTGATGCTTCTCCCCGACAATCGGGTGGTGATTTTTCACCACCACAGGGACAGATGGTCGATTTGGCCCGTGTCAATAATCTACAGCTCTGGGATCGTGTGCTAACGCCTTCCGAAATTCGCTATTCAAAGCCCAGCTTAGAACCTACAAAACCTACGGATATCAATCTTATACCCAGTGTGAGTGTATGCGATAATAAAGTTGAGTCAGAGGATGATATTAAACCTAAGACAGATTAATTTTAGAATCAAACGGTAGGGATGCCCATGTTCTTATTGGTTCTGCTTTTAATACTAATACTTATGATGACATATTATTTGTCTATGAGTATTATTAAATCTGGAAATGGCGTAGAATATCTTGTATCGACGTCGATTCCTCTTGATATACCCTATCAGGCACTCGACTCAGAAAATACACGTAAAAAATTATTGTCATCGGGCGGTTCGACATTATCGGGATTTTTTAATGTTCGATTTGGGAATCGGACACAGGGGACTAATCCAATTCAACTAGTAGAGATTCGTGACGCCTTGATATTTGAAATCAGTCCGGTTCTCACACAACTTCGCGTGTTTCGAAAGGATGGCGTAGAAACTATCCCGTTACCGGCGTTTCCACTTCAAAAATGGGTATTCTTGACGATTCTAAGGGATGGTCGCCGATTTGATGTGATGTATAATGATCGCATTGTAGCATCCCATCGTCTAGACAAATATCCCAATCCCGTGTCCAATCCGCTAATGATTGGTTCTAAGGAACTTCTTGGTTCTGCTGTGAATATTCTTGCGAACGATAAACGCATGAGTCCTAGTGAAATTGTCGGATTGAGGAACTCTTTGGCTGATACGAACGGGGCACCCCCAGTGGATCCATCCTTTCCTTTACCCAATGTTCTGGCAGATGGTCTCAAAAATCTACAGGTTGCCTGTATTCCCGGTATGGGATGTACGCCTGTAACCTCCCCGCCAGCAAATAGACTCAAAATATGGGGTACTATATATAATTAATTATCCTAATATAGATTTAGAGGGTCATGAATTCAAACTCATCACATGAATCCGCAAGAGTATTCATACAGGGTATTATTATCATTTTTGGCATAATCGGCATTTACTACCTCTATCAGTATTTGTTCGGCCCAACAGGGGCTAGCGAGTATATCCTACTTGGAAAACGCACTGAGGCGAATGTTACGGATTCGGGGCAGATTGTAGTCCCGAGTACCGCAATGGCTCCTCTATATGATGGAGGCGAGTTCAGCGTTTCCACATGGATCTATATCCAGAACTGGTCCTATCACAATGGACGACCCAAGCACATTATGAGTATTGGGGGTTCCTCTTTTGATACAATTCGTGTCTATTTGGGAGGGTATCAGCCCAAGTTACATGTACGGCTTCATAGCAAGATGTTAGGGGCTGTGACGAACAGTGGGTCAGATCTATCGGCAAGCAATCGAGCAAGCTTATTCCAGTCTTTGTCTACGGGAGATCAGAATATATCGGAATCTGGATGCGATTTACCCGAGGTGGATTTACAGCGATGGATCAATATCACAGTCGCAGTAAATGGCCGTACAGTAGATATCTATATGGACGGGAAGCTAGCAAGAAGCTGTGTTCTTGATGCTAATTACAGGGTTGATGGAGGGGGCTATTCTGCGACATTACTTGGTTATGGTGGGTTTGGCGGCTATATTCAGAATACGATGATGTATGACACTGCCCTATCACCCGATGTAGTCTATAAAAATTACATGATGGGACTGGACCAACCAGTTGATTTCTTTGATTATTTGAAGGGGTTTTTTGAACCTGATAACAAGGCGTTGTCTAATATGAAAGATAAGGCAAGATCGCTGTTTGAGTAGGCGTTACGGTGATATAAATGGTATTTAATAAAATTCCGATGAACGGGCTTTTATTTCATAGTTAACGATAGGTATGGAACTCTTTCGGTCAAATACGGCGGCCCTCGCTCAGCCAAGAAACAGTAGCATTATAAATCAAACTGGTCCCTGGTCCCAGGTGATGATTGGTCTGCTCGTTCCATTTGTCATATATTTGGTGCTGGCTGGATTGGAAGCCAGTTACAATATGCTTCATCGGCTCAAAATGAATCGTACAGAACTCCTTCCGATCACGTATTCCACGGAAGAAAAGTCATATACGATCAATCAAAATCCTAATTCTCCCAATTCATCCTCCATTTATCTGTCCGATAATGAGCGATCGGGGCCAGAATTTTCCTATAGCTTCTTTTTGATGGTCCATCCATCCGCTTTTCGTCAAGAAAAGGGTCTCAATCATATTTTTCATAAGGGCAGTCCCCGTCAGTATCCGCTCCTTGGTCCCGGCGTTTATATGCGATCTGATACCAATATCTTGCGTGTCTACATGAACACATATGGAACTTGGAATAAATATACGGAAATTGATAATTTTCCGATTGGAAAATGGGTTCATGTGGCTCTTGTCTGCCGATCAACGCACATGGAAATTTATATTAATGGAAACTTGAAGAAGCGGCTTGGATTTGAGGGGTCTCTACCCTATCAGAATTACCAGGATATCATGGCCTTTCGTCAGGATCGTGTTACACTCCCTAAGACAGTTCGATCATTGGAAGACGAGGATTCCTTTGATATCTTTGGGGTCATGAAGGGTATGCTGAGCAGACTGTATTACTTTAATTACGCATTAAGTTATTCGGAGATTACCATGTTGATGAATGAGGGGCCTTCTACAGAAATTGCGGGAGCCCAGGGAGGAGTAATGCCACAATACTTACAGGACAGTTGGTGGACCAGCCAGTAAAGCAGAGCTTTACTGACGGAATACATTTTGTAACGCCTTAGCGTTACAAAAAGGACGAGTCAATAAGGCGTTGCCTTATTGACGGAATACATTTTGTAACGCTAAGGCGTTACAAAAAGGACAAGTCAGTAGTCAGTAGACTCATAACCTTCTATTTCATATCCCTATAAGGCTATGAAACAGAAATCTCATGCGTGCCTAAACATAATAGAATAACACCATTTAATTAGGGATATGCCAGGAGGAGGACTATATGTACTTGTAGCCTACGGAGCACAAAATGTATTGCTGAGTGGTAATCCAGACTTTACATTCTTTTACAAAACGTATAAGAAATACTCACACTTTGCGGAAGAATCTGTGACACAGCCCTTAGAGGGGCCTCAAGAACTCTTTACAGATCAGCCGATCACACTTCGGTATAAGATTCAACGAGTCGCAGATCTTGTACGAGACATGTATCTGGTTATAACGTTGCCAGATATTTACAATAAGTATATTGATTTACAGGATCCAAGCCAGAATCCCTATGGTCGTGAAACACAAACAGAATTCCAGTGGACACGGTGTATCGGCTGTCATCTCATTCGACGAGTCGGTGTCTATATCGGTGGCCAAAAAATCCAGGAGTTCGACGGACAGTATATCACTGTTAAGGCTCAGGCAGATCTTGATGCGAACTCGTACCAGAAGTGGCAGACACTCGTGGGAGACATCCCCGAACTGTATGATCCTGGATCTGTCACAACAAATGGTGGTTATCCGATTGTCTATCCAGATCCGTCCAATGGAAATCTGAATGCTCCGTCGATTAAGGGACGGGATCTGGCAATCCCCTTGCCCTTCTGGTTCGAGGAATCGACGTTTGAAGCACTGCCTTTGTTGTCGCTTCAGTATCAGGAATGTGAGATTCAGGTGGATCTGGCACCCATTCAAGAGCTCTACAGGATTCGGGATCTGAGTGGGAACTATGTGAACCCACTGTATCTACAGACAACGTTAAATGCGACCCAGCCAATCAATGTCGCCTATATTCAAAGCCCTGAGTTAACCTATGCGAATATTGGGCCCTTTCTAACGGATGTTGGAACTCCTCCACCTCTCATCCCAACCTGGGAGATCAATCCTCGGATCATGGCAACCTATGTGTATTTAACGGACGAAGAGCGTCAGATGTTTGCCTCGACGCCCCTTCAATACCTGGTAAGGCAGGTGACCCGTTACGACTTTACGATTGTATCAAGGGACTTTGCGGAGATTCGAACACACAATCCCATTAATCGCATGTTTATTTTGCCAACCAGGACGGACGCTCTCAATCGTAACGATGTGATCAATTGGTCCAATTGGCCCTTCTATCCGGCAGCACCTTATTTGGCCCCGATTACACCGGCCCCTTTTCCCAATGCCACGGGCCAACTGATCCAGGCAGGTCAAATGCTGATTTTGAATACCTTGACCGTCTTTGGGGACGGTAACCAGCTCCAGGAGGAGAAGCCCGTCCAGTATTATTCGGAGGTCGTTCCATGGAAGTACTTGGCGGGCCTGCCAGATCCCAATATTATCGTGTATCCATTTGGTCTTCACAGTCCTAATCAACAGCCCGACGGGTCGCTCAATTCCAGCCGTGTTCGTCTGTTTCAAGTGGACTTGAATCCGAATCCGCTGTTGCCATTCACAAACTATGGAATCAATGTTGCTATTTACGTCGAAAATCTGAACTGGGTGGTGGTGAATGCGGGTATGGGTGGGCTCAAGTACGCCCTCTAATTTTATACGGAATTCACAGAGGCAAATGGATTCTATCGCGATTGGAGCGATGGATATGGTTCAACAGAAAGTCACCGATGGCATTCGTTCTGTTGTCAGAGGTCCTATTGGTACACATATTCAGAGGGCCATGGATCTGTTTAAAAAGGATGATACCGGCTATGATACATTTGACGTCAGTACAAATCTAAGCGACTCTTCGTCAAATCCGTTAAATATTTTCAAAAGCGATTCTTCCTCAAATCCGTTAAACATTTTCAAAAGCGATTCATCTGCGAATCCTTTAAATATTTTTTCAAATGATTCATCCTCCAATCTACTTAATTTTGGTCCACTTTTTAAAAGCGATTCTCCATCTGATGCGTCCAGCAAAGGAACTAGTTTGACACCCTCTTGGGCATTAGTTCTAAAAATTTTGGGAATCGCTATGGCAATAATGTTTGCCAGTTGGAGTTCGAATCTATTAATCTTTAATCCATGGCCTATTCGTCTACTGACATTTGTTCTTGTATTACTGGGTTGTCTTTTTTCAACCCCTGTTAGTATTATTATATTTATGTTTTTCTTCTATTATTTTGTCAGTGCGATATATTATAATTCAGGAAGACCAGAAGGGAGTGTCGCCAGGCCTTTAACTCCCATAATGTATGGCCTTTTGCCTCTTCGAACGGCGAAAGCTGGTGGTCTTGGTATGATAGGAAACATACTTATGTTTCCATTCACTTATTTTAATCGCGGTGACAAAGATCCTTATTACAAGAAGTATAAAGAGACCGAGAAAAAATATATTGAGTCTATTGAAATCAGTATTCCGAACTGGGAAACAATTAAGAATACCTTGGGCGTTCCCACATTAATGGCCGAATTTATAGATCATATAGATAAAATGAATGTTGCGTTTACAACTGATTTATCGGGAAATGCCACTGGATCCACCATCGAACTTACAAGCAACCTGTCCGTCCAAGAGCTGATAAAGAAATTCAAGGAAACAGAAGACGACGAAAAGGATTCATGGCGGCGAAAGAAGATTCTGGATCTCGTGTTTCGTAAATTGGATGCTAAGAAGCAAGAAGATAAACAGTCGTTCAATGACATTATAAAGGAATTCATAACTGCTCAGAGATTTAAAGAAGCGTCCTTCTTCAGTAAAATACTGATTGCTAAATTGGAACAGGTGGATCCAACAGGAACTGAAATGACGGTCGCGAAGACGGCGTTACAAACGATATTGGTTGGACGAAAAGGGAAATTGGAGGAGGCTATTAAGAAATTAGAGGAAGATATAGCTGCTGCTAATGCGAATGGTCTGGATGTTAAGGCGTTGACTGACAAAAAGACGGCATACGAAAACGCGTTGATTGCGGTTACAAGAGAGGAGAAACAGGTGTCAAGAGCCCTGAAAAGCCCTGCGACTTTATTGGATACCTCTAGGGGATCAGAGCCGAACGAAAACATTAAACGTATTGCCAATGAAATTATAGGGTTGATAGAACGGCAAGCGGGTGGTAGTTCAACTGGTATATCGAATAGTAAACTAGCAATTGCTACTGAAGCAGAGACTGTCTTATCATCCATAGATCCAAAGAACAAAGAACTAAATGATAAACTAAAAGAGCTATATGATATCTTAAATGATTCAGATAGAGTTGATTGGGATGTATTGACAAGAGCCGCACAATATATTGTTACAAGTAGACAAGCGATTACAGACCTAGAACAACTATCTAATAAAGATAATGAGATTGCTTTGAAAAAGGAAGACATTCAACGATCATCAAATGAAATTGCCACTACCGTTATTGGTATGATGAAACGGGTTAGCAATTATGAACCATTAAAAAATAAGATCGCTTTACACCCTTCCCTTAACAAGGTAGCTCAAACATTAGAAGATCATATGAAACCTGTACAGGCACTAAATGGCCTTATTAAACCAGTAGATAAAATTCCAGGGAAAATAGAGGAAATACTCGTAATAATAAACAGTAAAAAAGACATAAAGCCATTAGAAAATGTAAAACATTTTCAAGAGCCAGTAAATGAGCATAAAAAAGCTCTTGAAAATCCCAGTTTAGCAGTAAGGGCTATGGAAAACAAAGCAAAAATATTGGCGGCGGCTAAAGAAAATGCGAAACCAACAACCTTCCAAAAATTGACTGGTCAAGCACCTACTGCTGAACAGACCGCACAACGAGAAGGACAACTAGGTACGCTACAAAAACAATTAGACGCGTCAAAAGAACCATTAGAAGCCTTGCCTCGAAAAACCCAAATAGTAAGTAGAAATACACAAAAAGAAATTGAAGCTGTAAGAGCAGCCGATACAAGAATCCTTAAACCTGCCTCAGAAAAGTCCATAATGGCTAAAAAAGCACTAATTGCCGCTCAAGAAACATTGTCCAGAGCCAAAGGGACCGCGACTGAAAGTCAAGAAATAGCTCGTGTAGAACAATTGCGGAAAGAAGCAGAAGCGGCTAAAAAAGAGTATAGTGACTTGGCTAGTAAATATGTTGACACTCGAAATGCGGCAGCGGCAGCAGTCACATCTAAAGAATTATCTAACTATGGAATACAAACAACAGTACCTGAAGAATCCACTTCTTAAGCAGAAAGTAAATCATAACCTAAATAACCGCACCATTATACCATCAGTATGAAGCCCTTCGTGTCCGTCCTAACCCCGACCTACAATCGTCGCAAGTTCATTCCTGCCGCCATCGCCATGTACAAGGCACAGACCTATCCCAAGGATCGCATGGAATGGATCATCGTGGATGATGGAACGGATAAGGTCGAGGATCTGTTCAAGGAGGCATCCAAGACGATTCCAAACATCAAGTATATCTCGCTAGACACGAAACTGCTCATCGGTCAGAAGCGTAACTTGCTGAATGATAACTCCAAGGGAGACATTATGGTCGCCATGGACGACGATGACTATTACCCTCCCGATCGTGTCAGTCATGCGGTCATAAAATTTATACAAAATCCAAAGGTGATGCTCGCTGGTTCTTCTGAAATGTACTTGTACTTTCGAGTGGACGGAAAGATCTTGAAGGCAGGTCCCTATAATCCCAATCACTGTACGAATGGAACCATGTGTTATAGGCGGGCCTATATGCTGAGCCACAGGTACGATGAGACCCAGACGCATGCGGAAGAGAAGTCCTTCCTAGATGACTACAAGAATCCCATGATACAGCTCGATCCCTTTAAGTGTATTTTGGTGATGTGCCACGCAGACAATACCTTCGACAAGAACAACCTCCGAAACTCGAATAATCCCTTGCTTGTGGAAACGAGCATGAAGATAAGTGGTTTTATCAGAGACAAGACTCTTCGTGATTTTTTTGTCTCGTGTTAAAATAATAATCTAACCTCCATATAAGCCTAAAGGCATACCAGATTGTTGACATAATGAATAATATAGAAAGTCCATTATTTGAACAATTAAGAGTGATTAATACAGTATTTGAGAATGCGATAGACGAGGAACCCAGTGATTATCCTGACCTTTATAGGAAGGCTCTTGAATCTCTTCAAAATACTCATCTTCTTAAAACGCAGCTTATGCCAAACCAGAGCCGTCTTATCGCATCCATGGTCGTCCATAGGCAGAGGATGCGGAATGGATTTGTGCGAAATGGACAGATGATGAGGGGAAAGATCGGGATTCTGGCGGATCCTCCTGGGAGCGGAAAGAGTCTGGCCGCCCTCACCTATCTCATGCCGCATGTCCAGACCCTTCTAGATCCAAATACAATCCAGGACAATGAACTCGATCCTCATTCGAATCGCTATTTTTTCTCACATGGCGTGTCGAACCGCAGACTTGACGCGTCATGTGTGGATATTCTTATTGTCCCCCCGCATCTGATTCAACAATGGACCACAGAGCTAGACACACATACACGGTTAGAGTATATTGTCCTGGATAACCGACGGACGCTTCGAAACAAAACGACCCCCAGCCTTATTACAAACAGTAAACTTATGATTATATCCACACGCATGTACAAAGATGTGTACGATTTTTGTCAAGACCACCAGATCACATGGAGACATGTGATCATCGATGAGGCTGCCGCGGCCCATATTAGTCCTAACGATTCGCTTCCGTCCTTTGAATTCATGTGGCTTATTACAAGTAATTGGCTGGGGTTCCTTTTTAAAAACGTTTACATTAACCCACATGATTTAGAATATATACGGGACAGGATTCCTTTGAACACGGACTGCGAGGTCTGGCTGGATGCCATGATCAAGCAGGACGCGACCATTTCGACACCCATTGAAGCCTCCAATTTTATTCGCAACCTGATTCCTTGGAACCACAAGGAACGCTCCGCTCTAATTCTTCGCAATTCGAGTGAAAATCAGATCGTGTATCCAAGCGTCGAGTCTCAGACGATCGACTGTGCGGTTCATTTTACGATTGGAACGATACCGCAGTTGTTTATTAAAAACAATTATGAAGGCATGACCCATGAACATCTGCCGCTAATTTTCAAGGCCCTGTCAGTCCAAGAATATTCTATAGATCGCATTAAAGAATTGTTTGAATCGCGACTGAGTTTAATCAAGGAAAAGGAGGGCGATGACTGTTCTATATGTCTGGAATCCGTACAACACAAAGTCATGCTTCCGTGTTGTATGAATTTTTTCTGTGGTGCCTGTATATTTAAACATCTGTTATCGCAGATATATGCGAAGTGTCCCACCTGTAGGGCGGAACTATACTTTCCAAGCATGATGTATATTCCTACTGTAACAAATCAAGATGCTTCATCCAATCCGGTCCTAAATAAACATGAGACATGTATTGACTATATCTTAAAACACCCCTTGGAGCAGCATATTGTCTATAGTCCCTTTGAAAACAACTACTATCAGGTCTATCCTAGACTTCAGGAACGAGGAATTCAGTGTGAACTGGTAGAGAATCATATTGCGAAATTTAATAAAACAATTGCCAACTTTCACTCTGGGTCTACGAAAGTCCTATTTATTAGTACTATGGAAATGATTCGAGGTCTCAACTTGACGCTCGCGAAACACTTGATTTTTTTTGGGAAGTGCTTTTCTTACGAGGTGTACAATGTGCTGCTTCACTCGGTCCTGCGGGTGGGACGCAAACCTGATTCACCGCTAAAGCTGGTCCATTTGAAGTCGTGCTTGGAATAGGGTGCTGTACTAAAGGTAGCACTAATGGCAGCACTAAAGGCAATCCTAACGTCTCCTTCAGTTTCCCGGTTTGGTACGTGGCCCATTGGCTCACGCACCGAAACGGAACGGATCCCTCATTCGACACCCTGTTCATCTCCTTCCAGGAATTAAACAGTGCCGACTGTTTTGTCAGAACCTGGGTATAGACCAGCTCTGATGGCTTTGGAATATGCGACGGCGGCTTATAGTCCTGTAAAATATGATTCGGATACTTGAGTTTCAAGTGATAGGACAGAGGCAGCAGATTCCAGCATTGATGGAAAAAAGCCCAGAAATCGGCTCTGTCAGACCAGCGGACATATTCCAGGATCTGTTCATACATTTCAATGGGAGCATGCTCTAGAAACAGTGGCAAATTCTGGTGGAACAGAAGGCCTGCCAGATTGGCGTCCTTCGTTTCAAGGTCCAGCTCGTCATTCATGTTCCAGTGCTCAAAAAGCGTGAACCAGGCTGCCCGAATAGCCACATGAATATTTCTGTCCACTTCGTCTTGTTTGTTCTGGCTGTACGCTTCGCCCGTCGATTGACACTGAAGACCCTGTGTGACCTTTCTCAGATCTCCAAGGTTATAGAGAGATTCAGAGACCGGTTGTTTATAAAAGGTATCCAGATGCTCCTTGTCAGGCATTCCAACATACTGGACAAAGCAGTGCTTCAAGAGCTGCTGCATCACACGGCCCTCCATGATGTTACAGATCAGGAACAAGGGGGCATCCTCCTTGAAGTTGCGTTTAGACTTGAGGTAATCCAGGAGTTCCTGGAGTCCCCCCTTCTCTCCTTGGCTCAGCCCGTCCATTTCATCCATCAGAATGGCTCGACCATTGGGTGTCGACGGATGAATTAGAGTTGAAATACCCTTTTCCGTCAGTAAAGGGAGGATCGTCTGACGAAACGAACTGCCTGTGCGAGTATGGGAGGCATTGAATTCCTGGATCCAGTACCTGGCAATCTTACAGATTCTATAAACCATAGTGGTTTTGCCGATCCCTGGACTACCGATTAGCAGGAACGCAGGATGGGAACGAGTTTCAAGCCATTTGAGCATGGCAGCTTCAATGGCTGGATGGAGACATGCTGTCTCCTGTTCGGCTTGACTAGACCGCATATTAATAGGACTTTGATTAAAGTACTTAGGTTGGGATGAGTGCTTAGCACCAACCTTGTAGATTAGTGTATACCAATCTTGTAGATTAGTGTAAACACCAATCTTGTAGATTAGTGTAAACACCAATCTTGTAGATTAGTGTAAACACCAATCTTGTAGATTAGTGTAAACACCAATCTTAGGGACTTGAACAGACATTTGTGCCATTCGTCGTATCTGCCGCCCCAGAATTATCCGGATCAAAGCAAGTCTCTCCATTAAACACACCTTCCCATGTTAGTCCAGCATCAGACAAACGTTTACACAAATCTGCTCGTATTTCACCCGGAATGAGTTGAAAGAAGTATTGGTCACCACTATCAGAATCCCCCCCCTCAGGGAAAACATCTGGAATGTTATTTAGACTTATCCCGATCTTATCAATACATGTTGGCATCGCAGGTCTATTACCAGATGCTTTACGATTATAGAAGACAAGGAAATCCGGACAACTATTTAGCTGAGGTGGCCACTTGACTGTTTTCGTATTATATTCGCCTTCAGGGCCAAACCATCGGAGACCAAAGATGACAAGGATCCAGACTGTTAAGGGGACGAACAGCAGAAGTGAAATATATTGCTTGGAATTACTGAAATTTATGATTCCGAGAACACCTAGTACAATTGAGCCAATAACAAAGAGAATCTTCGCTATATTCATCTACTCTAACTATGTATTATCAATAAATTAATAATAAATAGTTATTTGTTTTACCTGTAGGTTGCTTACCTGAAGGTCGCTTACCAGAAGGTCGCATACGCTTACCAGAAGGTCGCATACGCTTACCAGAAGGTCGCGTACGCTTACCAGAAGGTCGCGTACGCTTACCCGTAGCGGATGAGACCCTGGGCAAGACCGATGCCATTCGCACCAGTCTCAAAGTAGAAGACACCGAAGGAGGAATCTGCGGTGCTGCCAGCAGACACCTGGCTACCTGTAACACCTTCCGTGCTGCCGCCCTGGACAAAGACACCCGCTGTGCTAGTGCCCTGACTAGACCAAGGGATACCCAGACCGTTGTTGGCGGCCCCACCACCAACAGCAGGGGTGTTAGCACCATTGTCCAGCGTCAACAGCTGAACACGGCGGAAGGTACGCATAGAAGACACGATAGTCACACCCATGTCACGGAACAGAAGGGTGGTGTTACTAGAGCTATCGAGGACCGCAGAGCTGCGGGCAACGACAGTTGACAGTGTAAAGTTACCAGCGGCAGCTCCAGAAACATAGGTCTGCGTGGAAGAGTTAGCATCCTGGTTAAAGATGTTGAGACCCTGTACCGCGGACAGACTGATAAAATACTGAGAATCGCTAGGACGCTGCTTGAGAAATCGGAGAACGGAGGTCATTTGTATATTCAGGCGTTCGAAAAAAAACTTGGACAGGGTCAGAGAGAGCCGATGTCCTTGTTTCGAAATACCGTACCTCAGCCGCCCCCCCAACCCGATTTTCAACTTCCGTATACGAACTACGCCCCTGATGGACAGAATGGCCGTATTAACTTTTCGAGACCTGCCCTTCAAGAGTATGGATCAGGCGGGCCGTCTCTTGGATCGCAAGGTCCGAAATCTGCCGGTGGAAGTTTCCAGATTCCAGGCTTTGGATTTAACACCGTAGCAGAACCCAGTTTCGTAGGGGATATGCTCCGGGGAAACCAGGACCCCTCAGAGCTTGCCTGTAAGTTTTTTACGCCGAACAATGTCCGTACGATCCAGGAGTCCATTCGCCGTGGAGTCCTTGCCCGTAGCGGCCCGAAGAAATATGTAATAGATGACCAGGATGTCGATGAAATCAAAATAATTATGCGTGGAATATATTACCAATACGCAAAAAATAATCTGTTTGACATACAAGGCCAGATTGATGAACTCAATAAGCTGATCATTGACTGGGCTGTGCCGCGTATTATGAGTGAAATCGACCATTATCAGTATTACTTGAAGGATATCAGTCATTTGCCGATCCCCATTCAGCAGCCGATGAGTATGTCGAGTGCCGGTACACGATCACTCCCCCTTCAGCCGTTTACGTAGTCATTTACGTAGTCGTTTACGACTACGACCCTGTTTACGTAGTCGTTTACGACTACGACCCTGTTTACGTAGTCGTAGTAATAGTTTTTTATAAATTACTAATAGATCATGGTATATACAGCAGCAGTAGCATACGTGATATTTTCATTTATTTCCTTGGTATTGAACGGATTATTAAAAAATACTCCGGTATCTATTGGATTGACCGCATTTTTCCTATTTATACAGGGTGTCATTGTTAATTACCTATGTAGTATTGGATTGTCACTTTTTATCTGGATTGCGATAATCGCATATTTTGGAATGCTTATTTTTTCAAAACTCGCGGAAACACAACAGGAAGAAACACAAACAGAAACAAAAGACGAAGACAAATCAAAGAAGCATAAAAAAACAAAAAAAACAAATAAATAGATTCTTACAGTTTATTATGCCTTTGTTGTACTAACAACCGTCTGTTTCCTTTGGAGTTTGACGCTTGTTGCCACTGTTATAGTTTTAGTTGATGGATCGATGACTGTATTGGCTATTGGCTCTACAATTGTATTGGAAGGGACAGTTGCTTTCTTAGCAACTGCTACTGGTTTAGTAGCAGCCGTCTTCTTCCCCTTCTTAACAACTTCGGTAGTCCCCACTTCCATATCTAACTCTCTGGCCTCCTTATACGCTGTCCAAGCCTCCTTGAACTCCGCCAGATCCGCGAGCCACATGGTCCCAGGTGTCTCCCCTTCCAACCTGGCCTTCTCACCCTTCTTAATCGTGACCTCCTCATCCAGTTCTTGAATAGCAGATGCCTTCAAGCGATCTATTCGCAACCTCAGTACATACTCATAGGCCTTGACGGAGTCTGGAGCAGTAGGATCCGAAAGGGGAGGAATCCCGCATACCTTGAGCCCCGCTAGCACCTGTTCGTCCGTCTTCCGCATCAGATCGAGTCGCCCCTCCAGAATTGCCGCAATAAACGCCCGCTTCGCCTCTAACTCTGTGAGATGTGTCTGGATTTGATCCAGGAGTCTGAGACGTCGCTTCTCGTATAATGGCAGCCTCTTCGATCCGAATTCCTCGACAATATCCCCAATTGTGCTGTACTTTTGAATGGTGAAATCCGTACTGAAGCAATGCATGTTCGTCGTCTTCCAGGAGCTGGTGAGCTTGAACTTGGACTCAAAGGCAGCAGTCTTCTCTACAGCCTCATCGAAGGCCTCCTCCGTCATGTAGAGCACAAACTTCACTGTCACGTCATTATACAGGTCATCAAATGACTTGAGACCATTTCGGCTTTCCTCTGATTCTGCCATTAGCATCTTGTCCAAGAAGATCTTGTAGTTCTTGGTCCAGGTGCCGATGGGCAGATCGTTGATAGTGATTGTATGATTTGACTCATCAAAGGAGTACAGACCCTTGGTGATCCAGGTATTGGTGTCTTCCCTGATGAGACCCCCCTTGAAGCCGAACCACCAGGGATTCAAGGCTCGCCCCGCCAAGGAATCCACGGAGGCCGTGAGCCGGTGTTCTAGCATGCTGATGATATCGTCAGGGTTATGGGGAGGAATATCTGTGGAGAAACCAGTGCCGATACCGATACATCCGTTAATGGCAATCAGAGGCACCACGGGCAGATAATACTCGGGTTCCACCTTCTCTCCGTCATCCTCCACATGCTTCAACAAGATCTCGTCCTCCTTTCGAAAGATCTTATCGACCAGGGTCATGAGATGCGTATGGATATATCGTGGACTTGCCGAATCATCGCCACCGAGAAGTCGCGATCCGAACTGTCCAATGGGCTTCAACAGATTGATATTATTGGATCCGACGAAGGTCTGGGCCATCTTCACAATAGTCTCGTTCAACGATGCCTCGCCATGGTGATAGGCCGCATGTTCCGACACATAGCCTGCGAGCTGAGCCACCTTAATCTCGGACCTGAGATTCCTCTTCAAACAGGCCCATATGATCTTCCGCTGAGATGGTTTCAATCCGTCCATGATGTGGGGCAAAGAACGGATATTATCGGCATTGCTGAAGTGAATTAATTCGCCGTCCACGAACTGTTTGTAGTTCGTCTTGCCAGCTGTAACCAACATGGTACGTTCAGGATCGTAATGACTGAGCCATTCCTTTCGATCATCAGCCTTCAGCTTACCCTTTGTAAAGGCCAGACTTAACGCGTCATCGCACACCTTGCCATTCCACTCATACTTGATCTCATGGAGGTCCTTGAACCACTCCTTGGCCTCAGCAGGCGTCGACGTACCCAGACCCTTGTAGTATTTGACGTGCCATCCGTGCCCGTTGTTATGAGTGGTCTTCCATACATTGAACTCCTGAATGTTGTAGAAGGAGGTCGTCGTAGACCCCTTGGAGGCCTTGAGCAGAGGAGTCAGCAAGGTACACAAGAACCCTGCCTCCAACAGGGAGGGCCATTCCGTGTGGAACAGATTCATAACCAGACCCTTGATGTGCGACCCATCGTGATCCTGATCGGCCATAATCATGACGCGTCCATAACGGAGTTCTTTCACTGACTTGTAGACCTTGCCGTGTTCTAGCCCTAGAATCCTCTTTAAGGATGCGAGTTCCTCATTGGCATTGAACTTCTGAATCGAGATCTCCTTGACGTTCAGAAGCTTGCCACGAAGAGGATAGATGCCCCAGAGTTCACGCCCGACCACCTGGAGACCCGAGATCGCAGAGGTCGCAGCTGAATCTCCCTCGGTCAAAATCAGCGTACACTCGTTCGATTTTGCTGTCCCCGCCATTAAAGCATCCTCGAGTTTTGGAATCCCCCGCAACGTCGATCGCTTCTTTCCGTCTGTCTTCTTGGCCTCCTTGGACGCCTTGAACTCTAGCAGCGACTTCGCATCCTCTAGCAGCCCCAGCTTGATCAGTCCGTCCACCAGCTTCCCACTAAACTTCGGACTGGACCCGAACTTGCTCATGGGTGTCGTGAGGAACTCTTTCGTTTGACTGTCAAAGGCCGGATTTACAATCGTGGAATTAAGGAAGAAGACCACGTGGTCCTTGATCTGACCGGGCTTGATCTCAACCTTCTTCTTCTTGGCAGCCTCGCAGAAATCCCCAAGGACATGCTTGACCACATGCTCTACATGCTTGCCGCCCTTACGAGTCTGGATACCGTTGACAAAGGAGATGTGCTTTTCGTCGGGCATACCTTCGTCCTCCGAATACAAATGTCTCGCTAAGACAGCCCCGACTTCCCAGCGAGGCCCACAGTTCTCATAGGTGATCGCCGTGGTTCCCTCCTTCAAGAAGAGCTTCATGTACTTCTCGAAGGTGTTTGTGATTATAGTAGTCCCGTTCCAAGTGACCTTGACACCAGGCCCTACCATGGCGGCAAGCTCGATCGCCCTCGTGTGAAAGACGGACAGCATGTCATCTGTGAGCTGGCCGTCTTGGAACGCCCCTACAAAGCGGCTCGCATCAGGGGCGAATTCGATCAGGACCGATCCCTTGGTCCCTGTCAACTTCCGAATGCTCGGCTTGTCCCTCACGGACATATTCTTATGCCAGGTCTGGCTGTACCTCTTGCCTGACGCAGGATTTGATGTGGTCACTGTAAATCTGGACGAGAAGATGTTGGCGAGCTTGGCACCATAACCGTTCTTGCCGCCTACGATCTTCTCTTCGCCCTCGGTATAGTTACTGGACGTCAACAGTCTACCAAAGATCAGCTCAGGAATGTAGCACTTCTCGGTGGGATGTTCTTCGACAGGAATTCCATCACCATCATTCTCGACACTTATAATCACTGGCTCTCCTTCCCCTTTCCTAACAGTGATATCGATATGCTTAATTGGCTGACGGCCCTCAGTAGTCGCTGCTCTGACAAAGGCGTCCCTGGCGTTCACGAGGATCTCATCATATAGTTTATAGAGGCCTGGATTACACTGGACTGTTTTCCAGACCATTTTATTTGATACAGTATCGTTTATCCATTTCTGTTCGCCACTGGTGCTCGTCGATCCGATGTAGGTATCGGGCAACTTGAGCACATGAGCCTCGTGGCTCAGGATTTCATAGGATTCGAACTTGTCGGTCATGATGTCTTGCTTGAATCTAGACGCCCTTTAAGCCTTCAAATTTAGTCTTTTATAAAATCTTATGAATCAGTAAGATGTCTGTCAATGGTCCCCCGAAATATGTAAATGCTCCGATTCCTCAGCCTTCGGCTGCGGCTGGATCCTGTCTTTTAACACCGACTGGATTGGCGATTCGTCCTGTAATTCCGATGATGAAGGGTGGGAAAAGGCAGTCCAAACGGTGTTCTATATGTAACAAGAAAAAGCAGATGAAAGGTGGTTTCTTGCCGTCTGTTGGCCAGTCGTTTGCTGTCGCAGCTCAGAAATATATTTCTCCCATTGCGATGTATGGGCTCTATAGGTTTATGACGAAGAAGTCTAAGAAGTCGAAGACGGGTAAAGGGACGAGGAGACGATAACCATTCTTATATGCGTCCAAATAAGCCTAACCCTCTGTTCCGGTAAGTTTCCCTAAACACTAGATCTACTGCGTTCAGATTACAACAGGTTTAAAGACTCTTGCCCTCGAAATACACAGATGAGCACAAGCGTCGCCAAACCAAACGCGAATGGAAATTTGTTTGAGATCCGGACAGTCCAGAGCAGTGCGTTTCGCACCTTGATTGAGGCCCTGAAGGAGATCCTAGCAGAGGCGAATATCGAGTTCGACTCGACCGGCATTCGCATTATTGATGTGGATGAGACCCACGTCGTTCTGACGTACTTGAGACTCAATGCCGACAAGTTCGAGTATTTTTACTGCCCGAGTAAGTTTATTCTCGGTGTCAACATGATTTATCTGTTCAAGCTCATCAAGACTCTGTCTAACACGGACTCTTTGACCCTATTTCTGCCGGCGTCTAATCCCAATAAGCTCGGGATCAGGGCTGAAAATGCCGAGAAGCAGACAACGAATACATGGATGATGAAGCTGTTCGATACCAATGTGGATAACATTGAGATGCCGAACATCCAGTTTACGTCCATTATTAATATGCCGTCCAACGATTTCCAGAAGATCTGTCGGGACTTTAATGCCTTGGCAGAGAAGCTAGAAATTACTTGTTCTGGCTCGGATCTGTCATTCAAGTGTATTGGCGATTTTGTTGACGGAGAGACAGTGATTCTATCCGAATCACAAACTGGCGTGAAGGTCCAGAAGCTTGGATCTGCCACGGAAATAGTTCAGGGTATCTTTGAATTGAAGTATCTGACGATGTTTACGAAGTGTACAAACCTCTGTCCGTCCATTGAGCTATATTTGAAGAATGACTATCCGCTTGTTCTGAGGTACATGGTGGCCAATCTGGGGGAGATTCGACTTGTGTTGGCGAGGCACAAACAAAAAGCATAGCTTTTTGTAGTCCCCGACAAACAGAAAGCCTAAAATGCGTATGCATTTTAGGCTTAATATTTTTCATTATTAGCCTTTGGCTAATAATGAAAAACAAAAAGCATAGCTTTTTGTAGTCCCCGATAAGCAGAAGGCATAACAGGAGATATACGGTATATTTTATCCTTTAAATAATTAAAAATTAAAAGTATAAAAATGGATAAGTTTTTAATGTATGTTTAATAATAAATAATGAACCAATTACAACAAAGATTTTTGATGTTTTTAATCGGTTGTATTGGAGTCCGTTCCTTATTTGTTGTTATTGCTAAATATATAGATCCGAAATATTTAAAATATTTAGGGTACTTGGCGTTACTACCAGCGACAGGGTTTATGTATATATATCTAACAGGATCTAGAAAAACAGGAGCAGAAGTATTTGGAGAGGACATATGGTGGAATAATTTAAGACCTGTACATTCTATTTTATATTTCTTATTTGCGTATAATGCCATTATAGGTAACAGTCAATCGTGGATTTATTTATTGGCGGATGTTACAATTGGATTGATCAGTTTTTTAATACATCATTCTGTAAATGGTGATATGTATAAGGTGTTTACCACATAGTTTAGATTCGCATCTTCGTATAGAACGCATCCCAACCATCCTGGGCGATCCATTGAATAATTCTCAGAGTCCAACCAAAGGAGGACCCACTGTGTTCATCCCTGAACTTTAATCCATTTCCAATTTGATCCACATAGTCTTTGTTTGAGAATATGAACCCCCCATCACCAACTTCCTCCTTCATTTTGTCCCATAGTTCCAGACGTGTAACCGTGTCGTAAGCATCTTTCAAATACTTACGACTCTGTTCATCATATTTTGTGTTGCTAAAATCTCCTGCCGACATATTGTTACCATTAATCCTGTCCGTCACAAATTCAATTTTTCTGACATATTATGAGCATCTAAAAAGAGATTTGTATTATCATTTAAATGGAGACATTTATAGCCTTGATATCTGTTACAAGCTTTACAGCCTTGTTTAGTGTCCTAGATCGTATCCTAACTTATAAGGGGTTTCAAGGTGTCTATTACATAGTTCACGCCGTCCATAATGCTGCTATAGTTGTTGCGACAGTTCCCGATCTGTACCATACCATCACGGATCTCCATCACGTAGACACCTATCCGCCAAATTACCTTGCCATTCAACTCTGTTTCGCCCTACATCTGTATCACATTGCTCTCTACTCGTCAAAGTTCCGTTATGACGACTGGCTCCACCATATTCTGATGGTGGGTCTGGCACTCCCCATCGGTTCTCTTGAGATGTCTCATACCTTTACAGGTCTTTCCCTCTTTTTTACCACAGGGCTCCCTGGAGGCATTGACTACGCATTGCTGGCCTTGAATCGGAATGGATTGATTCACAAGAACACCGAAAAAGCAATCAATACACACCTTAATGTCTGGATACGTAGTCCTGGATGCTGCGGTATGGCGGCTCTAGGGATCGCGGCAATGTGTTCTAGACCAGATCATTTTAGTATTCTAGGACTTGTTCCCTGTATTCTTAATTACTGGAACGGCCAGTATTTCATGAAGCAGGTTGTAGAGGACTATGCGAATCTAAATAGATGACGCAAAGGGACTATAATGAATAGCCAGGGATACAAGATTCTGAAGAATTTTGTCGAGGTTGATGAGGAGACATTTGACCTTCTTGGTCATCTAATAGAGGATGCCGAGCCCATTTTTAACGATAATCCATCCGTAAAACGTAATGACAATAAACGTCTTCAAGTGGATCTTAGTCCAAAGCTGTTTAGGACAAATCATTGGTTCAAACTACTGAGAGACAAGATTGACGAATTAGGATCTTCAGATCATATAATGACCGACTCGGTTCTTCTTTCCTCTCTCCCAGGTTGTAAGGCTCAGGCCGCCCATACAGACTATGTGCCAGATGCCTCTCTGAAAGCCACGACAGACGATACCGTGCCACTATTGTTTCTCTTGGCTCTTGAAGACAATACCTTTCTCAATGTCTGGCCGGCCTCTCATCATCATATACAGAAAGACTTGAATCCTAGTCCGATTCATAGGAAGACACTGGTTCTAAATAAGGGCGATGCGGTCCTATTCAGGGCGGATCTGGTTCATGGAGGAGCAGCCTATACAAGTGTCAACATACGCCTCCACGCCTATCTAGACCATCCGTCCGTCATAAGAGATCCCAATCGCACCTGGATCGTCTATAAGCACGCTGACAAATCCAGTTCTCTCTATGCGTCGATTAAAGAATAAATTAAAATGACACTATTTTTATGATGTTATAAAAACATCATAAAAATATTTGATTGCCCTTTACATCTTCTTATCGGGGCTGCGAGTGTACACGACACCTTCGTGGGTTACATCGGGATGGAGTTCTCTTAGATCTTTTGGGTCATTGAAGTCCTTGAAGGAGGAGTTCCAGATTTTTACGATATTGTGTTTAATGCTATTATTAACCATTTTGGGACTAATAGAGATCCCATTAATTTTATTTTTTGAATCATAGACTATACTATTGAGCATGAACGCAATCGCATAGTCATCAAATGCTTGACTAGCGGAGGCCTTGGGGCTCTTGAAACTGTAAGATCCACCATATACATTGTTGAAGTTTTCCCACAAAGGTGGTATAGGGTCGCGGAAGAGGAAGAACATGCCATCTGAGAAGGCGTTCAGGCCAAGTTCCTTTGTATAGGTCAGATATTCACGAAGGGTTCGAAATGTACCGACCTTTGTAAAACTCTCAAGATTCCACTTCTTTTCCTCTAACTTGTGAAAGTACAAGGTAAAGGTTTGAGGGAAGGGAGTATCAATTATGGCTGACATACGTATGGATAATTATATTTAGAAGGGGGCAGTTTAGGTTCTGCTAATAGTAGATTTCAATTTTATTATTCTGTTGGTTCAATCAATTCCATATGTGTAATTAAACTAGGCTGTTGATCTGATTCTTCAGGAACAGGTTGTTCTAAAACTGGTTGTTCTAGAACAGGTTGTTCTAGAACAGGTTGAGTCGCTTCCTCCTGTTCTGCCTCCTGTTCTGCCTCCTGTTCTGCCTCCTGTTCATCCTCCTGTTCATCCTCCTCTTCTTCATCATAAACAAAAAAGAAACTGTTCCACTGATCCGCATCATAATCACTGAATATACCAAAGCTATGTTCATTGCCTTCATTGTCAATGATATTTAAGATAGGATTTTCAGAAATCGTAAACCAGAGGGATCGTGTAATAGACCAGAAACGTAACACATGAAGAGGGTCAGGAATGTTATCAGGTGTAAATTCTATCTTGAAGTTTTGAAGAAACTCATCGAGTGAAAAGGTGCGATCATGGATTGTAATATTTGCTGAAAGAAATGGCAGGGATCCGTATTGTACAACAGATTCTCTGCGAATAGATGAATGAAGCGAACAGGTTAGTTCATAGGAATCGAAAATCCATTCGATTGTGCTTGGCAAAGAATAGTATGTGTTATTGTAATGAGACGCTGGCACAGGACCGATGTTATGTAGCATAAAATACCACTGATTTGATGTACCACTTAGATAACAGGATAGGCTGTGTAAAAATCGCATCAAACCATCGGATCCTTTTGAACACATATCTGTAACTGTATTATAAATACTTAATGCTGTAAGCGTTAAAGTATTCATGATTACTACCAGTATTAACAGTATGTTGTTTAGGCTCTTGTGTAAAACTTAATAGTCTGCTTCTTCTCTATCCATCGACCCACAGGGACTTCATCATCGGCGTCCTGAAATACATTCTCTTCCAAGTCCTTGAAATAGGTCTTGCCATTATGCTGAAACTCCTTTAGCTCGACTGGGATCTCCTCTTCCTCTTCCTCTTCTTCTTCTTCCTTTTCTTCTTGCTCTTGCTCTACAGGAGAAACACTTGTCGCTGTAGTCGCTTCAAGAAGATCTTGAAGTCCCTCAAGGGTCGTACTCTTATCATCAATCACAACTTCCATAGTATTTGACAAAAAGTCACTCGGGTTGTCCCATTCAGGAACGGTCTCTGGAACTTCTGCGGCCAAGGCTACACGATTCACTCGCTCATTCATCTCATCCATGTCTTCCGTGACCTCATTAATCGCATGTTCTACTTGCGACAGACGCTGACGAACAGTGGATAAATCATCGACAGGTTGCTGTTGATATTGTTGTTTAGCTAACGCATTCACGACTATCGCATACTTGCGAGTTTCTGATTCTACGTCAGACATACATCGCCTTACAATACGATTGACAGTATCCAAAAATGCGTGTTTCAAAGAAGATTCCATACTGTTGTTATAAACAACAACAACCTTTAGACCCGTGCGGATTATAAATCCACACGAGACGCCGACTGTATTATGATCAATTATTTCTTACCTTCAAGTTGATACAGGCATCAAGTGTCGACTCCCAGGCCTTCAACGGCTTTGTCCTCTTGAGCTTCAAGACTTCTTCTGCCTTCGCCAACCGTTCCTTGACGGTTTCCATGACGTTCTTAGTTAATGAAATGTCATAGAAATCAATGGGCTTGGTGTCCATAGTTGCCAACAAAGATACCATGGGCGGCAGATGAATGTCTATACGCAGCTTTGCGTCCTGTAGCATACCCCTGTACTCCTCAATACTCATGGGTCCTCCAAAAAGCTTTAGCACATGTTTAGGAGGTGCCGGTTTGATCGCCTTATCAATTGAATAGACCCTGTTCAACAGGGACAACTGCTCCCAACGAGCGTAAGAATCCTGATTCGTGTCGAAGAGAAAGGACATAGCACATTCAGGTGAACAATAGTTTCCTTGAACTTGAAGATATTCACCCTGGTCTCTTACAGGAAGAACAACGGGTCGCCAATGAAATGTATGACAGCACCAGAAACATGCGACTGTTGTAGATTCGGGAATCGTGCGAACCTCCTCGCTCGTTTGGAATTGGACTAACAGGGTTGCCTTTTTATAATAATCAGGTGTTACAGATTCCTGATGTACTGTCTCCACCTTTTCGTTCTGTGTGACCTTTGCTACGACTTCTGCGACTGGAGCGGCCTCAGTTAATAGTTCTGCCCCCTCTAGAAACGGATTGTCCATGGTTGCGTCATAAGGTTCCACATTAGTGGGAGGATTGGGATTGTATTGAACCACCGCATCATGAAGCATAATATCACGACTTTGAATCGGCAAATGGGCAATTAATGGTTTGCGAGATTCTGGCTGTAAATTCCCTTCAATTCCATTTGGCGTTACAACAGCGACAACGGAAAACTGCTTCTTTTTGGAGGTTCGTTTAGTTGGGTCATCAGACTCTGCTATTGTTTTACCGCGACCACGACCTCGACCACGACCACGTCCTGACATATCTATGTCACTATTACTCACTGATTTGTTTAGGTCACTCGCCCTATTAATCAAACCTAAACGGACCTTTTGGAATCATTACTAATGGACAAGACGATACAGACCGATTTTTGGTGTCGGCGAGTCCGCACATGTTTTGATACCTTCGTTAAAAACCCGAATTCTTTACAACATTTGCTGCTGTTTGGCCCCCCAGGATCTGGGAAAACCACGTCGGCCAATTGGCTTGTCAGTCAGATCTGGAAAAATCAGAAATCGCTCATGTGTATTTCGATGAATGCCGCAGATGAACGGTCTCTCGAATCGATTCGTCAGAAGATTTTCCCGTTTTTGAGGGCGTCTTGGTCGGCGATTACCGTTCAAAAATCCGCCCCGAGATTTATTATTTTGGACGAATGCGAGACGTTGACAGAGGCCGCCCAGTTATCCCTCCAGACCATTTTAGACAAGCCGCCTCAGGATGTGTGCGTCATTCTGATCTGTAACAGCCAGAGCCGCATTCACCCGAAACTCAGACAGCGTCTTCTGAGGATTCGATACGATCCACCGACAAAAACGGCGTCTCAGGATCTGTTTCATGAAATTACGAGGGGGGATTTGCGATTCAGTAATCGTAGATCCGAGGCAGATCAGCGATTCTGGTTCTATCTTCATCATCATCCGAGCCAGCTTCAAGAATTTTTACGGACAGTCAACACCGATCCAAATACGATTCTGAGTGAAATTTTGCTTATGAGTCAAATATATTTAATCATGGACTCAGAACTGCTAGATCAGATTAATCTTGCGATTCCCCTTCTAAATTCGAATGTTCAGATGGAATATGTGTCAAAACTCATTGCTAATATTATTGGGCGATTTAAGCAAAAATTTGAAGAGGGTCTAAAGACTGTCACTTGCTAACAATTGTGATGGAATTTACGAAATCACCTCTACGTATCTCAACAATGACTATTACCGCAGATTGGGGGATGCCGATACGCCTGGATATACTCTTTGATCAATTGACGCCATATTTCATTCCCGTCGGATATCCAGAAGAGGGCATCTTAAAATTCGAGAGAAAAAAGAAGGTTCTTGGAGCATGTCACAAGGATCTCTTCACAAATAGAAAAATTACAAAGAATCCCTTCTACAATCAAGATACGATCATTCTAAGGCGACCGTTTGAATCTGGATTCAAGGAAGTCAACATGAAATTATTTGAGAGTGGAGGAATTCAGATGACTGGTGTAAAATCCAAAGAATTTGCGACTGAATCTATCGCATGGCTACTAGAACTCATAAAAACATTGCCGATAAGTCCATTTCAGGCTGTTGCTACAGTAGCAGAAGCAACAGTAGCAACAGCAACAACAGTAACAGCACCAGAAACAATAGCAACGGCAGCAGCAACAACAACACCAACAGCAACAGTAACAGCAGCAACAGCAGCAACAGCAGCAACAGAAACAGTACCAAAGAAGGTCAAACCTAAGACCAGAGTAATCACAAATACCTCTCCGTCCATCACAAAGGTCGGCATTTCACTTATCAATACCGACTATTCGTTGAATTGTGATATTCAGCAGGATAATTTACACAGGCTTCTGATTGAGCGATACAACCTCTTCAGTATGCTCGAAAAGACGATTTATCAAGGTGTGAACGCAAAGTACTTCTACAATACGAATAATCATAGTACGGGTGTCTGTGCCTGCGGCTTACCGGCCTTTTGTAAGGGACAGGGTACAGGGGACGGAAAGGGTGAGTGTAAGCGTATCACAATGAGCATCTTCCGCACGGGCAAAATCATCATTACGGGGGCAAGAACAATGGATCAGATCGAGGAGGCCTATCGGTTTTTGAACCGTGTCTTTGATATGCACAAAGACACGGTTCTGATCAAGAGATAAGGGCTAGTTAGTAATCATCTGCGTCCAAGAGACCATATAAGAACTGTTCCTATTCTTCAGAATTCAACATGTCCACCCAGACACCCGGCACCACTGCGACTGCGACTGCGACTGCGATCACAACTCCCGCCGCCACCCCTACGGAACCAGTCCCAAACCCCACATGCCTTGTTCAAGCAGCTCGTCTCGCTATTCAACAGGACAAGCCCATTCAACTGGACTACTTCTCAGCTACGGCGAACAAGACCGCCTTTATCGGTGAGGACGGAGAGACCAAGGAAAAGGTGCTGATCAAATCCAAGGATGAGTTTACCTCTCATATTCAGAAGCTTTACAAGGTCGGTGAGGACTATATTATCATCACGGAAAACTCGATCTACATCGTCTCAGGTGCCATTCAGAAGCGTAAGTTGAATCTGGCAGCACTACAGGCAGCTGAGTAAGCATGTGTCTTTACTATTTTATTTGGATTTATCCAAACAAAATAGGACTGTATTGATTGATTACTGGACTTCCGCACGTCGAACTTCGTTTGACAGAAGAGCCCTATCGCAGACCATGTACTGGAAGAGTGCCAGAGTCACTCCGAGGGAAATGGTAATCAGACTGTTGAAGGCCACGTACAGCTTTTTATCAAGCGAAATCTTGGATGCTAGGATTAATATAAGGCCAACAACAGCGATCAGGGCGATCACGGCATAGGCGACAAAAAACGCGTAATAAAAACTACAGATCGTAGAACTGTTAATCTTCGACATCCACTCAGGTTCCATTCTAATTGTGTAAAATAAAAAAGGGCGACATAAATAGAATGGCCAAACCACGATCCAGTCGTAAAAGTTTACGGCGTACAAAACGCAAGAACCACAGAAAGTCGCATCGTAAACTAAGAGGCGGCAACTATGAGGTGAGAGGGGCTCCTCTCAGCTATTCTTTGGCAGATGGCTGGTCTTCTAAGATGTCACTCAACCAGGGCACAGACTATTTCAAGTATCATGCGGACCAGCACGGAGGTGCTCTGGAGGGAGGTGAATTCCCAAAGGTGTTGAGTGGAGAACCCTTTCTGTCCGGACCGGCCGCGGCTTCCGCACGTGTCCAGGGTCTGAACGATGCGATCAGGTATTCCGCACAGTTCAAGGATCCCTATCCTGCCGCCCTTGTCGGCAACCAGATCGCTACGGCCGGAATTACGCCCCAGAAGGGAGGCAGGAAGCGACGATCTTCTAAGAAGTCCAAGAAGTCCAAGAAGGCCCATAAGCACGGCAAGCGACGATGTACCAAGAACCATAAGCGACGAATGATGGGTGGTAGTCTTGGTATGCCTCCCCTTGGCTTCGACAAGGTTACGGCAAATGGTCTCCTACTCCCCAACAAGCAGATGTATGATGAGGCTGGGCTGAATCCCGAGTTCCGTGGTGCCGCTGCGGAGTACATGGATGCGGCAGCCCGTGATGCGATCCAGTAAACTAGTAATAGAATACCAGGGCAAATAGGAACATTAATGGTACAGACGCATATCCTAAAGCAAACCCATATCCCACTCCACCAAGTAGCTGGAGTGGTGTATGGCATTCTTTATACCATCTGGCCCAGGCCATTAACCCTAGCCATAAAGAACCAAGAATCCAAAATGCCTTATTATTATAATAGTATATCCAAAGGGCCATTATAAAAAACATGGCTGTAGCCATGTGCCCAGATGGCATGCCGTTTTCCTTACCAGTTTCTTCATTGAATATACCACATCTCTTGGCCCCTTCAGGTCTTGGACTTGGAATAATCTTCTTTAAAAGGCCAGCAGTATATACTACAAAGAAGGTCATTAGAAGAAAGAATACAGACGCAAACCGTGAGTATTTGCCAGGAACCATAATCTTCCATGAAAAATACAAAATAGGGGCAAGGACGGAAAGGGATATCGCGTCAGCAAACAGATCCATTCTACTTATTCAGGCAACTTTGTTAAAAACAGTTCCTTCTGAACATCCGATTCATCTAGGATGGCTCCATTGACACTAACAACCCTCCTTAACCCGCCAAACCCAGATGCCAAAAGATCCTGTGTCGCCGCAGATCCCAACAACACTCTTTCCGTCTGTTTCATGACCATCTTGATACGCACGTAAAGATCCCCTGACAAGGTCGCAGATCCCTTCACTGGCATTCCAAGTCCCGTAATACAGAAGACGTCATTGGTGAAGGACGCAGGAGGGATGTCAATATAGAGCCCCTCATCGTAGCCAGGATGGCCTTCCAAACGGATCCGTGTACCCATCAAGCTCTCGGCGAGATTCAGGACCACCTCAAACTCCAAATGCTGTCCTCCAGAACCGATACGCTTCCAACCGCCCGTGTCGGCTAACGCAATTGTCATCTGGAGATCCCCTGCCTTCTCGAACTCGGGCACTTCGGAACAGGCCTCAGGAAAGGTAAAGGTGTCGCCGGCCTGAGTTCCCGCAGGAATACGTACATCGATTGTCTTCTTTTCATTCACACGCTTCTTCCCGTCACACGCTGGGCACAGTTCCACAGTCTTGGATCCTTCCCCCACACAGACTTCACATGGCCCCTGGGTCTGCATCATCATCCCTCCCATGTTCAAGATTTGTATTTTCACACCTCTACCCCCACAAGACGCACAGGATTCCTTCTTCTTCGCCCCTGAGCCGGCACAGGGTCCGCAGAACCGGCTTCTGTCCAGACAGATCTGGAAGGAATGTCCCGAATATAGTTGGGCCAGAGTCAGCTTGAGCGTCTCAAGCTTGGGAGGAGCCTTGGGGCCCTTTCTACCACCACCTGGTCTGCCCCCTTGTCCGAACATCCCGAACAGATTTCCGATATCGAAGGGAAACTGGAAGCCTCCTGGCATTCCAGGAGGCATTCCCCCTTCCTCTCCAGGGATCTGTCCCGTCATGTCGTAGTGCCGACGCTTCCCCTCATCTGTCAACACGTCGTGAGCGGACCGAATCTCCTTGAACTTCTCTTCATTCCCGCCCTTGTCAGGATGGTGAGTCCGAGCCAAATCCCTGAACGCCCGCTTGATCTCCTGATCGGACGCCTTTTTGTCCACGCCGAGCACCTTGTAAGGGTCCATTATCGTTGTTGTGTTAAATGGCCTTAGACTGATTTGTCGCCCTAAATAAATGGAGCACTGGCTAGTCTATAGAGTGATGAGCTTTCCCGATATGTCAGACATCGAGAAACTCGTCGGTGTCTTTCATTCAATAACAAAAGCAAATACATTTGCGAAAGAACAGGACAGATCTATCCACAGTTATAAGATACACCATATAACTGTGAATGGGGAGGGCCGTGTCTTAACGGACAGGGTTGTGTGGAGTAATTAATCGGTTAAGTAGGTGTCATATATATTTCCAACAGTTAATGCGTTATTATTCTTTTTACGATCCGAATTATTGAGTTTTTTGATCATCTTTTGAATATAATTTGTATTAGATCTGGTTGCTGTTCTCTTCGCTGTTAGATTCTTACGATTTAATACACGACGTGTTGTATTGTTTGTATTTAATCCAAGTGGAAAAGGCACACCTTTTCGTTTCGCTTCATTTTCTTGATGTCCAAGTCTTACTTGCGTTTTTTTAGCACGCTTCTGTTGTTTCGCAACTTTGTCAGGGCGATCCTCAGATAACTCTGTGATTCGTTGGGCTCCATAAATGGCTATATCTGTGGGAAGAGAAATACTGCCTTTGAATTGTGTATTGTTTTTGTAAATGGCCCAGTACGCTGGCAAGAATTTGTAGTTTTGTAAAGGAACAGTAAAATCAATTAAATCTGTTAATGGACTTGTTTCTAATTGTAATTTCAGTTCTGTTATATTTAATCGAACAAGTTCTCCTATATTTCTGTCTACATAGGAATAATTGTCAAATAATTTTAATGAGAAGGGACACTGCTTTGAATCAGGTATTTTATTAAATGAATCATTTAAGGTTATGAATTTTTCCAATGTATTTACAGTATATTTCGTTTTATTACAGGCATCTAAGACGGGTTTCCAGTCACTGCTATCCTGAACCCTCCTAATCAAAATCTGTTTTATAGTATCTGTAACGTGCTTATGTACCTCATTAAATCCCTCTTCGTCGAGATCTGGATTTATAATGACTAGGGTATCAAAATCACCAGGATAGACCTGTTCATACCCCAAAAGTTTTAACGCATTTCCGCCTCCTAAAACTATCCTGTAATCCTTCGTAGATTTTAGAGTTTGATGGACTTCTGAAATAAGGGACAGACAGAATCGTTCGACTTCAGGAATATTCGATGGATACAATAAATTTAATAATTTAACTGGCATATCTGACTTATTTAGATATGGATTCGCATCCATTACAAATGTTTGTCCCAGATTGTTTATAATATACACAATACCACTTTCAGTAACAGGTACAAATCCATGTCTGCCACTTATATAGTAGTTATTACGATCGAGTGGCGGCAAATAATGTAATGGGACATAGAATGGTTCAAATCGTAAAGACGTCATAGTCCTTACTTCTTCCTCTGAAAAGAATTGTAGCCTAAGCGTCCAATGAGGTTAGCCAACAATGGCTCACCTCATTGGGCAAGAAACGGTCTGGAATCAATTGAAACAGCTTCTAGAAACATCCTGTCATCTGTTTTTGACAGGACCTGCCGGATCTGGTAAGACGGCAATTATTAAATCCCTTTTAAAGTTCTATGCGACCAGTCGTGGCCGTTCCAGTCCAACCCTTTGGGGCGAAGAGTCCCTCGAGGAATGTATGATTCTGTCGCCCGACCAGGACCGAGGTATACAGACCATTCGCAACCACGTAACCCTCTTTATCCGTCAGATGGCCCCCCCTCCCTCCAACACAGACCTTAAAACCTGGTCCTGGGTCTTCATCGATGACGCAGACACCTTTCCCCAGATCAGTCAGCAAGCCCTAAGACGACCCATGGAAACCTACAGTCACATTACGCGGTTTATCTTTATTGGATCCTCCACGGAGGACCTCATTCCTGCGATCCGCAGTCGCTGTATCCACATTCAAATGAACTCCTTTGATCAGTATGAATACAAGGACGACTTCCTCAAACTCGTCAACATTCCCTCTCCGTCCTTTACAGAACAAATCTGGTCCTGGATTCTCAATACGACGCAGAATAACGTCTCGGATCTGATTCGAATTCTAACGCTTGTGAAAAATATCCACGAGACCACCAAGCAACCAATTACAGAGAAACTCGTTCAAACGATCTGTTCGACGCCCTTTCATCTCGATTTCTTACCCTTGTTAAACGCTCTCAATCAGAGGAATTACGTGGGTGGGACCCATACACTCCTAGAAATCTGGAAACGCGGATACACCTTCGAGGATGTTCTCGAATCCTTTCAGACCATTCATGGACTTTTCGGGGAAAATTCCATGAAAGAAAACACGCTTGTTCATACCTTCTTGATTCACGCATGGATTGCCTATTGTAAGGGCAATACATCCGTGCTGTCACTCCAAAATGTCTTCTATAAGACTCTTAATGATTCCTCACTCAAGCGAATGGGCTTATAAATACAATATTGTTGAGCAATGATGCTGAGAATGGCTAGAATATGAATCGACATGTGCCATCGATTCGCTATAACTAGATTTGGATGATCAGTAAATAGAGACTTATAGGGACTAAAATAAATGATCCAATTGTACCCATTTACTACACATGCTATTGTCATTCCAGGCACAGACCCATTATATCCGTCGACAAAGGATCGAATAACAACACTTGTTAGGGCGACCTGATCCAAGACAAAGGATGCGGGTGTACGCAGTGAATGGTACCAAACACTACTAAATCCCAGTAGAAAACTGAAAAAGGCGGTGAGATAATTCTCTATAGTCAGAGCCGTCAATCCCGAGACCACAAAAAAGGACCCCGTGAATGCGAGGTCCTTTTTAGGTTCAGGCGTAAACATGCTTCGAATATCCATCGTTTTAAATAAAATCTATATACTACTTTAGGCCTTTATATCCACTGGCGGACCAATAAGTCCCTTCTCAAACAGATATCTAACCGTTATATCGGACTCCATGATCTGGTCCTCGTTCATACGTAAGAACCAACCGAAGATCTCTCGATCCCTGAGTTCCGTCCACAGGAGCGGGACATATACAGTATAAGGCGGCAGATTAAACGGAATTTTGCCCTCAATGCCAGTTGCCAGAATGTCCTCGAGCTGGATCCGCTTCCCACCATGTTTTCGTCCTCCTTCGGCGGCATAGTCCACCTGGACTCCAGGGTACCTGGATGACAGATTTGTCCAGTCCCACTTTGCGTCCCCACGAATCTGCTGCCCTCCAGCTGTCGCATCAAGTCGACCCCTACAGGTCAGTTCCCAGTCGTTAAACAGTGGCATGTTACTCTGGGGAGCCCAGATACAGCGGAAGCCGGGAATGGCGGTACCCTCCTGACCGGCATAGGTCTCATCCAGATCTGTGCCGTAAAAGACTGTGCGATCCTCGGGCAATGGTCCGAAGGGACGAATACAGATCGTGTGGGGGTCTAGCCATAACCCTCCGAACTTGGCTAGCACAGCCGCCCTAATCCAGTTGATCTCTGCCTCGTTCACGGACTGAATGGGATTTTGTAACCGGGCCGGTAATGCCTCTATTCCTAGAAGCTGGGCCACTCCTGCCAATCCCGTAATGACCTCTACGCGATACTCGTTCTGGTTCTGAGCGACGATTGTCTCATAGCACAGATTCATGTATGGCATATTGATCGCACGACTGGACCTGGCTCCAAAGTCGTACCAGTTGCGACTGTTCACATCGGCCGTATCGTAGTAGAGCCAGATGACCGGCTTGTCTAGGCCTCGTTCCAACAGATGCTTATCGAGAAAGACGTTCTCCTCGATCAGTTTTTTACTGTGGTACAGAGCGAAAACGCATGCTGCTAAAAACAAAATAAGCAGTGCTAAAATAAGTTTGGCGAACGAGTCCATGATCCCTATTCGTCCCCTCTAAAATTATTAATGTTTCATGATGATTCAAAAAACATTAATAGGCTATTTCCCATATCAATCATAATATTTTTGTATATCTTTGTATTTGTCCCAGTGATACCCCCATCTTCCTAGAAGTATTTTATCACTGTTGGATCGAAGAAACATAATGTTGTATAGTATGCGATATAACATAGTTGTTGTTGTTATTCATTTTAACATACAAATCCGTTCAATTTTATGAGAAATACAAGTCAAATGCGGTCACAAAGTTGTTGTAAGCAACACTGTCCTCCCTCAGGTCATCAATTGACACGAGGATCGCAGGAAACATGGGAACATTGTATTGAAGATATAGAAAGGGATTCTCTGGATCCCTGTCATCTGTGACTTGATTGATCAAACAGTCCACGTAGTCTGTAAGGGCCTCATACGTAGGTACTTCTAGGACCTGTTCATAGGGATCACGCTCATCTCGTTCGACTACCTTTATACTGTACCCCGTTCGACTTGGCTTAATGTACGCCACAAAATCATTGAGACCCTCGGCTCTCTGGAACACAAGCATAACACTGGATGGACTCATTCTATGTATAGATGTGTAGCACTCTTTAGATTACTGTCGATCCGTAATGACCAATTGCTTCATGCGATCGAAATATCTCTGCTCCATAACTCCTTGATCTGCCGCCCTCACTTGACGGTTCTGTTCCCGTTGCTTGATCTGTTTCTCAGCCTCGTACATCTGCGACCGTTCCTGATCTGTGAAGGGATCGGGCCCCTTTTCTCTGTTCGCTCTGTACGCATCGATGGACCTGTTCTCCACTCGGACATTGCTGACCTTGTCTGAAATGGTCGCCTCACGACTGAACGCATCCATCAAGTCGGAGAACTGCTGCTTCGAGTTCGGGGCCGGTGTAAAGGTATCGGGTCGTTCTCTGCCGAGTTCCAGACCCATAGAGGGAGCGAGCGTCAAGGCCATCGCTTCAGGATGGACAAGAGCATTGGAAGGACGACTAGCCCCTTGCTTCCTCGCCGACTCATCAAACATCTTGTTAAAGACATCGCGATTGAACTTGCCCTTGAATTTATCCCCCGAATCTGTGACTCCCTCATCCTTCAACCAATCACCATATCCGTCATTATCAGGGTCTACCATGTGCGTCTTCTCAAACATAGTATTGAACGCCGTCAGATTCAAGCTCTTCGGATTGAGCTTCACAGGTTCCACATGTTGCCAGGCCTTGGACTCCTCGGATCTGCCTGTGGTGAGCTGTTCAGGAGCTGACACTTCCTTCAAAGGCCCTGTTCGACCTCCTTGGAGCCGTTTCAAGATCTCGGTTAGATACGCAAAGGCTCTTGTGACCGCCTCAAACTGCTCCTCGGACCCCCCCTTATCAGGATGAGACTTGAGCGATGCTCGCTTATAGGCCTTCTTCAATGCTTCTTCAGTCAATACAACCTCTTCTTGAATTCCAAGGACCTCTAGACAGGACGAAAAGTAACTCACCATTTTCTGCTGGGGCGTCTGGGTAATGGCGGTCCAGGCATTTTGCTTGGGTTCGGCGTAATTGGTTAATTGCCCAGTTACTTTTCGGGTGTTGATTTCTGGCTTGGGATAGACCACCGGGTTTTGGAAGTTGTTCATGAGGGTTCTGGGAATAGGCTGTTGCTGTTGTTGCTGTTGTTGATACTGTTGATGCTGTTGATTTTCCCCAGGCAAAACAGGTGGCTGCCCCCCCGTTTGAACCGTACTGACGTAATTCAGTAGGTACGAGTAGACCCCTGCTCTCTTCGCGGTCTGTGTATATTCAATGCCGGCCAGACAGGTCTGAATCATTTGGACACGTGTCTGCGGCGACTGAAGCTGTAAAATATTTTGATAAATGCGGACGTGTGCCGGATCAAATGCTGACACAGATACACCGTTGCCCATCTCTTCCTTACTGGAGGAAAGAAGGAAAGGGCCTTAGACTCAACTCAGAAGCAATTTGACTTCCTGAATGGATGGAATGGGAATCTTCGGCTCACACTCCCAGAAGAATCGCCGACCGATGCTACAGAACTCGAATTCGGATGGAAAGTACCAGGGAGCGACAGTCATAAATCGTCGTTGTTTACTGGCGGTAGATGGGATCAGATTCCATGAACTGGGGGGTAGCACTAGACAGAGCTGCTCGGCTGTGAGGATATCTGCTGCCCCTACTACGATCGGCACAGCCTTCACATATCCTGGATTCTCTGTAAGGCCTTTGGCCAGATCCGACCAGAGCGGTGGCACAGACCATGGGAAGTACCAGTTATAGCAGACAGGGACGCCCCTGTAATAGTCCCAGATCCAACCAAGACCCTGTAAATAGGTACGGATTCCATCCATCCCTTCGGATCCTTGAAGGGATCGACGGTACACGGATCGCCAGTCACCAGCAGACAATAACCGATTCTCCTCCCCCTGGACCATCGGCCAGTTCGGATCCCCTAAGACCAGATCCGACGCATACTGATCGCTCTGTCGAACCTTGTTCCGCACATAGGTCAGCACTCGCTTCTCCTCCATAGACGCCAGGGACTTAAAGAGAGCGGTCAAGCCGACCACACTCGGACACCCCTTTTCATCCAGCAACGGACTAGTCCCTTGTAAATGGGCCACGAGGTCCATGAGCACCTCGTGTCCGTCTTCCCGCATTTTGAGACCGAGGGCGGATGGTAGGAAGTCATTGCCCAGAAAGGACATGGCGAAGCAGTATTCACGAATAGGCATCGTTTCTGTAATCGTGTCTCGTAAGGCATCAATGGAGAACCATTGAAACTGCTCTTCCCCTGTGGCATCGCGGACCATGGACCCATCCTCGATCTCTTCCCGAAATAAGTAGACGGACAGTGGTTGGCTAGTGGTTTTGGATACCGTGTCCTGAGTGAGGAGGGAAAGGACCACCAGGTCTGCGTCCAGGCCATAGACGGCATAGGTTGTGTCTGTAGACACAGCCAAGCTGTGTCTCCGCGTCGGTGTTGCCGAGCAACACCTTCGCCATTGCTCCATAATCTTGTGTTCACCCTCCCCAGGCTCATCCGAAGAGCTAATAATCCATTTCTTGTTCATTTTCTCCAAGACCTTCCTCAGTTTCCCCATGAATTCAGTGCCCGGCGTGATCGCATTGGTATCCCAGCGTTCTTTTGGGGAAGAGGCATCTTGTCCCTCGGCAAGCCCATGCTCCGTCAGCCAGGCCGACTTGAATCGCCGCAACCTCTGCTGCTTCATCTTAGCCATCGGCACGACCCCATCCACGGCAATATAGACTCCTTTCGCAGGGTTTACCAAGGCAACTACCTTCTTTGTATAGGCTACAACTGCTGCCAACAGCTCAGCCTCCCAGGCCTCCTGTCCTTCTGGTCCAGGATACGGTCTTAAATCAGGTCGCCTCAAGCAGTGGTAAATCAAGCAGTTGAAATCCATCCAAAGCCAATCCACGGAACCAGGATTGCTTCGACGAACAAGATTCTTATTCTTCTTGGTTAGTCGCCTGTAATAGGAAGGGATTCCCATGTTTGTGCCTTTATCAATTCATTTACTGATCCTCAAATTTACAGAAAGTTTATCCCCCTTCAGTAGGGATCATCATGGGTGGTGTTGCGTCATTCATTTCACAAAAAACCATTGGTAATAAAGATATGACACAAACATCGTGGCATTCGTCAATTGTACCAAATTTTATTACACCTGTCTCAGGTTCCATTTCAGAAATTGGCCGACTTTTTCCCGATTCGGTTATCTTTGGATCTCTATTACTATATTTTTTAACCCAAAATATGGCCTATGGGATCTTTACGGTATTTCTGATGGAGACAAGTCTCTTTCACAAGCTGATTAGTTTCGTGTTTGACAAGACAAGTGGTGGCAAAAATGCGTCCAATACAAGTGGGCCAGCAAGAACGACGGATATGAAATGTCGTTCCGGATTCCGATATAGTCGCATCGAATTTGAACGGGGCTTCCTTGGGGGCGGCTATCCGTCTGTTCCCATGTTCTTCTTCGGATCGATTGCGGCCTATCTTTTAATGGCAGATCTGTCATTTAAAGACACACTCGATCAAATGGGCCCTGAATGGAAGGGTCGCTTTGTGTTCGGTACAACTATGATCGGTATTGTATCTTTCCTTGCGATTCTATCTAGAATTGGATGTGACTCATTAGTGGAATTAGGTATCGCATTCGGTGTTGGTATTGCTGTAGGAATAGCAATGTATTATTTGAATTCACGAGTATTCGGCATGGAAAGTATGAATTTTCTTGGTCTTCCATATTTACTTGATAAAACAAAAACTGATAATCCCCTGTATATGTGTACAACGGTCCCTCAAGGAGGGCCACAGGAAGAATCCTAATGTCCCTAGAGGGATATATTTTATATGGTCGTATGATAGAGATGGCTACGCTTGCGAATATTGATTTATTTGGTATTATTTCCGACATAAAAATATTCCTGTACGCGGGCTTTCAGACGCTCCCACTAACTATGGCAGGAACTCTTCTTATACTCAGTTTGTTCACGGGCAATTTTGCGATCATATTCTTTTTGATCGGCTATTTAATTTTTGTACCGGCAATCACGACAGGCATCAATATATTAGCTAATATGGTAAACATGGCTGGGCCAGTGGATGAGATATGTAACACTATCCTTTCCTATCCGTCTTTTGACACGTCACCAACAGGACAAACAGAGAATGTATTATTTACGCATTGGATGGGTATGACAGTCTTCCTTTTCTCCTATCTTATCGCTAACGCAGTTAAATTATACAAATTGCCGCCTCCCAAGGTTACCAATCCTAGCCAAGCCATGAAAAATTCGATTAATCAAAAGACAACCCTACGAAAGAGTCAAATGATCATCTGTATGATCATGATCTCATTGGTAGCTCTCCTATTTATCATGATACGTGTAAATAGTGGATGTGATCGATGGGGGACAGCAGTAGCAGCCATAGTCTTTGGGCTGTTTGGCTGGGGTTGGTTTGAACTCCTATCCGTTAAAAATAATGCCCGTCTGTCAGATATCTTTGGTATTGCGAATCGTCTCTTGCCACCAGATGCGTTGGCAAATCAACCTATGGGATGCTTTCCTCAAGAAAATAAGTGAGAATTATAGGACTGTCAGACAAATATAGAGTTCTTCCAATAATCGAACATAGCGTAGAATATCGTCTCGTGTATGAAGTCTCAGAAACATAGCTCGTCGCATATGTTCGGAAATAATGGTTTTCCAGGTCGCAACTTGAGCCTTTGGCACCGGTCCATAGACCGATGTCAGAGTCTCTTCTGGAAAGATTAGATCCTGTTTTGACGCAAGACGTACATGGTTATGAAAGGTCCAGAGCCAGGTTCTCAGAGCCTTGCCCCATTCCATCCGTTTTAAACGAAATACGGGTTCCAAGGAATGCCCATTAAGATATTCGATATAATGATTTTTACATCTGGCACAAGGAATACAGGCCCTTAGCGAATGTAAATACGATCGCCACAACCTCTTTTCGTCTGCTTCTTTCGTATCTGTCGTCTTGTTCCCTGTTAGCTCGGCCAAGTGATGAAATAGGTTCCAGAGAGCTGGCCCCCATACCGTTGTCACGGGGCCTTCCATTACTAAGATTTTTTTACTATGGTTTAGGTTGAAAAATTGAGCTCCTTTCATTTCAGTGAATGGATTACATGACCGAGCCTGAATATAAAGTTCCCAGGCTCTTATGGGAAAGTTTGGAGGCCGTTCTCTTGGCCCAGGGTAAACGGCTAGTCAAAGATATGGCCAAGACACTTGACGTGAATGAGAAGGAACTGCTCAAAAAGGTCTTCCCAACAAAGGATTCGATCAAGGTCACCCTTCATGACACCCAGACATCCTCTTTACAGTGTCAAGCCTTCATACAGGATGGGGTCATCGTGAGACATTGCGATCATCCAGTTCTGTTAGGGTCCGAATTCTGCGGATCCCACAAAACAAACAGATCGACCGTCACAGACTCGGAATCCGCTATCCAATATATCAAACTTCGTGACTCTCCTGACCGACCATCCCTCTGGGTCCGACTACCAGATAATTACGTGGTCGATTCCACAGGAAAAATCAGGGGCCAGTATTCGCGGGAACGAGAGTCTTTACAGCTCTTCCAAGTCGAGTAGCCTAAATAACGGTCCCATTTTTAATGTAATGAACAAAATACAATCAATACAGTCAAAACCAATTATATCGGATCTAAAACCGTCAATTCTTAAAGCTAGGAAGAAGAAGGCAAGGTTACAGAAAAGGATCCTTACCCGAAAATGTAAGTCGCAATTCAGGCCTCCCATTTATACCGCGGCCTATCTTGAAAGGATCCATCAAGAGTTTCGGAGGCCGCCACAAACAGTGGTTCCCATTCATTACTTTTCGTCCATATATTCAGCGGCAAGAATAGTTCATATGCTACGATCCAATTGTACTAGTATAGCACAAAGTTTATTGTATTTATCAGTAGATGATCAGAGTCCCTATTTTCAAACCCTACATGAAAGAGCATGTAATGACTATTTAATGGAACGAAAGATTCGTGGTATTTTTCGTAGACTAGTCTGTCGATGGCGTACAAGGCGAATCGATGCGAAGCCACAGGATCTCATAGACCCTATTACCTTTATGCCGATTGAGCAACTAGTCACTGTCTATGACATGGAACAACGACGAAAATATTGTTTTGATGCGATGTCACTGATCAAGTGTATCACAAAGGATCTGTTCCGACAGCAATATACTATCCCGAGTCCCCAGATGCCCAAAAATGTGGTGACAAATAGACCGTTCAAATTCCAACAGCTCATTTCCATTCAGCGGCAACTTGCTGCTATCCCTGGATCCGCCTATTTCTCCTATTTTCGAAAAATCGGATTCTGTCTGAATCAGTGGAGGCTGTATATGGGCAGGACACTCCGTCTCTCGGCAATTAAAGAAGAACTCAACGATATACGATCCTATGATGGAAAGGAAATGTTAGCAGATTTTATCAAGGACACTATGGCAGAAATCGGCATAGTCGTGACAGACCATTTTGAGCAGATTGTTACAGATGCGATCGAATGGTATTCCGACGATCCGTTGCTAGCCCGTCTCCGTCATCTGTGTTTTTTGAATCATGAGGCCCATATTTATAGGATTGACAACCAGCCCATGTTGCTTCATCTGTTTGATGCTGCGTTCCGAAAGACGTATCCTAACGGGCCTCTGTGGAAAAAAGTAGGGGATCGACAATTTGAAGAGGCCGAGGCTGAACGACGAGCAGAGGATGCCGAGATGGATGACTAAATTGTTTCGATAGGGTAGGGAATGGGAGCGACAACGAGTAAAGAAGAATCAACAAAACCTGTAGGTCTTAATTATTCAAAATGGAATGACACAGATCCACGTCGTCGTATATCATGGGCAAATAATAAATCAAGATCACATGGAACACTGTATATTTTATTTATGTCTATCACCCATGATTGGTTATTAGAATTAGTTAAATATGGTACAATTAAAAACAAAAATTCTGGAAAAGTATATGTAAATAAAACATTTGTAGATTCACTTTATAGTTTGTATGATGATTATTATAAGCAAATACTACCCTATAAGGAGTCAACTATTTCATTTAACACGCTGGGTACATATATTGTAAAGACACGTGATTTGCTTACAAATATTTCTAAATTAGATGAATTAAATAAACATAATTTGGATAAATTTTACGAACAACTCGATTCATTGTCAAAGGAATTTCGTGAAAGAATAAAACCAAATAATATATCTTTGGCTACAAATGAATTCAATCCTGAATTAAAACGTCAGCTTATTAAAGCGGGACATTTTGAATCAGGTTATATATACAATCTTCAAGGACGATCAGATCCAAAATATGCCTTAAATAAGAAACGTCTAGAAAAAACTTCAAAACAAGTTGAACTTGATAATTATATGGCATTCAAATGGAAAGTTGGTAATGAAAATGATCCTACCTACAAAAAATTAAAAGGGGATCTTAATGCTATTAATAGTGAATTAAGTAAATTAACGACTAATTACGAAAGAAAAACCGCATCACGTAATACACGTAACAGTAGCACTAGTAGTAGAGGTGGCAAACGCAGTACGAGAAAAAACAAGTCTAAGTAGAGATGTCAATATCAGTTGTCGCAGTATTCCAAACCCCTGAAATCCAAGGCGAAGCCGTGGCAAAACAGGCAGGGACCAAGACACGCCTGTCCGTCACTTTTACGAAGCTACCACCTGGACTCCACGGTTTCCATATTCACAAGGCGGGCGATTTGAGGGGCGAGGGGTGTCTGGGGGCCTGCGATCATCTTCACCTAGGCCCTCCTTGTGACCACGGGGGGAGACCCGGGTCCACAGCGATTAGACATACAGGGGATCTTGGAAATATTGAACTGACGGGAAAAGAGGTCCACTATTCCTATTTGATCCCTCATTTGAAGCCTGAGGATTTGCTCGGACGGTCTTTAATCGTTCACGAGGACGAAGATGATCTGGGGAAAGGCGACTTTCCAGATTCCAAGACCACGGGTCATTCAGGGAAGCGAATCGGCTGTGCGATTTTTGGCCGAGCCATGTGTCCTGTAAAGCCAACCAAATCAAATACTCGCAAACTTCGCCGCTAAATAGAAGCCGAACCAGATCAGAAAGCCACATACAACAAGACTTAAAATACATAAACATAATAGACTCCTCTTCAAACACATGGGCCTGGAAGGCATATGTTTTTGAATGGGCCACAGATGACGACAACTCGGGCATTGTTTTTGATAGGTAAGTTGCTTCCAGTGATCAACGCACCCATTATGAATGGGCAGATAACAGTTACATGGGAACTGGCGAATTGAAACGAGATGGCTTTGGCCACACATAATACATCCGACTTGTATTATCGCAGGAGGGGCTGATGGGATTACAGATGATGGTATTGATGTATAGGGTCCTCTGTATTCATAGTCGGGATCGTGGTCCATTCTAACTAACGATTAGCATTTTCCTCATAGGTTCTAAAAGTTCGTCGGCGACGCTTGTCTCCTCTCTTGTTATGTATAGCTGAGCCACATCAGCCAGATCCAAGACGCATCCCTTGTCAATTTCCATGTTTAAGACAACCGACGCAGACCATTCATAGAATCCCCAGGCGAACCGGCTTTCCCCCGTCATCCAGAGGCGACCGAGTGCGGCCAGATCAAGCGTTTGACCAGATCGTAGGACACCTGATCCATGGCTTTTCTTCTGATCTGTCAAGGACCATTCGTCAGGGATATCATCGGGAAAGTAGGTCCCATAAAACGCCTCCAAGGCGTCATCTGACTGACAGGCCTGAGACCATGGACCGGCCCAGAAAGGACTTAAAGGAAACTGGGCCTCGAGGCCTCTCAGTTCGGCCAGATTCGATTCTTTCGACCCCATTGTTCCACGCCCTGTTCGTCCGTACAGGCATTCGAGCGGTATTGGATAGATCCGTCGACTTCGACGACCTTCCAGGGAAGTCCAGCTTTTAATGGACGCTTCCAGAGACGGGGGTAACGACGAATAGGGGCTTGGCAGGCGATGGATATCGATGACCGTTTGTTGGATAATTTGAGCACAGGTTCCGATAATGGTCCATTCAGTTCCTACAAGACCTACTGATTCCATGATTCGACCGAGACTCGATCCCCTCATATAGGGTTCTGCTAAATCAGGTCCAAGTTTGGAATAGGCCCACCAGGCACATAAGACTTTGCCCTGGAACAGACAGGATGCGAAGTACTTTTGGAGGGTTGTTTGATAGGCTTTCTGTGTGGGGAGACGGAGACAGGGTCTATCGGGGACCACAGATTCATTGGACCCGAGAACTAGGACAGCCCATAGACTGTTGTCTCGATTCTCACGGCAGACCATGGATAGCCTGTAGGCAGCCTTATGGAGTTCTGTAGGTATGGATAGGACAGTGGGATCGTAGAGGGTGTCTCCTGGAAAGCCAGGGTCTGAGGCCAGGGCTTGCCAGAGCCAGGTTTCCAAGAGGACAGCCCAGGCCTGAACAATCGCTCCTGAATCGACGAGTTCCTGACACCAGAAGGCCGCTTCTTCAGCCCTCCCTCTACAAATGCTATAGCTCAGGGCTACTTTGACTTCGTCAAAGCGATATAAATGTCGTGTGAGCATGGTTACACTCCTAACACCCTGTTTGATAGATCAATTTTATGAATTGCTAGTCTAAACCGATTACCCTATGCGTCTCTAATATGGAAGGGGTCATTGAACTGAGAAAGAATGCTCTCGTTTTTGTGCCTGATATAGATCCATCAACCTGTATATTGTTGCCCAAATCAGCCAATTTTCTGAGGGGGGACCGTGCGATCAATCAGTCTAATACTATTACGCTGGTTCACAGGGTTCCTGGAACGACGGTGGCAGTTGTAGAATCCCCTACATCACTCTTTTTCCCCACGTATGATTCATCTCTGCCTCATATTACTAATAAACTATCAGTTGGTGATCGCGTCCAAGTGAAACTTGGATCCCATGGATCTGTCACCATCGAATCTGTCTGGCCCCGAGATCCCAGAACAGATGTGTCTTGGCTCCAAACAACAGTCCAACATATCCCTGTTCGTCCTGTCCCCCCTGTCAAACAGGGACTTCCTCTGTACACCAGATCTGATATTGTTGATCACACAGACCTAGGTACATTTACCATTGATCCAACAAGTTCGGTCGATTTTGATGATGCCATTTCTGTGGATCTGTCTAGACAGACAGTCTATGTACACATTGTGGATATCGCTCACGCCGATCTGACAGAAACAGAAGAAGCAAAGCTTCGAAGCCAATGTCTAACTCTGTATTTAGCAAATGAAGGAACAGAGCATCTGCTTGATTTGGAAACTGCTTCTGATAGACTCAGCTTAGTTCAAGGAAAGCCCAGACAGGTCGTAACAGTGGCCATGAAAGTGGCACATGGACTCATTGAGTCCTATGAGATTTATCGATCGATTATTATCGTGAAACGCCGATATACCTATGATGAGGTAACTGACCTCCTTACAAGTGGCGGGGCGGGTCCAGCCCTTCTACTCCTCAATGATCTTACCCACCACAGATCTGCCCAAATCAACTATAATCTGACGCTTCCGTCCATTCGATTTACCATGGATCAGTCGTCTGGTCTACCAATTTCCTTGAAAGCAGAAGCGACGAATGACGATGCTCATTCCCTCGTTGCGACCGCCATGATCATGGCAAACCTTGTGATAAGTCAACACCTAGCAAAAGCTAATATCAAGCTGCCTAACAGGTTTCACGATACGTTACGAGGCATTCCCATTCAAGAACCTGTTACAGGGAATCCAGTTGTTGATTCGTTTGTGCTTGTAAAAAAGTTCGCTCGAGCCAAGTATTCTGTGGACGAAAAGGGTCATTTTGGCCTTGGCCTCACCGACTATGTCCACTTTACCAGTCCCATGCGTCGCTATGCGGATGTATTGGTTCACAGGCTGTTGGCAGGAGTCCAGTATGACAATCTGGAGACCGAAGTCGAGGCCATGAACCGGCAGAGCACAGCTATGAGAGGCTATCAAACGCTCTATCAGAAGTGTAAGCTTGCGTGGTGGGTTCAAGATATGAACGGTCCCTATGAGGTATTTTGTACCGACGTAAAGGCCGTGGGGATTCAGTGGTTCCTTCCAGCTCTCAGCCTCAATGGGTTTACGCATGTGAGTGCCTTGGAGCCGAAGCAACGCTGGTCCTGGAAGGACGGGAGTTTGACTGGACCATCAGGCACCACTGTTCGTCTCGGGTCTATCCTAGAAGGGACTGTCATGAAGGTTGATCCTGTTACCTTGGCGATTACCTTACAATTAGTGGCGTAGATCTATTATGAGTTTAAATACATAATGATCTGATACTATCAAATGACAAAACGTATATTTATGTCCTTTGGAGGCCCGACATATAATTATCACTGTGCTGTCAAACGTATTTGTAAGGAAGCGGCAACATTCGAATTATTTGATAGGATTATTGAACTAACTGAAAAGGATTTATTGACAGAGACGGACTTTTGGAGAACACATGCCCCACATTTTCGTCGAAATATGAGGGGCTTTGGCTATTATTTATGGAAATCATTTTTAATTAAACGACAGCTAGAAAAAATGGAAGACAACGATTTATTATTTTATTCAGATGCTGGTTGCGTTTTAAATTTACAGGGAAAGACACGACTAATGGAATATTTTGAACTTGTGAAGATGAGTCCGAATGGTATTGTAGCATTTCAGTTACAAGACCATTTGGAAAAAACATGGACAAAAATGGATACTATAACGTTCTTGAATGCTGGGAATCTATTGGATACAGACCAGGTTATTACTACAGCTTTTATAATTAAGAAATGCCCTGAGTCTGTAAGTCTTATTAATAAGTGGTATGAGGTATGTTATAATTATCACCTAATCGATGACTCGCCGTCTGTTGTACCAAATGATTCATCTTTTCGTGATCATCGACATGATCAGAGTGTTTGGTCTATTTTGATAAAACAGAGCAATGGAACCATTTTGAAGGATGAAACATGGTTTGATCCTTGGTCTAATGGAACCGAATTTCCAGTCTGGGCTCTGCGAAAAAGAAATGGATAAGAATAAGATCTATACATCAGATGGAATATAACTCACATGCGAATGAGATTCTACCTCGCTTATGGCTAGGGGATTATCATGCGTCCCAGGACGAAACCTTCTTACGGTCCAACCATATTGACGTAGTCTTTAACTGTACAAAGGATCTTCCGTTTTCGAATGTAGTCCCGACGAAGTATAGGATTCCCTTAGATGACAATTTGGAAGAACAGGAAATACGGAACGCTGGTCTGTGGGCTGGCGAAATAGTCATGAAGATTCTGAAACATTATAAGGCGGGGGACCGAATCCTAGTTCACTGTATGGCAGGTCGACAACGGTCGGCTGTCTCCGTGGCCATGTGCCTAGTATTTCTGAAACGGATGCGATCCGAGGAGGCCATTCAGTTCATTCGCCAGAAGAGACCTGTGGCCTTCATGCCATACCCGAACTTTTTGAAGTCGCTTCAGATGTTTGAGGAGCGATATCAGCGAGAGATTGCTCCTGTTGTTGGAGGGTTTGAGATCGTTTGAGCCATGCGAGTCGCATGCGTTCTCTATGTTGTTTATTGTAGTCCGCTTCTTCTACAGGTGTTACAGAAGTAACAGTTGTAAGTGTTTCAAAAGGAGTAGGTATTAAATCAGGTATAACTGTTTCATTAGCAATTTCATTAGTAATACTGTTCGTCATCACTTGATCCTCTTGTTCTGTAAGAACAAGCGGTACAATCTCAAACTCCACTTCACCTCCCAATCTAACAACCAGATCAGGTTCTGTCGTCTCCACAAGAACAGCAATTTCATAGCCGCCGAGATCTTTGACTGGTACCATGAGTGTTATTCCTGTCTGAAGCACGTGGAACATGTCCAAATACTCTTCTATCACAGACCGAAAGTCCGTATCATAAGCAATCCTATCAAGAGGCTTTAAAACAAGTTTTGTAGCAGGTAATGGTTGTTCAAAGAGGGGCTGGAGACTGACAGGGTCATCTGTAACGGTGCTAATCTGATCCATGATCCAGAGGGGAGCATAGATAGTACGATCATCTGTATCAGGATTATGGCTTCCGATACAAACCGTCTGGACTTGCTCCGTGATAGGATTGGTTAGGGTAGCCAACAAGGGACAGCCAGGAGGATAATGCTCCATCCATGCCTGTAGCACTGATCTAGGAACAAGAATCTCATCTGAGTGTTCTTTATCGACTTCCACAAAGGTCAGGGATCGAATCGGCAAAATCTCTTCAAAGGAAGACATAGTAGGTTAGCCTATTTTATAATCTAACCTCTTTTCAAATTTACATGTCTACTATTGATGAAACGGACATTGTACCTTATAAACCTGTCAACAAGTGTTGTAGGGAGAACGAGGATGAGCGATTTGAAGTAGTCCTTTCGTCCATTTCGATTGACGATATTCGCAAAAATGCCATTCGCCGTCGCTACCTGTATCTGTTGTACAATTTTCGCCGTCGTTGTTTTTATTATTCCCTATGTTATTACATCGGGCATCTAATTATTACGGTCGGATCTCTGATCGTGCCGGCACTTATCTCCGTCCAGTATAATCAGACAAACGATAATTCCATCATTTTTAATTGGCTCACATGGACCTTGTCCCTTTTAGTCACAACCTTCAATGGAGTGTTATTGCTCCTCAAAATCGACAAGAAATACTACTTTCTCCATACGACCTTGGAACGTCTCAGATCCGAGGGTTGGCAGTATTTGGAACTCACAGGTCGTTATTCGGGTGCTCTTACACATTCTGTACCAACACATGACAATCAGTATCGTTATTTCTGCCACTATGTGGAGAAACTCAAGCTCAAACAGATCGAGGAGGAATACTATAAGTATGAGGATGCCACGAACGTCATGAATCACACACCTGGTCCCATTAAACCGACGGAAACCCCCCTCTTTCCGCCCTCTCTGGACAAGGAGTTAAGTACTCTTATAGCCCCCCAGTCCATGAAGGAAGCGATTAAAGGTCTTGTGGCCAAGAATCAGGTATCCGAAGAATCCTTTGTCCCAAAGAATATTGTTGTCGAAGAGTAAGGAAGGACCATGCCACCGCATCAGTGTCAATGCGACCCTACATGTAAAGAGGTTGCCATAAAAGGAGAAGGACTCTGTAAAAAACATATGAGAACCTGTCGTAAACATCGGCTTTCAGGCCATGAACCCAGTTATAATCCCCAAGCCTATAATGACGAGTTTATCATTCAGGACACCCACAATTGTTATGCTTATGCGTTCAATCACTTCGATAAGCCCTCGGACAAGGAATGTAACAAAAACAGTTGCGATATCCCCTTTCACCAGCCAGGACGAAGAGCCGGTTACCCGAAGTGGGATAAAATCAAGGGAAAACGATGTCCCGATATTGTGGCTCGTGTTATGGGCGATATTCCGGGTGTTCGCCTAACGAATGCGACTAGGCGGTGTGCTAAGGGATCTTCCAAGGTGGCCCTTGTGGTAGATCCTGAGAATGACTATCATTGGTATCGCCTAGATGACGACGGATTCTGGTCGCATAAGCCTGGAGGGACCAAGGTCACCCGAAAAGACGCATCAGGTCACAGGATTTATAGGCCAGACTTGGCAGACAGAGATTATACGAAGGATTCGGGTAACCTTAACTATAAGCAGTTCTGTAGTTACATGTGCGTCCCCCGAAACAAGACCTTAAAACTAAAGCGAGGTGGTAGACGGAAGTCCATCAAGAAACGGGTCGCTTCTTTAACCAAGGGCCGGCGTACTTGCGAATGATGTAGTTTTCGGGTTCTAGTTCAGCGAGAGCCTGGACACAGTCATAGCGTTTTGTGGGGCTCATATTACACATCTTACGAAGGACGTCAAACAACTTATCCTTGGACAATCGAAAGTCGCCTCGATCAAAAGACGGCCACAGATTCAGTTTGGACAGTAGCTTTATCAGAATTGTCCCGACGGCCCAGCTATCACAGACTGGCCAGTACAGATCGAACCAAGTTTCCAGATCGCCCTTTTGGGCGGAGGGGCTCTTAAGAAAGAATTGTTCAATATCTGATCGCTGGTCGTCTTCCTTAATGCCCAGTACTGTCCTGATAAGCTTTACAATTTGCCTTTCTTCCACTATATCACGAATGACCGTATATCCGTCTTTCTTGATATGAACAGCGTTCACGAGCATAAAATCGGGACTCTCTTGACTCAGATTTAACTGATAGGAGTGCTTGAGACGACGAAGAAGGTTGCTGCGATCCTTGGTATCGATGGACAGGTTGAAATCAATGGCTCGAGGAATATTCGCATTGTCCACTAATACATTTCCTGAATGAAGGTCCAAATGGACAATTCCGTGAAGGGTCAGAAGGGCGAAGCCTTCGATCATATGTTTCGCAAAGTCATAAAACGGATAGCGTTGGAAGTTCATGCGATAATTGGTGAGCGGAGTTCCCCCATAGGACAGTTTGAGTAGTCTGAGCGAGTCGAATTTGGGAGTGTCTGTGACCACGGGACATAATTGGATTTCACTGTTCGTCTGTTTTTTAAGGGGTGCCGGTTCACATATGGCTTCTGCCACCAAATAATACTGTTTCCACAGAGGGATCTGTTGGATTCGTTTCGCAATGTCGAATTCAATTTCCGCATCCTTTTCGCCTAGGAGTTTTGACAGTTCGGATCCCATATGTATCGTCGAATTCTTCTCGATCTTCTTTTCCGATTTGCCTTTACATATGAGGGGTTCATGAAAAATACACCCATAAGCACCTTTTGCGAATAATTTTCCTCCGGATTGGATTTCCATTCCACTCTATTACACAGAATGATTATTATAGCTTTAAAATAAACAGAAGATGCTTCAGAGATGATCCTACAGATCTTGTGGATCGGGGTATGCCTATTATTGATTGTTGCTATTTTAGAAATCTGGTATCCACACGTCATCCAAGAGGGATTCGAAACGGCACTTGGTGCCGATTCCTTCTGGAGTCAGTATGTTCCCCGCAGAGGCGATATAAGCACAGATCCGGACGAAGAGGAAGCAGGATATTACAGGGATATGAGGTATTTTAGTGGATATGCTGATGTTCAGAGGTTGGGTCAGGATCAGGATTTCTGTCGCATGCTGACATCCAAGTCCAATCCTAAAGACATGTTTTTTGCCTGTGCTCTGGGAGGAACAGATGGTCTGTCGTCCACTCGATACAGAACCAAGTCCACCCTTCAGGATCTGCCGATGTCGAGGGATGACTATATGAACGATCTGGGAGATGGACGGGACAGTTACTGTCGGATTTTGAAAACAGACCAGTATACCTTTCAGGCACGCTGTAATCCAGCCCAGGACGACAAATTCCGCGATAAGATGACGGGGGATGCCAATCCTCCGAAATACATTGAGGAGCTTCTTCAAATGTATGATGGGATTCTGTTCTGGCTCCGTTTCAGGGACGATATGATGGACTATGCGAAGAACCTCGTCATTAATAGGTCCGGGAACATCACTATTGATGAAGCCCCTCCGAGACCCGATGAGGCCAGAACCCTGGTCTTCAACGGGGTCGACCAGTTTCTCCGTATCGGTGACAATAATGACCTGGAATTTGGGAATACGATTGACGTCCGCTATATGCGTGCGATCAGCGTCTGGGTCTATTTTGATGAGTTCACGAATAACGCCCATATCCTGGATTTCGGCAATGGAGCGGGTAAGGACAATGTCTTCCTGGGAATCATTGGCAGAGGCAATAGCGTAGCAGAGACCAAGCCATCCAGTCTGGGCCTCTGTCATGACGACATGAATGCCGTGTTACCGGCTCTGCCCTCGGGTGCCCAGCCAGTCCAGGTCGTGACGCCCCAGGTCCTCATGGAAACGACACCGGCAAACGTGAATGATTACACATGCCCCCAGCAGCAGATTTATGGACGCATTATGCCCCCGATTCAGCCGAAAGCGGAGCCAGCTCATGAGGCCAAGACAGCAACCCTTGTCTATGAAATCTGGGACTCCCAGCAACGTAAGATCCGAATCCAAGTCTCTGATTTCTTCCCCCTCAGAAAATGGACCCATCTGGTCATAACAACCACAGACCGAGACCCTGTTCGTCCTAACCTGAACTTTTATAGGGACGGAGAGATGGTCTATGAAGAGGCCAGTGCTTGGTTACCTCAGAACAGCTTCTTAACGCACAACTATATTGGCAGAAGCAACTGGGCAACGGTCACGGACCCTTATGGGAATCCTGATGAACTGTTTAAGGGAGCGATGTTCGATCTGAGAGCGTATCAGACTCCGATGACAAAGAAAAAGATCGATTTGACGTACAAGTGGGGTAAGAAGATGAAGGGGAATCCCAATCGTGACCCTATGGATCAACCATTAGGCCTATAAATAGGCCCATTAGCCCTATAAATAGGCCCATTAGGCTTATTGCCCATAATTATCTACTATCCTTATAGGGATGGTCTCAAAAACAAGAAAGAAACAGAGGACCTACAAGGTCTATATGTTTCGTCACGGTGTGTCTTGTTCCAATTTAGCACGACGACTTAACAATGATTTAGATGCGAATCTATACACAGACCCTGAACTAACAGAGGGCGGTATATCCATGGCAAAAAACCTTAAACCTTATGCGTTGAAACAGATTCGAAAACCTTTTGTAACGGGTGTGTCGAATCTGTTACGGACACATCAAACTGCCTATCATCTTCTGAACCCTAAAAAAATGTATATTATTCCCTATATTAATGAATTTGGTGAAAACTATCAAGAAAATCATCAGTTGCCGCGAGAGTTACAAGAAGAGCTTTTGAAAACAATAGACAGGCCTATCATTAAATTAAGAGATTATTCATATTATGATAAGGTCGAACAGGTGGGTGAGGAGCAACAGCTTGGAGCCTTTATGAAATGGCTTGGTTCCAACGTAAGTAAGATTACGGACCATGGCTCTAAAAGCCTTGTTCTAGTCAGTCATTATGGATTTATAAATGATATGATAAAGAAATATGTTGGATTTGGTCCTGAAAATATATTTAATTGTGAAATGATCGAAATGGATATTTCGATTCAAAACAAAGAGGCCCACATAGACTATTTGAAACGAATATCCTATGATCCTAAGAAATTTAAGAAATGGGATCCTATTGAATATGCGAAGGGGCATGGATGTCGTTTATCCATCGGTAAGAATCGTAAACCAGGTAAGAGGCAACAAACATTTAGTCGCGAAACGCGTAAGAAAAAATCTATATCTAAATAGGGACAGGTATGCGATTCACACGACGAAAAAAGGGTGGTTCCAGAAAACCTCGTCTAGGTATTTTACCGTCGCTAGTATTATTAGCATCCTTAGCATCAGTATCATCTAGTCCTTTCTTGAAACAATCAGAATCCCTAATACCCTCCATGAACAAGATATCAATGGCGAGCAGAGCGATTGAGCGAAATGTCAAGGCCGATATAGGGAAACTAAATGTCGCGACCATTTCCAAAATACATTCGGATGAGGGACAGGAAAAGGCACTAGAATTTTTAACAAAGTACCGAACGTACAGGCAAATGGGTCAAAGTATGCCCGTCATCACAAAAGAAGGGGATATTCTGTCACGGGATATAGCCGATACCTGTGCTATGGGGGACATCACATGCGGCACCTTCCCCCGATATATCATGCCCCAGATAAAAGATGTTAATAAATTCATCAAAGATGCCAATAAGCTAGGGATCCATCTCAAAAAACATGAGGAAACGATCACAGTAAAATCCGCAGACGAATTGAAGGCCAAAATCAAACCCTCTCAGTCCGAAATCATGGCCTCGAAAGTCGCCGATAAAGTCGCGAAAGTCGCCCAAAAAGGCCTCGATCCTTCCAAGTTTAATATCATTGTATCCAAAGATGGATATATCGTGGATGGCCATCACACATGGAACACGCTAGTCAACGTCTTAGAGGCTGATCCAAGGACCGTCACATTCAAAGTGACCGTCATTGAAGCAGATATTCTAGATGTACTGACAGCGGCAGCAGCAGTGGGTCTTCCCAATGCTCCCGAGTATGGCTGGTCAGGCCTCCTAAACAGCGAATTTCCTAAACTTAAGTCTTCCTATTCAGAATTATCGGCCCGCAAACACTACACTCAAAAGTATCATAATCATCGACTAAGCCATTATTCAGGAAAAACTCATAAAAACAAAAAACATCGTTAAACGGCATTCACCTTGAGCCATTCGCCGACCTGAGTAACCATCTGTCCTTGAAGATCTTCGGTCGGCCCCTTATGAAGCGACATCAACCAGCATTCAAGGTCAGCCGCCGCAGCAAAATGCTGAAAATCACCGACAACCTTGAGTTCATTCTGAAATTCTAGAACACGACATCCCCTAGGCAAGCACCAGAGCTTCATCCAATCCTCGTCCTGCTTCGGCAAATTAAAGAGGATACAGAGGCTGGCACCCCGAACCTTGTTATAGGCCTCTAGACCAAACTCTTTTCGTCCAACACATACAATTGGCATCTTTATCAAAGGTCCCAGCACTGTTTCAGCAAAGGTCGACGTAATCAGATCATCTGTAAGAACTACGCAGAACTTTGACTCCGATGGCTCTTTGAACGCTGGCCAAGCATCTCGAAGTGTTTGAATTTCTACAGGGGAAACTTCTAGGATTTCAGGCAAGAATCCATATGCGTTTTTAATATATATAGAGGCATTTGGATTCCATGCTATAGCTGGAACAGCTTCAGTACTATCGCGTAATTTGAATGTACGTATTGTATTTAAAATAGCCTGAGGCATGAAAATATTAAAATTAATATCAGGATATTTCTTGTAGAGCTGAATCGCATAAGCAAGATATCGAATACAGTACAGATCAGGATTTGTAAATGTAGATTGTTGATTAGAAGGAATAACTATCATATTGTCCACCTGTTCCACAGAACCAAAAAAAGATGTGCGGCTCGGAATATTGCTCGTACTGATAAATGGATCAAATGTCTCCCCTGGACCTGCGTAAATCTTTTTGTAATCGTACAGTAATCCCCCCCCAGTCGTAAATGCGTTTGTCCAATTATGAATGGCCAATGTAGATCCCGATTGTATAGAGGCAGTCTCATGAGACCAGACAAACTTCTTTTCGCGGGCTAACATGACAGTGTATGTCTGTGCCTGTTTTTGATTAAGGCAGCGAATCGTAACATTTGTATTACGACCTTCGATTTTTCCAACAAGTTTTGGACCAGATCTAGCCTGTTCCATATATGTAATGTTAGACGGATGGATATACAGATATATCTTTGCTTGAATAATATCGTGCTTATTATAATCCCTTATTTCCGTCTTATGTATATGGACCGTTTTAATACTATTACACGGATTGGATATCATAAACTTCATACCAAACATGTCCCCTGTGAATCGGTTATCACAGCCGGCTGTTCCGAGCTTATACTGAAAAGTGGACCAGTCCCATGTTCGCTTCTTTACAGAGGATGCGTGGACAATCCACGCATCCTGTGAATCTACACGGGGCCCAAAAATCTTGAGGTCATCTGGTCCCGATACCTCATCCCATCGGAGAAGAGCAAACATTTTATCACGCATATCAACGCTGTACAGTTCCTCTAGCGTCTGGTTACAATAAATATCAGCATTCGCATAAATAACAATTGTATTGTCTGGAACATGCTCATACGTGTATTTCAATAAATCGGCATACGTGAGACGTGTTCCAATGATCACCTGTTCGACCTTTTCACTTCCTTTGGTACCTGACCATTCATATTTAAGATCTGACTCGTTTAGCAGGATAACCTTGTCAATTGCCTCACATGCTAAATTATTTTTAAGGCATTGGCGAAATTCCTTGGCCCTCTTTGTCATTTTATGAACAAAATATTGTGTTATGAACCATATATCAGGTGGTACAGCTCCGAACGATTGTTTAATTCCAAGTGTTTTGATTGCGTCAGAACATTTTTCGGATAGGGGGATATCTACAATATGGGTCATATGAAACAGGATCGCAATCATCGCAAGACTTGTAGCTTCTGTTCCATCATGTTGAAACGGAATAACAGGATACTGTGTACATAGACTATCTATAATAAATGTATTTGAAATTGTATATTCTTTAGCAACTTCTTGTGTGACGAACAGGTGTTGAATGGTGGCTCTATGGACTTTCAATAATTCATAGTCTGATGGGGTCAGTGTATGAAGGGCCACGGCTAAGATAGGGGCATGACGACACCATTTTATATAATCCTGTATGGATGTTACTAGACCCGACCATTTTCTGAACTTTTTATTGGAAATATCCTGATTCGTAAGCCATATTGCCGTTAAACCATCTTTGTATGGGATAGTTTTACTATTTACGATGGGAGGGATTCTGCGACCGGACATACTATATATATAGATTGTCATTGATTTAAATCCTTTCGTGTATGTAGAATGTCTAGCAATAATATTGGCGGTGAAGGAACTTGGTCTCAGCCTCCAAGGTCATCGGGTGCGGCTTATACGGATGCCCAGAACACACATTATGGTTATTTTAATTCCAAGGGACAGATTCTGCTCGGCCCGAACGCAGTACAGCCCTATGTTGCTGCTGCTGGAACCTATATTGATGCGAGTAGTGTCTCTACACAATACGTCAGTCCCGCATCGATCCAGTCATTCCCTCTCCGTCCAGGATCAAACCAGTCGCAGCTCACGGCGAACAATCAGGCGAAGACTATTTTCAATTCGCTGAATGCTCAGAGTGAACAGGTGGCGGCGGGTCGTCGTAGGGCCCAGCTCCCCATCTTTCAGTCCGATCAGGATCGTATCCGCTACATTCAGGCCCAGTACAGTCAGGCCATTCCAGGCACAACGAATGCTCCGACATACAGTGTTAATACCCTGTTTCCAGGGTTTGGTTCCAATTAATTTGTAACAATTATTTATAATTTAGACCGATGCGGATTATAATTCGCACGGGTCTAAAGATTATGATATGTATACAGTAAAATGAATATTGGATTTTTTGTCAGGCATTTTACTGAAACTGGAACAGAAGTTGCTATATATGATTATGCTCAGTATAATGAAAAACTATTAAACAATAATAGTTATATAATTTGTTTTACAGAAAATACACAAAGGCGTTTAAATTTTCCATCTATACGTGCTTCCTATGAGAAATTTAAATCAAGATTTCCAATTATTGAAATTAATGCTATTCAAGATATGACACAAGTTATAAAGGATTATAACTTATCATTTTTTTATACATTAACACATGGAATGAAGGATGTATATCAATTTGACAATAAAGACATATGGGGATCATGTAAAACTATTAAGCATTGTGTATTTCATACAACATATCCAGAATCTGATTTTTATATAAGTATAGGTGATTCTATAAATAAATTATATAATACAAATATCCCCATAATACCCCATATTGTATGTTTACCAGATGAATCTGAATCATTAAGAACACAATTACATATACCAGAGGATGCTATTGTTATAGGTAGACATGGTGGGCATTGCCATTTTGATATTCAAATAGCACATGATGCTATCATAGAATTTTTAAATACAAACACTAATACATATTTTTTATTTATGAATACAAATGTTTTTTATACGCATCCAAGAATTATTTATTTAGATAGAAATGTAGATTTGGTATATAAGACTAAATTCATAAATACATGTGACGCAATGATACATGGAAGAAAAATAGGGGAAAGCTTTGGATTAGCTATTGCTGAATTCTCTTCAAAAAATAAACCAGTAATAACGTATAGTTGCGGAGATTTGGAGCATATTAGAATTTTGGGAGATAAGGGTATCATATATAATTCAAGAGAGGAGTTAGTGGATATTTTTAATAATTTGAAATCGATTATCGCTTCAAAAAATGACTGGAATGCTTATACACAGTATACACCCGAGAATATAATGCGACTATTTAAGGAACTTATTTTTGATAAGCAATAATAAAATCTTAATTGTAAGGCTAATTTCATATATTTTCATTTTATTTTGAACTAATATGCTTCCTTGGTTTTCTAGGATCTAAAAATCTACGAATATTGTCTGCGGGACCGAAACCACGACATGCTGTCAGACCCGTTTTTTCCGCTAAAACAAGAGCTGCGACGCGGCCTTCGACTGCCCCTAGTAGATCTGGAATAACAAGGGACAGCCTTAGTCGATGGGCTTTTGGACCAAGAGGATGATGACTAAGTCCCATGAACAGAATTTGTCCCACATACTCATCCATAAATTGTACCTTCGCGTAACGATCATCTGCCTCTACGACGATTCCGATATCCCAGGGTCGTTTGTTATAAGGTGGTAAACAATCCATACAAGGATTATATACGACTTTATCGCCCGGCTCGAACATTAAAAATAGTATTACATATTTATTATAGTGATTCTCTAAACTCCTTCAGCACCTGTCCCAGCGACCTTAGATCTTCCTTTGACACTTCTAGGATTCTTGGCCTTTGGACTGGCCGTTTTAGGAGCAGCTCTGGGGGGCTTAGCCGCACGAATAACAGGGATGCCCCGCTCGGTTGGGACGAGGGAGTCTCTAAATTGACGGACTGTATCGGCCACTCGCTCTTTCCATCCTTCAATGAGTGTATATGTACCGTGTTCTTTGCTGTAAGTTCCGATGTGGATAGGCTTTTGTGAAGCGGCAACGGACTTGGAATCGTAGTAGTAGAGCTGTCCGTCATTTGACCCAAGGAAAGGGACGTTCCCGAGAATAATGAGTTCATATGTTGTCATACGTATGAATTCCTTACATTCTTATATGTAATTTACTAGATTCAAATTTATTGAATTTATTCAACTATATTATTATATTTAGTTACATAGTCGGGGATTTTGTCTTGTACTAAAAGACGTTTTGTAATATCGGAATTCAAAATCCCTTTAATAAAATTCTTTATGGTCAGTCGTTCTTTTAATTCAGGATTATGGGCTAGATAGTTATACGCCTTCTTAATAGTGTCCTTGTCTAAAAGTAGTTGTTCTAGATGCTCTATGTTATTAAAGTATAATGGATAGTCAGGTCCAAGATATTCTTCGATCGCTGGAAGACGATTACAAAACAGGGGGATGTTTCTGCTTATACATTCAATAACTACATTATTTGCGGAAGCATTAATTTGATCTAGTACTATAAACGAATTATTTACGACACTGTCATACTCTTCATTAGTAAGGGAGAGGATTTCTACAGAATTTAATTCTTCATCTGATAATTTAATATCAAATTCATCACATTCCTCATTTAATAATTCTATTGCTGTATTAATGGATCTCCCATGAAGCCATATTTTATCATAAGATTTGGGTACGTTTAGTCTAAAAATAGTAGATATTCTGCGAAGCTGAGAGCCAATAAACACAACAGATGTGTTAACATCAATTCTATGCGTATTAAATTCTGATTCAGCCTCTGGAATGGGATGATATAATACATCTATTGGAATATCTAGGTTCAATTCTGTTAATATTTTCGTCCATTCGTCTTTAAGATATTTAGTTAGTGTAAAGATACCTTTACAATATTGTAAATTGTGAAGAAAGTGGGCATTATTTTTAAAATTGTAAATATTTGTGGCCGCATAATATTTTTTAGTATCTGTAGGTGTAAAATGAAAGATTCCTACCCAAGGATTTGTATTAGTATTATTGTCGACATCACCATAACTCCTAAATTCTATTCCATTTTTATTGATAAATATATTATTTAACTCTGAACTCACATAATTCCAACCATATCTATGACCTCCTGGATTAGTATTAATAACATGTTTATAGGGTATAATACTTGTTAAAAAACAGTCGTTATAAAAACTAGCATGAAATGTTCTAAGTTGATGGCAGCCGATTATATTTGGATTAAACATGACAGTTTCATTCGCAAAATAGCTGGCTATATTGGAGGGGGAAATGTTAAAGTTTAATTGATTCATCGCGAACGAATAAAATACATCTTCAGGATGATTGCCCTTGAATTGTATTAGATTTTTTTTATCATTTGTATAGGCTCCAACTATAATCTCATCTTTCTTTTCAAGACATTGAATCATTGCTTGGATAGATCGCAATGAAAATCCACCGTTTCCTACACCTTCTGCGAGGCCATATGTAAGAGGCCAGGGACTTCCTATATAATCGTATTTTAAGTAGTTTTCAAGACCATATTTAAACATCATTGTATCTGTTTGGAATATTAGAACATGTGAATACATTGATAATTCTTTCCAAAATTTAATATCAAGCATTATATTATTATAATCAACTACATTTGTTAGGGGAAAATCTAAACAACGGACTTCAATACCAGGATGACTAGCTGTATTTATAATCTTAAAGACTAATTTAGAATAATCATTTATAACATCTTGTGTAACCATAAATATGATTTTAAAATTTTCTGGTAAAAAACGTAAGACTTGCCGTATTACTAGTTCATAAGATGGATTATAGCGTGATTCCAAAAGAATGGCAACATGATCATAAGACTTTAAAATGGGTCGTTTTATATTATAAATTGATACGATTTTATTTGTGTTTATATACTGGTTAAGTACCTCATTATGATTATTATGTATTGATACATTTTTACTTAACAGATCCAGTACCTTTTCAGATTGTCTATTTGTACTGTCTATAGCTGCTTTTAATTTAGAATGTTCTGTTTTAATTTCATGTAAAATAGCTTCTACATTTATAGAACTCATAAATTTCTATAATAAAATTAAAAAAAATATAGAGAGTATTATCCACAGTTAATTAATACCGGACGTATCGAACTAGATGCGTATTTTATTATAGTTGTCAATAGTCATAGCTACGCTATGACTATATTTGCTGAGGGCCTACTTTCATAGCAAAAGCTATGAAAGTATTTGCCAAAGGCCCATAGTCATAGCTAAGCTATGACTATATTTGCCAAAGGCCCATAGTCATAGCTAAGCTATGACTATATTTGCCAAAGGCCCATAGTCATAGCTAAGCTATGACTATATTTGCCAAAGGCCCATAGTCATAGCTTAGCTATGACTATATTTGCCGAGGGCCTACTTTCATAGCTACGCTATGAAAGTATTTGCCAAAGGCCCATAGTCATAGCTAAGCTATGACTATATTTGCCAAAGGCCCATAGTCATAGCTAAGCTATGACTATATTTGCCAAGGCCACCTTGCTCTTCGTTCCAATGGTTGGTCATCAGGGTATCTTACATAAGGACCTTCATAAAATCCGCCACCCAGCCATCTCTCTTCATAAAGAGGCATTCCTGCTTCTAAAACCATGCCACCCCTCTGTACATCACAGACTTTACATGGCTTTGAAACTGCCACGACATCTATAAAGGATTCTCGTTGCTTATATAACAATATTAGTAGTAGAGCTATTGCTAATAGGTATATCCACATCCCTATTATTACCATTTATTCTTGTTCCAAGCATCTATTAAATTTATATTTGACACTTATACTTGTGCGTATAAGTGTCAAATATATTCTGTAACCAAGGCATTCATTTTATTAATTGGTTACAGAAAGTAAAAATAATTTATATATACTAGATAGAATGGCATTGAAGAAAAAGTTAGGAAAATCTATATTTAATATATTATTATTATGTACGTTATTTTTTATTGTGTTATTTACTTTGTATATAGCATTACGTGGGGCATTTAATTATCAAAAATTGGAAGATTGTAAAGAAATTCCTGAAAAAGAATTTTGTGGAATAAAGGTTATAAATCTATCCGTTCCATATACATTAAACCGTGAGATTTTAGATCAAGTAGAGTCTGGTATCGGAAAACGTATTGTTATACCCGGATGGAAGGCGGGACGTACTATAAGTACTACAGCTGTGAAAAAGAGTTTGCCTAATCTATTTAAATGGTATACGGGATTAGAAGATTATATAAGTACCATTATTGGGGAAAAAGTTTATGTAACATCAGACAATTTACCAACAACATGTGCTGTGCTTGTTTATGAAGAGGATGGTGACTTTATAAACTGGCATTATGATATAAATTATTTTCATGGTCGTTTTTTTACACTATTAATACCCGTTACCATAACTAACACATGTACACAGTACACATATTATAATAAGTATAATATTGAAGAAAGCATAAAAGAGGAGGAGGGCAAATCAATATTATTTGAGGGTGATAAAGTATTTCATATGGCGACGAAGTTTTGTAATAAAGGAAAAAAACGTATTATGATATCTGTACAATTTTCAACAAATCCAACTATATCTTGGTATAATAATGTGCTTATGCGTATAAAAGATACAGCGTATATAGGATTAGGGCTGTAGGCAATTGTATTATTCAAGTAATTTATATGGAACTAAATGAGTATAATGTGTCGGAGGTGTATCATACAATGCTTACAGAGAAACCGATGACGTTTACGCAGTTTTTTAAGCATTGCTTTCTCTAGTTACGTCGCTTTCTGCGTCGGACTGTTTTTGATCGACACCGCTTTTTCTTCTTTCGGGATCCGCCCGCAGCACCAGCAGCTACCATAGGTGCTGGTGTATATGTTACAGGATCTTCACCATTATGTTCTTGACCTTTATTGGGAATATTAGATGGCTTAGGATTATTACCTTTTAGAGGGACATTACGTTTATTAGGAATATTAACTATGGGAATATTAACTGTCGTAACAACACTAGGTTTGGATGTATTATTTGTTGTAGGACTGAGAACAACAGGAGTTTTCGCTTCTTCTGCTTCAACTACCAAAGTCGCCAGTGTTTCGATTTGTTCTTTACTATTTTGTGCTGCGTTTACACTCTTTTCTAAAACTGTAGAGGTTATACCAGCATTAATAGCAACTTTTTTTGTAGCGTCATTTGATGCTGCTTCCCCTTGCGTTACTTCTTTTATAACAATGCTTTTTACATCAACAGTAGATTCTGTAGGATCTTGGGCTTTAACACCAACTGCTGTTAATTGTTTCGCAGCATCTTCTAAATGTTTAGCTGCTTCTTCAGGTGTCAACGCATCAGATGCCTGGGCATCTGATCCTGTTATCATTAATTGAAATTGTGGCGTTTGTTCAAAATTTTCAACAATGTTATCATATTCTTTCTTATAGACTCTTGTAAACTCGTCATAACGATCTAACATTATTTGAATTTCCAAAAATAAATCATCTAATGCTCTGTTAATAGATGCTATCATCTCTTTGGATTGAAAGACACGGGTTACATCTCCATATAAATTCCCAAAGGTACTTTTTCTGTCGAACCAAGAACTAAAACTTCCAACAGTTTTTTTACTTAATAAACTACGTTTATTTAATGCTTTATAGTTACTATTAGAAATAGCCTTCGCTTTTTCTAATTCTGTAATAAGACTATTAGGAGCAGACAGCAATATTTGAATTCGGAATAATTCAGCATATTGTTTAATTGATTCGGTATTCATATCAAACTTTTCTAACGCCGTTCGCTTCTCTTTATTTTTATCACTATTTACCATTAATTGGTATACTGTTTCACTAATACACACTAGATTCATAAGTTTAATATATTTACTTGATTTTAGTTGTAAATTAGTGATTAATTCTAAATGACCGGCTTTTAATCGTAAATATGCTGCCGCAATTAAAGCGACGCCAACGAGAGCGGGAGCTACAACTGGATTTGCTACAGCAATAAGACCCCCTGTAGCTAAAGTACCTTTTATTATACTTTCAGCAATCCCAGCAACCGTTGCTGTCATTATTAGCGATTGAACTGTTAACATTTTTTGAGTAGCTTCTTCGACCTTTTTAGCATTCGTGATTTTGGTTAAATTTTTTTTATTTTGTGGTTTTACTTGTACTGGTTGTGGCACTGGTTGTGGTTTTACTTGTACTGGCGGTGACACTGGTTGCGGCACTGGTTGCGGCACTGATTGTGGCTTTGATAATATTGGTGTTACTGATGTACCAGATACAGGTTTTGATTGTCCTGCCCCCATATTCCCTACTAGAACACTTTAAAAAATAGAAATCCTAGAAATCAGAAATCAGCGTTCATATTAAACCCTGCCGACTCCTGACCAATAGCCCCCTTTCCATATGTACTTACCTTCTTCTCAAAGAAGTTGTCCTTGCTTTCCATGCTAATGCGTTCCATGAAGTCAAATGGATTGGCCGTAGAATAGATCTTTCCATAGCCAAGCTGAGTCGACAAGCGGTCTGCTACGAACTCAATGTACTGGGACATGAGCTTGGAGTTCATGCCAATCAGATCACACGGCAACGACTCCGTAATAAACTCCTTCTCGATCTTGACAGCGTCCTTGATGATTTTAACGGCCTTTGCCTTCGGCAACTTCCGCTCGATCTCCTCATACAAAGCACAGGCAAATTCCGTGTGAAGCCCCTCATCACGAGCAATGAACTCGTTACTTAAGGTCAGTCCAGGCATGAGACCCTTGGACTTGAGCCAATAGATCGCACAGAAGGCACCGCTAAAGAAGATCCCCTCCACAACGGCAAATCCAATGAGCCTCGTGGCAAAGTTCTCCTCCTTGGACTCAATCCACTTCTTGGCCCAATCAGCCTTCTTGGCGACACACGGGATCGTCTGGATCGCATGGAAGGTCTCCTTTTTAAGCACAGGGTCATCTATATAGGTATCGATCAACAGCGAATACTGTTCCGAATGGATCGTCTCAATCGCATTCTGGATCGCATAGAAAGCCCGAGCCTCCTGAATCTGGACCTCCCCCATGAACCGCGTGGCCAAATTCTCCTGGACAATCCCATCTGAGCCGGCAAAGAACCCCAAAATGTGACGGAGAAAGAACCGCTCCTTGTCCGAGAGCTTCAACCATCCTTCTCGGTCCTTGCTCAGATCCACCTCGTGTGGGAACCAGAACACCGCCTTATGCTTCTCGTACAGCTCATAGAGTTTCGGCTTTTGAATGGGAAACAGGGTGAACACGTTCTGGTTTTTCCTCAGAATCGGCTCTACAAATTCGTCTGATTCTATCAGATCGGGCAGGGGACTTAAAGACATCGAAGGCATGGTCACAGAATCCGCTCTAGACCGAGCTCCGATCCCCTTTAACACGGGACTTTGATTGGGTGTCTTCGTTACAGATGTCACCTTGAGGTCCATTTGCCGTACTGGTAGGTGTGATTTTTTCTCCATTTGATAACCCTCACACAATTTACGCTGTTCATCAAATTTAGCAGTAAAAAATAGGGATTATTAAAGCCAAGATAAACTACCTGGACTTCAATTTTCTTTTTATACTGTTTCTTTAGGAAGAGTCTCATAGTACTCCCATACTGAATGCCTGAGCATTCAGTATGGTTGTAGGATAATAGCCTTTCCTAAATGGAAAGGCTATTATAGTACTCCCACACTTTCTTATTCGCCCGAATCGCCGCCCTGTCAAAGTCGTGGACATACAGGGAGTCCAGACTCTTGACCCGACTGAGTGCCACGTAGGCCTGACCACATTCGAAGGTATTGTCACCAATGTCGACCAGAGCACAGTCCAGCGTGGACCCCTGAGCCTTATGAATCGTACAGGCCCAGGCAAGACGAAGAGGGATCTGGTTGCGGTACACACCAGGGTGGCCCTCGATCTCCCAGTTGTGCGTAGGAATGGGGATTCGCATGCCATTCAGGAACTCCACAATCGGCACGTCTCCGTCATCCTTATCTGCTGTCTTCTCTGTAAATCCAACTACGACACCTCTTGATCCGTTTACGAGGCCCTTTTCGACGGACAGGTTGACGATTAGCATTACCTGGGCCCCTGTCAACAGGGTGAGTTCAGTTCGATACATCGCATCGCGATCCATGTTCGTCACCGTCTGGACGAAACTGGGATCCATGAGCCTGGTTTTCTCTGAGACCTTGGCCGAGGCGTAGCCATACTGGGCCTTATAGGTTACAGGACGACCCTTCAAGGCCTTTAAATTTACCTGGTTGATCATGTCCACGTCGGCATTCTTGGGAAAGAGCAGGGTCGGGCGGATTTTCTGACTCTGCCAGGGCAGGCCCATGCGACTACGCAGGAGGGCTTCCCCTTCCGCAGAGAGATCCCCGAGTCGAATCTCGCACAGCAGCTTCTGAAAGATGGGATCCTTCTGCCGATGGATTTCCTTGAGCTCGATGGTCTTGTGAATAATCGTGGACCAGTGCCGACTCTCGAAGGCGAATGACATTGTCCCGTCCTTTACCACGGGAGGCAACTGGTAGAAATCGCCGACCAGAAGCAGTTGAATGCCCCCGAAGGGCTTGTCGAAGTTCTTTCGCATCCGTTGACCGATCTCATTGAGCTTCTCCAACAGTTCGGCAGTCAACATGCTGATCTCATCGATCACTAGCAGATCGACGGAACGCCAGAGCTTCTTGGCTCGCCCGTTGCGATTAATCTTCCACACGAGTTCCACAGGGTCCTCCTTGCCGAGGCCGATCCCTGACCAGGAATGGAGGGTCTTAGCCTTCGGACCAAGGAGTAGAGCAGCACATCCCGTTAACGCAGTGATATTTACATTCACCTTCTTGTTACACATGTTAGCCTCTGGGCCTATGAGGCTCTCTAAACAGGTCTGTAAGAGCCCGATCAAATACGATTTGCCGGTGCCCCCGCAGCCCGTCATGAAGACATTCTTACCCTCCGCTAATGCTTTTACAACAGATTGTTGTTCTGTTGTAAGAGTATCCATATAGTGTTACCAATTCAACCAGCCTCCTTTTCGTCAAATTTATGCCTTTTCAAGTGCTGCCGCGACCGCCTTCCCGTAGCCACGGCCCTTCTTGGGAACAGCCTGGACAGCATCTAAGCCTTTGACCTCCTTCTTGAGCTCCTTGAGTCCCTTCACCGAATCAGTAAGTTTACTGATAATTTGTTCATAGGATGCCTTTATTTCGTCAAATATACTGTCAAGATTCAATTCAGAATCAGAATCAATTTCCATAGTGGTCTATATACTATGAGCCGTATATTTTTAGGCTCTAAAGAGTTAGCGTCTCGATAACTCGGTCGCTGCCCAGCTAATCGGAGTATGATACTCTACCGTACAAATCATGGGTATTGTCTTGGATGTCTCGAGGGAAGCCCAACTGATGAGCCAATGGGTGGGGAGAAAGAGACAGTGGCCGGGGCGAAGGACAATATCAAAGAACTTCAGATCAGACAAAAAGGGTGTATCGTAGATTGTAAGTTTGTTTGGATGGACTGTCCCGTCAGTCCACGTCGGAGGGAGCGATTTTTTGAGATTTCCTGGGACGATGCTGACCTGGATGGCTCCCTCGGTCACGAAGATGGTTGTCCACTTGGCCCTCAGTGGATGTAGGCCTTTACTGCCCATCCAACAGGCACCCGTGGCTCTGTACCAGAGGTTGCTCAGAGGAACAGTTAAGACAAGAGGATGGAGTGTTCGTTCGGCCCAGATATCTAAGCCGGCTCCTTGTGCTAAGAGCCGTGCGTGTTCCATGGTCCAAGGACAAGCAGCATCGATGTCGGCTGTAATGAGCCATTCACTCAACATCTGATCGGCGAATACAGGAATCGTATTGTATATGGGTCGCATTGTAATGTCCTGGGATGTCCAAAAGGCCACGGGCGGAACATCCTGTAGCACGATCGGAGCCTTTTCGTCCAACAGGCCTGAGAGCTTGTCTTTCTGGGACCATCGGATCTGATTGATATTAAATTCGTAATTCGCCTGATTATAAAAAAAGGTTAGAATGCCGACAATTATGAGACTTATTAATATCCATTCTAACATGGTAACCCTACTGCCTCGTAAGGTTGTAGTGGGTCTTTAAGATTCGCACTTAGTTTTTATGGGATAGGGTATAGTAATACTATACCCTATCCTGTAAAAGGTATCGTGTGAATCGACTAAAAATATTCACACTAAGATTATCGTGTAGATTGTTGCTAAGATTGTTGCTAGGCAACAATCGACACAACAATCTTAGCAACAATCTGTCCATTCAAAAGCATCTGTTGGAACAGATGTCCACATAGGATCTCTGTCATGCTGGGAATACCAGAAGCGAATCCGATTCTCTGGCTCCAAACAGAATCCGATACAGAATTCAATTCCCAGTCTGCCAAAGACAAACTTCTGACTGATCTGTAACGGCAGACCTGTGACTGGGTCCAGTGTAATCAAGCAGTGGTAGTACTTACGAGGTGTTCCCTCCTCAGAGGAATGGATGAGGCCAAGCAACTTATTGTTCCATGGCACAAAGATCGTGGACCCTTTCATGCCGGCCAGGGAGGGTCGTACAACACTCGTAACGATTTGAAGCCGACCGTCAACGATTTCCCCGATCTGAAAGGGATGCCACTGATAAATGAACCGATCCTTTCCGTCTATTAACAAGGGTATCCAATTCTTTTCACATCCAGATGGCCCAGGCGGTTCTATTATTTCACAGGATCTGTAGGCACCCTTTTCCGTATCAACATTTCCGATCATCATGCGATTCTGTTTAGAAGGAGACCACTGTCTCTGGGTCGCAATAAATTTTAGATTTCCCTCTGAATTTATCCATAGACGCACATCTTCCAGCCCCTGTATGTCATCATCCGTTACAGGGCTCGAAACTAAATTAATCATCCATTTGTAATCGTTTATGGTGTTCAAATCAGATGTTAAATTACATAGTGTATTATGTGTTATAAGCGACCTTTTTGGATGGTGGATAATGTAAGAACCTTCAGGCGTTAAAAAGTAATTTACAAGGCGTACATTCAATAGGGGTAGTCCCTTATAAACTAGAAAGGACAAAGAGGTAGGTTGATAATTGGTTTCAGAAGGAAATGTATAGGTGCCAGATGTAGCATCGGGTCGCTTAATCAAGAATGGGACCTGTGTCCTAATGGCAGGAACATCTAAAATCTTATCATTATGATCAGCCGCATACCACTCTGTTTCAAACAGTTCATACGCAGATTCCAAATAGGACCATGTGTTCACCTCCCAGGATATACAGTTGAATTTATTGAAGTATTCTACCATATGATCCTTGTATAATTGAAAGAGTTGTAGGAAGGTAAGGGCCTTTCCTAGAGCGAACCCTCCACAGTACCTCCAACATACATGGTTTCCGTCCCAACTACAACCTTTTTGCCAACATCCTGGACTTATGAACCGATTCGATTCAAGAGTGACATCGCAAAGTTGTCGAAGACGTTTTGTAGCAAGAGGAGTGTCTTTGATAACATGGAATACGTTGAAATCTATCCAGGCAAAGTTGGCAGTTTTGAACGGATTCAGAAGGATCCCTTTGACAACAAATTCTATCTTTGCGTTAATGAGTGCTAGAAATCGAAAGGTGTCTTTCGGTTGATTCCGATGTGTGGGGAGTTTTGTGGACCATGGAAGACAGGCATTATAGGTCCAGGTATCTTCTAACTCCATAGTGATGACTTGAACATGATCTAAATCCTTACAAAGTTGTAGCACTTCCTCAGAATACTCTTTACATACATAGACTAGAAGTGGCACCTTTGCGTCCAATAAATGTTTAAAATGTTCAAGACGTGTCTCAAGATTTTTAGTGGATGTATTGTCCGTTTCATACACACGCATAAGTGCGGTGACATATGTAAGGGTCATTGTTATTTATTATATATCTTGTTTTAGGTTGATTTATTTGTTGATGAGCTTAAACTATATATATATTTATTTATTATGATTCCTATTTTAATTATCTGTTATAATAATCATCTGTATGTAGATAATACTATACAACAATTAAAAAAGATTAATAGTGATTTATTAAAAAATATTATTATTATAAATAATAATAGTACAAATGTAGAGACACTTCAGTATTTGGACAAAGTTGATGTTAAAATAATTCATAATGAAAGAAATAATGGTCCTTGGATTGCCCCCCATTGTAATTCACATATATATAATACAATGCCAAATCAATTTATTTTAACAGATCCTGATTTAGAATTTAATAAAGATCTGCCACTTAATTTTATTGATACTCTAATTGAATTGTCAAATAAATATAACTGTGAAAAAATTGGAATGGCGTTAGATATTTCAGAGCCCGATAAGCTATTTAACATAACTATAGGAGATACTATATCGCTTATTGATCATGAATTACAATTTTGGAAAGATAAAATACCGAATGATACCTATGAATTATATGATGCGGCTATTGATACAACATTTTGTCTTGTTAAAAAGGATGGTATATATAATTATAAAATTCGCATAGCAGGTAATTATACAGCAAAACATTTACCATGGTACTATGAAAATTCAGTTATAAATATTTATGATAGTTATAGAACATATATAGAAACTGATAATTATACATCATCTAATGGAACTGCTAGAATTTCTACAATATCTGGATTTATTATACCTTATATAACCACAAAGTATAGTAAAATTAAAAAATTAAATGAAGTTTTTTTTATTAAGAATAGACCAGATGATCCAAATATGAACTTTTGGAGAGACGTATATGGTCATTGGGAAAATGATAGGTTTGAAATATTTGATCACTTTTTAAAGCGTGATAAGGTATTTATTGATATTGGCGGATGGATTGGAACAACCTGTATGTATGGAGCTAGAAAATCAAAACATGTGTACGTTGTAGAGGCTGATCGTGAATCATTTCAAGATTTAATAACTAATTGTAAAACTAATGCGTATAATATTACATGTATTCAGAATGCTGTATTTAATGAACGTAATAAAAACATATCTTTTGGAAAAAATAAATTTCTTATTAATTCAAAATTAAATGATAGTACTTCTCAAATTTACATTGATTCAGAGGGTGCTTATACCGTTAAAACAATTACAGTAAATGATATTCTCGTAAACTATTCTATTGATCCGTCCACTGTTTCACTCATCAAAGTGGATATTGAAGGAGGTGAGGAAATGATTCTTCAGGATTTATATAATATTCATAGAATACATTCAATACCACTATACATATCCTTTCATTATAGCTGGTGGTCAGATAAGAACCTCGACAGATTTGATTTTTTAACAAATGAACAAAAAACGCAAATTCTAAGATGGCCTTTTGTATCGTTATTATTTTCCTAAATAAGTGACGTAAAAGGTATTCCTCTAGTAACACAAAGTTCTTTGATATTATTAAAATCTTCTAATGTGCCATTTGTAAATGAAGATACCACATACATTTTGATAAATACGAGGAAGGTCGGATCATCAATAGCGGCTGTCCCTGCCCTAAGAGATTTAGTGTATAAGCGACAAACAAGAAGGGCTGTATCAAAGTCCTTTTGATTATACGCATTCTGAAGCACTTGACGAACAGGTCGCCACGATTCATCCCTTACCAGCGTATAATTTGTAATCATTTGTTGATAGTCACCAAGATAAGGGTCAAAGAGATCTTTGTTCTCAAAATAGACAGGACTGTAGAGCTGTTCATCCGCATGTCCATATCCGAGTTCCAAAAAATGATGAAACTTTTTCTCAATCAGATCGCAGACCTTATACATGTAGTCGGCATTTCCTGTGAAAAACCCGCTACACATGGAGCAACGACCCCACTGAAAGTAGGAGGGTAGATTTGCGATAAGTTGTGGTGACAAATAGTCAATATAACAAGTGGAAAACTTATCACGATACTGTTGAAGGGCATCTTCAAGATATACCAGGTTCTTGTAACCCATTCGTTCAATACAAATATTAATCCACGCAAAGTGACTGGAACCGAAGGTATTAGATGTGATAGTCTCCTTTAGCATTGCGTATCGAGCCATACAGAAAAGATAGTAACTTGCCGTGTTTCGATTATCAAATTGATAGGGGTGTGTCCGTCTGTTTTCAATAATCTTATTGCGAAATTGGGTCATCGGGAAATCATCAAAGGAATTCACTACATAGCGGGTTTTGTTCGCCAGACATTCAGGGCGAAGGGCCTTAATCATATCGATTGTCTTGGCTTCACAGTAGACGACCAGATTATGGTCGAGGGCTAATGTAGCCGCAGCATTAGCCAGATAATGATCGGTAGGTCGCTTGTTAATTTCAACAGACGCATCAGACATCGCCGTCAAATCATAATAGGCTGTCACCAGAGTCCATGACTTGTTTAGAGGTGTTGATGGCTTCCAGGAGGCTACAAGATCCTTGTCAAAGCTCACAATCGCTGATCCTGACCAATGACCTACAGGAGTCAGATCGTGCTTATACTCACTGGGTATTTTGTGCCATAAGTTGTTTCGCATTCCCTTAAAATACCAAATATCATCTAGGAAGAGAAGACCCTTATATTCGTTTGCTAAAAGCCAACAATAGAAATCATATTCCATACTCCCTTCATGGGGATCAATATCTAAGACGATTAAAGGACTGGCCAACAGTCGTTCGGCCCATGGACTTCTTGTCACAGGATTCATAAGATCGTAAAGATGAAACTTGATATTTTGAATAGAGGTGGGTCCTTGTTCGCTCTTATTCAAATGACCATTTTGAATATCAAATGTATGTATTGTATTAGTAGGATTATAGGATAAGGCGATAGCTGAAGCGGCCATATGTGTACCAATATCAAAGATTTCCTGGTCATGGAAAAGCGTCGATAAATACGCAAGGAGTTTATAATGTTCTATTCCGTGCTTATTATAAAATTCGTTACCATGAAGACCTTGAATTGGCCGAAATTTATCCAGAGATATATTAGACAAAGATGTTTGTAAATGGCTAATAGATAAATCCATAATTCTATTTTATTTTATATAATAAAGCTTAAGCTCAAAAAATACTTTCAGATTTTAGATTATATTCTTACGCTTTCTAGTTTTAGACAATGGTTTTAAACTTTTTTGATGTTTATTATGGACTGTTCTATTAAACTGTTTAACATGTGGTTTTGGCTTGGGATCGATGATCGCCTCTTGAAGTTTGGGGATTTCAAAGGCCTTGCTGGCCCCCTCCAACACATCTGCCTGATCTTCTAATGCTGCTATAAAATACTTGGCATCAATTGTTCGAAGCCCATCAAAGACGGACAGTTCTAACTCTTCCAACTGTTCGTCGGCCCACAGCGTCAACAGTAACTCTGTCATGACAGATCTATATCTGTCAGATCCCGTATAGGCAGCTCGCCCGTCTTCAAGAAATCCGTATTCAATTCCAAGAGTCGTCCAGGGATCTGTCTGTTGATCTGTCCCAGACAGATCTTTAGACAGATCTTTAGACAGATCCAATAAAACAGATCCATTCTCTGTGTGCTGTTCCATAATCGAAAAACATCCATACAGATGATTCTGAAATGCGATAGACATTGCTTCACTATCACATGCCTCAAACTCGTCTAGAACACATTGAATAGTCCCAGATATATCCATTGCTACAGCGATTAGTGAGGACCTACTTAGGCTCCTATTAGATTAGCAATAGTGGTTTGGACACAGAACAGTCTATGGAACCCTGTGCCGGCCAAAAATAGGATGATGAAAGTCCATCCGAACGACACGCGAAAGAAATAGGCGATAAGGGCAGCCCCCAACACAGTGAACAGAACATCTATTATGGCGACTCCAAAGAGCCTATAACTATGAATTCCTGTATCGGGAACACCGAGAGCATCCTTGTACTGACAGAGGTCCATCTAATCACACAGTTTATAAACAGTATGATTGGTTGTTATTAACTGAAATCTAATGTACTAGTCTGGTACTAGTAGCTAGGCTAAGCAGGTGCGTACATTCCCGCCGTTGTCACACCTCCCACTACTTGTCGAAGAGGTCGTTCCTTCACAGGCCGAATGGACCCAGGCCCCGAATAGCGATTGTAGCCGCCAGGGATATCAATAGGACCTAAAGACCCAGGGGCATCCGACGTGGGTCTGGTTCCGTCCACGTAGATACCCTTTCCGTCCGCACCAAACTTTCTCATGGACCCGACGATTCTTGCTCCCGCGATCGCCTGATTTGTCAAGGGTACAGTTGGTACACCACCATGAGGATAGACCAGAACACCTCCAGGCAAGGAGTAATAGGTCTGGGCTCCGTAGCGATCCTGTTTCGTGGGATTACTGAAGAGACGAGGCGACCTGTTCCAGAGTTTGATGTCATTTTCGGTGCGGCAGTGATAGGCAGATTCCCTCGTGACCGCCTTGGGCATGGCGAGCTCCTGGACCAGGGCAGATGTGGGAGCCTTGGTCCGTACGACCGTGGAATTGGCGATGTACATGTCACTCGTAAGCGGCGACACATATTCGTCCTTCTGGCACCAGCGATCCAGGGTCCTGTCCAAATAGTGGAGCACAGACTCCTTGTTGATATTGGCGGAATAACGGCCGGGCGGGTAGAATTCGCCGCCCATTGGGAACACCATGTTTTTCGGGGGCATCGGGGCGACCTCTGCCGGTGCCGATGTCACGTAGTTCTTACAGATTTTGACATAGGGACGAAAGTCGAGGGGCAGATCCACATGCTGATCGGGAAGAATGTGCGTCAGTATCTTCGTCGCGTCCCAGTGGCTTCGCAGACACATAGGAGGGAAGAGCTCCTCCGCTGAACCGGCTGATGTTATCGGATAGGGACTAGGCTGCTCAGCAGCATTTTGAAAGGTTTGATTCACGCTCATGACTCTCTAATAGAATTATTTAATTTCTTAGAACAATACGAACTGACAAATAAAATATGCTACCAGTATAGATATGGCAACGATTCAAATCCTATCCAGTTCTTGGAACTATTATAATGCCATCAATGTATCCTGGACTGCGATTCCAAATGCGACCAATTACATCATAACGGTATTTAATTATTCAGATCCCCCCATATCAACCATATCAAATGTATCCTTTGAAAGCACCGCCACCTCTGCGACTTTCACTGACACAAATAACCCACAGACACTAAATTCTCAATATCCCTTTCTTATTGCGATAATGGCAGTTCAAGGATCGACTCTTATTGGTACGACTCCCGATCCGCCTATTACCAGTCCCCCTTACCTACTTCCCGCCTATACAGGACTCGGCATTCCCTGTTTCCCCCAGGGATCTCGGATCGCTATCGGTCCTACCTCCTTTAAGCCCGTAGAGGACTTAAAGACGGGCGATCTCGTTCTCACGGCCGACGGACGTCAAGTTCCGGCTACGATTTACAGCAGAACCATCGATTCGGCCTCCCCCTCTACGGCACCTTATCTAATTCCGAAAAACAGCCTCGGACCTCAAAGGCCCCTGGCAGATTTACGTTTGTCGCCCCTCCACGCCTTTCAACTCAAGAAGGGTCTGTGGCACATTCCCATGTACGCCGCAAAACAGACCGATCAAATCACACAGTACGGCATCGGATCCCCCATCACCTATTATCATGTTGAATGCCCCAATTTTTTCACAGACAACCTGATCATGGAGGGAGGCTGTGTCGTGGAAAGCTTTGGGGCCAATCAGACCAAGGGTATCAAGACTCTGTACAAATACAATCCCGGACTAAAAGGCTTTACACGAACCAATGCGTTAGCTAAGTCTGTAGGACAAGGAGGGCTGTAGGGACAGTGACACACTGCTTTTCGTCTCAATCGGGTAGGTTACAGAAGGATCAGGTACTTCAGCATCAAATGTGGAGGTTACTTCTTCGCCCTCCAAGTAAATCTTTTTGGGCCTAGCAAATCCATTGAAGGTCGTGGCCGACGCACTCGTATAGGCCCCCATCCAGGGAAAGACGAACTCGTCGCCCACCTCGTATTCAGGAGCCTTGTCCTGGATGGCAATCAGATCCAGTGAATCACATGTTCGTCCGAAGAAAAAAGCTTTTTTAGCAGTTTGTTCTGTGATCCGATCACCATTTCTGTACACGGTCCAAGGAGGCTGAGCATGATCGAAGATAATTGACGAGAACTGGCCATAGACAGACTCGTCTAGGACATACCGAACGCGATCATGGGATGATTTCTTGAATACTATAGGGACTGACAGGGTCTGTGTTGGGGCCGAGAAGAAGCGACCAGGTTCCGCGATCCAAAGACTTGGACTGAACGACTCTTCCTGATCCCACCGTTCTATTTCGTGACGAATCGAGGCTGCTGTGGAAGCAAAGGACTTCGCATCAGGCAAGAATCCCCCGCCGATGTCTACTATGGGTACCTGCCTCTTCATCTCTTGCTGAAACTCGCGGCACAGGCGAATGGCCTTTGTGAAGGCCTCAGGATTGGCGGACGCACTGCCGACATGAAACGACAGGCCGGCAAAAGGAATCTTGTGCTGATCCAGGGCCTTCAAAATTGGCCACCAGTCACCGTCAGTCGCCCCGTACTTTAGGGAAAAAGGACTGCGACTCTGGCTGTCATCGACGGCTAATCGAATAATGACCTTCATACTGTTGGAAAACCCTATATCCTTGTAGGTCTCGGCAATCTGCTCGACGCCTTCCACGGAATCGGTGGTGGTGACAGATGCCCCAATCATAATCGCATCCTGTAAGTCGGCCTTGGCCTTCATGGTGTTCGCATAGAGGAACTCGGAAGGATTGAAACCGGCCTTTAGTCCTACTCGCATCTCGCCGGGACTCGCACAATCCAGTCGGACTGTTTCAAGTTCACGGATCCACTTGAGAATCACGGGGTCAGGATTGGACTTCATGGCGTAGAAGGGGGTGACCTGAGGCAGGTGCTGTTGCCATAGACGGTGTTGTCTGTACAGAGCCGCTTTACTGACAACGATGATGGACCTATTAATTTTGTTCAGTGTTTTATATATATATGTATGTTACACAATTATTTAGGTTCAAACATTTATGTTTGAACTACCTCAGGTTTAGGTTCAAACATTTATGTTTGAACTACCTCAGGTTTAGGTTCAAACATTTATGTTTGAACTACCTTTGGTTTAGGTTGGATTAGCTTAGCACTTCAGGGTTAGATTACTGTGTGTTCTCCAAAATTCCAATCTCTTCGTCAATCTGAATAATACCGTTCCATGCTGATCGTGGAACTTCAAATGGAACAACAAGATTGAAGGGTGTTAAATCATCCAAGAGTAGCTGGAAGGTAACATGGTCAATGTTTGCTAGCGGAGGATTAAATCTTGCCGGACTTTGAACGATGGCCTGAGTCGATGTATCAACTCCTGTTCCTTCTGTCAAAATCTTACCGAGAACCGCATTATATTCACTGGTTGTTTCTTGTGTTATGCTGATATTTTGAGGTTTCGCTACATCCATTCGATTCATCGTTTGTTCCGTATTAACAGTTATATAAATATTATCAATACGAAGAGCATTTGCGAGCCCAGTAGTACTATAAAATGAAATAAAATTATTGAATCCAAAGCCCATTTTGTAATAGGCTGAATTTATGTAAAAATTAGTAGGAACACAACCATAGAGTGTTCGAAGATATAGTTGAATAAGCTGACAACATTCACTTTGATTTTGTTGAGATTGTGCTGTTCCAAAAGGTCCTATACTCGTAATAGGGTCATTCGAATTGATAGCATTGGCCATGTTTGGAAAATCAAATGGCGTCGAGGGTTTAATATGATGAAGCCCAGCATACCATGTGACCGCATTTGTACCTGTAGTGGTTGGAACACCACTGTTATCCAATAGGAAGGGCGGAAACACAGTCGAATAGCGACTATGTACATAGTGGTTGGTGGCTAGGGCAGCCGCATTTGAAGCACTAGTAATGCCTACACTGAGACCCGAATTGGTGGACTGATAGTTAACAAAGGTACTGTAGAGGGACGGAAAGTTGGTGGCTTGAACCTGGACACCACCATATCCTGGGATCGCATCACCGCCGGCCTGTGTTACGATTGCTGCGGCATTGGCGGCCGCAACGGCCGCGTTATACGACGGATCTGGGAATCCGCCTCCCACTGTTGTATCGCCTATGAGTGTAGCAAGGGTGTTCCAGCCAAAAGAACCACTGCCTGACGGGATAGCTGGAGTCGGAGGCGTAAGCGTTCCTGTGGCTAGGGCAAAGAGATGGTCGTCATTTGGTGTCCTCTGTTGAACGGGGAGGGCATTGATAGTCTGTGTAAACACACTGTTCGTCGAAATAGAGAGGAAGCTCGTGGAGTAGAGGCTATAGGGGATGCCGAGTTGGACGAGTGCTGAGTCCACGTTGTGTTTCAGATTTGTCACGATGGCTTCTGTCTGAAGTTGTCGTTGAAGGATTTGACTGGTGATACCTGCCTTAACATTCTCTTGCTGCTTGTCATAGCTGTAGCGTTTTGTGATGTCTGTTTGGATCGATTTGTGAAGATTTGCGTGATGAACAATAAGACGGCTGGAACCCTGTTCAATGTCCCACTGATAGTCGTTGATTGGATGATATTCGAATGTGTAGGCTCTGCGTAAGGTACGCAGATAGGGTTGATTGATCCTACATAGCGTATAGTAATAGGGGCTTCCGAGACTTTCAAATGTATGGAGGATACGCTTCTTTGCGTCTCGTATATCCATATTGGCGAGATCTAGAAATTTGGAATCGAAGGGGGACAGAAAGGCTTCGCGGAGTACTGGGAAAAAATAGGCCACGAGGGTTTCTTCTTCGGAGGGTGTACGGCTATCCTGAAGGGTAAGATTTGGTAAATACAGATTAATTAAATCTGATTTGCTGTTTGTGGCGAAGAATTCACCTGAAAGTTTATTTTGATACCATCTGCCAGGTTCATTGAACAGATGGTCGACTGTTTTGTTGGATTGAAAGAGTCGTTTGTGTTCTGCGTAAGACACGGTGGTAAGAGGGGGTGTTTTGTTAGCCTGTTTGTCCAGTTCATCGATTAAGGTAACGGGATTATAGCTGCCTGGACGAATGTGAATCGCGTGGACGAGTGTTTGATTGGTAATGGCTGGGTTTCGACGCCCCGCCTCAGAAATGCCGATTGATGTAATGGAACTACTGGCAGGGCCAGGTGATTGGAAACATCCACTACAGTCGCTAATATCGAGGTCTTTTCCGACGGCATTCGCGATCGCGTTCTCTAAGGCAGATATATCGGGAAAGGTACTGCCTGCAGGTGACTGTATATTGATTTGGACAAGTTGGATCTGGGTGATATTCTTGTAAACACGGGGGGTTTTAATCGAAAAATAAGTGGAAAAGGGGTAGACAGTTATGTCCCGATCCTGACTTCGAAAGCTGAACAGGCTGCTGACGATCTGTTTCTTGGGTTGTTTGTAAATGGGGTTGACGGTGGATGGCTGAAGTGTTTGGTCGGCCACGAGTTCATTCGAATAGGCGGAGCCGATATTGTCTTTGGTGAAGGCGAGCTGTTCGTTCAGGGTGTTGAAATTAGGTCCACCGGCTTTTACGAGGGCGTAGCGATAGTCGTTGTCTAAGCGACGGGCGGCCGTATCCTCGAAACTCAGCTCGTCCTCTGACAGCTCTGTTTCGGAATCTGAGCTGGCCTCAGATCCGGATCCGGATTTGGATGAATCTGATTCGTAGGGGGCGTAGTAATGGGCCTCCATCTCTACCTATTCGTCTTTCAAGATAATCGCTTTAGACTTCCAATCGGTCTAAAAGCTAGACTCTCAATAAGTAAGTAATAATGCAAGCAGGACCCGCGGACTCCCGAAATCGCAGTGAATACAATTTGCCGACCACAGCGGACTACTACAAACGTTTCACGAATGCTAATACGTTCATTAGTAACAATGCGAATCCCTTTTTAATCAGTCCTTATTCACCGAACCAGGTGAATGGATCGAACAATCAGAGCGTCTTTTACGTCAACACGATTAAGCCTTTGACGCCTTCGGGGACTATTCAGATTCAAGGGTCTGTGAATATTGCGACCCCTTACAATCTTCTTTTAAATGACAACCAGATGTTTACAGATAAGATTTATTCAGGGGGTCTTCTAGGTGGTTCTGTAATTGCTTCATGTGATTCGACTACATCATCATTTAATGTAGATATTAATAATCTTACAAAATTTCAGGTTAGCAGTTCTAATATTTTAATGAATGAGAACGTAGAAATTGCTAATTCAACGCTTACAATAAGTAGTCTTGGTCCGTCAACAGTTATAACATGGGCAGATATAATAACATCAAATACGTATACAAATACACTGAATATGACAAACACAGCAATAGGGGCTGCTGGAGCCTTGGCCGGCTATATACCGATTACTGTGGATATCGGAACAGGGGCTCCTGTAAACTATAAACTAGCGGTCTATACTCCCTAAAATCCGTATTAAAACTACGTTAGAACAAGGGCATCCTTGTTCTAAAGTACTAAATTCAACACCTTTTTACTAAAACAATGCGGTTACTAATGAAAGATTCAGATTAGATACAGGAGCATATATAGTATTATTCAAGTAATCTCCAGGGCCAAAAGGAATATATATCTTATCACCAGTCTGTAAAACAGTATCTACTGTTATTGTTGAAAAATACCAATAGCTTCCAGCAATACTATATGCTATTATTTGATCACCAGCACCAGTCTGGACAGCAATACAGATAGTACCACTTTGAGTGCTACCGCTGACGGGAATCAATTGAAAATTTAATGTAATTCTATAAATACCTGGCGATCCTATAGTAATGTAAAAATTACCAATTACTGGAGGTGCTGAACCACCAGGACTAATCCAATTTACAAAACTTCCTGTTGGTGCGTCCACTGTTCCACCACTAGAATAAGCACCTCCACTTATTTCATATGTCCAACTATAACTTGTTGCGTTTGCCAAAGGAGCATATAGAATGGGATATCGTAAATACAGACTACTCCAATAATTAGCAGTACTTCCCAATGCTAATCCATAAGGTGTTTGCGGACCTACGTCGGTTTGATTTATAAAAACACAATTACTTGAAGTTGTGCCTAATAATAATTGCCCAAATGTCCCACTTGTTGGAGATAACAACGGTCCACTATTTACATTTGGTGTTATTACAAGTCCATTTGTAGTACCAAATGTTGTTATTGAACCAGGACCTACAATAATATTATTAGAATCAACGCTATTTGCTCCAATAGTTAATGTCGGATTATTTATCTGAGCACCACTCATTTGTATTGTTCCATTATAATTTGGTATCAAAGGATTTCCTCCCCCTATATTCACTGTCCCAGCTCCAGCTCCACCAATTGAAAGATATCCGGCAGTAGACCCAGGATTCGTATTAAGAACTAGACAATCTGATTTATTCGCTGGACCTAATAATAATGGGCCATTTGGATTAATTACACTTGAGACATCCATTGTCCCATTCACTTTCAATACCCCCGTTCCATTACCATTTTCAGTAATATTCAAAAATCTTGAATAGTACAAATTGTTCGTTCCAGTGGGGCTCGTGAACACTAACGCACCTCCTGTAGGTCCAATTCCATTTTGATGGAAGATGGGAGGGGTCACGGTTTGACTGACGTATGGGAGTACTCGGCGACTGGCAATGCTGCTCCCAAAACCGTTTAAGGCACCACATGAAACGGTTGTCCAGATGTTGCCGTCAATTGAAGAAGCCATTATAGGTGTAGTACCTCCTACAGCAAACCATTTATATCCATTCCATGTTACACCAGTTCCCAGTATTGAAAAGGGGTTACTAGTCGCCGCTGTCCAGTTTTTACCATCGGGTGAATACGCAATTCTACCAGGTGCTCCCCCCCCTCCAACAGCAACAAATTGAGAACCATTCCAGGCTATTCCCTCTCCTCCACTAAAGTATAAGGTTGTAGAATTCGAAATGGCTGTCCAGGTAATACCATCAGATGACCATGCTATAGATGTGGATCCTTGACCAACCGCAACCCATAAAGAGCCGTTCCATGCTATTCCATTTGCTATTCCTCCAAAAGGATCATTACTTGATGCCTGCCATGATATTCCATCATATGAATAGTATATTGAAGAGGAACCCTGACCTACAGCTATCCAGATGGAACCATTCCAGGCAATACCATGTCCACCAGTACTAAAAATGTTTTGTCCAGCTAGCCAATGTATTCCATCATATGAATATTCTGTAGAATAAGATCCTCCAACCCCACTATTTCCAACAGCTACCCACATAGAACCATTCCAAGCAACACCTGTTACATCACTAAGCACATTACCTGTGCCCTGGTACCAATTAATTCCATCCGATGAATATGCGATTACGCCAGCTGCCCCATTAAATCCACCACATACCCATAGGGATCCATTCCAAGCAACTGTATTTACAGTTCCAAAGATTGACTGAATCGCATTCGTCCAAGTAGTTCCATCATAGGAATAAATAATTGGACTGGTACCAGATCCAACTGCTACCATAAAATTCTCTGTCAAGAAATCACCGTCACCACTGCCTGGCGGCAGATTGTACACTGTATCATATACTTGACTAGGTCCCAAAGGCCCTGTTAAACTGAGGCCACTAGTAGTACTTATAATAACATTTCCCAGTTGATCTGATGAAATAATCCCTGTTGGCCCTATATGAACGGATCCTGTTCCAACGTAGATATCTGCCCAAGGCTTGGTCACAGATCCGAGGCTGTACGCATTACCAGTTGCGGGCAACAGATTTGTGTTTAAAACCAAATTGTTACTGGCATCGGACGTGATGGTCCCTGTGGGGCCTATGTGAATCGTAGCACTTGTATCAAGGTAAATATCTGCCCAAGGCTTGGACGCAGATCCGAGGTTGCGAATCCCTGACATATCAGGAATCAGATTGGAACTAAAAATCAAGTTATTGCTCAGATCTGCTACAATAGTTCCCGTCGGTCCAATCTGAATGCCAGACTGTCCAACGAATAGGTGGGACCAAGGGTAATCCGTTGATCCAAGTGTATAGGTATTGGAAATATCGGGAATCAGATTGGAACTAAAAATCAAGTTATTGCTCAGATCTGCTACAATAGATCCCGTAGGTCCAATCTGAATGCCCGATGGACCCACGAATAGCTGTGACCAAGGGTAACCTGTTGATCCGAGTGTGTACGCATTGGAAATATCAGGCAACAAGGTTGTATTCAGAACCAAGTTATTGCTCTGATCTGCTACAATAGATCCCGTAGGTCCAATCTGAACACCGCCAGTTCCCACATATACATTCTTCCAGAACTGGTCTACGTTACCCAGTGTATAGGCATCAGACAGGTCAGGAATAAATGACGTATTAACTACTAAATTATTGCTCTGATCTGCTAAAACAGATCCTGTGGGTCCAATGTGAACTCCTCCTGTCCCCACATACACATCTTTCCAGAACTGGTCAGCGTTTCCAAATGTATATACATCAGATAGGTCAGGCAACAAGGTCGTATTTAGAACCAAGTTATTACTCTGATCTGCTGAAATAGTTCCCGTCGGCCCAATATGGACAGATCCTGTCCCTACATAGATGCCCTGCCAAGGATAGGTCAGAGACCCCAGATTATAAGCATATCCTGTGCTAGGTAATAAGTTCGTATTGAATATCAGGTCATTTGACACATCGTACGTAATGGATGCGGTGGGTCCAATCTGGACTGTCCCCATGACTTCCAAAGTCCCTGTCCCGCCGCTTTCATGAATCGTTACAAAGCGACTGTAATAAATATCGTTTAGACCTGTGCCACCCGACGGACTGACATAGGTGATCGCACCATTCGGTGGTCCAACATACTGATTGAGGACTGGTGGTACAATGGTCTTGCCGACGTAAGGGAGGGGCCGTCTGGCAGCAGAGGCATTTATGATGCCGTTGAAGGGCAGTTGATCAAAGATGGCCCAGTTGATTCCATCATTCGAGTATATCGCATAATCAGGACATAGGTTGCCGCCGGCGAACCAGATAGAACCGTTCCAGGAGACCGTGTTACAACCGGTACTGAGAAGAGTCGATCCTGAACTAGACTCGGTCCAGTTCAGTCCATCATAGGAGTAAAGAATGGTATTCCCACTAGAATCTGGCTCCCCTCCTGCGACCCACATGTATCCATTCCACGCAACAGAATTACAGCCATTGTTCAACAGTGTTATAGCTGATGAGGAAGTCCAAGTAATTCCATCGGGAGATCTGGATAGTGTACTACCTGATGGTAGCACTGGTCCATATCCTCCTGCGACCCATAACAAACCATTGTAAGCCAACGTTTTGACTTGGCCGCCATTATCAAATGTAGTTGTCTGACTTTGAAGCCAATTGATCCCATCATAGGAATACATGTACTGGAAGGTACTACTGTCCAATACACCTGCGACCCAGATAGATCCATTCCAAGCTATGGTATTACATTGGCTAGTTGTCACATACGGGATAGGTGAACTGGTCCAATATATTCCATCATAGGAATACGCAAACACTGTACTCCCTGATGTGCCCGCAGTCCACAGATATCCATTCCAAGCGATCGCATTACAACTTGTTATTGTTAGACCCGATGAATTGCCAGGATACCAATTAATTCCATCGCTCGAATACGCAAAATAGACGAGTGGATTATCCCCTGACACAGAAGGTGTGAATCCCGCAGTCCAGAGATTCCCACTCCACGCTATCGCATTACATTGCGTCGCGGTCACCATGGAACTCGACAAGTCACAGGGATTCCACGCAAGTCCATTATACGAGAACTTCATGTCGGTCCCTCCTACAACCATGAAGTTTTCTGTTAGAAGGGGGGCAATGGGTCCCGTGGGTCCTGTTTGACCAGTGGGTCCCGTGTCCCCCTTCGGGCCCGTTTGAACCAGGGTAATCGCGAGCTTTGTGGAATATCCGAGTGCCATATCAGATGTTGATCCAGAGATGAGAGTCGAACTATTACCACTGTTCGTCTGCCTCGCATAAATGAAGAACTTGTCACAGATATCCAAGTAAATCACGCAGCTACTGCTTTGAATGGTATAGTGTATGTTATCATTCGCGTCAGTTATTGAATTATATCCGTATTTACTTTGTAACGGGTCAATATATAATCCACTTACTTCAGCGTAGGTTGTTAGGGATGTATAGGTTATCGGTGTTTGATTCGTCCAACCAATCTGCCAGGTCAGAAGGAGCTGAAGAGGGACCAGAGTATTATTTGTAAAGGACCCAGTGACAGGGTCGTATAAAATACCAATATTGACGTTTGTTGTAGAATTAGACATGTCTACGTTGGGTAATTGAACAACGGTGGGCACGTTATGCGGTATTGTTTGCCCAATATACCCTATCAGTCCTGGAATTGGCCCACCCGTAACGGTTAAAAGAGCCGCAGGATTGATCGGTCCCGTGGGCCCCGTCATCCCTGTAAGTCCTCCATAGGTGTTGATGTTGGACAGGGTATTGACCCACTTTGCTTGACCTTCTGCGTCCATAGCCAAGATATAATTCGGCGTAATTAAGGCATTGGTCGCAGGATCGACAGCCCTGATTTTCCGTAGGGTGATAAAATCAATGTCCAGAGTCTTCCTGGCCGACATTCTGATTCTTAGGGGATATTAACTGGTGGGGGTTTAGATGCTCACATTATCAGATATATAAATCTAATAATATGAGTTTGATTATATGTCTAACTGTCTGATATAAGTTGCGTAATACTAAGAACAATATATCCCTGCTCTCCATTTCCTCCTAAAGTGAAAGTAGACGCTGGTGCCCCTCCTCCCCCCCCTCCACAGCCAAACAATGTCGCAACCATACCATTACCAGTACTTCCGCCTATTCCGCCGCCAATACCTCCCCCCCCTCCCCCCGCTTTTCCACTTACACTTGTTCCGCCATTTATACCCCCTCCCCCATTACCTCCATTATTAGTCCCACCAATACTTCCAGATTGAATTGATCCAACTCCCCCTATTCCAGGGCCAGGGTTGCTCCCAAAGGAGAGTCCCGCCCCTCCTCCTCCTCCATACTCGCCTCCTGCTCCTCCATTACCACCATTATCTCCAATGCTACCTTGCCCCCCAGCACTTCCGCCAGCAGCCGTGAATGTTAATGGGGGAGATCTTGATGAATTAATTGTTAATGTTGTAGCATTTCCTGGTGTGTCACTACTCCCTCCTCCGCCAATAGAATACGTTATTACAGCATTTGGCAAAAGTAGTACCTGTCCATTCGTAACAGAACCAGATCCCCCTCCTCCTCCTCCCCCACACTCATTATTAGGACTACCCCCTCCTCCACCTCCCCCACCATATAGAGTAAATTCAACCAAGTATTGACCGGTTTCGCTTGGAAGAGTGTAAGATGCTCCAGTTGTTAACACGGTAGATGAAGGAAGAGGATTATACACTTCATCGTATACCCTACTAAATCCCTGAGGACCTGTTAAACCAAGATAGGCATTGACCTTTAGAAGCATATTGCCGGTTTGATCAGCAGATATTGTTCCCGTCGGTCCGATGTGAACAGATCCCGTTCCAACGTATAGCTCGTTCCAAGGCATCCCAGTAGATCCGAGGTCATAGGCATAGCCAGTGGCTGGTAACAGACTTGTATTCAGAAGGAGGTTTCCACTGGTATCCGCAGATATAGTTCCTGTTGGCCCTACACGAACCGATCCGTTGACTCCAAGAGTCCCAGTCCCATCACTTTCCGTCAATGACAGAAATCTCGAGTAGTACATGTTGTTGGTACCTGTTGGACTGGTAAATACGAGAGCTCCTCCTGTAGGTCCTGTAGCTTGATGTAAAATGGGCGGCACAACGGTTTCACCGACGTAAGGAAGAGGACGTCGACTGGCTAATGTGTTACATACACTTGAAAACTGTGAAGATCCTGAACTAGAAATTGTCCAACCACTAGCATCTGTGGAATACGCGATTACACCACCACCAACATTTGTTTGTCCCCCCCCGACCCAGACAGATCCATTCCATGCGACACTATTACATATTCCACCAAATATATTTGAATTATCACCTGGATACCATGTTTGACCATCGGATGAAAAAGCAATGGAACTAGAACCCTGTCCTCCTGCTACCCAAAGAGATCCATTCCATGCTACTGTTTGACAAATGGCGTCGACAGTATTGTTGTTTGATAGATCGGTCCAGTTAATTCCATCTGTTGAATAACCGAGATGGCCAAAGCCAATGTCATTTCCTGGATTATTACTCCTATTACCTCCCCCAATGAAAAAAGACCCATTCCATGCGATAGAATTACACCATACATTGAACACATTTGTTCCTGAAACAGATTTAATCCAGTTAATCCCATCATAGGAATATATCATAGACGTGTTATTTCCAGAATAGTGTGGACTTCCTCCAGCAACCCATAAAGACCCATTCCATACAACTGTATTACATGACCCACCCCCATCAAAATCTGTAAACAACGCATTTCCTGATGACGAGGGTGTCCATGTAATACCATCATAGGAATATACGATTTTATTTATTGTGTTAGCATCCTGAAAACCTCCCCCAGCAACCCACATGGATCCATTCCATGCGATACAATTACATTGACTATCCACAAATACAGAATTTCCTGAACTCGAATCATTCCAATTAATTCCATCAGACGAATACCCAATAATCCCTGAACCGTCTTTTTGTCCGCCCCCTATCCAAAGAGCACTATTCCATGCTAATGCTACACAATTAGTTGTGAATAGACTGCTACCAGAACTGCTTGTATTCCAATTAAGCCCATCATATGAATATCCTACATTATTACTTGTATCTGAGCCACCACCAACCATAAAGTTATCAGTCACCAATACCAAGGCTTCTCCTCCAGCCGGCCCCGTCATTCCAGTGTACCCTGTCGGCCCCATTAATCCACTAGGCCCTGTCAATCCTGTCACCCCTGTCGGCCCTATCTCTCCCGTATCTCCTTGTGGTCCCGTCTGAACGAGGGTTATGATGAGCTTGGAAGCAGAACTGGTTGTCGCTGGACAGCCGGCATTATTAACCTGGTTCACATAAATAGAAAAGTAACTGCTCGGATCCAAGAGGACAACACAGGAAGATGTCTGGCTAGGATTGGCGTTTCCCTGAATGTTTCCAAGCCCATAGTCATTCGTTTGATACCCGTAGCTATTGGCTCCATTCACTTGAGTATAGGTCGTCAAGGATTTATATTCAGCCTTTGTTCCAGGGAGCTGGTTCCAACCGACCTGCCAGGTCAAAAGTACCTGAAGCGGCACATCAGATGTGTTTGTGAACACAGATCCAAGCGTATCCCAGGTAATCCCAAAGTTGGTCGCTGTGGAATTATTTAGATCTATGGAAGGAAACTCAACAACAGAAGGTGTTCCTGATACAAAGGTCTGATTCGAATTCGCCACTAAAGTCACCATAGCAGATTGATTGATCGGTCCCGTGGGGCCCGTGAAGCCCGTGACCCCCCCATAGGTGTTGATGTTGGACAATGTGTTTACCCACTGGGCCTGCCCCTGATTATCCATGGCCAAGATGAAGTTCGGGGTAATCAAGGCATTGGTTAAGGGGTCGACAGCCCTGATTTTCCGTAGGGTGATGAAATCAATATCCAGAGTCTTCCTGGCCGACATTCTGATTCTTAGGGGATATTAACTGGATGGGGTTTAGATGCTCGTTTCCTATTCTATTTCAAATTCAACTCCTGTCTTATCAAAACAGTTACCTCCTTCATCTTTACGGGTAGCAATACCGAGAACATTATAAGTTTCATCGTCTGATACATGTAACGTAAAATTTGTTTCATCCTCAGATATAATAACGTATCCTGATCCTAATGATTTTACTGGACTCACAAAAAATTGCCAATCCTTGTTTAAAAAGGGTGAATATGAGGGTAGAAGTTGAACAGTCATTTTATTTGTTGTTGTTAACGTCCATCTATATAAATTATCGCCTCGTGTTGGAGCTTCAACACAACAATGTCTAAGACGATGTGTTTTATTTTTTAACGGATCTGGATGGGGAATTACAAACGATTTAGTACCAGAAGCATACATATTAAACCATTGATTAGCTGTCGAACCTAAACTTATTGAACCACTTACACTAGGTCCCATGACCGCACTGTTTATAAATATATTACTAGTGTCATTCGCACCTAAAAGAATTTGTCCTCCAATAGGACTTGGTGTTAACAGAGGTCCAGAAGTAAAATTTGTCTTAACTAAAAGTCCGTTATACCCTCCAATCGTTACATTATCATGATCAGATGGTGTATAACCTATGATATTTGTAGTACCTTGTGCTCGAATAGCAAAAGTACCTGAAACATCATTTACTCCTCCGTCAATTGCTGTAAACTGGTTTTGTCCATCTGTTCCATTTGATGTTAATGTAATACGACCATTATTATTGAAGGCGGCAAATAATCCGATAACTTGATTTTGTGATGGGTCATAGACTCCAACAGATCCATTCATTGATATGGATTGGGCAAAAGAATTTAACTCAATTTGATCCTTTCCAACCTTTACAATCGGTTGGCCAGAATTACTAGCGTCATATGATATAATATTACCACCTGTCTGTCCCTGATAAAGAATCTCAAACAGATTGGGCCCGTGAATACCTCCATCTATTGTTACAAATGAGGACCCTTGATTACCACTTGTGTTCACATAAATACGACTTTTATAATTGAAATCAGATTCTAATTTTATACTTTGATTATTGGAAACATCCATTAACACTATTGTACCACCTAAGGAATCGTCGATTACACTCGCAAACCTCGAATAATATATATTCCCTGAAGTATCCGTGTACAAAAGGGCTCCTCCTGTTCCCTGATTTAGATTAACACCTGGACCAGTAGGCCCTGTAGCCCCTGTATTTGCTGTTGTCCCATCGGCTCCTGTGGGTCCTGTGTAGCCAGTAGGTCCAGTAGCCCCAGTATTTGCTGCTGTTCCATCTGCTCCTGTAGGTCCCGTGTAGCCAGTAGGCCCTGTCGCACCAGTATTATTAGCTGTTCCATCTATCCCTTGTGGTCCAGTAGGCCCTGTACATCCAGTAAACCCTGTCGGTCCAGTAACTCCCGTTCCACCCCCTCCCGTCATCGGAACCCAAACACTATTCCCCTGTTGATCCATGGACAAAACATATCCAGGGAACACTGTCTGATTCGTGAGCGGATTCACAGGCCGTATATTCCGTAAAGACACAGATCCTAAGTCCGCAGGCCTTCGAACAGACATTCTCTTCAAGGAAGATAAATCTAATCCTCCGTGTATTCCCCCCTCACAAAACACCTACAGCTACAACAGAGGATGCCCGCAGGAGGAGGATTATTACAGCTCGTCGCCATGGGTAAGCAGGACACGTTCCTAACAGGAAATCCCCAGATTTCCTTTTTTAAAATGGTGTATCGTAGACATACAAACTTCGCCACAGAGTCTCAACCGATGTACTTTGACGGTACGGCGAACTTCGGCCAACGCATTACCTGTCTGATTCCTAGACGTGGCGATCTGCTTGGTAAGATCTACATTGAAGTTCTGTTGCCACAGCTCACCCTGAACGACAGTTCCAACACACCGGTAAGTTATGTGAATGGTATTGGTAATGCCCTGATCACAGAGATCACCTTTGAAGTGGGCGAACAGGAAATCGATAAGCAGACGGGCGAATGGATGGAGATCTGGGAGCAGCTGTCAACACCACCAGGGCAACGCGAAGCTCTGAACAATATGATCGGCAGAGTGGACGGATACCAGGTACCCGATTTGATTCCGGGTCCGAATAGCCCAGGTCTGTCCCTCCAGATCCCCCTCCAGTTCTATTTCTGTCGCAATCCCGGACTCTACATTCCCCTGTTAGCCCTTCAATATCATCCCATTCGCATCAATCTGACCCTTGCTCCCCTTCAGAGCCTGTTTTACAGTCAAAGGCTCCTGACGACCCCTAATGGATCCCTCACGGTCAATCCGGCGTCCATTACCTCCATGATGCTCTGGGGCGACTACGTCTACCTGGATGTCGAGGAGCGTCGCCGCTTCGTGAGTCAGAGTCACGAGTATCTGATCGAACAGATCCAGTACACCCCCATTATTTCCATCACACCGAACCAGAACCAGATCAACATCCAGACGGATTTCAATCATCCAATCAAGGAGTTCATCTTCGTGGTTCGCCGCACCTTTATGGACCAGGTCCACGAGTTCTTCAACTACAGCTCTTTAGCCATTAATGAGCCCGTGGGTCCGAATGTCACCTCGTATTTACAAGAGGGCCAGGTCCGCACGGATCTCATTAGCCAGGCCCTCCTTCAGCTAGACGGATACGACCGGTTCCAGGTCCGCTCAGCACCCTATTTCCGTCTTCAACAGCCTTACGATCACCATACGACGACGCCTGTTCAGAGTTACATCTATAATTACAGTATCGCCTTGAGACCTGAGGACGCCCAGCCCACGGGCACACTGAATGCGAGTCGCATTGATGCCGTGAACTGGCAGATCACGATGAACCCGCTCCTCTTTAATTCAGCCAATTCTACCGTTGGCAATGCGACCATTCGCATTTACGCCACGAATTACAACGTCTTCCGTGTGGTCAATGGATTCGGCGGCGTCTTGTTCACGATCTAAGCAAGTGTGAAACACACAGTAAATATTCCATAGGGATCTAACAGAGTTGTCCCTATGGAGTATCTAAAATCCCTCTTCGTCGTCACGTCCTTAAAGTCGTGGCAGAAGGCGAACCTAGACTATAATTGGTACTGGTTCCTCGCAGTCTTTTTCGGATTAATCGGCTTGGATCATTTATATTTAGGATCGCCTCTTACGGCTATTGCCAAGCTCCTCGTCAATTCGGGTACGTTTGGCTACTGGTGGATGTACGATCTAATTTCTGCGACAGCAGATCAGCCCTCCATTAAATTTGCGGGTCCTAGCATTCCCGGCTTGGGTCCTATGGGTCTTGCCGCAGGGCGATTTCAACGGGACGACGCCCCCATTTCCAATGACAGTAAGGGTAAGCATGCGAATTTTTTTATTTACACGATAGTCCTGTTTTCACTGGGGATTATTGGAGGCGATTCGTTTCTCGTGGGAGACACCCTTTCTGGCATGTTTCGAATCTGTTTCCTGTTTTCGTTAATTCTGGCCCCGATCGCAATAGTATGGTGGTTGTACCGTGTATATGTCTTTTTTATCAAACCCGAAGAACTGTTGGAACAGAACTGGAACTACTTTGACTATCCCAAGCCCTCCAATATGCCCCCCTGTAACAATATGTTTGCCCAGCTCTTTATCTGGTTCCTCCAGACGCTAAGAGGCATTTTGTCTGTTATTCCAGGGATCAACCTTGTCGTCCCTCTGCTCGACGGACTTATCCAGGCCCTCCGAGTCTCGTATGGGATGGCGGCGGCAGTTGTCAATGAAGTTGTCTCGGGCGATGCCGCCGCAAAAGCACAGATGTTGTTTGACGATTCGATGTCTAAGAAGATTCCCAATCTAGCCGAGCTCAGCAAGATCCGAGAATCTCTTCCTGGAACCAAGTCCTGTCAACAGGGAGGAGGAAGCGATCTCATTATCCCTGATACAACAGCCCCTTTAGCACTCTTTCTGTCCCTCACCATAGGCCTCATAATCGTGTCTGCCGTCACCATTTCTTTACGAAGGGCCTATCAGAATACGGATGATCGGAACGACAAACCCGATCGAGATGAGGAAGCGTTTAGCGATGTCAAACGACGAGGTAAAGGCGATGATGTCCCCCCTGAGCCAGCCGCATCTTGAAACCAGGCTGCTCCAGCCCCAGACGTATGAGGATCCCCTGGTCATCATATATTTTACGGCATCTTGGTGTAGGCCGTGCCAGAATCTGAAGCTGGCATCCGTCTATAATTATCGTAACGACATCAAGTGGTACTTGTGTGACGTTGACGTAAATGATTATTCTCTGAAATTCTGTGGTGCTAGACAGATCCCGTCCTTTGCGGCAATTGTCCAAGGACGACAGCTACCGCCATACACCAACGCAGACCACGTGGCCGTCTGTAAATGGCTGAGTACGTTGCCGACTGTGCCGGCGAAGCCTGGGACTGTTGTGCCAGAGAACAAGCCGCCTACCACTGCCGTTGTAAGGCCACCCGTCAATGTTCTGGAAGCACCGATGCCGCCTGAAAAAAAGGTGGAACCGAAAAAGGGAGTATCCTTTTCATTTAGTAAGAAATAGCTTAGCTATTTCGACAAAAGAAGACTGCTTAGTAGTCTTCTAGCAATCAACAGGATCTTCATCGAATTCCCCACTACACAGGTTCTTGATCACTATTTCGAGTTCTGTCATGTCCTTGAAGGAATGAAGACCCTTCAAGAACACCTTGCTATTGTCAGGATTCTGACGTACTGTTATTTCATAGAAGGTTCCTTCTGAGGATCGTTCTACGAGGCTATGAGTGATTTTGCCCCCTTTCGAATACGAGACCGCAAAGATTCTAGGATTCGTTTTGCTGTAGAAACAAGGACGCATAATGGGATGCTGGGGGAACTTCTGTAACAAGACTTCTGCCCTACCTCTATCGATCGGTAAATAAAATGTCGCACTCATCGTCGTCTAGAACTGGATCGCTTGGATCGTTTAGAACGCTTTTGGGTTCGTTTTTTATGAGACCCTCCAGAAATCTTACGAGTCGATCTAGTGTCCCTTAATATATTCGTTTTACTCTGTAATTCTGACGATTTACTTAATTTTTGTATATCTTCTATAAGACTCTTCTTTGACTCTTTATCAAGTATGTTATTTCGTTCAATCATTAAAGATAAAATATTAATGTAGCCTGTATATGTGCCAGCATTTATATTAAATACATGTGTCATATTTGTTTCATTCAATATATCAATTATAAAGGCGACAAGTTCATCCTTCGTTATTATATCATAAAGCTTTGTAAAATTATCATTTAATTCTGGGTGATCTTTTTTATATCTTTCTAATTTAGTTATTAACAATGTAAATGCTCTTAAAAAATTATAGTCTTGTGTTTCTAAAATATTTTCAATAGCATGATTCAATGCTATTTGTTCGTCATCTAAACTTGAAAAAAAAGACGACATTTGATATTTATTAATATCAATTTGATATATTAGCTTTACAACTATTTTATGTATTAGTTCTTTGAATGCGTCTTTTAATGTTGAACTATTTTTATTATACCCTAATCTCTTTTCCTCCCTTTGGCTCTTATTCATCTATCTACTAATCTGTTACAATTTGTTTCGGCGTTTTCGAGTATTTTGATGGCCCGTTCGACCAGGAAACACGTAGCACTGTTTCTTTTCCCATAGGACAACAGGCTTGCCGAACGCATATGGCTCCTCGGAAACCGGATGACCAGATCCCCGCATCTGACTCTTAAAAAAGTCCGCCATCCAGTCCAGCCCACGATCCAATTCAGGGTGGAACTGGAATCCCCAGAAGGGCAGATCCAGTCCCTCAATCCCACTCGCATAGACCTTTCCGTCCCTGTCCTCGGACACCGTCAACAATCGGAAGGTCTTCGTTAACGATTTGGTAGTTACAAACGTATCATGGTAGACCCCGTAATCATGGAGAAAGGTCTTAGAACTCACCGTTAAATCACGACCTTTAAGAATCTGACTATCACAGCTAACCTGTAAGACAGATCCTGGACCTCTGGGAATGTGATCGAGACCTTTCAGCCCTGCCCATAAGAGCATCATTTGAAACCCGTGACAGATGCCGAAGACTGGTAACTTAGCGTCAGACGCTAGATCCAACATCTTGAATGCCAGTTTCTTGTATATAGGGTGTATCTCAGGTCCGCCTTGTAAACAGAGACTATCAATGCCTTTCACAACCACCTGTGCGTCTTTCAAGGGAGTCGTAAAGGGAATCGGTATAACCTCAATACTGACTCGTTTGAACCAGTCCACAAGTGTTTTCGTAATAAAGGAAACACCTTTAAAAGGCATCGTGATTATCCCGACCCTCATGATCCCTATTGATCTGTATCAAATTAATTCGCAAACAACATCCGTCCTCGTCCCTCCTGAATCTCGTATACGTTCCAGCTTTCCATGACGACCCTTAAGTCCACCTTTCTCTGTCCCGAAATAATCTGGCGTGGCACGTCGTTCAACTGAAGCCACAACGTTGGCCTATCCGCCGTTGTGAAATTCACAGTCCCTTCTGGCACCCGACTAAACGGCCTTATCCTGTTCATCTGATCCCCGAGGCTCCATCGCATCTCACTAAAATTATATCCTGGATCAATCTCATCTTTCGCATAGTTCATCACGTCGTCCCAGACGAACGGGGGGAATTCCAGTTCCCTGTCCCTACCCGCAATCACGAGCTTGGCCTGCTGATAGAACTTTCCGTCATAGGCATAGGGATCCGTGAAGTCTGTATAAACATTGCGGTCCAGCATATTCGCTTGACGAAAGGCAAACTGGATGCGTTCCACGGGATGCCGAGCATCCAGTCGCCGCGTGATCGTCGCTATTCCTCCACTGAGATCTAATGGCTTGTAATCCAGTTCCCCAATCGTAAAGACGTTCTCAAAAGACTTTCGGAACGGAATGGACTGCCTGTTATCCTGGAGGCCTTTTCGAATGTCAGCAGGCACATAGGCCTGCTTTGTTCCCAGCAAAATCGTGGGTTGACCAATGTTGGCACGGCTAACAGGATCAAACGTGAACAGAGTGGATCCTGAACCATCTGTATTAGGCAACTGGTACTGGAAGGTTTTGGTCCATGGCTCAGGCTTATAGGCCCCATTGGACGCAACCACCAGATCCTCCAGCCGTCGAAGCTTGATGCGAAGCCGGTAGGCCTGATTGGGCATACAGCAAATGGGAAAGCCCCCATCACCTGGCGTCTGGAGCCCAGGTAAGGGCAGACTCAGTCGGAGCCGACCAGGGGTCGCCCTAAAAGCAATTGCCCTCCCAACAGACGATCCGACATCGATGCCGCCCAGATACTGATCCTGTAAATATATGGAATTCCAGGAGCCTTCTGTGGACCCTGTCATAAAGAGGGAATCTCCTGACCATTCCTGGATCAGCATTTGATCCTGGAGAAACTGGATCTTCTCGAACAGATACAGACCGATGTATTTTGTGTAGCCGTAACTGACTCCTGAAACATCCGTAATATGATACAGAGAATTGGCAATCTTAGGGTCATTGGACAGATTGTTGGTGTTATTGGTCGGTGCGGACAGATTGTTGTTTGTTGGCAAGGGGGGCAGCCACGTGGGCAGATCAACTAACAGGCTTGCGTCTGTGATTATATCACCGAACCGGTCCAGTTCGATTTCGAAGGTATTCCCGAACTGCGGTGCGTTCAAAGGTACGGTGGTTCTGCGTTCCTGTAAAAAAGGAGCGGATGACTCGTAGCTGGGATTGAAGGGCAGACTGGAGGTCTTGCGATCTACGGCAAAGTAGGTGTCTTTTTTGCCCCGAGCCACGAGTTCATAAATGGACCCTTGAAGGGATGTTGTCGGCAACGTAGACGTGTTCATTACTGGAATGGAGGAAAGATTTGTTTAGGCGTGATTTATTTTAGGAGGGATAGGTAGAATTATGTCAGGATCAAGTAACCCAGATGAATACAGTTGGATATCCCCCAAGAAGAAGGTCGAACCTGAGCCAATAAATAGAAGTAAAAGTTTAGATGCGTATAGACAACCTCGGGTAACAATGTATACAAACCCATTGGAACAAATGGCATTAAAGCTGTATCAGTCAGATAGAAAATCAGCAGTTGGTTTAGACAAGCTTAAGGGGGGGGCTAGTTATGTACGATTAAATTATAGCAACCCTTTTGCTAGTAGAATACCAGAATATCTTGGTAAGTTACAAGATAACTGGAGGAGGGAGGATCCATTTTATTATTTTTATAATGAATATATTCCAATATACTATAATTTGCTTATAAATGCTCTGGATAGAAACCGTAAATCCCTCCCCTATAGTGAGAGTAAGGATTCAGAACAAAGCATTTATATGGAGATGAAGGGTCCTTGGTATGAAGATATGGAGGGGGGCTCACAGCAGTGGGGGAGGTATGTATTTATACCTGTGCCGTCAAAGGCTGAAATAGATAAACTAGTTAGTGAAAACTCAAGTAACATCACTGAGGCTCAAAAAATTGAAAATATAATAGAAGCATATTTTCAAAAACAACCAGGAAAAGAAGAATATGACATTATAAAAGGCATGATAAAAAATAAGATAGAAGCTGGAGCGACTAAATCTGAGGTAAATTCTATATTAATATCATTACCACCGCAAAATCAAAATAGTATTAAACGTAGTAGTAAATATATCAATTTGAAAAATTATGTTCCTGAAAAATCTATTCCTGTTACCACTAAATTCAGTATTCAGGGTGGCAAACGAAAAACCCGAAAAACCCGAAAACACCGAAAAACTCGCAAATCCAAAACCCGCAAGCACTAGACATTCAACACAGATCGCCGACTGACAACTCGTACTTAGAATTAAAGGGCAGACTGGAGGTCTTGCGATCTACGGCAAAATAGGTGTCTTTCTTGCCCCGAGCCACGAGTTCATAAATGGACCCTTGGAGTGATGTTGTCGGCAACGTAGACGTGTTCATTACTGGAATGGAGGAAAGATTTGTTTAGGCGTGAATTATTTTAGAGGATTAAGTAGAACAATGCCATTGTTATCCACATTCTGGAATCTTCATAATGGTATAAACATAGAAGGGCGAAAAAAAAAGTTTGCTAGGGAACAGAAGGAAGGGGATGAAATTAAAAAATTATTAGTAAATTATGCAATAGAGCTTTCTAAATCAGACCCTGCTCTACTACTGCTAGGAACTGATATTACACGTAAAAACTATGTAGATAAATGTTTTGTATGGATAGCTGATGATTACCAGGTTTATCAGGGGGGACTGGTATACAAACGACACCCACAAGAAGGATTTATGGCTGCTTCCCGTTACTTTCTGGTTGATAATTATGAGTATGAAAACCCCTATCCATATGGGTTGGTGTTTGAGGAAAGCAAATATATAATCGTACCTTGTAGAAAGGATTTGGAAGCTGAAGCAAAAAAAATTCCAGGCAATTCACCATTAACTGACAAAATTAGAACTGTATTAGATAATATGCTAAAACCAAAACGAGAAAAACAACTAGACGAAGACAATGAATTTATAAAAACAATGATAGGACAAAGGATAGCCGCTGGAGTGAGTAAATCAGAGGTAAATTCTATATTAAGATCATTACCATCGCAAAATCAAAATAATATTAGACGTAGTAATGGATATACAAGTTTAAAAGATCCTGTTAACACTAAATTCAGTATTCAGGGAGGCAAACGTAAAAGTCGCAAAACCAGAAAACACAAAAACCGCAAATCCAAAACCCGCAAGCACTAAACGTTCAGCACAGATCGGCGACTAACTTGAAACACATGTGCGTCTTAATCCTGATCAAATGGCGTATCAGACGTCTTCCAATCTACGGTAAAAACATCTTACCACGAGTTCATAAATGGACACTTGGAGAGATGTTGTCGGTAACATATACGTGTTCATTACTGGAAGAAAGATTTGTTTAGGCGTGAATGATTTTAGAACGTTACATTAGAGTATGGGGGCTAATCAATCAAAATCAAACATAAACCCTATACAGATTTATTATAATTTATTTAAAGATTATATAGGTAAGTCAGATAAATATATTGATAATGAATTAATGATTATAATGGATAATTTACAACAACATAAGAGTGTATATATAGGGGAGTATAGTATAACTAATTTTATTAATTCTGGAACGGGCGTATTATTATATTTAAATCAAAAAAATACTACCGCTAAAGACCCCTTACTTACTATTAAAATAAGGTATCCTACAATAATGAATAATGAATCAAATATTCTTAATTTTATGGAAATTAAGATACTCGATCAAGCATGGGTAAACGCGACTGACGCATTTCAAGAAGCTAAGATATATAAGGGCGAAGCAAAACATAAACATGTAACTCCTTTAAGGAGTGGTAGTATACAAGTAGGTGGAGGTAAACGCAGATCCAAAAAAACTAAAACTAAAACTAGAAAGGTTCGAAAGCACTAGATGTGAAGCACAGATTACTCACAATGGGACGACTGCGTATACGGTGAAAATTAGAAACGATTCTAAAGTATATTTCTAGATATAGTTTAGAATGTCTGAAACGAGACCCATGATAGCCTCTAGGTGGGGCATGTGGCCTTATAGTTTAACTAAGGCAAGAGTTTATGTCGAAAAAGTGACCGGTACATTTTATAAATTAACAAAAGGGCAATTAATACGTTATATTCCTACAGAAGAACTTGATTACGCTATAAAAAATCCTAGTGTAGAAAGAATTGATTATAAAATAAAAAATTCTAATATAATAGAAGGCGGTTCGTTTAAAATAAAATTCAAGGATGGAAAAGTGGAGACTATAAAAATTGGTGAGCCTCAGTTGCTTAAATATGGTTTAGAATATGGATATAATGACGCTTGGAATTTTAAAGGTGTTGTTACTGGTACTTTTTATAAATTAATGCCAACACCTACGTTTGAGGGTATCGATAATGATGAAAATAATCGTGAGTATTTTCGTGAAAAGAGGGTAGCGTATGTATTTATTGATGACCTTACAATGACTAATTCGGAGCGAGAAACAGGTAATTCAGTAAATCGTGAACTTTTAAAAGAGGCTCGCGAAGACCTATCAAAAAGTTTACAAAACGTTAATAAGTATATAACATCCACTCCTTTTGTATCAGAATATCTTGAATTAAAAAGGAAAGCAGCAGACAACTCAAGAGCAAGAGCAAGAGTAATGGAAGAAAAAAAAGAACTTAATAACGCTATATACGGAAATCACAGTAAATCAACGATTTTTGCTGAGTCATTAGGTACAGTAGGTGGACCAGGTTATGGCGGTGGCAAACGCAAATCCAAAAAAAATAAAACCCGAAAACACCGTAAAACCCGCAAGCACTAAACATTCAATACAGATCGCCGACTAACGGCCCGATCGGGACGAACATAGATGACCTGACCGGTAGACGCCAGATCCCCCTTCTTCAAGGCCCAGTGCTCCAAATGCTTCGCACACCCCCCCAAGTGCTCCCTCAGAACCTCAGACCCAACCTGTTCGTCACAGTAGGGACACCGACTAGCAATTCTCCTAACACGATATACGTAAACAGAAGCACAGGTTACAATACTAATAGCTGCCAATAGACCCATGCCGACTGCCGTTCCTATGACCTCGCTACAGAGAGGTATTATCTCTGTTCCTGTAGTATTCATGTCCCTATTGTTACCTAATAAATTTGAACAATTCTCTAAAGCTACTAGTTAGCAACATGAAACTCGTAATCGTTGAAAGCCCCGCAAAATGCGGCAAAATTCAAGGATTTCTCGGACCCGGATACGTCGTAAAAGCGTCCATGGGTCATATCAGGGCCTTAGAAGAGACCCTGGACGCCGTGGGACTCACAACGGACTTCGAGCCTCGCTTCCAGTTCCTGGAGGCCAAGAGTAGGGTCCAAAAGGACTTAAAGGACGCGGCAAAAGGAGCCGAACAGGTCTACTTGGCGGCAGACGATGACCGAGAAGGGGAAGCCATCGCCTATTCTGTGGCTCTTCTCCTCAAGCTTCCTTTAGCAACAACGCCCCGTATTGTCTTCCATGAGATCACCCAGACTGCTATTCAGGCGGCCATGGAACACCCTAGGCGACTCCACATGGACCGAATCTATGCTCAACAGGCCAGATCCATGCTGGATATGATGATCGGATTCACGCTCAGTCCCATCCTGTGGAGCCATGTGGCCAGAGGCTTATCTGCTGGCCGTTGTCAGACTCCTGCTTTAAAGCTCGTGGTCGAAAAGGAGCGACAGATCCAGGCCTTCAAGGCGGCATCTAGTTGGAGACTAACAGGTGAGTTCAAAGCAAAAGATACAGCATTTACCGCAGCTCTTCAGGACGAACTTGAAGACGAAGCCGATGCCCTCAACTTCCTGGAAAACTGCTACACGGACAGAGCAAATCCTCACATCGTAAACTCGAATGTGACCAGGCCTTGGTCCTCCAATGCTCCCGATCCCCTCATCACCTCCACGCTTCAGCAGCAGGCCTCCGCCCTGTTCTCCTTCAGTCCCAAGACAACCATGTTGATCGCCCAGAAACTCTATGAGGGAGGTCACATTACCTATATGAGGACGGACAAGGCAGTCCTGTCCGAGGAGGCTGTCGGTGACGCGAAACACTGGGTCACAGAGGCCTTCGGTCCCGCATACGTCGCCCCTGATGATGCCAAGCCAAAAGAACTTAAAGAACCGAAGGCCAAGAAGTCCAAAAAAGGGCCTAAAGAAACCGAGGCGTCCGAAGGACCTAAAGCTCAGGAGGCCCACGAGGCTATTCGCCCGACTCACATGGAAATCGCCGAGATTTCAGATACCGATCCAACTCACAAGAAGCTGTACAATCTGATCAGACAACGAGCGATTCAGAGCGTCATGTCAAAAGCCACGGGCGAGACCTGTACCGTTACCTTCCATCGAAAGGACGACGCCGACTTCCCGTGGACCGCAAAGTGGCGACGCACGACCTTCCAGGGCTGGCAACGCATGGGACGAGTCGCAGACCTAACGGCTGAAGAGACCGAAGAGGACGCCGACGCCTCAGCTGCGACCTGGACGCAAGCCCAAGCCCTGATCCCCATGACCTCCTTGACCTGGACCCAGCTACAAGCGAATCCCCACGAGACCAAGCCGGCCGGCCGGTTTACCGAGGCCACCTTGGTCCGAGAGCTTGAGAGTCACGGAATCGGCAGACCCAGCACCTTTTCGTCCCTCCTCTCGGCCATTCAAGACAGAGGCTACGCTGAAATCACGGATATTGTGGGGAAAGATGTGACACTTAAAACATATTCCCTAACTGCCACCACAAGTACATGGCCTCCCCAGGAACAGATCGTAAAAAAGAAAATGGGTGGCGAAAAGAAAAAGCTCGTGCCGACTGCCCTTGGTCTCCAGTGTCTGTCCTTTCTCGAAAAACATTTCCCGCACCTCTTCGATTACAAATTCACCAGCCAGATGGAAACCAGGCTGGATCTGGTGGAAAAGGGAACAGAGCCGTGGAAGCAGGTGCTCAGGGATACCTGGGCTACGTACAAGGACAAATATGAGAGTATGAAGTCTGGTGGGTCTATTGCTCCTGGATCTACTGACAGTTCCAAAGTGAAAACCTTTGGAACAGACGGACTGAAAGCGGTCATGAGCAAGAAGGGGCCACTGATTCTTCAGGAGGGGACGAACACAGTGTTCTATGGCTGGCCATCAGGGGTGGTATTTGATGATCTGACAGAAGCAGATGCCAGAGCCTTTGTGGCAAAGGTATCTGAGGCCAAAGCGGTTGCCGAGGAACCGATTGGGACCTTTGAGGGCCAGCCAGTTCTCAGAAAGACAGGGAAATTCGGACCCTACATTACAGCAGGAACTATAACCCTGTCCGTCCTATCCACAGACTCGTGGTCCGAGATCGAAGAGAAGCTCAAGGCAAAAGCAGCCAGTCCTTCGTCCACTCTTAAGACCTTTAAAGACTATGAGATTCGCAATGGCCCCTATGGACCCTACATGTTCAAGATATCCCTAAAGAAAAAGGTGTTCGTATCGATCCCTAAAAGTATCGATGTCAACACAATTACTGAGGCCACTGTTGCTGACCTATATAAGTCAGCATCAGAAGCAAAGAAGGCCTGGAAGAAATAATTTAGAGTTCTTGAATAGAGTGATGGTCCCTTTTATAATTTTAGTAGTTCTAATATGTACAGTGTTATTAGTTATATATTGTGTTAACCAATATCGTAATGGACTATTATCTACAGTCGTTTCATTAACTTTAAATAACAAGGTTGACATGGGTAATTTTTTGTCAACCTATTATCGGTCGCTTGTACTGTCTATTTTAGAACGGCGGGATTTTACCTACATTATTCCAAATAAACCCTTTATTAATAAATTACCGTCAAACATACCGTTTCGTCAGGACTTATTTATGGAATTGAATCAGTTAGGGATTACTGCGACTAAGTTTAAAAAGACATACCCGTCTGGTATAGAGTTTTGGTTCGTAAAAGACAAACTTCAACAGGATATAGGCTATGTAATGAAACCACTTCTTCATTCACTCCTTGATACGGCACTCAATTCAGAAAATCTACATGGATCATCTCAACCAGTCATTCATTTTCGATGTGCGGATACACCCTTTATTCGTAATAGGCATTATCATTTTCAAAAATACTCTTTTTTTAAGGATGCTCTTGAAAATAATAGAGCCAACAAATCCATTACACTGCTCAGTTGTTCAACGCATAAAGCAGATCAACAGAAACAAGAATCATGTAAAAGCTATACAGATTATTTACAGGAGTATTTACAATCAATTGGTTATTCGGTGATTGTTCAATGTAAAACACCTGAACAGGATTTTGCGACAATGTTTTACAGTCCTCTTGTCATTTCAACTGGTAGTTCGTTTTCCTTTATGAGTGGCTTTTTTGGCAGTGGCCAGTTTATATCTACATTACATGAAAATGATACAAAGAAAATTACAGGCTGTACAGATTGTGACACGTGGATGTACAAGGGTTATAACATACTCCATAGCAGCGTGAACGATTATCATAATACAGATCAGGTGAAACAGTTACTAATGGACTAACTATGGATCCACCGTCGTAACAAATGAAGTACAGGGTCTAAACAATATTCTAAACGTGTAGATAATGCGACCAACTACTCTTGTTTCTCGTGGCGGCACCGGGTTTTTCTCATGCTGTAGCGTCAGACTCATGTGTCTAGTAGAATATGTTAATCAATGGAACACGATTCCAGATTCTGTAGATTCAAGCGGATCCTTTCAATGGTATAAGCCAAAAGACGATTCACGCGACGTGACGTTTGATTATTTTATTAATCCTGAACAAACCCCATTACCCTTGCCATCCAGGCCCATTTCGTTTCACCATGGACACCAATTTCGTGACTATCGTACCCTAGATTTTCAAGGAACCGTTCCCCTCGTAAATCGCTTTTTCAGCCCTTCTGAGGACATTCAACGGCGTATTGCGTTCTTAGAGGAGAAACATAATCTTCAAGATTATTCGAATGTCTGTACGCTGTTTTATAGGGGCAATGATAAAGCCACTGAAACGCTTCTGCCAAAATATCTCGATTATCTTAAGTTTGCCGACAAACTTCGACAAAGTAATCCGAATATCAGGTTCCTAGTCCAAAGTGATGAAACGGAATTCATTGAACTTATGACACGAGCCTTTCCAACTGCGTTTCTGTTCAAGGATGAAATCCGACACATTAAAAAACAAATCAGTACTGTTGATATTATACATGCGGATCAGAATTCTGAATTCTCTAAGTGGTACTTAGCAATTACGATAATCATGTCGAAAACGAAGACCATCATTTGTGGAGATGGGAATTGTTCCCTCTGGATAGCCCTGTATCGCGGTCATACAGGGGGGATGACCGTATTTAATCGGGGCCAGTGGAACATTACACCGGTCTAATTATGACTTACAGGTATGTAGACCCTCCCTATTTCTCCGTTAGAATAGCATAGTTGAACTCCTTCTGTTTCAGCAATACTATTCGTAGCACTAATCGTAACAGTCGCCTGATAATCCTCCTTATACATCCCTTCATTCAGGACAGATCGAACGGTGTCCACTAGGTCACCGATCCGCATATCATTTTTCTCCCTCACTCCTTCTTCAGCAAACATACTGAGCGGGACACTCTTGATGGTCTCTGATGCGTCATGCGTCATCGGTATAAACCAATCACCTTTTCCTTCAGGGAATAGAATCATGTTATCGTACATGAATCCTTTCTGAAATCGCCAGCCACCTTCTACTGAGCCACTGGAGCGACGGATATGGGCATGGTTGAGTGCCTGGAAGAAAGGGCCAGTCACAGGATGCTTCAAGGCATCTGACGCCCGAACCCTTTTCGTCCTATGAAGGTACGCATTCGAGTCCCGTTTCGCATCGGTCTTATGATCGGAACAGTACCGAATACCAAAGTGATGGCCGATTGTCAGTTCATCGGCCTCTTGTTTGGTGCCGCAATAGAAGCAAACGGCTTTTCGCATCACAAGAGAACACGGATTCATTATTTGTTGTTACAACAGTAAATAATGAATATGACAGTCAACTTTTACGCAATATATTCGGCAAATCCTGTAACAAGATTATTTTTTGTCGCATCCTTTTCACCCTTTCCAAATTCGAGTAGGAATTCCGTTACCTGTGCCGGCTTGGCTTTCGATAAAAAGTCGCTGTACAGACAATATCTGTAACACAACGCATTTATGTCATTGGCTCTTTTTGGTTTAACTTCCTGTATCAACAGATCATAGAAGGTAGTTCCATAAAACTGGATATCTGTCAGAACAATTTCTTTTACGTATTTATAGAGGGTTGAATATCTATGTTTAATATTGGATCGCATACTAATTGCTTTTTCCAAGGATAATCCGATTCCTGTACTGTCGAACATATAGGCTGCCATAACGACTGATACTAGACCAATAATATCAATATTATTTTTTGTTATTTTATGGTGTAAATGACGTAACGTTGCCATTAAAATAAGAAGGGCCCTGTCAAAAACGAAATAAATTGAATCAGCTGCCAATGGCCATTTAAATGAATATAGCCATGTAATGGTTGCTACCACGGCACTTCTTGTAATGGCCCAGGAAGGGACTGTGGATGCCGACGATGAAGAGGCTAAGGCAGTTTCAGAAGCCATTAAACGGGCAGGAAGCATGTATTGATCAAAGATATCCTTGTCGTATTTCGGTGCTAAATCATCTGTCTTAATGTACCCTGCTCTCAGAAGTAGTTTCAAGGCTCCTCGAATGGTCAAGCGAGTCTCTGGATTGTAATCCAGGAGCCGTTGAATGATCGTAGCCACTAATCTCAGCTGTTTATCATTTGTCTTGAATTTGGCCCTGTTTACTACACGAATATAAACGGCTTTCGGATTCTGATCTAACGTAGCCCCCGCATACACTTCCTTTGTCCTGGCTGACAGACTTGTAATTGCTTGTTTGGTGAACGCATTGTCCGCTACAAACATCTCTCCGTCTTTTTCGACAGGGGTTCCGAGCTTTGAATACATATTTATTAATACATGAAGGGCTGTCTTGTCTTTTAGAGGATGATGTTTGATGCTATCGAACAAACCGCGAGCATCTGCGTCAGTAAAAAGAGGAGTCCCTACTACAATCTGATACAGGGCTGTTCCCACAGACCAGGCATCTGCCGCATATAATCCAGCCGAACGAATAGGACTTCGTACCTTCATATACTTTTTAATCAATAGCTCTGGGGCTGAATACCAGTAGGTACCCGTGTATCCATCCTGACAAGGTGGCATATTGGGGGGCGTATAGCGACAAGTGCCGAAATCTGTGATAAGAACTTCGTCTGTTGTAGACATTAGCATGTTTCCAGGCTTTGTGTCACGATGAACAATATAGGCTGAATGTAAGGTATCATAGCCTTTTAATACACCGATGACTGTTTTAAACGTATAGTCCCAATTAGGATACACTAGTTTACCTAGATTATTTTTGGCTGCTTCCATAATCATACAGGGAAAGACAACACAGGTCCCTATTGTATTTTGATTTGCGGTTCCTAAGAACTGGGATACATGGGGCAGACCCTCCAGATATTTTATGGTGGCAATTTCAGTTATATTTTCTTGGATAAGATCCTCTCTCAAAGGATATTTTGTGGCAACTGAGATTCCCCTAGACATCACTTTCTCCTCATTCACGCGACCAAAGGTGCCTTTTCCTAGTTCCTTCAACGTTCTTCGACTTTTAATGTTCGCAACAGACAACAGTTTCCGTGTTTTTGTAGGGACGGCCACGTTTAGAGGGATAGCTTCTACAATTGCTGTAATAGCATTCCCAGTATTCGGTTCAACAACAGATTCCTCTAGATCAACAGGTTTAGCAGCAGAGGACGAGGATGATGAACTACTAGCTAAAGCAACAGCATCAGCAATAGCATCAGCAGCAGCAGAGCTACTGCTAGCTAGAACCGGTGCTTTTGATTTAGATTTAGATTTAGATCTGGATCCTGATCCAGATTTAGACCGTGATTTCCGTGTAGACACCATACTCTACTCCACCTTCAGATATTTCAGAGCAGCCTTTGTAGCCGCAAAGAGGACACCCCCCCAGACCGTATCGGCAATCGCAATCTTCAGATCATACTTCTTCAAGATCGAATAGCTCGTGAAATCGTACACAGCATACACAGCAGACCCCATCAGGCCAGCTTCCAACACCGTGTTAGGCTGATAGATCAGATAGGCGAGAGCCACGTACACGACTAACGCACCCCCTATTCGAAAGACCACAGACGAGCCTTGGATAGCCTCCGTCATACTGAGAGCAAGACGGCCCGCAGTTAATAGCCAGACAGCGTCGATAAGAACAAGCACAACCATAGCAATAACGAATTGTTTGAAGGAGGGGATCATCTACTATTTGCGTTTAAAATCCAGACCCTTTGTCACCCGTCCAAGTAATGAGTGACACCGTCCATATCAGTGCTTTCCAAACGCAGATACACGGAACGACCATCCTATGTCAAGGCCCCTTTCCTAAGTCCAAGCAGCCCCCGATCCTTGAGTCAGTCCAGGACCTCCATCATCCATTTAAACGCAAGGTGCTCCTGACCAATTCCCCCCTAAACTTCAGTAAACACCTGTCCGTCTCTTATGATGCCGTCTTTCAGATTCGAGAGCCCGTTGACTGGTCTCTGGCACTCACCTATATTCTTCATTGTCCGAAAGACGTTCTAGTGGTCGCAGAGGATCTGCCGATTCCCGAGGCTCTATGGCCGAAGCTCCACAAATCCATCACCTTTGTTCACATTGTCTCGACACCGCTCAAGAATTTGAAACCGTATCAGACGGTCTTTTTTGCCCCGATAGAAGACGTAGCAACCGGATTCGGTGACACTGTCTTCAAGGCCCTCCAACAGACTTATAGGCGTTCCTATACACCCCAGAACTTTAAGGAAATCGTCCAGGAGCTCAGGGTAGCCGGAGCTTCGCTAGCATGGACAAGGATTGGAGAAGGATCGAATGTAGACGGACAGGGGTCTTTGTACTGGTATGATCCAGTACTTGATCAGGGATCGGATACATTGTCCAAGGGACAGTTAGCCGATCTCTTTAGTTGGTTATCATGTCAATTCAGGTAGTTTTTTTACATCTTCATGCCCTTCGCCATATCCATGAAGGTTGTTAGGGCCTGTGTCGCTCCGACCTTTGATGCGGAAGCAGCCATTCCAAGAGCATCGGCACCGCCACGCATCCCCTTACGCCTCGTGGTCCTCATGCCCTTACGCATCGCCGTAAACTTGCCCTTGGTGGGCTTGTAGCCGGCTGCGAACAGCCTCTTGATCGCCTTCTTGCCGGCAGCCATCTTCTTGCGGCTCACAATGCGACCCGCCTTGTTCTTGATGAGATCCTTCTTGTGGAGGCCACCGCTGGTATGCTTCGCCGTACCGTGAAAAACTTCTGCCTTAGAGCCGACTGTCTTTGAGTGATTCATGTTCTACTAAGACTTAAGAAAAACGATATATATAGACGAAATGGAAGATCTCTTTCAGTCAAAAGCGATCCAGAAAATACACGTCCGGATTCAGCAAAATGGGAGACGTAATGTGACAACCGTCCAGGGTCTTGACGACGATCTCGATCTTCACCGGATTCTCAAGGCTCTCAAAAAGACCTTCAATTGTAATGGATCGATTGATAAACACGAACAGTTTGGAGAGATCCTCCAGCTTCAGGGGGATCAGAGAGAGACGGTCGTAGAGTGGTTCGTCGCACAGGAGATTCTGACCAAGGAGGAAGTGGTAGAACGGGTGGTTATACATGGAGCTTGAGTGTTACCAAGTAACACTGTAGCAAAATTGAAAACGACCTAAACGCTAGTCGCCTTGAAACCCTAGGGATTTACAGTTATTTTTCTATGCCATCTAAAGTAGAAAAAATTGAAGTCCAACAGAGCCCTCCCATTCAGCAACCTGGCTCCGATATGATAGAAAAGTCGAAGAAAATGGAATACGTGTACGACGAGCTGAAGGATGAGTATATCTGTCCTGACTGTGGCATCACGAAGAAGAAGCAGAACACAATGCATTACCACATGAAGCGGTGCCAGAACATCCTGGACTTTGTGTGTACGGAGTGTCAGCAAGAATTTGTTCAGAAGAATGCGTTAGACACCCATATGCGTCTTCGTCATCCACCTGTTAATAAGGACGATACAGAGGAGTTTGTCTGCCCCTTTGAGGGCTGCGACTTTACGAATCCGACCAAGGGCAACTGTCGGACTCACTGTATGCGGAAGCACTTGAAGAAGGAGGTGGCGAATATCATGGAGGTTACACCAGATAAACAGGTGAAATGTAAGACGTGTGCCGTTACCTTTAAGTCTAAACCCCATTTCTACTATCATAGTCTAGGGTGTATTGTGCTGCCTCTGACAGATCCGAGGCATGAGATATTGAAAGATATTATCTGATGATGATCATATCTTATTTCTTAGAACGACGGCGAGTTTTACGAGCCTTCTTTGTGGATCGGCGTCTGCGTCTGCCACCACTTGTAGCTGGCTTAGAAAAGTATCCGTCCTTAAATTCTTCCTTACCTTCAATATATTTTTCAATAAATTTTTCAAGTGTTAAGTCTTTTATCATAACAAAGGTAGTATTCCAAGTAGCTGGTCTATAATTATCCGTAGTTTCTATTACTAGAAGTTGATATGGCATTTTATCATTTTTACGTAAACCACTATGTTCACTAACCTTTACAGGATGTGCCCCCCCCCCTGTTCTTTGATATAAAAATGTTGAACTTGCTTTAAGGTCACTGTTCTCGTTATTCATTATACTATATCGCCACAATTTAATTCGGCTCCACGACATTTGCCATTTTTACGAGCGAATAGGTGTGATATCCGAGGGCAGCGAAGCCGACCATGATACAGGCCTCGTAGGCCCATTTGCCGGTATTTTTTTGATTGGCACCGATGAAGATTAGAAGAGGAGCCACGATCAGTACATGGATCAGATTGACCCACAGATAGGGACTGTGAGCGGCATATTTTACTAGGGCCTTGTATCCATGGTAAATCAGAACGAAGATACCCAGGCCCAGAAGACTCTGATAGGCCCAGCTAGGCAGATCGGATCTAAAAAAAGCAATCAGGAAGAACATGGGAACGACGAACAGGATGTGGAACAGGGCGATGATTAGGTGGATGTCCATGAGATCTACTTGGATCCAGCTAATTCTTTTTGAAAGGCTGGCAGCTTCAGAAGTGTAAGGGCTGATTCCAGGGCTCCCTCGACCCAGGCCTGTCGCATAGAAAAGCTCTCCCCACAAACAAAAAGGTTAGGTCCAGGATTCAATGAGTCCTTTAACACGGCCACAGGGTCATAGGAGCCAGGGAGCCAATAGGTACACCCGTTGGACCAGGGATGAATCACAAACTCAGTTGGTTCACCGATGTCCTTATCGGGCAGCAACTTGCGAATTCCCTTCATGACGGCGTCCTTGACTGCGTCTTCTCCCTTCTCTTTTCGGAACTTGATCCAGTAATGAGCGTCAGCCCCATCCGTATAGGAAATCATTACAATCCCTTTTTCGGCAGAAATCGGAATTGTATATCGGACCCTAGAATCTGATACGATCTTGGTCAGATCCTTGAGCCAGTCCTTATCCTTAAAAACGGCATACATGCGAACCAGGGGTTCCATGGCTAGTCGGGTGAGAGCAGGAATGGCCTGGAGACCCCCGATCTTCTTAACAGCCACAGACGGGATGGCCAGAACGCAGGCCCGACAGAGAATATCGGGTCTGTCGGAACAGATTATGAAACCCTGTGCGTCCTTTTCAAGTCGGCTGACGGTTGTCTTGAACTGGAATTTGCCACCAAGACGCTTAAAATCTGCTGCCAGACCGGTTGCGATCTGGCTAAATCCCCCTGCGATAACAGAATAGGTGGCCTTCGATCCAAATTCTGTCTGGAAACTGTGGATCGCCAGATCTGCTCTCAACGTATGGATTTCTGACCAATAGGGAAACATGTTGTAGTATTCGGCTGCCTTTTTGGGTCCATAGACCTCGGTCATTAATTCGGCCAAGGTATGAGTGGCAAGAACGCTAGGAGGCAACTCTGACAGTGGCAGAAGCATGGTGGCCAACAGATCTGTAAAGGGATTCTGTTGGACTGTGCCGTCCCGGATATACAGGCTCCCATCGGAGTTGCCAATGGGATAGGTCTTTAGTCCGTACCGCTTGATCAGCTCATGAGTCAAGACATGATCATTCCCTATTCGTCCAGCCCCTGCTTCCCAGGAAAGAGATCCTTGATGATGGGTGAGCACTCGGCCCCCCACATAGTCATATTGTTCAACGATCAAAATCTTACATGATGGATTTTTCTTCAAGGTCTCAAGACCCACTGTTAGTCCCGCAACTCCTGCTCCCACGATGACAAGATCGTATCGCATTCCCTACCTGGATCCAATAAAAATAGTAGATAGTTTGTTTATATATCGTTACACATTTGCCGCAACATTCGCAGCACCTGACGCAGCAGCTGCTGCCTCCAACGCCTTTTTCGCTGCTGCTTCTTCCGCGGCTTTGGCCTTTCGAGCCAGGTCGCTGACCTTGCCATGGACCACTTCCCACTTTTCGTTAATGAACGGCACCGAGCAGTTGAAGATCTTGCTCACATCCGTCATAGCCTGGAAGGTGAACTGACGGAGAGCGTCCAGTTCTAAACGAAGAGAGGCCACAAGATCCAGGGCCTCTTCCCGCGTATATTTCTTTGCGACGTCGATGCGACGGAACAGATCAATCGCTGCCCCGTTAAACCCATCCAGGATATCGCGGATCTCATTGCTCTTCAGTCGCTCCTTTTCACGGCGACCCAGGACCCCCTTCCAATCCTCTTCGTCCGCTTCCTTGAGCAGATACTTTACTCCCATGTCCTCGTTGTTCACGGGGTTCAGATGTCTTTCGTAACGGTGGCGTTCCACATCGGTCATGTGGAGACAGATCCTGAGAATCTGTTGAAGATCGACGCGTTCAAGTTTGGTGAGCTTCTCTAAGGCCGACTGGACATGGTAGGGATTGGGGAAGCCACCGCAGGGCACGAAGCCAGGATGAGCCGCTGTCTGCTGGCCGCCCTTGGCGAGCCAGGCGAAGTAGTGGGGATTGTGGACGTGCCCTGTCTTGATGGCCTGGCCCGTGGTCCAGGAGAAGGGGCTGTGACAGGCAGTACACCACATCTGATCACAATTTCTAGCAACTGTAAAGTCACTAAGGATAAATCGTTTATTATCATTAAGAGACCAACCATAATAACTACCCTTACCAATGGATTTCACATGAATCCCTGTTCGTAAACTATCCTTATTCGTTTCTGATGCTACGCATTTCTTACGTAATACACGAGTTGGTATTTCATGAAGAGAATCCCCCGATATGTTTATTCCAAAGTGATCCGCATAATCTTTGACAACACTACCATTGATAGAGATTGCTTTCTTTTCAAGTGTGCGAGTTGTTACGGTAAATCCTAGAGATCTTGCCAAGAATTCAATTTGTTTGCCGATTGTTTCTTTTGATTGTGAGATACTTATCCGCTTTCCATCGTTTGATAAATACCCATCTGTATCTATTAGACCAGCTAACACAGCAAGTCGAGTCTGACGATCATTTATCATATAATCAGTTGGAATATGCTTATTGTGAATTAGATCGTATTTGTCAAGAAGAGTCTTTAATGGATTTGATCGTTCACGTTCTAGTATATTTGAATATGGCTTGTCAGGCAGATCACATAGGGAACAAGGAACTTCTTTACAAGCAGAACAGTCTGCTGATGTAGCTCCATGACCAATAGCTTTTCGTCCCAGTCCACGACCTCTCCCACGAACACAGAACTTATAAGGTGCTTCATGACACAGCTCAGCATTATGTGATTCACACCAATCAAGAAGATATTGAAGGATTTCAGGATCACGATTTGCGTTAATAGCAAATGCTTCACCAGTGTGAATACCATCACCAATGTACAATCCAATCAGGTATGGATCAATATCAACAGGAATAGATGGCCATGATACGCCTTGACTTTTAAAGCCCATAAGGTTCTTTTTAGTAGATTCTGGTAATTTCATGTAATCATCAATAACTATTTCAACAACGTCTGGGAAATTAAGAGTAGATCTAAACTCATCTATGAGAGTGCTTGCTTTTTCGTTTGATATGTCCGATGTTATTTTAATTTGTTTGGTTTTCATTTCTAAAGTTGTATGGTCAAACCATCGTATTTTCCATGAATTATTTGAATCAGACCAGTATTTTACTCGATCTCCGCTAAATTTCAGTGCTAATTTGTGTTTACTGTTTACAGTATATGTCATTCCATTTGTCTGACTTACTTCATATAGTTCATCTTCACCTGTACAGACTGTTTGAACTGTTCTAGGTGAACCATTATCACCAATAAGCAGATCACCAACTTTTATGTTCTTGGCTAGAACAACCTTCCCATCCCAGCCAAGAACAGGAGTATCTCCAGCGAAGCACCCGTCAATCTTGCTGATCATTTCACCGCAGGAAGGACAGGGCTTGGTGTCCTTCCTCAACAAAGCGGCGGTAGCTAGATTGTCCGCAGTACAGGTGTGTGCCGAGTCCTTGTCTAGCCCCTTGACCTCGAAGCAATCGGGACAGACCCAGACGTGACAGATGCCGCATTTCCAGACACTGGACAAGAACCCGTTACAGTCGGCGGCGGTACACCGTCGGACGAACCTGGATACAACGGGAGAAGGAGAAGACGAGGAGTTCGATCCTGTCTCTCCTGCTTCAGGCCGTCCCATTTGGATATTGTAGATTCTGCGACCAATAGTTCCTCGCTGTTTTTGTATTACTGATAGTTTCGCATAGAACTCCTTTTCGATCTCTGCGTAGGCCTTGTTCAGTTCGTTCTCTTCCTTCTTCAGATCACGGACTCGCATCTCTCGCTCGGCCGCCAACTGGTAGCCTGGCAAGAAACTCTTTTCGCGATTGACTAAGATGGTCTGTCTCCAGGCGTAATAGGTCTTGTTTAGGAAGGTCGCACTACAGATGGTGTTCAGGAAGCTGCGGGTCCAGGCGGCTCGACAGTGCATACAGTGCGGATCTTCGATGCTCGAGAGCATGTACTGTTCGACACACTTGATACAGCATTCCTTATGGCAGCCATTACATTCGACCTTTTTACGGAGGTGACTCGTGTAGGCCTCAGCACAGATGGGACATGATGGGACCTCAACGACAACGTTGGTTGCTTTCTTGGGAGGCATATTATTATGGATAGTTGTAGGATTGGGGGGCAGTCAAATTTAGCGATCCTGGACTTCAATTTTTTTATTGTACTGCCGCAGGGGCACAAATTCCTGTGCGTCAGTAGGGGATGTTAAAGTGGTCTGTGCTCGCATACGGAGGTTTGCTGGCTCTAATCGATGTAGTCATGATGCCGATTACGAAGGGAGTCGCCACGAAGTCCTTACCTATGTGGGTTATGATTGTTCCGACTCTAGTCTACGCTGCCGATCCGTGGATCTTCCTTCAGAGTCTTCGCCTAGAGTCGATGGTGGTTATGAATTTTGTCTGGGATCTGTTGAGCGATGTACTGGTGACATTCGTTGGACTATTTATTTTAGGCGAAAAGATATCGTTATTCAAGGGGCTGGGGATCTGCCTGAGCTTTGTTAGTATTTTTTTGCTAACCTGTGAGGATGAGGCCTGTAAATGATTACGTATAAAACAGACGTATATGACGCATTCTTATTTTGGTAATAGGGGGCTTTCAAAATCTGGATTGCGACAACGCTCAATAATTAAACACAGGCCACATGTAACAAATGACACCGAAACAGCCGCAAGTGGAGCGATTAAATTCATATCGTTCATCATGTACCCGTATCCTGCCATTCCACATATACATGTAACTACTAATACTTGAGGGCAGCCAAATGATAACATTATTGTAATAGGGATTAATATTGTGCCAATATTAGTCACAGTCACTGCGTTTAATTAAATGTAAAAATGCCTACGGTATAGTGTAGATGCCTTGGCATCTCAGGTTCTGTAGCTCACTTGGCAGAGCATCTGGCTGTTAACCGGAAAGTAGACGGATCGATACCGTCCTGAGCCGTTCATTTGTCTGTACGTTTACGTACAGACAAACAAACGCAACCAGAGCCGTTCATTTGTCTGTACGTTTACGTACAGACAAACAAACGCAACCAGAGCCGTTCATTTGTCTGTACGTTTACGTACAGACAAACAAACGCAACCAGAGCCGTTCATTTGTCTGTACGTTTAC